>ENA-UOJO01000003-UOJO01000003.1-human-gut-metagenome-genome-assembly--contig:-P57-NODE-3-length-432751-cov-36.454007_pt1 | contig 432751 bp, 385 predicted proteins | sample MGYA00242351_ERZ723898 | MGnify/ENA metagenome assembly ERZ723898 | reverse complement strand
TAGGAACGGCAAAATTTTTTACACTTCTATTACTTCTTTATCGCACATTAGCAAACTTGCAAGAAATATAGACACAAAGAATATGATAATCCAACTTGTATTTTTATATGTAAGAAAACCGAAATCATAATTAAAGTTTCTATGTAATATACAGTTCAAGAAGTTTGATAATGATATTTGAAACTCTCTTAAAAAATCATTTAATATTTCATTGAAAAATGCACCTATAATCAGTAATCCTATTCCACTTACTATAACTCCATACTTTCCTTTTAAATTTACAAAACGCATTAACAATAATAAGCCAAACAAAAATGGAATTATAGGAGTTAAAATAAATAGGATTACTATAACCAAAATAATATTAAAAGGTTGATAGTCCTTTTTCTTAGAGCGTTTTGACATAGCTAATCACCTCTTCTAAGGAAATTAAAAAAATATTTGAATATGTATTTTTACTCTTTTCTAACACAGTCCATATTTTTGTTTTATCTTTCGGAACAACCCACACTTGGTTATCATAACTAAGATAATTTTTCTTAATATTATTTTCCAATACATTTTTATTCTTAACAGTCATTTCAATTTCAACAGCATAAGTTGCACTTCCAATATTACATATAAAATCAGGATAATGCCCATCACGTTTAAACCCACTATCATGTCTAAATTCTCGTTCAGATTTAATATTTACTACTTTTAACTTTTTCATAAAATAAATTGCAGTATCAACAACAGCTATATCATGAACTATCCTTGCAATCTTAACATCAGTAGTCACAAAATCAAGGTTAAAAACATTTTTTGCCTTGTTTGTTGCAAAATACAAAGCAGGTACACCATAGAGCTTGTATGCTCCTTTGATGTATCCTGCTTCTTTTAATATCTTTATTCTTCTGTCAACTGTCCTTTGACTTGGAAAGTCTGCAAGTATTTTAATTTGTCTGCCTAACAAAAATCTCCATTTACTTATTTGTTGCATTAGTATGTAGTCACGAGGAACTATTTTCAATAACACCACCCCTAAATTCTGTTATTATAGCTTATGATAAAAACATAAACTACAGAATAATATTACTGTAAATTTAAAATATTTCAGGAGTATTCATTAAATTAATTGACTAGTGAAGCCTAATTCAACCATATTATTATATGCTAATTCTACTTTCTCTGGCACATATTGAGGAATCTGATATCCTTTATTTGCATACACTTTAATTCTTTGAAAATCCCCAACAATAACATCTATAACTGTTTTTTCATCAAGACCTTGCTTAATTGAATTATTAATATATTCATTAATTGTCAATTGCGGTGAAGTTATTATTGCATTAATCTCTGGCCAATATACCTTAAGCGCCGCATATATTCTTCTTTCCATAAAAGGTTGGTGCACTCCAATAATCTTTTTTACTTTTAAATTAAGTAAAGAAAGTTTTTCTCTAGTAAACAATATATTTTCGGCCGTATTAGTTGATTTATTTTCAACTATAATATCACAACTCGGAACCCCCTCATTAATGGCAATTTTAGAAAATCTTTCGGCCTCACTCTGAACCCACAAATCACTGGTATTTCTACCTAGACCACCAGTGAAAAGAATTTTAGATGAATAATTTAATTTATATAATTCGGCCGCTCGTAAGGCAATTTCGTCATTATAATTACCAAACCCAACGATACAATCTGCCTTATCCATTACCATATTCATATGCATATAATCCCAAATAACTTTCAAATTTTCATAAACAATACTATTCACAATTAAAACCCCCTTTTTTAAATTTTTCTATCTGCTTAAACTTTTCTTCAATAATTATACTTTTTAAAACATCCTCCCCATTATATGCGATAAAGTCTAAAAAAGAATAATTTTGATATGTATTCAAGTTATAAATATCTGTTTTAGAAATCTTTGAATAGTCATAATAAATAACATTAATATTTGAATTATTAAATTCAGCTTCGTTAATATACGTTCGTCCGCCTGATCCGCAAATATAATTAAAACTATTGCTTTTATTACATATTTCTATTAATTTTTTATTCCTATCAATATTTAATTTTTCTATTTTTGAAGAAAGTAATTCTTCTACTTCTAATCCTAACATATCTAAAGCTATATTAGTGCAAATAATATTGTAGTTAGATAAATTGTTTATATTATTTGTCTGAATCATTAATTTTTCAATATATTCTTCAATCCACTTATAATAAGGTGATTGTGAATAATTGTATCGAAAATACTTACGCAAATTCTCATTTAAGATTGTAACATTACTTAATTGAACATTATTTATCCTATCATGAAAATCAGTCTTTTTAATTGGTGCAGTAAAAAGTTTTTCTTTTTGTTGTGAGTCTCTTAAATATACTCTGTTTTGCCATTCTCTGCGTACATACTGAACATCATCATATATAACCCAAATATCTGAAATTGCTATTTTAATAAATACTTTTAATCTTGGTAAAAAATTAGGTTGATGAATAACTACTGCTTTTATCATAATACTTCAACTTCTTTTATATTCGATTCATTAATATTATAAGAATATTGTTCATTATCTAATAAAATCATTTTTTTCTGACCGTCAAAATTATTATAACTAAATATCTCTAACGCTTTTTTAAAATAATACTTACTAAAATTAAGATTGTTCTTAATATAAAAATATTTTGCTAAGTCCCTATAATACATACCAATATATATCTTATCCAGTTTATTACCTAATAAATTTATTATTGCATTCAACTCATTTAATACACCTTTTGCATTATACATATCATGAATTTTAATATAAAATTGAAAAAGACGTCTCTTATTTTGAAAAATTTCAAATAAATCTCTTGTCGATGAGCTTTTATTAATACCAATTATTATATCTTTCTCTCCTGTTAATAAATATATCTGCCTTGATAAGGTATCAGGTTTAATTCTCGATAGATTTCTTTTTTCAATAAAACTTAGAGAATCAGCACAAATTTTATATGCTTTTTCAGTATCTCCCTTATGTTCAAATATTATTGAATATAAATAATATATTTCAGAATAATGATTAATAAATTCTTGAGAAGAATAAAACAAATTTTCTATTATGTTTATTGCTTTTTCTAAATAGTCCTTTGCTATATCAAACTTTTTGATATTTCCAGTATTAATAATTATATAAGAAATTTGCTTATATAATTTTGATAACTCTAAGGAAAAATAATTATTTGTCAAAACTTCATATTTACATATATTAAGCTCATATAATTTATATATCCTATCATATTGTGGATATATTAAATATTCAGTTTGTAAATTCTTATTAATTTCCGCAATTTTTGATTCTAAGTTAGCATAATAAAATTGTAAATTCTGAATATTTTTTAAGGGATTTTCTTTTTTTTTAATTCATTAAGTAAATCTATTATACCCTCATGATATCCTGTTTTATTTTCATATTCAAGTATAATAATATTTTTATGTTTACGTAGATACTTCTTTTCTAGTGAAAAAATTTTTCCTTTTTCAATAGCAAGATAATGAATCCTATTATTACTATTACTTATTACATTAAGATAATTTAAAATATTATTTAAATCAGGATCTGACATACTATAACCAATAAACAAAAAAGTATTAGACAACAACAACGATTCCATAAGTTTTATCATAATCTTATTTTTATATATACTATCTAAATATCCTTGTGTTCCTAATACAACAGTATTTTGACGTTCATAGGTTCCGTGTAATTTCAATAAAAACCTTTCACCAAATAATTCCAAATTTTCATTAATATCATTTTGTGTCCACACTTTAATTTTTTCACAGGCATATTTTTGAAAAGCATCTTCAATTAATGTATCAATATTTGTTGTTATAATAGCACGAAATAACATATTACATATTAATGGGTATATAACATCATTGGCTTCTATATCATGAAAAATATCAACTAAAAATGCTTGAAACTCTGACTCTTTTATTTCATCAATAATGATTTGTGTTACATCGATTAGTTTATTATCTCTGACCATAGATAATAATTCTTGTTTTTCATCATTACCAATATAATCCCTACTATAAATAAAATCAATCAGCAAGTTAACTAATTCTTTCCAGTTAGGTACATTTGTTCCATTGTTTCTTTTAATTCTAGCTGATATACCTGCACCAACAAATAGTACACAATTGCCTTTTAAATAATCATTTTCTAATATATTTGGAATCATTTTTTTCATTCCTTTATATTCATTTCAAATTTTTATTTGTTGAAAATTGTATTTACATTTTAGTTTTATCACATTTTAGACGAATTAACAATACTTTTTTGCTAAAATAAATATTTTCGTGGAATCAAACAGAATTATGCAATATTATTTGTGAAATTTGTTCACTGAAATTGATTATAAATTATAGGATGTAAATAATTTAGAATAAAAAACAGTTTATGTCGAGCCACCATTTTGAAAATTCAGAGGTTCAGAGAAGAGAAAAATTATTTGTCTTTCCTCTGATTTATTTAACCTATCCCCCCACCATCACCTACTAATACTACACACATCACTCTAACACCAACAGCACACTACATTTAATATATTTACTACAATTATATATAGATAAATTTTACATGTAGCCCCAGCAAGGTCTCGGGAGTTATGCCGAGACCTTGCTGGGGCGTAAAACTTAATATAAGTGCAGTAAATTGCGTTCTTTCAACGTAGGCTGTTGTGCGTTTAGGTGTACTAATAATATGTACCTTTCAAATAAGATACGTTTGCGTACATGTAATTAGCATAATAAATTTCATAGTAAATATTGACTATTTGCAATTTTAGATGTATAATTTCATTATAATTCTAATAAAGAAATAATATGACAAGATAATGATTTTATTTGTAAAATAATGATATGCTTATTTTGAGAAATGTCGTTGTCCAATTACCAGATTGACTTAGTATTTCTTAGAAGCTCGTGCCGCGAGGCGTGAAGGTTCAAGTCCTTTTACCCGCACCATTTTTATTTTTAAAATGTACAAGCCACTTTTGTTTGTTGGACAAGAGTTTACAATAAAATATTATTATGAGTGCGTCAGTCTTTTTTAGGATTTTTAAAGAGACTGACGCACTATTTTTACATATTATTACATTTATTTTAATAGAATAAATTAAGGAGTGGTTTGTGTGAGTATTATTAAAATGAATGATTTTTTTAAGATTTCTATTGCAGAAGCTTTCGATGAATATGAACTGCATTGTAAAGCTAGAAATTTATCTAAAAACACATTAAAAAGGCATTTGGAAGATTACAAATATTTTGACAAGTATTATGATACCTACAATATGTGTTCAACAATTGGTGAAGATATAATAAATCGGATATAAGATCTATCTTCTAAGTCAAAATATATCAGATAAAACCGTTGAAACAAGAATAAAAGGTATTCGAGCTTTTTTATATTTTTGCATGGATAAGGGGTATATAAAAAAATTTAAAATTGAAAATATAAAAACTGATGAAACCATCAAAGAACCTTACACCGAATATGAAATGAACCTATTATTGAAAAAACCAGATTTAAAAAAATGTAATTTTTCCGAGTACAGAAACTGGGTTTTAGTAAACTACTTTTATTCTACACGGTAATAGACTAAATACTGTTAGAAACATTAAAATAGAAGATTTAGATTTAAAGGAAAAATGTGTGTTTTTAAGAGTTATTAAAACAAGACGTCAACAAATTATTCCATTAAGTAATACGATGACTGCAATCCTTACTGAATATTTGAGATATAGAAAAGGAAATCCAGAAGATTACTTATTTCCCACTATTCAAAATAAACAACTATCGCCACGTGGACTTGAAACAGCAATCGGAGAATATAATTTAAGACGAGGTGTTACCAAAAAATCTGTACATTTATTTAGACATACATTTGCTAGAGATTGGATTTTAGCAGGTGGTGATGAGTTTACATTACAAAATTTACTTGGACACACAACATCTGATATGACAAAACATTATGTTAATATATATGGTAAAGATTTAAAAAACTCACAATTTTATAATCTTAATCCCCTTGACAGACGTTCTACAATTAATTCAACTATAACTATGAAAAAAGGCAAAAAATGATTTTATTCAAGTAAAAAGCAACAGTTACTTAGTAAACGTAACTGTTGCTTTTCGCTTGAACTTGATGTTATTACACAGACAATGAGAGCTTATGCAATCGCTCATTGCCTATCAAATTGCAAGTAGTAAATAGCTGATTTTGTATTTGGTTTGTTCACTGTCTCCTTTATAAGGATTTTCCATAAGTTCAACTCACCAGACGGTGAGTTGGGTGCGTCATTACGATATCTGAGTCAACGATTTGCAATGCCCCTGCCAGAACTCAAAGGCACTCTCACCGACATAGGTACAGAAGCCCCTGAAATGTTCCTTTCAGGGGCTAACGCTTTTTTTGACGCTTTTGCAACCGTATAGCTCCATTTCATAGGAAGCAAATTCAGATATACATCAATGTTGTCCTTATCATTGACAACCATCTTATCTAAAATGTGCTTATAAAACTCATCATCGTATTCCACGCCGCAGACAATTTCGTTGATAGCATCTCTGATTTCCTGCACAAGCTCCTGCTGCTGCCTAATCATAGCCTGCTGTTTGTCGATACTGTCAATAACCGATTGCAGCTCGGCAATTTCAGCATCGCACTTAGACCGTGCCGCCGAAAATTCATCTTTGCTTATATCCCCAGACATATAAATGTCAATCAGTTTGGTACGCTTATCTTCGATAGTTGCAATCTGGGTTTTCAGCTTTTCAATATCTGTGCCTGTCGTATCCATAGCGATGATGGACTCTATAATAGAAGTAAGATTTTTCGTGATTTTCGTCTGTCTGAGCTTTAATTCCTTTGTTACAAGGAACATAATATGTGTCGCATCTTCATTGCGTATGCTTGCTCCCGTGCAGCCGATTTGATTTCCAGCTTTGTCAGTATGGGGGCTTCCGTGCTTTGCCGCTTCCTGACACCGCCACGCCTTATATTTGCTGCCGTCTTTTCTGGTTTTATATCTTGCCACATAGCTTGCGCCGCAATGTCCGCATTTGATTTTACCCGAAAACGGATAGCGGTTGCTGTGCTTCGCCTTGCCCTCTTGTGAAAGGGAACGCTCATCTAAAATACGGTTTGCTTCTTCAAACAGCTCACGGGATACAATCGGCTCGTGATGGTCTTTGATAATCACAAATTCCTCCTGACCTCGATTGTATTTCTTTTCGTGAGAGAGAAAATCTGGCGTATAGGTCTTTTTCTGCACCAAGTCGCCGCAGTATTTTTCGTTGCGGATAACACGGAGAATAACGGTATTCTGCCACTCCTTAACACGCATAGGCTCGATGCCTTCCTCCCGAAGCTCACGGGCGATGACATGAGTTCCTTTTCCTTCGTTCACAAACTTATGGAAGATAAGGCGTACAATCTTTGCGCCTTCCTCATTGATGGTCATTTTTCCGTCTTTTACATCATAGCCAAGCATACTGCGTCCAAACACAACGCCTTGCTCCATCTGGCGCTTTTGTCCCCATTTGACACGCTCAGAAGTCTTGCGGCTTTCCTCCTGTGCTATCGAGGACATTATGGCAAGACGAAGCTCCGCATCGCCGTCTAAAGTGTTGATGTTGTCATTCATAAAGATAACGCCGACGCCGTGCTTTTTGAGGTCACGGGTGTAATATATGCTGTCGAGCGTATTTCTCGCAAAACGGGAAATCTCCTTCGTAATTATCAAGTCAAAGTCGCCGTTTTTCGCACAGGCTATCATTCGGTTAAACTCTTTACGCTTTTTTGTGCTCGTTCCAGAAATACCTTCATCGGCAAAAATCTCATACAGCTCCCAATCTGGATTGCGCTCGATATATTGTTTAAAATAGCGCTGCTGGCTTTCAAATGAATTCGCTTGGTCTTCATTATCCGTGGAAACACGGCAATACGCAGCCACACGCTTTCTTTTTTCAATTATCTTGCGTTCTTCGTTTAAGCGTTCATATCTGTTCATTGAAAACTCCTTTCCCAGTAAACCGTGCTTACTGTATTTGCATTATAGGAAAATCTCTGAGAGATGTCGAATGTGCAAATCTTTGATTTACACTTTTATATGTAAAAACGCCAAGCAGTCAAGCTCGGCGTTTACTTTTTTGACTTCGGCTGTATTGTTGTTCAAGCGCAGTCAGGCAGCGTTCCCTTTGATTTCCCGTCAACAAGCCTCGTTTCTCAAGGGAAAAAAGGATTGACTTCTGAACATTTAATAGGAACTTTGCGTGTTCCTGCTCATTTAATTCTGGAACAGGGTCGCCGATATATACAAACTCTCTATGCTTCAGCCGCCAACACCTCCCTCGTTCTCAATATATGAGCGATTGCTTGTACCGTATAACGAGAGGGTTAGTCCTTTTTATCAAGCCCAAGACTGATTAAAAGTGCGTTGTCGGCTGTAAGAATTTGCTGGCTGTCAAGCATTCCGATATGCTCTCTCAGTCGTTTCTTATCAATCGTGCGTATCTGCTCCAACAGAATAACAGAGTCTTTGCTAAGACCCTCAAAATCTTTAATGGCGGTATGCGTAGGCAGCTTTGCCTTTGTGCGTACTCGGCTTGTGATAGCGGCGATAATGACCGTAGGGCTGTACTTGTTGCCTGTATCATTGGAAATGATAAGTACAGGGCGTGTCCCGCCTTGCTCCGAGCCGATAACAGGATTTAGGTCGGCGTAATAGATGTCGCCACGCCGAATTGTTCTTTCCATTATGTTTGACCTCCTATCTGGATTTAGGCAAATAGGCTCTGCCTATGTAGGCAGCCAAACGCAAGGAAGTATTTAAGGTCGGGAGAGTATAAACAATTCTCTGTTTCCATAGACCGCCTTGCGTTCGGCTTTATGATAGGAGCACTTCAATTTGTCCTCGACGCCCCGAAATGCAAAGGGAAATCGTCAAACGGTCAGCAGCGAACTGACGCCACGGGAGTTTCACCCCAACTGACGGTCTGCCAGAGCCGCCCTCATTGCCTGCGACGGTTTTATCACGCTCGGACTGTGACTGGACGGGAGTATCATTATCCTCTTTGCGGGTTACGGCGAAATCGGTAGCTGCCCGATATTTTGAGTAGGTAGTTATCGCTCTCTGCCTTGCGGCAGGTCGTGGCGTACCTCTCGACACGCTTATGCTTATCACAATCGCAAAGAGAAGGTATTTGACGAATGACTATTCGGTTGTCAAGGGGCAGTCCTGTTTTTGCCACACAAAGGAAAACAGGGTGTGAGGATTTTGTCCTCTCACCCTGTAGCCCGTGGGGAACAGCGATTTTCCCCTCTACTCAAAAAACTTTTTTATTTTTTCTTTGAGCCTGTCCATTCGCCTGTAAACAGCCTTCTCCGTAATGCTGAGAGAGTGAGCTATTTCGCAGGTAGAATAGCCTTGTATCTTCATCAAGGCTATTTGCAGGGTCAGCTTGTCCACCTTAATCAAAATCTGATAGAGCTGCTGATTTTCGATACTATCCAGAAAGTCCTCAACTGTCTTGATTTCGGGCTGCTGCGTATCATCAGCAACTCCCTCAAGGTATGTACCCGCTTCCTGCATACGCTGATAGTACCGCCTGTCTGAATTGAAAATCGCCCAATCGTGAGTACGGAGCGTTTCAATGGTACTTTCATCAACGCCGAGCTTCCTTAACTGTTTTTCTTCGGCTTCTTTCCAGAGCCGCCATTTCTTTTCTTCTTTGGCTTTATTGTAAGCCATACCGTTTTACCTCCAATCTGAATTTTTGAAAAATCCAGATTGAAGGGCGGCGAACGGCAACCAACACCAGATATAGGCTTGTCCTTTATTCCGACAAATAACGACAAAAGAAAAACCGCAAAGGCTGTCATACCTTTGCGGTTATAAGCAATATAAGCTCTATTATGTAGATATATAGCTTCTACTTTAGGGGCGTAATAGTACCACGAATAACTTAGGATTTTTTTAACAGGTTATCCTCACTTATTCGTGATGCTATGTAAGTAACTGCTGCTTCTGATAAGCAGCAAGGCGCTCAGGGCAGACCAGCGCATAAAAAATCCCTCCAAACTCAAAACGGGTTTAGAGGGCTGTGATATTTTGTTCAGGCGTGACAGAGCAGCCCACCAAAGCACCGTTTTTTTATTTGGTGGGCTTGTCCAAGTATAAGAGAAAGAGCCGATGACTGTGATTACTCACAAGTTCATCGGCTCTGCGTCTGTGCGTCTGGCTCTTTGATGACGGTTATATGTAGTTCCTTTGCGTTTATCAAACTTTCCTGTTTACATTTCGGACAGTAGAGGGGATAGTTTTTCAATACCGTATCCTCTCTAAGCCTATCACGAGTTTTACTACCGCAAACAGGGCATAATATCCATTGTGTATCTATCATAATTAACTAAATAAAGCAGCGGGTAATCCGTTCTGTGGCATTAAAAATGCAAAATAAGTAAATGACACAAAACATAATGTTGCAAACAGCAATCCAATTTTGCCTACAATAGGTGTTTTATACTTTGTAGAAAAGAGTTTGACATTAAGAATAATAGAAACGGCACACAGTACCACATCCAAAACAAAATTGATAACAACAACACTTTTGATATTGCTCATAAAGCCTAAAGTGAAAAAAGCCAGTATAAACAACCCGTAATTTATACATATCCAACTGATTATTTGTTTTGATGACATATTAAATTTCTTCATTGTAACCCTCCTTGCCAATTCCAATAGCCTGTTTAATTTTATCAACATCGCATTTCAATTTCACTAATCCAATCAAAAATAAAAGAAGCGAAACAACAGCAACAATGATTATATAGCTGAATATGCCAATAAAAATATGTTCAAACCATTGTCCTGTCCACGCCAATGGCAACATCCCAACAGTTAATGAAATTAAATAGCCTGCTGCTTGTTTTACTGGCTCAAATTCAACATCTTCACAAAATAGATACGCAATACCGCAAGCTAATCCAAACCAAGTAAATGTAACAATCTGAGCAATTACCGCAAATAATTCATTGTTGTAATTATTTATTAAAGCAGGAAGAGCAAAATAGAAATCTCCCGTGTTCATCAGCAATGAAACTACGATTGAAAACAGCAAATATACAAAACACCCTATCAAAAAACCTACTGTTCCAAACTTTATAGCTTTCTTTTTCAAAGTATCACCTCATATTCCTAAACATTTTTTGATTTTCGGGATATATCTTCTCGAAACATAGGTTTGCGTATTATCTTCAAAGCGAATGCAAATTTTTCCTATTATGCTTAAATCAATATCACGAATTTTTTTGACATTTACGATTTCTGAATTAGAGATACGAAGAAACTGTTTTTTATCAAGAGTCTCATCCAACTCATATAATCTGTACCGTATAACATATTCGCCTTTATTTGTTTGAATATAGACCTTTTGGTTTCCTGTATATATTCTAAAAATATCGGTCACATTTACAATCTTAACTATATCATTTCTGTATGCTGTTAAGGTTTCAGTTCTCTTTTTGTCAAACTCTACAATATGTTCATAGAGAGAATCAACTTTTTGGTTTTGTTCTTGTGCTGTAATTAAAACCTTGATTTCTTCTACAGAGCGGTCTATATGTATATCAACTTTCAATGTGTCACCTCCAGTCTGTTTTCGATTATATCATCTGAACTTTACAAAATCTATGATATGGCGGTATGTGGTAGTAAATTTGCGATGAACGGTTAAATTTTTCGTAAACATTATAATCTATCATAAGGTATTCCCTTGTTTGATAAATATATTTTCTTTCTCCAAAGTATTTTGCTTAAAAACATCTATATTGTGTTCAACTAATTCGATTTCATTTATTTATTGATTGATAGGTTCTTCATTATTAAACCGTACTCGGCAGAGATAACAACGGAATATTGAAATACCTCTTTTCCTGTTAACTAATGGTTTATGGCATAGATGCTGTGAATAAATAAATCGCTAAAGTAAAAAGGGCGATTAAAAAAAACAAGGAACATATCCATATCCTCCAATTTTTATAAACGGGATAGTCTGATTTCTTAGAACAAATTATTTCAGCAATTAGCCATATAATATTAACTATACACCATAGTATAGATGGCACTATGTTATTTCCAGTGTTATTAACAAACCAGAGATATACCCATGCAATATTATTTACCAAAAAAGCTACCAAAGCGCCGTACATCATCGACTTTGTTAAACTATATTTCCATTTTTTTGAAAGTTCTTTAACCGCCTTAGCGTCATCAAGATTTTGTTTTGTATTTGGAATGGTCAACATATTATCTATCGCCTTTAATTCTAATCTACACTTTTCACACTCAGAGAGATGTTCTTCTACCATCTGTCTGCTTTCATTACTACACACGCCATCATGGTACAACGGTAATAAATCCTTAATAATTTCACATGATACTTTCATTTCATAGCCTCCTGTAATTGTTTTTTTGCCCTATAAAAAATCAACCTTGCCCAGCTGTCTGTTTTACCAAACAGTTCTCCAATTTGTGAGAATGGTAACTCGCCAAATACTCTAAGCATAAAAACCTCTTTATATGGCTCATTAAGATTGTGAAGCAGAATATGTATTTTTTTTGCATCTTCTCTATCAAGGCAATCTGTTTCCACATCCAATGCAGGGGCTGTCGTGACTGTCTCCATCTCTGGTACAATGTGTTTTTGCTTTGCAATAGCCTTAAAGTAAGTATTTTTTGCAATTTGGCAAAGCCATACATACAATTTGCAGGTACCATTAAATTTATCTATATGGCGCATAGCCTTAAAAAAAGTTTCTTGTGTAATTTCTTCCGCCGTAGCTTCATTGCGACAGAGAGATAACACATATTTATATACATCAGAGAAATACTCTGTATATATTTTTTCAAAATCTGGCGCACTCACTTCATCACCTCCGCTACTTATATGACCCTCTATTTTTTAATCCGTTTCAAAAATTTTTACTTTTTTCGGGCATCAGCAGGTTTTTTCGCATCTTTGGGTATAAGCCATACACGATTTACATTTATTATTCCGTCAATACGATTTTCCTTACAAAGCCGTTGCACCCAACGCAGAGAAACATTCCACTTTTCTGCGGCTTCCTGTGCAGTCATATAATTAAACATAGCCGCTCCTCCTTAACATACTGTTTCTATTATAGCCGTTTGAACGAACTGTATCAAGTGTGCAAACCTTTATCTCATATCTAAAAAGCAGGGTTAGAAGATATTGTCCTCTCACCCCGCTTTCTTTTTATTCAAAAAACTTTTTTAATTTTTCTTTGAGCCTGTCCATTCGCCTGTAAACAGCCTTCTCGGTTATGTTGAGAGAGTGGGCTATTTCACGGGTGGAATAGCCTTGTATCTTCAGCAAGGCGATTTGCAGGGTCAGTTTGTCCACCTTAATCAAAATCTGATAGAGCTGCTGATTTTCGATACTGTTCAAAAAGTCCTCAACCGTCTTTATTTCGGGCTGCTGCGTATCATCGGCAACTCCCTCAAGGTATGTACCCGCTTCCTGCATACGCTGGTAGTACCGCCTGTCTGAATTGAAAATCGCCCAATCGTGGGTGCGGAGCGTTTCAATGGTGTTTTCATCAACACCGAGCTTTCTCAACTGTTTTTCTTCGGCTTCTTTCCAGAGCCGCCATTTCTTTTCTTCTCTGGCTTTGTTGTAAGCCATACTGTTTTACCTCCAATCTGAATTTTTTTGAAAATTCAGATTGGAAGGCGGCGAACGGCAGCCTACGCCAGAAGCAGGCTTGTCCTGTGTTCTGACAAAAAGCGACAAAAGAAAAACCGCAAAGGTGGTCAAACCTTTGCGGTTATAGGCAATATAAACTCTATTATGTAGATATATGGCTTCTGCTTTAGGGGCGTAATAATGCCACAAGCAACTGAGGATTTTTTTAACAGGTTATCCTCAGTTACCTGTAATACTATGTAAATAGTTGCTGCTTCTGATAAGCAGCAAGGCGGTCAGGGCAGACCAGCACATAAAAAATCCCTCCAAACTCAAAACGGGTTTAGAGGGCGTTGATAATTCTGTTCGGGCGTGACAGAGCAGCCCACCAAAGCACCGTTTTTTTTATTTGGTGGGCTTTATACTAAATCGCTTGTGAAATTATCTATTTCATAGCAAGAGCTTAAATACCTTAAAATATCCACAAAACATTAACAATAAATGCTAATAAAAACTCTATTTGTAATGCAGAAATTGACAGCCTGAATGATAAAGAACTGTCCTTAGTTTAAGCAATAGTTATTGGAATGTGTGACGCAAAGGAGCCAGAGGCATATAGTCTCTGGTTTCCTTTTGCGTACTTAGTCTTTATGGATAACCTTTAATCTACGACCCATACGACTTAATAATTCATTGGTAATGCTTTCAGAATTATCAGCTACTGTAGGTGCTGATATTTCTTCATTGCCATCGTTTCCAATTAAAGTGGCAATGCTACCAACTGTAACATCGGGACAATCTGTAACATCAACTGCGAGTAAATCCATACATATTTTCCCAACAACAGGTGCTTGATGTCCATTTATAAGAACATAACTCTTTCCACAAGATAAAATTCTCGGATAACCATCGGCATAACCGATAGATAATATTGCAATTCGACTATCTCGGTCTGCAACAAATGACCTACTATAACCAACACAATCGCCAGTTTTAATTTGTCTGAGCAATATTACTCTTGCTTTTAATGAAAGCACAGGTCTTAAATCAAGCTGTAATTTGACTTTATCATTTGGTGAGCTTAAGACGCCGTATAGAGCTACACCAGTCCTTACATAGTTACATTTAAGCTCTGGATAATTTAGAAAACCATAGCTACTTTGAATGTGTATTTTAGGAATTGCTATACCTTTTTCCTTTATCAATCTTAACAGCTTATAAAAGCTCTCAATTTGCATATTCGTAAAGCTAACATCTTTTTCGTCAATACTGTCTGATGCACACAAATGTGTATATATCCCGCACACTTTTATATTTTTTAACGAAAAAACAGTAGCAATGCTCTCGACATCTTCTTTGTCAAAGCCAAGTCGGTGCATACCAGTATCAATTTTGATATGGGCATTAACTTTATATCCTTGATTATTCAAGCGGATAGAATACTCATAATCAATCAGTGTTTGTATAAGGTTATACTTACAAAGTTCTTTTGCTCTTTCAGGTGCAGTATAACCCAAAATAAGTATTTCACCTGTAATACCATATTTGCGTAGCTTGATACCTTCATCAATGGTAGCAACGGCAAATGCTTTAACCCCTATCTTATTTATGTGAGTGGCAATCTCATATGTACCGTGTCCGTATGCTTCAGCTTTTACAACAGCCATCAATTCACAATCCTTTGGCATTGCTTTTTTAAGAACACTTACATTGTGTTCCAAATTGTTTAAATCAATTTCCAAATAAGCTCGCTCAGTAGTAACACTATGTTTTGTTTGTTCGGGTTTCAGTTTGCGCCATAATGCTGTCATAAACATTGCGAACACTACCGATATAAAGCAAACTGTAATATAATGAATTAGACTATTTTCAATAAGCAGGTCTTGCATATGAACTAATCTGGCGAATAAGCGCACCATAACAATCATAAACGGATGAATAATATATATAATTAATGATATTCTGCGTAGTTTTTTGTGACTTTTTCCCTTGATATATAAAAGAGTGTTAAATAAGAAATACACACTCGGAAGCAAGAATATATACATACTGTCGTGTCGCTGAAGATTTGAGTAATGTAAAATAAATGCTTCTCCAAACATAAGGGCAAAACAAACAATAAACCCTGTGATGCTTTTCTTTAATGATGGTCTATTTTGATTATCGAAAATATATCCGCCAAACACAAAAAAAATCGGTGCAAAAAATATCCCGTTCCTTGTATAGTCTGATACTTGGAAAATCAGATTGTAAAAATAATTTAAGCAAGAAATATTTTCTGCAATTCCATAATAACTATCACCAAATAAACCTATGATATAGAGTGTAAAAGTTATCAAAAAGGCTATGGGGTAATTTGTTTTTTTTATCAGAAACCAAGCAATTACGGCACCGATAATTGAAGCAGGAAGATACCATAAATGATATAAAGTTCCATCAAACACAAGGTCTTTTATAATATTGGGCAGAAGATTATCCATCTTGAAATACTCATTATAAATATTGATTGGTATATATATCAATATTGCTACTCCATATATTAAGGCGGTCTTTTTTATAAATGCATATAATCTTTCGGCATTATATGTATATCTGGAAATCAGAAAAAAACCAGATGTTATAAAGAAGAAAGGAACAGCAACACGAGCAATAATTCGTGTGAACATAAAATCGCCAATTTGACTAAAGGAAACCAATGGTGAAGTATGAATTGCAACAATTAACAAAGCGGCAATCAATCTAAAATAATCAATACCTGCATAGCTCTTTTTTTCAGTCATCATTTTTCCTCCAAACAGTTATGATGAAGCCGTCTATGTTATTTCCAGATGTTTGATATACGCAGTTATCTGGCATAGAAATAAAAATAATTTCTTCATTAGCGGGAACATAATATATTTCCACTCTTGCACCCAAACTTTGTCTGTAAATAAATCTGCAATCATCACGATAGGATTTTATAAATTCTGTGTATTCTTCAAGTGAAAGCCCCATTTCTGTCATAATCTTTGAATGAGGGTATCCTACATATCGAAAATGCCACGGCTCGTGCGATATGCCCGTTATTTCTTCTTTGTCCTTTTTGTAGCGTTCAATAAAGCCATAATTTGGAGCTGTTTTCCTAAATTCATTGCAGATACCGTCATAGGGAAAATCGGGACAAATGAAATCTATCTCTTTTTTATTCAGTCCTAAATCAATGGCAAGCCCCGTTTGATGTTCACTATGGTCTGGTAATGCAACATATTTCTGCGTAAAATCTTCACCGTTATCTTTGAGAGAAGTGAAATATATATCTGTTTGTTCCCTTAATGTGCGGTAGCCACTTACAGGAATAATGGACTTTTCTGCTGATAATTTTTCAATAATAAGCTGCAATACATTTGCAGCATCACGCTTCATAAGAATATCAGGAAAGCGCATATCAGCAGGAATTAAATTAGACACATCGTCTGTTTTAAGCGGATACTTTGCATTAACAAGCATTAAATTTCCACAATAAATCTTTTGCTTTTGTAATTCAATCGTTTTCATCATTTCACATACAGACCTATCAACTTGTCCAACATTTCAGCAAATGATAGACCAATACCTTTCATCATATTTGGATAACGACTGTGAGAGGTAAAGCCGGGGATTGTATTTACTTCATTAAACACGATTTTTTTTGATGGTGTATAGAACATATCTACTCTGGCAAAACCTGAACAACCCAAAGTCTTATATATGGTTACAGCCGTTTTTTGTATCTTTTTTTCAGCTTCGGCATCTATCCTTGCAGGCATATATATTTTTGAAGATTTAAGTGTATATTTTTCTGTATAATCAAAAAATCCGCTTGATAACTCAATTTCATCAACTCTACCGACAATCAGTTCATCTATACCAAGTATTGCACAGCCAACTTCAAAGCCATCAATGTTTTCTTCAACAATAACTTCTGTATCGTGTTCAAAAGCTAACTGTATGGCTGCTTCAAGTTCTTGATTTTCGGTTACTTTTGTTATACCGAAAGAAGAGCCTGCACGGACGGGTTTTACAAATAACGGGAAAGTCAACTTTGCTTTAATTTCTTTCAAAGCTGCTTCTTGGTCAGTAAATTTGAAAGTCACCGATTTAGGCACAGAAATCCCTGCAAGGCTAACAAGTTTATGTGCTTTATCTTTATCCATACAAAGTGCAGACGAGAGTGTGTCGCATCCAACGATAGGAACTCCTGACAATTCAAACAGTCCCTGTAATGTGCCGTCTTCGCCGTTCTTTCCGTGTAGCACAGGAAATACTAAATCAACATGAATAATATGGTATTTGTCTGCTATAAGTTCTAAAAAGCCTTTTACAGAACGGTTTTGTGATACCACAACAGAATGTAGATTTTTGCTATCTTCAATCCAAGTATTATTTGCAATTCTTTCTGTTTTTCCTGTGTAGTGATACCAATCGCCATTTCTTGTAATGCCGATTGGAACTATCTCAAATTTATCTTTGTTTATATTTTCAAAAACAGAAGACGCCGATTGTAAAGACACCTCGTATTCTGTAGAATTGCCGCCAAAAATGACCGCTATTATTTTTTTGCCCATTTTATACACCTCTTTCTTCGTATTTTGTATTGTCTGGAAGCTCATATCCTATTTCGCATTGATTGATATACAATTCTTTGCTAACTTGTATGTCTGATTTTTTATCTTTTTCAGCACGACAAACATGAGCGATTTGAAATAGCCTTCCGTCTTGTTTGATATATGAAACAGCGGAATTAAAGACTGTGTATTCTGTATTTACAGGGTTTTGAGATAGAATACGCCCGTACATAAATCTTTCATCAAAGCTTACTTCAATTTGAAAAGTGTTATCTGTTTCATTGCGTATTTTTAGGTCTAACCACCCCTCATTGATTGTTGCATCAGTACCGCAGGGTAAATCTTCGGTTGTTGATGGGAAAGACTCAACTGCGTGTCCGTGTCGCTCAACAATAGTAAGCGGCGTGTGTAAAAAAAGCCAAAATAGCATATTACTCAATTGACACAAACCTCCGCCATAAGAGCCTACAATCTTTCCATTGACAAGATTTAATCCGTCCTTATATTTTTCGTGTTGGTCTGCCCATCGGACAAGCTGCCAAAATGAAAATGTTTCTTTCGGCTCAATAATCACTTTATTGATTGTTTTTGCGGCAAGTTTTAGGTTGTGTACCTTATTGATTTGGTACTTCATATCAAATCCACTATTTTCATTCAGCATAAGTGATGATGTTTCAAATACTGTGTTTGGTAACAATTTCTCAGATGTCTTTTTTGCGTATCTATTGCCGTCAAATTTCATTTTGAAATAAAAATATTTTTTTCTTTGCCATTTGCGGAGAGGTAGCAAAAAAGGAAACACCTGCGTCAATCTTTTCCTTGACATTCTTTCGCTTCCTTTTATCTTTTTCCAAAACAAAACACTCTTGTCTTGGTACTATAATTGTACCAACAACAAGAGTGTCGTTTATTTGTTTCATCAAAAGGTATTATAATAATTTCCTGCGAAAATTCTTACGAATTTCCTACGAAGCTATCCCGTTTAGTTTCTTCCATATATTTTTATTTCTGAACAGTTTTGAAAGTTTATAAAATAGAAAATATCCGAGCATTGCCCCTAATGTATTAAGTATAAGGTCATCTATATCTGCTGACCTTCCTATAAAGTATTGTACAAACTCAATTAAAAAAGAAAAAAGCAGCATACAAATGGTTGTTTTATAGAATGTACGAGCTTTCTTGAATGCAACAGGGAATATAAAACCTAAAGGTAAAAACATTAGTATATTTGCTATCGTCTGTGTAATTTGTTTCCGCACCCCCATATCCCAAGTTTCGGTAATAAATCGAAAAGGTATAAGATTTAGTGAATGTTCTGTAGCAAGTATTGCTCTGCCGTTTAATAGGCAAGTAATTACCCAGTCTAAAAAGGTCGCAGTACTGATAACTAAAACACAAACGACAAACAGGAAATAAGCAATTTGCCTTAATAACGGCATCCTTTTTCTCATAATAAAATAAATTGGAAGATAGCAAACTGCCAAAATCGCCATACCAATTATTCCGATGAGAAAGTATCCGAGAAGTTCTTGTATTATGAGCATAAATAGACCTCCTAAAAACAAAAAGCATCAATGGTTTTAATTATTATATCAAAACCATTGATGCTTTTTCTGCGTTCTATATACAGATTTTCTTACTTTTTTCCTACAAAAGAGGGAGTATTACTTCAAATTCTATTGTTTCATCTTTACTCTCGGCTGTTATCGTGCCATTATGAAGCTCAACAATTTCCTTCGCAATAGCAAGACCTAACCCAGCGCCTCCGCTTCTGGAACTGCGTGCAGTATCAAGCCGATAAAACTGTTCAAAAATACGTTCAAGTTTTTCCTTCGGAATTGTGTTGCCGCAGTTAGTAAACTTAATATGCAAGTTATTCTCGTCTTGCTTCACAGCAATATAAATAGTACCGTTGTCAAAACTGTAATTAACAGCGTTCCTTAATAAATTATCAAATACTCGCTGCATCTTATTCGCATCAATTTTAATCATTATATTAGGTGGTATATCAAGTTCACATTTCAAATTCTTTTCCAAAAGCATAGGCTTAAACTCATATACAAGCTGCTCAAGCATACGAGTTAAATTTATTCTACTATACTCAAGTGTGATGCTGGATAAATTAAACCGTGTAATTTCAAAAAACTCATTGATTAAATCCTCAAGTCTTTCTGCTTTTTCTAATGATATTGATAGATACTTTTCTCTAAGTTCTTCTGATATTTGATTTTCGTCCCGTAGCAATGTTAAATACCCAATTACTGATGTAAGCGGCGTTTTCAAATCATGAGCAAGATATACAACAAGGTCATTTTTTCGTTGCTCTGCCAGTTCAGCCGCCAATTTTTGTTGTTGAATAGTATGCTTTATATAATTCATTTTCTTTTCCGTTGCGACAAGCTCTGATGATAGAACGACATCTCCTGAGTTCTCATCAATCAATGTGTCTATCCCTTTATTGATTTCGTTAAAGTATTTTGTAAACCCTCTTAAATATATCTTCAATACTATCAGAAACACTATTGCAATAGCTAATAGTATGTATAAATCCATATAGTTTCTGAATACTGCCTGATAAATATGTAATGCTTGAAGATAATCATCAATAAAAAAGTTGATAAAGTTTACGACAAAATTTGCAAAATTTCCGTGTAATACAAAGGTATATAATGCATATACGGCAACAACGGCAACGAGCATGATAACAACCGTTCTAACAAATAATTTGGTCTGCAAATTCTTAAATTCATTGCCCATTTTTTGCTTTTTGTTATTCCTATTTTTCAATGGTATATCCCACTCCCCACACAGTTTTTATAAATTTTGGATTTTTTGCAGGCTCTTTAAGTTTCTCTCTCAATCTCCCGATATGAGCCATAACAGTATTATTATTATCAAGGAATTTCTCACCCCAAACATTTTCAAACAGTTCTTCAGATGAAATAACTTTTCCTCTGTTTTCACACAGATACCAAAGGATAGAAAATTCAATCGGAGTTAATGCAATCTCTTTTCCATATAATTTACATTTGTGGGTGTTTTTGTTTATAATAAGCCCTCTTACATCGTATTCGTCAATCGGAATTTCTTTTACCTCAACATTAGTGGCATTATTATAACGAACATAACGCCGAAGCTGTGTTTTTACCCTCGCCACAACCTCTAAAGGATTAAAAGGCTTTGTTATGTAATCATCTGCACCTATAGTAAGCCCCATAATTTTATCCGTATCCTCTACTTTTGCGGTTAACATTATGATTGGATAAAAATACTGTTCTCTTATTTTTTGACAAATATGAAAACCATCAACATCTGGAAGCATAACATCTAATATAGCTAAATCCATTTTTTGTGATTTAATACACTCAAGAGCATCTATGCCATTATAAAACTTATGTACTATATAACCATCATTTTTTAGATACACCTCGATTAAATCCGCAATTTCTTTTTCATCATCAACAATTAAAATGTTTTCATTCATATTAATCTTCGCACTCCTTATTGACCTCATCTGGAAGAGCTTCCATAATATCCCCAAAATCACATTGCAAATATTCGCATATGTCAAGCAATACAGGAAGCGTCACATTTTCATTTTTTCCAAGTTTTGCAAAAGTGCTTTTGCTTGCACCAACTGCTTCTCTTAATTGACTTTTTTTCATTCCTCTATCTATAAGCATTTTCCATAACTTATTGTAGCTAACCCTCATATTTGCACCTCCGTAATTTGTTCCATTTCATTATAGCACCTTTTTACTGCATATACAATCCTTTAGTCTGCATTTCTGTACTAAAATTATTATTTATGTACCTTGTCGCCCAAAAGAGCGACAAGGTTTATCACAATTTAATAAGCGGGGATACCGTAGTTACAGATAACATTGCTTTAATTCGATTATGGGTCTTATTTCCGCAATCAATCAATAAAAGGCTTTTTTCAGCACTGTTTTCTTAATATTAACCATACTGCTCAAAGAAGAAAAATATATTTAAGTATTGTAATATCCATTCATAGGAAGTGAAATATCTTATAGTCGGCATTTTCACATCGTTTAATAAGAAGCCACAAATCCACACAATATAATAAAAGGATTATATTGAGGCAAGGTGGTGAGCTTATGGACGAGAGAAACAACGATTTTGATTTCGATTTTATGCCGATAGGACAGGCGATTAAGAAAGCCCGTGAAGCAAGAGGAATGACGAGAGAGCAGCTTTCTGGGATAATCGGCTATGCCCCCAGACACATTCAATCTATCGAAAACGAGGGAAAATATCCAAGCATCGAGCTGTTTATTCAGCTTATTACAATGTTCGATGTTTCGGTTGATGAGTATATATTTCCTAACAAAGAAGTCAAAAAGAGTTCCGTCCGCAGACGCTTAGACGCGCAGCTCGACAATTTAGATGATAAAGAACTGTCCGTGATTGAAGCAACTGTAAACGGACTATGTAAAGCAAAAGAGCCAGAGGAATAAAATCCTCTGGTTTTCTTTTGCACATTTTTAATAAGCAGGGATACCGTAGCCGTAGATAACGCTGCTGCCGATAGAGTAGCTGTTCTGTCGGCAAGCATCGCCTGAGTTACCTTCAACGGTATAAACCGTTCCGTTTTCCACACGCTCTACAATACCCACATGGTCTGTAAGACCGTCACCTTCCCAATCGAAGAAGATAATGTGTCCTGCTTCTGGCGTAAAGCTACCGTCCTGCCATTGTCCTCTTTCCTTAAACCACTCAGAGCCTTGTATGCAGCCTGCAAACTTCGGGATAATCCCGTTCTCGATATAGCCGCATTCGTTCGCACACCACGAAACAAAGCAGGCGCACCATTCCACACGAGAGTTGAAGCCATACCACGACCAATAGGGCTGACCGCCTACATTGCCGACCTGCGACAGAGCCACGGTCACGATTTCGCCGTCGCCTGCGGAGATACCGTAAAGCACCTGCGACCATAACGAATTGTTTTCATCGGCAAGTAATTCGGACAACATCTGCCGCTGCTCGTCATCAAAACCGTATTGGTCTGCCATTTCCTCAGCGGTTTTGTGGCTGACTGTGATATACAGGTAAGTCCGTGTTTGGGTAGTTTCAGTCTGGACGATATTTCCGTGACCGTCATCTGTTTCGGTTATCACGGTTTCGGTCTTGCTTTCCGTTCTGGAGCTTATTTCGTTCATTTCCCAGAATATATCCGTCAGGAGCTGCTTTTTATTATCGTCCATTGTCGCCACTTCCTGCGGATTGTCTGGGTCTGTGGTAGTTTTGACCGAGTAAACCGCAAGCACCTCTTTCCAGACGGCACGGCTTCCTGACATTTCCAGAACATCATAAGCTGCATCGCTTTTGATTTTATCAAGGCGGGTGTCATATTCGGTATTGATTTCTCTAACCACGGTCTGCATTGTCATTCCGTTTCCTGAGTCCTCGCCCGAAAAGAAAATACCAAATACCGAGCTTACGAGCAGACCGATAAGGCAGATAACCAAAATAACAACAACCGCAATCCAACCGCCCGCCGCAATCGCTGCAATTAACGCTTTTGTTCCTGCAATAATCGCCTTAACTGCTGCAATCGTAGCTTTGACCGCCGCTTTCACGGCAACAATCGTAGCCTTCGCCGTGGCTCTTGCTGCCTGTGCAGCTCTCTGAGCCGCTTTTACGGAAGCCTTCGCCGCCGCCTGTGTTGCTTTGGCGGTATGCTCGGCAGTTTTTATCGCTGCCTTTGAGGTTGCCTGTGCGGTTTTTACGGATTTTTGCGTAGTCTTTACCGTACCTTTGGCGGCTGTTTTTACTGTCTTTTTACCGCTTCGGGCAGTCTGCTTTATGGTTTTTTCCGTTTGCTGTGCGCCTTTGACCGCCTTATCTGCGGAACGGCTTACGGTACTGCGATAGGTCTGCACGCTGTTTCCAGACATACGCTGCTCGGCGGCTTTGGCGGCTCGCTTTTGCTTGAACTCAGATATTTTATCCTTTGCCTTAACCACATTGTCCTTTGTGGTTTTTACTCCTTTTTGACCTTGCTTGTTGAACTGATGAACGCCCTCGTCCGTGATACGCTCCGAAGCTGCTGAAACCTTATCGGCGGCATATTCGGTGGCGGAGTTTTCATCGGCGTAATAGCCTTGTTCAGCCTTACTTTTTATCTTGGAATAAGCAGACTTCATACGCTCAGAAGCTACCGCAGCCTTGTCAATGGTCTTAATCGTTCCTTTGACTGCATCTCTGGTCTTTATATCAGCCATAGATAACCTCCTTTCCAAGAATACAGAGTATTCTTTAAGATTTTGCGGTCAAAATCAAGCTGTCTTTTTTGCGACCACCACAAGCCTGCCGTTCTGCGCTGAGTATTCGCAGGTAGAGAGGGTAATGAGCCTGTCGCCGTATTCTGCGGTTACGCCTGTTTCGTACAATGCAAGCTCTTTGCATTTTTGAATATAGGCGTTAAACTCGTCCTCGCTTTCGGCATTGACAAAATCATAGTAGCGGAAGCCCTGAGAGCTGTATGCCACGGTCTTAAAAACAGCGATAATTTCATATTCGCCACGCTGCGTAAGGGTATCAAACTGAATGGTCTTGTGTTCCTCATAGAAGCTCTGGGACTTGTAATCCTCCAAAGCCCCGAACATTTTGCCGCCCTTAATGTGATGACCGTAAATAACAAGGTTATCGCTGCTCGTAAGGTCGCAGTTTTCCTGAATATACGGTGTACCCAAGTCGCTGTATTCCTTTTCAAAATTGCGCTTCAAATAGTAGTTAGGCTCATTCGGTGTCTGCATCACGGGATAATTGAGGGTCGTGCCGGCTATGGAAAGCCAGCCGACCATATCCGTGTTTTTCAAATACAGTTCGCCGTATTCTGTGAGGATATTTTCTTCCTCCGTCAAGGGAACTTCTGGGGCGTTGCCGTCCTCTGCCTGTGCCTGCTCTACGATTTCGGCAATATTCTCAAAGGCTTCGGTCTGTTCAGCTTCGTCGGCATAATGGTCGTAAATGTGATAGCCGCAAAAAGCCGCCGTACATAACAGGCACACGGCGGCAATCAGACAAATATACTTTTTCATTTTCATACGGTTACACCTCTCCAAACTTGGTAGTCATCAGCTTGTAAAGCTCGGTATTGCGTGGGAACTTGTTGACGAACGGCACAAGGGAGCTACCGACTTTGAGCAAGCCCTGACCTGCGCCGACATTCGTGATATAACTCATCTGAAGGTCGGAGATGTTAAGCAATTTGGCAAGCTCAATCCTATCGGTGGACGCTTGATTTAACATAATGATGAATTCACTATTGGCAAGCATCGTCCTCGCCGTATGGCTCTGCAAAAGGTCGTCCACATTCTGCGTAATACCCGTACAGTATGCACCGTACTTACGCACACGCTTCCAGAGAGTAAAGAGGAAGTTTGCCGAGTATTCGTGTTGGAACAGCAAATAGATTTCATCAATGAAAATGAATGTGTTTCTGCCTTTTGCTCTGTTCTGGGTAATACGGTTTAAGATACTGTCGAGAACGACAAGCATACCGATAGGCTGTAACTGCTTGCCTAAATCCAGAATGTCATAACAGATAAGGCGGCTGTGCGTATCCACATTGGTGTGCTTTGCAAAGGTATTCAGAGAGCCGTCCGTAAACAGCTCGATAGCAAGGGCGATTTCTTTTGCTTCTGGCTCGTCCTGCTTTAACAGTTCCTCACGGAAGTCCTGCAAGGTGGGCGGTACGCCCTGATAATTGCCCTGCTGATAATGGCGGTACACGCTTGCCGTACAACGGTCAATAATTGACTTTTGTTTTGCGCCCAGACTTGCGCCGCCGATGAGCTGCTCACACAAGGACAAAATAAACTCCGATTTCAAAATGACGGGGTTTGCGCCGTCACCGTAATCGGAGTTCATATCCATAGCGTTGATATGGTTTTCGCTCGTTGCCGAGATGTGAATAACCTCGCCCTGCATTGCCTTTACAAGCGGCGAATATTCTCGCTCAGGGTCAATGATAATAACATCGGCATTAGGGTCTGTGAGAATAATATTTGTCATTTCTTCTTTCGCCGTAAAGGATTTTCCTGCTCCAGACACACCGAGAATAAAAGAGTTGCCGTTGAGCAAATAGCGGCGGTTGGCGATAATCATATTTTTGCTGATAACATTTTGACCGTAGTAAACGCCGTTTTCGTGATGAATTTCCTGTACTCTGAAAGGAATAAATACCGCAAGACTTTCCGTTGTAAGTGTACGCATTGCATTGATTTTGCGAACACCAAACGGCAGGGCGGTATTCAGCCCGTCCATCTGCTGATATTTCAGCACCGCAAACTGACAAAGGTGCTTTCTGGCAGTCGTGAGCAGGGCTTCGGTGTCATTGTCAAGCTGTTCCTTTGTTTCAGCCGTATGCACCATTGTCAAAACCGCAAACATCATTCTTTGGTCACGGGTTGTCAAATCGTCCAAGAACTCCTTGCTTTCTTTGCGCTGCTGTTCAAGGTCGTAAGGAATGACCGCCGAAAAATTGTTGTTCTGATTTTGTTTACGCTGCCAATTCGTGATATTGGTTTCCACGCCGAGCAGTCTGTTTTCGACCTCACGCACGGCTTCGTCTGTGGGTACGGGGATAATATCAACGGACATCATCATATTGCGGTTAAGCTCGCAAAGCTCCGCCACCATACTGTCCTTAATATATGCTGCATATTCACGCAGGAAAATCACACGCCCATATCTATCGCCCATACGGAAGTAATCCTTTTCAAACTCAAAGGTATCAGGGCAGATAAAGTCCTTAAAATCGTGACCTTTACGCATTGTCTGTTTCAGGTCGAAACGGAACGCCGTTTCTTCGCCTGTGCGGTAGAAGTCGTGGAAAATGCGGAGCTTTTCTTCCGCTTCAAGCTCTACGCATTTTGAGCCGAGCCTGCCGAAATGGGAAATCAGGTCTGCGCCCACACGGGCAAAATAGTTCCTTGCTTCCTCGATATTCTTTTTGCAGACGGAAACCGTTACATACTTATCCTGTACGATAGAATTAGCCCCCGTTACTTTATCAAGCAGCATTTTATTGTATTCTTTACGGTAATTATCCAATCCGTCCTCTGCCATAGGAATTAAAATGGTCTGTTCAAAGTCCGTTTTATTAAGGCGGCGGTTGTTGACCGTAATTTTTGTAGTCGCTCCGCTGTCGAGAGCGTTTAGAAGCTCTGAGTATTCAAGAAACATCGCCTCTTTGTCCTCACGGCTTGCCACGGAATAGTTTATATCCTCAAACTTAAATGTCTTTGCGTATTTGTTGTTGCCGACAAGAAAAATGCCGTCCTCCCAGATAGTCTTAATCGGAATAATCGCCTGTACCGATTTGGGAATGACAAACTTTTCCTTATCCTGCTTAAACAGAGTTTTAAGAGTTTTCAGCATTCTTTACCTCCTTGCTGCGCTTTGCTTTTTTTGATTTTTTCGCCACGGGGCAAATGCCTTTTTCGTGGTTTTGAATTGTGGTTTTCAGCGTTTCATAGTAGAGATTGTCGGGGTTAAACATCAGCTTTTTCGGCATCAAAAACTCCGACTTAATCCACGCCCATACAAATTGCTCTGCGGTCATACCGTTGTACTTAACAAAGCCCATTACCGCAAAGGGAGCAGCACCGAGAATACACACCCAACTGAGGGTTTCTGTCCCGAAGTACGGGCGGAGAATAAAATACAGTCCTACCGCCACACCGCAGGCAAGTAAAGAAAAAATGAACTGTCTGAGCGACAGTCCAAAGAACATACTCTCCGTGTAATTACGGATTTCCTTGTTTATCTTGACTTCCAAAAGTTACACCTCCTTATAAGCCCATCATTTCTCTTACAACACGGTCTGCCATTTTGACGGCACCGACCAAGACGAGCATATTAAATACCAACTCACCGATATAGCTCCAAACCATAGATACAGGCGCAGCGTTCGGGTCAACCGCAGGGGGAGAAGCCGCAAAGAGTGAGAAAATGATACAAGCAAGCACAATGATTGCGCCCTCCAGACAGACGGCGGCATAAGACTTGATAAAGCTCTTGCCGACACTCTGGCTCGGCTCTCCCGCAAAAGTGGAAAGAGGAACGGGAGCGATTGCGGTGTAGAGATACAAACGGAAAAATCTTCCGTACACCGACATAATCATAATGAATGACAATATCGTGATGAAAAGCCCTCCGATGAGCGTAACAGCCCACAATGGAATACTCTCAAAAAAGCCGCAGTCCTCAACAGCCGTGACAATCTCCTGCGGCAATACAGTCTGAGCAGCCGAGCCGAAACCTGCGGCATTCATAATAGTTGATATTAAACCCTGCACAATGTTGAACAGAGCCATCATCAGTTCCAAACCATAGGTCACAACACCTTTTGCAAGGGCAAAGCGAATAAACAGCTTCAGAGCGTGTTCGGGCTTTTTAACCTCGGCAAAACTGCCACAGGTTTTCATCACACCGATTACAAAGAAAAGGACAAGCAAGGCAAGTCCGATAGCCTGTAGTGCGCCGTGAATATCTACAATGACATTCCAAATCGTCCCGCCTTTGAACTGTTCTGGAGATTGGGTAATGAGCTGCCATATTTCCGATAGCTTATCGTTCCAAGTCTTGAGTGCGTTCTCCAAGTTTTGCACAATCCAATTATCCGACATTTGACCACCTCCTTAGATAATTGGATAACGGGAGTAAATCCGCAAAGCGGATCTGCTCCCGTTATCTTGTCTTGTGTCAGTTCCTCATCAGCCTGTAATGAGGGTAAGGATTTCTTTTGCAAAAGTAATGACAACGCCGCCTGCAAGGGTCAGGAAGCCGTTAGCTCTCTGGGACGGGTCGTGCGATTTGAGTGACAGACCAATCTGCACCACACCAAAGCCGAGCAAAATCATACCGACAGCACGGATTAGACCGAAAATGAAGTCGGACAGATTATTGACTACGGTAATCGGGTCGCTTGCTGCAAAGGCAGTTACGGAAGTGCCGACTACAAAAGCCGTTGCCATAACCGCCACACAGTAAAAGCGAAAACCCTTTTTTACCTTGCCAGACATCGGCAGCTTTACGGTTTCCTTGTTTTCGTTCTTCTGAAAAAGTTTCATAAATAAAAATCCTCCTTTAGATGTTAAAGATTTCTTCCAAGTCCTCATTGGAGAGAAGTTCATAGGAAGTGCTGACAGCTTTTACGCTTACGGCGTTCTTAGGAATATCGCTGTCAAACACAAGGGTTGCGACAGCCTGTGTCGGCTCACCGTGGATATACGGCGGTTTACCTCCGTCGGTTGTCAGCCTTACATTGGGGTGCTTCATAATGTCGTACTTAAAGTCCATTACAGGGCGTTCCCCACGAACAAAAAGAAGTGCGTAGCGGTTATCAAGCATACGCACTTCATCGGGTGTCATCAGCTCACGCCCTGAAATTTGATAGTTGGTTGAGTAGCTGCCGCTTCGACCTTCGCTCTTTCCGTAAGTGTTCGTATCAATCGTTTCCTTGCCTAAAAGCTCCGACACATATTTGTGGGTCGATTGCTCATTACCTCCCAAATACAGAAAGGTATCGCAGTTGCCGACAATGCTTTCCCATTGCTTTTCAAAAAGAGCTTTGAGCTGCGCCAGATTTTGCAGGATAATACTGACCGACACACCTCTGGAACGCATAACGCTCAAAATCTTATCGAAGTCATCAGGCAGGCTCACATTTGCAAATTCGTCCATTATGAAATGGCAATGCACAGGTAGGCTTCCTCCGTATTTGTGGTCTGCCAGATAGAAAAGCTGCTGAAATAACTGCGTATAAAGGATACTCACAAGAAAATTAAAGCTCGTGTCGTTATCGGGAATGAGAGCGAACAAAGCAACTTTCTTTTCGCCCAAAGAGGGCAGGTCAAGCTCATCGGTGGCGGTAAGCCCCGCAAGGCTTTCAAGGTTGAACTTTTCAAGCCTTGCGGCAAGGGTAATCTGGATACTCTTTAAGGTCTTAGCCGAGCCTGAGTGATAGTCCCTGTAATACTTCAGGGCAATATGCTCTGGGTTTACCATTTCCAGACGGTCAAACAGTTCGTCCAGAGGGCTTACATAGCTGTCATCGTCCTCACGGACTTCACCCGCACGAAGCAGCTCCATTACCATCGGGAAATTTTGCTCATCGGGCGGTGCTTCATATTTCAGATAGAACACCAACGCCAACAGAAGCATACTTGCCGCCGTGTCCCAGAACGGGTCTTGCGACTGTGAGCCTTTCGGCGTGGTCGCCTTGAACAGATTGGTTACAAGCCTTTGCACATCATTGTCATTCCGCAGATAAACAAAGGGATTGTAACAATGGCTGCGGTGCATATTGATAAGGTCAAGGACACGCACCTCATAGCCTTTCTTTTCAAGCAGTCCGCCAACATCTCGCACGATTTCACCTTTCGGGTCTAAAATTACCATTGAGGTGTTGCATTGCATTGCGTTCGGCTTACAAAAAAACCTTGTTTTTCCCGCACCAGAGCCGCCGCACACAAGGATATTCAGATTTCGGCGGTGCTTTTTCCCGTCTAAGCCTATGCGGACATTCTGGGTGAGCAGCTTATTTGCGGACGGGTCTTTATCACGGTATTTCTTGTTCAAAGTCCCCGCATCGCCCCATTTAGCCGAGCCGTGTTCCTCACGCCTGCGGTAGTTCCTGCGTGTAGAGAAATAAATGCCGATACCCATAGCGTAGGCAAGCAAAAAAATAAGGACAGTCTTTACGCTGTCCTCACACACCGTTATTTGAAACGGATTGCCCATAGCTACGGGCAGACCTCGGATTATTTCAACCAAACCTCCACCCACATAGGGTGCTGTCATCAGGGCAAGCCATATAACAGGAACAATACCGCAGACAGAAAGGATTAAGCCCGTTTTTTTGTCATCGTTCCTCATTGCACCTGCACGGAACAACCTTGACCTTTCTGGTCGGTGCGTTGGCTACTTTGTCAATCAGCTCATCAACAGGCTCGGTGGGGCGTTCCTCCTGTATCTGCCGATTTCTCAGGTTGTTGAGCGCATTGATAACGATATTTTTATCGTACTTATCAAGTGCGATATGGTATCGTTCTTCTTTCATAAGCTGCACCTCCGATTAGCGTTCCTGCTCTTTATTCCTTGCAGGCTTGTTTTTCTCCATACTCTTATACATATCGTTCTGGATTTCACCCAGAACATCACGCATTGTACCAAGCTCTCCCTTAAATACCTGCGTATCCATTCCGTCATACTCTCTGGGAAGTCTGGAAAAGTCAAAGCCTTTGGTATCTACACCGTAACGGGAGCTTACCATATAGGCAACGCAAAAGGATTTGAAATCGGAAGTATCACGGCTCTCATTGTACTTAAAGTCATAAACCGCCGCAGATACTTCCTTTGCCATACTGATAAACAGCACTTCCTCAGAAAGTCCCTTTTTGACAAAGATAGTCTGCTGAGAGCTGTCATAGTAGGCAGGCAGTTCCAAGTCATCAACAGGAACGCAAGGCACGGGGCTTGCGTCAATCAAAGCCGATACAAGCTCACGCATAGATTTCTGCTCCTGCGGTTGCATTCTTTCTTTTGCCGATGTTTCGGAAATGTCATATACCAATTTGGCGTTATAGGAAATACCTTTTGTACCGTCATCACGGGTATATTCCTTGCTCGGCTCAAGGATAACAACTTTCTGTGCGTCCTTGTTCACATAGACACGGCTCTGCTTCCAAGTGTTGTAGTCTTTAAGCTGTGTCGCTTCGGGCATCTGTGCCGATACCAAAATAGCGTTTGCAACCGAGTAACGGTCAAAACGCCCCTGCACATCAAGATACTGACGGAAGCTGTCGCCGCTTATCATCATCTCAGCGCAGGTGTTGTCAATCAGCTCATAGGCTTCCTTGCGCTGCGCCTGTTTCTGGGCTGCCCATTCCGCTTTATCAAACGGTTTGCTTCCGCCGTTAAACACATCATAAATGCTCATTCTGTTTTACCTCGTTTCTTTAGATTTGGGTTTCTTTTTCTTTCTCTGGGGCTGCTTATGCTCGGTCTTGCCTGCGGGCTGCTTCTTCGCCCTGTCGGAAGCAGAGCTTTTGTCCAGGGCAGAAGAAGTATCCGCTTCCTGTTCTTTTCGGCTTTCCTTGATTTTCCGCAGTTCCTCTCTGACAGACGGTTTTTCTTCCTTAGTCATAGTAGCCCCCTCTGCGGACTTCTTTGGCTGCTTTGAGATAGGCTCGGACTGAGGGGATTTTTCGGTCTTTGCCACTGAGGGGTTTTGAGCATTTTCCTCCTTTTGGATGGGCTTACCCATAAGCTCATCGAGCAGCTTGTCTTTCTCGGCTTTTTCCTGTACGCCGATGTTTGGCTCTGGCTGACCTGCCTTATCATCTTTGGATTTTTCGGTTTCAGTTACAATAGAAGCATTCGCTTCCGATGACAATTTGAAGCGTTCTGAAATACGGCTGATTTTAGATGCGTCCTCCGCACGGGCAATCACATCAACTTCCGCATTGGGGTCTTTATTTCCTCTGTCCGCAAGGACGCAGTAAAGTACGCCGTATTTTTTTGCCTCCTGCGTAAACTTTTTCAGGTCGCAGTTCTTTACGGTAAAGACTTTCAGCTCTTTGCCAGAACGGAGCATATTGGTAAGCCTTGCCTTGCCCTTTGTTTTCTTTTCCTCTTTCAGAATGGAATAGAGGAGAACGGCGATATTCTTCGCACCTGCACCTGTGATTTTGGCTGCGACTTCAAAGCCTTCCAAGCTCATTCGGACGATTTGCTCTGCCGCTTCGCCGCCTGTGTTCATTCGTCATCAGCTCCTTTCGTTGTTGTTCTTCATCTGCCCGTATGGTGGATAGCTTTTCTTTGAGAGTAGCGTTACGGGCTTCGATACCCTCGCACAGTCTGACCTCCTTTCGGATAACGCTCAGGCGTTTGGATAAATCGGAAAGCTGTGACCGTATTGCTTCCTTTTCTCCGCCGCCTGTTTTGCGTGACTTAGAATAAAGTTCCTTACGCTTTTGAAGCAGGTCGGTTTTTTCCGTTTCCAAAGCGCCTTTATATAACAAGAGCTGCTCTACCGTATCAATGTGATTACGGCACAACAGCCTTGTTTCCTGTGAGATGGCTTCCATTTTCATCAAGTCGTCTTTCAAAAGATAATGAAGCCTTGCATAATTCTGTTTTTTATTTTTAGGCAGGATACCGAGCTTGTAGCAGTAGTGCAGATACAGCCCACGCAGTCCGCCGATTTTCTTAGCTCCCTTTAGAGAGCCTTTGACACGGAATACCCTGACCGTCCTTTGCGGCTCGGCAAATCTGGCGAACTTCACGGCGTAGGAGTTTTCGCTGATACGCTCCATAATCCTCTCGTTGGTATATTCCTCTCCGAGCTTATACAGCCGCTTCGGGCGTTTCCAGCCCTTGCCGATGACCGTCCAATATTTGCGGTTGGGGTCAAAGCTCACACGGTATCCCATTTCAGCCATAATGCGGTCAAAATCTTTCAGCGTGAACGATTTGCTGATAGCTTCGTCCACCGCCTGCCGTGTAACATTATCCCTTGTGGGCATACCGTTTTTCTCCGCCTGATACAAAGCGTATGGTTTTTTTCTTCCGCTTGGGTGTTCAATGACGGACAGAGAATATTCACGGCAAAGTTCATCGGAACGCTGTCGCAAAAGCCGCAGGCTTGCTTTGTTGTCGTGGTAATGCCTGCCGTCCGTGAAAGATACGGAGTTTACGACAAAATGGTTATGCAGACAGTCGGTATTCAGGTGAGTGGCAACGATAACCTGAAATCTATCGCCCCACATCTTTTGGGCAAGTTTTACACCGACCTCGTGCGCCTGTTCTGGCGTAACCTCGCCGTGCTTAAAGCTCTGGAAGCCGTGATAACAGACAATTTCGCTTTCATCGTTCCATTGCGCTTTTGCAATCATCATTTCATCTCTGGCGGTGGTCGGGTCGCAGTTTACGCCCGTGACAAAATAACGCTGCTCGGTCTTATCCTTGTTGGTGGCATATTCCATTACATCGACCATAGCCTGCAAGTCCGCTTCGGTGTATTTGGGATTGGCTGTCTTTTCGGGATTTTCCGCATAATCTATGGGGTGGTCGAGCCTGCCACGCACATCCCATATTTCACAGACCGCCATTATGGTGCTTTCCGTGGAAGCAGATATTTTTTTCGGACAGCGATTTGAAACTCGTGCCACCGTCTCACTTCCTCTTTGAGCATCGGAGCGTCCACAAAGTTCAGGGCGTTGGCTTTCGCTGCAAGCTGATTGATACGGTTGCCGATGGCCGACAGCTCACGCATTATTTTGTAAAACTCTGGGTCAGGCTTTTCGCAGAGCCGATAGCCTTTTACCATTCCTCTCAGGAACGCTTCTTTGGAGCAGCCTGATTTTTGAACGAGAGAGTAGAGCTGTTCGGCTTCCTCCTCAGTCAAGCGGAAAAGTATCTGTACATTTCGTTTTCGCATTTTTCACTTCCTCTCTCTCGGTAAGTCGGTTTATCTGCAAGCAGCACATAATCACTACACCTGTCAGACCGCCGAGCATTACGCCGATGATGAAAAATATAAGCCCAATCATTCTTAAACTCCTTTCTGCCTGTGGGGTATTAGGGGTCAGCCCCTAACAAGCGAATTTGGATAACCAAATTCAGTGCTTGGTAAGACATTACTCGTTGCACTCGTCCTCACACATACATTCTCCGCACACGGGACAGAAGTACGGACAGTCCGAACAACATTCGTCCTCGTTCGCTTCTTCTTCGTCGGTATCTTCAGCACCGTCCTCACAAGACTCGTTGATTTTGGCTTCACCGCAGATAAAATCCTCATCGGTAAAGTTGATAAGGTCGGTATCGAACAGGATAATTTCGGTCTTTGCCTTTGCCTGTTCTGCGCTTTCAGCACAAACAGAAATGGTCTTTTCATAGTGGGCAGTCAGGGTTACATCATACTTTTTCAATGGTTATTTCCTCGCTTTCAACATTTAATTTTTTGGTTTGTCGTGTTATTCTTCGGGTCAAAATCTGCGGACAATCAACGGGCATCACTCCTTTCACGGCTTGAAATTGGTCTTGCAATCCCCAGATAGGATAATAAAAAATCGTTGAAGTCCTTACCGACAGGCGGCGGCTCATCAACGATTTTGTAGTCTTTCTGCAAAAGTTCTTTGAGGGCGGCGGTACAAAGCCTGCCCGTTCTGTCATTATCCAAATGCAGAAAAATAGTCTTGATATGGGGATTTGCTTTCAAAAAGGTGGTTAGGGCTATGGGGATTTTGCTTTCCTTAATCTCTTTCTTAGGCTGATACACACCCGAAAGAGAGAGCAGATTTTCCGATTTATAGTCCTTTCCCTCACACTTTAGATAGGTGGCGTAGGACAGTAAATCAATGGCAGCTTCAAATAAATGCACGGTATCACTCGGTTTGTCTGCCAGAAGTCGGAACGAATACCGCTTGTCGCTGCCAGAAGCGTCGCCCTTAAAAGAGCTTCCAATCGTGCCACGGTAGGCGGCATACTTGGGTGTTCCGCTTTCGTCTTTGCCGATAAACACGACATTGTGATACTTGGAGCTTTCAAAAATCGTACCGTCCGCAATACAGTCCTGTATGATTGAAAGGTCAATCCCACGCCCGAAAAGGTACTCGGTCACTCGGTTACAGTCCTTATTTTTCGGCGGTAAAAGCAGTTCCTTCGGCTCGTCTTTTGGAATAGGAACAGGCGGCGGTTTCCAATCCGCCGTGATACCCGTAAGCAGTTCTACGGCTTCAACAAAGCTGTATTCCTTAACCTTAATGAGATAATCAAGGGCAGAAACGCCTCCGAAGCCTCTCGACCACCAATACCATTTGCCATTGGAAATCTTCAAGCTGTCGTGTTCTTTGGTACAATACACATTACTTGCCACACGCTTTAGGTTGTTCGGCTCATACCGTTGCAGATAGGATAGCAAGTCCATTTGCCGTGCCTGCTCAATCACGGCAGGGTCAAGCTGCACATAGGGGCGGTTAGTTCTCATTCAATAAAATCACCTCCTGAAATAGAAAAAGCCGAGGGATTTTCGGTTAAGAAAACCTCTCGGCTATGTAAAAACTATATTTCATTGCAGTTAAAAAATGGAAGTTGTCATCATAAATCAATGTTGATTTCATACTTATCATCAATAAGTATATAATTCGCATTATGCTTTTTTGCAAGTTCTAAAAACTGTGCATTATCTTGTAAGACACTTTCCATCGTACACCAATCATCATCTATACGATTTTCTACAGCACTTGCGTATTTTTTTATATTGTCGAAGTGATTTTTGATATAGTTTTTGCTCATCACGAGACAATAGAATTTGATATTATCAAGATATTCTTCTGTAAAATCTTTTTTCCAATCGAAAGGGATATATCCACCTTCAATAACAAGATTTTGTTTGTTTTCTATAGCGGTTTTTATCATCTCACGAATAATAGGCCACATATACGCTTCAAGTTCATTATCATCTTCGGGCGTGAGTTTCGTGTAGCCGCTACGAATTAACCCCATTTTCAAATGGTCTATCGAAAAATAGGGGTATTTATATTTTTCAAGTAATTTTTGAGCAAGTACGGTTTTTCCTGTATGCGATGCTCCTGTAATTAAAATAATCATCTCTCTTATCCTCACAAATTTGAATTTGTTGCTTTACTTATTTTAATAACCTTTATTTATCGTTTCATTGTCTACTATTTCAAACACAACTTTCAAATCTATTTTTTATTATAGCCTGTAATGATGCACTTTTCAATTTCCTTTATTTTTATCTTGCCGTTTTTTCATACGGCTATGTAACAAGCGGCATCAGCTTCACGCCAATGCCGCTTTTGTCGATTATAATATTCCTGCTTTTTTGAGATACCCAACGCTGTCATAGCAGCCACGGAAGTAAACTGACTGCAATTCCATATCGGTAAGCCTGTTTTTCAACTCCGTCACTTTAATAACCGCCGTACATTCTTCCTTTGTCAGTTCCGTCGCTTGTTCCGCATCGAACACACCCAACACTTTGGGATACTGCTGATATAAGCTCTCAATCTCGTCTTGAACGGTTTTATATTCCTCATTTTCTTTGGAAAGATGAGCGATAATAGAGCTTAAATACTCATTAAAAATGTTGCTGTGGGTATCTACAAAGGTTTCAAATCTGAATTCACCAGACATCTTTTGCACCTCCGACTTGTTCTATCTGTCATTATTATACTGCCCCAAATAATGCAATACAAATCTGCAAACTGCTTTATCGCTCACGATTTGCACATTTTCTTTCGGGCTGTTCCTCGGCTTGTTCTGGCTCTGCGTCAAGCACGGCAGGGTCTTTCTTATCCAGATTAAGCTCGATATTGAGAGCGTTCAGCCGTTCCGACTTTTCTTTCAGTTCTTCCTCAAAGGTGAAAGGCTTTTGTACCTCGACCTTTGCGGTTTCAAGCTGTTCGATAGTTTCCGCCAGTTTAATCTGTGCGGCTTCCAACCGTGCGGGGAGCTTGGCAAGCTCGTTTTCAATTCGGGTCAGGTTTCCCAGAGGGTCAGAGCCTAATTCTACCTTGTACTTTGCTTTCCCGCAGAGGTTAAGGCAGTAATGCGTACCCACCGTATCATAGAAAACCTCCATTTTGAAGCCACGGTAGGAGCCGATTTCAGTAGGTGCAGACAAGGGATATTCCTTGCAAATCGCAAGGAGCATTTCGCCTGCGGCGGCTTTTTCGGCATAGCGGATACCACGCAGGGTCATCGGGCAGAACTTTTCCTCGCCCTGCGGCTTGTGCTGTTCGGCAAGAGCTGTGTCTGCTTCATAACAGACAATACGCTGCTCGTACTCCGCAATGGTCTGAGGAAAGTATTTGAGTATCCTGTCCTCAAGGTCGTAATGCTCGGATAGATAGCTTTGTTTCAGCACTTTGAGCTTGGAAACCTGAATGTCTAAGTCCATTTTTTCCTTAAAACGCTCGTCACCTGTGGCAAGCATTTTGACCTCCGCAAAGGACAAAGCAACCTCGTCCACATCTTCGGCAGAACGGACAGGGCTTTTGCTCGTCATTATCTGGGATATGAATTTCTGTTTGCTTTCTACCAACTGATAGAGATAAGCGTCAAAGGTCTGCTCAGTTACATAGCGGTAAACCTCAACCTCTGGGAACATATTTCCCTGTCTTTCAATACGCCCTTGCCGTTGTTCAAGGTCGCTCGGTCGCCACGGACAGTCTAAATTGTGAATGGCTATGAGCCTGTCCTGAACATTCGTGCCTGCGCCCATTTTGGGGGTAGAGCCTAACAATACACGGACTTCGCCGCTTCGTACCTTTGCGAACAGTTCTTTTTTCTGTGCGTCTGAGGTCGCTTCGTGGATAAATCGTATCTGCTCGGCAGGGATACCACGGGCAACCAATTTCTCACGCACATCATCGTAGATGTTGAATGTGCCGTCATTCTTCGGAGTGGAGAGGTCGCAAAACACAAGCTGCGTAGCTTTTGTGTCGGCGTATTCCTCCCAGATACGGTACACATTGGCGATACAGGCGTTGACCTTGCTGTTCGGGTCATCTGGCAGCATCGGGTCAATCATTCTCTGGTCGAGAGCAAGGTTGCGCCCATCATTCGTGATTTTTAGCATATTATCAACATTCGGCTCTACAAGCCTTGCCCTGACTTTCTCAGCTCGGCTTGCAAGAGCAGCTACCATTTCGGTCTGTATCTCGCTCGGCTTGGTCTTGATATTGTGGTAATTTACTTTCGGCACGGGGAGTTTTAACATATCGGCGGTTTGTATATCCGCTACCTCACGGAACATCAACATCAGCTCTGGCAGATTAAAAAACTTGGCAAAGCGTGTCTTGGCTCGGTAGTTTGTACCCTCTGGCGCAAGCTCCAGAGCCGTTACGGTTTCTCCAAAGGTAGAAGCCCAACTGTCAAAATGCTGCAAGCCGTTCCGCAGTAAGGTATCATACTGCAAATACCGTTGAACAGAATACAGCTCTACCATTGAATTGCTGATAGGCGTGCCTGTTGCGAATATTGTCCCTCGATTGCCTGTGATTTCGTCCAGATAACGGCATTTCATAAACAGGTCGCTTGATTTTTGAGCTTCGGTCTGGGCAATGCCGCCGACATTCCGCATTTTCGTGTAGAGATACAAGTTCTTGTAAAAATGGCTCTCATCAATAAAGAGCCTGTCAATGCCGAGCTGTTCAAAGTCGATTACCGTGTCCTTGCGCTTGGTATCGTTGAGCTTGTCGAGCTTTGCTTTTATCCCTTTTCGGGTTTTCATAAGCTGCTTGACCGTGAACTGTTCTCCTTTGCTTGCCTGCACATCATCAATACCACGCTCAATATCATCGAGCTGCTGTTCGAGCTGTTCCCGTTGCCGTTCAATGCTCATCGGGATTTTTTCAAACTGACTATGCCCGATAATGACCGCATCGTAATCGCCTGTGGCAATACGGGAACAGAACTTTTTGCGGTTTCCCGTTTCAAAATCCTGCTTTCGTGTCACAAGGATATTGGCGCTCGGATACAGACGCAGATACTCAGAAGCCCATTGACCGACAAGATGATTTGGGACAACGAACATCGCTTTATTGCAAAGTCCGAGCCGCTTGCTTTCCTGTGCGGCGGCTACCATTTCAAAGGTTTTTCCCGCACCTACTTTGTGGGCAAGGAGCGTATTGCCGCCATAGAGGATATGAGCGATAGCGTTTACTTGGTGCGGTCTTAGGGTGATTTCTGGGCTGATGCCGCCGAAAGTAATATGACTTCCATCGTACTCACGGGGACGGACGGAATTAAAAGTGTCATTGTAATACCTGACAAGGCGGTTTCTCCGTTCTGGGTCTTTCCATATCCAATCCTGAAACGCCTGTTTGATTGCTTCCTGTTTTGCCTGTGCCGCCGTGGTTTCCTTTGCGTTGAATACGGCTTTTTTGTTTCCGTTCTCGTCATACACATAATCAAAAATACGGGTATCACGGAGATTTAGAGTATCCTCAATAATACGATAGGCGGAAGCCCTCTTTGTACCGTAGGTGCTGTCCGCCTTTACATTTCCGTAATCGGAACTCTTATTCTCAATAAACCAATCGCCGTTAATCGGGGTGTATCTTACCCTGATACGGCTTTGTGCATAGCTTGACGGAGTTAAAAGCTCCATTACAAACCTCTGAATATCCTCCTGCGGTATCCAAGTCGTACCCAGACGGACAGAGATTTCAGCCGCCGACAGGTCTTGCGGTATGACCTGTTTTAAGGCTTGTGCGTTGACCGCAAATTCTGGGTTTTCCTTTGCTGCGGCTTCGGCGGTTATAAGTTTGGCTCTTACATTGCCAGACAAATACTCATCGGCAGTTACATACTGAGCAGGCTCGGTTGCGGGGATACGGAAGATAACGCCCTGCAAGTCCTTAATGATTTCTTCTTTCGGTTTGCCTGTGAGCTGTTCCATATAGGGCAGGTCAACACGGGCTTTTTCACCGATAGACAAGGCAAGAGCTTCGCTTGCAGTTTCAACGGAAGTGATTTCACGGTGAGGCTTTATCGTCCTTTTCGTGAACATATCCGCTTTTCTTTTGAAATTACCCTCATCGTCAAGCACCTCCAGAGAACACAAAAGGAAGTAACTCTCGTCCGATGCAAAAGCGAGATAGTTTCCTCGGTTATTGATGAGTCCGTACTGCTGCGTAAAGCTGTCATACAAACGGTTTAGATTTTCCTGCTCGGTGCGTATCAAATCATCTGGGTAATCCTCGGTCTGATACTCTATGAGCTTTCTCACACAATCACGGATTTGGATAAGTCCCTTGATACGGTTTTCTGCGGTAACAGACGCCGCCGCAGGGGTCATACGGTCATTTTCTCTGAAATAAACCTTGCCGTCCACCAGCGCATACGAGAAGTTACGCACATTCGGGTCGGCGGGAATGGAAGCGTCCTGCCCGTCAGAGATTTCGTCAAGCTCGCTTTCGTACTCTGGGATTTCTCCCTGAATGTTCTGGACGGCGTTATGAAGCAGCTCAGAAAGAGGTATATCCTGATAGGCTTTGCAGGCGGAGTCAAAACCAAAGCGTGTGCTTTCCATTTTCATCTCGCCTAAAATCATCTCTGGGTGCTGCAAAAAATAGCTGTTCATCGTAATGCCGTTCTCATCGGTATCAAGGTGTACCCAATCTGGCTCGATGTCTGCAATGCGGTCACGCTTCTGCAAAAAGAGAATATCGCTCGTGACCTCTGTGCCTGCGTTCGCTCGGAAAGTGTTGTCGGGCAGTCGGATAGCTCCGAGCAGCTCGGCTCGCTGGGCAATATACTTGCGTATTTCGGGGCTTGCCTTATCCATTGTTCCCTTAGAGGTAACGAACGCAACAACACCGCCCGCACGAACTTTATCAAGAGCCTTTGCGAAAAAGTAATCGTGAATGAGGAACTTCTGGGCGTTGTATCGGCTGTCGTTGACCTTAAAATCGCCAAACGGCACATTGCCGATAACCACATCAAAGTGGTCGTCTGGGAGCTTTGTTTCTTCAAACCCCTGCACGGCAATATTGGCTTTTTGATAAAGCTGCTTTGCGATTTTTCCCGTAAGGTGGTCGATTTCCACACCGTAGAGCTTCGAGCCTGCCATCGCATCGGGGAGCAGACCAAAGAAATTGCCCGTTCCGCAGGACGGCTCTAAAATACTGCCCTCGGAAAAGCCCAAACGCTCAAGAGCTTCATACATACCCTTGATTACAACAGGTGGCGTGTAAAATGCTGTCAGGGTAGACTCCATTGCCGCACGGTATTCTTCTGGAGAGAGGCTTGCATACAGCTCTTTGAACTCATCAGCCCACGCCGTATTGTGTTCATCAAACGCCATAGACAGACCGCCCCAACCGACATACTTTGAAAGGGTTTCCTGTTCTTCGGGCGTGGCAAGTCGGTTTTCAAGCTCCAATTCGTGCAGGAGATTGATAGCCGCCATATTATTACGGAACTTTTCTTTTGCGCCGCCGACGCCCAAAGTATCCTCGGTAATGCGGTAATTGTGGCGTGGCTCTGAGGGGGCAGGGGTAGGAGATACCGCCTTTTCGGGCTGTTTTTCTTCCTGCGCCTTACTGAGCAGGCTGCGGATATAGCCGATTTTCTCCACACGGTTGATGGGAAAGCCCACGGCATCGGCAAAGGTAATATCCCGCATTGACACATCGCCGCTTATTTCGCTGATACTTTCAATGATATAGCGGCGGTTATCTATGATGATTTCCTTGCCGATAAGGTCAGCGTTATCCTGCTTATCGGGCTGTTCCTGCTGACTTCGTTCCGCATCTTTCTGGGCGAACAGCTTGACGATGTTTTCAGCACTATTCAGGGTATCGGCATATTCCCTCGCTTCTTCCTCAGTTTCAAAGGTCTGATAAATGCCGTCCACATCGTAATACTGCCCGTCTTGCCCTTCTGGTACGGTGTTATCCCGTATGATAAACGGGTCGGCAAAGGCATCGGAAGTCAGTTCTACGGTATAGTGCGGAGTTTGCTTTTCTTCCTCGGCAGGGGCAAACCAGTCGCTTTCTGTTGCCATAATCTCCGCATAGAGCTTCTCGTCCTCTGGGGTAAGGGATTTATGCTGCTCCAGATAGGGTACAAACATATCTCGTCCCCGTTGCAGGCTTTCTATTTGTTCACGGTAATAATCCTCGCCCTGTTTCTTCCATTCGGGAATAAACGGGCAGTTCGGGGACAGGGAGTATTCGTAAAAGTTTTTAATATGGGAGATAAGGTCGCCCTCGCCGTCGCCAATATCAAACCGTCCTTCATAATGGAAATCTTCGCCGCCGATAGTAGCGGTAATCTCAAAATCGGTCTTATGATACCAGCCGACATTATCCTTGCTTTCACGCTCTCTATGCTGCTTTTCGTCCAGAACGCCGAGAAGATAGTTACCCAGAGCAAAGCTCAAATCGGTATATCGGTCATTAAACTGCCTGTCATAAAAGGCGGGGTGTTCCGAAAATCCGATAGAGAACTTTATGCCGTCTGGCTTTTCTTCGGACGGTGTCTGAACACTCTGCTTTTCGGTAACGACTACTTTCAAATGGTCGTTAGCAGGGTTTTTCTTTAACTTTTCCTCAAAATCAGCTCGGCTGAGTTCCTTGCCGAACAATGGAAAGTCGGGATTACGCAGAGAGACAGCGTTTTCATCAAACGCCGCAATCTCATATTTGTCTGCCCCGATATATACAACATCGTCCTCGTGATAGACATAGCGGAGAGGATACAGCTCCATAAGCTCCTGTGAAAACCGCCACGCATTGCTGCGGCTGTAAACATCGGCGGTCTTTCCCTGTACCAAAGCAAGAAAATCAATGAGCTGCTGAACAGTAGCAGGGTCGCCTAAATGCTGTTCCATTTGTTCGGCGGTTACATCTGCAAGGTCGGTACGCTCCACATTTTCAAGCAGGTCTTTCTCGTAACCGTCTAAATCACGGATAAAATCGGACAGCCGCAAAGCAAGGGTATCTCTCTTATCGGCAGGCGGAAGGTCACGGTTTGCGTCGATGAAACGCTGCCTTGCCATTTTCCTTTGCGTGTCGATTTCGTACTGCGGAGCTTCCTCGCTTTCGAGATAATCGGCATAGTGGTCTTTTTCCTTTTCATTCAGGTAGCGGTCATTCTTTATCAGCTCACGCAGCCGTTTTTCGACCTTTGTCCAAGAAAGAACAAGGTCGGGGTTTGCAGATGAGCCGTACTTTTCAATCGCAATGCCTTTCCCGTCGTGCCAAGTGTGTCCCTGCGTACCGTCTGGGAAATAATGCGTACCGCCGCCTGTGCCGTACTCTTTTTTGAGAAAATCAATATTGCTTTTGCTGTCCTCATTCTTTTGAAACTGACGGTAGATACGGTATTTACCATTCTGAAAGCCGCTTCCGCTTAGGAGAACAGAGTCAATATCTTCCTGAGAAATAACAAAAGCAGAGGATTTTTCGTCCTCTGCTTCAGCTAACATTTCAATCTGTTCTTCTACGGTGGGGAGATTAACTGTGACCTGCTGTTCATCAGCGACATTTAGCTGTAAATCAGCTCGTTCAGTATCGTTTCCTCCGCTTGACTGCGGATATTGTTCATCAGTCCGACCCATTGCATCGGTGCTTTTTCTTTCAGTTCCTCCGTCACGCCCTGCTCCTTGCAAAGCTGTTTTGTCAGAAGCTCCAACCTCGTAAGAGCCGTCTGTTCCACTTCGTAAAGATGTTTGTTCAGCTCGCCCGATGTCAGCAGATTGAGGTAGGTCACTCGTTTGTGCTGCTCCAGATAATCCCTGTGCATCAAAGCGTATCTGCCAAGCTGAATTTCTGGCTCTGTCGGTAATGTCAGGTCGGGAATAAGATAATCCCCTTGTTTGGTGTATGTGATTTCGCTCATTATGATTACTCCTTTCGGCTTGTTCTCTGCCTACATCATAGCGTGTTTGAGATTGCGGCGCAAAGGTGCGGTTTTGACTTTTCTCCGCAATTTGCACATCTCGGATAGTCTGAGAGATTTCCCTGAGTGCCATTTCAGAAATATCGCTTGTCGCAATACCGAGGGCGTTGATAGTAGCGGGAGTATTAAAGTTAATGATTTCCGCAAAATCCTCACGCTCAAATACCGCTTCGGTATCAACACCGCAACGGCTCATCAGCATATATGCTACGCTGTTGACCGCAAGCTGTCGGTAAATGACCTCGATATTATATTCGTCAAGTTCCTCTATCAAACTGTCCTGCGTACAGGATTTGAGCTGCGGCATATAATCCTGCAAATTGTCCTCAACTGCGTTTTTTGCCGTTTCCATCAGCACCGAAGCAAGGTCGGTGCTTTCTACATCGCCAAATCTGTCGGAAAGCCGTTCAATAACTGCCTGCTCGTATCGCTCACTCATCTGCCATATCGGAACAGGGCGGCTGCCGTAATAACCCTCGTGCGTATCGGATATATCAAAATAGTATTTCAGCGTGTTCCTGCGACCTTTTGGGTCGAACACCGCAATGCCTTTGCTGTCTTTGTTTACCCAACGCTTAAACTGCTTGTTCCAAGTTTCAAGCTGTGCTACCGCAACAGCGTCAGGGCGTTGAGCGTAAATCAAGAGCTGTTCATCAAATCGGCATTTATAGTTACGGCAAGCGGCAGACAAAAAGCTCTGCCACGCCTGCGGATTTTTAGCAACCGCCACGCCTGTGCGCCGATACAGCTCTGTAATTAGCTGATACTTCGCAGCCATTCTTTACACACCTCCTTATCGTTCTAAATCTCGGTTTTTGTGTTTACGGTCATACTCGCCGCATCGCTCGGCAATCTCAGCGTACATTTTGTTACGCATTTCACGCTCAAAGGCTCGATATTCCTTCGCCTTTTCTGTCGGCTTGTACCATACGCTGTCCTTATCCGCTTTGTCCATCTGTTCGTATTTGTCGTCAATTTGGTCGGTATATTTTTTATAGATGGCGTGAGCAGCAGGACTTTCAATCGCATAGCGATAACGGTCAAGGCTTTTATGACTGCCACGAAGCTGTGCGTATTCATACAGCATACAGACGATTTCTCGGTCAAGTCCTGCCTGTCCCTCGGCGGCATAGATTTCCGAAAGGCTTTTACACCGCCAAGCGTGAAAAGGGGCGGTATCATTTGAACTGTGTGAGGACAGATATACACCGTCTTTCTTTACTGTAATACGATTGATAAGTTCTGTACTCATTCAGCATTACCCCCGAAAAAGGAAATGACCTTGTTTGCTTTGATACTCTTTTGCAGCTCATTGATAATGCCGATGTCGGCTATGGTGATACCCTGTATCGCAAGAATATCGTCCATTGTCATAGCGGCAATCGACTTTTCATCAGTAAAGCCTGCTTCAAAGACCTTACCAAGTACCTTGATTGCCTTTTGGTTGAGTGCCATTTTCAAAACCTCCTATCGTTCTAAATCTTTATGCTTTGGGGCTTTTGTTACCGTCTGCGGCTCTGTGGGCTTTGGCTCATAGGTCGCTCCGTTTTGTTCCATACGCTCGGCAAACTCGCAGATATGGAAAATGTTATTTCCAATCTCTGTATGATACTCGTCAATAAAACGGCAGGGGCGTTCGGTTTTTTCTCCCCACGATGATGTGATGATGATTTTGCCGCCGTCAGGGATACGGAACAGCTCTTTGTAATTTGGGTCGATAAATCGGATACCCTGTTCAGCTTTTTGGATATGCTTATCAAGCCATTCTTTCACAAAGCAATAGCAGTAAAAATTGTAATCGCCCTTAGTCGGATTGCACCGAAACAGAAAGGCGTGTTTTTCCGTATCCACACGGAAACCGTACTCGGTGCAATAGCTTCCTGCAAATGCGCTTTCGGGATAATGCTTTGCAAACGCACTCATATCATAGCGGTTGTGCAAAAGTCCCTTGTCCTCACGAAGCGAATTGATAACCTCGTCAAGCTCTTTCTTAAACTCGTCCGTTTTCCATTGCGGTCTTGTATCAAACCAAGTAGTGTAAAAGCCATATCCAGAAGATGCAAAATCTCCACGCAAGTGTCCGATATTACTTGTCTGTCCCTCAAGCTGCATACTTTGAGCGTAGGTGTATTTCTGTTCGGCAGGGGTTAAGGCTCGTATCTCCATATCAGCGTTCCTCCCGATTTTTCTGTTTTTTCTCTTTCTGCTGCTCCTTAATTTTTGCAAGAGCTTCCTTTGCCCAATCAGGCATACATTCGGGCTTGATTTCTCCTAACATATCGTACCGTTCCCATCTGGATTTTTCGCCTGTGGCAAGGCAAGTACCAAAGACAGCGTTACCTCTGCCGCCTGTTGCTCCATTGCCGCCGTCCGCCAAAACGAGCTGAAAAGCAGGGTGCTGATATTCATACCGTTTCGGCGCTGCATTGATAACGACAACCTTGCCGACAATACTGCTGCTGCGTTTGTCGGGAATACAATGGTCTTTCGTGAACACGGTATTGTCAAAAGCGAATTTGGATAATTCGGATTTGGTTTGCTCTATCTGGGACTGTACTCGCTGAATGAAAATCCCCATAGCTTCCAGATAATCGTCACAACCAACGCTTTCTGTTGCCCACGGCACACCAAACGGATTATGGTAGTCGCAGTAGCTTACAAGGAAAGGGTATTTATCGCTTTTATCTACACCGAAAACAACCTCTTTGTCGCCAATATAAATGCTGTTCACGACCTCATAATTGCCGAGCATTCGTTTTTCTTCACTCATTCGATTGCTCCTTTCGTTTCTTTTCCTCTTTCTGCTCGTCTAAAATCCTGCGGATACAGACATCGCAGAAAATAACAGACCCGTCCTTATATCGGGGATAAGGACAGGTCGTGCAGTCATATTTTCGTTTATCGCTCACGGTCATCACGGCTTTTCTGTTTTTTATCGGGCTGGTTGTAGGGCATACGGCACTCTCTTTGGTAGCGTTCATTCAGCTTTTCCCTCGCTTCCGATAACTGATTGCAGTAATATCCCCAAAAATAATCCGAGCCGTCCTTGCAGTACCAACACACATACGGGTTGGGGGCTTTGGCGTTATGACCGATGACAAGCTCGTTGTTCCCGATAGTACAGCTTTCGATGATTTCATAACCGCCGTTTATGCGTTTTTCTTCCATTTCACACCTCATTCCTTAGCGTATTGGCGGTATGCCTTTTCGCCTTCAGCACGGAGCCGCCTTACACGGGCGTTCCCCGCAAGCTCTGGATATTTTGCTTGCAGCTTACGGCGTGTTCTTCCCACGCTCTCAAAGCTCGGCAGACCGAGATATTTATACTGTTCCATTACTTCCGCAAAGGGCATTGCACCTGCACCTTTCAAGTAGGTGTTGCACACAATCAGATAGAGGGTCATATCATCGTTTCTTGCGTCCTCGTTCTTTTGCAGAATAGCCTTTACCTTAGCTTCAATGGTTTTCAGATTTTTCATAGATTGCCTCCATATATGGAAAGAGGGCGGCTTATCAACATAAGCCGCCCTTTTCCTGTCATATCGGGTTATTTCTTCTTTCTGTTTCGGATATTAAGCCATATTGCCGCACCGACGATAAACACGACAAGCACAATGGCGATAATGGTTTTAGCGTCCATAAATCAGTCCTCCTTTTTCTTTTTCTTGAAGCCGACAAAGCCGAGAACGCCTGCACCGATAACGGAAGCAGCCGCAAGGCTTACCCACAAGCCCAGATTAAAGTCATCGCCTGTTTTTGGCGTATCCCTGAACTCGTTGTGCATTTCAACAATCGTAGTAGAGTCTGTTTTGACGGTTGCCTGTTTGTCGGCAGGAAGGATATATCCTGCGGAAGCCGAGTCGCTGACTTCGGACACGGTGTATTCACCGATACGCAAGCCCTCAATAAAGATTTCTCCGTTTTTGTCGGTCTTAAAGGTCTGGTCGTAGCCGTCAGCACTTGTCACACGGAAAGAGAAGCCCTCAACTTTACCGTCAGAGGAAGTCTTTACGATTTTGAGAGAGCCTTTCTGTGCGTCATTGATAAAGCCAACGCCTGCTTTGTTTTCTACGGTATAGGTCTTGCCGTTTTCCTCGATGGAAACGCCGTACACGCCATCATCAAGCACAAAGCCGTCTGGAGCTGTTTTTTCACGGACGAAATACTTGCCGTAGCGCAGCTCGGTCATTTGATAAACGCCGCCCTCAAGCTCAGTCATTTCGCCGCACAGCTTATCATCTTTATCAAATTCGCCGTTGCCGTTTGTATCGGCATACACCTCAAAGACCGCACCTGTGAGCTTATTGTCGGGATAATCTGCGTCAACCTTAGTCAGTTCAATATTCCCCTTGATAAAGTAGTTCACAAGCTCGATTTCCACGACCTCATCAACTTTGCCGACAGTTACGGCGATTTCTTCCTCGGAGAGTACAAAACCTGTGGGACTTTCAATTTCACGGATTACCCAAGTGCCATACGGTACTTTTTCAAAAGAAAAACTACCATCATCGGCTGATGTGGTAGTTTGGATAGCATTTTCTTTTGTAAACTCCTCTGTACCTGTCTTAAAGATACCGATGACCGCACCGCCCAGAGCGTTTCCGTCCTCATCGGATTTCAGACCGCTTACCGAGCCGTAAATGATTTCATTCTCAATGGTTTCGCCGTCATTTGCGGAAAGATGAACAACTGCCGTGTCCTGACCTGCGTACTCAAAGTGGACAGGGTATTTCTGCTCATTCAGCACATAGGCGGAATTGGTTGACAGCTCTTTTACATAGTAGCTGCCGAACGGAAGGTCGCTATTGACCGTGCCTTTGCCGTTTTCGTCCAGAGAAATAATCTCAATCAGACCATCGGCGGGGATAACCGTACCGTCTGCGGCGGTAAGGTCTGTTTCTGCATACAGTCCAAAGGTTACATCAAAGATTTCGCCGTTATTGCCAACACCGTAGGCTTCGTCTGTTTCAAGGCTCTTTACAAGGTCAATTTCCACACGCTGCCTTTCATTGTAGAAGCTCGTTTCGGTTTCGGTAACAGCAATATCCTGACCTTCATACACAAGCTCGACAGCGTGAATTTCGTCATTCAGCACCATTCCGTAAGGAGCTGTGATTTCCTTGACCTCATATTTGCCCAGATACAGCTCTTTTGATTTTGCAGTTCCGTCCGTGCCTGTGGTAATAGTGTCAACAACCTCGCCCTTAGAAGCTCTCAGCGTTCCGTCCAGAGTATAAATATCCTCGGCGGCGGTAATCTCATAAACCGCACCTTCAAGCCCCTGTACCGCAAATACGGGCTGATACATTCCGTTATTCTCAGAAACGGAAGTGAACACCTCACCAGACTTAGAAACGGTAATTGTGCCTTTCTGCGCCATATTGGAGCGAACTACCTCAATGACCGTAATGCCGCTTTCTTCGGCAGAGCCGTCCTGCGTTACATCAAAATAGACAGGCTCGGAGTTCAGAACATAGCCATACGGAGCCTGTACCTCCACGATTGAGTATCCTGTGCCGTATTCCAAAGTCTGCGGCGTAATGAGATAACCGTCTGCTGTGGTATAAAAGGTGTCAATGGTCGTCACTTCGGGATAAGTGAAAGTCATTGTCACAAGCTCACCGTTGGGGTCGTAAATCTGGAAGCCTGCGCCTGCATACGGAATGGTAGCACCTGTTTCCGCATCTTTCTTTACGATTTTGATATAGCTTTCAAAATTAGCGTTATTGATAAGATAGCGGTAGGTCTGACCGTCCTTGCTGATAAATACCTCAAAAGGCTTCATCAGCTCTCGACCTTCCCACCCAGAGGTCTGCTCCACGACATAAACACCGTAAGGCAAATCCTTTGTCTGAGCAAAGCCGTTTTCATCACAGGTGAGTATATCTCGCTCGGTTTCCTTTGCTGCGTCATAACTGCCTGCGGCTTTCAAATAAACCTCAAAGGTTGCTCCCGTTTCGGGTGTTTCAATCTGGGTTTCTCCGTCATCGGTGTGCTTGATAATGGCGATATTGCCCTTGATAATCTGCTCAGTCACATCGTTTGCGGTACTGTTGCGCTCTACGGTATAAAGCTCTGGCTCTGCGCCGATATGATGAATTGTAGTATCGAGTAGATAGCCCTCGGACGGGCTGATTTCTCGGATAGTCCAGTCATCATCGCAGATATAATAGTCTGTTGTAAACTGCCCGTTCTCGTCCGTAGTGTAGGTGTCAATCAGTTCATCGCCCTTATAAATGCCGTAAACTGCACCTGCAAGAGAAGCGTCGCCCTGTGCCGTGCCTGTTTCCGCATCGGATTTCGTCACAGTCACATTGAACTTTTTGAGAATGTTCGTAAAGCTGCGGCTTGTGACCTTTTCCCATTCAATCGGAGCTGTCTGGCTTTCGGGAACGACATAACGGACAGCCGTATCCACTTCCTCAACGGTGTAAGGCGTATTGCCGCTGATTAGGACATTTTCAAATCTCGCCACGCCGTTTTCATCGGTCACAGCGTACTCGTCCACAGGCAAGCCGCTAAGGGAAGTGCCGTAAAGGTGGAACTTCACGCCCTCTACAAGATTGTCCTCAGAGTTTTTGATAACCTCCAGACTGCCACGCTTTAGGGTATTGTTAAAGGTCACAGTAGAAGTATGACCGCTTACAATCGTTACCCTTTGAACGCTCTGCGGCTCGTATCGGTCAATGGACTGCTCTGTGACGGTATAAGTCCCCGGCATTAGCTGAACATCTACCGTGCCGTCTGCACCCGTGGTTACGGTTTTGTTGACGCCGTTTCCAGAAATGTTGAAGCTGATACCAGATACAACGCCGTCTTCAGAGGTCTTTTTAATCTGTCCTGTGCCGTAGGTTTCTGTATTGAGCTTAAAGTAGAAATACACAGGGTCGGAAGCTCCAGAAACCATTGTCTGCTTGCCGACACAGCCCCAGATGAGCATTTCGTCACAATCGAGATTGACATCTTTCTGCGCCGATACCGTTACAGGCGAAGTAATCATCTTATCGCTTGTAAAAGTATATTGGTTGCCGCTTCTTGTTACGGAAATACCGCTTGCGGAGAACTGAATATCAGACAATGTGTTGTTGGTGTCCTCCAGCGTCAGGCTGTATTTCTGCGTGTCGGGATTGTATTTCAGCGTGTAGGTGTCCGCACTGTTCTGGCTTCTCGCCGCAAAGCTCGGAATGGTATAATGCTTTGCCATCTGCGACAAAATCCAGTCGTAGCATTTCTCGGCGGGTCTGCCTTGCAGGGAATAGTAGTAGGTGTCCGCATCAATCCCGTTTGCGCTGTGCAGGTCGGTTGGGCTTGTGCGGAGCTGCTGCTGGTATTCCCAGATAATCGTCTGGGTCGCAAAAGCGTAATCATCTGCGTTTGTGCCTGCAACGGGAGAGGATTTGCCCTCACGCCAGCCGTACATCAAAGCCATCATAATACCGAACTGAGCGTCAGTCGGCAGGTTTTGAAAATACGAGCTGTTCTTGCCGCTTTCAGACACATAGGAATTGCCCGTGTTGAAATCAACGCCAGACTCTACGCAGTAAACCTGATGCGTCCCGCTATTATCTGTCATCAGATATTCCCGTTTTGCAGTTCCTCCGTTCGCCGTCCTTACAGAAATATCGCCGTTGCTGTCATAAACAATGAACGAATACGGGGCTTTGCTGCGGTAATACTCGCCGTCCGAGCCGACATAGTAATCGCCAAAGGAAGATGTGCAGCTTTTACCTTCCTCGCTCGTCCACGCAAAGGCGGACATCGGCAAAGCTGTCACCATCATCAGCAGGCAGAGAGCCGCCGACAGGATACGCCTGCCTTTCTTTGTAAACTTCGTTTTCATAGGCTGTTAAACCGTCCTTTCTTGATTTTGGGCATAAAAAAATCCCTCTGCTTTTAACAGAGGGAAAAGCCTGATAGCTGCTTACGCAAAGAGGAAATAAATCGAGTAGCTGCCGTTTCCTCTTGCTTCGCAGCAGATATTAAAAACTGTGATTTCATCAATTCCGTATGCGCCGAGATTTTCGACGGTATGGAATGTGATATAGCGTTCAAGGCTCCGCTTTAAGGCTTCGCCCTGATTGTTCTGTGACGCTGTTACGGGGTTCCACCAAGTGGAATTGCTCGGAGTGAGTGAGCTGTCTAAGGCAAGCCCCATATCAAGACCAATGCCGATGCAATCTGCTTTAACCGCTTCAATGTCAAATTCATAATCATAGGCGGTCTTAGGCTTTGTATCTTCTGGGACTGTCTGCGGCGGTATTACCACGGGCGGCTCTGTTTCCTCTGATTTCTCGGAAGGAGCAGAGCTGCTTTCCGTTACCGCAGGCTTGGTTTCAGACACATTGTTTTCCTCTTGCAGCACAGGCTCGGTCTGCTTTGGAGTTTCGCTTTCAACAGGCTCACACGCCGTAATTTCTGCATCGCTTTCAATCGCAGTATCCGTTTTCGCACTCTTGCTTTCTGTACTTTCCGAGAAAGAACTGCTTTCCGTGCTTTCTGCTTCGGCGGCGGCTTCTGTTTCCGTCACAAGCTCGTAATTATCACTTTCTTCGGGAGCTGTTGAAACATCGCCACAGCCGCTTAATGACAATATCAGCGCAAAAAGCATTGCAATCATCTTTTTTCGCATAGCATAGACCTCCTTTGCGGCTTCATTATACGAAAAACCTCAGAAGCTCTCAAAGGTAGAAAATCTTTCAAACAAATAGTTTTGCATATATTCTTTTTTCGGATAGTCTTGGTAGTAGAAAGGGGGTGAGGTGTGGAGAGGGGGAAGCCGAAAAAGCGGCTATCCACGAAAACAGGCAGACCTCGCCCTCGGTGTGCGGCTATCGTTCCTGAGCTTTGTTTCGCTGCAAGTGTCGGTTGTAAAACTCCAACGCTTTTACAACAAAATCCGCTTCCTGTCCTTTGGGAACAGATTTAGGAATGAGTTTGGTTATCCTCTCGTCACGGAAAGCAGGCTTTTCCCTTTGATTGGGTTTTTCTTCCTCCATAATGCTCTGGATAACCTCACCTGTCAGCTTACCCTCCTGCATAAACTTCTTCATTTTGATAGCCTGTGCAAGCGACGGGGTAGCGTCGTTGTAGCTCATAGCTTCAAGCAGGGTATATTGCTGTTCCTCGGTCAGATAGGAGATTTCAACGGCAGGGCGAAAAGCAATCTGCCTGTCGTCAACCATTTGCAGGATTTCGGGAACAAGCTCAGTCAAACGGATAAAACGGCGGATTTGGTCTTTGCTTTCTCCGACAAGTTCTCCTAATTCAACATCAGAGCGACCTTTTGATAAATTAGTCGCCAATGGCGACACATTTTCTTTCGGGGGTCTGCCTGCTTGTCGCTTCATCGCTTCAAGCCGCATTTTATAGGCAAAGGCTTTCTCACTCGGCAAAATCGTTGACCTCTGTAAATTGCTTTCTACCATTACAATAATGGCTTCATCACGGGTCAGCTCTTTAACCTCACATTTCAGCGTTTCAAGCCCCGCAAGTTCGCAAGCCTTTTTTCTTCTGTGTCCGCTTACAAGCTCATACCGTCCGTCCTCTTTAAGCCGAACGGTAGCAGGGGTCATTACGCCGTTTCGCTTAATGCTCTCGACAAGCTGCTGCATATCCTCGTCCATTAAAACCTTGAACGGGTGGTCAGGAAACTCGTCAATCTGCGATAAGGGAATATCTCTGATTTTACTCAGCTTTGCTTCTGTACGGCTTTCATCTGTCTGAAAAAGGTCATCGTAAGCGGTCAGTTCGATTTTGGTTTCTCTGCTTCTCGCCAATCTCTGCCACCTCCTTTCCGAACTGCTCATAAGCTGCGGCAACCTTACCGCTTTTGTCGTAAGCAAAAATGCTCTTGCCCTCTGCGGTAGCTTCCACCGCACGGATAGAATGGGGTATCTCCGTATCAAAGACCTTGATTTTCTGCCCATAAGCATTTTTGACCGTTGCCGTGATTTCCTTAGAAATGTTGGTACGGGGCATTACCATAGTCATTAAAATACCGTCTATCCGCAGCTTGGGATTGATTTGTCGTTTTACCATTGACACAGAGCGAAGCAACAGCTCCAAACCTTTCGCTGAGAGATAGTGCGGCTGTGTTGGGATAATCACGCTGTCAGCCGCCGCCAGAGCATTTATCGTTATCATACCGAGAGAGGGCATACAGTCGATAAGCACATAATCGTAATTCTTCTTAACCTCATTTACATAGGTTTTCAGAACACGCTCACGGCTCATAGCATTGATAAGCCTTACCTCAAAGCCTGATAACTCAATGTTGGACGGAAGCAGGTCAACGCCCTCGCCGTGGTGTATGATACCTTGCGAAACATCAAAAGATTTATCGTCTATGATGTTCTGCATTACGGTGGAGAGCGTTATGGGTATATCGTCAGGTCTGTTGTAGCCGAGTGCCATTGTGAGATTTGCCTGTGCATCAGCATCAATGAGCAGGACTTTCTTTCCTTGCTGTACCAGACCTACGCCCAGATTGACCGCCGTGGTCGTTTTACCGACACCGCCTTTCTGATTGGTCAGAGCAATCACTTTGCAATTTGACATTTGTGCGTCCTCCTTTCGCATAAATTTAGCCGCTTTGTCAAGGCGGCTATGTAAAAAAGAGTGAGAGAACGCAAAAAAGCCGCTTACTCTTAGGGAAATAAGAATAAGCGGCTATGTGCGATATGTCTTAGATATGTTCAATTTTCATTTTCTTGACAGGCGCATTGACAACCTTGAAAATCAGCTCGTCAACGCAGTCCGTGTATCTGCTTTCCTGTATCAGCCTGTTTTTCAGCTCTACAAGGCTATGTATTACCAACTGTCGCTCGTGGCTATCCAGATATGCGTGATAGGTTTTATCTCTCATAGACTTGTCCTCCTTACACTTTCATTATATTTATAATCTCATCTAAATTCCAATGTGCAAATGCTTGTCCGTTTATGCCACATCAGGAACAGCAACACATATATTGATAGTGCGTTTTTCTCCACGCTGAATGACCGCAGGGTGCTCCGCAAAGTCAAACTGATTGTTTATGCCATACCTTACAACCTTATCTGTGGTACGGAAGGTATGTAACCGAAAGCCGTAAAAATGCGGATTTTCAGCGTTTTTCAGGATATGGAACATTTCCGTTGCTTCTGTAGGCACGGAGGAACTTAATCATCTTGAAATGATCGGTGCAATAGTATATCAGCTGACGAAAGACCTCACCGAGGATGAAATCAAGGAACAGGGATTTGGTGACTATTTTGTTGACCACACAACCGGAATTTTCCCACAGGCGGCAGCAGGTTTTCCCTATACAGCTGCATCAATGCAGGTTAAAGGCGATCCGATAACCGATCTGCACGAAAGTATGGCGGCTGAGCAAAAAGCCCGAACAACCTACGATAACATCCTCAGATTCTGCGATGACTACGATGTAAAAGATCCGATTCGCTTTCTGCGTGCCCGTGAGGTTGTCCACTACCAACGCTTCGGCGAAAACCTCCGCCTCTTAACCGATAAACTCAACGAAAAGAACTTCTACGCCTTCAACCCCTCATTCGATAAAAAATGCTTTAAAAATGAATTGAAAAAGAAAAAGTGACACTAAAAAAATCGTCCAAACCTGAAAATCTAACCTCAAGTTTGGACGATACATATTACGCTATTTTATTTACACAAATCAATCCATGATTTTGTGTCTTTTATATTTACCAGTTTATTGAGTTCCTCCCAAATATCTTTTTTCTCAAGTCCATAATACATTGGAAGTCTTAAAAGTCGTTCGCTTTCTTTTGTTGTATATTTATCCTCACCATGAAATCTGCTAAACTGCTGACCTGCTGGAGATGAATGGAGGGGGATGTAATGGAATACAGCACCTATTCCGTTTTCTTTCAGAAAAGCAATAAGTCTTGAACGCTCCTCAAGGTCCTTTGTTTTTATGTAAAACATATGGGCATTATGAACACAACCCTCGGGAACAACCGGTAAATCTATACAACCTTTCTCTTTCAAAGGCGTAAGAAGTTCATAGTATGTATTCCATGACTGAAGTCTGTCATTATTAATTATGTCAGGATTTTCAATCTGTGCATAGAGGTAAGCACAATTACGTTCGCTCTGTAGATATGATGAGCCCAAGTCAACCCATGTGTATTTGTCTACCTGACCTCTGAAAAATTTAGTTCTGTTAGTTCCTTTTTCACGGATAATCTCCGCTCTTTCAACATTTTTCTCATGATTTACGAGGACAGCTCCACCCTCGCCCATGCTGTAATTCTTTGTTTCATGAAAACTGTAACAGCCAAAATCTCCGATCGAACCGAGTGCTCTTCCTTTATAAAAGCCCATAACACCCTGTGCGGCATCTTCAACAACAACAAGGTTGTGTCTTTTGGCGATATCGCATATGGTGTCCATCTCACAGGCAATGCCACCGTAATGAACAGGAACAATAGCCTTTGTTTTTCAGTAATCGCATCTTCAATAAGATTTTCATCAATATTCATTGTATCAGGTCTTATATCAACAAATACGATAGTTGCACCTCTTAATACAAAAGCGTTTGCAGTTGAAACAAAGGTGTAAGAAGGCATAACAGCCTCATCACCCGGCTTAATATCAGCGAGCAATGCCGCCATTTCAAGTTCAGAAGTACCAGAAGTTGTCATAAGCGCCTTTTTAGCGCCCGTCATTTCTTCAAACTTTACATTACACTTCTTTGTAAACTGACCGTCACCGCAAATTTTGCGACTGTCAATTGCCTGTTTTATATACTTGTCCTCTTTGCCGATATACGGCGGTACATTAAACGGAATCATACCTACATCTCCTAAAAAACTAATATCACAAATTATCTTTCAAATAAGTTATTGCACTCTCTCTGTAAGTTTTCAAAAGTTTCAAAATATTCAATTTATCTATTTCCTCTGTGCATACATCTTTAATATTGCTTGCATCATTAACTGTGCGACTGCTCAAACCAAACTTTTCCAATAAATCTGATAATTTTTCTATATTGCTTGGCCTTATTAAAGTTGCAAATGGAATCTGGTATTTTATTGAAAATACCGTTCCATGGAAAGTATCAGTAATCACATAATCTGCATTTTTTATGTATGCCAAAAGTGTAAAAGGATCAACATTTACATATAAATCTGTAAATGATTGTTTGACCCCTATTGACAATGTTTTTTTACCTTTTGAATGTGCAAAGGCTTGTATTGCCTCCGCCTCAATTTTATTTATTCTTTCTGAATATGCATAAACAACAATATAGTTTGACAAATCGACATCTATGTTATCTACTTCATTTGAAAAATCATACAGCAACACTGGGTCTATAGAATCAATAGGATCAATTGCTGTCAAAGTTTTTATTATATCATGGCTATTTTTATCCCGCACAGAAATAGCATCAAACTCTTTTAACAAATTAGATATTTCTGTTGTTTTTCCGTATTTATCCAGCTTTTCGATAGTGGTAGAACCAAATGATGCCGCATAAGTAATCAACTTTTCAGCACTATTTTCATATCCGAAAAGCTGAGGGCTGTAACCGACATCTAGATTTGACTGTGTACAGTTGAACACCTCATCACTTCCGATTACAAGCACATCAAGTTTAGGAGAATATACTCTTTCATCAGTAACTCCTAATATTGGCAGCCACTCATTTTGAAAAGTATGACAAAAATTTGAAAAGGCTTTTGATGAATCTATGGATTGTTTTCTATTCATCCTGTATGGCGGTGAAAAAAATACTTTCATCATTCTCTTAAACTTACTTTCAAATTTCTGATTAGAAGAAATGCTTTCTGATACTAACGGTTTACCTACTATGTAATCAACGAAAGTTACAGTATGCCCCATATTCTGAATTGTCTTTTTTAAGCCATATGCTTGAAGGAAAGAACCATAATTGATTATTCTCTGCATCGACATTATACCAATGTTCATACCCTATCTCCTAAGTAGTTTGTTTATATACGCTCTTGCTAAATTTTTTATTTCATTTTTTTTGACGATTGTCTTTTGTTTTTTTATTTCATCTGAATAAACTGCTTCTGCCGCCTTTTCAAAACCATAATTCTTGTACATATTCAAGAATTTATCTCGATGCGGATTCATTTTTGAAGGATAATTCAACTGTGCATTACCTTCTATTGCTTCATCAACAGGTCTCTCTTCGCAAAAACATTTATTTTTAACCCTATCAAAAAAAGAAACACCCTTTTTAGTGTTGATCAATACAACTGAAACAGCGCCCGAGTATCCATGTTTAAAAGGTTCTTTTAAACCGAGTCCCCAGAAATCTCCGATAGTAATATCTGACACTCTTTCATTGCAGGCATATTTACAATCATAACACGAATCATAATATGTTAATGCCTCAAAAAACGACAACAAATATGTATCAAGATTTTTATGCATCGAAACAAATGGTTTTACTGTATTTGAGGATTTTAGTGAAAAATAAAATTCATTGTCCTGTCTAAATCTGATTTCATCAGCTTTTCTGCTTTTTTTATTTTCGAAATAATGTATATGTTCATCAAGATACACCTGAGGCGGAGTTCCGTGACATATTATATCCACAAGTATCAGATTTCTAAAGTCAATCTTTAAGTATGTGCGCAATGCCGCTACCTGACATGGCAGTCCAATGAAAATAACTTCATATCCATCTTTTAGTTGATTTTTGATGTCAAGAAAAGTACTTCCCATTTTGCTATGTACATATTTTGAATTTTTAAATTTGAGAATGTTATTGTCATCATAACCTTTTATCACCACTTTCAGGTCACTATCATACACCGCACCGTAACATATACCTTTATTCTTTAAAACCTCATTATAAAAGACCGATGCCGCACCGCCTGATGTGCTTGTTTTTCTATCTTCAGAGTCGCTACTCCAGACAGCATATGCCTTTTGCGGAATATTCCCATTTAACTCATTAAGAACATGACATGATTTTCTACATAAGCCACAATCTACACATTTTGCATCGTCTATTCTAGGATAGCAAAATCCGTATTCATTTGTTTCAAAATATATCGCGTTTTGGGGACACGATACCGTACACGCACCACATGAAGTGCATTTTTCCTTTTGACATAACTGCATAATGTATCCTTTCTAAACGAAATTACTTGTTGTGACCAGTTAATATTTTTTCTTTTAAATACCTTGCTTTATCAATACAAAAGTTTATTACACAGTATTCCGGAGAGAATGATTTTATTTTTCTGTACTGTTCACATATACTCAATCTTCTATCTCTTATCCAAAAATAAGTATAATTATTTTTCAATCTTTTTAATGCAGTTTCATAATTTTCATCTGCTCTTTTATTATATTTTAAAGCGACATTTTTTATCATCTGCAATCTTTTTACCGCATCTTCAGCATTACCTCTTGCAAAATCTGACATAAGCGTATTTTCTGATAATTTTGTATAATGATACAGATGCGCAGAAAAAGCATAAACAAACTCTGTATCAGATTTTTCAAAATATTCTACTGAAAATCTTAAGTCCTCACCCATCGACAAATTCTCGTCAAACCGGACATTGAACTTTTCAATAATCTGCATATCAAACAGTTTATTCCACAATGCGGTAAGGTAAAGCTCTGCATTAAGCTTAAAGGCGTCGCCCAGACTTACCTTTTCTTCTCCGCCGCTCCAAGAATATTTAACAGGTTTGCAATGATTAACCTCATCGTGATATATAAATCCACAAATTGGCACTGTATTATACTTTTTAAAATTATTCAACAATTGTTCAAGGTAATCGGGTTCAACATAGTCATCACTGTCTACAAAACAAATGTAATCTCCCTTTGCTTTTTCAATCCCATTATTTCGTGTCGCAGAAACGCCTACATTATAGGGATTATCTATAGCAATTACATTAGAATATTCTGACTCATACTGTTTACATATACTGCTGCTGTTGTCTTTTGAACAATCGTTTACCAGAATTATTTCCGTATTTTTTAAAGTTTGTCCAATGAGAGAATCCACGCATTTTTTCAGCGTTTTCTCAGCATTATAAACTGCTACAACTATACTTATTTTATCCATAATCACTCAAAAACGCTTTCCTGATTGCTTTGATTAGAATTCCATCTTTGTAATAACGCCTGCCCTGTATTATATCCGGCAGATACTCACAATTCTCGTATTGAGAAAAATAAACCGAGTCTTCACATTCATACACTTTGTTATTTACAAAGAGAATCTTCGGATATTTAATCTTTTTGAAATTTTCGAAGTCCTCTTTTGAGAACCCATTCTGTTCAACCATAATTACAAATATTTTTTTTGGATTAACCCTTTTCTTTCTATCTTCCCATTTTTGTAAAGCATCTTCACACGAATCATAGTGCATAAAAAATATCTTTATGTCATCAAGTGTTCCAATCGGATACTTCTCACCCATTTCAACTACAGGTGTAAAAGATAAATAATAATCAAGATCATTTACAAATTTAATAAAATCGCTTGCTGTAAAAAAGAGATTTACCGTAGGAGTTAAGAATTTGCAATTCATATCATGATAAAAAGTTCCGCCGATACAATTCATAGATATAAGCGAAATATCAGACAAGTACACTTTGCCTTGCAGCTTTTTAATCATAACTTTATTTCTGATTATATTGTAATACTCGGTTAATTTCATAGCTAACTCACTCGAATAATATCAGATTTTTGTTTTCTTCGAACCGTTCTGTACCCTTTTTTTTAGAAAATTTATTAAAGACTTTAATCAGAATTACAGTTTGTTTATAAGGATATTTTTTAATCAAAGCGTTTAATTCTTCGCTTACATCAGTCAATTGTGACCTATAGAAAAGTAAAGAATCGGACAATTTATTGTAATATGTCTTTCGAAGTTTCGGAAATCTACTGCTTACATATTCATATCTCTCAACAAAACAATCTATTCGATCATAAATCAATCTATTTTTCGCATTATTATTCATAACGCTTGATTTTCTCATTCTGTAAAAATAAAAGGGCTCTGTAGTATTTACAATCCTTTTTGCATTACATACAAGCTTATATGTAAAAAACTCATCATCAATTTTTCTGCCTACTGGAAATCTTATGTTATCTAATAATGAAGATCTAAAAAGCTTATTCCAAAAAACAGCAAACTTCCAATCAGATAAAAAGTGTTGCAAATATTTTTGCCGGGTTAACACTGTGCACGATTTTTTGAGAGTGGAATACTGCCTCATGATAATTTTATTTACATACACCTGCTTAAATAAACATTGCACAATATCAGAATCATATTGTTTCATCAAAGAAACCATTTTTTCGTACATCGACAAATCTATATAATCATCACTGTCAATTATTGAAAAGTATTCACCTTCAATCAATTCAAGACCTGTGTTTTTAGCGGCACCTGCACCCTGATTCTCTTGATGAACAACTGTAATACGACTGTCTTTCTTTGCGAATTCATCACAAATTTTGCCCGAATTGTCAGATGAGCCGTCATCCACAAGAATAATCTGTAAGTTCTTGTAGGTTTGATTTACAATTGAATCAAGACATTCTCTGATATATTTTTCAACATTATATACCGGTATAATTACAGATATTAATTCTAAATTCTGCATTTCTTCTCCTTGCTAAAAAAGTGACTCATCAAAATCAATATTCAATGCTTTTAATCGCTCTTTTGTTGACTCATTTTTCGGTACGGCAGGAACTCCAACTAAAACTCCATATCCTCTCTTGTAATCTCTTATCACTACTGCATTAGCTCCAATTCGAGTATTATTACCAATTGTAATTCCACCTAAAACCTTTGCTCCACACATAATCATGACATTGTCCCCAATAATCGGAGATTTCATATCATCATTATATCCAATAGTAACCTGTTGATTAACAGAAAAATTTTTACCTATTTTCTGAGCTGCAATATATGTTGCAAACCCGTGTTGAATATAAAAGCCACCACCGATATCAGGACACTCTATATACAACGTTTTTTCAGGAGGATACCATAAAGCTACCCACTTACAAAACAATCGATGCGGTTTTGCATACCTGTTCCTATATATGAATAAATTTCGAAACTCTTTATATTCTGATAACAAAATTATAATTTTTTTTAAATACGAGCATTCTGATTTTGTCCACCTGACAACATCTTCTTGCAACAAAATATTGTTTCTATATATAGGATAAAACAATAATATCGGAACAAACCTAATAAATGATAATAATAAACGCATAATAAAACCATCCCAACATTAATCCATATTTACTTTTTTAAAAATCTTTTCAAAGGTTTTGAAAAGATATCTTTTTCATAATGATTCATCGAAAAAAACCAACATGACAAAAAATAAACTAAAACAAAACCCAGTATTACAAACAGCAAGTTCCAATATGAATTTATATTTATAAAGCAATTTATAAAAACACCATACACAATAGGAATAATCATACCAGGCAAGATTCGAAATATACTTTTCCAAAAAGCAGGAATATCAATACCGACCTTTTTATAATTGTAAATATTCATAAATATAACGGTGCCGATAAACATACACAAACAAGTTGCAAATGCAGCACCAATTCCACCGTATAAAAATGAAAGCGGTATAGTAATTATAATATTCACAATAGCAATAAGAAAATATACAACACTTCTCGCTTTATGCATATTCTTTGCTTTCTGTATTTCAAGACCTATATTTTGAAAACACGGTACATACACAGAAATCATAAGTAATAATCCAATCCAATATGCGTCACTATATTCATTACCTACCCATAAATACACAAACTGTCGTCCCCAAAAAATATATCCCAAAAGAATTAAAGTTACAATGTAAAACTGTATTCTTCCAATTCTGATAAAAATCTCGTTAGTTTCATCATCAGATCCGCTTTCTGCTATAATCTTGTTAATTTTAGGTGCAAATACACTTGATGCTGAAGTTGAGAATGCCATAAAATAATTTTTAAAATTAGAACCTACAGAGTAAATGGCAACCATTATCGAACCTGAAAAAATACCTAAAATAATGTTATCAGTTGAGAAAGTCAACTGATCAGTTATCGTATTTAGGAACAGAAAAGCCGAAAACACAAAAATATTTTTAAATAAATTCTTGTCAAAATTATCAAATTTATATTTTAGATCCAACACTTTTTTTGCATAACAATAATAAACTACATACGTCAAAAAACTTATAACAAGAGTTGCAACTGAAATTGTTACAACATTTCCGCCGTGATAAAGCAACAATAAATTAATACACGGTTGTAATACACAAGCGATAATCAAACACAATCTAATAAACACAAATCTTTCATATGCTTGAATCGTCATAGCCGTGGTATTAAATAAAAATGTGATTACGAACTGTATAACAGTACATATCATAATCCACTTTATTTCCTCTAATTGAGTATCAGAATAATTCGCCTGAAAAATATATGGCGATAAAAAAACAAGAACCATACCAACTATTAGGGTAATAATCGAAATGACAATGTATATTGTTTGAAACATACCATTAGTTCTATATTCTTTTTCCTTGTCACCCGTAGCTCTTGCCTGTGCGTTAAATCTAACATATGATGCACCTATTCCCATACTTAATAAGCTTAAATATGATGTAATTGAATTTGCTGTTCCAATAAGTCCATATTCACTTTGACCTAATATTCCTAGCATAATCGGAGTATATATCAGCGAAATTGTATTACTGAGAAATATGTAAATATAAGAGAGTATAGAACCAGCTTTTCTTTGATTTATCGCCATAACTTTATCTTTTCCCTTAAAATGTAAAAAACTTTTTCTTTGAAGTTAAGTTTTTTATAATAATCTTTTTCATCAATTTTATGAATTAAATCAATAAAATCTGTTTTGCCGAATTTTTTATAAAAAGCATCACTGTATTTTCCTTTGGCAACAGAAGTTACTAAGCACGGATTCTCCTTAATAATTTGTTCTAAAGGTGTGTCCATAGAAAATAACTTATCACTGATTTTTTCAAAGAAACTTTGCCCTTTGGAGGAGTTCAATAGCACTACCGAAACACCATTGTCATCAGAAACATCATAATACTTGTCAAATCCCCAATAATCACCCAATGAAATATCTGAAACACGGGGCATTTTCTTAAAATTGCACTCATAGCAACAAGGCCTTAAATATAGATTATGTTTTAAATAACCAATCATATACTCATCAAGCCATCGTTCTTTTCGATAAAATGATCCATCTTCAAGAGAAATCTTAGTTGTTGAACTATTCCAGCCTAAATCCTTATTTCTAAACTGAATTTCTGTAATTTTCGATTTGGTATGTTTTTCAACTGATTTAAGATAGTCTATATATATTTTTTGACTAATTACTCCCCTACAAATCAAATCAATTGTCAAAAGTTTCTCATAATCTTTTAGTAAAAAATTTTTTAAACCGGCCACCTGACATGGTGTACCTACAAACATAACATAATTATCTTCATAAAGTAACTTTTTTATTTTAACAAATAAATCAGACAACTCACTTTGTGCATATTTGGTTTGTCTGAGTTTATTTATATCTTTTTTATCAGAAATTATCGTGTGCTGAATTCTAAAATTTTCAACAAACTCAGCTGCCACTATATAACCGCCATTTGAAATAAATTTTTCAGCTATTGCTGAAAAGACTCCACCTGATGTACTCTTTACTCTTATATCATTATCCAAATTCCATGCAGCTTTAACAATCGGTTCAGCATAGCTATTATCTGTACACACCGTGTTTATTTCAGGGCATACTTTCTCACAAAGGTTACAATTAATACATTTGTCAACATTAACAGTCGGATACTTAAAACCCGAAAAGTCTTCTTTCAAAGTTATTGCTTTTTTAGGACAGATGCTATAACAAGCGCCACATCCGGTACAATTAGCTTTGTCGTTAATTGAAATCATCGTGTTTATCCTTTCAAAATAAATATTCCCTCAAATATAAAATACAATAAAAGGTTATTTTAAATTTCTAAGTTCACCGACTGCAATGCCTACCTTTTTCTTGTATTTAGGAATTATATCGTTCAAAGTATTTTTTATTTGGCTTTCATTATCAAAAATGTATTTAAAAGCATCTGTAAGCTCAGAATCATTTTTCATATTCTGGACAGAAACAACATAATTTTCGCATGTACCGAATAAATCTGTTGCAATACCTCTTGACTTGATTGAATAACCTACTGCAAGAGTCGGAACACAAGTTGAATACGCCGCAATAGTTGCATGTGTTCTTGCACCTACGAAAAACCTACATCTGCTGATAAAGCCTTTTAATTCTTCACAATTGTGATCTTCAAGCAAAATCACTCTGTTTGTATCTTTAAATTTCTGATACAAAGAATTAAGAGGTTTTCTATCGTTATTGTACTCCCACACAACATGGGGAATCAAACAGATACTCATATCGGTTTCGGACAAAATGTACTCAATCAACTTTACATAGTTGTTAAATGCAATACTGTCACCATTCTCGTAATCGTTAATAAGAGGACTAATATTAATACCTACTGTATTTCCTTCAACAAATCCTTTTGGAAGCGAAAGTTCTTTTTTATTAAGCAAAAATGCGGGATCTGCAACCTGAACAGCGGAAATACCGTAATTCTTAAGCACCTCATAAGAAAGCGGTTCTCTAACGGTGATTAAGTCAAAACCTTTCAAATCCTCAACAACTTCGGGAGTCATAAATTCCTCTTCAATTGAACAACCCCAGAACACATTTTTTCTACAATACTGTCTTATCTCTTTGTCAAGCTCAACTCCCTGTTTAGCAGACCACGGATAGCAATAATTGTCACCGCCTATTGAAATTGCGACAGAATCCTTGAAAAGCTTTTTTATAAACAATTTATGTAAAGCATCGCTTTTTTTTAAGATTTTAAATTTAAAATATGACCACAAAAATGAAAGACTTTTCTTGTTCACTTCATCTGTTGCGACAATTCCGTCAACGACCCCTGAAACACCATACTTATAATCTTCTGACACATTTTGCGACCAAAGAATTACATCTGAACCAGTTGCATCTTTTGCAATTTTAGTTGTAGTCCTGACAAGTGCCTCACATCCGTGATTTCCACTTCCGCCATGCATATACAATACTGTTTTCATAAAAACCTCATTAAAATCCAATTTTAAAAACTGATTTTATCTTACAGCAAAGACAAAAATTAAACTTTGCAAGCATAAAATATTTTTTAGAACTGTCTTTTATTGTATTTATTTCATCAAAAGACAAATTACAATTCTTTTTATACTTTTTTATTATGCTGAGAGCCTTTTTCTTATCTGCACCTGACATAAATTTCAACACAGACTGATAAGCAAACATACATGAACCATACAAATCAATCTTTGCTTGCATACTGAGGTCAGGAAAATTGTTCTCAATATATTTTTGTCGATTAGCCTTGCCTTCAAGTGCATCTAATCTGCGAATATTATAGCCAACGCCCATAATACTGCTGTTTCTCTGGAAATAATAATACATAGTTTTATTGAGCTTTGAAACCTTGTTTGCTCTGCCAAATACCCGATAAGTCCAGAATTCATCCTCATTCAGCTTACCGACAGCATACGGAATATCTTTGACAAGTTTTGTTTTATAAAGCTTATTCCAAACATGCTGATGAAACGGATTTTCCGCAATCAACGCAGACATTGCGTCCTGAGTATCGTATGTTTTTACCGATAAATCATCGTTCAACTCATCAAAACGGTTATCCTCATAGAATTTTACAACACTGCACTCAGCTATATCGCTGTTTTCTTTGTTCATAACATCCAACAGACATTCAAAAAAGTCATCAGACACATAATCATCGCTGTCAATAAAGCTGATATACTCGCCTGTTGCAACAGCCATTCCTGCATTTCTGGCATCGGAAAGTCCACCGTTTTTTTTATGAACAACCTTGATTCGGCTGTCTTTTTCGGCATAATCATCACACATCTGAGGACAAAGGTCATGTGAACCGTCATCAACAAGGATTATTTCAAGATTTTTATATGTCTGATTTACAATACTGTCAACACATCTTGCAAGGTATTTTTCAACATTATAAATCGGTACTACTACACTTATCAGCGGGTTCATAATAAACTTCACCTATTCATACAATTTTTTCTGAAAATGCTTTGAATAAAATCTATATATTGGATCAAATAAAAAAGGCAAATAAGTAATTACATTTCCAAGAAATCTTGTTTTCTTGCTCAAAAGAGAGATTTTATTCTTCTTATTGACAATAATATGCCTAACTGTCTTCTTTTCATTAAAAAAGTTTTTGCTTATATCTTTATCAGCACACGCAATAGTTGAATAAACATTTATACATGTGCTCAAATAAGCAGCTTCACCTTTTTCTTTTAAGTTAACATCAATGCTGTCAAGAATTATTTTTTTTACTTTTATTGGATCAAATATTAAATTTTTATTCAACTTTTGTCTTGATGCGGAAGTCATACGAACAATATAGTGATACGGGCAAAAATCTTCAAAAACCGATTTTTGAGATTTTAAAAATAAATAGTAATTCCACAGTAAGTCTTCGTTAATTTTTATATTCAAGTCTACTTTATCAAAAAAATCGCTAAAAAGCGAAGATTTATAAAGTTTATTACATAACCCTGGCTCTACTATTGAACCGTCAAGTAAATCTTTTATACCCGTGTCTTTATCCTGTATTCTAATTTTATCGGTATTATGGAAATAATTTATTCTACCGTCAGAAAAGACCATCTGATAACCGCAATGTGATATATCAGCATTATATTTTTGGGCATTATCAAACAATCTCTCATACATATCAGGTTCTATTACATCATCACCGTCAGTAAAACCTATCCAATCGCCCTTAGCCGCCAAAACACCTTTCATTCTCGCAACCGACACACCGCTGTTTTTGATATGTAAAATCTTGATTACATCTCTATACAAATCGGCATAATCATCAATAATTTTAGCAGTTGAATCAGTTGAACCGTCATCGACAACTATAACTTCAATGTTTTTATAAGTCTGAGATAAAATACTATCTAAGGTTCTTACAATATAATTCTCTAAATTATATACCGGAACAATTACACTTATTAAATCACTCATCATAAAGCACTCAACATTTCTTCAACAGCTTTTACTGTTTTTTCGGTACTGAAAGCTTTACCACGCTCTTTTGCTTTTGCGGCATAAGCTTCAAACAAATTAGGCGTTGTCAGCATTTTCTTGATGCCCTCATAAAGTGCATCTTCATTATTTTCTGTTACGATACCGTACTCGTTGTTTTCGCCTAATAATTCGTACGCACCACTACAATTTGTGCTAACAACAGGAGTTCCGACAATCAATGCTTCTGTAACAGCTGTACTGAAGCCCTCTCTTCTCGAAGAACAAACATACAAATCTGCTTTTTTAACATATTTATACGGATTATCCCTGTAACCTAAAAATGTAAAAGTATCGGTAAGATTATTTTCTGTCAAATACTTTTCATATTTTTCCTTTTCTTCGCCTATTCCGAGAATATAAATATGATTTTTTATATTTTTTTCAATAAGCTTTTTATGTATCTTCATTAACCTGTCATAACCCTTTGAAGGTACAATTTTTGCAACCGAGATAATATTAATTGTGTCCTTGCTAAAATCAACATCATCAACTTGCTCATCGGAAAGTTTTTTTATTTTTTCTGATTCATTTGTATTATATAGAACTTCAACAGGTTTCTTAGTATCAAAAATTGATTCAAAATCATCTTTTACAGTATCAGATACACAAACAGTCCTGTCAAACTTTGAATAGCAATCTAATGCTTCTTTATAACTTCTAAAGCTCTTGGAAGCAAGCTCTTTTGTATGCTGTTCTATGTGAATCCAGCTGACAAGCTTTGTATTTGGGTTAGTGCAACCGCTTACAATTCGTGCGGTAGGACCTTCTAAATACGAAACAATAATATCATAGTCATCTCTGATAAAATACTTATACAGTTTTTCAGGAGAAAAAAGTTTCATCACATATGTATTGCCACGAGGCATTCTCTTGAAACCGCCGATATATTTTACATCAGAGTTAAGATACTGTCGATTAACGCCTACATCAAACAAAGTTTGAACTGTTACATCAAATTTTGTTTTATCCATATTATTGGCGAGATTAACCAAAACTTTTTCAGCCCCACCGTGTGCAAGATTAGGAATAAGAAATAAAACTTTTGTCATATCCAGGATTCCTCACTCCAACTATTTACAAAGAATAAAGATCGTTCATGCCAATTTAAGCCATATGCAAACAACATCTGATACAAAAAATATATTGTAAACAAACCGTATGATGCAATTTTTACCCAGTGATATTTTTCAATATGTACCATCTCATTAATGTTCCACACTAATAATGTAACAGCAAATATTTCAAAATACAAATTAAATCTGGCATATACAGCGGAGAAAATGCCAGCCGTAGTGAACATCAAGAAAAATAGGCTTATATTAAATACTATATCATAATATTTGTATTTTTTCTTCATCAAATCTCTATTTATGTATGATATAGCAATCGGTACAGCAGCAACTAATACTCTAAAAATATTTATACTATAATCCCAATCGTCATTCACATATTTTACTCCATAAACAGTATCAGAAATAAGGTTATCGATAAAACCTCCCATAAATGGCGATGCAATCACTATTATCAATAACAATATTATAATTAATTTAGTCATTTTACCCCAAGCTTCTGCATACAAAAAGAAATACAACACAAACCATATATAAGCCGATGTGTGTATTTGTGCCACTACAAAAATTAACGGAAAGAATATATACCATCTTCGTTTTGCAATCAAAGGAAAGCAAGCAACAATAATTGATGTAACTAGATACTGTCTAAGACCATTCAACGAATGATCCCAACAACCAAATGTTACAAAAATATAAAATGCGAACTTCAAATCACCACTATAATTATACAAAAAATACATCAATGGAAAAATTGTCAAAAAAGATGTAATTTCAATAAACACTCTGGGATTACTGGAAACATATGTATGCAAAAAAGACAAATATAATTTAAAAAGCCATTCTTCACCTATCTTAAACGTTGATAAACACTGATTAAACGGCATCACATTTTCAAAGAAATGCATATAAGTTACAGTATCTCCATATGCATATCTTTGACCTGAAACGTACACTAATAGAAGAGTTCCAAGAATAAAAAATAATTTATTAGTATCTCGAACAATCGTTCTTTCACTAGTTATATTATACTGATCCACTGGTATATTGCCAATATAAAAAAGCAATAAAACCAATAATGGTGTAAAAATAAATACATTCATTAACTAATCCCCTTCAACTCGCATATGTGAAGATTTAGATTTTTTTTTATCACTAATTTTAAGAAAAAACCACAAGGAATACTGACAATTGTAAGGGCTTTTTCAGGAGATTCAGATATAAAGTGCTTGTTTCGGGCAATTAATGAACTAGACACATAATGAATACAAGCTTTAAATTTTTTGCCAAAACTTTCACTGTATTGCATTTGTATCTTTCTCCAGAAAGCAAAGCTCTTTGGGCATTTCATGTACTGCTTATACATAATGTGTGAATTACCGTCTTCCTGGTATTCTACATCGCACACTACTTCATTTAAAACAGCAAGTTTATACTTCTGATCTATCAACTTATATTTATATGCAAGTGCAAGATATTTTTCATTATCAAATACTGGATACTCAGGGACTGAATTAATAATATCAGTACGATATATAAGTTTCTTATCACCTGAACCACCTGACGCATAATAACCCGACAATGTGGTTTCTGTCATATCTTTCGGAAAGCCTTTTCCTATAACCTTTCCCGTATTCATATTGGCATCGAGTGCAATAATACCTGCATAACCCCTGCTTTTAACCTGATTCCATTTGTTTATAATTTTTTCAACAGCGTTCTCAGATAAAGCGTCATCAGAATCTATACAAGTATTGAGTTCGGTATGTATATTTCTATACGCAACATTGTGTGCGGTATGCATACCGCCGTTTTCTTTATATATGTACTGAATTTCAAAGCCGTTATCTTTGGACATCCAGTCTTTTACTAATTCAGCCGTATTATCAGTTGAACCGTCATCAACTATAAGCCACACGAAATCCTTGCATTTTTGGGAACACAAAGATTTATATGTACGACCTATTGTATGTGCCCTATTATAAGCAGGTGTAAATACTGTTAAAGTCTGCATAACTATTATTCCTCAACCGAATTTAAATAAAATTCTTCAAGTTTTACAACATTCTGTTTAACATCAAAACCTGATTTTTTTATATCATCTATCGTGTTTTTTCTAATCGTACCTTGTTTTTCTAAGACAACATTCGCCCACTCATCAATCGGCAAGTTTAAATCTAACGACTCAGCAAGGTCTGTAACTCTGCATTCAGACGGAACACTGTCAGAAATGATACACGGCAATCCTGCAGCCTGCGCTTCTATTATTGAAAGTGGCAATCCTTCATACAAAGACGGAAACAAAAAGACATCTATTGCCTGCAGTATTCTATTCACATCTCCTCTGTTTCCTAAAAAAAACACGGAATCCGATAAACCAAGGCCATCAACTTTTTCTCTTATATTACGCTGTCCGTTACCTGTTCCTACAAGAAGCAGTTTGGAATTTCTGTTTTTATCATGTACACTCTTAAAAACATCAATCAAAAACGGATGATTCTTTTGAGGATTAAACCTTCCGACATGTCCGATTACAAAATCAGATTTACTGATTTTCAGTTCGTCACGCACTTGATTTCTTATTTGACAGTCATACCGATATTTTTCAGCGTCAATTGCATTATTTAAGACAGTATATGCATTTCCGCCAAACATCCAATCTCCTGCCTCTTTACCGCAAGAAAAAAGATGCGTAGCGTACTTAGGAATTAAATGTTTTGAAAGAAGCTTAATCGGATACTTTAAATTTTTGTCTTGGCTTTTATTATGCGAATGTGCAATTCTCACCTTAACGCCATGTTTTTGTGTAATTTTCAAAGGATATGCACTCATGCAATCCAAATGCGAATGCACAATATCGTACTTATGATTATCAAAGAAGTCATCAAGCGCATTAAAATAAGCCTTAGAAAAGGGATTCAGCATAGGCATATGATAAATATGTCCGCCTAAAGATAATATCTCATCATCATAATCAGCCTTTTCCTGACGATGTACAAGAAAATCAAATTGAATTTTAGTACGGTCTATGTTTCTGTAATAATTCATAATCATAGTTTCAAGACCGCCACGCCCCATGTATGTTACAATATGTAATATTCTTAACATAAAATTCAATTACCCTTCATTTTATAGAATTAAAGTTTTAAAGCCTTTATTGTATCGTTTACAATAATTTTTTTATCAAATTCGTCCACCATTTTTTGTCGGGCGTATTTACCCATAACTTCTCGTTTTGAAATATCTGTTTCAAGAAAAGCTTTCATTTTTTCATAAAGGCTGTCAACGTTTTTAGGTTCACAAAGCCAGCCTGTATATTCATTTTCCACCGACTCTCTGCAGCCTGGAATATCGGTGGTAATGACAGGTCTGCCTGTTGCCGAAGCTTCGAGATTTACATTACTCATACCCTCGTGATAGCTTGGCATTACAACACAATCGGCGGTCGCATAGTAAGGTCTTGGTTCTTCCTGAAATCCATGGAATTTTACAACGCCCTTACTTTCAAGTAACTCAACTCTTTCCTTGTATTCATCTTCAAAAAAGCCTACAAGGTCAAGTACAAATTTATAGCCGTCATCGTGAAGCTTCTCAGCCGCAGAAAACAATTCATCCATGCCCTTTTCCTTCATGATTCTGCCAAGATACAGAAAATGCGGCGGATCACTTTTTGGGTAAGGCTTGTACTCATAAATTTCAAGATTGATTCCTGCGCCGTTCAAAATAGCTTCTTTGTCAACAGAAATAATCTTTCTGTCAACAAATTCATCTGCATTAACCTGATTTTCAAAAAATACCGTTTTTACCTTTTTAAAGGCTGTTTTATAAAGAACTGTCGCAAACTGAGCAAGTCCGGGCTTTTGAAATGCCGTTCCTAATCCCTGAACATTCGCATAAAACGGAATATTTAACTTTTCACACATCAATCCACCGTAAACATTTGGTTTGATAGAGTATGTAATTACCAAATCAGGGTTTTCTTCCTGTAATATTTTTTTATAAAATTTCATAAGTAAAAAATCGTGAATCGGATTAACCCCTCTGCGCTCCATCTTAGTTTCAATACAACGCAATCCCATATTGATGAAATCCTCGTGATGTCCTACAAAAGGCATACTAAGAACAACATCATAATTTTTCATAAGTTCTTCAATCAATTCTTTTCTGAAACGATACAGCATATAAGAATGATTGGTAAGAATCATAACTTTTTTACGATTATTCTTCATCTGCAATTGCTCCTGTTCCGCCCTCAACTACACCATCATGCTTAAACACACTTACAACTGTCATAAAAAGACATTTTACATCAAAGACAAAACTGACATTATCACGATAAATCTTATCCATCTGAACTTTTTCAGGAATAGGAAGCTCATCTCTGCCGTTAATCTGCGCCCAACCCGTCAAGCCGGGTTTTAAATCATTTATACCGTACTCATCTCTTTCAGAAATCAAATCATCCTGATTCCAAAGTGCAGGTCTTGGACCGATAACCGACATATCTCCCTTAAAAATATTAAAAATCTGAGGCAATTCGTCAAGACTTGTCTTTCTTAAAAACGCACCCACCTTAGTTATATACTGTTCAGGATTTTTAAGAAGATGTGTAGGACAATCCTTGGGAGTATCAATTCTCATTGTGCGGAATTTCAGAATATTGAAATATTTTTTGTTTTTTCCTATTCTTTTCTGCCTAAAAAAAACAGGACCTTCGCTCGTGCATTTTATTATGGCACATATCGGAAGGTAAAGTACTGACAGACACACTATCGCCGCAAGTGAACAGATAATATCAAGCATTCTTTTCACAATTCTGTTATAAAACGACATTTTTCTGTCTTTCATATTTAATACTCCTCAACCCAAAACTAACTTACGCAATATATCTATAGAATTATACCACAGAAAGCATCAATAAGCAATAAAAGCGGAGAATATGGAAAAAACAATTGAAGAAAAGTGTTTTTTAACAAAATATAGGAATAATTACGCAAAGTTTTTGCCATTGATATGATTTATATTCACTAAAGTGATAATCAAATATAGTCTATTTTGGTTATTTTATGCAAAATTTGTCATAAAATATAATAAAGTACTGCAAAGCAGAGCGAAAAATCTATGGCTTATTTTAGGTGAAAAGGCACTATATAATCCGCTATATTTACTGTGCAACAGTCCTCTGCACGGCAACCTGAAAGCTTGCACATACACAGTACTAAACCACTCTGCAACTATCTTTCAAAAGTCAATCATCTGGCAAGTATCTGAAATTGTTTACAGACTTGTTGAAATGTGGGATTAATTATGATAAACTGACAATATAAGTCAGAGTACGATATAATTTGAGGTAGATACATGAAAATTTCAGAATGCACACTTTCAAAGGAAACACAAGACCTTTTATACAGATATTTTGCGGCTGCGGCAAATCTTAACGGAGTTATCGAAATCGGCAAACTTCTTAAAATTTACAACAGCCAGAACGAGCCTGTGAGCGAGGAAGATTTTCTGTCATTTGTTGAAAATATGAATTTTAAGGGAAAGTATTTTTGTGTATTTAATCAGGACGATATTTACGATGACGGCTCAGAAACCCCTGCTCTTGAACAGGAAATTCTTGCAGAATATCTTTACTTTTTTGAAGTTGATGATGATAGTCTTGATAAATACGAAATGCTGAAATATCGTCAAATCGGAAAGAAATTTTGCTTTCTTGACAAAGAGCAATTTCTCAGATATGAATATGACTGCTATTTTAAAAAGACTCCCGATTTTCTTGAAATGCGTTCGTTTTTAAGAAATGAAACAGGACTTTCAAAAGAGGACGCAGACGATTATGCGAACGATATTATGATTTGTTTTGCAACTCAACCCGACAATTCCGAAGAATCTGTATACGAAGTAATCCTGGGAAGCGGAATCTACAACCGTGATGATATCGCATTCAGTCACCGAAAGCTTGAATATTTGTGTCAAAAAGTCATGTACACAAGTGCCAGACTCCATGTTCTGCTCGGACACACTCCCGAAGAAATTTTCGGTTAACAGGTAAAATTGCATATTATAGCGACAATTTAAAATCATTTTTTGAGGAACATATAGATGAATAGTGAAAATACAGCAACACACAAAATAACATATTCAAATATAGATATTGCAAAATTTATAGCGGCATATTACGGCAAATCGGGAGGAATTGTACTTTGATTAAAATAATGTTTGTATGCCATGGGATGACTCACGAACGCTTTACAAACCGCAATATTCCTTTGTAAATCTCGGCAAATCACGGTCAGTTGAAAAGTACAAGACTACCAAAAGACTACTTTTCAACGGTTTTAAAATCAGCTTTTATGCCTTATCGTTAATAGGGTTAGAACGAACATTATTATTGCCGAGTTATCGTTAAAAGGGTTGTAACAGAAAGCAATTTCCTATACCTATATATAACAGCAGTTTTTGCTGGGTGTGATTTGCTTTGAATGAGTCTTATCTGAGTAAGTAAATATCATTTCTACACCGCAGTTCATAAGCTTAAATAATGCAGACTACTAAAAGACTACTTCTCCCCTATTCTAAATTTTAAAAACATAAAACATCACTTATTTGATAGTTAATATATTTATTATCATCCTGTACAATTTACAGGGTGTTTTTTATACATAAAAAGCAGTAACATTTTTTAAAGAGATTGAATTCACCGAGCAAATGGTTTATACTTAAATTATGTGATACAGTTTCTCTTTAAGAGTTAAAACAGATTGCTGATGTGATTGAAGTTACATTTTAGCAATCAATCATTCTACCTAATGGTGAACAGATAGGCATTGAAGGCAGCACCATCTAATTCATTTAGTATGAAAAATCTAAATGTGGTTAGATTCACAGGTGACAGAACTCTTAGATATACTGCGGATGAGATTGATGCAATGTTTGACACATATAAGATTGGTGTCTATACATTTATGTTGTTATCTCTTCTGTATCCAAATTTGAAATATAGTCAGAAGGGATTCCATCAAGATCATATGCATCCGTATACAGGATTTGAAGAAGGAAAGATTAAAGACTTAGTGTTACCGGACGGAACAGTGATTGATGATGATACTAAAGAAGATTGGCGTAGAAGACGGAATACACTAGCAAACCTTCAATTGTTGGAAGGTAGAGAGAATGAATCCAAGAATGCGACACCGCTTGTCGATTGGTTGAAGGTTACTGAGAATAGTGAAAATGCTAAGTACCTTCCTAGTGATGTTTCATACGAACTATCTAATTTTGAAGAGTTTATGGAGAAACGCCAGGAATTGATGAGTAAAGCATTAAAGGATATTCTTTTATAGAGATTCGCGAAATCTACAAGGACACTTATAAGGAGGTAAATCATGACTGATACAAAGAAAAACGATAGATGTAGAAAAACGAAATGGTTTGTGATTGGAAGTGCATTGACTTTAGTCGGCTTTATCATTGTTCCACCGTTTATCAAAAAGTATGGAAACAAAGTTTATAAGAAATCATTATATACAGATGATATTGATTTCGATGATATGGGACCAGAGATTGTTCCATTTGAGGAAGAAACTAAGGAGGAAGAATAGTGGCAGGAATAGATGCAGAAAAGATTGCACAGGAAGCAATCAATGCAATAGCAGAGAAAATCAAGAACCTAAACACACTTAATATAATAGTTGCTGGTAAAACTGGTGTCGGTAAGAGTACCTTGATCAATTCTGTATTCAAGGAGAAACTTGCTGACACTGGAATGGGTAAGCCAGTAACATCGCATATGCGAAAAATCACAAAAAAAGGTGTACCACTTGCAATCTATGATACGAGAGGGTTTGAACTTGGAAAAGAAGTTCAGGCAGAAGTAAAGCAAGAGGTAATGGATACAATCAGTAAAGGGCTTGCTATTCAAGATATAAATAAGGCTATTCACTGTATTTGGTATTGTATCAATACTGCCTCAAATAGAATTGAGCCAGAAGAAATTGAGTGGTTAAGAGAACTCTCAATGGAGAACCAAATCACACAAGTTCCGATTATCGTTGTGCTTACACAATCATTTTCAAAGAAAAAAGCACAGGAAATGAGACAAGTATTATTGAATGAAAACTTGGATATTATCCAGATAATTCCTGTGCTTGCAGAAGATTATGAGATTGAAGATTTAGGTGTTGCTAAAGCATACGGATTAGATGTGTTAATCAAGGTAATGGGAGAGGCTCTTCCAGATGAGTTGATGGACACACTTCAACATGTTCAGATTGCATGTTTAGAAGAAAAAAAGCGCCGTGCACAGGCAGCAGTAGCAACAGCATCAGTTGCAGCGGCAGGTGAAGGAGCTGCACCTATTCCGTTTTCTGACTGTGCATTACTGATACCTACTCAATTAGGTATGATAGTTTCAATTACAGTAATATTTGGTTTTGATGTAAATAAGAGCGTTATCACTGCACTGTTGTCATCGTCAATTGGTGCGGGCGGTGCAACTTTGTTAGGAAAGACTGTAGTTACTAACTTGTTGAAATTCATACCAGGAGCAGGAACTGCGGTTGGTGGTGTAATATCAGCAGGAACAGCTGGAGTTATTACAGCGGCACTTGGTGAGGCATACATAGGAATTATGGAATTGGTTTTCAAAGGAGACATGAGCATTGATGATCTTGGTAGTAAAAAGGGAAAATATGCTATGTCAACAATGTTCAAAGAACAGCTAAAGATGAAAAAGTAAGAACAATTGAGATATTGCCTTGTTTGATGAACAAGGCAACTCAAGGCTTTAATCGGTTCGACATACCCATTTTTAGGCGAAAATAGGTGTTCCACTATTCTCTTGTAAATTGGGTACGAAATGCGTTACTCGTTGGAGAATCGAGCCATGTGAAGAGCGTAGTTCTGTTGACTAAAGTACACAAGAAAAAGTATAAAAAAGGCTTGAAATAAGGCTTTTCCGAGGATTTGGATGTAAATTCGGGTTCTCGGATTTTCTGCGTTTTAGGGGCTGCAAAGAGACTGATTTTTAAAGTTAGATAGACAGAATTGTTGATTTAAGGTTGAGCAGATTAAAATATTGAAGTTATGAGATTTGAAATATATTCAGGATAAATATCTACTAATTCATTTAAGCATATGAAAAATATTGAGCTGTGCAGAGATGTATGTAGAAAATGTTGTGTTAATGGCGAAGTAATATCAATAGTGTAATATACGGAGAGTTTGAATAAATTAGGTTTGTGAGTAGGGATTGAAAGAGATCGTCGAGAATTTTGTGTAAAAGTGAATAATAAGCTTCCTTTCAAGCAATAATGGAAATAGAAAAATTAAAGCTTGAAAGGAAGTTTTTTTAATGATAAAAGCGCCGACAGAAATGATGAGAGAATTTGTAAGAAGCCAAAATTTCACATCAACAGACGAAGTGATGACAGCGATGAAAGATATGTCAAGGACATTTTTCAGGAGATTATGGAATGTGAGCTTGCAGATGAACTCGGCTATGAGAAAAGCGAAAGAACGTCGAATGATGAATGTGGCAATAAGTCGAAAAATTACATAAGCGGCTTTTCCGAACGCACAAATCCAGCGTTGCATCATTCATCAAATACGCTCAAGCACAAGGTTTGTCAGCTACAAACACATAAAGGGCTGATGGCTGACTTGAAGAAAGTGTACCAGGCTATCAGCGAAGAAGCGACTATGAACAACCTGATTTTGTTCAAGGACAAGTGGGGCAAAACTTACTCCTCCTGCGTGAAAAGTTAGGAGGAAAATTGGGATATCCTATCCACATTTTTCGCATATCCGTCCGAGGTTTGGAGGATAATATATACAACGAATATTATCGAAGGTTTGAACCGTCAGTTCAGGCAGATTACGAAGAACAAGCCGTCATTCACGAATGATGACAGCCTGCGCAAAATGTTGTATTTAGCGTCGCAAAAGATTGTCGAACGCTGAACACAAAGATGTCGAAACTGGGACATAGTTTTGAGCCAGTTATCGATAATATTTGCAGACAGGTAATTCTATTCTCAGGGGCAAATCAGAAAGCCTGATTACACCGCAATCCGCTGTTTTGTTATTGCTTGAATGATTATTATTTACACAGAATTTTTACGGGGTGCCACCCTGCAGAAATTAGGTCGTAGTGTTACAAAAAAGCTGGACCACAACAACCCTCATTCACTATCAGAAACATATATATCATATGAAAGTGTAGATAATGCGTCAAATAAAAGCTGTTCTTTGTCAGAAGAACTTGCTGATTTCCAATCATCATATTTTACGTTTCTATCTTCCACTGGACTTTTAATAATTTCAACCCAGTTATCATTTTCTTCTAATTCACTTAACGCTTCTTTGTAATCTTTTTCAGAAATCTCTGATGCCACTTCATTTTCAAATCTATAATAAGTGTATTGATTATCCGACTCTGATTGTTTATCGGTTGAATATGTGGTTTTATTCAGTAGGTGTTCAATGGTAATGGTCTGACCATCAAAAAGCAATTGGTAAACTAAATCCTCGTAGTGCTGTTCATCAGGTTGTGTATAATTATGCCCAATCACAACGTATTGACCACTTGTTTTGTCAAAATATGCCGTATAGTAATTATCATATCCATTCATAGGATTGATATCTTCTATAATATTCGCTTTTTTTAGTTGACCGTTATTTAAATAATATGCATTTGCGTGAAATGATGCTTTGTCATCAAAAAGAGTGTCACATACAATAAACTCTATTTGTCCGTCAAAATTCAAATCGGCAAATTCCATAAAATAAATTTGATTATCTTCTAAGCCCTCTGACCATAAATCTTTACTATTAATTACAGCGTTAATCATTTCATTAGCTTGTATTTCTGAAACACTAAAAAATCCTTGTTTCACATAACTTCTTGGTTTCGCCGTTTCAGTCGCAGTCTCAAATGTTACATCGTTTTGATAATCGTGATTGTCCTGTTCATTCGTTCCTTTTTTTTGAGTGCATCCCGAAAATAATACTATTAAACCAATAAGTATAAAACATAGCGCATTCTTATAATTCATTTTCTACTCCTAATTCTATAATCAAATGTTATGAAGTTTTTATTACATATTTGGATTTGATACAGCTTATTTTAGTGTTTCTTCTCATTCAGAGCTATATTGAGTACTAAAATCGAAGCCAGCTATCCTATAGAAAAAGTAATCACGATCACTGTCATCATACACAAAATAAATTCGATTATTGTTTATGGTTAGTAATTCAGCCCCGTTTCGATAACCATCATCAAGCGCCTTGGGTTCTTTTTCATCGTCTTTTAACTCATAAAGATAGAAATAAGTTCTATGATAATACAAAGCCGAATCGTTGAGTTTATAAACTCCAAATGTATAATTTCGAGACCACTTTTGAGAATTAACATATGTTTTTTCATGTGTCGTGAGATTTAATCGATAATTATAATACGGTTCATCGCTAGAATAGTATATGTATTCATCATCAACGTACTGTATCCGGATGGAATCAGACTCCTCATTAAAAATCAATTCATCAGTTCCATCAAGAGTATTATATTTATGCACTTTGCAATTCTCTTTAGTATACGAATGATTGTCACTGCCTGTAATTGTCTTATAAGTGTATATTGTATAAAACAAATTATCTTCAGATAGAACCATTTCAGATACACCATCGCTGGTGATTTGCTTTACTTTTCCATTCGTTAAGTCTAAACACTGTATCTGGGCGCTACTTAAATCCATAGAAGCAAGCATATCCCTGAAATAAATACTACTTCCATGCGGAATTACTATGCCAGCTTTATCGGAAATGTATTCTTTTTCTCCTGTACTTAAATCATAAGAATATAAGCTTTGTGCTAATCCTGTAACAAATCCATTAAAATCATCATTGTAATCCGTATAGTATATTTTACCATTATAATAACAAATTGGCTTACCACACTCATTGAATGATGTTACTTTACTATTTAACGATGTTCTTAAATCATAGGAGTATAAATCATATTGATGCCAAGTCATATCTTGATTATACTCTTTGCAGAAAGCTGTAACGTCTTTATGATAAACACTATAATAAATCACTTCGCCGTTAGTTGCAATATTTGTTGCCTCACAATCATATAAGAGTTCGCCTTCTTCTTTCCCTGTGTTTCTCCACAGTCCATCACGATCAACATAGTAAACAACATTATCATATTCAACTAAATATTTATCACATGTAAAACTTGTGTTGCTAATCTGAGCATTCTTATTTGGATACATATAAATATCATTTATGTACTTTGCATCATTCGCCTCGATTTTTATAATATATCTATCCGAAACGTAAGTTCCATCTTTCGTCTCCGCTTTAATAATATAAGTGCCTGATTCAATATCCGTTTCGAATTCACCATATTCATCAGTAGATAATTCTTTATATAGAGTTTCTTCACTGTTATTCTTATAAATTGACACCTTGCAATCTTCTTTATTATACTGAATTTTGCCGTCTTCATATATTCTTACAATGCCTAACAGATAACTGACATTAGTATTCTCTGTGGATTGAGGCGTTATTTTATCATATGTTTTTGCTCTATCTACAGCTCCCTTAACATCAAGTAAGCATTTATACATTTTTACAACATTATCGCTATCAGGTTGTATTTGGTAATTTTCATCTTCAATAAGCTGTGTAGCCGATGAGACAAGCAAATATTTTATTTTATCAGCTTCGATATTCGGATTTACTCCCCACATTAATGCTACTGTTCCAGATACCATTGGTGCAGCATATGAAGTACCGTAACCGGGCTTGTCGCTCGTCAATTCTCTCAATCTTTCTCCGGGGGCATATAAATCAACTCGTTCACCCGAAACTGAATGATATGCTCTAGTATTCTCTTCAGAAGAACTGCCTACAACTATTATTCTGTTTTTAACTTTACTGTCAGTAATAGCTCCCCATATATCATACTTTGCTTCAAATATAACATCTTTAATCTCTGTATAGTGTCCTATGTCTCCGTCTGAATCAGCATCATAAATCTTCACTCCATATGGATTGTCTTTGGACTCGGTACAATGAATCCATTGATATCCATTCTCATTTCCTGATGACTTGACCACAACAAACTCATATCCTGCATCGATATACTTCCTATAAAACTTACCTAAACTTTCAGATACCTGACGCAAAGCATAATCTGCTCTTAATGAGCCATTTTGAGCTGCAACTAATAATTCTCCGTTCCCAGCACTTATATTAATAACCTTCACACCTTTTGCTAACATTTTGGCGTTCCAGTATTTTAAATCCATAATAGATACAGGATGATAATTGGGTGTATTTCCTCTATAAGCATAGCCAAACACTTTGACATTATTAGCCACACCATCTATACCGTAGTCATTGCTCTTTTTAGCAGCAAGAAAACCAGTAACATTTGTTCCGTGCATTCCTCCGTTAGATACTTCGATCTCTTTCTCATTGTTATACCATATGTCGGTCTTATTAATCGCATATTTTAAATCTTCGTTATCTGTATCAAATAAAGTATCATATATTCCAACTTTTACTTCTTGATAATTATTTGACTCAGATTCTAACTCAGTTAATCTGATAGCGTCTCTCCACCAATTACCGTTTTTGTCCTTTTCTTCAAACTCTTTGATTGTAGTCTTATCCGTTTCTTCATCTTGATAAACTACCCTGTTAAGCATTATATCCGTGTTGTTTAGCTCTTTTTCAAGACTTTCCATTGTGGAGTTTAGTGAATCATAATCCATCTCTGAAAATTCCACTTGATAATCATTAGTGAATTCAATATACCCAACTATTTTGCCGTTGTATCCAGAAACTGCACTCTCAATATCATTATAGCTATAATCACTTGTTGGAGTGATAAGCAACTGTGATTTCACAAACAATTCATTATTTTTATAAGATACATCATTATATGTACAATGTTTAACCTCTATTTTCCCTTCTTCGAAACCATTAGAAACAAATGGTACGCTTATTTTGTTGCAAGTTGAAAAACACAATAATACTATCGTGCAAATCAGCAAGAACGCAACAGGAATAATAATATATCTTTTTTTGAATTTTTTAGGATTAATGCTTGTTTTCTTTTTATCGCATTTAGGACATAGGCCAGTGTTTGCGTCAAGCTCTTGTCCACATTTCTCGCAACACTTCATTTTAGTTAACCTCCCTTTAATACACATACACTACTTTTCCATTTACATAATCGACCAAATTTGCTATCCTACCATCCATAGACACTACCATATACGCATCTAGTGAATAATGCATCTTACCATTTCCATCATCAATTTTATTTTCACATTTTAACAAATAAAAACTTTTTTCGCCCAATTCAACTGTTTCAATATAAGTTATTCGATGATTGCCTCCCAATTTGTTATTGGCAATTTTTGTAGCTTCTTCACTAGAAATCTTTTCAATTTTTGGTATATCTTTAGACTCATCATATATTTTATACGTGTTAAAATTCCAATCAACCACATAACCATCGACAATCCACATTTGCTTTGTAATATCAAAATCAAAATCGTCATGTTTTTTATTTAATATTTTGTTAGTTGACTCATCATATAAACCAAGATTGTACATAAAATAAATGTTCTCCGGCTCTTTCAAATCTCTTGTAACAAAATAATTTTTATTTTTGTATCTGCCTGCTTCATTTTGTGAAGTTTCAATTTTTCCTGACTCAAAATCAAATTTATATAAGTCAAACATTTTATCCATATCTGATTGATCTGTATTAAAAAACAAAGCATATTTGCCGTTGTAATCCATAATTTGAAAATCAAAATTATCAGGAACTTGTGCCGAAGTTTTCATTTTGCCTTTTGAATCTACTGCAGATATATACTTTTTGCCGTTTTTAGTATATTCAAAGCATATTTTTTCTTTTATAATGTCACATATTACACCATCAGATGATTTTATTTTATTTGTATATTCATCTTTATCAATATTGTATAGACACAATGAGCCTTGCTCATTAACAAATATCGTATTATCTATACAATAAGCTATATTATCCCCATGATATGATACCTTATCCGACCAGTCTGCTATCGTATCAACAACCGAATTCATACCAATATCATACTTTTTCAATAAGTATTTATAATCATCGTTTCCGCTCTTAGCGATATCCAGATAATATAAACTATTATTTTTACATGCAATTAGTTCACATTTTCCTTCTGAAGTAAAAAGATATTCACTCTTACCCTCTTTCGTAGTAGTTTTATAAACTTTTTTCTTTTCATATTCCTGTCCACTGTTAGAGTTTGAACTTGAACCTTCAACATAGTAAATGATATTTCCATCCGACAACAAGCTGGATGCATTATTTGCCGAAGAAATTTTCTTTTCATTTGCAGTTATGCTTTCTTTGTAATATATAGCATCGCTTTTAGCACAAATATATTTTCCATCTGTACAAATCAGATATTTACCTGACACAAAGTTCGAATTTAAGGTTTTATCTGTTTCTTTATCAGACAAGTGAAAATTATTGTCACCAAAAATTATCGGATGACTTTTATCTTCCTCGCAACAATATTTACCGTTTTTATCAAAGGCAAAATTCAATGCAGTTTGAAGTGTATCGTAATGATTATCAGAACCGGTATCACATAGCATCTGCTCGTATATAGTCTTTATCATGGATAGATTATATGTAGTACAAATCGAGCCACTGTTTCCAATAACTGTTGACGCACCTTTATCAAGAAATGCTTTAGCTAAAGTATCATCTACACCTGAACTACAAGCGCCTAGATAAATCATACTTCCGTCAATATTACTTAAATGATTATTAAAAAATTTATATCCAACAGCTACATGACCTGAATTTGTAAAAATCAGTTCGCCATTAAGATATTCATCAGTATATCTAATGTTTTTTATATAATATTCCACATCATATAAAAAGGCATTTTTATCAAGGATTGTTCCTGTGGCGATAAATGAATGTGTTTTTTCGCTGTATCCGCCGTGACCGTGCCATATTACAACCTTATTTTTCCCAATATCTGATAATTTTTCAATATCAACATCCGCATTATCATAGTTATTAGTAAACTTATAATCTTCTAATGTGTTCTGAATGTTCTCAGCTGATTGATCAACACATTCTTGTGAATATTTTTGCAAGTCATTATCATATGTTGAAAGACAAGGCTGATAAGTAGATACCTCTGAAGAGTCCATACCATCAACAGCAGGCACATAAACATACTCAATTCCACTGTTAAACTGTATCCATACAGATTGACCCTTGGTTACATTGTATTCCTTAATTTCTTTGTCGTTAAATAATTTTTTAGCATACTCCCCAACTGCACTGATCGCTTTTTCTTTGTTATCACGAGTAATATAGCCATTCTCCCACCTAAACTCAGACTCTATATTACCAACTTCATCGTTGATTTCAAAATAATCAGTTAATCCCTCTTTCATAAGCTGTTCTTTATTAGGCTTGTTAAATACTGTAAGGCATAAAACAATTGACACTAATATTAGCACACCAATCACTACCAATGTAATAATGATTGCTTTTTTCTTTTGCCTATTATTATTTTTTATTTCTATTTCAAAATTCTCATACTCCATAAATATTCTCCTTAAAATATTTTAAATTGATACCATATCTTATCTTGTGTAATGTGCCAAAAGCGTAGCAACTAACCATCACTACGCTTTTAGCAAACTTATTTTGGATAACTATAAGCTGATAAAAATACAGCTTTAAGGAAATAACATATTAAATCAAACTATGATTAAAACTTATTCTTTCAACTGGCCGCATCCGCAGGTACCAACATAATTAGAATTTATTTTTCCGCATTTTGGGCACTTCCACTCACCTTTTGATGGGGTAGTAACAGCAGCATTGCTTTCCCTAAAGATAGATGAACCGGGAGTACAGTAATTATTGGAGGTACTTTGATTTATTGTCTCAGAAGGCTCTGTGAAATATTCAAAAATCTTTTTCTTTCCGATATTTACTGCTATTGCAGCACCAATTGAAACACCTATCCAGATTGCAAGTGAGAACATAGTTATTGTTTTTTCTTTGCTATAAAGATCTCCGAACCAAAGATTGCACAACAAAGGTACTGCAGCATACAAAGAAAATACATCAAATAAAATTCCCTGTGCGCAAATAATTATACCTTGAACTAATGTTGTTTTGTTTTTCATATATTTAACCCCTTTTCATTTAATTTACAATACCAATGAAGGCACTTTGACCGACCTCATTATATATCACATAGTAAGGAAGCGTTTCAGCTTCGCTTGTACCTATAGGACACCACGCTACAACCTGCTTAGGTAAATCGCTTATCTTTATGCCGGGAAAATAAATTTTAAAATCAGATGCATTATCCATCCCATTTGGTTTGGAATAAACATACTTTACACCATTATCGTAATATGTATCTCCCTCGTTGTTTTCAACAACCATTGATGTTAATTTCATAGAGTACATGTATTCGTCAATCTTTTTTGGGGTTGAAAACTTACCATTGAAATTACATATATACGTTGTGCCATTGGGATAATCTTCGCCTCCAATGCCCATATCAGAATCTGAAAACTCTCCTGTAAATGAACCATCCTTATCAATATTCAGCACAGTTCTCCAGTTACCAACACCGGAACTAAAAATAAATTGTGTAGGCATTAACTCAAAAGCAGAAGTTTCGTTTTTTGACAATACACTGCTTTCCGATTTTTCTGAATTAGAATTTTTAGTTTTAGTCTTATTTTCAGATTTTGAATTATCTTTTTTACTGTTTTTAGTTGTAGATTGTGTTGCTGAAGTAGCTTTACTTGTAGTTGTTTCTGTCTTTGAAGTTGCTTTTGAAGAAGTACTTTGTGTACTGCTTGCAACTTCAGATGATGCAGCAATTGTGGTTTCTGAAGTCGAACTTTCAACATTACTATCCGAATTGCAACCAATTAACAATCCCGAAATTGCTAACATTGACACTAACAAAATTATTTTTTTAGACATTCTTTTTTCCCGTTTATAAACATATTAATTTAATTGATTTTGCACCAATTAAACTCCCTGTTGATTACATATCCATCAGCGACCCAACTTACATACGGATCATAATTTCCATCAACTTTTAATTTATCGTATCCGTTGCCGTTAAATTTTGCTATAGAGTTACCTGCTCCAATAAGATATATATCTTCTGTGTTTTTTAAATCATAACCAAGTCCTGATCCTTTATTTTTAAAACCACCTGCACCATCTTTAATTACTGTAATATTTCCTGTGTCCAATTCAAATTTATATAAGTCAAAATCACTTTCATCTTTTTTATTCATCATAAGTGCAAATGAACCGTCACTGCTGATAACTCCCTGTGATAAAGTTAATTTTGATGGTATTTTGGCTGATTTTTTCAAAATACCATTTTTATCAACAGAAGAAATATACCAATCATTGTCAGATTCTGTTTTAAAATAAACTTTATCATCATCGGCAACTCTATATTTGTCAATAATACTACTATTGTTGAGAATGACTTTTGATTTTTCTGTATTAAAATCAAACTCTAATACATCTCCTTCATCATTAACTGTACTTGCAATTTGAAAATACATTTTAGAATTTATACATGTTGAATTAATTATTCCTAACTTCACATTATCAACTACTACAATGTTTTTTCCACTTGATAAATCGTATTTGTTTAAAGTGTTATTGTCCAAATAATAAACAAAGTTATTATAACAAGTAACAAAAGAGAATTTTCTTTTTGTTACAAACAAATTCTTAAGTACTTTAGAGTCAAGATTATACGAATAAATTACACAATTGTCAGGTGATGTTCCCGTAGATGCAGCACAATATAAAACATGTCCATCAGACATTATACTTTCTATATTGTCATGACCATTTTGACTGAAACTAGCTAATACTGTTGCTTTATCAGTAGGATATTTCTTTAAATAGATAGTGCTTTTGTTAGAATAAATATATTTATCACCTACATATAAAAAAGTATTTGCAACTTTGAAATTATTTTCAATTGTTTCTTCACTTTCACTGCTTGATGACACAACTAATTTACACTTACCCATATGGGTATCCTCTCCACGCCTAATATTTGTTGGGGTTAGATTAAACTTTAATCCTTTATAGCTGTCTTTTGATATTTTAAATACAAAATAACCGTCAACATCATCAATAAGCGATTCAAACTCACCTGATTCATTTGTCATTACTGTGGCAAACGGGGTTTCTGCATTTTCAGAATAAATTTCAACTTTTGCATCTCTTATCGGATTAGAAGTTTCACTGTCTACAACGGTACCCTTTACATATCTGTAGCTACACTTATCCATAAAACGAATATCTGTATCACCCTCCATGTGAGTTGATATTTTCAATGGACTGTTTTCTTCATTTACTATTTCAAAATTCTTTTTTGTCGGAATATTAAAAATTTCTAAAATACCCTTTAATGAATCATCAACATATACACCGGCATTGAAATAAAAATATGATGACATGTCCCCGTGAAACAAATTGTCTTTTTTTCGAGTAAGACCTACAGATAATTTAGCTTTTGCTCCTATGTCAGATTTTGCTCCGATTGTAATCGTTGCACAGGTAAGTTCGACAGCAGGACCAATTCCGACAGTTGCGTTTACTGACGCTTCTGCTTTAATTTCCGGTTTGCTAAAATCTTTAATAAATTCTAACCCTGTTTTATCCAATAATACACCAACTTTATTTTCTACCGAACACTCAAAAGTTATCGAACCATCCGCTTTAACTGTTAAATTCACTATAACATTTACACCAACGGTCGGCAATATTCTTACAGGACATTTAGCAATCTCAACTGTTCCTTCTTTACCTATACCTCCTGAAATTTGTGCTGTACCACTAAACTTCAATTTATCTTTCAAGGCAATATAGAAAACAAAGTTATCTTTAATATGCAGGGGATTAAGCGAAAACAAATTTGTATCTTTTTCTGCATAGATTTTGTATTCTAACTCAGGGGTATCAAGACTTCCGTTCAATTTAATTTTTATTGGATTTGCTACATCACCTATTTTGAATTCCTTATTTACAAATTTAAGTTTATTTGCATCCAACTCTATGGTGTCTTGTATATCTATTGATTCCTTGTTAAAAAATCCGGCTGAAACACTGTTATCACTTTTCTTTGATTTTTTTAAATCAGTCATACCGGATGGAATTTTGCCCTGAATATCTAATTTATCGTAGAGCTCGTACATTTCAGGTTCTGTAACATCAAGTATTACTTTTCCATCTGAAACCTCAGTCTTATTGATTTTGTATGCTACAGTTTCATTTAAATTATTTGGATTTTGTGTTACAAACACATCTCCTTCTTTTAAACTTGAAGTTTTATCATCTAATTTTAATGTGACTGTATTGTTGTTCATAGACTTCACATATGAACCATCAAATGAGATAACACTATCTTCGATTTTTACAGTATTATCATAATTTGTGTCAATTTTTGTCTTATCAAGAGTTTTCTTAATCAATACAACAATATTATTAAGTTCACTTCTTGTTACAGACTTTTCAGACACAAATTTGTTGTCTACAAGGTTAAAGAACCCTCTTTCGACCATCGCTGCCGATGCTTCTGGGTACTTCAATTCTTTAATATCGTCACACACTAAAGTTTCGTTATTTACAAAGCCAAGACAATTATTAAGAGTATATGTAGCAAATTCTCTGGTAACATATCCATCAGGATTATATTCATCAGCATCTGTTAAAAGTATACCATAATAGTATGCAACTACAATTGAATCTTTGTATTTGCTACTCTCAATATCATTATATGGGACTTTTACATTTTGACCTAACTCTGTATTCATAGAAAACTCACGCACAAGCATATCAGCCCATTCAGCTCTGGTAATATTATCTTCTTCTGAATCAAATGAGTTATATGTAATTACACCACTTATTGTGTAATTGTTTTCCGATACATTAATTTCCTTATTTACTGTAAATGATTTTTGTTCCATTTCTGCAGCATTCACCATTGAAACACCGCCCACTGTTACGACACCTGAAATAATACTGAAACACAGTACTATTGAAAGGTATTTTCTGACATTATTTCTGTTTTTTAATACAATAATGACTGCAAAACTTACTATGCAAATTGATACAACCAAAAATACTGCCATATTATTTCCTGTTTTAACGGACTCTTCGCTTTTTACACTGCTATTTTGTGTAGCTAAAACACTGTTTTTACTTACACCATCCGTTGCAGAAGTTACTGCCTGTACATCTGGAATCAAAATCTTTGTTGTTTCTTCTATATTTGATTTTGAAGTAGCGGTTGCTTTTGTGTTATCAGGTTTAGTTGCTGTATTATTTACTTTTATTGCAACAATATCAAGAGTAATACTTTCACCAGATTTCAGGCTTACATAATCAACATCCTGCTTTTTATTATCCTTTACTTCAAAATTTTCTGGTAAAATTGCTTCCAAAGATACATTTTCAACAGTAAAATCATTGGTATTGGTAACTTTAAATGTTAGGTCAATATCTTCGTTTGATTGATAGCCGTCCTTTTTTGTTGTGATAGAAGCAACTAAGCCATCTTGCGAATTATGTGTTTCCTCTACCGCACCAACAGATATGCAAAAGCTAAACAGTAACATTGCAATAACTGAAAAGGCTGTAAAACTTTTTAATAATCTTCTCATTTAATCTCCTCCAAAATGACATAGTATGCAAAAGGCTTGCGTATTTAATAAAATAATTATACAATACTATCAATTGTTTTACTATCCCGAAAAGTTACATCAAGTCGCCTGTTTTTTACATAATTCTACAAAAGTAAATAAATTCTTTCGTTTTTATACAAATTATGATATACTGATTGCATAAGTTTAAGTGAAACTTTCACAATATGGGCTAATTAGGGGGAATTAAATATGAACATATTGGTTTGTGATGATGATTTATCAATTGCAAATAGCATTGCGAAATACATAAAAAATAAGTTTAAACACGAAGTATTTGTTTCTATTAACAGAGAAGAGGCTCTGAATGTAATACATTCAGAAAATATTGATTTGTTGATTATTGACATTGTTCTCAAAGATGACAACGGAATTTTTCTTGCGGAAGATATTCAAAAAAATCAATCTAACATAAAAATTATTTTTATAACAGGCTATGGAAATGTGTACTATGAAAATATTTACGAGCATATTGCTCCACAGGGATTTCTCGAAAAACCGATTCAGTACAACATTCTGAACTTTTTCATTAAACAAGCCGAAAGTGAATATAAGAAAAAAACTGCAAAATTAAAAATTTCCTATGATTTTAAAGAACACCTGATTCCGATTGACAGTATCCTATACATCCAAAGTTCTAAACGAGTTTGTGAAATTATCACCGACGACAAAATCTATCGTTGCTACAAAAAACTTTCTGATTTTCCAAAGGACTTGCCCGAATATTTCGCAAGGTGCCACCAGAGCTATATTGTAAATGCCAAATACATTGTCTCTTATCAATCAGGGCAATTTACTTTGACAACCGGAGCTATTATTCCGATAAGCGACTCTTACGCTAAAGATGCCAAAAATTTATATCTTATGAATTTCGGAGGATAAACAATGTTACTTGTTTTTGCAACTATATTAGACTTAATTACAACTGCTACTTTTATTCAGTATCCACTGCAACTGCTTACTTTAAAAAAGGATAAACCTATTTATAAAATTATAATTGGAATGTTCTTTGTTTTTACCATGGTTATTTCTTTTCTATCCAGAATAAACGAGGAATTTAACGCTAATCCATTTAAACCTATTATCTTATTCGGAGTGATTGCCATAACATTTTTCACTTGTTTCAGCGATAAAATCTCTCAGAAAACAATAGCCTATGTTCTATTTCTTGCTTCAATGTGTATAACAGAGCTTTCGGTTATGGTGTTATTTACTTTTATGGGATTTTCATTGCGTGACGATAAAGTGGCAAATGTACTCAGCAATGTTGTAGCTATTCTTGTTCTTTGGATTTTACTTTTAATATGCAAAAAAATTTTTGATAAAAATCTTAAGCACAAAAATTATTCATCAAGAATGTGGCAATTTGATATTATCATTGTTTCACAGCTTATGTGCAGTTCGGCAATTGCCATTTCCGTATATAACAATAACAATTTTGAACTGACAAGTGCAAATATTATACTTTGGATTTTTGTTATGGCGACAATAATATGTATGATTATATGTGACATCGCACTTTACAAAGTTTTGCTTGTAAATTCTGAAAATCACGATTTGAAAGAGGCGCTTGAACTTTCTAATTTAAAGAACGAACTCGAACTTGAATACTACAACAAAATGAAAGTAAGTATTGCCGAAACAAGAAAAATGAATCACGATATCAGTAATATGATTACAGTTGTAAAAGCTATGGTTAATGATAACAATGATAATAATAGTGAACGAGCAAACGCAATTATCCAAGATTTGACCGAAACTCTTGAGAACAACAAAATCAGAAAATTCTGTGACAATGAATTAGTCAATATTATTATGATTAACAAATATGACACCATAAAAGCAAATCATATTGAGTTTTCAAGTAACTTGAATGTTCCAAATAACATCAATGTTAAAAACACAGATCTCTGTAGATTGTTTACCAACATAATTGATAACGCAATAGAGTCTTGTGTTAGCTCTAACGATAAAAGCAAAGTATTTATTATTCTTTCATCGCAAATTAAAGATAATAACTTTGTAGTAAAATGCATCAATTACTGCGACCATAATATTACCGATAACATTGATAATTTACAATCCACAAAGCCAAATCATAAAGGACTTGGTATTGAAATCCTAAAAAATATTACAGAATCATATTCAGGCGATTTCACAGTAAGTTGTGAAGATAATACTTTCACTACAATAGCATTGTTAAAAATATGATTATTAAAAATGCACTCACATCATTACGGTGTAATGCATTTTTGTTGTGGCTAAAAAGATTTTATGCTATAATATAATCATATTTTAAACCTCATTAACGATAGCTTAAATTGGCAAATTATAGTTCTTACAAAGAATTATAACGAGTAAAAATTGCTTTTGCACCACCCTACTCAAAGGTTATCGTTATACGGTTGATTTTGGAAGTAGTCTGCACCCCCTTAACTGACTACTATTTGACTACTTTTGGAAAATATAATATGCCACATTTTGCCTTGATTTGCGTGTTTAGAGGGAATTTTAAAAGTGATATTCATTCCTGTTATACTCATTTTGCCTTGCAAATCACGGCATATTACGGCAAATCGGGAGGAATTGTACTTTGATTAAAATAATGTTTGTGTGCCATGGGAATATTTGTCGGTCGCCTATGGCGGAGTTTATATTTAGGGACATGGTTAAGAAGGGCGAGATTGCTGACAGGTTTGTGATTAAATCATCTGCTACGAGTACGGAGGAGATATGGAACGGGATTGGAAATCCTGTTTATCCGCCGGCTAAGCGTGAGCTTGCAAAACACGGAATCGGTTGTGACGGCAAGAGGGCTGTTCAGCTCAAAAAATCCGACTATGACAAGTACGATTATTTCATCTGCATGGACTCTAATAATATCAGAAACACTATGCGAATTTTCGGCGATGACAAAGACGGAAAGGTTTGCAAGATGATGAGCTTTGCAGGTATGAATCGTGATGTATCGGATCCGTGGTACAGCGGTGATTTTGAGCAGGCATACAACGATATTTACAGCGGATGCAAAGGACTTTTTGAAAAATTCAAAGGCAAAGCTTAATTTTGTTGTTAATATGCACAAAGATTTTTGATCGTATATGTGCAAAATCTAAAACACATTTAATTGACACAATAAATAAACGATGTTAAAATTGTGACAGGTTGTCATATGACTGCCTGTCACATTTATTTTGGAGGATTTTTTATGATTAAAAACACCTTTTATAATCTTCCCGAAGAAAAGCGTCAGAGAATCACGGACGCAATATTCAATGAGTTTGCCGGTTCGTCGGGAGAGAGAGTCAGCATAAACAATATTATAAAGAACGCAAACATTTCGAGAGGCAGTTTTTATCAGTACTTTGACGATAAGGTTGACCTTGTGGAGGTTATGACACGCTCATTTATCAACTTTTCACTTAAAAAAGCCACAGAGGTTATCTCTCGCACTCACGGCGACATATTTGTAACTTATGATTTGCTTTTTGAAATTCTATGCGAATGTTCAAAGGATGCAAAACAAAGTATCATTATGAAGAATCTCATCAAAAATATAAAGGCAAATGACAGTCTTGTTTCGGAATATTTTATCAACCGTTTCAAGGGCGTTGCAGAGCTTGTCAGCGTTACAAACAATTTTGACAGAAGTAACCTTAAATATACTTCAGATGAAGATGTGAAGTGTCTTTCACAGATTCTCACTCAGGTGCTGAAGAATGCCGTGTTCAATGTTTTTGTAATAGGAAAACCTTTTGACGAGGTTCACAGGGAGTATCACAGAAAACTTGAAATTATCAAAACAGGTGCAATTGCAGATTAAGTTTAATATTCATGCAACCGGTTGCGGCCGATTTCAACAGAAAATGTAAACCTAAGTTGGTAGAAATTGCATTTAATATGAAATATACTCATAGATAAAAAGCACAAACAAAGGAGTAATCAATGTTATCTAAAATCAGCGTAAAAAAACCGATGACGGTATTGGTTGCGGTTGTACTTGTTCTGGTTCTCGGTATAGTGTCATTTTTTAAGATGACGCCCGACCTTTTACCGAATATGGACTTTCCCTATGCCGTTATCATGACCACCTACGCAGGTCAGACGCCCGAGGCGGTTGAAACAACGGTTTCAAAGCCTCTTGAACAGTCGATGTCGGCAATTGACGGTGTTAAGGAGATCACCTCTACCTCATCGGACAACTATTCACTTTTGATGATTGAATTTGAGGACGGCACAAATATGGACAGCGCAACTGTTGATATGCGTTCAAGCCTTGACACAATCAAGGGCAATTGGCCTGACGGAGTCGGAACACCGTACCTCATCAAAATCAATCCGAATATTCTCCCCGTTGCAATGACAGCGGTTGACTTTGAAGGCAAGTCGCAGACAGAGCTTTCGGATTATGTCACAAACGAACTTTTGAATGAACTTGAAGGCATTGACGGTGTTGCCTCTGTTTCTGACAAGGGCATTGTTACGGAACAGGAAAATGTCGTACTTTCACAGGATAAGCTTGACAAGCTTAATAAGAAGATTTCTGCTGCACTCGATAATCAATTCGGTGATGCAGAGGACAAAATTGCCAAAGCTAAAAAGGAATTGCAGGATAATATCGGCAAAGCCAAGGACGGTCAGGGTACTGTTTCATCTTCAATTGAGCAAATCAACTCACAGCAGGAGGCTGTTTCAAAACAGCTTGCCGATGCACAGAACAAAGCTGAAAGCGGTAAAACACAGCTTTTGTCGGCAAAGATGCAGTTGCTTGACCGAAAGGCAAGCCTCACTTCAACAAAGACTTTGCTCGAAACCGCTTATCAGGGTTTGCTTGAACTGAAAACGACCTATGATGAGCTGACTTCCGAGCAGTCACAGCTTACGCAAAAGCTTGAACAGCTTTCAAAATTTAACGAACAGTATCAGGAAATTGTTCGGAAAATGAATGATGCACTACCCGACAGCGAGGAATACAAGGCACTTCAACAGCAGATTGACGAGCTTAACAAGGTGCTTGAGCCTTACGGCATAAAAGCTCCCGACATTGCAAAGACAATGCAGTCAATTCAAGAGTCAATCAACAAGAGTACAGAGGCAATTCAAAATGTTGAAATTTCACTTGAAAAGCTCGGAACTTCGGGAGATGCAATCAATTCTGCATTAAGTGAAATGTCGGAGAAAATCTCACAAATCAACTCGGGTATTGCACAGCTTGATAACGCAATTTCGGGACTTGACGATAAATCGGTTTCGGTTGATTCCGCTCTTGCCCTCATTTCACAACAACAGTCAAGTGCGGACTTCAAAATGTCCTCTGCCATGTCAACTCTCACTTCAAAACAGAGTGAACTCAACAGCGCACTTACACAGCTTTCAAGTGCAGAAAAACAGATTGAAACATCCGAAAAAGAACTTGCAGATAAAAAGAAAGAAGCAAAAAGCAAGGCTGATGTGAGCAACACGGTCACACTTGATACCATTTCTTCAATTCTAACGGCACAAAACTTTTCAATGCCGGCAGGCTATGTTACCGATGACGATAACAATAAATTCATGGTTCGTGTCGGCGACAAGGTGAATGATGAAAAAGAGATGAAGTCGCTTGTGCTTTTTGACACAGGAATTGACGGAATAGGAGTTATTCATCTTGAAGATGTTGCAGATGTTTTTGTTGCCGATAATTCCGACGAAACCTTTGCAAGAATCAACGGCAACCCCGGTATTGTATTGAGCTTTTCAAAGTCAAGCAACACAGCGTCTTCTACCGTTTGCGAAAACATTAACGCAAAGCTTGATTCGCTTTCAAAAGAGGTTGACGGACTTCACTTTACAAACCTTTATAATGAAGGCGACTACATTAACCTTGTAATCAACAATGTATTACAGAACCTTCTTATGGGTGCGGTTCTTGCAATTATCATACTTTTCCTATTTCTCAGAGATATCAAACCGACGCTCATTGTTGCCTGCTCAATTCCGATAAGCGTTGTGTTTGCAATTGTTCTCATGTATTTCAGCGGTGTAACACTCAATATGATTTCGCTGTCAGGACTTGCGATAGGCGTCGGTATGCTTGTTGACAACTCGGTTGTTGTTATCGAAAATATCTACCGACTGAGAAGCATGGGCGTTACGCCGATTAAGGCGGCACTTAACGGTGTAAGACAGGTTGCCGGCGCAATTACGGCATCAACTCTCACCACAGTATGCGTATTCCTGCCGATTGTATTTGTTGAAGGCATCACCCGTCAGCTGTTTGTTGACCTTGCACTCACGGTTACATATTCACTTCTTGCAAGCCTTATTGTTGCACTGACGCTTGTTCCGGCCATGGGACAGAGAATGCTCCGCAAGATGAAACCTAATTCCGCTCCGAAGGACGGAAAAATCAAGAAGGCATATGAACGCTCACTTCGTTTCGTATTAAAGCACAAAGTTCCTGCAATTCTCGTTGCAGTTGCACTTCTCTTTACAAGTGCAGGCCTTTGTCTGATGAGAGGTTTCAGCTTTATGCCCGATATGAGCAGTACACAGATTCAGGTATCATTGAAGCTTGACGATAACGCAACCTTTGAAGAAACAGTTAAAGAGGGCGAAAAGCTCAACGATTTGCTTTCAAAATATGACCAGTTTGAAACCGTAGGCGTTATGGCGGGCAACTCGTCAAGCCTTATGGGACTTACAGGCGGTTCATCGTCAAATGATGCCGGCTCACTTATGGCATATGCCGTTCTCAAGGATGATTTTACAAAACAGAGCGGTGAGATTTCAAAGAAGATTGAAAAGGATCTTGAAAGTCTTGACGGTGAGGCTGCCGTAAGCGGCGGCACTTCAAGTTCAATGTCAAGCCTTATGGGTGACGGTTCCGTTCAGATTACTCTCTACGGTGATGACCTTGACACACTCAAAAGCACTGCCGAGGATATCGGCAAGACACTTGAAAAGGTTAAAGGCGTTGCATCGGTAGACAACGGCATCGGTGCTGTTTCTCCCGAAATCAAGGTTACTGTTGACAAGTCAAAAGCCGCTGAAAAGGGACTTACCGTTGCACAGGTTTATCAGCAGGTTGCCGCTGCAATTTCAACAGAAAAAAACGCTGCCACTCTTACGAATGATGACGGCAATGATATGAATGTTGTGGTTGTAAAGGACGACAGCGAAACCGTTACTCCGAAAAATCTCCGTGACATTGACATTACCTACAAGGATTCAAGCGGTAACGAAAAGACAGTTAAACTCTCCTCTGTTTCGGATATTTCAAAGTCGGAAACTATGGATAAAATCAGCCGTGAAAATCAAAAGCGTTATCTTACAATCAGCGCCGAAGTCAAGGACGGCTACACGCTTACATCTGTTTCAAACAATGTAAAATCCGCAATGAACGATTACAAGCTCCCGAAAAGCTGTTCAATCGACTATGCAGGTACAGACGAAATGACAATGGAGGCAGTTTCACAGCTTATGCTTATGCTTCTGCTCGGCATTATTCTCATCTACCTCATTATGGTTGCACAGTTTCAAAGCCTTAAATCACCGTTCATTATTATGTTTACAATTCCGCTTGCATTTACGGGCGGCTTCCTTGCACTTTTAATCACAGGATTTGACATCAGCGTTGTATCGCTTGTCGGTTTTGTAATGCTCTGCGGTATCATTGTAAACAACGGTATCGTACTTGTTGACTACATCAACAAACTTCGTATTGACGGCAAAAAAAGAATTGAGTCAATTGTTGAGGCAGGCAAAACCCGTATGCGTCCTATCCTCATAACGGCACTCACAACCGTTCTCGGTCTTGTTGTTATGGCTCTCGGCATAGGCACAGGTGCAGAAATGATGCAGCCTATTGCAATTGTCTGCATCGGCGGTTTGCTCTACGCAACATTTATGACGCTCTACATCGTTCCCGTTATTTACGATTTGTTCAATAAAAAGGAACTCAAAAAAGTAAGTGACGAAGACCTTGAATTTATTGACGAATAAAAATTGGCAATAAAACGCACCCCCGACTTAACCGTTTGGTAAAATCGGGGGTGTTGTTTTTTGAATATCGGGTCAGTCCTTTACAATATCTGCACATTGACCGTTTGTAAGGCGGATTAAATCCTCAGGCTTTAGGTCAATTTGATATCCGATTTTTCCTGCACTGACAATGATTTTCGGAATTGACTCTGCTGTAATGTGAAAGGTTGTCTTGAACTGCTTTTTCATTCCGAGAGGTGAACAGCCTCCACGCACATAACCCGTGACCTTTGTAATGTCCTTTACGGGAATCATTTCAACCGACTTTTCACCTACGCTCTTTGCACATTTTTTAAGGTCAAGCTCATGGTCAACAGGAACTACGAAAACATAATAATCTCTGCCCATGCCCTTTGTTACAAGAGTTTTGAAAACATAATCGGGATTTTGATTCATAAGCGTTGCAACCGTTACTCCGTCAACGGCATCCTTGCCGTGGGGATATTTGTGGTGAGTATATTCAACCTTTTCTTTGTCTAAAATTCTCATTACATTTGTCTTGATTTCTTTCATAAATACACAATCCTCCATGCATATTGCCATCTTGTTATTACCCTCACATAATACAACTTTTCGCATCGGATTTCAACCTTGATTTATTTGCAATTTTATTAAAATAATGTTAGAATAAATTTAAAAGTTATTCGAGGTGGAAGATTTCGTACAATCCACACGCCGATGGTACTGACAGGGGAATCCCGAGAGATGCAGGAGAGTTGTACGCCTGCCGAATAACCGTAGCTTTGAAAGCCGCTCCGAATTTTTTCGGGACGGCTTTCTTCTGTTTTACAGACTAAAATATCGCTGTTTTACCCACAACACGCAAGATAATAAGCAAGTCAGTAAGCAAGATAGTAAGCAAGATAATAAGCAAGTTAATTTTTTAAACACCGTATTATGCGGTGTTTTTTCTTTTATCGCAAATTAATACTGTAAAACCACTCGCAAATGCGGTCACAGGGAAGAAAATGATAAAAAACTGGGCAAACTTTAATGTATGTTGATTGCTTTTTTAAAATAATTGTGCTACAATTTAGGAATAGAATAAACAAAATAGTGTATTCTTCAAAAATATTTTTATGCAATTTTTTAACAAAGGAGGATAACAATGGCAAAAGATATGCTGGACGCCATTTACAATGCCGAAGAGGATTGCAGACAGCGTGAGGCAAATGCACGAGCAGAATCAGCAGAAAGGGTTGAACAGACAAAGGCAGATGCCAAACAGGTTGTGCTTTCGGCAAAGGAAAAGGCACAGAAGGATGCCGATATGCTTTTTGAAAAGACTGCAAAAGAGGGCAAAAAAGAGCTTGAGAAAGCCTCTGAAAAGGCAAATCTTGAGTGCGACATTCTCTCTCGGACTGCAGACAAAAACCGCAAGCGTGTTATTGACGGGGCTATACAAAGGCTCTCTCTTTAAAACGGTTGCAATGAAAGAAGCGTGGTGATAGAAATTGGCAAAACTTAAAATGAAGTCGGTTCGGATTATTGCCCTAAGACAGGACAGAAAGCGACTTCTTGAACATTTGCAGGATTCGGGTTTGGTTCAGATTGAAAAGACCGAAACCTGCAGAAAAGGTTTCGGCAAGATTGATATGACCTCACAAATTCAGATTTTCGAGCGAAATGTTACTCTCAGTGAAAACGCTCTGAAAATTCTCGACAGCAACTCTCCCGAAAAGAAAAGTATGCTTTCCGCATTTTGCGGACGGCGGGAGATTGATCCCGATGAAATCGGAGTTATCGCATCAAATGCAGGCGAAGTTATTGATGTGTGCAACAGAATTTGTGAGCTTAACAAACAGATTGCCGATAATGCGGCGGAACGGATTCGCATAAAAACCGCTCTTGCACAGCTTGAGCCGTGGAAGAATCTTGACATTCCGCTTAATGCAAAGGACACAAAAACAACGGCTGTTTTCATAGGCTCAATTCAAAAGGAGTACAACGAGGTATCGCTTTCAAAGGCACTTGCCGAGGCTTCTCCGAAGCTTGAATTTGATTTTGAAATTCAATTTGCAAACGAGGGGCTTACCTGCATTGTACTTTTTGCACCGATTGCTCAAAAGGAGCTTGCAGAAAATGCTCTGCGTGATATCGGTTTTGCAAAACCTGTTACGAACTCAAGCCTTACCCCTTTGGCGGAATCAAAAAAGCTTGTTGAAAGGAGTCACAAGCTTGAAGATGATACGGAAAATGCAAAAAAAGAAATCATTTCCTTTGCAGACAGACGAAAAGATATTAAAGATACACAGGATTATTTCAGAATCAGAGCCGATAAATACAGCGTAATCGGTGAACTTCAGCATTCACGGAATGTTTTTGTCATTTCGGGTTACATTCCCGAGGAGGACTGTGAAAAGCTTGAAAGGCTTTGCGAAAGAGTTTCTGTATGCTATGTTGAATTCGGCGATGTTGACGAGGAAAAAGCTCCTGTAAAGCTAAAGAACAGTCGCTTTGCAGCACCGGCAGAGAGCATTGTAAATATGTACTCTCCCCCGTCGCATGACGATATTGATCCAACACCGTTGCTTGCGTTCTTCTTCTACTTCTTCTTCGGAATGATGTTCTCGGATGCAGGCTACGGACTGTTAATGGTAATAGGAACAGGACTTGCAATAAAGCTGTTCAAGCCTGATAAGGAAATGAGAAACACCTTGAAGCTGTTCCAATATTGCGGTGTTTCAACATTTTTCTGGGGACTTGTTTTTGCAAGCTTCTTCGGAGATGCCCCCGCAACCCTTTACAACTACTTTACGGGTGCAAACATTACGATGAAACAAATCTTCCCGTGGCCGACAATTGACCCGCAAAAGGACGCACTTATGCTGATGATTATTTCAATAGCATTCGGTCTTGTACACATTCTTGTCGGTATGGGCTGCAAATTCTATGTTTGCCTCAGGCAGAAGGATTACGGCGGAGCGTTCTTTGACACGGGACTTTGGATGCTTATGCTTATCGGATTTGCCGTTTTGGCGGCAGGTATGGCATTCGGTCAGACACTCGTCTATGTAGGAGCAGGCATTGCGATTTTCTGCGCAATCGGTCTTGTTCTCACACAGGGCAGAAACAAAAAGGGATTCGGCAAAGTCATCGGCGGACTTGCCTCTCTCTATGACATCACAGGTTACATCAGTGACCTTCTGAGCTATTCAAGACTTCTTGCTCTCGGTCTTACAACGGGAGTTATGGCTCAGGTATTCAATATGCTTTCGACCATGTTCGGCAAGAGCTGGTTCGGAATTATCTTACTCATTATTGTGTTCATCATCGGACACGCAATCAACATCGGACTCAACGCACTCGGTTCATATGTTCACACAATGCGACTTCAGTATGTTGAAATGTTCGGAAAATTCTATGAGGGTGGCGGCAAACAGTTTAAGCCGTTCAAGCTCAACAGTAAATATATTAAAATTCAGGAGGACAAATCAAAATGAATGGAATATTTTTCGCACTTTTAGGCGCATCAATAGCAACAGCACTTGCAGGCGTAGGTTCTGCTCGAGGTGTAGGCTCTGCCGCACAGGCAGCTATGGGAGTTCTTTCAGAGGACTCATCAAAATTCGGTAAAATGCTCGTTCTCACACTTCTCCCCGGTACTCAGGGACTTTACGGATTTATCGTAGGCTTCCTTATTCTCGTAAGCGGCGGCGTTCTCGGCGGCACAGCTCCGACAATCGGACAGGGACTTGCATACTTTGCAGCATCACTTGCTATCGGTATCGGCGGTATGATTTCAGGTTTTGCACAGGGCAAGGCAGCCGTTTCGGGTATTGCACTCAGCGCAAAGGACGATTCAAACTTCTCAAAGGCTATGGTTTCCGTAACTCTCGTTGAGATTTACGCTCTCCTTTCATTCATCGTTTCACTTCTCGTTGTTATCACAGTTCCAAACCTTAACATTTGATAACCGACTAACGAAAATTACGAAAGAAAGGTGGAATCACTTTGAGCAGCGGTGATAAAATTTTAAATCGCATAAGTCTTGACTGTGACGAAAGAATCAGCCAAATAGGTGCTGAAACCGATGAAAAATGCGCACAGATTATGGCACAGGCAAAGCTTGATGCCGACAAGATTTCTGCCGAAATTGCCGACAGGGCACAGTCAAAGGTCAAGCAGATGCAGGCGGCTTCAAAGAGCCGTTGCGACCTTGAAACACGCAACGCTTTCCTAAAGAGAAGGCGTGAGGAAATTGACAAGACATACAGTGAAATTCTTAATAAAATGAAAAATCTTCCCGATGAAGATTACTTTGAACTGATTTACACATTTGCAAAAAAGTTAAACGGAATGAGCGGTGTTGTGCTTTTGAATGAAAAGGATATGAACCGACTTCCGAAGGATTTTCTTGCAAGGCTTGAAGAATGCGGTGTAAAAGCAGAGCTTTCAAAAACGCCGTGTGACATTGAAAGCGGATTTATTCTTAAATGCGGTGACATTGAAGAAAACATGGACTTCTCGGCAATATTGTCCGAAAAGCGTGACGCTATCGAGGATTTTATAAATCAGGAACTTTTTAAGGCATAGGGAGGAATATGATGGCATTATCTTATGAATTTTCCATCGGCTCCGTCCGTGCTAAAGAAAAAAATCTGTTTACAAACAGCGACATTGAGCATATGCTCGGTTGTGAAAATGTGAACGAGCTTTGCAGATACCTCTCGGACAAGGGTTACGGTGAGGGTGATGACATTGAAGATATTTTGAAATCACACAGCGAAAATGTGTGGGAATATCTTAAAAGAACCGCACCCGATTTTGCAATATTCACACCGTTCTTCTATCTTAACGACCTTCACAACCTTAAAGCTGTTTTAAAAGGAACGCTTTCAAACAGACCGTATTCACAGCTTTTGGTAAAGCCGTGTACTTTCTCTGAAGAAACGCTTAAACAGGCGGTTGAGAACAGAAAGTTTTCACTTTTGGGCGAAGAACTTTCCGCACCTTGTGACAAGGCATATGAGATTCTTGCACACACAGGTGACGCAAGACTCAGCGATGCGGTTCTTGACAGAGCTTTTATGGAGCTTGTTCTGAAAACATCCGAAAAATCCGACAGCGAATTTATGTCCGAATATTTTAAAGCTACAGTATTTTATAATAATGTAAAAACAGCCATAAGAGGTGCAAAAGCCGATTGCGACAGGGATTTTCTTGAAATTGCAATCTGTGATGTGCAGGACTTCCCCCGTTCAAGGGTTATTGAGGCAAGCGTAAAGGGACTTGAACCAACGCTTGATGTGCTGTCAAAAATCTCGGCATACGGCTGTAACAAGGCTGTTGAAGAGTATAAGGTTTCTCCGTCGGCATTTGAAAAATTTGTTGACAACAGGCTTATGAGTCTTGCAAAAGAAAAATGCAAAAGAAGCGGTGACGGTGCAGATCCGATTACGGGCTATCTGATTGCAAGTGAAACAGAAAAAAAAGTTATTCACATTATTGCAAGCGGAATCCGCACCAAGACAAATTATGAAACCGTAAAAGAAAGGTTGCGTGAAGTTTATGGCTAAAAATATTGCCGTTATCGGCGACAGCGAAAGCATAAAGGGCTTTGCGGCAATCGGCATGGACATTTATCCGTGTGATGACAACGAAAACGCACCGCATCTTTTCAGAAAGATTGCTGACGGTGACAACTATGCGGTAATTTTTATTACCGAGGAAATGTTCGGACTTGTTGAAAAAGAGCGAAAAAGATATGAAGAAAGGCTCATTCCTGCTGTTATTCCTATCCCCGGTGTAAAAGGCAATACGGGAATCGGCATAAAAAGACTGTCGTCATTCGTTGAAAAGGCAGTCGGTTCGGACATTATCTTCAATGATTGAGGTGTAAGAATTTGAAATCTGGAATTATAACTAAGGTAGCAGGCCCTCTGGTAATTGCCGAGGGTATGCGTGATGCCGATATGTTCGATGTTGTGCGTGTAAGCAGTCAACGACTTATCGGTGAAATAATTGAGATGCACGGTGACAGGGCATCAATTCAGGTATATGAAGAAACTTCGGGACTCGGACCCGGTGAGATTGTTGAATCCACAGGCGCTCCGCTTTCCGTTGAACTCGGGCCGGGACTTATCGGTTCAATTTATGACGGTATTCAGCGACCGCTTAACGAGATTATGAAGGTTGCCGGCACAAACCTCAAAAGAGGTGTTGATGTTCCGTCACTTGATCACAAAAAGAAGTGGCACTTTACTCCCCTTGTTAAAAAGGGTGACACAGTTGCGGCAGGCGACACACTTGGTACTGTTCAGGAAACACACGCTGTTCTTCACAGAATTCTTGTTCCTAACAAAACAGGCGGTGTCGTTGAGAGCATCAGCGAGGGCGATTTTACAATTGACGAAACAGTTGCCGTTCTCAAAACAGACAAGGGCAATGTTGAGATTAATATGTGTACAAAATGGCCTGTTCGTGTGGGCAGACCGTACAAAAGAAAGCTCTCCCCCGACATTCTTCTTACCACAGGTCAAAGACCTATTGACACACTCTTTCCGCTTGCAAAGGGCGGTGTAGCCGCAGTTCCGGGACCGTTCGGTTCGGGCAAAACTGTTGTTCAGCATCAGCTTGCAAAGTGGGCGGCTGCCGATATTATCGTATATATCGGTTGCGGTGAGCGTGGCAACGAGATGACCGATGTTCTTAACGAGTTCCCCGAACTTAAAGACCCACGCACAGGAAACTCTCTTATGGAGAGAACCGTGCTTATTGCAAACACATCCGATATGCCTGTTGCCGCCCGTGAGGCATCTATCTACACAGGCATTACTATTGCCGAGTATTTCCGTGATATGGGTTACACGGTTGCACTTATGGCTGACTCAACATCCCGCTGGGCAGAGGCTCTCCGTGAAATGTCCGGCCGTCTTGAAGAAATGCCGGGTGAAGAGGGTTATCCCGCATACCTCGGCAGCCGACTTGCACAGTTCTATGAAAGAGCAGGCCGTGTTATCGTAAACGGCAGTGAGGACACGGAAGGTGCACTCTCGGTTATCGGTGCTGTATCACCTCCGGGCGGTGATATTTCAGAGCCTGTATCACAGGCAACACTCAGAATCGTTAAGGTATTCTGGGGACTTGACGCAAACCTTGCTTACAAACGACACTTCCCTGCAATTAACTGGCTGACAAGTTATTCGCTTTATACAGACCGACTTGCAGATTGGTTCTCAAAGAATGCCGCTCCCGACTTTATGGAGCTTCGTGGCAAACTTATGACATTATTACAGGAAGAAAGCGAGCTTCAGGAAATTGTAAACCTTGTCGGTATGGACGCACTTTCCGCACCCGACAGACTTAAGCTTGAAACCTCCCGTTCAATCCGTGAGGATTATCTGCACCAAAACGCATTTGACCCGACAGACACATACACATCTCTCGGCAAACAGGTGCTTATGATGCGAGCAATTCTTGCTTACTATGACAAAGCAAAAGAGGCTCTTGCAAACGGTGCAGACATTGAAATGCTTGTCAATCTTCCTGTTCGTGAACGCATAGGAAGATATAAATATGTACCCGAGGATAAGGTTCGGGACGAGTTCGAGTCAATCAAGGCTCTGCTTGATTCGGAAATTAAGGATGTACTTGAAAGGAGTGAGGACTGATGCCAAAGGAATACCGCACAATACGAGAGGTTGCAGGTCCTCTTATGATGGTAAGTGATGTTGAGGGAGTAACATATGACGAACTCGGCGAAATTGAACTTCCGAACGGTGAAACACGCCGTTGCAAGGTTCTTGAGGTTGACGGTTCAAACGCACTTGTTCAGCTTTTTGAATCAGCCGCAGGCATTAACCTTGCAAATTCAAAGGTAAGATTTTTAGGTCGTTCAATGGAACTTCCCGTTTCTCCCGATATGCTTTCACGAGTATTTGACGGTCTTGGAAATCCGATTGACGGCGGTCCTGCTCTTATTCCCGAAAAAAGACTTGACATCAACGGAACACCTATGAACCCTGCCGCAAGAAACTATCCGCAGGAATTTATTCAGACAGGTATTTCAGCAATTGACGGACTTAACACACTTGTAAGAGGACAGAAGCTGCCTATCTTCTCGGCATCTGGTCTGCCCCATGCCCAGCTTGCCGCTCAGATTGCAAGACAGGCGGCTGTAAGAGGCAAGGACGAGCAGTTTGCCGTAGTATTTGCCGCAATGGGTATTACATTTGAAGAATCCGACTACTTTGTTCAGTCGTTTAAAGAAACAGGCGCTATTGACAGAACCGTAATGTTTGTAAACCTTGCAAACGATCCTGCCATTGAGCGTATTGCAACTCCTAAAATGGCGCTCACGGCGGCTGAATATCTTGCATTTGACAGAGGAATGCATGTTCTCGTTATTATGACCGACATTACAAACTATGCCGATGCACTCCGTGAGGTTTCTGCCGCAAGAAAAGAAGTTCCGGGCAGACGAGGCTATCCGGGTTATATGTACACAGACCTTGCAACATTGTATGAAAGAGCCGGCAGACTTAAAGGCAAAGAGGGTTCAATCACTCTTATTCCGATTCTTACAATGCCCGAAGATGACAAGACTCACCCGATTCCTGACCTTACAGGCTACATTACAGAAGGTCAGATTATCCTATCCCGTGAGCTTTACAGAAAGGGAATTACTCCGCCGATTGATGTTCTTCCGTCACTTTCAAGACTTAAAGACAAGGGTATCGGTCCCGACAGAACCCGTAAAGACCACGCCGCAACCATGAACCAGCTTTTTGCCGCTTATGCAAGAGGTAAAGACGCAAGAGAACTTATGATAATTCTCGGTGAGGCAGCTCTTACCGATATGGATAAAAAGTACGCTGAATTTGCCGAGGCATTTGAGCGTGAGTATGTTTCACAGGGTTATGACGCAAACCGTTCAATTGAAGAAACACTTGACATCGGCTGGAAGCTTTTGCATATTCTTCCCAGAAGTGAACTTAAACGAATTAAGGACGATATGCTTGATGAGTTTTACGGTAAAGAATAATCGCATTGAAGGTGTTTGCTAATGGCAGTTATGAATGTTAATCCCACCCGTATGCAGTTGACAAAGCTGAGAAAACAGCTTGCAACAGCTACCCGTGGTCATAAAATGTTAAAAGACAAGCGTGACGAACTGATGCGCCGATTTCTTGACCTTGTAAGAGAAAACAAGGAGCTTCGTGAGAAGATTGAAAGAGAGCTTGCAGAGTGCAACAACCACTTTGTGAACGCAAGTGCGGTTATGTCAAAAGAGGCTCTGGACGCCTCATTGATGTCACCAAAGCAGAGAATTGACCTTGAGCTTTCTTCCAAAAATGTTATGAGCGTTGATATTCCGCAGTTTTCATCAAGCACACGAACAAGCAACGAGAGCGATATTTTTCCCTACGGTTTTGCGTTTACTTCGTTTGAACTTGATGATGCGGTTATGTCGCTCAACGAGCTTTTGCCCGACCTGATAAGGCTTGCTGAAATTGAAAAAAGCTGTGAGCTTATGTCGGCAGAAATTGAAAAGACACGCCGCCGTGTTAATTCGCTTGAGCATGTTATGATTCCGAGATATCAGGAAACAATCAAGTATATTTCGATGAAACTTGAAGAAAATGACCGCAGCAGTCGTACAAGGCTGATGAAGGTTAAGGATATGCTTCTTGACAAGGCACATCATTATTCGGAACACTATAATTAACTACACAACAATCAAAGGGGCTGTTTTTTAACAGTCCCTTGTTTGTCAAAAAATTCTGTAAAATAAAAAAATCAGTACATCAACTGTACTGATTTAATGGAGCGGATGACGGGGCTCGAACCCGCTACCTCCACCTTGGCAAGGTGGCGCTCTACCAGATGAGCTACATCCGCATATAATGGTGGGAACAACAGGGCTCGAACCTGTGACCCTCTGCTTGTAAGGCAGATGCTCTCCCAGCTGAGCTATGCTCCCACATTTTTATAATTGGAAAGCACTCCCGTTAAGAAGTGCTTTCCGTTTTGGAGGCGACACCCGGATTTGAACCGGGGCGTCAGAGTTTTGCAGACTCGTGCCTTACCACTTGGCTATGTCGCCGAATACTGAGCAATGTCACCCAACAGGCATTATTCTATCATAATAAAATTCATTTGTCAATACTGAATTTGCATTTTAACAACAAAATTTAACGGAAAATTTCTACACTGATATTTTATGCATCAAACAGAAAAATGACACCTCTGTTTTTGATTCCTCATAAAGCCCCGAACCCTCAAAGATGCAATACTCTGAAGGTTCGGGATTTTGGGGTTATCATACTTTTCTTAAAAAGAGAAGAAAACAAGATAAGTATCTTACACGCTCGGCTTTTCAAATGCCGAAAGAATAAGCTTTACACCGTAGATTGACAAAAGGACACCAATCATAAATCCGATTGTCTGTGCGGCAAATATAAGGTGGAAAAATCCGTAGATACCGCCGATTATGACGAGTATTCCGCAGAAAAGCGGAATAAGCCATGCACCTGAGGAAGATGCCTTTTTGACCTTGAGTGACATTGCAACGGACGAGATACCGTCCACTACAAGCCAACCTGAGAAAATGCAGAGAATGATAACATCAAACATAAGTCTTATGCCCGGCATAAACATAGCGAGAATTGAAATTACTGCCGCTGCAATGCCGACAACAAGACCGAGTGTTCCCATTATCGCTTCACTCTGTTCAGCCTTTGCCTTTTTGCGTTTTGCAAAGTAGTCAATCACGGAGCATATTCCCCATACTCCGAGAAGAATTGTCACTATCCAACCGGCATTAAGGAAGGTAAGTCCCGGATAGAACATACAATAGATCGCACCGATTATCGACAATATGCCGAAAATACAATTAAATACTTTCATAGTCACCTCATACTTTAATTAGGGTTCAATAATATTGAAATACAGCGGGAATTCGGCAACGCTTGATGTAAGGGTTTTAATGATGTCACTGTTGCCCTCAACCTTTTCAATGCCGGCGTCCATAAGTTTCTGATTGTTCTGTGCAATGCCGAGAATACCTGCGCTCTTAGTTTTGATTGTTGCGTCAGCCTTATCGCTCCACTTTTCCTGTGAATAGATAAGCACACCGTGATTTATGCGAAGAAGATATTTTGCGTTTTTATCGGTCACTTCAAGATTGATTACAAGGGTCTGATCTTCAAGCTTCTTTTCGTCAAGACAGATTCCGAGATAATCCAACATTGTTTCGGTACTCATACCGAGAGCTGTTGCACCTGAACCTTCGGAATTCGGATAATTTTTTGTACCGTTACGAAGCTCATAAGCACCTGTAAGATAAGCGTTTCTCCATGCACCGCTTTCAGCCTGATATCCGAGCTGTTCGAGTGCGTCTGCGCAAAGATAGCGGGCGTCTTTATTTTCGGGATCTGCATATACAAGTGTGTTTGTAATCTGTGCAACCCACTGATACTCTCCCTTGTCAAAGTCTTTTTTAGCCATTTCAAGAACCTTGTCTGTGTCGCCGAGATACTCTACAAGCTTCTTTGAATATTCTGTCGGTTCAAGCTCATCAAGATGAATGGGGTTTTCGTCATACCAACCCATATACTTCTGATAAACTGCCTTTACATTGTGCTTGAGAGTTCCGTAATACTGACGAGTGTACCAAACCTTGTTGAGTTCATCGGGGAGTTCAATCATATTGGCAATCTCGGTTGAAGTATAGCCCTGATTGATGTACATAAGTGTCTGTGAGAATATGTACTTATAGACAGAGGCTGTGTTTGCCATGTAGTCATTGATTACATCGTTGCCCCAATGAGGCCAGTTGTGAGCCTGGAAAACTACTTCGGCTTTATCTCCGAAAAGCTCCTTTGCCTCCATAATATACTGCGCCCACGCATTGCCGTCACGAACCTCTGCGCCTCTGAGTGTGTAGAGGTTGTGCATTGTGCCGGAACAGTTTTCAGCCATCCACAAAGCCTTGTATTTTGGAAGGTAGGTGTTCATCTCGGCAGGCGATTCTGTGTCGGGAGTAAGCTGGAACACCATTTCAACACCGTCAACCTTGATGGTTTCGGTAGCTTTCTTTACCTCATAAGACGGTGAAATGTATGTTGTTGTGCCGCTTGAAGGGGTAAGACCGATACCTACCGACAAGCTGCCCTTACCGCCCTTATCAAGCAATGATCCGTACTGAAAGTTGGTTCTGCGTTTCATTGCGTTTCCTGCAAAAACATTTTCTTCCATAACAGCCTTTTCGTAGCCTTCGGGAACGATAATGAGCGTTTTGCCGGACTTAATCTGTTCATCAAGCGGAAGTGATGAATCTGCAACATTCTTTTCGTCAATAAGTCCGCCGATACCGCCGTAGTGGTCAATGTGAGCGTGGCTTACAACAACAGCGGCAATATGCGCCTTGCCGAACTTAGATTCAAGCAGTTCAAGTGCCGCCTTTGCAGTTTCGGAGCTTGTTGTACAGTCAAAAACAATCCAGCCGTTGTCGCTCTTTACAAAGGTTACATTGGCAACATCATAACCTCTGACCTGATAAACACCGTCAACAACTTCAAAAAGTCCATAAAGCGAGTTAAGCTCCGTGTTTCTCCAAAGGCTTGGGTTTGCACTGTCGGGAGTTGACGAGTTTCTGATAAAATCATATGCCGACTGGCTCCATGCAACAGTTCCGTTCTCGGTTTTGATTTCGAGTTTGTCGGGTGCTGTTATAAAGCCCTTTTTTGCAAATTCCTTTTCCTGTTCATCGGAAAAGTCAAGGGTCTTATACACCTGTGCGTTTTCGTCAGCCGTATATTTTGACGCATCCTTTACATCGCTGTTGAATTTTGCGGATGTACTGCTGTCGCTCTGCTGACATCCGCAAAGTGCAGACGAGGCAATCAATGTTGCCGCCAAAGCAAGGCAAAGCCCCGTTTTCTTTTTGTTAATCATAGAATATTTCCTCCGTGTTTTTATCTGTCCATGATTTTTTGGTTTAAGCTGAATTATAATAAATAATTGTCATTTAGTCCATACATTTGGCACAAAGTGAAAATTTTTGTCACGAAATGCAAATTAAAGTCACTATTTGAGATATTATGTGATACAATAAGAGTGATAATTATGCAGGAGGTACGGTATGAGGATTGCAATAGTTGATGATTGCGAAAATGAGCGGAATGAACTTTGCAAAAGACTTTCTCAAAGCTCATTTTCAAGGTCATATGATATTGAAATTTGCGGATACGGTAACGGAACAGATTTTCTGAATGAGGCAATGCAGAACAGATTTGACCTTGTTTTTATGGACATATATATGGAAAAGGAAAACGGAATTGATGCGGCACAAAAGCTGAGGAAGTTTGACAAAGATTGTCTGCTTGTTTTCACAACCACATCAACCGACCACGCACTTGAAGGTTTTAGGGTTCGGGCATTGCACTATCTTGTGAAGCCGTACAGCGATGAAGAGCTTGATATGTTGCTCGATGAGATTTCGCAGAAAATTTCCGTTGAAGAAAAATACATTGAAATACCCTCTGCAAGTGACTTGTTGCGTATAAAGCTTTGCGACATTTTGTATGCCGAGCATTTTAAGCACTGCATACATATTCATTGTACGGACAAATCCGAAAAGTCTGTGCGCAGTACATTTGCCGAATTTGTAATGCTGTTTGATGACGGGGATAATTTCTTTGTGTGCAACCGAGGAATCATAGTAAATCTTGAACACATCAGGGATATGAACGGCAATGAATTTGTTCTTGACAACGGTGAAAGAATCTCCATAAGTCGAAGTCTTGTAAAAAGTGCAAAAAGCACCTTTGGCGAATATATTTTCGGCAGGAGGGATTTGCATTGACAAATGTTTTCTGTCCGATGATTGAACTCGGTGCAATCATCCCAGGTGTTGTACTTGCATATCTTCCGATAAAAAAACATCTCAAACTATCAAAGCTCAGGCTGTTTCCTGTGATGATTTTATCACTTGTGTGCCTTTGCACATTGTGCGGTTTTGTTTGTTACAGATACAATCTGAAATCGTTTGTGCTTGCAATACCGATAGTGCTTGCTCTTTCGGCAGCATACTGTTGTTCACTCAAAACATCCATGTGGAAATCGGTGAGTGTGTTACTTGCGGTATGCGGAGTGTTTGCCTGCATTGCGAGCATTACACGGGCGGTTGATTCGATAACATTTCCGCATAACACAACGCCGTGGTTTGACATTAAATCGGCTGTGCTGTTCAATATTCTATGCTGGATGTTTGTAATTCTTGCATGGTATCCTGCAACACACGGTGTGAGTGAACTGCTTGATGATGAAAACATTGCCCAGACATGGTATGTATTCTGGATTTTACCGATAATATTCATCTTGCTCAACTTTTTTATAATTCCATGGAATCCTAACATTCTCCATACAGGAAGAATTATGCATGGTTACATTGTTATCAGCGTATCACTTCTTGTGCTGTTGCTCATTTTCTACGCTTTGCTGTATTTTATTGCAAAAAGTCTGAATCGCAATAACAAACTTGCTCAGAAAAATCAATTTTTGAATATGCAGAGGGCACAGTATGACGCATTAAAAGTCGCTATTGAAGAAACCCGTCAGGCACGGCATGATATGCGACATCACTTTGCCGTACTCAATGCTCTTGCCGAGCAAAAGAACTGGGAAGAACTTGAAAAATACCTTTCGTCAGCATCGCAGAATATTCCCGACACAGAGCTTGTACTCTGTAAAAACCACGCTGTTAATGCGATTATCGGACATTATTATTCAAAATACAAGAGCAATGGTATTCCGTTTAAACTAAAAATTGACATCCCCGAAAAGTTGACAGTTTCGGAATCCGATATCTGTCTTGTAATCGCAAATTTGCTTGAAAATGCATTTGAGGCGAGCATGAAGCTTGACAGAGATAAACGGCAGATTAAAATGTATGCCCGTCCGCATTCCGAAAAGATATTGCTTATTTCCGTAGAGAATGCTTTCAACGGAGAGATTACCGAAAAGGACGGATTTTTCGGTTCGTCAAAGCGAAACGGTAACGGTATCGGTACGCAGTCGGTACGCAGAATTGCCGAAAAAGACGGCGGTTATTGCAGATTTTCTCACGAAAACGGGATTTTCACGGCGGATGTTATGCTGCACGGCAAAAACTGAATCGGACATTATAAAAGGGAAGAAACTTTTTTCGGTTTCTTCCCTGTTTTTTTATTCCGTAATTTTATTTTCTTTTAGCGAATATTTTGTCACCGTGTTCCAATCTCGGCGGATTGAAATATCAGCGGTAAGGTTTGTGTTGTCATAAACAATCGACCATTGAGTATTGCTTGTTATATCGTTCGGATTCGGTGCTTGTGATGCCGAAACAAGAGCCTCCCATGCTGTTTCTTTTGTGTAACTATTATTCTTTTCAAGAACATTCATTATCTTATCATACCGCTCTCTGCCGTGACCGTAAACACCGTTTTTCTGATAAGGCTTTACAAAATTTTTGTACATCACAAAAAAGTTTGTAACGGCAGGCGATTTTGTAACAACAAGCTTTCGGTCATCGCTGTTGCAATCGTACTCAATAACACGACCGTCACCGTTTGAATCTGTAACATAAAAGTGATAATCTCTTCCGCTTGAGGCGAACATATCGTATTTTTCAAAAAGTGTAACCGTCTCTTCGGTTGACGCAGCTCTGTCAAGTATAAGACGGATTGCAAGCGTTGTGGCGATAACAGGCTTTCCGCTTTGCTGACGGACGGGCTTGCTGTCAAGTGTGAGAACTGCGATTGACACTCCCTTTTCATTGATTCCGTCAAGGCTGATAAACGGTGAGAGCAAGGTTGCAAGCCTTGTTTCATCACTCAACTCGGGGTTGTTTGCACCTACATTATCAAGTGCCGCAAACGCAACCGACCTGTAGCCTTCCTTTGGCAAACAATACACAAGCATTGACGAGGTGTCGTTCTTAAAATCATAGTTTCGCCCCATCATTACGCTGTCTGGATTTTTCATTGTAAAGGCACTGCACCCGAAATTCGGCATTTTAAGATTGACGGGATAATCGGGCAGAACCTCCTGCAAAATTGCACCGAGAGCCGACTCATCATCAAAAATCCCTCTGTCAATGATTTTATCAATGCTGTAATCGTAGCATATATCCATTTTATAAAGGTTAAAATCGCTGTAATCGGTCAGCTTTTTAACAGAATCAAGTGTATGCTTTCTTGCGTCAATCATAATGTATCCTCCTTAAAACGGGGTGTTTTAACGCAATAATAGCATAATATTTTTATTTTTTCAACAATTTTGAGTCAATTCGCAATAATTTTTTCATAAGAAAAATCGGAAAGACAGAATTTTTGATTTCTGTCCTTCCGACCTGTATTTTACATATTGAATTTTAAATTATTTAAGAAGATTATTGTCTGTAAAATAATCGATTCTCATAGAATGACGGACATCCTCAAGTGTTTTTGCGGCAGTTTCCTTTGCAACCTTACTGCCCTCTTTGAGAATATCGAGAACATCGGGAAGATGATTTTCCCATTCTTTTCTGCGTTCACGAATAGGACGAAGCTCCTCTTGCATAACATTGTTAAGGAATTTCTTAACCTTAACATCACCGAGTCCGCCACGCTGATAATGAGCCTTGAGTTCGTCAAGACAGCTGTAATCATTCCAAAATTCCGCAAAATACTCGTCACGGCAGAATGCGTCAAGATAGATAAACACGGGGTTGCCCTCAACCTTGCCGGGATCCTCAACACGAAGATGATTCGGGTCGGTAAACATTGACATAACCTTTTTCTTGATATCCTCGGGTTCTTCTGCAAGATAAATGCAGTTGCCGAGGGATTTGCTCATCTTTGCCTTGCCGTCAATACCGGGCAGTCGCAGACAAGCCTTGTTGCTCGGAAGAATAATCTGCGGTTCCGTAAGAGTTTCGCCGTAAACGGAATTGAACTTGTGAACAATCTCCTTGCATTGTTCAAGCATCGGAAGCTGATCCTCGCCGACAGGAACGGCAGTTGCACGGAATGCCGTGATATCAGCCGCCTGACTGATTGGATAACAGAAAAATCCCACAGGAATGCTTGCCTCAAAATTACGCATCTGAATTTCTGCCTTAACGGTGGGGTTACGCTGAACACGGGACACGGTTACGAGGTTCATATAATAGAAAGTAAGCTCTGTAAGCTCAGGAATCATTGACTGAACAAAAATTGTTGACTTGTTCGGATCTATTCCGCAGGCAAGGTAGTCGAGCGCAACCTGCAAAATATTCTGTCTTACCTTTTCGGGATGCTCGGCATTGTCGGTAAGAGCCTGAGCATCTGCAATCATAAGGTATATATCATCATATTCGCCCGAATTCTGGAGCTTTACTCTCTCCTTGAGCGAACCTGCATAGTGACCGACATGAAGTCTGCCCGTAGGACGGTCACCTGTTAAAATTACTTTTTTCATAGGTTTCTCCTTTGTTTACCTTGATTCAAAGGCAAAATTCTTTTCTATGATTATATCACCATAAACAACAGCCGTCAACATTTGTAAAAAAGCTAAAAGGAAAAATATTCCATAATAATTCCCATATATTTTATGCCACAAAACTCGACAGAATGTTGCATAAGACACACGCAAAATTCATTTGACCGTTGAATTTTTTTTAAATAAAAATATAATATTTTAAAAAACGAGGGCAAAGAGTATGGAGTACAATTATCATAAAAATGCAGGACAGCTTGCATTCATAAAATTTGTAAAAGGTCTTGTGCATCTTCTTATTCGCCCTAAGGTTGAATGGAAGGACAAGAGCCTTAAAAAGAGCCTCAAGAGCAAGCCTGTTGTGTTTGTATGCAACCACACTCACCACTTTGACGGAGTTGTGATAAGCTCTGTACTCAGCAAATACAAGCCGTATATGCTTGTTAAAAAAAGCTGGTACGACAAGAGCGGAACAGGCTCGTTTATCCGAATTTGCCGCAGTATTCCCGTTGACTTTGACACCATGGACACAAACTGGTATGCGCAAAGTGAGGGTGCGGTTGAAAACGGATATTCAATGCTTATCTTCCCCGAGGGCGGAATTGCAAGAGAAGGCAAAATGCTCCCGTTCAAGCCCGGTGCGGCATTGCTTGCGGCAAAAAAAGGTCTTGACATAATCCCGATTGCATCTTTGGGTGAGTATAAGATTCTTTTTGGAAAGAGGCAGAAAATTTTAATCGGCAATCCGATAAAATCCGAATGTCCCGAAAATGTTCGCTGCTCAAAATATGCAAAAGAAATAAGTGCCGAAGCCGAAAAGCAGGTCAAAAAGCTTTATCTTGAGCTTGAAGAAAAATACGGCAAAGGCAAGGTTTATTACAAAGAAGATTTTTCTTCGGAAAATTTATAATAAAATCAAAAAAATCAAAATTTTAAGTGAGGTAATTAAAATGAACAATGCTATTGCAGATCAGATTAAGGAAATGCTCGTAGAAAACCTTAGAATTCCCGAAAACATTCTTACATACGATTCAGAGCTTTTCGGTGACGAAATCGGTCTTGACTCAATCGACTCAATCGAAATCGTTGCAGGCATCGACACACTTTTCGGTATTGATATGACAGGTGCAGACCGTGAGCACTTCCAATCAATCAGAGCACTTACAGAATATGTAGAAAGCAAGCAGGGTTAATATGGCTGACAAAAAGAGGTGTGTTGTCACAGGACTCGGACTTATCTGCGGTGTCGGTGACAATGTAAAGGATTGCTGGGATGCCGTAACACTCGGTCACTCCGGCATTGATGAGGTTAAGTCGGTTGACACCTCAAACTGTTATGCACACAAGGGTGCAGAGGTTGACAAGGCATCGTCAGAGCTTTCTCCCGAAAACTATGACCGTTCTTCCCTTCTCTGTATTCATGCCGCAAACGAGGCTTTTGAAGATGCAAACATTGACGCATCCGAAAAGAACATCGGTGTTATTCTTGGCAGTTGTGTAGGCGGTGCGGCAAGCATTGACAAATATTACACAGACGAAATTAAGGGTGACGGCGGTAAAAAAGAAGATATTTTCAAAATGGGCGCTTCGGCAATTGCCAACAATGTTTCCGCTCATTTCGGACTTGAGGGCATTACCGCAAACATCGTCAACGCTTGTGCGGCAGGCACAATGAGCATCGGCTATGCCTGTGACCTTATCCGTGAGGGCAAGGGTGATGTGTTCATCGCAGGCGGTTCGGACAGCTTTTCTTCACTTGCATTCAGCGGTTTCCACGCTCTCCATGCGCTTGACGAAAACGCCTGTTCCCCATTCAATCACAGCACAGGTATCACGCTCGGTGAGGGTTCGGGTATTCTTGTAATCGAAAGCTACGAACACGCTGTTGAACGAGGCGCAAAGATTTACTGTGAAATTCTCGGTTCGGGTGTAAGCAGTGACGCTTACCACATTACCGCACCCCGTCCCGACGGTGAAGGTCAGATGAGTGCAATCAGAAGGGCTGTTGAAAGCTCTGCTCTTAGTTTTGACGATATCGACTACATAAACGCACACGGAACTGGTACTGCCAAAAATGACGAGGCTGAATTTCTTTCACTTCACACACTTTTTGACGGCAACGACCACCTTTCTGTCAGCTCAACAAAATCTATGACAGGTCATTGCCTCGGTGCGGCAGGCTCAATTGAGGCTGTATTTTCCGTAAAAGCAATAAAAGAAAACCTCGTTCCGCCTACAATCGGCTACTCCGATGAAGATTTGAAGGTGCTTTCCGAAAAGGCGGGCAACATTGACTTTATTCCGAACAAGAGCCACACAAAAGATGTTCACTATGCAATGTCAAACTCATTTGCATTCGGCGGCAACAACGCAAGCATCATTTTCTCGGACAACAAGCATGATATTCCCGACAACAGTAAAAATGAAAAAATTTACATTACGGGCATTTCAAAGCTTACAGGCACAAAGACTGACGAACACAGCCTTAACTGCAACCTCACCTCCGAAGATTATGACAAACACGGAATCAAGGTTGCATTTTACAGAAAGCTTGACCGTTTCAGCCAGCTCCAGCTTTTGAGCGGTATGGACGCACTTGCAGACGCTGACATTAAAATTGACAAGGACAACGAATATAAAACAGGTATCGTAATCGGCACGGCTGACGGCCCTATGACCGAAATTGTTGATTTCCAGAAAAAGGCAATCACAAGAGGTACCGAAAAGGGCAGTGCTTTTTCATTCCCGAATACGGTTTACAATGCCGCAGGCGGTTATCTGAGCATTTTCTCAGGCATCAAGGGCTACAACGCAACTGTTGCAAACGGCAATCAGGCAGGACTGCAGAGCATTTGCTATGCCGCTGATATTCTTGCAGACGGCAACGAAAGCGTTATGCTTGCCGCAGGTACCGATGAAAACACAAAGACAAACCTTGAACTCTATACAAAGGCCGAATTGCTTGAAAAACCACTCGGTGAGGGCTCTGTAACTCTCGTTCTTGAAACAGAGGAAAGTGCAAACGGCAGAAATGCACGCAAGTATGCAGAAATTAAGGGTTATGCACAGGCTCACCGCCCTGTATCGTATGACAACTCAGAGGTTGACAGCAAGGCTGTTGTTGAGGTTATCGAAAAGGCTTGTGTGAATGCCGGCATTGAGGCAGACAATATCGACTTTGTATGCTGTGACGACAGGAAGATTATCAAGACGCTTATGCCATGCTATGATGTATCGCAGGAAATCGGCAATGCAAGAGCCGCAGCAAGTGCAATGACAGCGGCATATGCGGCTGAGCTTCTTTCTGACAGCGAGAAAAATTACGAATACGGACTTGCTCTTTCAATGGGTGCGGGCGGAACATACTCTGCCGTAATCCTGAAGAAAGCGTAAAAATCGGAGGTAAATATGAGCAAAACCGCTCTTGTAACAGGTTCATCAAGGGGCATTGGCAAGGCTTGCGCTTTAAAGCTTGCAGAGCTTGGATATGACATTGCCGTGAACTGCAATTCAAATTTAGAAATGGCTCAAAAGACTGTTGACGAAATTACATCGCTCGGCAGAAAAGCCGTTGCCTACAAGGCGAACACGGCAGATATTGACGAAGTAAAGGATATGTTCCGCAGTATTCAGCAGGACTTCGGCGGAATTGATGTGCTTGTCAACAACGCAGGTGTGGTTGACGACGCTTACCTTTTGATGATTAAGGACGAGTCGCTTGAAAGAAGTCTTGACATTAATATCAAAGGATATTTCAATTGTGCAAGACAGGCATCGCTTAAAATGCTCCGCAAAAAGAGCGGAATCATCATCAACATTTCTTCCGTAAGCTCTGTTCTTGCAGTTGAAGGTCAGTCGGTTTACAGTGCAACAAAGGGTGCGGTAAACGCTATGACTCACACGCTTGCAAAGGAACTTGCAAAGTACGGAATCAGAGTAAACGCAGTTGCACCCGGTTTTATCGAAACCGAAATGATGAACGGCATTCCCGAAGAATTGCAGAAAAAGTATCTTGAGGCTATTCCCGAAAAGAGATTCGGCACAGTTCAGGATGTCGCAAATGTCGTTGGACAGCTTTGCAGTGACGATTTTTCATATATGACAGGTCAGGTGCTTGTGCTTGACGGAGGACTCAGCTTATGATGAATCTGCTTGAAATCAATCAAAGAATAAAACAAAGACCACCCTTTCAGATGATTGAGAGGGTGACCGAGCTTGAGCCGAATGTTTCGGCAACAGGTATAAAAAATGTGTCGGTGAACGAGCCGTATTTTGCAGGCCATTTTCCCGACACACCGATTATGCCGGGAGTATTGCTCATTGAATCTGCGGCACAGCTTTGCAGTCTTGTATTTGCTCCCGAAAGCGTTGAAGAGGACAAGCTGTATGTTCTTCTAAAAGTCAAGGATTTCAAAATGCTCCGCCCCGTTATTCCGGGTGACACGCTTATTATCAGCGTAAATGTTACAATGTCAACAAAGTCGGCATTTGAATTTGCGTGTGTCATCAAGGTTGACGGTGAAGTGAGGGCAAAGGGAAATCTTTTGTTTACCACAATGGATAAAAATGCGGTTTACAAGCCGTCACAGGAGTGATTATGAAAGTTCTCGTATTAAACGGTAGTCCAAAGGGCGAAAAAAGCAATACTCTCAACATTACAAAAGCATTTCTTGACGGCTTTTCAGCCGATACGGAAGTTGAATATATCACGGTTAAAAAGGAAACAATCAAGCCGTGTATGGGTTGCTTTTCGTGTTGGAGCAGAACACCCGGCGAATGTGTTATAAAGGACGATATGCAGAAAATCTACGAAAAGATTAATTCTGCCGATATTATCATTGAGAGCTTTCCGCTCTACTTTTTCGGTATGCCGTCACAGATGAAAGCATTAACCGACAGATGTCTGCCGTATATGCTCCCCTATTCTGGAAATGTTGCCGAGGACAAAGAAGCCTCTTTCCATGAACTGCGTGATGAAGCAATGCACGAAAAGAGGCTTTTGGTTATTACAACTTGCGGCTATGTGAGTGCCGAACCGATGTATCCCGCACTTACAAAACAGCTTGATTTGATTTGCGGTAACGGCAATTACACGATGATAAAATGTCCCGAGGGCGAGCTTTTTATTGCAGAAAAAGCTGAAAGGCAGAGAAAGGCATACCTTGATTCAATCACGGAGGCAGGCAGGGAATTCTGCGAAAACCGCTGTCTTTGCGATGAAACAATGAAAAAAATTTCAAAGCCTATTCTCTCCCCCAAAGGATTCGAGGCAATTACTAAGGCTCATTGGAAAATGAGTTAATCAGCTTTTCGGGCGAACATATTCGGACAATGCTCCGAGAACGAACTCGTTGACAGCGTCTGCAAGTTTTTCGGAGCTTTCTGCACAGCCGTCATTGAACCAACGGACATAAACCGAGATGAATCCCGAAACGACAAACTCAACAAGGTATTTGAGTTTTGTTTCATTTTTAAAATTAAGCACAGGTCTTATTGAAACCTCGATAAATCTTTTCAAAAGCTCAACAGAGCGTCCCGAGCCGAACACCTCGGGAGAATTTTTCAGAATTTTATTAATCTGTTCTTTATTTTCAACAATGGAAATACCGATAAAATTCAGCTGATTCACAAGATTGTTGCCGTCACGGTCGGATTTTTTCGCATGGCTGATAACATCGTTGATTATATCGTAGTTGATATCATCGACAACATCCTGAACCGTGTTGTAGTGACGGTAAAAGGTTTTGCGGTTTATCATCGCCTTTTCTGCAAGCTCAGTCACCGTGATTTTGGAAACATTTTTTTCGGCAAGCAAATCAATCAGCGAATTTTTTATATTGGTTCTTGTTTTTACAATGCGAAGGTCAGTCACATTAGCATCCATACTATCACCCCATAAAACAGTTTGATTATAGCACCAAAATTTTTTTGAGTCAACGGAGGTCCTTATGACAGGTCTGATAATTGAAGGCGGAGCAAGGCGAGGAATTTTTACCGCCGGTATAACCGACTGTCTGCTTGAAAATAAAATACACTTTGACTATGTTGCAGGAGTTTCGGCGGGAGCTGAGGTCGCCCTTGATTTTACCGCAAAACAGGAAGGTCGTTCCCGCAGGGTTATTATGCCCCACAGAACAGGTGATTTTTCGGTTCTCGGTTTTCTTTCAATGGATCTTGACAATATGATTTACAGATTTCCTTATCAGGACTATCCGTTCGATTTTGATACATTTTTTGCGTCAGATACAAACTGCGAATTTGTGGCAACCGACTGCGTAACAGGCAAGGCAAAATATTTTTCCGAGAACAAAAGCGAACAGCGATTGCTTGACTCAGTAAGAGCGTCCTGCACAGTTCCTATTCTCTATCAGATAAGCGAATTTGAGGGCGGAAAGTATGTTGACGGCAGTATTGCCGACGCTGTTCCCTTTGACCGTGCGTTTGAACAGGGCTGTTCCCGTGTGCTTGTGCTTTTGACAAAACCCGAAAATGAGCCTTGCACGGACTATCGCAAGTTTGAATTTTTAATCAACAAAAAATACAAGGACTATCCGAACCTCATCAACGCTCTTATGACGAGATTTGACCGCTATAATAAGCAATGCAAAAGAATGAAACAGCTTGAGGAGGACGGCAGACTTATGGTACTCCGCCCGTCACACAAGTATGTAAAATCATTTGAGATGAACACGGATGTGCTTGACGAGGCGTATAACGCCGGCAAGAATCTTGCCAAAGAAAAACTTGCCGAAATTGAAGATTTCCTCAATGTTCTCGAAAAGAAATAATCAAAACAACAAGTTACATTAATATATCTTCCCAAAAAGCAAGGTGCAATTTCGTGCCTTGCTTTCTTTTTATATGCAATTTCAACAAGTAAAAAGTGTTCAATATGTGACTTATTCCAATTAAATAACAATAGTATTGTATAATGTCAAAAAATATGGTATATTCAGCATATATTTTCAAACACGGAGATTTATATGAAAAAGCAACTAATGATTTTTGACTTTGTGTACACGGGTATCGCAGCCATCTTGCTTTTGACAATTGCCATACTCCAAAATTGCGGTATAAACATTACCAATGGAAGTGTAATCGGAATTGTCATAACAGTGCTTTTGTTTATTCTGATATTACTTAGCACAGCTAATGTATTCGGTTTTGACTGTACCGTTTCAAACATAACTTTTTTAAGACCATTATTATTGATCATTGCGTCATACATCTTTTATTGTATGCCGTTTATGGGCTTTTTCGGGAAGTCGGGAAATGTGTGGAACAATATAATGATTGCATTCTTAGGCATTATGGCATCAAGATTTTTCTTTTATATTTCAAAATCAGCAATGGCTGAAAAAATGGTAAAATCACCCTTTGTTTACACTGAAGGTGCTGAAATGTTTTCAAAAGCAGAATTGTTCTTTAAATATTTTTCGTTTTTTATCGTTGTAATTACCGTAGCAATAATAATACTTAACATGACCACAAATGATATAGATATAACAAAAATATTTTTCTGACAAACACGGAGCAGAAATTAAAATCTGCTCCGTTAATTTTTTATTCAAAAAACAATTCAATTGACAACCAAATCATTATGCAGTATGATTATATTGACAGATAAACTTGGCTTTAGGTCAAGAGCTTTTAGAATGTTTCGGAGTGATTTTATGTACACAATCGGTCAGGTATCTCAGATGTGCGGTATTCCTGTTTCAACCCTGCGTTACTACGATAAAGAAGGACTTTTTCCGCATATGGAGAGGGTTTCGGGTATCCGCAGATTTTCCGACAGAGAGCTTGAAACACTCCGCATAATTGACTGCCTCAAAAAATCGGGACTTGAAATCAGGGAAATAAGAAAATTTATGCAATGGTGCTCCGAGGGCAGTTCGTCCTATCCGCAAAGGCGAGAACTTTTTGAAAATCAGAAAAAAACCGTAGAAAAGGAAATTGAGCGTTTTCAAAAGACGCTTGATATGCTCCGCTTTAAGTGCTGGTACTACGATACTGCCATTGCTGACGGCAACGAGGACAGAATCAACGAAATGCTCCCGAACAATCTTCCCGATGATATTCAAAAGCTGTATGACCATGCCCACAGCGATGACGAAGATTAATTTTGATAATTTGTAAATTCACAGAATTACGCTCTCCAAACGGAGGGCGTTTTATTTTGTGCTATTTTATTTTGTTCCGAAATATTTTATGTAGCTTTCAATGTTGCAGTTGATTTCTTCAAAAATTTTTCGCACCCAGTCAATTCTTAAATTCTCATGATAAACCTTTGCTCTGCCCTCTCTGTCAATCTCAATCAGCAAAACATTCTCACCGTCAACCTCAGCATAAACATTGCACGATAACTCCGGATATTTCACCTAACCACCTCGGTAATTTATATGAGGATACATTATGTAATTTAACTTGTAATCGCTTTTGCGATGTGTTATACTCGGGTTAGAAACTGAAAGAGGCAGAGTTATGGTAAGAGAAATTGTACATGATCCTATGTTTTTACAGAGAAAGTCGGAGGACGCAACACAGGCAGATTTGCAGACTGCACAGGATTTGCTCGACACACTCAGGGCAAATTTTGACCGTTGTGTGGGCATGGCGGCTAACATGATAGGCGTTGCAAAGAGGATAATCGCAATTAATGACAACGGAAAATATCTTGTTATGTTCAATCCAGAAATCATTAGCAAATTCGGTGAATTTGAAACCGAGGAAGGCTGTCTTTCGCTTGACGGCGAACGCAAAACAGTTCGTTACAAAACGATAAAAGTAAAATATTTCAACGAAAATTTCAAGCAGATAAAACGCAGTTTTTCAGACTTTACCGCACAGATTATTCAACATGAAATTGACCATTGCAACGGGATTCTGATTTAAAGTTAATACAAATCCTTCTCTCCCCGATAGTCACACGGTACAATGTGTGGCTGTCGGGTTTTATTTTGCACAAAAATTTTACTGTAATTTATTCATTGCAACTAATTTCACCGTCAATCTGAACCTTTTTTGGATTATTGTTTTGTAAAAATCGCACGAAATTGCATGGCAGATTATTTTGCAATTGCACTTTGAATTACATTGTGCTATAATATTAATACAATAGAAACACAGAAAAATTGTAATTAATCAAAAGGCGGTGATTTTATGAAAGGAATTACAAAAAATCAAGCGACAGCAATTTGGCAGATTTTCTTTGTATTGTGGCTTACTGTCGGATCAATTGTGTGTTTTAATCTCGGTTGTATAGAAGATTCGCCGATATGCACACCTATGTTTGCAATAACTCCGCTTTATCTCATAGAGTTCTATTTTGACCACCCCTACACCGTACAGGCAATTATGTTTCAAAACTTTGTGCTGATATTGATGCCTGCACTGCTTTGGTTTTTAACATACAAATCAGTATTCAAAAACAAAAAATCCGCAAATACAATTATTCTTATTCTTATGATTCCCGACACCGTTTTGTCAGCATTTTACGGCTTATTTTTTACAATAGGATATTTTTTCACATCCAATCACTATTTTCTATTGTTAGCGTTTTACATAATCAATTTAATAATAAAAATCGGATTAATTTTTGTAACGGTTAAAAGAGATTAAAAGGCGGTGAGATTATGAAAAGCAATAAAACTCTCAAGTACACAGGAATTGTACAAGGTGTACTCATTGCAACTCTGTTACTGCTTGCCATTTGGATTCAAGTGACATTTTTGTATAACTACTATTGTGAAGATTCTTCTTTTTGGGCAATCCACGGCGACTACCCGTTCCTATTCATTTTCAACACTCTTTTTACAACCTTTGCATCTTTCTCAAGCTTGTTAGAAAATTATGTTTTATATGTTATTTTTGAAATTATGGATATTGCATCGTTGGTATTGCCCGTATATCTCGTTTACAAATCCATACGCAGTAAAAGCACGATGGCAAACGGCTTGATTATTATATCATCTGCTGTTACTTTTATGATTATGGTTGCTTACGGAGTTTATACCCTTCTTGACATAATTTGCGGTGCTGAAACATTCAATATTTACAGCATAATTTTCATCTTCATAATGTTGATAAAAGTTACTCTGTGCATTGTTTCACTGCTCAGAATAAGGGCAATTAACAACGCTGACGAATAGTATTACATATAAACAAGACAGTTTACGGCTGTCTTGTTTTGTTATTTATTAAAATTCCTTCATTGTATAACCCTTTCCCTACAAAATCTACAGGGACAGTTGCTGTGAACATTGACATATATTGCTGATTTAATATTCCAAATTTAATATTGCTAATTTGGAATTATAATGGTATAATTCGTGTAGATATTGCGGAGGTGTTGTCGTGAAAAAATTTGTACCGTTTTGCTTGCTCTTATGATGATTTTCGGGAGCAGTACCCTTGCTTCTGCAACTGACAAAACAGACACACAAGACAACTCCACCTCCGATGAATCGGACGGCGGTTCAATGCCTACGGATTTTGCGATAATTCTTCTGCTTATCGCAGGCGGTACGGCAGTCGCAAGCTTTAAACGCCACAGAAATGACCGTGACGATTACGATGAACCCGATGATGACACGGAAGAAGAAATTTGATTTTACATTATTAAAAACAACAAAGCCGACAGAATACAATCGCTGTATCTGTCGGCTTATTATTATGCTTAAAAACTAATTTATATTATTGTTTAATTCGTTTGAAGAATTTATTATTTCTCTGATTTCATTTTCGGCTTGTCTGACTTCTTCTAAAAATGCTCTTGATGAAACACGCAACGCACCGTTGCCCAGAATTATCATCTGTTCGAGTGCGTCGGATGTTACAACACGCACCTTGTTGGTTTTGGCAAGCTTGTGAGATGTTTTCTCAATGAACATATCAGCGGTTTCTGCCTCTTTGGTATATACAATGCTAATATTATTCACGGTTTCAACCTCTCTGTGTTCACCCTTTACCTTGTACGCATCAAACACGAGAATAAGGTTGCACTTGCTGTAGCCCTGATAGTTGCAGAGAATGTTTATCAGAGCGTGCCTTGCACCGTCAAGACTTCTTTCGGAAAGCTCTTTGAGGTGTTCCCACGCAAAAATAACATTGTAGCCGTCAACGAGCAGATACTCCGTGCCGTCATACACGGGGGATTTTTTATACTTTTCAGCCGCCTTGTCAATTGACGAAACCGCCTTGACATGACGCTTTTCGGGAGCGTGTTTTCTGCGTGTCACAGGACCGTAGGTCTGTTCAAAAATCTGCATAAGCTCCTTGTCGAGAGCAAAAATATCGTCCTGAGTTTTGCACTTTGCAAAAGCGTTTTCGCTGTTTGTGCCGATTTCATCGTCTTTCGGAGCATCGAGAACACTCGGCAGATGCATATGCTCGCCGACCTCATTCCACGGCACATTGTAGCCTGCTCCGTGAGAACAGAACACAGAACCGCATGGATTGTCAACATCGGCATCGCAATCGTAGCCGATTTGTGCAATAACTTCATCACTGTTGTGACACGGCTCATAGCCTTTAAGACTGCACGAAAGTCTGCCTCTGCCGTGAGTGTACTGCATAACTTCTTTTGTGTAGTTGCCCATTTCGGACACGGGTGCAGTACCTGTGAGAACGGAATTTTCTCCCTTGGCTTCGGGAGAATTGAAAGTACCGCTCATCCGCTGAATATCTGACATTGCCCGTCCCACATTTTCGTTAGGCACTTCAAGCGTAAAATCATAAACAGGCTCAAGCAGAATGCTCTTTGCCGAGCGCAGTCCCTGTCTTACGGCACGGTAGGTTGCCTGTCTGAAATCTCCGCCCTCGGTATGCTTTGCGTGAGCTTTTCCCGAAACAAGCGTGATTTCAATATCTGTAATCGGCGAGCCTGTCAGCACACCGAGATGTGTTTTTTCACAGAGGTGAGTAAGAATCAGTCTTTGCCAGTTGCGGTCGAGCAAGTCCTCTTTGCAACGGGAATTAATTGTAATTCCGCTGCCACGCTTTGCGGGTTTCAAAAGGAGATGAACCTCTGCATAGTGTCTTAACGGCTCAAAATGACCGACACCCTCAACCGTGTTTTCGATAGTATCTTTATAGATTATACTGCCTGTACTGAACGATACATTCATACTGAAACGCTCTTTTATTATGCACCTCAGCACCTCAAGCTGAATTTCACCCATAAGTCGGATGTGGATTTCACCGAGTCTGCTGTTCCACACAACATTTAGCTGAGGATCTTCGTTTTCAAGCGTTTTCAGCTTTGTGAGAGCCGTGTGGGCGTCTGTCCCGTCCTCTAATTCAACCTTATAAGTAAGGACAGGTTCGAGTACGGGAACTCCGGAATTTTTCTCAACACCCAAGCCGTCACCCGATGAAGTGAATGTTATTCCCGTTACCGCACAAACAGTTCCTGCAACAGCCTCCTCAACGGCTGTGAATTTCTCGCCCGAATAAATTCTTATTCTGTTTACCTTTTCGGCATTGGTATTTTTTTCGCTTTGGAGAATTTCACGCACTTTAAGACTTCCGCCCGTAATTTTCATAAATGTAAGGCGGTTGCCCTGATTGTCCTCTGCAATTTTATAGACCTTTGCACCGAACTCAGCACCGTAAGAGGGCATAACCGTGTATTCGTCAAGCAGATTCAAAAATGCCTTTACACCGTCAAGTTTGAGTGCCGAACCGAACATACACGGAAATATTTTGCGTTCCTTAATCGCACCTATTATGTCGGTCTTTTCAACGGCATCTGTTTCATAATATTTTTCAAGAATTTTTTCATCACATACGGCAACACTTTCACGAAAGCCGTCGGAGTTCGGATAGGTAAAATCAACGCAGTTTTCGTCAAGCCCTGTACGCAGCTGTGCCATAACGGAAAGCTTGTCCGCACCGTCAAGATCCATTTTGTTGACGAAGATAAAACACGGCACATTGTACTTTTTGAGCAGTTTCCAAAGTGTGCAGGTGTGACTCTGAACGCCGTCAGTTCCGCTGATTACAAGAATTGCGTAGTCAAGCACCTGAAGTGTACGCTCTGCTTCTGCCGAAAAATCAACATGACCGGGTGTGTCAAGCAGAGTAAATTCCGTGTTGTTGTACTTCATAACCGCCTGTTTTGAAAAAATTGTAATTCCACGGTCACGCTCAAGCGAAAAAGTGTCGAGAAACGAATCCCTGTGGTCAACCCGACCAAGCTTTGTTAAGTTGCCTGAGGAGTACATAAGCGCCTCTGAAAGCGTAGTCTTTCCCGAATCGACATGAGCCAGAATACCGACTGCAATTTTTTTCATCTTATCACCATACCCGAAAATTTATATATTTCTTTTAGAGAATTGTTTCCATACCGATTTTTTGAACCTTAAAACCGATACGCTCGTAAAATTTCATTGCACCGTCATTGCCTGCCCACACATTTAGCGTAACATTATAACAACCGCTTTTTCTGGCAAAATCAATAACATGGTTATACAGCTTTGTGCCGATATGCATCCCTCTTGTATCCTCGTCAACACACAAATCATCAATATACAGGGTTTTTATATTTGTGACAGACTTGCTTTCAAGATCCTGCTTGAAAATACAAAAAGCATATCCCTTTACTTTTCCGTTATGTTCTGCAACAAAAATCGGCTTTTGCTCATCAACAATTATTCGCTCAAGCTCCTCGTCTGTGTATTTCTTCTCACCGACTGTAAAAAGGTCGGGGCGGATATCGCTGTGTATCTTGTGAACCTCAAAAAGGAGCTTGTCAAGCTGCGGTATGTCTTTAAATTTTGCCCGTCTTATTGTTACTTCACACATAATTTCATCTTCCAATCATATAAAAATACCTTGTGTAATTTCGTTTTGCCGAAACCTTTAACATTTATTTTACCACATTAAAAAATTAATGTAAACAAAGCAAAAAGGCTTGCGACCAAAATTGACCGCAAACCTTTTCGGGAGTAAATATGAACGAAAGTAATTATCAGTTTTATGTTGTTATATAAGATTATTGTAAAGCTCTGAAATTTCTTAAACACTTGCAGAATAAATCTATTTGTCTCATTATACACCTATATATCTAAAATTTCAAGAACCATTTTAACATTTCTATGTCTTTTGCTGTCATTTGAATTAAAAACTTGTACTTTGCAAAAAGAATGGTATAATATAATCAGAATAAAATTTACATAAGCAAGGAGTTGACATATATGTATGAAGAAATTTATGCTCAGGCAAAACAGGCTTGTAATGAGCTTTGCGATGTTGCCAAGCTTAAAGAGGGCAGTATTGTTGTAATCGGCTGTTCTTCAAGCGAGGTTGCAGGCGGAACTATCGGACACAATTCAAGTCTTGAAACCGCTCAGGCTGTTTTCAAGGGTATATACGAAGTGCTTTGCGAAAGAAAGATTTACCTTGCCGCACAATGCTGTGAACACCTCAATCGTGCAATCATCGTTGAGCGAGAGGCTGTTCCGAACGCTGAAATCGTGAATGTTGTTCCACAGCCAAAGGCAGGCGGTTCGTTTGCCACAACAGCATACAAAACATTCAAAGATCCCGTTGCACTTGAAGAAATCAAGGCTGACGCAGGTCTTGACATCGGCGGAACACTTATCGGTATGCACCTTAAAAGAGTTGCCGTACCCGTAAGACTCGGCATTGACCATATCGGACAGGCAATTCTGCTTGCCGCAAGAACCCGTCCTAAATTCATCGGCGGTTGCCGTGCCGTTTATGACGACAGCTTTTAATTTTATTACAATTGACGGGCGGCAGTTTTCGGGCTGTCGCCTGTTTTTTTATTACTGCTTATTAAAATTTCAACATATTACCTTGTTTTCCGCAAATTTGCGACATACAATATCAAAGAAAAGTTTGCATTTTTCACTAACTGTGGTATAATCTAATGAGATAATTTTTTTCTGGAGGTACTATGAGCGGTATAATTGTTTCTGTTATTGTCCCCTTTCTTGAGAGCAATAACAAATTAATAGATACTCTGTCATCAATATCCGAGCAAAAGAATATTCATCAAGAGAACATTGAAGTGCTTATTGTTGACGCAACAGACAAAACTTCAGGCAAAATTGCAAACGGCAGTATGTCAATGTGCAAGGTGATTTATGCAAAGTCGGTTAAAAGCTTTGCCGATGCTTGCAACCTTGCTGCGTCAAAAGCAACAGGCAAATATATTACGGTGTGCAATTGCGGCGACACTTTCAGCGATAACTATTTTGAAAGCTGCATTAAGGTGTTTAACAAAAAGGAAAAAATTCCTTTTGTTGCCGGTCACAGATTTTGCGTAAACCCTGTTTTCAGAGAGAAAAAGGAATTCAGACTTAACAAAGGTCAGCTTGAATCAAGCGTTGTCAATCTTTTTGATAATCCCAACCTCATCAATCTTGAGCTTACGGGTACTTTTTACAGAACTGAAATTTTCAAATCATACAAAATGAACAACAAGCTCAAGTACGAAAGCGCAGACGATTTTGCACTCAGAATTCAGCTTGATTATCCGGAGTATGTATATCTTGATGAGATTGAATTTGACTACTTTATGCCTGTAAGCGATGACTTTATGTACTATGTTCCCACAAACTACAAAGACTGGTACACAGATTCGCTTAACAACTTCTTAAAGCCTCTCATCAATGACAGCAAGGACAGGGACGAAAATATTCCGCTGTTTATTCAGTTCTATATTGTTTTCAATATTACAACAAAGTTCCTTGCAAATATGAACAACCGCAACAAGCGTAATATGAACGATGAAGAGCTTGCGGTTTTCTTTGAAACAGCAAGAGAATGTTTTAAGTTTGCAAATGACGGTTTTGTTCTTAACAAAGACAAGTATGTTTCTCTCGGCTACAGCGAGGAAGCCGCCGAGATGTTCTATATGATAAAACACAATTGTGTTTTCAAGGATATGCCTTTTGAATATTCCGAGGGCAAAAAAGAGGTTTACCTCAACTGCAACAATGTCTATATTTCTAAGCTTACAGACCAGAGAGTCGGTATGCATGTTATGGACTACCGTGACGGCAAGCTTGTTATTGACGGCTCGTTCAGACAGGTTTTTGACCTTGAAGATTTTGAGCTTTATGTTCAGTTTGGCGACAAAAGACAGGTTCTTACAAACACAGACCGCTATTCTCTGACAAAATATTTCGGCATCAGTGCGTACAAGAAATTCACCTTCCACCTTGAGCTTGAGCTTGACCCAGAAAAGTCTCAGCAGACGGTTGCATTCTTTGCAAGATACAAGGATTCAATTATTCCGCTCAAGCTTTCATTCCTGCACCATTGGTCTAAGTTTACAATCAAGCCAAAGAACTCCTACTGGAGATTCAACAAGTATGTTGCCTATATTGACAACTCAAGCACAATTGTAATCTGCCACGCATCTGCTATGGATACATTCAAGAGAGAACTCAAGTTCCTCCCATATGTTTTCATGGAGAGTAAACGCAGCTTCATTACAAGAATTCAGTATTGGCTTACAAGACCTTTCTTCAAGAACAAGAAAATCTGGCTCATGTACGATAAGCTGTACAAGGGCGGTGACAGCTGTGAATATCTTTACAGATATTGTGCAGACAAAAAGGACGGCATTTCAAGATACTATATCATTGACAAAAACACTTCCGATTACAAGCGACTAAAGGCTGACGGACTCAAGCCTGTCAAGAACCGTTCATTTAAGCACAAAATGCTGTTTCTCAATACCGATATTGCGCTCATTACAAACTCAAATGTATTCCCGTTCAACGGCTACAGTATGGATCGTTCAAGATTCATCAGAGGTTTGTGCAACTTCCCTTCAATGTGCTTACAGCACGGACTTTCAGTTCAGAAGTGTGCAATGGCTCAGCAGAGAATTGTTGACAACACACAGATGTACTTCCTTGCGTCAAAGTATGAGTACAAAAACCTGAGCAACCATGTTTACAACTATCAGGATTTTGACATTCTCAAGATGACAGGCATCGGCAGATATGACGGACTTATCAATAACGATAAAAAGCAGATTCTGCTTTCACCCACCTGGCGTATGTACAATGCAATGCCTGTTACAACAAGCGAGGGTGAACAGAGAGCTTACAATCCCGAATTCAAGCACACAACCTATTATAAAATCTACAACGACCTTATCAATAATAAAAAGTTGATTGATACGGCAAAGCGTACAGGCTACAAGATTAAGTATGTTCTTCATCCGATTTTAAGCTCACAGGTTAACGACTTTATCCCCGATCCGTATGTTGAGGTTGTTTCATCGGTTGGCGATTTCAACTACGAAACAGCTTTTCAGGAGTCAAGCCTTATGGTAACTGACTATTCGGGCGTTCAGTTTGACTTTGCTTATATGAAAAAACCGCTTGTATATTTCCATCCGTCACAGCTTCCTGCACACTATGATGACGGTGGATTCTTCTATGATACAATGGGATTCGGAGAAATTTGTACCGAAAGCGACCAGCTTGTTGACCTGCTCTGCGAGTATATGGAAAACGGCTGTAAAATGAAACCAAAGTATGTTGAAAGAGTTGAAGATTTCTATCAGTTTGACGATCACAACAACTGTGAAAGAATTTACAACGAAATCATCAAGTATCAGCAACAGGTTAACAAAGACAAATTAAAATAATATTTAAGCGGTCAGTTTTTTGCTGACCGTTTTTGTTTTGCCAATACTCCTCAAACTCAATATACTTTTATTGCTTTTTGTACATATGTACAAATTTTGTATATATTGTTTAAAAATTACTTGTTTTTCTTTTGAAATACTACACCGCATAAATTGTTATAACAGGCAAATTATGGTATAATTAGTATTTGTAGCAATGTTGCAAATTTTACGAAAATTGTTAAGAAAACGAAGTTCCTGTCAGAAATTGACAGACACAAATCCCGTACTTTTTGGGATTTCCGTTTACGGAGGATTTAAAAATGAGCAAAACCAAACGACAGTCCGGTATTGAGTTACTGCGAATTATTGCAATGATACAGATAATTTTTTTGCATGCGTATCAGTACGGATTACTTCATGACGCATCAAAGGCCGCAGGCGATATTGACGGTATATTGGTGACATTTGTATGGTCATTATGCAGAACCCCTGTTGATGTGTTTATTATGATAAGCGGCTACTTCATGATAACCTCGCAGTTTGATATAAAAAAGACCATACGGCGTGGCGGAAAAATCTACGGTGCAATGATTTTTTACTCGATTATACTTTCGATAATTTTCTTCATAAGCGATCCGTCGCTCATAAATATAAATTCAGTTATAAAGGCGTTCACTCCGCTAATGTCACGAACTTGGTATTTTCTGAGCAATTATTTGATTATTCTTCTGCTCAGCCCATTTCTCAACAAAATGCTTGCGTCACTTTCTAAAAAACATTACCTCTACTTTATGGGAATTGTTTTTGTGGCAGTAAGCCTATGGTCAACGCTTGCGGAAATTCACGGAATAAACAATGTGATCAGCGTCAACAAAATACTTGATCCTTATATGGGCAAGAGTCTTGGCGGATTCCTTTTGATGTACATAATCGGCGGTTATCTGAGGTTGTTTGTAAAGCAGAAACCGCTTGAGAAAAGAAAACCGAATTTCCGATATCTCGGCATTTTCGTCGGCCTTTGCGTATTAGATTTTGTATTGGCAGCTATTTTTCCACAATACAAGCCGGCATTCGGTATGTTCAACAACCCGATTGTCCTCGCCGAATCGGCGATGTTGGTTCTCTTTTTCAGAGATTTCAAATTCAGCTCAAAATTTGTCAATACAGTAGCCGGCACAACGCTCGGTATATATGCAATCCACGAAAATCCGTATGTTCGTGATTGTCTGTGGCATGTTGCAAACTTCAGCAATAAGCACCTCTATGACACCCTGATTTACATTCCGATTGTAATTATAACAGTCCTCCTCATATTCGCAGGCTGTTGCGTAATTGAGCTTTTAAGGCTTAAACTCTTCGAATTTGTCGGCAATAAAATCAACGCCCGCAAATCCATAACATCCGGCAACCGCTGTACAAAATAATATATCTTATAAAAAAAACACCGACAGATAAAGCTAAAAGCTAACCTGTCGGTGTTTTTATTATTCAAAATATTTACCGCTGCCCTTCATTTCTGTTTTAATGAAGTGCGACATAATTTTGCCGAGATATTTTTTCATCATTTTGTTATAGCTTTCGGGGTTGACTTCACCGCCGTATGCCATAACATCAAATGTTATTTTCGCCTCAACAATCTTTGCATTCAGCCTTAAAAATCCGCAACGCTGATAGAATTTATAACGGCTCATTCGCTGTTTTTGATTGGGGGCATTTTCTTCTTCAAGCTGTTCAATTGCAAGAAAAATTCTTTTGTCCTTATACAAATTTTTAAATTCATCAAGCACGGCGACTCCGATTCCGTGTCCCCTCTCCTTTTCGAAAATTGCATAGTAGTACACATAGACAACTTCGCCGTCCGTGATTGCATAGATAAGTCCAATCCACTTTTCTTCATCATAAATTGCGTAGAAATCTGCACCCTCATTCTTTGATTTTTTCATCAAAAGCCAAAACGGTACTCTCTCAACGGACGGAAATGCGGAAAGGTATAATTCTTTTACAGATTTATAATCATCAAGTTGTTTTGCGACTTTTTTAAAGCAAATCATAAAAATCCCTTTCGTTACTATAATCACATGGAATATTGTACCACATAAAGGATTAATTTGCCACAACAGTTTTCGTCTTTGAAAGTTTTCTTATTTTAACATAATAAACCGCAATCATAAGGAGCATACTTCCTGTCCACGCGGCAGGACCGGCAACACAGATTGATGCGTAACCTATTACAGAACTGAAAATGACGGGCGTCATAATTCGCATAACAACTTCAATCAGCGAACCGATCATAGGCACAATGCCGTTTTTAAGTCCCTGAATTGTTCCACGGTATATAAACAGCATTGCAAGCGACCACTCAAACGGGCAGTTCCAGAAGATAAACTGAACGGAATAATCAATAGTCTGCTGTGAGCTTCCGCTTGTGAAGATTCCTGTTATCGGCTGAGCAAAAATCATTGAAACCGCACCGATTACAATTGAATATACAATGCAAATTAACAGGCAGAAATTGACGCCTTTTTTGATTCTGTCATATCTTTCTGCGCCCTCGTTCTGACCTGCAAATGTTGCGATAACCGTACTCATTGAGTTCATCGGATTCTGGATGAGGAGCTGAACACGGTTGCCGATTGTGTAGGCGGCAACGGCATATGAACCGAACTGATTTACGAAATACTGCAAAACCATCATTCCGATTGAAATTACTGAGTTTTGAAGTCCCATCGGGAAACCGACTTTTAGCTCATCCCGTACAGTTGAAGTCAAATTTTTAAAGCTGTTTCTGTTCGGCAAAAGCATTTTCACCTTGAAATAAATGTACACACAACAGAGAACTGCCGACACAAGCTGAGAGATTACCGTTGCAATTGCCGCACCCGAAACATCCCACCTGAACACTATGATAAATAACAGGTCAAGTCCCACATTCATTACGGATGAAAAGAGCAACAGATAAAGCGGAGTTTTGCTGTCACCAACCGAACGCAGAAGTGATGCCGTAAGGTTGTAGAGCATTGTTGCGGGGATTCCGAGGTAAATTATTGTAAGATATCTGCTTGCATACTCGAATGTATCCGAGGTTGTTCCGAGCATTGTAAGCAGCGGATTAACAAGAAGTACAAACGAAACAGTAAGCACAACAGCCGACACAACGCCAATTATTATGTGGGCGGCAACGCTCTTTTTCACCCGTTCCATATCGTTTGCACCGAAATGCTGTGAAGTGATTACCGAACAGCCGGCGGAAAGTCCTATGAAAAATCCGAGTGCAAAAAAGTTGAGCGAACTCGTTGAACCGACAGCCGCAAGCTTGATTTCACCGAGAGTCTGACCGACAATCAGCGTATCGACAACATTGTAAAGCTCCTGTAAAAGGTTGCCGATTATTACGGGAATTGCAAAAAATAAAATCTGACTTGAAATTTTTCCCTGAGTCAGATTTCTAACAGATTTTGAACCATTCATAACATTCACACTTCTTATCAAAAATTTTTATGTTTTTAATATCTTTTTCGTTTAAATTTAAGTCTTAGCAACACTCTGATTTTGATTGTTCAAATGCAGAGTATGTTGTATATAGCAAACAGATTTAAATCAGAGCAACGCTATGCTTTGCCTGACGATGCGGCATTTCTGCACTAGATTATAGCACAGCGATTTGTGAATGTAAATGTATAGGAATGACGAAATAAAGACGCTTTTGTTTTGAAAAAACTTTACACAATGCACAGTATTGATTTTGTCCTATTTTATTACAGCATAATTTTATAACCAAATAATAAGTATTTCACATTATCCGATTATTATTGACTGTTTTAAGAATACAACCGTTTTGATGAAAATTTGCAAATTGTCAATATTTTGTTATTCTGAGTTTTCAGCAAAAACAAAACAGAGCCGAAAAAACGACTCTGCCTTGTAACATTAGAGAAAATATTTATGAAAACAAACTGTCTTATTAATCAATCTTTTTTAACATTGAAAGCGTCCATACCGACTGCTGTATCGTTAATTACTGTATTAATATTTCAACTGATTTTGAAACACCCTGTCGGGAGGTAAGCACATCCTCCCGAGTAAAGGCTTTCGGTACCCGCAAGGGAAGTCCACATAATTTATTCAAAAGAGTTAGTCTCTGCTAACTGAATATTATTATATACCACTCAACAAAGAAAATCAAGAAAAATTTTTATTTTTTCTGCAATATTCGTCAGAGATATTTTAAAGCTATTTAAAAATATTTTTAAATAGTTCTTGACTTTTCGGTAAATTAGGCTATAATAAAGCTACAAGCTATTTAAAATATTTTTTAAATAGATGTAATAGGACTTTGTGAGGAGGTATCTGCTTGTCACTGAACGGTACACTTAAAGCACTTTCAGATCCGATAAGAAGAAATATTCTGACAATGCTGAAAGGCAAGAAAATGATTGCAGGCGACATTGCCGAAGGACTTGGAATTTCACCTGCATCGCTTTCATATCACCTCAATCTGTTGAAGAAAAACGACCTGGTGATTGAATCAAAAGAAAAAAATTATGTTTATTATGAGCTTAACACAACCCTGTTTGACGAACTCATAATGTGGCTTAAACAATTTTAGGAGTTGATTTTATGAAAAAGCTGAATAAAATTATGCTTGCACTTTCCATATTGCCCACTTTGCTTACTTCCGTATTTTTATTCTTTATGAATGACACCGTTCCCATGCACTACAACGCAAGCGGTGCTGTTGACCGTTACGGTTCAAAATATGAAAACTTCATTTTCCCTGCAATCATTCTGTTTATGTACGCATTTTACATGGTGTATACCAAGATATATACTAAATACAGCACAAACAGCGTTGAAAAGATAAATAACAATGTAAAAATCACTGCGATACTTGTGACATCAATCATTGCGGCTTTCAATATTCTTCAATTGATGTTTCTTATTCTGGCAATTTTAAAGCCCGACAGCACAACTTTTACAGATAATGTGCCGTTCATTATAAATACGGTTATGGGTTTGATGTTGATTATTGCAGGCAACTTTCTTCCGAAAACAAAACGAAATTCGTTTATCGGAGTAAAAACATCATGGACTCAAAGCAGTGACTTGGCGTGGTATGAATCAAACCGAGCCGGCGGAATTGCCCTTGTAGTTACCGGAGTTTTGACAATCATTGAAAGCTCATTCATAAAGGGAATCAATTCAACAATTATTATGGTTGCAATTCTTCTGATAAGCATTGCCGTTGCCTACATCTATGCGTATGTTAAAGTAAAAAAATCCGCTTAATCAAGCACAAAACCGCTGTCGGGATTAAACCTGACAGCGGTTGTTTTTTGAAATATTTACTTATAAATATTCGCTAAAATTACTGCTCTGCTTTTTCGGGGAGCGACAAAGCTTTGCCTTTATCATTTTTCTTTGTCAGCGGAGTCATACTCTTTGCACAAATCATCATAGTTGACGCATTATGCAAAAATGCCGAAACCGACGGCTGAATAACTCCCATAAAGCCTGAAAGCAAAAGTGCCGAATTGAAAGCAATTATAAAACGATAGTTTTTGTTGATTCGTTTCATAAGGTCTTTGCTCAACTTGCGAACACGCACAAGCGAACGCAAATCAGAGCCTTTTATGGTAATATCCGCAGTTTCACGGGCAATGTCGGACGCATCGTTCATTGCAACCGAAACATTTGCGGCGGCAAGTGCCGGAGTATCGTTGATACCGTCACCGACCATAATTACCTTCTGACCGTTCTGCTTCATTTCTTCAACATATCTGTGCTTGTCCTCGGGGAGAACCTGACACTTATAGTCGGTAATTCCGAGCATTGCGGCAGTCGCCTTTGCGGCTCTGTAGCTGTCGCCCGTGAGCATAACAACATTCTTTATGCCCTGTTTTTTGAGCATATCAATTGCCTGTTTTGCTTCTTTTCGAGGCGGATCGCTGATGCACAATGCACCCGAAAGTTCACCGCCGATTGCAAGGTAAAGCACGGAACATGAGCCGGATTTTTCGTCAATAATATTCTGCTGTTCCTTTGTAACGGTAACATTTTCGTCCTCAACAACAAAATGCTTACTGCCGATTATTGCACGCTTACCGTGAAGTGTTGTTGCAATACCGTGGGCAACAACATACTCAACCTCTGTATGCTCCTCGGAGTGAGAAATTCCTCGTTTTTCAGCACCGATTACAACGGCATTTGCTACGCTGTGCGGAAAATGCTCCTCAAGACAGGCTGAGATTCTGAGAACCTCGTCCTCGGTATAATCGCCGAATGCAACAACCTTTTCAAGAACAGGCTCTGCGTTTGTGAGAGTACCTGTCTTATCAAACACGATTGTGTCAGCGTTTGCAAAAGCCTCAAGATACTTTCCGCCCTTGATTGTAATATCGTTGTCAGCCGCCTCTTTGACAGCCGAAATTACGGCAATAGGGGTTGACAGCTTGATTGCACAGGAGTAGTCAACCATAAGAAGTGAAACTGCCCTTGTGATGTTTTTTGTGAAGATAAGAGTTGCGAAAAATCCGATAAAGCTGAACGGAACAATTCTGTCGGCAAGAGCTTCGGCACGGCTCTGAACACCTGCTTTGAGTTCCTCAGAATTGCCGATAAGCTCAATAATCTTGCTGATTTTAGTATTTGACGCAAGCTGACGGACTGTTACAACAATACTGCCCTCTTCGATTACCGTACCTGCATAAACGGAAATTCCCTCACGCTTTAATACAGGCAACGGCTCGCCTGTCATTGACGACTCGTTTACGGTTGCCTCACCGTCTGCAACAACACCGTCAACAGGAATAACCTTGCCTGTTTGAACACGGATTTTGTCGCCGACACGCAGATCCTCAATCGGAATGAGAACATCACCGTCATCGGTAACAAGCCATACCCTGTCGGTCTTGATTGCGAGGCTGTCTGTGAGAACCGCCTTTGTCCTTGCGTGAGTATATTCTTCAAGCAAGCCCGATATTCTGAGCATAAACATAACCGTTGCGGCTGTTTTAAACTTGCGTTGACACAAGCATGCCACAACAGATGCACCGTCAAGCACATCTACGGTAAGTTTACCGTTCCAAAGAGTTTTGAGAGCCTTTTTAATATATTTTGCACTTCTGTAAAGAGTGATTGCCGTTCTTATCGGAGCAGGAAGGAACATCTTTGAAAGATAGTGCTTTGCAACAAGAGTGAAAAGATTGTCATGAAAATCGCTGTCAATCTTCTGAATTCCAAATTCTGCACTCGGTTCATTCTTTTTAAGAGTTTTTACATTAATTGCTCTTACAAGGTCGATAATTTTACTTCTGCTGCCCTTTGTGTAATTGACAAGAATACCGCCGTTAGCAGAACTTACCTGTGCCGAATTCACATAAGGAGATGCGGTCACAAGATTATAGATTGCCCCCTCATACTCCTTATCAAATGCATATGCGCCGCAGCGAAAACGAATTCTCTGCGGCTTGTCATAGACAATTTTAAATTTCATTATTCTGTCACTTCTTCAGCGGCAGCATCTTCGTGAATACCTGCCTCTGTTTTAGCATCATAGCAGATATCCGAAGCTTCATCCTTCATATTCTGGAAAGCTGCCTTTGCATCTTTCTGAAGCTTCATACCCTTTGCAAGACCTGTAACTGCAAGACTGCGGGTTTTATCTGCTTTAAGTATCTTTTTGCCTACGATTACTGCTGCTGCGCCTGCAACTGCACACCATAATTTTTCGTTCTTGAATACTTTCAACATATAAAGTCCTCCTTTAACGCTCATATGCACAAATGTACATATATTTAAGTTGTTTTACACAACAACTTTACCACTAATTATATAATATATGACAAATTTGTCAAGAATTTGCAGAGTGAAATTTTCCGATTTTATAAAAAATTTATCCGAGAGCAACATCAAGAACCATCATCAGCGTAAATCCTATTGCAACACCGATTGTTCCGATGTTGGAATGTTTGCCGTTTTGTGATTCCGGAATAAGCTCTTCGGTTACAACATATATCATTGCTCCTGCGGCAAATGAGAGAAGATACGGCAACAGCGGGACTGCTATTCCTGCAAAAATCACCGTAAGTACAGCACCGATAGGCTCTACAACTCCCGACATAATTCCGAGAAAGCATGACCTTTTGCGTGACGCTCCGCCTGCATGGAGCGGAAGTGAAATTATTGCTCCCTCGGGAAAATTCTGTATTGCAATACCTACCGCAAGAGCCAATGCGCCTGTAACGGTTATTCCCGTATTATTGGAAATTGCTCCGACAAATGTTACACCCACCGCCATTCCCTCCGGGATATTGTGCAAGGTAACGGCAAGAACGAGCATAGTGTTCTTTGAAAGGCTTGAACGAACGCCCTCGGGATTGTCGCTGTCAAGGTGCATATGCGGTATAACGCTGTCGAGCAAAAGCAAAAATCCAATTCCGAGCAAAAATCCGACTGTCGCAGGAATCCACGCAACTATGTTCTGACTTTCTGCCATTTCAATTGACGGAATCAACAACGACCATATTGATGCCGCAATCATAACTCCCGATGCAAATCCGAGCAGAAATTTTTGCAGCTTTTGATTGAGCTCTCCTTTTGAAAAAAGTACAACGGCTGAGCCGAGCGATGTTCCGAGAAACGGTATTAAAATTATAATCAGTCCGTTTAAAAGCATATTGACCTCCTTGTGGTTAGCCTTTGCTAACTACATTGTAGCACAATAAATTTTAAAATACAATAGCGGAACAGAAAATGTCTGCTCCGCTGCATAATATGATGTGATATGTTAATCTGTAATAATTTTTATTGAACTGCCCGACTTCGTGCCGACAACCTCGATTTTGTTGCCTATGCTGTTTTTCAGCTCGCTTATGTGGGAAATGATACCCACAAGGCGGTTGCCGTTGCCTGTAAGGTCATTCAGCGTTTCAATTGCAGATGCAAGACTGTCGTTGTCAAGTGAACCGAATCCCTCGTCAATAAAGATTGAATCAAGTCTGATTCCGCCGTTTCTCTGCTGAATAATGTCGGAAAGTCCGAGTGCAAGCGCAAGTGACGCCTGAAAAGATTCTCCGCCCGAAAGAGATGAAATATCCCTTTCCTTGTTGTTAAAATTATCACGAACGCTGATTTCAAGTCCTGCGCTGATTCGCTTGTCACGGCTTTCACCACGGACAATTTCATAGCGACCGCCAGTCATTTTTGAAAAACGCAGATTAGCATAGTACAGAACCTGTTCAAAATACGAACCCATAATGTAGCGTTCAAAGGTGATTTTGCTGTTATCGGAAACGATTTCACCGTTGGCGGTTTTCTTGAGATTTTCGTAAACATCGGCTATTCTGAGCTTTTCTTCAAAGTCATTTTTCAGCTTTTCAACGCTGTTGTAAATGTTTTGATTATTGTGCAGACTTCTGTCGCCTGCGGTATAAAGATTGTCCCATTTATCCTTTTCAGAAGTATAGCTATCAATCACTTCATTGATTTTAAGGACATCTTCCCTTTGCTTTCCTTCAACTGATTTTTCACAGGCTTCAACCGTTGCCCGAGATTTTTTCAGAGAATCGGTAAAGGTTTCTGCCTCTTGTTTTAATTCTTTTATAGAATCTTCGGTCAACAAATTAAAATCGGGACATTCCAAGATATTATTCTCTGAAAGAACAATATCAAGCTCCGATTTTTTGTTTTCAAGTTCAGATTCAAAACTTTTCAGCTGTTTTGCAGTTTCGTTTTCAACAGAAACCTTGCCGTCAAAATCTGACTTTGCCTTTGAAAGCTCGCTTTGCGCAAGGTCGATTTCCGACTTAATCTGCTCTGCCTTGTTGGCACAAGCCTTTGCCGCATTCAAAAGTTCTTCAACCGATGAGTATTTTATCTCCGCTTTAAGACTCTCGGTTTCTTCTTTTGCGGAATTATATTTGCTTTTTGCGTCAGCATTTTTGCGGATTAATTCGGTATGAACAAGGTCAAGCTTTTTAAGCTTTTCATCAAACCTTGAGATTTCAGCCTTGCAGACCTCACGCTGTTCTCTGACTTTTTCAAGGTCAGAAGCTTCGTTTTCAAGCGCTTTTAATTGCTTCTTTTGTTCCGACAAAAGCTGTGAAATCATTTCGGCTGAAAGTGTTTCGGCATCAACCTCAAGTACATTCGCAAATTCCGTGACATTTGTTTTGGCGGATTCTGATTCCGTTTCAAGCCTTGTGACCTCATTTGACTTTTTATGAACGGCGCTTTCAGCAACTTCACACCTTGCCTTCAAAGCATCGAGCATATCCTTGTCGGGTGCATTTTCGCTGTGTTTTGCCGGATTTGGATGATGCAATGAACCGCAGACGGGACACGGTTTTTCATCTCCGAGTGTGTCGGCAAGCACGCCTGCCATATTCATTATATAGATATTGTGCTGTTCGTTGTACTCGTTGTTGAGTGCCGTTGCCGACTTTGCAAGGTCGGCACATTCTGCTTTTGCATTAGTCAACCTTGCATTGATTTTTGCGAGATTTTGATATTCCGCAGAAAGCCTTTCAGCCTTGCCTGATTTGTCTTTCAATGCGGTTATTTTGCTCTTGGCGTCAAAAATTTTCTGCTCTGTGTCGCTGTTTTCTGAGATAAATTTTTCCGCTTTTGTCTTTAGATTTTCCGTTTCCGAATAAGATTTTCTGTTGTCTGAAATTTCCTTTTCGGAATTTTGCAAAACTGATTCATATACATTCAAATTTGCCGTAAGGTTAAAATATTTTCTGTAAATATCTTCCTTTGCACGAAGTTTTCCCGATTCCTCGTTTAGCGTTGCAATTTTGTCCTCAAGCGACTTTTTCTCGGCAAAAACATTCTGTTTTAATTTCAAATTTTCTTCGGCGGATTTTCTGTTTATTTCCGCATTTTTACAGTTTTTGAGTGCCGAATCATATCTTTTCCGTGACTCGGCAAAGCTGTCATATTTTGGCTTTACGGAGTGCAGTATTTTTTCGTCATTCTCAGTTTTTTTGAGCATTTCATCGTAATGCGGTTTGCTCTGCAAAAGCTGTTCGAGGCGGAGTTTTTCGGCATCAAGAGTATCGAATTTATTATTAATTTCAACTGCAAGAGCCTTTTTCTTTTCTTCCTCAAGAATTGTCTTTTCAAGCTCTTTTCGCTTTTTTTCAATTTCTGCATTGTCCCTTTTCTGCATCTCGGAAAGTACCGATAGGTGCAAAAGAAATTGCTCAATATCAATTACCGTAAGGTCTGTTCTGTCGGTATAAAGGCTGATTTTTTCGCTGATTTCGGCAAAGCTGTCATCATCGGGAATTTCAACGGCAACGGTTTTTGACTTGATAAGTTCGCAGACTTTTTTCTTTTCTTCAAGCTTTTCGGCTGACTCTGTTTTCAATTTATCCTGAAATTCTTTGTAGATGTCCGTGTGAAAAATTTTGCGAAAAATCTCGCTTCGCTTTTCACTTCCCGACTCAATGAATTTTTTGAATTCGCCCTGTGCTAGCATTGCAATCTGGCGGTACTCATCACATTTCAAGCCGATAATTTCGCTGATTTTATTATTGACCTCGCCCGTTTTTGTGAGCGGAGTTGTAATGTCATCACCGGTAAGCTCTGCTGACGCACCCTCAATTTTACTGCCTGTTCCACGCTTTTTTGCGACCTCATTCGAGGTGGTTCTGATGATGTGGTACTTCTTTCCCCTGTGTTCAAAGTCAAGCTCAACATAGGTGCGTGTGAGCGGTTTTGCAAAGTTACTGCGGAGCATTTCGCCGTTTCGTGAAGAACCGCTTGTTTCGCCGAAAAGTGCAAAGCAGATTGCATCGAAAATTGTTGTCTTGCCTGCGCCCGTTGTACCTGTTATGAGGAAAATCCCTTTGCCGTCAAATGCCGAAAAATCGACCGTTTCAACATCGGCATATGGCCCGAAAGCGCTCATTTTCAGTTTAATCGGTTTCATCGTTCACACCTCCGATTTCTTTGAAAATTCTCTCAATAATTTTTACGGATTCGGGTTCAATCTCTTTTCCGTTCTGCATTTTATAGAAATCCGAAAATAGTTCAATATTGCTCTTACCCTCTGTTTTACCGTACATTTCGGGAGTCATTTCAATGCTCTTTTTTCTGTTGACATATTCAAGTCCCATAATGTTGGGATAAATATTTTCAAGCGTTGAAAATGCATTGGTAACGGGATTTTCGTCCGTAAGCTCGGCAAAAACATAATCATCGGTTTTATCGTCATATGTGTCGGATATCGGATTTTCTGCAAGTTCACGCAGAGTTCCTTTTATGATTCTCATATCATGCAACGGCTGTACGGGAATTTCTTCAAGATTTAATTTTCCGTTTGAAAGCTCGCCGAAAATCACACATTTTTTGTTGCGACATTCCGTTTTTGAATATTTTATCGGCGAACCGCAATAGGCAATATTTTTGTTTTTGCCCATAATCTGCTTGCCGTGAATATGACCGAGTGCAACATAATCGAACGGTTCAAAAACATACGGTTCAACATTATCAAGCGTACCGAGGCTTGACTCCGAACCCGAGGTTTCACTGCCCGTTACAAATTGGTGAGCAATCAAAATATTGGTTTCATCGGCATTGATTTCGGAATGTTCAAGCACAACCCTGACAGCAGTTGTATAGTCGGTAATTTTAGCCGATTCTTCGGGATATACCTTACGCACAAATGACGGACGGATAAACGGCAACGAGAAAATATTAACCTTTTCTCCGTCACATTCAACAGTATTTTTTCTTGCAACACCTTCAAACACACCATCGGTAAAAATTCCGTTGAGTTCAATCAGCTTGTTGAAATAACCGATTCTTTCGGGCGAATCGTGATTACCGCTGATTACAAAGGTTTTCAACCCTGTTTTGCCGTGAAGCACTGCAATTTCAGTCATAAAGCGGTCGAACAATTCGACCGCCTCGGCAGACGGCAAAGACTTGTCATAAATATCTCCTGCAATCAGCAAAGCGTCGGGATTTTTTTCTTTGATAATCTCAACAATCCGCTCAAGCATATAGCGTTGATCATCAAGCATTCTGTAGCCGTTCACATATTTTCCAATATGCAAATCCGAAATATGCAAAAACTTCATTTTAAAAATCCTTTCAGTTAATCAAAACTTTCCAAACTAATTAAACAACAGGCTATGCGTCAAAAATGTCACACAAAAAATTCAAGAATGAACACAACCGCACAGCATACGCATGAAACCTTGAAAAGACCTGCGTTGAACCATGCCGCTACAAGACCTGCTGCAAAGGCTGCTATGCCTGCAATCGGACTGTGAGTTGCGTTGATTATTGCCGGAAATGTCATTACCGAAAGCGTTACATACGGCACATAGTAGAGAAACGAACGCACAAATGTGTTTGTAAACTGCTTTTTAACAAGTGTAAGCGGAAGAACACGGATTGCGAATGTTACAGCCGCCATAATGAGTATGTATATATAGGGATTATGCGACATTTTCGTTCTCCTCCTCTTCTTTGACAGGGAACAACAATGCCGCCGCTGCCGAAATTACGATTGTAAGAATAATTGTGCGTGTACCCTCGTCAATCTGATTGATGACGGGAAGATATGCAAATGCAAAACTTGCCGCAAAGCTGACAAGTACAATTCCGAGAAGTGTTTTGTTCTTTCTTGACGGCGGAACGATGATTGCAAGGAACATTCCGAAAAGTGCAACGCTTAGTGCGCTGACAATACGAAGAGGCAACAGATTGCCTGCAATTGTGCCGAGCATACTGCCGAATGCCCAACACGGGCAGCCTATGAGAATTGCGCCGTAGGTATAGAAAGGATTCAGCTTGCCCGACCGTGAAATTGAAATTCCGAAAAATTCGTCTGTAACAAAAAATCCGAGCAACAGCCTGTGGATAATCGAAGTATCCTTTGAAATACGCTGACTTAACGCACAGCTCATAAGAAGATATCTTGCGTTGGCAACAAGGGTTGCAAGCGCAATTACAAAATATGACGAATCAGCCGCAATTACGGTAAAGCCCGAATATTCGCCTGCTGATGCGTTGCACAAAAGGCTTGCAAGAAAGCTTTGAAACGCATTAAGTCCCGCAGTTTTTGCGGCAATGCCAAGTGAAAACGAAACGGCAAGGTAGCCGAGTCCAATCGGAATACCGTCACGCATTCCCTCAAGAATAACCTTTCGGTTAGATTTTATTAAATTTTTCCCACCCATTTTTAACTCCATACTTTAAATTCATTTTTTACAAAATATTGCAGATATATTTTGCAAGCATACCTTTTATTATAATATTTAACTCGGCAAAAGTAAATAATATATTACACAAATTTACAGCCGCTTTTCAAAAAGGTAAAGTGCAACAAAACTTGCCTCTTTTCTTTGTGAGTAATGCCAAATTTAGAAACTAATTTTAGGCTATTATTGATTTTGGCTTTTTCAGGTTTTATAATATTGATAACAAAAATATCGGAGTAAAAAACGATATATACAACCTGCTGATTGTCGAAATTGAGGTTTATTATGTTTGAGATAAATGAAACACCCGAGTGTATCGAAATGGTTAAGGAACGCAGAAACAAAGAGCTTAAATTAAACGAGTTTATGTTAAGCGAGAAAAATCGACTTGCAGAAAAAGTGGATTATTATACACCCTTGTTAAAAAATCTGCGTGACATTGCCGTAAAATCTGCCGTCAGAAAAGAATATTCAAACAACGAAAACGGAATATACAGAGGATACTACTGTCCAAGTCCTGTTGACGATTTGATTATAGGCGGTTGCAGACGAGGCAAACTTCTGAAACGAATTACAAAGCGCACAAATCCTGACAAGGAATATCTTTTTGACAGTGATAACAGACTTGTTGCGGTTAATTCGTTGTTAGATTGGAAAGCCGTAAGAACAGAAGTACTTATTTACGAAGATAACCTCGTCACAGGAATTAATATAGATAACTATGATAATTCCATTATCAAATTATCAGAATGTATTTATGATTCAGATAACAAAATAAAATCATTCCTGACTGCGTCGGTTTCAAGTAATAAGGCAACAAGAACAAAAATAGATGAAATTGAACTTGAAAAATACAGCTATGATGAATCAGGTCTTAACGAAGCCGAAATTATAAGTTACTATGAATCTGACAAAGTAATTGAAAACATAATTAAAAAGTCGTTTGAAAACAATCTGACACTTGAAGCAAAGTTAGGCTTGCCTGATTGTGATACAAGCTACGAGCATTATATTTTCCACCACGATAATGACGGATTTATTGACAGGTATAAACTAATAAATCCTTGCGGTGATGAAGAATATAAAGCATTGAGAAAAGTAAAAATTTAAACTTGTTGACATATGCTCAAAATAGCCATACACCGTGCAAAACAAAAATCAGTTTTGCACGGTGTTGTTTTTTCAAAAGAATGCGAGGTAAACGCAATTAATTAAAATATTTTCACAATTTAGCAATATTTTTTTAAATTCTATAGATTTCTTCTTCAAAATGTTGTATAATTTTTGTGATTAAGTACCTGTATAAAACTGTACATTATGTTGAAACAGGTGTTTTGAAAGTGAGTGAGAATTATGCCAATCGTTTGCGTTGATGCCGTTAAGGAAAATCTGCCGAATGTTATAGAATTTGTGACAAAAATGCTTGGTGAAAATGCAAACGGTAAGCTTGTTTTTGAGCTTGAACTGATTTGCGAGGAAGTGTTTGTAAATATCTGCAACTATGCTTACGGTGAAAATGTCGGCAAGGCTGAAATTGAAGTTAGCAAGCTTTCAGACAGCATTGTAATAAAATTCATTGACAGCGGAAAAAAATTCAATCCGCTTGAAATTGCAGAGCCGAACATTCACGCTCCGCTTGAAGAACGAAGCATCGGCGGTCTGGGAATTTTCATGACAAAGAAACTTTCCGACGCTCTTTCCTATGAAAGATCTAACGGCAAAAACATTTTTACAATTACAAAGAATTTCTAATTTAAAGAATCAATTATTCATCACTCAAAATTCAAAACCGAATAATACAATGTTTCCAAAATCAGGTTATAATAATCAGATTGTCAGTATTTTGTCACGGTATTGACACTATAATGGAAATGTTGAACGATTGAAATTAAGAATAAAATTTATTGGAGGAACTAACTATGGAAATCAATAAGGCTATAAGCAATCAGAATGTTATTATCACACTCAAGGGTCGTCTTGACACAATGACAGCACCGCAGCTTGATGACGAGGCAAAGAGCATTGATTTTGACGAGGTTGAAACTGTAACGCTTAACCTTAAAGACCTTGAGTACATTTCAAGCTCGGGACTGAGGGTTATTCTTGCACTTTATAAAAACCTCAAAAGCAAGGGCGGAAATCTTAAAATTGTCAATGTAAGCAACACAATTATGGAGCTGTTCTCAATGACGGGGATGTCTGACTACCTTGACATTGAGCAGGGATAAGGAGTTAAAATGAGCAGTACCGTACTTGGCAGAAATGCCGTTACCGTCAACAAAAAATACACGGAATATTTTCTTCCTACAGTTCTGACGGCTATGGCAACAAACATTGCGATGATTGTGGACTCAATTATTGCAGGCAATCTTCTGGGGCAAAACTCACTTGCGGCAATCAACCTTATGTCCCCTATTTCGCAGTTTTATTTTTCGATTACTATTCTTTTTGGACTCGGTGCGTCCTCGATAATTTCATTTGCAAAGGGCAGGCGTGACGAAAAGCAGGCTAACCGTGTTTTCACTTCTACATTTATCGTACTTATCGCACTCAGCGTAATTTTTATTGCAATTCAGCTGCCGCTTGCCGACTCGATAAGCTCGTTGCTTACAAAGGACGCAGAGCTTAAATCGCTGTTGTATCAATACTATGTTCCGTTCATAATCGGCACACCGATTTACCTTTTGCTCATGTGTTCAATTCACTTTGTAAGAGCAGACGCAAGACCTGCGTTTGCATCAAACATTGTAATTGTGGCAAATGCCGTAAATCTCGGACTTGACTTCCTGTTTATGGGCGCTTTCAAAATGGGCATTGCAGGCTCGTCAATTGCGACCGTAACAGGCTATGCGGTAGGGTTTGTGACGATGTCAACACACTTCATCATGAAGAAAAGCACATTGCACTTTGACTTTTCAATTCTCAGAAATCCCGTTCAATTCTTTAAGTTTCTCGGAAAAATGGTTACAATCGGACTTTCGGGAGCATTAGGTACAATGCTGATAACAGTTAAAATGCTGTTTTTAAACACAATTATTCAGAGCATAGGCGGAAGTGCGGGTATGGTTTCATATTCGGTATGCTCGTCAAGCCAAATTTTTATGTCAATGTTCATCACGGGTGCAAGTCAGACAATGATTCCGATTATCGGGGTTTGTCTTGGTGAAAAGGACTATGACGGTGTGCGCTATGCATTCCGCAGAGCCGCAAGGGTGCTTGCTGTTTCAAGCGTTGTAATTATGCTTTTCATCTGTATCGAGCCTGAACCGATAATTAAATTTTTCGGAATTACTTCACCCGCAGACATTGCAAACACAGTTCCGGCAATGAGAATCAACGCATTGTCATTCCCCGGACTTTCATTCTCGTTTTTGTTGCTTTACTACTATATGGCAACGCAGAAAAGAGCTATTTCTACTGCAATTTCAATCATCAACGGAATCGTCATACTCATTCCGTCAGCTTTAATTCTCGGCAAATTTTTCGGCATCATGGGCGTATGGTATTCACTCGTGGTTGCACAGGTGGGAACACTTGTAATTGTGTATTTTATTGACCTTGCCGAAAAGAGAAAATCGGGCGGAAAGTATAAAAACTTTTACCTTCTTGAAGAAACCGAGGACAACGAGCTTCTTGCCCTTTCGTTCAAAGGAACAAAGGAAAATGCGGCAGGCGTTTCGCTCTACCTCTCCTCTTTCCTTTCAAAAAACGGAATTGAAGAAAGCCGTGCAAACAGGATTGCAGTTGCCGTTGAAGAAATGGCTGCAAGCTGTGCCGAAAGAATGGAAGGCAAAAAGAAATTTGCAGACATCGACATCAGAATTTTTGCCGATAAAAAAGAAACAATAATTTCCGTTCGTGACAACGGTGACGAATTTGATCCGCTCAATGACGATAAGGAATTTGAGATGAGTCCTCTCACAGTTGTGAAGGCGATTTCGGATAAGGTTGAATATTCAAGGGCGCTTGGTTTCAACCGCACAATAATTAAACTTTAGCAAACGGAGTTGAATATTATGAGTAATTTAATCAACTTGCTTGATACATACAAAGGTGAAAAGCGAGAGCTTTATCCGCTTACACCGAGCCAGATGGGTGTTTATCTTTCGTGTATGCACAATCCAAAAGGCACAATGTACAACATTCCCTGCACCTATGTTTTTGACAAGGGCAGTCTTGATACCGACAGGCTGATAAATGCCGTAAGAAAAGCTGTTGACAATCACCCTGTTATGAAAATTTTCATTGACAGTTCAACAGGAAGTCCGATGATGAAACTTCGTGACATCGTTGAATTTGACATTCCTGTCGTACAGGTTGACAATCTTGAACAGGCAGGCAAAGATTTTGTTAAGCCGTTTGACCTTGAAAAAGACATTCTGTTCAGATTTGCGGTTTTTGAATGCGGTGACAAATCTATGTTTGCAATGGATCTTCACCACATAATCTCTGACGGGACATCTGTTTCGGTTATCTGCAATGACATTGCGCTTGCATATGACGGAAAAGAGCTTGAACCCGAAAAGTTTTCTCAGCTTGATCTTTCTGTTTTTGAGGAAAAGCTTGAAGAAACCGAAGAATATCAAAAATCAAAGAACTACTATGACAGCATTTTTTCGGCTGTTGAGTCAAAGTCGGAAATAACGGAGGATTTTGCAGAGAATTCAGAGGTTGAGGATAAACCGAACGGTTCTTTTGAATTATCCACGAACGGAAAATTCTCCGTTGAGGATGTTCGCAATTTTGCCTTAGCAAACCAAATTACACCGTACACTGTTTTCCTCGGTGCATATGAATACGCAGTTGCAAAGTTTACAAATCAGAGTGAAACAACAGTTTGCACGGTTACTCACGGAAGATTTGACAAACAGCTTAAAAATACGGTCGGCATGATGGTTCGCACACTTCCTATCCACGCAAATATTGACGAAGAAGATACAGTTTCGGACTACCTCAAAAAAATACGCATAAGCATAAAGGAAACAGTTGCAAACGATTGGTTTCCGTTTATGAAACTTGCGTCCGACTATGACCTCTCTGCCGACATTATGCTTGCTTATCAGGCTGACATATTCAACACCTTTAAAATAGGCGGTCAGGCTCTAAAATTAAAACTTGTTCCGTTAAAAAGTGCCATTTCAAAATTGAATGTTATGGTATTTGAATCAGAAACAGATTTTGAATTGCGTTTTGAATACAGAAATGATTTGTTCAAAGAGGAAACTATTCGTTCGTTTGCCGACAGCTTTTTAAAGATTGTTGAGCAGTTTCTTAAAAAATCCAAGCTCTGCGAAGTTGAGCTTGTAAACGAAAATCAGCTTGCAGAGCTTGATAACTTCAACAAAACGGAATTTCCGTTTGACGACAGCAAAACCGTTGTTGATTTGTTTGAGGAGCAATGCAAAAAAACTCCTGACAAAACAGCGGTTGTATATAAAGAAAAGAAGTTCACCTACGCTGAAATTGATGAGATTACAGACCGAATTGCAGGTTATGTTCACTCAAAAGGTATCGGTAAAGAAGAGGTTGTTTCAATTCTGATTCCGAGATGCGAATATATGCCGATTGCGTCAATCGGTGTGCTGAAATCGGGTGCGGCATATCAACCGCTTGATCCGTCATATCCGCCCGAAAGGCTTCAGTTTATGATTAAGGACGCAAACGCAAAGCTGCTTATTGCGGACGAAAATCTGCTTGAACTTTTGCCCGATTACAGCGGTGATATTCTTCTTACAAAGGATATTCCGAATCTTCCGAAATCAGATGCAGTTTTTACAAAACCCTCACCCGATGATTTGTTTATACTTATCTATACATCGGGTTCAACAGGCACTCCAAAGGGTGCTATGCTTGAACACAAAAATGTGCGTTCATTCTGCGATTTTCATATCAGAAACTCTGACATTGACGAACACAGCGTTGTTTCGGCATATGCAAGCTACGGTTTTGACGCCTGCCTCAGTGAAATGTATCCTGCGCTTATCGGCGGTGCCGAGCTTCACATTATTGAGGAGGACATCAGACTTGACCTTGTAAGGCTGAACAGATATTTTGAAGATAACGGAATCACCCACGCATTTATGACAACACAGGTTGCAAGACAGTTTGCAACCGAAATTGACAACCACTCGCTCAAATATCTTCTTACGGGCGGTGAACGGCTTATTCCCCTTGAACCGCCAAAGAATTTTGAACTCATAAACGGTTACGGTCCGACAGAATGTACGGTTTACATCACAACACAGCCCGTTGACAAGCTCTACCACAGAATTCCTGTCGGCAAGGCTCTTGACAATATCAAGCTTTATGTAACAGACAAATACGGCAGACGGCTTCCGACAGGGGCTTTGGGGGAGCTATGCGCATCAGGTCAGCAGGTTTCAAGAGGTTATCTTAACCGTCCCGAACAGACTGCAAAAGCATACGAAAAGAACCCGTATTGCAATGAAAAGGGTTACGAAAGGCTTTATCACACAGGCGACATTGTTCGCCTTACAGATGAGGGTAAGGTTGATTTTATCGGACGAAATGACGGTCAGGTTAAAATCAGAGGATTCCGCATTGAGCTTTCCGAGGTTGACAAGATTATCCGCAAATATGACGGCATTACAAACACAGCTGTAATCGCAAGAAAGCTTGATGGCGGCGGACAATGCATTAACGCATACATTGTTGCCGACAGAGAAATTGACATTCAGAAGCTCAACGAATTTATTCTTGAACACAAGCCGCCGTATATGGTACCCGCCGCTACGATGCAGATTGACAAAATTCCGCTCAATGTAAACGGCAAGGTTGACAAGCGCAAGCTTCCCGAAATCAAGGTAGAATCTTCAAAAAAGAAAAATTCCGCTCCGAGGGAACTGACATTCCTTGAAAAGAAAATTTCCGCAATTATCGAAAAGATTATCGGACACAGCGATTTTGATATTTCCGAAAATCTCATCAACGCAGGTATGACCTCGCTTTCGGTTATCAAGCTTGCAGTTGAACTCAACAAGGCATTCGGCTTTGAGGCACAGGTTAAAAAGATGATGAAGGGCTGTTCGGTTCTTTCGATTGAGGACGAACTTCAGGAGTTTATGTTCAGCGGTACGGCAAATCCGCAAACTGTCAAAAAAGAAGAAAAGAAAGAACACAAAGCTCTCTATCCCCTTTCAAAAACTCAGCTCGGCGTGTATATTGACTGTATGAAAAATCCGTACAGCACACTTTACAATATTCCGTCAATTCTCACATTTTCAAAATCAGTCGATGCACAAAAGCTTGCCGACTGCGTTGTAAAGGTAATCAAGGCTCACCCATATATTATGACTCACCTTTCACTTGAAAACGATGATATTGAGCAGGCATATGTTGACTCTGCAAAACCGAATGTTCCCGTTGAAAAGCTTACGGAAGAACAGCTTGAAGCCTACAAAAAGGATTTTGTAAAACCGCACAATCTTATGAAAGCACCGTTGTTCAGAATCTCGGTTGCAGAAACCGAAAAGGCGGTATATCTGCTTTCGGATTTCCACCACCTTATCTTTGACGGTGCATCCGTTGCACTTTTCTTTGAACAGCTTAAAACGCTGTACGAAGGGGGTAACATTGAGCCTGAAAGCTACACCTACTTTGATTATGCAGAGAATGAAATTAAGGCTGAAAGCAGTGATGAATTTAGAAATGCTGAAAAGTTCTTCGACAATATGATGAAAAATTTTGAATCTGCAAGCGAAATCACGGCTGACCTCAGAGGTCATGCAGAGGACGGTGCTCTTGCATCTCAGGCAGTACCCGTTGATATGGCAAGGGTTGAAAACTTCTGTTCACAGCACGGAATCACTCCAGCCCACCTTTTCCTTGCCGGCACATTCTACGCTGTTTCAAGATTTGTGAACAGCAGAAATGTTTACATCAGCACAATCAGCAACGGCAGAAGCGATATGCGGCTTACAAACTGCTTTGGTATGTTTGTGAAAACTCTTGCGCTCGGCATTGAAATTGAGGACATCACCTCACTTGAATTTGTTGAAAAAAGCAAGGCTGTTTTCACGGATTCAATTGAAAATGAAATTTACCCCTATGCACAGCTTTGTGCAAAATACGGCTATGCGCCGAACATTATGTACGAATATCAGCTTGGTGTTGTTGATAACCTTGAAATTGACGGCAAAGCCGTTGTCCGTGATTACCTTGAAATGAATACTGCAAAGTTCAAAACAGCCATTCACATTGAGGATTACAAGGGCAAGCCGAGCGTTGTGGTTCAGTACAATGACGCACTTTACAGCGGTGAGCTTATGAGAACGCTTGCAAAATCCGTTCTCTGCGCTGTTGAACATATTATAGAAAATCCAAACGGCAAAATCAGAAAGGTTTCACTCCTTGACAACGCCGCAATTGCACAGCTTGAAAGCTTTAAGTCAACAGAAATTGCTCCCGTTAAGACAAAACTTCTTCACAAAATGTTTGAAGAACAGGTTGCAAAAGCTCCCGACAGAATTGCTCTTTCGGCTTGTGACGGCAAACTGACCTATAAAGAGCTTGACCGTCTTGCAAATATCACGGCAAACTCACTCATTGAAAAAGGTCTTAAAAAGGGCGGAAAGGTTCTTATTCTGCTTGAAAGAACCTCAAAATTCTTCATATCACTTCTCGGTATTCTCAAGGCCGGCGGTGCGTTTATTCCGTCATGTCCCGACTATCCGAAGGAGCGAATCGACAGTATTATTGAGGACAGCGACGCAGACTTTGTAATTACCGAGGGCGAACTGCTTGGCGTATATGACCGCACGGTTGATGTTTCAAAACTTCTTTCTGGCAATAATGAAGAAAACCCAAATGTTGATGTACAGCCTGACGACCTTGCGTACCTCATCTACACCTCGGGTTCAACAGGCAAGCCAAAGGGCGTTATGCTTCGCCATATCGGCATTGCAAACTACCTTGCATACAGCGACTCAAACATTCAGGTTAAGGAAGTTGTTGACAACTGTCACGCATACGGCTCTGTAACTACAATCAGCTTTGATATGTCGCTAAAGGAAACCATGCTGTCGCTCTGCAACGGTCTTACACTCGTTTTTGCAAGTGATGAACAGACGGTAAACCCGATGTCACTTGCAGAATTCTTTAAAGAAAACAATGTTAATGCGTTCAACTCTACACCGTCAAGACTTTTGCAATATATGGAGCTTGACGAATTTGCAGAAGCAATGGCAAACTGCAAGGTTATACTCTCGGGCGGTGAAAAATATCCCGACAAGCTATTAAGGATACTGCGTGAAAAGACGAACGCAACAATAATCAACACCTACGGTCCGACTGAAATCACGGTTTCTTCAAACGCAAAAAATCTTACGAATGCAGACGAAATTTCAATCGGCAGGCCGTTACGCAACTACACGGAATATATCGTTGACTCAGACAACAATCTCCTTCCAATCGGAGTTGTGGGCGAGCTTCTCATTCAGGGATGCGGTGTTGCACTCGGCTACAACAAACTTCCCGAACAAACTGCAAAGGCATTCATCGAATTTAACGGTGAACGCACCTACCGCTCGGGCGACTATGCAAAATGGACAACGAACGGCGATGTTATTATTCTCGGCAGAACAGACAATCAGGTTAAGCTGAGAGGATTAAGAATTGAACTCGGTGAAATTGAAAAGTGTCTGACCGCAGTTGACGGAATCAAGAGCGGAATTGCTCTCATCAGAAAGGTCGGCAAGGCTGACGCCATCTGCGTTTACTATACAGCCGACAGACAGATTGAGCCAAATGAAATTAAGTCTGAGCTTGCAAAATCTCTCACGGATTATATGGTTCCGAGCGCATATGTTCAGCTTGACAAAATGCCTCTCACACCAAACGGCAAGGTCAACACAAAGGTTCTTCCCGAACCTAAGAGCAACAAATCCGAAAGCGGTCGGTTGCCGAAGAATGAACTTGAAAAAACATTCTGCGACATCTTTGCAGAAATTCTTGAACTTGACAATGTTTTTGCAGACGATAACTTCTTTGACCTCGGCGGAACATCGCTTACAGCAACAAGAATTGTAATCTCCGCATCAAAGAAAAACATTGAGGTTGCATACAGCGACATTTTTGCAAATCCTACTCCGCAGACTCTTGCAAAATTTGTGAGCAAGGATGATTCAGCCGAAGACGACCTTGAAAATCTTTCGGACTACGATTATACAAATATCAATAAAGTTCTTGAAAAGAATAATATTGATACATTTAAAAACGGTGAGCTTCAAAAGCTCGGCAATGTTCTTCTGACAGGCTCTGCCGGCTTCCTCGGAGTACACATTCTCTACGAACTTCTTCACAAGTATAACGGCAAGGTTTACTGCATGATTCGTGACAAGAACAATAATCCTGCCGAAAACAGAATGAACTCAATCTACTATTACTACTTTGAAGAAAGTCTGAAAGAAAGATATCCCGACAGAGTTACCGTTATCAGCGGTGATGTTACAAACCGTGAATCATTCGATAAATTTATTGACAAGGACATTAACACGGTCATCAACTGTGCCGCAAATGTTAAGCACTTCTCAAAGGGTACAGACATTGAAGATGTAAACCTTTACGGTACTCTCAATGTACTTGACTTCTGCAAAAAGGCTAATGCAAGGCTTGTTCATGTGTCAACAATGAGCGTAGGCGGTATGTTTGTGGGAGAACAAGGTTCTGTTGACAAGCTCAAAGAAAATCAACTTTACTTTGGTCAGCATGAGGGTTCAAAGTACACCCTGTCAAAGTTCCTTGCGGAAAGGGCGATTCTTGAAGAGGTTTCAAAGGGCTTTAACGCAAAGATTATGCGTGTAGGCACACTTGCCGCAAGAAACAGCGACGGTGAATATCAGATTAATTTCACCACCAACACATTTATGGGCAGACTCAAATCTACACTCCTTATCGGAAAATATCCGTATGAGGCAATGGAAATGCCGTTTGAGCTTTCTCCGATTGATTTTGTGGCAAAGGCAATTCTTCTGCTTGCACAGGCTCCGAAGGATTGCACCGTGTTCCACCCGTTCAACAACCATACTCTCATTATGGGCGACCTCTACACCGAGATGAACAAAATCGGACTTCATTCACAGGGTGCAGAGTATGAGGAATATATGATTGCACTTGACAGAGCCGAGCAGGATCCCGAAAAAGCAAAGATTCTTTCGAGTATGATTGCATATCAGAACATGGCTCACGGTCAAAAGACATTTACAGTCGGCAAGAGCAACACATATACAATGCAGGTTCTTTACAGAATGGGATTTGTGTGGCCCGTTACCTCGCTTGACTATATGAAACGATTCATCAACGCATTAAGAGGTCTTGGTTTCTTCGATTAATAATACAAAATCAAGTCATAATAAAAGGCAAAACAGCGGACATTCCGAATCAATGGATTGTCCGCTGTTTTTATATTCTATAATAACGGCAAGAATAAAAAGCACCGCCCCTGCTCTGCAAAAAACAGAACAAGGACGGTAAAGTTAAATGCTTGTCAAATTATGCACTTACTGTCAAATTAATAAACAAGATTTCAATAATAATCTCTGTCTACATTTTAAATATTCAAAGTCGAAAATAAATATACCTTGGAGTAAAAGAGCGGTTTTTGGGAGTGAAAGGAACACTGCATACAATATCCTGAAAATAATATAATAAATTTCAGCAACGGCAATGCCATATATTGACAATAAGGTGCAAAAATATTATAATTTATTATATAACAGGAGCAAAAGTGCGGTTTTCGGGAGTGAAATTACTTTGCAAATAAAAAGCAATCAAACGATTGCCTTTTATTTTTCAGGCATCAGAGCCAACCGAAGATCCATCTGAAGATAGTACCAAACACTTTTTGCTCCCCCTTTATTCTGTTGTTAAATTCACAATAGCAGATAGAAAGAGCAAAATAAATACAGTCTGGAGCAAGATATTCTATTTTTGGAGTAAGAGGGTGAAGATGTGTTTGCGGCTTTATGTGACGATGATAAATATATAACCGAAGAAATTAAAAAACTGCTTTTGGAATATGCAAAGGATAATCGTATAACTATTGATATTGATGAATTTGAAAGCGGAGAAGAACTTTTAAATTCCGAAAAAAACTACGACATAATTGTGCTTGATTATCAGCTTGGCAGTACAAACGGACTGACCGTTGCAAAAGAGCTGAGAAAGCGAAATGTGCTTTCTTCCATAATTTTTCTTACATCCTATCCGAATTTTATGATTGACGCATTTGAAGTGAACACATTCAGGTTTCTTTTAAAGCCGATTGACAAATCAAAATTTTTCAAGGCAATTGACGATTATATAAAAATTGTAGATGCAAATTATCCGATAACCATCATTCAAAATAAAGAATTAAAAAAAATAAACTCCAACGAAATATGTTATATTGAAGCCGACGGAAAGTATTCAAACATTCATTTAAGCGATAAGATTATGCACTGTTCAAAAACACTTGCAGGGGTTACAAAGCTGTTGCCTGCATACTGTTTTGTGAAAACCCACCGTGCTTTTGTGGTAAATCTTCACTATATAAAATCGTATTCTTCCGATACAGTGTATCTGAGCAACGGAGAATCGGCTTTTCTCAGCAAAAATTATCAAAAGTCGTTTCAGACATCATATATGAATTTTCTTAAAAAAAATTATGTGAGGTTATAATTTAATGCTATTTTACAGCTATGCGGAGCTTATAATAGGGCTTGTGGCAATTTTCTATTTTACTTCAAAAATATTCTCTATTACCAAGTACAAACTGTATTTTGTCCTGTCATTGATTTTTATAATTTCAACGGCATCGTTTGCCTGCTTTATAAAAAGCGACCAACGGTATGTAATTCTGCCGGTTTTGCATTTTGTTGCATTGACATTTCTTCCGATTTCACTGGGATACAACAAAAAGATGATGTTGATATTCTCTTCTCTGTTCTTTTCGGGATTAACATTTTTTATCTATACTATATATCAATTATTATGTTCAATTTTACATATAAAATTAACCATTCAAAGTTCTACCGTCTTTGAACTTATTTCAAATCTTATTGTTTTGGGAATATTTGTACTGCTGTCAAGTCCTCTGAAAATCAAGACCAAGCTTGTGGTTGAGTCAATTACCAAACCTACAATAATTATGATTTTGATTTTCCTCTATATCGGCGGTAGTATGGCGACCTTCGGGGCATATTACATAATTCCGTCATCGGATTACAGAACGGCTACACTTAAAATTTTGACAATGATTGTGTCGGTGGTGTTCTCATTTTCAATACCGATTCTTTTGTACAATCAGATTAAAAAGAGCCAGTATATGCATGAAAACGATATCTACGAAAGACAGCTTAACGCACAGATTAATTATTACAAGAGCATTACGACTTCGGGATATGAACTGAGAAAAATCAGGCATGATTATAACGACCTTTCTATCGGATTAAAATCGCTTATCAACAGTCGGAAATATGATGAGGTTCTTCCTCTCCTGCAAAAATATGACAGCGAGATTATAAGCTCATTTCAGATTTTGTACAACACGGGCAATGATCTGACTGATGCGATTTTAAGCGATAAGCAGAAAAATGCAGACGAAAATATTAAAATCACATTTGAGGGTTCGCTTGCAAATGTGCCTGCCGACAGCCTTGAAATCTGCGTTTTGTTTAACAATATGATTGACATTGCGTTTGAAAATGTAAAGGAATTTTGCGGAAACGGAAAACAAATTATCGCCTTAAAAGCAGAAACAAGGGCTGGATTTCTCTTTTGCTGCATAAGCTTTCCGATTGAAAATGAAATAAAAAAGGCACAAAACAATGTTCTGTACCACAGCTTTGCGTATAAAACTTTGAAAAATCTTGCCGAAAAAAACGGCGGTAAAATTGAAACAAGCCTGTCGGATGACAGACTTGCAATAACCACGGGTTGGGTAGTTAATAATTTTAGTTAATTCTTTTCGGGAATTTTTGAATAAGCTTTTTAACATCAGTCTTTTCAATTTTGAGAAGGCTGATTTTTTTGTCTATGCCGCCCGCATAACCCGTAAGGTTTCCGTTTGTCCCGACAACACGGTGACACGGCACGATTATCGAAACGGGATTGTGTCCCACAGCACCACCGACCGCCTGTGCAGACATTCTCGAAATGCCACGCTGTTTTGCCAAAATTTTTGCAATTTCGCCGTAGGTCATAACTGAGCCGTAGGGAATTGTCAGGAGAATATCCCACACAGCCTTGCGAAATTCTGAGCCGTTAAGCGAAAGTTTGGGCATAAAATCGGGTTCGTTGCCCAAAAAATATATGTCAAGCCACTTTTTTGTCTGTTCAAAAACGGGCAGGGTTTTATCCTCAGTTTCACCTTTTACGGTTGACGCAAAGTACTTTTGTCCATCAAACCACAAACCGCAAAGGCTCTCACCGTCAGATGCCATAGTTATATTGCCAATCGGAGAATTATAATAATCATTAAAAAACATAATCTCACCCCACCTAATTGTACCGTGAAAGGCAGTTTTTGGCAAGAAAAAATCGACACGAAAATCGTGCCGACTTTGGTTACAGATTCATTTCTGAAAGTTCTTTTGCGGTTGCATCAACAAGTTTTTCACACTTTTTTGTGTTTTCGCTGACCATTCCGCCAACGCTGAAAAGCCCGCCTGTGATTGAATCCAATGCCGCATTTTTGGCTACATTGTCCATCCCCGCCTGAGTGGACTTTTGAATTGAGAATTTCTGCGTTTCCTTGCCGAAACCGCTCTTCATAATCCACACCTGATTCTGACTGTCGAGAGCTGGAAATGTTATTACGGTAGCCATTCCATGCTTTGTAAGTGACGGAGTTCCTGCCGTAAACTCTTTGTCTTTGATTGCATCAAAAAAGCTCTCAATCGTATAAGAATTTTGTGTCTTAATGTTTTTGGTTTTAACTCCGAATGCCATAGTAACTTCCTTTCAGATTAGTTAGCACCCCAGACATTTCCGTTTTTGTCCGTGAATTTGCCTGTAAGAACCATAATAAAATCAACAAGCCAACCGATACCGAAAACACCGCAAGTTAAAAGCCAGATGATACCTGTTCCGATTTTGCCTGTCATAAATCTGTGAACACCGAGTTCACCGAGAAAAAATGTGATTAGTACCGCCGCTGTTTTGCTCATTTGTAAGCACTCCTTTAAATTTTATTTGTGTAAGTACACTATACAGAATAAAAATTATAAATGCAACAATTTGGCAGTAATGTCAGTTTTTCGGCAAGAAAGTCATAAAATCACAAAGGACATTGCCAAATGACAATGCCCTCTGCGAATGAGTTAAAATGAATAAACCTGTTATCTGTTTTGAATTGCAATTTTTCTGTAGGTATCGAACTTAACCCACTTTGCAAAGAAATCTGCATCGTTGATGCTTTTAAGATTTGAATACTCGGAAAGAAACTGCTGAATTTTTTCGTTGCTGTCGGCAAGAACCTCGAAGCCTCTGCCGTTTACAACAGGAACACCGCCGTAGCTGTACTCCGATGTTGGAACGATATCGGTAATCTTGCGATCACGAACCTTTACGGCAACGCTGTCACGAAGAATTATAATATCAAAGCTGTCGGGATACTTATAGCTTTCGCCCTCAACAGGGATTGTGTCCCCTTTTGTATAGGTTTCCTTAACAGGCTGATATTTGAGAACATTAAGGCTTGAAGTGTCATAGAAAAACTCTTCAAAGATGTCACCTCTTGCCTCAAGTGAGCCGAGTACAAATGACGCCTTTTTTGCATCATCGGCTTTTTCTTCAACCGAATCAACAACACCGCAGGCCGATGTCATATTTGACACACGGTCAATCAAAATAAGCTCGCCGAGTGTTTTATGCTTTGAGAAAAGGTCAACCGCAATCGGCTCTGCAAGCAGAATTGTGCAGACTGCGATTCCGTTCTTTGTGAGTGAATCGGCAGGAATATGCTCGCCTGTGTTCACATCAACAGCGTACTTGATTTCGAAAACGATACCCGAAATAGTCTTTGTTCCGAGCTTTACAAGGTAATCCTTGCCGGCTGTAAGCTGTTCGTCATCCATCCAGAGAATTGACGCTGTAAGCTCCTGATAGGACGCAAGATTTGTGTCCTTTGTTATTACACAGCCACGGGATACATCAACTTCCTTGTCAAGTGTGATTGTAACGGGCTGTCCCTTGAAAGCAGTTCTTACATCCTTATCTGTCATAAGAATCTGCTTTACATGAGCCTTTTCATTACTCGGGAGTGTTACGATTTCATCGCCTACACTGATACTGCCCGACTCAATCTGTCCCTGAAAGCCTCTGAATGTGTGGTCGGGACGGCAAACTCTCTGAACAGGAAGATAGAATCCTTCTTCCTCCTCAGAGGAATCAACATCAACAGTTTCGAGATACTGAAGCAGAGGAACACCGTTGTACCACGGAATGTTTTCGGACTTTACGGTAACATTGTCGCCCTCTGTTGCGGAAAGCGGAATGATGTAGATATCGTCAAGTAAAAGCTCGTTTTTTAGTTCTTCAATCTGCTTTACGATTTCGTCAAAGCGTGACTTGCTGTACTTTACCAAATCCATCTTATTAACGGCAAAGACAAAATGTCTTATACCCATAAGCTTACAGATTCTTGCGTGTCGTCTTGTCTGAACAAGAACGCCCTGTGATGCGTCAATGAGGATAACTGCGAGGTCTGCAAAAGATGCACCTACAGCCATGTTTCTTGTATATTCCTCGTGACCTGGTGTGTCGGCAACGATAAAACTGCGGTTGTCGGTTGTGAAGTAGCGATAAGCAACATCAATTGTGATGCCCTGCTCACGCTCAGCCATAAGACCGTCAAGCAAAAGCGAATAGTCAATGTCACCGCTGCGACTGCCGACCTTACTGTCAAGCTCAAGAGCCTTTTCCTGATCGGCATAAATAAGCTTTGCGTCATAAAGTATGTGACCTATGAGTGTTGATTTACCGTCATCAACACTGCCGCAGGTAATAAATTTAAGTAAACCTTTCATCAGAAGTAACCCTCCCTTTTTCTGCGTTCCATACTGCCCTGTGCCTCGTTGTCAATTACTCTGGAGGTACGCTCCGAAGAAACGGAGCTGAGGGTTTCGTCAATAATTTCATCAAGAGTTGTTGCAGTTGACTCTATGCCGCCTGTAAGAGGATAACAGCCGAGTGTTCTGAAACGAACCGATTTCAATTCGGGTACTTCGCCCTCTTTGAGCGGAAAACGATCGTCATCAACCATAATAATGTTGCCGTCACGGTAAACAACAGGTCTTTTTGCCGCAAAGTAAAGCGGAACGATGTCAATTTTTTCTCTCTGAATGTACTGCCATATGTCCTTTTCTGTCCAGTTGGAAATTGGGAACACACGAATGCTTTCGCCCTTATTGATTTTTGTGTTGTAAAGCTTCCACATCTCGGGGCGCTGGTTCTTAGGATCCCATGCCTGTGCTTTATTTCTGAAAGAGAAAATTCTTTCCTTGGCTCTTGACTTTTCCTCATCTCGTCTGCCGCCGCCGAATGCCGCAGTAAAGCCGTATTTGTTGAGTGCCTGTTTGAGAGCCTGTGTTTTCATAATATCTGTGTAAGCCGCACCGTGATCAAACGGATTGATGCCTTTTTTAACACCTTCTTCATTGGTGTAAACGAGCATTTCAATTCCGAGCTTTTTTGCTGTGTCATCACGGAATTTTATCATATCCCTGAACTTCCATGTTGTGTCAATGTGGAGGAACGGGAACGGCGGTTTTTCGGGATAAAACGCCTTCATTGCAAGGTGGAGCATAACCGAGCTGTCCTTGCCTATTGAGTAGAGCATAACAGGCTTTTCGCACTCTGCCGCAACTTCTCTGATTATGTATATAGCTTCTGCTTCAAGCTCATCTAAATGTGAAAGCTGACTCATACCTTATCTCCTTTTCACGGAAATACTTACAAAGTGTTTCCTTAGTATTTGTTTGATTCTTTTTGATTTATATCAATCTTAATGACCTCGCCATGCGGTTTTTCAATTAACCACGAGAGGATATCTCCGTTCTTTTCGGTGTGAACCTTACTGCCCATACCGCCAATATCTGAACCGAGGAAAAAGCTGATTGCATATGCGGGACATTCTTTTATGCAGGAGGTGCAGCCCCAGCAATCCTTGGGATATTTGATGTACGCTTTGCCATTTTCGTCAGTCTTGATAAGACTTCCGGGGCAGACATTGCGACACCTTTTGCAGCCTATGCACTTGGACTTGTCAATTACTATGCTCATACTTTTCACCTCCCGTTACAAGGTCACGAATAATAATTTTTATCTCGCCGTTTTCAAGACGGGAATTAACATACTTGTTAAAGTTCCTGTCGTCCTTTTCGGGATAGTCAAGGTTTTCGGCAAAGCTGTGCCAGCGTGTTTCCTTTCTCGCTCTGAGGTGAGCAATTACGCTTTTGCAGACCGTAAGCCTTTCTTTAAGCTCGCAGATATACATAAGCTCCTGAAAATCTTCTGCATAGAGGTCATCTGTGAGCGTTTCAAGCTGTCTGATTTTGCAGTCAGCAATGTCAAGCTGTTTTTCGTTGAAACGGTAGTTTGTTTTTATACCGCCTGCGTAGCTGTCCATAACCGTCTGCATTGCCTCTTCAAGCTGTTCCGTGGTGTAGAGTGAATGGCGGTCTGTGAGATATTTCTCGGTTTCCCTAAGGTGATAATTTGTATCTTTATCGCTGATTTTCTCAAAGCTTTCTTTGCTGTCAATGTACTTAACTGCCGAAAGCCCTGCAATTTCACCCTCTGCAAGAGCGCCCGTAACATACTTCTGCGGACAACCGCCTGCAACATCACCGCCTGCAAAAAGTCCTTCAATTGTGGTTGCACGGTCTGTGTCAACCCAGTAACCGCTTGCCGTGTGACCGCCTACGATGTACGGCTCTGTTCCCTCAATTTCAACATTCTGCCGTGAAGGATTTCTTCCGCTTTCAATCCACTTGATTGTCTGCGAAGGTGCCATATTGAGATAGGCTTTTAAAAGTGATTCGTCCTGCTCGGCTGTGATTCCCTCTGTTCTGAGGTAGCAGGGACCTCTGCCCTCCTTATTTTCATTTACCGTACCGTAAACTCTTTCGGAAGTTGTAAGTCCGTACTTTGTTTCATAAACTTCGCCGAGTGAATTAATCTGCTTTGCGCCTACACCCTGTGCAAGAGTTCCCGTGGGGGCGATTGTGTCCTTGCATCTGAGTGCGATAAAACGCATTTCAAAGGTTGTCATCTCTGCACCGGCTCTGATTCCCATTGCGTAGCCTGCACCTGTGTTAAAGGGCGGATACCACATCTTATGGCGGGAAAATCCGGGGTTGTTCGGCTTGTAAAGTCCTGCCGCACCGCCTGTGGCAATTATGACAGCCTTTGCTTCGATTGTGTAGAAAATTCCGTTTTCAATGCCGAATCCGAATGCACCGTTGATTTTGTTGTCCTTTACCGAGTAATCAAAAATATTAACACGGTTGAGAACCGTTACATTCTTTGCCTTTTCGACTGCGTCCGCAAGAATCGGCTTTATGTTTTCACCGTTGATTTTAAGGTTTCGGTTGCCTCGTGTAACATATTTTCCGTTCTTGTCCTTTAAAATTACAAGACCGAGTTTTTCAAGCCTGTCAGTTACTTCGTTGAGCTTTTCGGACATGGTAAGGAGCAAATCCTCTCTGACAATCCCGTCGGCGTCCTTTTTAGCGTAGTCAACATAGTCCTGCGGTTTTCTGCCCTCAACAATGTATGCGTTAAGAGCGTTTACACCTGCGGCAAGACAACCGCTTCTTTTGATGTGTGCTTTTTCACAGATAAGAACCTTTTTGTCCGAATTTTCGGAAATGGTCAGAGCCGCATAACAGCCTGCCGTTCCGCCGCCTATAATGAGGACATCGGTACTTATTTTTTCTGTTTTCATAGGATTTCACTCCCTTGCCGTTATTGTTTCTCGTCAAGATATTTTTCTGCCGAAATCACACAGTTTGCACCGTCCGACACGGCTGTAACGACCTGACGAAGTGCTTTTGTTCTGATGTCACCGCCTGCAAAAATACCGTCTGCGGAGGTTTTTCCGCTTTCATCGGCAATAATGTAACCGTCCTTGTCGGTTTTGACAAGATTTGCAAGAGGTTTTGTATCGGGAACACTTCCGACTGCAACGAAAACACCGTTGCAATCAAGCTGTTTTTCTTCTCCGTTTTGTAAAAGTGTGACCGAAGTCACCTTTGTATCTCCGTTAATTTCAGATACCGTTGCATTTGTAAGAGCTTCAATATTTTCCGTGGCAAACACCCTGTTCTGCAAGGCTCTGCCTGCTCTGAAGGAATCCCTTCTGTGAACGAGATAAACCTTTTTGCAGAATCTTGAAAGCAGAAGTGCGTCACCCAAAGCAGTGTCACCGCCGCCTGTTACCACGGTAATTTTATCCTTATAGAAAGCCGCATCACACACCGCACAATAAGAAACTCCGTTACCCGAAAATTCCTTTTCGCCTTTCACACCAAGCTTTCTGCGCTGTGTTCCTGCCGCATAGATTACGGTTTTTGTTTCAAGACTTTCACCGCCGTCAATGTTTACGGAGAAGTTACCGTTAACTCTTTCAACCTCGGTAACCTCTCCCTCAACAAATTCAGCACCGAGTTTTTCGGCGTGAGTTCTGAACTTTTCTCCGAGGTCAAAGCCCGTTTCACCGTAAAGTCCGGGGTAATTATCTACTCTCTCGCTCTCGGCAATCTGTCCCGTACCCATAAATTCTTTTTCAACCACAACCGCTTTAAGGCTTTCACGCTGTGCATAAATTGCAGCTGAAAGTCCTGCGGGGCCGCTGCCGATAATCACGATGTCGTACATAATCTCCCTCCTTTACTCTATAACAAGTTCTTCCTTTTCTGCTGTATCTCCCGTAATTTTGAATGAATTGAGAACGGGGGTTTCTCTGTCCATAAGCGAAAGAATCATATAGCTTGCCTTGCTGTCAAAGGCAAGTCTTTTGTCCTCTTCAGACGGTCTTGACGGCGATTCGGGATGTGAATGCCAGTTGCCGAGAGGAACAAATCCGTTCTTTCTCATATCTTTGATTGCCTCAAGCTGTTCCTTTGGATCAAGCGAAAAATGTTCGTTTGAATGGTCAATGTTTGTAAGGAGATAAACCTTTTTAATCTCCTTGTCACCGCCCTCAACCGTTCCTGCAATAAGACCGCAAGCCTCATCGGGAAGCTCCTTTACAGCGTGAGCAAGTATTTTTTCAAAGTCGCTTTTTGTAAGTTTTATCATAAATGAACACCGTCACATTCTGCCTGTTCGTAGTCGATAAGCTCTGTGATTGTCGGATTGTCACCGCAGACTGCGCAATTGTGTGTGTCACTCGGAAGTTTTACCTTGCGAAATTCCATTTTGAGTGCGTCATATGTAAGAAGATAGCCCGTGAGCAGCTCGCCCTGACCGATGATGTACTTGATTGCTTCCATTGCCTGTAGGCTGCCGATTACACCGCCCATTGCACCGATAACACCTGCCTGCTTACAGGTTGGAACTGCATCCTTTGGCGGAGGGTTCTTGAATACACAACGGTAACAAGGGCCTTCACCCGGCACATAGGTCATAAGCTGACCTTTAAATCTGATGATTCCGGCGTGTGAGAAAGGCTTTTTAGCCATTACACAGGCATCGTTGATAAGGAACTTTGCCGGAAAGTTATCCGTACCGTCAATGATGAAGTCATACTCCTTTACAAGGTCAAGTATGTTTTCGCTTGTAACAAATGTGTGGTATGTCTTTACGGTAACATCGGGGTTGATAGCCTTCATTGTTTCCTTTGCCGACTCAACCTTAGGCTTGCCGATATCCTGTGTTGAGTGGATAATCTGTCTTTGAAGATTTGAGAGATCCACCTCGTCTGCATCTGCAATTCCTATTGTGCCTACACCTGCGGCGGCAAGATACATTGCGGCAGGAGCGCCGAGTCCGCCTGCACCGATAATGAGAACCTTTGCATTAAGGAGCTTTTTCTGTCCCTTTGCGCCGACCTCTTTAAGAATAATGTGTCTTGAATATCTTTCAAGCTGTTCGTTTGAAAATGCCATTACTGACCGCCTCCCATAAAGTAAAGGAACTCTACAACATCGCCGTCCTTTAAGGTTGTTTCTTCAAATGTACCGCTCTTAACAAATTCGTCATTGATTGTAACGGTTACATACTCGGGTGTTTCAACATTCTCGTCAATAATGAGCTGTGCTACCGTAAGATTGTCTGCAACTTCCTTTTTGTTTCCTGCAACTGTGATTGTCATAACGATTACTCCTTAATAAGTTTTTCTGTCACTTCGATTATTTCTGATTTTTTGACCGCACCTCTGAGTCTTTCTTTCTCTTCACCGTTTTTTAAAAAAACGAGTGTGGGTGCCGCCTGTACTTCATATTCCGACGCAAGCTCGGAATCAAAATTAACATTTATCTTTGCAATTTTCAGCTTGCCCTCATACTCTTTTTCAAGCTCAAAGAGTACGGGTGAAAGTCTTTTGCAAGGTATACAGCTGTCGGAATAAAAATCCGCAAGCACGAGTGTATCGGCTGAAAGAACTTCGCTCTGAAAATTGTCTTTGCTTACTCTCTGCGGCATTTAATCACCAACCTTTTCAACAATCAGGTCATATGTGCCGTCCTCGTTGTCAATGAGCTTGAGAATTTTGTGTCCCTCTTCCTTGATACTTCTCGGAACATTCTGAACAGGCTCGCCGTCATTCATTTTGATTGAAAGGATCTGACCTTCGTCAAGTTCTTCAAGGGCAACCTTTGCCTTTACAAAAGTTGTCGGGCATACCACATCGGTAATATCTACTGTATCGTCAATTACAAAATCAGCCATTGTAAACCTCCAAAATTCTCTGTTCAAATTTTTCTCTGCCTACTCTGTCGATTGTAAACTTAAAGCGTTCGCTCGGCTTTGCGTTTTCTGCAAAGAAGTTAAGAGCGGCATCACAGATTTCCATAAGTTTTTCTTTATTTTCGATAAACGGAATAATTGTTTCGCCCTTATTGATTGAGTTGCCGAAAAGTCCGCCGAATGAAACAATGTAGCCATGAATTGTGTCCCACGCATCTGTCGGGCAAGCCTTGAAGCATCTGCCGCAGTAGTTACACTTTGAATTGTCAACGGAAATTTTTCCGTCCTCAAGAGTGATTGCACCCTGACGGCAGGCCTTTACGCAGACTCCGCAACCGATACAAGCGTCCTCTTTCCATGAAACCTTGATTCCGCCCTTGATACCGACATCGTTTTCCTCAGCTTTAAGGCAGTTGTTCTGACAGCCTGTTATACCGAACTTGAACTTGTGCGGAAGTTCCTTTGCAAAATATCTGTCGTCAAGCTCCTTTGCAAGAGCGTATGTATCAATACAACCGCTGGGACAGATTGCCTCACCCTGACAGGCTGTAATTGTTCTTACTCTCGGACCGCAAACACCCGGCTCAACATCGCCCTCGGCAAGTGCGTCCTTAACTGCCTCAACATCATCAAGCTTTACAAAAGGAATTTCAACACTTTGTCTTGATGTGAGGTGAACATAACCGTCACCGTAGTTTTCCGAAACCTCGGCAATTTTCGCAAGCTGTTTAGCTGTGAGGTTGCCGCCTACAACTCTGAGCCTGAGCGAAAAATTATTTTTCTGTTTTTGACGCATAAAGCCGCCCTTTTTAAGCGTAGCATAATCAACTGCCATTTCTCTTACTCCTCCGATTCATTCACATTTATACTGTCTACAGCCTGTTTGAAGTCAGACTTTAAATCCTCAATATTCTCAATGCCGACGCTGATTCTTATTGTATCCTCAAACACGCCTGCGTTTCTTTTTTGTTCTTCTGTTCCGTGAGCGTAAATTGTGCTTGACGGATGAATTACAAGTGTTCTTGTGTCGCCTATATTTGTTGCATTTGTTGCATACTTCAAATTGTTGATAAGCTTAAACGCTCTTTCTTTACTTCCTGCCCTGATCGTGAGGATTGCACCGCCTTTTCCCTTCAACAGCTTTTTACAAAGGCTGTAATAAGGAGAAGCTTCAAGAGCCGGATAGTTGACTTCGATTCCGTTTTGTGTTTCAAAGAACTTTGCAAGCTCAAGAGCGTTGTAACAAAGACGTTCCATACGAAGTCCGAGTGTTTCAAGTCCGACAGAGTTCATAAAAGCATTAAACGGTGCAAGGCAACAGCCTATGTTTCGCCAGATACCGTTTCTCAGCTTTGCAACATATGCAAGCCGACCGAATTTTTTGTACTCTGCAAGACCTTTGTATCTTTCCGTATTCCATTCAAAATTGCCGCTGTCAACGATTATTCCGCTGATTGAATTTCCGCCTCCGTTAATGTACTTTGACGAGGAATGAACAACGATGTCCGCACCGTGTTCAAACGGCTGAATAAGATACGGAGTTGCCGTTGTGCTGTCGATAACGAGCGGAACACCGTGTGAATGAACAAGCTCTGATACAGCGTCAAGATCGGCAATTTCAAGTCCGGGATTGCCGATAAGCTCGGCAAAGACTGCTTTTGTTTTTTCGTTTATGAGCGGTTCAATCTCCTCGGCTGTCACCTTGTTGACATATCGTGTAACAATTCCGAAAGGCTCAAGATCTCCAAACAAATCAATTGTTCCGCCAAAAAGGCCTGCGCTTGCGATTACCTCGTCACCTGATTCAAGAATGTTCAGGAGTGCCATCGTAACGGCTGCCATACCTGACGAACACGCAACCGCACCGACACCGTTTTCAATGGAAGCAATTCTGTTCTCAAAAGATGTTACCGTGGGATTGCCTATTCGAGAGTAGGCGTAGCCGGGAGCTCTGTTGTTGAACACCTTTTCAAGCTGTTCGGCAGAGCTGTGCGAAAATGCACTGACCTGATAAATGGGAGTTAAGGTTGAGCCAAAAACCTTTTCACCGTTAAACCCCTTGTGAAGTAATGCGGTGTTAAACTCCATAATATCACCAACCCCTTAATTTCATACAATCAACCCTTTTGTGTAAGACCGTCGTAAGAATTTGTCTGACGGCTTCGATTGATATAGGTAGATTATACTCCATTAATCATAGTATTTCAATAGGTTTAATAAGATTTTACCTCTTGCACAATTTTTCTTTAAAATTTGCCGTAATTCCATTATTTCCTACAATGCATATTTGTTTAGTAGGTATTGATTTTTAAATTAAAAACTGTTACCATTATTATATACTCTTTCAGCAAACAAAACGCACGGAAAGGAGATGCTAAAATTGAAGATTTCAACAAAGGTGGAATTCGGAATCATCGCTGTTATTGACATTGCGTCACACTCACTAAACGGCAATGCGGTAACAACTCCCGAAATTGCCAAACGGCAAAATATATCTAAAAAGTATCTTGAACAGATTCTCTCGTCACTCAGCTCGGCAGGACTTGTGCGAGGTCAAAAGGGTTCAAACGGCGGTTATGTTATTGCAAAAAACCTTAAAGAGATTACATTCAAGGATATCATAAACGCACTTGACGCAAATGTTCTGAGCAATGTTTATTTTAACACTCGGGGCGATGATGATGTTATGATAAGACTTATCGACAACAGTCTTTGGTCGAAGATGTCGTCATATCTTCAGGAATATGCCGAAAGCATTACACTTGCACAGCTTTGCGATGAGTATATCAAAAACAATGAAATTGAACACAACATTCCGATGTACTACATCTGATAGATTAAAAACAAAAAGCCACCGATTTTTATGTCGGTGGCTTTTCTTGTTTTATCGGATTTTATTTAAAGCTTTCAATAACCTGACAGGTTTTTTCAATGTCATCTTCCGTGTGCGCAAATGAAACAAACATCGCCTCAAACTGTGACGGTGCGGCATAGATTCCGTTTTCAAGCAGATGATTGTAATACTCAGCATATCTCTTTGTGTCGGCTGTGGTTGCCGTGTCATAGTCAACAACCTTTTTGTCGGTAAAAAACGCTGTCATAATCGAACCCACACGGTTCACATTAAGTCCTGCGTTCTTCATTGCATTTTCAATCTTTGCAGACTTGCGTTCAAGCTCAGGATATATCGAATCTTTATTTTTTTCAAGAATTTTAAGCGTTGCAATGCCTGCACTTACCGCTACCGGATTTCCCGAAAGTGTGCCTGCCTGATAAACAGAACCGAGAGGAGCAACACACTCCATAATCTCTTTTCGACCTCCGTAAACCGCAAGCGGCATTCCGCCGCCGACAATTTTTCCGAGGGTTGTAAGGTCGGGTTTTACTCCGTAAAGCTCTTGAGCACCGCCGAGTGAAAGTCTGAAGCCTGTGATTACTTCATCAAAAACAAGAAGCGAGCCGTGCTTTTCAGTGATTTCACGCAAGAATTTTAAAAATCCTTTTTTGGGCGGAACAACACCCATATTTGCGGCACAAGGCTCAACGATTACACAGGCAATTTCATCACCGCAGTTATCAAAAAGCTGTTGCACGGATTCTTCATCGTTATACTTTGCAAGGAGAGTTGTGTCTGTGTAGCCTTTCGGCACACCTGCGCTGTTCGGAATTGAATTTGTAAGAAGTCCCGAACCGCCCTTTACAAGCAAACCGTCGGAATGGCCGTGGTAACAGCCCTCGAATTTTACGATTTTATCCCTTTTTGTAAAGCCTCTTGCGGCACGGATTGCGCTCATAACCGCCTCTGTGCCTGAATTTACAAGTCGGAGCATTTCAATTGACGGCATATTTTTGCGGATAAGCTCGGCAAGTTCAATTTCTCCGCTGTGGCACGCACCGAATGTAAGTCCGTTCTGACAGGCAGAAGTCACGGCCTTGATAACATCGGGCTGTTTGTGACCGAGGATATTCGGTCCCCATGAGCAGATATAGTCGATAAACTCGTTTCCGTCAACATCATAAATTTTAGAACCCTCTGCACGGTCGATAAAAAGCGGAGTTCTTCCGACCGAACGACACGCACGGACAGGACTGTTCACACCGCCGGGCATAAAGTCAAGCGCCTGTGCGTATAGCTTTTCGCTTTGAGTTGTATTCATAAAAACACTTCCCTATTTGTAAAATTCGTCAATCCATTTTGCAACATCAAGTGCGTGGTATGTGATTATGATATCCGCACCCGCCCTCTTGATTGCAATCATATTTTCGCACACAATTTTCTTTTCGTCAATCCAGCCTTTTTCGGCAGCCGCCTTGACCATTGCATATTCACCGCTTACATTATAGGCAACAAGCGGAAGGTCAAAGCGTTCGCTTGCGGCTTTTACGATATCGAGATATGCAAGTGCAGGCTTGACCATAACCATATCCGCACCCTCGTCAATATCATCTGCAATTTCACGCAGAGCCTCTTTGCCGTTTGCGTAATTCATCTGATAGCTTTTTCTGTCGCCAAATTCGGGAGCAGATTCTGCGGCGTCACGGAACGGCGAATAGTAGCCTGAGGCAAATTTTGCACTGTATGACATAATCGGAGTGTTGATAAGTCCGTTTTCGTCAAGTGCGTTTCTGATTGCAGACACTCTGCCGTCCATCATATCCGACGGAGCGATGATATCCGCACCTGCTTTTGCAAGGCTGACAGCCATTTTAGAGAGGAGCGGAAGTGTTTCGTCATTGAGAATTTCGTGACCGCAAACAACACCGCAATGACCGTGACTTGTGTATTCACAAAGACAGACATCGGCAATAATAAGGAGTGACGGATAATTTTTCTTTATGTATCTGATTGCGTTCTGAGTTACACCGTTATCGTCATAGGCTGATGTTGCAAGCTCGTCTTTATGCTTTGGAATTCCGAAAATAAGAAGTCCTGCAATGCCGCTGTTTTCAATTTTTTTAAGAATCTCGTCTGCTCTGTCAAGCGAATATTGGTAGACATTCGGCATTGAATCAACAGGCTTTTTAATATTTTCACCCTCTGCAATAAAAATCGGGTAAATCAAATCGCCCTTGTCAATTCTTGTTTCACGAACAAGACTGCGAATCTGCTCGCCTGCTCTTAATCTTCTGAATCTTCTCATATATTTATCCTTCTTTCAAAGTTACTTCCTTGATTATAGTTTCCAAAATTCCGTCTGTGTCCTTCGTTTTTGCAATCTTGAACGAATTTACGCCGTGACTTTCAAGTGCCTCGGCGGTAATTTCACCTATGCAGACAACGGAAGTTCTGTCGGAAATAATTGCTCCGCCGTCAAAAAATGTGTTCACACCCGACGCACTCGCAAAAGTAATAAAATCGGTATCAACAACGGAATTATCCTGTTTTTTCTCAAGCTGAATGTCATAGGTTTTGATATCATCAAAGTCAATGTTGTTATCAGCCAAAATCCGAGTGAGTTCGGGCGAACCGTTTTCGGCACGCAGAATCAATACTTTTTCGCCGCTTTTCACCGTTTTTGCAAGCAAAATTCCAAGTTCACGGGTTGTGTAGACATTCGGAATACAGTCGGCAAAAATTCCGTACTTTTCAAGTACAGCCGCTGTTCCCGAACCAATCACCGCAAACTTGACATTTGCAAAACTGCGGATATCCTTTTTCAGCTTACGCAGTCGGCTCATAAAAATTTCTGCACCGTTCATACTTGTAAGCACCACATAATCGTAGCCGTCAATACCGTTTATTGCATTGTCAAAAACTTCGTTGTCATGATATTCAATCACCTTTAAAAGGTCATGCCTTTTAACCTCTGCACCCGAAAGCGTAAGCATTTTGCCGAGCTTGTCGGAGAGCTTTCTCGTACCCGTAACAGTAACCGAAACATTTTTCAAAGGTCTTGTAATTGTGGGGGCAAAGTCAAATTTTGTGGTTTCGCCAACCACTATAACGGCAGGCGGTACAACCTCTGCTGATTTAACATTTTCGCAGATTGTCGAGAGAGTTCCCCTCACGGTTTGATTTTTTGCACAAGCGCCGTTTGACACAACGGCAACGGGAGTATCCTCCGATTTACCGTTCTGAATAAGATTTTCCACAATGTCGGGGAGGTTTCTCAATCCCATAAGAAAGACAAGCGTTCCGTCGGTTTCGGCACATTTCTTTATATTTTCGGGCAGGGTGTCCTGTGCCGTATGTCCCGTGATTATATGAACACTTCGGCTCAGATTTCTGTGTGTAACAGGGATTCCCGCAAGTTCGGGAACGGCAATCGAGGAAGAAATTCCGGGTACAATGTCAAACGGAATATCGGCACTTTTGAGGGCTTCAATCTCCTCTCCGCCTCTGCCGAACACGAACGGATCGCCGCCTTTAAGACGGACAACCGTTTTGCCATCTCTCGCCTTTTCAACAAGGATTTCGTTAATATTTTCCTGTTTTTCGCTGTGTCTGCCCGAACGCTTTCCAACGCAGATTTTTTCAGCCGTTTCGGGTGCAAAACCGAGCAATGACACATCTATAAGGCTGTCGTAAACAAGCACATCGCAATGTCTGATATACTCTGCACCACGCATTGTTATCAGATCAAAATCGCCGCATCCCGCACCGACAATATACACTCTTCCGTTACTCAATTTCGCTCACCAGCCTTTTTGCAAGTTTGATTCTGTTTGAAATTCCATCTGTTCCGCTGACTGTTTTTTTGCAGTCGGCAGACAGATAAAGCGTTATCCTGTCGTTTTCAACCTTTGAAATTGCACCGACGGGAGTTGAACAATCGGCATTGAGGCTGTGCAGAACCTGTCTTTCGGTTTCAAACGAAAGCATTGTATTTTTGTCGCTGATTTCAGCGAGCATTTTGGAAACCTCGCTGTTTTTTCTGCTTTCAATCGCAACTATTCCCTGACACGGTGCAGGGAGAAATTCATCGGTATCAAACGGAATTACCGTGTAGTTCTCACCGTTGCAAAGGTCAAGTCTTTCAAGTCCTGCCTTTGCAAGCACAAGAGCATCGTACTCACCGTTCAACAGCTTTTTAAGTCGGGTGTCAACATTGCCCCTTATATCCTTGAATTTTGCATTAGGATAGATTTTCTCCGCAAAAAGCTTTCGCCTTAAACTGCCTGTTCCGATGACAAAACCATCCTTTGTTTCAAAATTGTTGCGTGTAACAAACACATCGCCATAGCTGCCCCTTGGCAACACGGCGGAAATCTCAAGTCCGTCTGCAATTTTTGTCGGCAAGTCCTTTGCACTGTGAACGGCAACATCTGTTTCTCCGCTCAAAAGTGACATTTCAAGCTCCTTGATGAACACACCTTTTCCGCCCAAAGCTGCAAGCGGTTTGTCAAGGGTTTTGTCACCTGTTGTCGAAATGTAAACCGTTTCAATTTCAACATTCGGAAAACGGTTTTTCAGCGTTTTTATTAACATTTCGGTTTGTGCAAGGGCAAGCCTGCTTTTTCTTGTTCCGATTTTTATCGTCATTGTTCGTATTCCTCAATCAAATTTTCAACAGTTTTTTCATCGGGTTCAAGTCCCGAAAGGCAAAGCGAAAGAAGCTGTTCAAAAATTTTCCTTCTGTCATCTTCCTTTTCAACTTTCTCCTTAATTATCGGGCGATATTTCCACAAAACCTCGGTTATGTTTTCGTTCATACTTTCAAGGATTCCCATAAAAAGCTCTTTAAGATATTTTGCGTAAATCGGACTTTTGCCCGATGTTGTAATTCCCGCCGTTATGCCGTTTTTGCTTGCAATTGCAGGAAAAATAAATCCGCATTTTTCCTTATCGTCAACTGTGTTGACAAGAATATTTTTCTCATTGCAAAGCTGAAAAATTCTGCCGTTGAGCGTTTCATCATCGGTTGCACTGACAACGCAAAACGCACCGTCAAGGTCGCTGTCACAAAATCTGCGGTCAATGATTTTTACATTCAAAGCCTTGATTTCATCGCAGATTTTCGGGGCAACAACGGTTATGTCCGGCGAGAACGGCGTCAGCTTTTCAATCTTTCTGAGTGCAACCGTACCGCCGCCGACTACGAGTATTTTTTCGTTTTCAATGTCAATATAAAACGGGAAGTATGCCATTAGTTATTCTCTCCGCACTTTCTGTAGATTTCAAGAATTCTTGCAAATTCTTCTGCCGAAACATCGGATTTCAGCTTATAAATGAATTTTTCCGAAAAATCTGACGGCATTGCGTTTTTCACAGACTGCATACACGGCAGAAATTCGTGAAAGGCAAGGTCTTTTTTGAGAACTTCAATTTCCTCAAAAATTATTTCTTTTGCACTTTCAACGCTGTCGAGTTTGAGAGCATTGTTCTCGTTTGCAAGCTGTTTTATGCAGTCAATGTTAATGAGCCTTACACCGCTTATTTTGGGGATATTTTCGTCAATGTCGGGCGGTACGGCAAGGTCAATAAACAGCCTTGATTTTTCGGTTTTTATATTGTTTTTTAAATCATAATATGTAACCGTGTAATGCGGTCCGCTTGTGGCACTGATTACGCAGTCTGCAAAATCAAACGCTTTGTATCTTTCGTCATAATCAATCACATTCGCACCCGTATTTTCAAAAACAGTTTCTGTTTTGTGCTTTCGTGAAGTCACGGTAACGCTTATACCTTTGTGCGACAAAAGATTTTTCACAACGGTTGAGCCGACCTTGCCTGTTGCACCGATTACAAGGACATTCAGCTCACCGTCTTTGAATTTTGCCGCCTCGTTTGACGCAAGAGTTGCAACTGAAACCGATGTTTTTGAAATGGCGGTTTCGGTCTTGATTTTTTTTGCACAGGCAACAGCCGCCTGAACACACATATTAAGCTCATATGCAACCGTGCCGTTGTCCTTTGCAAAGGCGTAGGCTCGCTTTAACTGACCGAGTATTTCATCTTCACCGATAACCATTGATTCAATTCCGCCTGCCACCCTGAAAAGATGGAGCAAAGCCCTGTCACCGTAGAAAAGACAGATGTACTTTTTTAGTTCGTCAAAATCAATTCCCGAAAAATCCGAAAGAACGGTTTCAACCGTTTTCACAGATGATTCGTCACCGCAAAAATAAACCTCGGTTCTGTTGCAGGTGCAGAGAATCAAACACTCGCTGATATTTTCAGAATAATAAAGTTCGTCAAGAAATGTCTTTTTTTGCTCATCGGGAAAGGCAAGCTTCTTTCTCACAACCACATTTGAAGTTTTGTGACTTACGCTCAGGCAGTACATAAAAATTTCGCTCCGTTACAAATAAAATCCGACAGTAAAATACACTTTTAAAGTTATTTTATTACTGCCGACAGCTATTGTCAATTAAAGTTAGTCAGTTGTTTTACCACTAAACCTATCTGTTTGGTATGTTTTGATTATACTACATTCACCATTCCATGTCAATAAATTTCGGGTTTTGCTTGACAAAAACAGTGATTACAATATAAACTATACAAAGATACCTCCCGTCAGCAAACAGCGGGAGTTTTATTCCGATGTAAATACTTATTGTACCGATAGGAATACTAAATGATTTGAATATGTATTAAGGAGCGTTTTTATGCTTAATCAGTTTTCAAGAACACAGCTTTTGATTGGCAAAGAAGCTATGGACAGGCTTTCAAAAACAAGAGTTGCAATTTTCGGAATCGGCGGTGTAGGCGGATACACGGCGGAGGCTCTTGCAAGGAGCGGAGTCGGCGAGCTTGACCTTATTGACGATGACAAGGTGTGCCTTACAAACATCAATCGCCAGATTTTTGCAACAAGAAAAACAGTAGGCAAATACAAGGTTGATGTTGCAGAGGAAAGGCTCAAGGACATCAATCCCGACATAATCATCAACAAACACCGGACCTTCTACACTCCCGAAACCTCGGAAAAATTCGACTTTTCAAAATACGACTATGTAGTTGACGCAATTGACACGGTAACAGGCAAAATTGAGCTTGTTATGCAAGCCGACAAAGCCAAGACGCCTATCATCTGTTCAATGGGAGCAGGTAACAAGCTTGATCCTACAGCGTTTGAGGTTGCCGACATTTACAAAACCTCGGTCTGTCCTCTTGCAAGGGTTATGAGACACGAACTCAAAAAGAGAGGTATCAAAAAGCTGAAGGTTGTTTATTCAAAGGAAAAGCCTATCACACCCGTTGACGATATGACAATAAGCTGTAAAACAAATTGCATATGCCCTCCAGAAACTGAGAGAAAATGCACCCAACGCAGACAGGTTCCCGGCAGCACCGCATTTGTTCCGTCGGTTGCAGGTCTTATCATAGCCGGCGAAGTTATCAAGGACTTGATTAAATGATTAAAAAATCATTTACAGTTATCGCAGGACTTGACTGTGTTGGAAAAACAAGCCTATACGGAATTTTAAGTGGTGAAAGAATTGTAACAAACAATGTTGATTATTCTGACACATACTGCCTTGATAACAATATTTCTTTCACACAGGAAACCACTCTTTCAGGACACAGAACCGAGAAAACAATTCAGCAGGCACGAAAACAGGGCTACTATGTTATTATGTACTATGTAGGTCTTAACTCAAAAGAAGAAAGTCTTGCAAGAATTGAAAACAGGGTACGGAAAGGCGGTCATGATATTCCGAAAAATGATGTGTGCAGGAGATTTGATAACCGCTTCGATTCTTTAAAAAGAATTGTTCCGCTGTGTGATGAAGTAATTTTTTATGATAATGAAAACGGATTTATTAAAGTTGCCGAAATAAAAAACAACAAATTCAATTATTCAAACGGTTACAGACCTAAATGGATTACAGAATTTGAAAATAAACTGAAATTAGGCTAAGGAAATGCAAAGCACCGAGAGAAATTACCCTCGGTGCTTTGCTTGTTTTTATAGGATTTTTTACAGTTGATATCGTGATTAAACAGATTAGATGATAACCGATTCTTCCTGAAGTGATTTGTTACGGAGAATCTGAACCTCATCGCCTTTGGTAATGAAAAGCCGATAAAGAAATACATTGACCTTTTCTCCGACGGTAATCGGAGTTTCGTCAAGTCCTCTGTACGCATAAACCGTGCCTCCGTCACATTTTACGGCAATTTCGATATTGTCGCCTCTGAACGAAGTCTTTATAACCTCGCCGACGGATACAGACGCTTTTTGTGCAGTTGTTTCGCTGAGTTTTGTCACCTTTACAAATTCGGGACGGATAACTGCACGGTCAACATTATCGACAACATCAAAGGTCTTGAACTTTGTATAATCGTCAAGCGTAGTAGTCTGACCGAAAAATGATGCGGAAAATGCAGTTTCGGGATGCTGATAAATGTCAATCGGCGAGCCTATCTGCTCAATTCTGCCCTTGTTTGTAATTATAATTTCATCGGCAACCTCAATAGCCTCGCTCTGATCGTGGGTTACAAATATACTTGTAACGCCGAGCCTTTCAATCATATTCTTAAGCCATGAGCGAAGCTCCTGCCTAACCTTTGCGTCAATTGCGGCAAAGGGTTCGTCAAGCAGAAGAAGATTCGGGTTTGGCGCAAGCGCTCTTGCAAAGGCAACACGCTGTTTTTGACCGCCCGAAAGCTGGCTTGGATAACGCTTTTCAAGTCCTTCAAGACCGATAAGCTTTACAAGCTCATTTACTCTCTCTTTGATAAATTTCTTGCTTTTTTTCTGAATTTTCAGACCGAAAGCAATATTATCAAAAACTGTCATATATCTGAAAAGAGCGTAGTTTTGGAATACAAAGCCTATGCCTCTTTTGCTTGCGGGAATATCGTTGACAACCTTTCCGCCAATTACAATTTCGCCGCTGTCGGGATTTTCAAGTCCTGCAATCATACGAAGAATTGTTGTTTTGCCGCTGCCCGAAGGACCGAGAAGTCCGATAAGCCTGCCCTTTTCAATACCAAAGTTTACATTGTCGGATGCCTTGTAGTCACCGAAAGTTTTATTTATATTTTTAAGCTCAACATACATTACGCATCCTTCTTTCCTTTGTATTCAACCATACTTCTGATAATCAAAATCGCAATCGCCATAAGCACAAGTATTGATGAAACCGCAAATGCGGGAACATACTTGAACTCGTTGAACAAAATTTCAACATGGAGTGGAAGTGTGTTTGTTTTTCCTCTTAAATGTCCCGAAATTACCGAAACTGCACCGAATTCACCCATTGCTCTTGCGGCACAGAGTACAACTCCGTAAAGGAACGCCCATTTTATGTGCGGAAATGTTATTTTTCTGAAAATAGTCGTGCCTTTTGCACCCATAAGTGCGGCGGCTTCTTCCTCATCCGTACCCTCGGATTCAAGCACGGGAATAAGCTCCCTTGAGATGAACGGGAATGTTACAAACACGGTTGCAAGGATAATTCCCGGAACGGCAAAGATAACCTTGATTCCAAGTTCGCTTAAAAGCGGATATATCGGGCTTTGTCTGCCGAATGTGAGTACAAATATAAGACCTGCGATTATGGGCGAAACCGTTACGGGGAGGTCGATGAGTGTTGTAAGAAGTTTTTTGCCCTTAAATCTGAACTTTGTAATTGACCAGGCGGCAAAAATTCCAAATACCGTATTGAACAGTACCGCAAACACGGTTGCCTCAACAGTAAGCACAATTGCCTTTACCGTGTAATCATCGCTGACAGCCTGCCAGAACACCTCTGCACCGCTTTTGAAAGCCTCGCAGATTACCGTAACAAGAGGAAGAACGAGCATTACGAATACAAATAAAAGCGCAATACCTATGAGTATGTACTTTACAACCTTTGACCGCTTTGTTTCTTCGTACATTTTATCTTCCCCCTTTCAGAATTTTTGCATTTCTGTGCTGAACCATATTTACAAGGAACAGAATCAAAAAAGATGCGGCAAGCATTACAAGTGCGATTGCCGTTGCACTTTTGTAGTCATATTCCTGCAGCTCCGACATAATGATAAGCGGAGTGATTTCTGTTTCAAACGGCTTGTTGCCTGCAATAAAAACAACCGAACCGTACTCACCAAGACATCTTCCAAATGCAAGACCAAAGCCTGTGAGAACCGAGGGAAGAATTTCGGGAAGAATAATTTTTCTGAAAATTCTGAATCTGCCTGCACCCATAACTCCTGCCGCCTCTTCATAAACAGGGTCAAGCTTTTCAAGGACAGGCTGAACTGCTCTTGTTACAAAAGGTATTCCAACAAATACAAGTGCAACCGTAATACCAACTCTTGTGTAGGCAATGCTTATGCCGAACTTTGCAAAAAATCCACCGATAAGACCTGTGTCGGCAGTCAGAGAAGTAAGTGCAATGCCGGCAACCGCTGTCGGAAGTGCAAACGGAAGCTCAATCATACCGTCAAGAATTCTTTTGCCCGGGAATTTGTAACGAACAAGCACCCACGCAAGAATTACACCCATAACGGCATTGATGAGAGATGCAATAAATGCGGTTATAAAACTAACCTTGTAGCTTGCAAGCACTCTTTCACGGGTGATTGCCTCCCAAAATTCAGAGGGGCTCATCTGTGCCGTATAAATAACGAGAGCGGCAAGAGGAATCAGCACAACAAGGCTTAATAATGTAATTGTTACACCCAAAGAAAGACCGAAGCCCGGAATTACTCTTTTTGCTTTTTTTGACTTTTTTGCCTGAACCATCATCACACCTGTTTCCCCTGTAAAATATCATCCGACATCAGACAGAATTGCCTATAAACTGCCTGATGTCATTTTTTAATCGGTTCTATTTTTTCTCGTAAATCTTATCGAAGATACCGCCGTCTGCAAAGTGCTTTTTCTGAGTCTCGTCCCAACCGCCGAAATCGTTGATTGTTACAAGATTAATGTTGAGGTCGAACACATCGGAGTATTCCTTCAAAATTTCATTATTATAAGGGCGGTAATAGTTATCGCCTGCAATACGCTGAGCCTCATCGCTGTAAAGATAACTTAAATACTCTGTTGCAACCTTTCGAGTGCCTCTTTGGTCAACCACTTCGTCAACAACGGCAACAGACGGCTGTGCAAGAATGCTGACGCTCGGAGTTACGATTTCGTACTCGTCGGGATTGTCCTTGATTGAAAGATACGCCTCATTCTCCCAAGCAAGAAGAACATCGCCCTGTCCGTTTTCTACAAATGAAGTTGTAGCACCTCTTGCGCCTGAGTCAAGCACAAGCACATTTTGATAAAGCTTTTTAATGAAATCTTCGATTTTTGCCTCATCACCGTTATATTTCTTGTCTGCATATGCCCAAGCGGCAAGGTAGTTCCATCTTGCACCGCCCGAAGTTTTCGGGTTTGGAGTGATAACGCCCACACCGTCTTTTGCAACATCGTCCCAATCCTCGATGTTTTTCGGATTACCTTTGCGAACAAGGAATACAATTGTTGAAGTGTATGGTGAAGAGTCATTGTCAAACTCATTTACCCAACCGTCCTCAATCAGACCTGCGTCACGAATTGCGTTTACATCGTATTCAAGTGCGAGTGTTACAACATCCGCCTCAAGACCGTTTGCAACCTCAAGAGCCTGTTTGCCCGAACCGCCGTGTGACTGGGTAACTTCAACATCCTGTCCTGTTTCTTCTTTCCAATGCTTTGCAAAGATTTTGTTATATGATTCGTAAAGCTCTCGTGTAGGGTCATACGAAACATTTGTTAATGTTACTTTTGAATCGTTTGTTGTATCTTTATTTCCGCATCCTGTAAAGGCAACCGCTGACGCACCTAATACTGAAACTGCCAATACTGCCGATAATACTTTTGTTCTTAAATTTTTCATTTTGATTACCTCACTTTAAATTAATTTGATTTTAGATTCTGACAGGCAATTACATACAACAGTACGGCTTGCCTACAAATGAGGTACACATTCGTATTTTCTTCAGATTGTAAATGTTTTTCATAAGCGTCACCTTTTGGATTTTTGAGGTTATTTTGTTTAACCTACAATTCCTATCAATTTACTATGCGTTTCTTTGAAAACTATTTTATACTGTACAGGTTGAAAAGTCAAGGTAAAATTTTCACACATCCAACACTTTAGCAAATTGCAACAATACACAAGCAATATTTTTCGCAAAAATAGTAATAAAATCGAAAAAACAGGCATAAAATAACGGATAGGTATTTTCAAATGAAATATGCCTATCCTAAAAAAGAAATATTTTTTGCGTAAATCTATTGACAAATCTATATAAAAAAGGTATAGTAGTATTAAATCGATAATGATTATTATTTTATTCAAAAATTAAATACACAAAGGCGTATTGAGTATTTTAAATTTCAAAAATTAATTTAACGGAGGAAATATTATGGCTAAAACAACAAAGTATTCGGGAACACAGACAGAAAAGAACCTTGAGGCTGCTTTTGCAGGCGAATCACAGGCTCGTAACAAATACACATATTTTGCGTCTGTTGCCAAAAAGCAGGGCTTTGAGCAGATTGCAAACCTTTTCTTAAAAACGGCAGACAACGAGAAAGAACACGCAAAAATGTGGTTCAAGGAGCTTAACGGAATCGGCGACACAGCAGAAAATCTTCTTGCCGCTGCCGAGGGCGAAAACTACGAGTGGACAGATATGTACGAAGATTTCGCTAAAACTGCCGAGGAAGAAGGCTTTACAGAGCTTGCACACAAGTTCCGCCTTGTTGCCGCAATCGAAAAGCACCACGAAGAAAGATACCGTGCATTACTCCGCAATGTTGAAACTGCAGAAGTTTTCAAAAGGAGCGAAATCAAGGTTTGGGAATGCCGTAACTGCGGTCACATTGTTGTAGGCAAAGAGGCTCCCGAGGTTTGCCCCGTCTGCAACCACCCACAGAGCTATTTTGAAATCCACGCAGAAAACTACTAATTCTGATTTAATCAAATATATAAAGGAAACTCCACCGCATTTCACGGTGGAGTTTTGTGTTTAGTATCAAATTAAATTCAAAAAACTTACTCTTCTTCGGGATATTTCATGCCCCAGCTTTTGCGGATGTCGGTCATGATTTTCATAACATCCTTTGTGTAGTCAAGTTGCATAAGAGCCGTGTCGCCCTCTATCGCCTTTTCCATATCTTCAACCTCATAAAGCAAAGCGTCCTTTGTATGACCTGCCGAGATTGTTTCACAATGACCGTCAGCCGTGTATGTAATCTTTGCCTCCATGCCTCTGGGATATTCAAAGATTTCAACATAACCCTTGTCAAACGAGATTGTGCCACGCTTTGGCTGTTTTGCGTGAAGTGAAAGAATGACAGTTGCCATTTCCTCCTCTTTATTCTTTAAAAGAATACTCGCCTGTTCGTCAACGCCTGTTTCGGCATATTTAACCTGCGACAACACATCGTTTGGGCATGAGCTCATAAACATACGAACAAACGAAAGCGCATACACGCCGATGTCAAGCATTGCACCGCCTGCAAGATTGCGGTTGAAAAATCGGTTGTTCATATTATACTCTTTGTAACTGCCGAAATTCATCTGAATAAGCCTAAGCTCGCCAAGGTCACCTGAATTTACCTTTTCAAGAAGTGCCTTGTAAATCGGCATATGGAAAATTGTCATTGCCTCTGCAAGCACAACATGGTTTTTCTCTGCAAGAGAGATTGCCTCGTCAAGTTCATCTGAATTAAGCGTTATCGACTTTTCGCACAAAACATGCTTTCCTGCCGCAAGAGCCTTGCGAAGATATTTTATATGCGTGTTGTGCGGTGTGGAAATGTAAATTATGTCAACATTTTCGTCTTTAAACAGCTCGTCAATATCGTTGTAAACCTTTTCAATGCCGTACTTTTCGGCAAACGCAACCGCCTTTTCATGGGTACGGTTTGCAACAGAATAAAGTTTCTGTCCTCTGCTTTTGAGTGCGGCTGCAAGCTCATTTGCAATAACTCCGCAACCGAGTGTTGCCCAGTTGTAGTTTTTCATAAAAACACCTCCGTATATTTTCGAGAAAAGTTTAACACACGGAAATGCGTTTGTCAACGGTTTTAGATAGCTTTTCTCGTATCTGCTCCGTACTTTTTCATAATCTTGCGAAGTTCGTTATTTTCGCTTTTTGAAAGACTAAAATACATAAATCCGTGCTTGACTGTTTCATCACCGTCACACGCAGGCATATATGTATTACAGCCTATTCTTATTGATGCATTTTCGGAAAAACCACAAGACGGTGAATCAAAATATGCGGATTTGCCCTCAAACATTCTCTTCACGGTTTCGGCATCTTCGGCAGACATCTTAGCGTCAACCTTGTCGCAGTACTCAACATCAAAATACACGGTAGGCTCACACGCATAGAAACTGATTTTCGGCACGGCAAATACTGCGGCGGCAACGCATAAAACAACTGCAACCACAATTACAGCAATCTTATTCTTCATAACATTCACTCCTTTTCGCTTATCCCTTTAAAAATATATTATATTAAGCTTGTATCATAATTGTATCATTATAATTTAATAGGCATATACAACAATTTTAAAATCATTTATTTGTAGGTTAAAAAATTTTTCGTCAATGCTTACAAGAGAGCAATTTTCTTTTGTTGAAGAGGCACAAATTGCGAACAAATTAAGAGCCTTGCTTATTGAGAAAAATCGGTCTGAAAATATGCAGAAAAGCAGTTTTTACCATATTATAAAGGCATAAAAAGAAGAATTTTGACGAGGTAGTTATTGTAACTAAAATTGTGAGCAAAGTAAACTTTATGTTTATAAGGTATTTTGCTTGTTTATTTCAGGCAACAGGATTACAATAATTGTGGAAAACGGAAAAGAATAGTATCGTTTACAACGGTTATGTGATTGAAGAGGTTAGAAATTAATGGAGAAAGTCAAAAAAATGCTCTCACTTGCGTTTGCAAGTCTGTTTAGAAGAAACAAAGGTCAGAATACCGTAAAAGAAAAGCGACAGCGCTCACACCAGATAAATATGCTGGAAGGTCCGCTCGTAAAAAAAATTCTTCTTTTCACACTTCCGCTTGCAGGATCCAGTATTCTTCAACAGCTTTTCAACTCAACCGATGTTGCGGTGGTCGGCAGATTTTCAAGCAGTCAGGCACTTGCCGCAGTCGGAAGCAACGCTCCGCTCATCAATATGCTTGTGCTGTTATTCACGGGACTTTCGGTCGGCGCAAATGTTTTGATTGCACGATATATCGGTCAAAATGACCGTAAAAAGGTTTCGGAAGCTGTTCACACGGTAATAACACTTTCACTTATATGCGGATTTCTTCTTCTGATACTCGGTCAGGTTATTGCAACACCGCTGTTAAGGCTGATGAACACACCGGATGATGTAATTGACCTTGCGGCAACATACCTGAGAATTTACTTTATGGGCATGCCGTTTGTAATGCTCTACAACTTTGGCTCGGCAATTTTGAGAAGTGTCGGCGACACAAGCCGTCCGCTCTACTGTCTTGTAATTTCAGGTATTGTAAATGTTCTTTTGAACCTCTTCTTTGTAATCGTCTGCGATATGAGCGTTGCAGGAGTCGGCATTGCAACAGTAATTGCCGACGGCATAAGCGCCGGACTTATTATGATGTTCCTCATCAGAAACGAAGACGAGTCAATCAGAGTCAATCCAAAAAAACTTTCATTCAAGAAAGAACATCTTATTATGATTTTGAAAATCGGTGCTCCTGCAGGTATTCAGGGTATGGTTTTCTCAATTTCAAATGTATTCATTCAGACAGCCATAAACGGCTTCGGTTCACAGGCGGTTGCAGGCTCATCGGCTGAACTCAACTTTGAGTACATTACATACTATATAGTATGTGCGTTCAGCCAGACAGCCGTTACATTCACAAGTCAGAACTACGGCGCACTTCAGTTTGACAGATGCAAAAAGGTATTTAGACTTTGTATGCTTTTCAGCTGTATTTTCACAGGCTGTGTGAGCGTTATATTCATGCTCGGAAGCGGATTTTTCATCACCTTCTTCACAACCGACCCCACCGTTATCAAGTACGCAATCATCAGAATGGCGATTGTTATGCTTCTTGAGCTTATGACAGGTTCATACGAAATCAGCGGCGGTGCGCTCAGAGGAATCGGACATTCACTCCTCCCTGCAATCCTCACAATCTTCGGTTCTGTTGTGTTCAGAATCATCTGGCTCTTCACGGTATTCAAGGCATACCACACCTATGATATGCTCCTTATGGTTTACCCCGTTTCATGGCTTATCACAGGCACATCCGTTTTGATTGCCTACTTCATCATCAGAAAAAGAGAATTCAAAAAGGTAAGCGCCGCTTTTGAAATTTAAAATCAAATAGGTTTTTATGGCTGACATCGGCATTGGTGTCAGCTGTTTTTGTTTAGAAGAGGCTCTAAAATTAAAAAAATAATAAAAAGCAATTATTTCGTACTTTTTGTGCGGAATAATTGTTTTTTTGCTGTATTTTATGTTATAATCCAATTATAAACACACGGAGGTGCGACAATGACTAAACGGACTGTTGCCAACAATTTTTTATACTACATTTTTTGCGGATTCAGCGGTGCGGTTACTTCGCTGATAGTATGGCTGTTTCTAAAACTTATGGGTTTGGGAATCGGTCTTGTGTGGGATACAATTCCGTCAAATTTTGATTTCAAATTTTATCCGATTATCGTCTGTACGGCAGGCGGAATTATTCTCGGAATATGGCAAAAGCTGACAAATGCCGTTCCCGATGAACTTGACGAGGTTATGAAAAAGGTAAAAAAAGATAAATTTTACCCGTATAACAAGGTGCTTTTGCTCTGCATTTCGGCACTTTTGCCCCTTGTTTTCGGCGGAAGTCTCGGTCCCGAGGCAGGCTTGACAGGCGTTATCGTCGGACTTTGCTACTGGGCAGGAAGTCATATGAAAGACGCTAAAAGTAAAATTCCCGAACTAATGCAAATCGGCATAAGCGCAACCTTGAGTGCGGTATTCTACGCACCGCTTTTCGGTCTTGCATCGGTCAATGAAGAAAGGCTTGACAGCGAAGAAAAGCCTACCGATATCCGTTCAACAAAGCTTATTTCAAACATCATTGCCGTACTTTTTGCGGCAGGAACTCTGTTTTTGCTTAACTCGATTTTCGGCGGAAGTATGGGACTTCCACGACTTGGCGGTTATAACATTACAAATTTTGAGCGTTTGTGGGGAATTCCTCTCGCACTTTTGGGTGCTGTATGCGGTTTTCTGTTTATCATATCTTCTAAGATTTTCGGAAAATTTTTCGCACTCATTCAGGGCAAACTCGGCATTATTATCAGCACAACTCTCGGCGGAATTATCCTCGGTATTATGGGTACATACCTCCCCCTCACAATGTTTTCGGGCGAAGAAAGCATTACCGTTGTCAAGAAAAGCTTTACCGAATTTGCACCGTGGATTCTCATTATCAGCGGTGTGCTTAAACTTGTTCTCACAAACATCTGCATAAAGTCGGGTTGGAAAGGCGGTCACTTCTTCCCCGTCATCTTCTGCGGAGTGAGCATCGGCTACGGTGTTGCAATGCTCGGCGGACTTGACACGGCATTTTGTGCGGCAGTCATAACGGCAGGTCTTCTCGGTGTCACAATGAAAAAACCGCTTGCCGTAACAATGCTCCTTTTGCTCTGCTTTGACGCAAGAGTTATTCCGTGGATTTTGCTCGCCGCATTCCTCGGAAGCATTATTCCGACTAAAATTTTCGGCAGTAATAAAAATAAAGCTAAGTAAGTATATAAAAAACCGCTTTGCGAACCACCGTTTCCTTTGGAACGCATTGAAGAAATGGCCGCTCTTATGGGCGGCGACGGTTCAATTAAATAAAACCAAGAAATCCGTGTTGTAACCATGCAACACGGATTTTTATATAAAGAACAACCTCCCCGTAAGCTGAAATGCTTTGCAGGGAGGTTGTATTATTCTTATATTGAATTTTATTTTACTTGCGGATAATTATTGCTTTGCCGTTGCAATGAATCTTTCCGTTTGAAACCGCAACTGTTTCACCGCTGATTTCGTTTTTATAGTCTCCGTCGGGGAGGTCAACTTTTACATCTGCCGACTTTGATTTAAGGCTGAAAATGCCGACTTTTTTGCCCTTGTTGTTGTCACGCTCAAGAATTGCAATATCGTTTTCATCGTCTGCATCAGCCCTGAAATAATCGTCATCATCAAGAACGGTTTTCTTGATTGTATCAAGCTTTGCAAAAAGGTTGCTCAAATCAATACCTGTGTTGCGTGGGAAAACATCCTTGTCAAAAAGGCTTGGAGTTTCATCACAACCAAACTCCTGACCGGCATAGATGAGGGTTGAACCCTTCAAGAAATACAGAAAAGCGGTGTAATTTTCAAGGTCGCTCTTTTCCTTAACATAGTGGCAGATTCGTGGCTGATCGTGGTTTTCAAGGCAACGCATTTTATCGTAATTCTGCGGATAAATTGCCTCCTGATAATTGAACATATCAAGATAATGTGAAAGAGATGTTTCGCCCTTCAAATATTTGTCGAAAACCTCACGGATATCGTAGTCATATTCCATATCAAAAGCGTCAAAAAGCTCATAGTCGCTTGCGGTATAAATACCGCTCTTACGAGAGAACACATTGAAAGAACTGTGTACGCTTTCGGCAAGCCAAATACAGTCGGGATTTACCTTTGCAACAGCCTCTCTCGCCTGTTTCCAAAATTCAACGGGAACGAATGATGCAACATCGCAACGGAAGCCGTCAACAATCTTCGCCCACATAACGAGTGAATCAATCTGATACTGCCATAATTCTTTGTTAGAATAATCAAGGTCGATTATGTCGCTCCAATCACCGACTTTGTTACCGAAATTGCCGTCCGGCTTTCTGTAGAAAAATTCGGGATGTTCAACTGAAAGATTTGAGTCGGGCGAAGTGTGATTATAGACAACATCAATGATGCACTTCATGCCCTTTGCGTGAATTTTTTCAACAAGGCTCTTGAAATCGTCCATTGTGCCGTATTCGGGATTTGTTGTGCGATAGTCCTTGTTTGCATAAGGACAGCCGAGAGAGCCTTTTTTATTCTTGACGCCAATCGGATGAATCGGCATAAACCAAATAATGTCCGTGCCGAGTGACTTTATTCTGTCAAGATCCTCTGCAACAGCATTAAATGTGCCGTCATTTGTGTGGTTGCGGACATAAACCGAATAAATAACCTTGTTTCTCAAGCTGATTTCAGTATTTTTTGCCATTTAAAACATCTCCTTATGTATTTTTCCACGGCCTGTTTTTACCGTTCCAACCTCGTTCTGCCCAGTAATTTTTATCGGCTTCATTCCAGCCGCTTTTCTGAATCATTCTCATAATAAAGAAAAAGCCTTTTGTTTTTAACCCTGCCTTAACTTTGCCGTTATTTTTCTTTACCTTATTGGCAATTGAGGTAGTCTTTTTGTCAATTTTCTTTTTGAGTTCATCGGTGACGCCTGAATAATTTGTTGCACGAACATTGACACCGTAACGATAAGTTTTTGGAATGCCCCAAAAGAACATACTGTCGGCGATATCCTTGTTGGCAGATTTTGTACCCGAACCTGCGGCTGTCGAAATTACAACCGCCTGCTTTGTGAACATTTTCTGTTCGGGACGGTGAACCATCCAACGATAACCGTAATGATCAAGAAATGCTTTCATTGAGCCTGTGCAATGATAAACATACACGGGCGTTGTGAAGATGAGTACATCAGCCTCGTCCATAGCCTCGGTAATCTTTTTCAGTAGCTCATAATGCGGACAAAGTGTTTCGGATTTTAGAAAACACTGCGTACAACCTACGCAAAAATCGCCGAAATCTCGCGGAAGAAAAAACTCCGTAACCTCGCCGCCTAATTTATCGGCAACCTGCTTGCCAATATGATAGGTTGAGCCTTTATGGTTCTGACCGTTTATTACTGCAATTTTCATTTTATGTCACCAAATTCATCAATTTCAAGTCAATTTTAGCACAACAAAGCAATATTGTCCATATGATTTTTATGCCTTTTAAGAGCATTTTTATGCGGATTTTTTACTCTTATAAAAGACAAAAAGCACCTGTCCTCTGACAGATGCTTAATCATCATAATTATCATTTTCATCAATCTTTAAAGGAGCATCTACCATAAACGGAATTTTTCGCTCACGAAGTGCTTTTTTTGCGTAAATCATAAAAAATGTGGTCAGATTCATACCCATTTCAGCACACATTTCGTCAAGCTCTTTTTTAGTATTGTCATCAAAACGAAGACTTACTGTTGTCATATCAATCAACTCCTTTCACTGCTTATATTATATGATAAAAGAATTAATTTTGCAATAGTTTAAAGCAAATTTGATTAAAATTCTTTCATTTATCAGTCTTTTTGAAGTAGAAAACAGCTCCCCGAAAACGGAGAGCTGTGATAAGTACAAATAGATTTGTCAAACGAATCAGAAGTCGATTTCTGTATCGTAGTAGCAAGCCTTGAGAAGTTTTTCCATTTCTTCCTGGTTTGGCTGGCGTGGGTTAGAACCTGTGCAAGCATCGGCAATTGCGTTCTTGGCAACTTCTGGGAGCTTTTCGAGGAATTCTTTTTCGTCGATAATGCTCTCGTCAGCCTTAACGCCGCCCGGACCGTAGTTCTTAATGCCCTGCGGAATGTTGAGCTGATCGTTCATTGAACGGAGTTCAGCGATGAGTGCGTCAACAAGTTCTTCTGTTGTTTCGCCCTTGAGGTTGATGAACTTAGCAATCTTAGCATAACGCTCAGCTGCAACAGGATCTTTTGAGTTATACTTGATAACCTTAGGAAGATACATAGCGTTTGCACAGCCGTGAATAATGTGACCGCCTGTGAAAGCCGCACCTGTTTTGTGAGCCATTGAGTGAACGATACCGAGCAGAGCATTTGAGAATGCCATACCTGCAAGGCACTGTGCATCGTGCATTTTGTCACGGCAAGCCATGTCGCCCTCATAAGACTTCTTGAGGTTGTCGTGAATCATCTCAATTGCATGGAGTGCAAGCGGATCTGTGTACTCACAGTTGAGAGTTGAAACATAAGCCTCAATTGCGTGAGTCATAGCGTCCATACCTGTGTGAGCAGTAAGTTTAGCCGGCATTGTTTCGGCAAGTGCAGGATCAACGATAGCAACATCAGGTGTGATATTAAAGTCAGCAAGCGGATATTTGATACCCTTTGCATAGTCTGTGATAACTGAGAAAGCCGTAACTTCTGTTGCAGTACCCGATGTTGACGGGATAGCGCAGAATTTAGCCTTTGTACGAAGTGTCGGGAAACTAAACGGAGTGATGATTTCCTCAAAGGTTGTGTTGGGATACTCATAGAATACCCACATAGCCTTTGCTGCATCAATCGGAGAACCGCCGCCCATTGCAACAATCCAGTCGGGTTCAAATTCACGCATAACAGCGGCGCCCTTCATAACTGTTTCAACAGATGGGTCAGGCTCTACGCCCTCGATAAGCTTAACCTCCATACCTGCTTCTTTAAGATAGTCAACAGCCTTGTCAAGAAAACCGAAACGCTTCATTGAACCGCCGCCGACAACTACAACAGCCTTTTTGCCGGATAAATTTTTAAGACTTGAGAGAGCATCCTTACCATGATAGAGATCTCTCGGTAAAGTAAATCTGTACATTTTAATTACCTCCTGAAAGGATATTTTGTCAACTTCTCCTTGACTACCGTAATTATAACACCGAAGATTTATAAAGTAAATACCTTTTTTGAAAATAATGTGTGTTTATTTTGTGAAATTTTCACTATAATTCTTTATTGGAATTTATATTGAGAAATATACTCAGTTACAGCCCATAAATGTTGTCATCGCCCTTGGCATATTTCTTAACAGCCTCCATAAAAAGCTTTGCAGCAGGATTTGAAATATTCTTTCCCCATGCCATAACATAGGCTATGCTTGTGTCCGCATCATCAATAAGGTATGAATCGGTGTATTCGTTAGAAGTGTATGCGGCAACCGAGGTTGGTATGACAGACACGCCGATTCCCGATGACGATGACACATATATGGAAACAAGATCGTCAAATGAATTACTGATTTTAGGAGTAATATGAAATGTACGGAACAAGTCCATAATTTCCATATACACAATCGGTGCAACCGATTCCGAAAGTACCAGAATACTTTCGTCAGCCAATTCGGAAAGCTTAACGCTTTTTCTTCCGCTGAATTTTGAATTTTTCGCTGTTACAACGGACAAAGTTTCATTATGTGTAATGATTGATTCAATACCTGAGCTTTCAGGAACCATATCTCTCGGCATAAAGCAGAAGTCGTATTCACCGCCTGTGATTGCAAGTGTGCGGTCAGCCTCGTCAAGCTGTCGCACATCAATTGTGATTCCCGGATATTTTTCCGCAAAGTCGGCAATACATTTTGTCGGGAACGAAAGCGAGGTAACATCACAGCCGAGCGTAATTTTACCCTGACCTCCGTCATGCATCTGCTTGATAACGGTTTTTGCTTTCTTTAAAGTTTCAACAATTTCAATCGCATAGGGCAAAAGTGCCTTGCCCTCGCTTGTTATGATAACATCACGGTGAGAGCGTGTAAAAAGCTGAACCCCAAACTCCTTTTCAAGGTCGCTTACATATCTGCTGACGGTTGACTGAGAAACATAGTTCCGCCTTGCCGCCTCTGAAAAGTTGAGCGTCTGAGCCACAGTTATAAAGCAATTGAGCTGATTTATATCCATAATAACCTCCGTTTTGACAATTTCTCGCAGTATTTTGTCGGTTTTTTCAATATTATGCAAAACTGTAAATTTAAGACTGTCAAATCGTCATTTTTGCATAATCAACGGTATTGAATAATTTTTCCATATTTGGTACAATTCAAGTATAGCATAATAATATGCAAAATGTAAATAACTTATTTTAAAACAAGGAGCTTAACGAATGAAGAAAATAGTTGTAACCGGTATGGGTGCGGTAACACCTGTCGGCATCGGTGTTGAAAACTACTGGAATAATATCACGGCAGGTGCATCTGGCATTGACACAATTAAGACTTTTGATCCGTCTGAACTCGCTGTTCAGATTGCCGGCGAAGTAAAGGACTTTAATCCGTCCGACTATCTTCCAAAGGATTTAATCAGAAAAACAGATCCGTTTATGCAATACGCTTATATTGCGGCTGAGGAAGCCATGAAACAGAGCGGAATCAAGATTGAACCCGAAAGAACAGGTATTGTTATGGGTACTGCAATGGCAGGTATTGCAACAATCGCATATACTCAGGAGGCACTCACAGGCGCATCACACAAAAAGGTAGGTCCTCGTTTTATTCCCAAAATTCTCGGAAACATTGCCGCCGCAAATATCGCAATCGACTACAATATTCAGGGACCGAGCTTTACGGTAAGCACAGCTTGTTCGTCAGGCGGTGACGCAATCAACACAGCTTGTATGTGTATGCAGAGCGGCAAGGCTGATATTATGCTCGCAGTAGGAGCAGAGTCCGTTCTCTGTCCTCTTGTAATTTATTCGCTTGCCAACGCAAAAGCTCTTTCAAGAAGAAACGATTCGCCAAGCACTGCAAGCCGTCCGTTTGATGTTACCCGTGACGGTTTTGTAATAGGTGAAGGCGGCGGTGCGCTCGTTCTTGAAACAGAGGAACACGCTCTTGCAAGAGGTGCAAAGATTTATGCAGAAATCAGAGGTTGCGGCAACACAGATGACGCTTACCATGTAACTGCTCCGCATCCCGAAGGACGAGGTGCAATCGCTTGTATGAAACAGGCAATTGCAGAGGCAGGAATCAATCCTTCCGACATCGGCTACATCAATGCCCACGGTACTGCAACAAACAAGGGTGACACAGTTGAAACATCTTCAATCAAGAAGGTTTTCGGCAACACTCTCCCCTATGTAAGCTCAACAAAGGGCGCAACAGGTCATATGATGGGTGCAGGCGGTATTACAGAAACAATTACCTGTGTCAAGGCTATTGAAACAGGCACAGTTCCGCCTACAATCAATCTCAACGAGGTTGATCCCGAATGTGCCGGCATTGACTTTGTTGCAAATACCGCAAAGAAAGCCGAAATCAACTTTGCCATGTCAAACGCATTCGGATTCGGCGGTCAGAACTCAAGTATTATCGTAGGCAAATATGGCAAATAATCTGCCGACAAAACAACATACAAGCAACACACATATGTGTGTATAAAATAATGTACACCCATACATAATAGGACAGGGGGATATTATGAATTTAACATATGATTCACAGATGTTCAGAGAAACATTTGAAAGTGAATTTACATGGCTTAACGGCTTTATGAGAAATGTAAGACGCTTTTCGGATAAGCCTGCCGCAATTGATCCTCAGAGCGGCAGAACATGGAGCTACGAAGAGCTTAATGCCGATGCAAACAGATTTGCAAACGCTATGAAAAAAGACGGCGTCAAGAAAAACGACATCGTGTTTATGCAGCTTTACAACTCACCGCAGTTTTTGTTCGGTTACATTGCGCCGCAGAAACTCGGTGCAATCTCAAATCCCGCTAACTTTAACCTATCACCGGGCGAAACCGCAGAAATTATGGGACACAACAAGCCTGTTGTTTATGTTTATGATGCAGACATTATGCAAACAGCCGTACAGGCTCTTGAAATCTGCAAGCATAAGCCAAAATTGGTTCTCTGCGTTAATAATTCCAAAAAGGAAGTAACTCTTCCCGAAGGACACATTTTCTTTGACGATTACATCAAGGACAGCAGTGACGAAAATCCGCCTGTTGACTATGCGCCGCATATTTATGACGAGGTTTTGAGACTTCAGACCTCGGGTACAACAGGCACTCCAAAGGGTGTTCCGCTTAACGCAATCAACGAAGTTCTTTCGGCTCACGATGTAATTATGCACTTTCCGCTCTCACCCGTTGACATTACGATGAATATGACGCCGTGGTTTCACCGTGGCGGTATTCATTCGGGTGGTCCTACACCTACCCTTTATGCAGGTGCGTGTCTTGTGATTATGAGAACATTCAACCCGAGAAGCTGCATGGACTTTATCGAAAAATACGGCATTACATTCATCACAGGTGTTCCGTCAACTCTTGAGATGCTTGCAAACCGTCAGGAAAAGCATCAGAAAAACCTTTCTTCGCTAAAGGGCATTATTACCATGGGCAGTCCGCTTGAAAAAGCCGCTTGCATCCGCTATCAGGAGCTTCTCTCCCCCAACATTTTTAACGGCTACGGCACAACGGAATCTTTCTGGAATACATTTCTTCGTCCGTATGACCTTCCTGAAATGGCAGGTTCGGCAGGCAGATCATGCACAGATGATGAGGTAAGACTTGTAAATGTTTATGACGACAGAAAAGCAGAGCCCGATGACACAGTCCCCTGCGATAACAAAACAGAGGGAGAAATCATCATCAAATGTCCGAACAAAACTACCTACTGCTATGTAAATAACGAAAAGGCTACAAAAGACAAGTTCTACAAGGGTTGGATGTACACAGGCGACATCGGCACTTGGAACAGCGAGCAGTTTTTTACAATTGCAGGCAGAAAAGATGATATGATTATCAGCAAAGGCGAAAATATTTATCCTGCAAGAATTGAGGAAATTCTCAACTCACACCCGAAGGTTCAGGAATGTATCGTAACAGGTGTTCCCGATTCAACAAGAGGCGAGTGCGTTGCGGCATATGTAATAAAAGCTGACGAAAGCCTTACGGTTGCCGAGCTTATCAATTTCTGCGACAGCTCACCGAATATTTCAAAATATCAGGCTCCGAGATACTACCGTTTTGTCAATGAACTTCCGCAAACCGCTACAGGCAAGAAACAGCATTTTGTAATAAAAAAACAGGCAGCAGAGGACCTTAAAAACGGTTTGTTGCTTAAAAAATAATTACGGATTTTCCGTATATATGTAATGGAGAAAATATGACCGAGAAATTATACAAATCAAAGGTTTCATACTATGAAACAGACTGTATGAACATTGTTCATCACTCAAATTATATCAGATATTTTGAAGATGCAAGAATCCAGTATATGCACGACATCGGTTGTGATGTTGCCGAAATGCAGTCAAAAGGATTGTATATTCCAAATGTTGACGCATATGCCCGTTACAAAAAGCCGCTTAAATTCGGCGATGAGTTTTCCGTTGAAGTAAGCCTTGTATTTTTTACGGGTTCAAGAATGATTTTTGACTATAAAATCTTCAACAATAAAAACGGAGAACTTTCTGCAACAGGCAGAACAACACACTGTTTTGCAACTCCCGAGCTAAAGCCGATAAGTATAAAGCATTCAAATCCCGATTATTACAATCGGCTTCGTGACAACACTGTCAGCCCGGAAGATATTACAATAAGAAGATAAACAATTTTACAAGCAAAAAGTGCGTACCGAAATTCGGTACGCACTTTTTTGATATAGGAAAATAGGAAAATATCAGTCGTCAAAGTTGGGGGTCTGAATTGCATCGTAGCCTGTTTCTCCCGTACGGATTTTAACCGCCTGTTTAAGATAGTAGGTAAATATTTTACCGTCACCCGGGTTGCCCGTAAAGGCTGTTTTTCTGATTGCCTCAATTGTTTTTCTCTCCCATTCTTCGGAAGAAACAACAATTTCAAACTTGATTTTCGGCAAAACCTGAACATCAACCTTCTGTCCTCTTACATACTCCGACATACCACGCTGAATTCCGCAACCGACAACCTGATACGCTGTAATTCCGTTTACGCCGATATCCGTGAGAGCCTTTTTGACATCTACAAACATTTCTTCACGAACAACGGCCTCTATTTTTATAAGCTGAATATCGTTATTGTTTTCCATACTTTAAAACCTCCGTTAGTTGTCAAGACCGTTAAATGACGGATAAGCAGCTTCACCGTGCTGTGAAACATCAAGTCCCATAAGCTCATCTCTGAGGTCAACCCTGATTTTGCCTGTAAGAAGTCTTGTGATGCCGTAGCAGATGAGTGTTCCGACAACCGCAATTACAATTGTGATGCCGATACCTGCCGCCTGAGCACCGAACTGTGCAAACTCACCGTACACAAGACCGTTACCTGCACTGCTGTTGATTGCCGTGCATGAGAACACACCTGTGAGAAGTCCGCCCCAGATACCGCCTGTACCGTGACAGCTGAATGCGTCAAGCGCATCGTCAAAGCCGAATTTTTTCTTGCCGTATGAAATCATAATATAGCAAACGGGGCTTGTTGTCAAACCGATAATAACTGCCGCCCACATCGGAACAAAGCCGGCACCGGGCGTGATACCTACAAGACCTGCAACCATACCCGTGCTTGCACCGATAAGCGTAGGCTTTTTGTTCTTGATAACATCGCAGAGCATCCATGAGAGCATTGCGGCTGCGGCTGAAACACCCGTTGTCATAAATGCGTGAGCCGCAAGACCGTCGGCGGCAAGTGCAGAACCCGCATTAAAGCCGAACCAACCGAACATAAGGAGCGATGCACCGAGTACAACTGTCGGAATATTGTGAATTCTGTAAATTGAATGTTCATAATCGTGACGCTTGCCGAGGAGTATGCAAAGTACAAGTGCCGAAACACCCGAACTGATATGTACAACATCGCCGCCTGCAAAGTCGAGAGCACCGATACCGTCTGCACCTAAAAGTCCTCCCTGTCCCCACACCATATGAGCGAGCGGATAATAAACGATAAGCGACCAGAAAATTGTGAAAACGAAAATTGACTTAAACTTCATTCTGCCTGCAACCGCACCCGTGATAAGAGCAGGGGTGATTACGGCAAACATCATCTGGAACGCTGAGAATACCATATTCGGAATTGACGCATCATCCGTGTAGCCCTCCGTGAGTGAAACACCCTCAAGACCGAGCCAACGGAAATCACCGATAAAAGCATTTCCCGAAGGAGCGAACGAAAGCGAATAACCAAAAAGCACCCACATAACAATTCCGACACCGATAATAAAAATTGATGTCATCATTGTGTTTACAACATTTTTCTTTCGTACAAGACCGCCGTAGAACATTGCAAGACCCGGAGTCATTACAAATACGAAAGCCGCACAAAGCAGCACAAAGCCTATATTTCCTGAATCCATTTTTAACCTCCACATAAACCGTTTTTGCCGAAGCAAAAAAATAAAGCTCACAATGTTTTTATCTGATTTTGCAAGTTCTAAAAAATTTGTTGCAAAATCAGAAGAAACCAAAGTGAACTTCCTTGTCCTTTTTATATTCAGTTTTCCGAAAACTTCGTAAGACCTTCGCCTTACTGTCTTGAATTATAAAGCCTTATTAACCGATTGTCAATACTTTTTTGAATATTTTTTAAAGTTTTTTGCTGTTTTTTTAAATTACAGTTTACAATAACAGGTCAAAAATCTAAGCTACGGCACAAATTTAATTTTTGCAAGTTTATTTAATTTTCTTGCAAATTATTTTTCTGATTACAGCATATTCTTTGTAGCGTTTGTAGCGGCGAACACAGTTCGCCGCTACATTAAATTGTGCAAACAGCTACTATACTACGCTCGGGCATAATATGTTTTTATATTGCAAACCATCTTCCCGACCGCAATTTTCCATTTTCAATTTTCAATTTTTTATTTAATGAACCTATCTACACGAATCAGGTACGGCGGCTCGCCGTACTGGCGGATAATATCGTCCCTACAAAATAAAAACTACGGTCAACATAGTCCTGTCAACCGTAGTTAAAATCAAGATATTTTATTTTGCAAAATCGGACGCTCTGCTTTCACGGATAATATTAACCTTAATCTGTCCGGGATATTCAAGCTCTTCTTCGATTTTTTTACAGATATCTCTTGCAAGCGGAATCATACGCTCATCATTTACAATTTCAGGCTTAACCATAACTCTAACCTCACGGCCTGCCTGAATTGCAAAGGTACGCTCAACACCGTCAAAAGAAGACGCAACCTCTTCAAGCTTCTGGAGTCGCTTAATGTAGTTTTCAACATTTTCTCTTCTTGCACCCGGTCTTGCGGCTGAAATAGCGTCTGCCGCCTGTACAAGACAGGCAACAATTGTTCTCGCCTCAACATCACCGTGGTGAGCGTGAATAGCGTGAATAACAGCGTCGCTTTCCTTATACTTTTTGGCAAGATCGACACCAATCTGAATATGTGTTCCCTCAACCTCATGGTCAATGGATTTACCGATATCGTGCAAAAGACCCGCACGCTTAGCAATTGTAGGATCAAGACCAAGCTCGCTCGCCATCATACCTGCAATGTATGAAACCTCAAGAGAGTGATCAAGTACATTCTGACCGTAGCTTGTACGGTAACGAAGTCTGCCGAGAAGCTTGACAAGCTCCGGATGAATGTTATGAACACCTGCGTCAAGCACGGCTCTCTCACCTGTACGCTTGATTTCGGATTCAACCTCTCTTCTTGCCTTTTCAACCATCTCCTCAATTCTTGCGGGATGGATTCTGCCGTCTGCAATAAGCTTTTCAAGTGCAATTCTTGCAATTTCTCTTCTTACAGGCTCAAAGCATGAGAGCGTGATAGCCTCCGGCGTATCATCAATAATAAGATCAACACCCGTAAGAGTTTCGATGGCTCTGATGTTACGGCCTTCCCTACCGATGATTCTGCCCTTCATCTCGTCATTGGGCAGAGGAACAACCGAAATTGTTGCCTCTGAAACCTGCTCGGCTGCAAGTCGCTGAATTGCAAGCGAAATAATGTTTCTTGCCTTGTCGTCTGCTTCCTCTTTGAGCTGTTCGGTATATTCCATAATCTTAACCGACTTCTCGTGAGCAAGCTCATTTTCAAGCTGTGAAAGCAAATAGCTTTTAGCCTGTTCTGCCGTGTAGCCCGAAATTTTTTCAAGCATTTCAAACTGGCTCTTTTTCAGAGTTTCAACTTCTTCGAGTTTTGCATCTGCATCACGAAGCTTTTTGTTGACCTTTTCTTCCTTGCGTTCCATATTGTCAAGCTTTTTGTCAAGAGTTTCTTCCTTTTGCTGGATTCTTCTCTCCTGACGCTGAACTTCCTTGCGTCGATCGGAAATTTCTTTCTCGCTCTCGTTTCTGAAACGATGAACCTCGTCTTTACCCTCAAGGACTACTTCTTTTTTCCTTGCTTCGGCTGTTTTGATTGCATCAGCCACAATCTTCTTTGCCTCCTCCTCAGCACTTCCGATTTCTTTCTCGGCTGTGTTTTTGCGGATGGCAATTCCAAGGAAAATACCTGCACCGGCACTGATAACAACTGCGGCGACAATGCAGATAATACTTATCCACAATGGCAATCTGGACACCTCCTTAGTTTGATTTTTTAATATTTCACAGTTCCCAATCAATTAGACTTTAAAGGTGCCGTTAAAAAGATATTCAATTTTCATTTTTACTTTGTAAATATTTTTAATACATTATATATACATATATACATACGCAACCGCAAAACACCATACAGGTTGCACAGAGCGTTTCAAAAGGCGAAGCGCCATAAAAATTATAAAAAATATCTATATATAACGGCTCTTTTAAAGAGTCTGATTAAAAAAGTTGCAAAAGTCAAAAACTGTACTTTTGCCAAAATCCGCATCAGCGGACTATACAATTTTATAATAAAATAACCAAATTGTCAAGAATAAGCACGGGAATTTTGCAGATAATTATTACGGAAATAAAAAAGATTACAGCTTTTTGACGGTTACAGCTTAAATTTGCCTTAAAAAAGCAAAATGTGACCGTGTTTTTTACCGTATTTGTAAAAAACTCAAAAATTTTTCGTTAAATTTTTGTCAAGCTATTGAAGAAATGAAAAAAATGTAATATAATAGAAGCACCTTAGAATTTTAGGAGGAATTTTTTTATGTCAGTAAAAGTTGCAATTAACGGTTTCGGCCGTATCGGTCGTCTTGCTTTCAGACAGATGTTCGGTGCTGAGGGTTACGAAGTAGTAGCTATCAACGATCTTACAGATCCTGCTATGCTCGCAAACCTTCTCAAGTACGATACAGCACAGGGCGGCTACTGCGGTAAGATCGGTGAAAACCTTCACACAGTTGAGGCCGGCGAAGGCTCAATCATCGTTGACGGCAAAAAGATCACAATCTACGCTAAGCCAAACGCTGCTGAGCTTCCTTGGGGCGAACTCGGTGTTGATGTAGTTCTCGAGTGCACAGGTTTCTATACATCAAAGGCAAAGAGCCAGGCTCACATTGATGCCGGCGCTAAGAAGGTTGTTATTTCTGCTCCTGCAGGCAACGACCTCAAGACAATCGTTTACAGCGTAAACGAAAAGACTCTTACAGCTGACGATACAATCATTTCAGCTGCTTCATGTACAACAAACTGCCTCGCTCCTATGGCTGACACACTTAACAAGTATGCAGAAATCCAGAGCGGTATCATGTCAACAATCCACGCTTACACAGGCGATCAGATGATTCTTGACGGTCCTCACAGAAAGGGCGACAAGAGAAGAGCAAGAGCAGGTGCTGCTAACATCGTTCCTAACTCAACAGGTGCTGCAAAGGCTATCGGTCTTGTAATTCCTGAGCTCAACGGTAAGCTCATCGGTTCTGCACAGCGTGTTCCTGTTCCGACAGGTTCAACAACAATTCTTACAGCTGTTGTTAAGGGTTCTGATGTAACAGTTGAAGGTATCAACGCTGCTATGAAGGCTGCTGCTTCTGAGTCATTCGGTTACAACGAAGATCCGATCGTTTCTTCAGATGTAATCGGTATGAGATTCGGTTCACTCTTCGATTCTACACAGACAATGGTATCAAAGATTGCTGATGATCTTTATGAGGTTCAGGTTGTTTCTTGGTACGACAACGAGAACTCATACACAAGCCAGATGGTAAGAACAATTAAGTATTTCGCTGAGCTTGGCTAATCTGAATTTACAGATTATTCTTTGGGCTGTCCTTTTTGGACAGCCCTTTTTGTTTTCCTTTTCGGAAGATATTTATCCTTATTTTTCTTTATTCGTAAAATTATGTTTTAAAATGTAACATTCAGTCGCAGTTTATAAAATATACACGAAAAATTAGTTTTAAATTTTTTGAATTTGCTTGAAATTGACATATAATTTTGGTATTATATAAGTGTGAGCAAACAATCAACAAACAACAGATATTAAACAAGGAGCAATTCTTATGAATTACAGCTTTAACGAGGCAAGACCGGCTCTTGAAGTTTTTCACACCGGCGATTCAGTGCGTGCATATGATTTTTTGGGCGCACACCTCGTGAACCGTAACGACAAAAACGGAGTAGTGTTCCGTGTGTGGGCGCCAACCGCAAGGAGCGTTTCGGTTGCAGGCGATTTTAATAATTGGAACAACGAGGCAAACTATATGTATAACATCGGTTACGGTGTGTGGGAAGTGTTTGTCGAGGGTGTAAAACAGTTTTGTACATACAAATACTGCATTGAAAGCGAATACGGCGACAGGCTTATGAAAGCAGATCCGTATGCTTTTCATGCTCAAACCCGCCCCGGTCAGGCCTCTGTTGTATATGATATAGAAAGCTATTCGTGGAATGACAGCGAATGGTTTAATAAACGCAAAGAAAACAACATTTCATCGTCACCGATGAATATTTATGAAATACATGCAGGCTCATGGAGAAAATATCCTGACGGCAACTTTTTTAACTATCAAAAGCTTGCCGATGAGCTTATCCCCTACCTAAAGGAGATGCACTACACCCATGTTCAGCTTATGCCGATTATGGAGTATCCCTATGACGGCAGCTGGGGTTTTCAGACAACCGGCTACTATGCACCGACTTCACGCTATGGCACACCGTCTGATTTTATGGCTTTTGTTGACAAGCTTCACGGTGAAGGCATTGGTGTGATTCTTGACTGGGTTCCGTCAAATTTTCCGACGGACGATTTCGGACTTGCAAGGTTTGACGGTTCGCCTCTTTATGAAAGCAACGATCCAAAAACAAGCAAGCGTGACTCGTGGGGAACCTGCCTTTTCAACTACGCAAGATTCGAGGTTACAAGTTTTCTTGTTTCATGCGCAATGTTCTGGCTCGACAAATATCATATTGACGGCTTGAGAATCGGCGCACTCTCCTCTATGCTCTACCTTGATTACGGTAAAACCGAGGGCGAATGGGAACCGAACAAATTCGGCGGAAAAGAAAATCTTGACGCTGTTGATTTTGTAAAAAGACTCAACACGGCTGTTCATATGTACCACCCCGATGTTATGATGTTTGCCGAGGAAAACACATCGTGGCCAAAGCTTACTCATAAAATAGAGGACGGCGGTCTTGGTTTTGACTTCAAGTGGAACATGGGCTGGATGAACGATATGCTGCACTATATGTCACTCAATCCGATGTGGCGGCCGTTCAATCATGACAGTCTAACTTTCAGCTTTTATTATGCTTTTTCAGAAAAATTTCTTCTGCCGATTTCACACGACGAGGTTTCTCACGGCAAAGGCTCACTCATAAAGCAGATGCCCGGAAAGTATGACGAGCAGTTTGCAGGCGTGAGAGCATTCATAACATATATGTACGCTCATCCGGGCAAGAAACTCGTGTTCATGGGAACTGAAATCGGACAGTTTGACGAGTGGAATCACGAAGAGGCAATTCAATGGGATTTGCTTGAATTTGAAAAGCATAAAAAGCTCAGAACATTTTTTAAGGAGCTCAACAAATTTTATCTTGACTGCAAGCCGCTCTACGAGCTTGACACGGTCTGGAAAGGCTTTGACTGGATTCACCATGATGATTACACAAACAGCGTTATTGCATTCAAGCGCACCGACAAAAACGGTGATGAAATTGTTTCGGTATGTAATTTTCAGCCCATCAGGCGTGACGAATACTGCATCGGTGTTCCTAAATACGGTCTTTATGACGAGGTTTTCAACTCTGATGAAGAGCGTTTCGGCGGAAGCGGTGTTGTAAACGGTAATAATATCAAAACCGAGGTAATGAAAATTCACGGTTTTGATCAGGGACTTTCACTCACTCTCCCCCCTCTCAGCGTAATCTATCTGAGGTGTGCAAAAGAACTTGAACCCGATGAAGCTCAGAAAGAAAATTGATATTTTCAGTCACAAGACTGTAATTAATAAGTTTAATAAAGATAATAAAATAAATATCGGAGGTATTTTAAGATGTTTCCAAAAAAGGAAGTAGTGGCTATGCTGCTTGCCGGCGGTCAAGGCTCTCGTCTTGGTGTGCTTACCAAAAAGCTTGCAAAGCCTGCCGTACCGTTTGGCGGCAAATATCGTATTATTGATTTCCCGTTATCTAACTGTGTAAATTCAGGCATTGACGCTGTAGGTATTCTCACACAGTATCAGCCTCTTGTTCTTAACGAATACATAGGAAACGGACAGCCGTGGGATCTTGACAGTATGCACTCGGGTGTAAACTGTCTCAGCCCTTATCAGGCTGTTGACGGTGCAGACTGGTATTCGGGAACAGCCAATGCAATTTATCAGAATATCAACTATATTGAGCGTTATAATCCTGAATATGTGGTCATCCTTTCGGGCGACCATATCTACAAAATGGACTACAACAAGATGCTTGAATATCATAAGGAAAAGAATGCCGCTTGTACAATTGCGGTAATTGATGTTTCGCTTGAAGAAGCCTCAAGATTCGGTATTCTCAACACAAATGAGGACGGCTCAATCTACGAATTTGAAGAAAAGCCTGCTCATCCGAAAAGCACTAACGCTTCAATGGGCATCTATATTTTCAGCTGGAAGGAACTTAAAAAGTATCTTACGGAGGATGAATTCAAAGAGGGTTCAAGCCACGATTTCGGTAAGGATGTCCTCCCTGCCATGCTTGACGCAGGTGAGCGTATGTTTGCATATCCTTTTGAAGGCTATTGGAAGGATGTGGGAACAATCGACAGCCTTTGGGAGGCTAATATGGATCTTCTCGATCCAAAGGTTACTTTAGACCTCAAGGATATCTACTCAAGAAACCCGATGATGCCTCCGCACTATGTTTCAAACGAGGCGTCAATCCAAAATTCACTCGTTGCCGACGGATGCAATGTTTACGGCAACCTTGAGTTCTCAATTCTCTTTGCAGGTGTTACAATCGGTAAAAATGCTACGATTAATTCTTCAATCATCATGCCCGGTGCGGTAATTGAGGACGGTGCCGAGGTTCAGTTTGCTATCATTGCCGAAAACACCGTTGTAGGCAAAAATGCAAAAGTCGGACAAAACCCCGAAGAAACGGAAAATATTGACGACTGGGGAATTACTGTTGTCGGTGCAAATACCGTTATCAAAGAAAACACCGTTATCAAAGCAAAAACCATGATAGACAGCGACACGGAGGTGGACGGCAATGAGAAGTAATAATGTACTCGGTTTCATCTTTGCGGCAACACTTGACGACAAAATCCCCGAGCTTGCATCTTCAAGAACAACTGCAAGCGTTCCGATCGGCGGAAAATACAGAATTATCGACTTTGACCTTTCAAATATGTCAAACTCCGGTATCAGCAATGTAGGCATAGTTGCAAAAAGCAACTTTCAGTCACTTATGGATCATGTGGGTTCGGGCAGTGCATATGACCTTTCAAAGAGAAGGAGCAATCTTTCAATTCTTCCACCATATGACGGCAAGGCTTTTTCAAGCTTTGTTGAAACAATCTACAATATGCACGGCTACATTGAGCATTGCCGTGAGGAGTATGTGCTTATTTCACAGGGCAATGTAATTACTAACATTGATTACACAGATGTTTTTGACTTCCACTCAAAAAAGAAGGCAGACATTACACTTATATATAAGAATCATGCAATTCCGCAGGGCTATGACAGACCGATTACCCTTGATGTAGACAATGACGGCAAGGTAAATCAGATTTTTGTAAAGCCCGGTGTTGTTGACAAAGGGGTATTCAACCACGCATACGGCTCTATTCTCATCAAGAAAGACCTTCTTATGAGTGAAATCCGAAACGCCATCAGCGTTAATCAGCTTGATGTAAGGCGACTTATTCAGAGCAGTCTGGGCAAATACAGTATTTATGCTTATGAAAATAAGGGTTACTGTGCGGCAATCAGCTCAATCAACGATTACTTTGAGTTCAATATGGATCTTATGAAAAAAGAAGTAAGGGATGAGCTTTTCAATCCGCAAAGACCTATCTATACAAAGGTAAGAGATGACGCTCCGTCACGCTACGGACTTACAAGCAATGTGAAAAATTCAATCATTGCACAGGGTTGTGTTATCAACGGTGAGGTTGAGAACTGCGTTATTTCAAAGGGTGTTTATGTCGGCGAAGGCGCAAAGCTTTCTAACTGTATTGTAATGCAGGACACAAAAATAGGTTGCAATACCAACCTCAACTATGTTATCATAGATAAGGATGTTACCATCAAGGATGGTCGCTCACTTATGGGATATGATTCGTACCCCATTTATATTGCTAAAAAATCTGTTGTATAAAGTTGTTTAAACAGGAGGTAATCTTACAATGAGAATTTTATACTGTGCTTCAGAGGCTAATCCTTTCTGCGGCAGCGGCGGACTTGCTGATGTAGCAGGAAGTCTTCCGCACACACTTTGCAGAAAAGGTCAGGATTGCAGAATTGTTGTTCCGCTTTACGGCACAATTCCGCAGGAACTTAAAAACTCCATGAACTTCATCACAAACTTTACCGTGCCGGTTGCATGGCGTCATCAGTATTGCGGTTTGTTCTGGGCAAGATGGAATGACTGTACATACTATTTTATTGATAACGAATATTATTTCAAGAGAGGCACTCTCTACGGTCATTATGACGACGCTGAAAGATTCGCTTTCTTCTCCCGTGCAATTCTTGAAATGCTTCCTTACATTGATTTCCATCCCGACATCATTCATTGTAATGACTGGCAGACAGCTCTTGTTCCTGTTTACTACTATCTGTTCTATTCACACAGACCATGGTACTATAACATTAAGAGTCTGTTCACGATTCACAACATTCAGTATCAGGGTGAATACGGCTGGGAAGTTAACACAGAGTGCGTCGGCATTCCTGCATCCGAAACAAAGATTCTTGAAATGAACGGCAAACTCAATATGATGAAGGGTGCTATCGAAACAGCTACCCGTGTTTCAACGGTTTCTCCAAGCTATGCGGCTGAAATTAAAGACCCGTGGTTCAGTTGGGGACTTCATGACGAACTCAATCTTCGTCACTACAAGCTTTGCGGTATCAAGAACGGTATTGACACAGAAAGCTATAATCCCGAAACAGACTATCAGCTTTATCGCAACTATTCAAAGGACGATATGAGCGGCAAGGGCGAATGTAAGCGTGCTTTGCAGGAGCGTTTGTGTCTTGAACAGCGCTGGGATGTTCCGCTGGTCGGTATGGTAACAAGACTTGTTGCACATAAGGGACTTGACCTTGTAAGAATGGGCCTTGAGGAGCTTATGGACACAGAAAATATGCAGTTTGTAATTCTCGGTTCAGGTGACAAGGAGTACGAGGACTACTTCAACTATATGCAGGCTAAGTATCCGGGCAGACTTTGCTTCTGTCACGGCTTTGTTCCCGAACTTGCAAGAAAGATTTACTCAGGCGCAGATATTTTCCTTATGCCTTCTGCTCAGGAGCCTTGCGGTCTTGCACAGATGATTGCACTCCGTTACGGTACAATTCCTGTTGTTCGTGAGGTTGGCGGTCTTAAAGACTCCGTATTCGACAGTGCCGACAACTACGGTAATGGATTCACATTCAAAAACTATGAATGTGCAGATATGCAGCTTGCCGTAAGACGAGCATTGTGGGGCATTCAGGACGACCAGGGTTGGCATCAGCTTATGTGGCGTGCTATGATGAGCGACAACAGTTGGGATCGTTCGGCTCAGGACTACATCAATCTCTACAACGATACCCTCAAGTGGGCTTAATCGTGCAGTCAAATTTTATAACAAAAAATTCAGTCGGAAAGCAGATTTCAAATTTGCTTTCCGACTTTTATTTTATTTGAAATAGCAATCTCGTAGGGGCGGATATTATCCGCCCGCGCGGCGAGCCGCCGTTCCCAATTCGAGCAGATAGTTTGATAGAAAAACAATTCCAATGCCCGAATTAGGTGAATTTATGTTTACAAAAAATTATTTTTCACAAAAACAAAAAAGGTTGGAAACTACTGCGGGGAGCAGTCGATTTCCAACCTTAAAGTTTTGCATTAGTTTTTCATCAGGTTCTCTTTATTGCGTGCGGAACACGAATTTTACCTGCAAGCTTACCAAGAGCAAACACAAGAATAATCTCGGGAATGCACTTAACGGCAACACTGATGAATCTTGCTGTAAGATAAACTGTGTACGGTGTTGAACCGCCGCCGTAGAGTGTGTAAAGCCAAAAAGCTATGAGGAATGTTTCAACGCAGAGCATATTTGTAAACCATGCAAGAACAACTCTGAGCGGAGTTACATTGTTCTTATAAAGAAACATACCGTAGATAAAACCTGTAATAAAGCCGTTGATTGTAAAGCCGGGGAAATATGCGCCTGTCGGGGCAATGATAAATGAAAGAATATCTCCCAAAGCGCCGACAATTGCAGCAGGAATCGGTCCGAACATTACGCCTGTTACGGCTATGGGAAGGAACGCTGCGCTAAGCTTTACATTGTTTCCGAAAAACGGAAGTGTGCTGTTTGCAAAAAATCCAAGAACAATACGGAGTGCAAGCAGCATTGCAATTGCCGCAAGAGCGTAGATACTCTTCATTTCAAGCAAAGAGCTTTGAATTTTTTTGAGTTGTGACATATTTTTACCTCCTGAATCTCTGTTGTTGCTTCAGGAAGAAAAAAGCGGACAGATTGCTCTGCCCGCTGAATTATATGTCCCAAAGTAACAGCGGGATGCGAAATCTGTACCGCAGGATAAACCTTTCGTTCTTGCGGCAACTCCCCGTCCGCAAAACACTTCACGCACAAATTTCTACTCTGTGATAGATGCCTTTCGACACCGTATGCTATTATACTCCTGAATTTGTTGTTTGTCAACCAAAATTTAATTTCGGGTTTACTGAACTGTTGCTTTTTTCTTCTTTGTAAGAAGGGCATCGAGGCTGTTGATAAGTCTTGAAAGCGGCTTGTAGATTATGAAAACAACTACCGAAATGATGAGTCCCTTAATGATATTGAATGGACCTACGCAGTACAGACAGAATGTAAATGTGCCGTCAATTGCAGGGAAAATTGCCTGTCCCATTTTGATAATTTCTGTAAGCGGCATAAATGACGAGTAGAGCGGAACAAGCACGAATGTGTTGAGAACCACACCGATAGCCGCCATTGCAACCGTACCAGTAAGCATTCCGACAATCGCACCGACTCTTGTTTTTTTGTACTTGTAGATGAAACCTGCCGGCAGAATAAACGAACAGCCGATGAGGAAGTTTGCAAGCTCCCCTACTCCGCCTGTGCTTGTGCCTTTGATAAGAAACTTAACGAGAATTTTTACAAATTCAATTACTGCACCGGCAATCGGGCCCATACTGAATGTTCCGACAAGAACGGGAACTTCGGAAAAATCGAACTCATAGAATGAAGGTGCGATGAATCCGAGAGGAAATTCAAAGAACATAAGAACTGCCGAAAGCGCTGCAAGCATTGCGGTTACGGCAAGCTTTGTTGTCTTTGCCGTGTTGTCTGAATTAATTGTTTTTGCTTTTGATTTTGTCATTACGACCACTCCTGAAAAATTATTTCGAGTTGTCGGGAAAAGAAAAATCCCGCTACAAATGTAACGGGATTGCGTACCAAAATAAAACAGACGAACCGCCTGTTCTGCCGCATCTTCTCGTATCCGGACTATAACCGTCGGTGTCTGAATTTCACAGACTCGGCAGGCTTTCACCTGTTCGTGGACTTTAACCACCGGTGGAGAATTTCACTCCGCCCCGAAGACAACTGTTGATTATATTATATGCCGATTTTCGGATTTGTCAATATCTCTTCAGTGTTTTGAGATATTTTTTCGTTTCATCGTCAATTCTGAAACTTTCAACGCATTTCCGAATCATTTTATTAAAGGTTGCATTATCAAGCGAATTTGACTTTATGTACCGCATAGTCTGTTCTCTGCACTTTGCAAGTGCTGTTGCAACAAGCCATGCCCTTGCCATACTCACATAATAATGCGGATTATTCGCATTGTCACAACATTCAAGCACCGTGTCTATGTACTCATCTTCAAGATAATAGTCGAGCATTAGCACAAGACCTGCACGAATTATCCACGGATTGTCGCTTTTTGTGTATTCGCAAACATGAGGAAAAAATTCTGATTTATACTTTTTCGTCTGCTTTAAATTTGCACAAAAGCCGTCGCAAACCGCCCAGCTGTCTATACGCTGTACAAAATCATCGCTGTACATCAAAAATTCTTCATAGCTTTCGGTTTTGAGCAAACCGATTACAATACCTCGCATTGTTTTTTCTTCATAAGAATTATCAGTTGTCTGATCTAAAAAACTGCGTCCGTTGCCCTTAGAAATTTCCTTGCCGAGCTTTCGCATAACGGGCATTCTTACTCCGATAAAAAAGCCCTTGTCATTGTCGGGAATCAATGAGGAATGAAAGCTTCTGTACTTTTCATCGGCATATGAACGAAGTTCCTCTACAAAATCATCATAGTCATTTTTAGTCCAATTATCTCTTATAAGCTCCATAATGCACCGTTATTTTTACTTATTATTTCTTTTGCTGTCATAAATTTCACACGGTGAGTTCAGGTCAAGATATGCAATATCGTGGTGTGGCACTCTGTCCTCAACCGGCGGAAGCTGCATATAATCACCGAAAACCATTCTGAGATACTCGTCATAGCCAGACATACACGGCATTTTTATGCCCTCAAATGTGACATAATCAACGCCCGAATAAATGTGTTTCGGATACTCAATTTTCATCCAATGAGGGCCCGAACAAAGCTCCGTTACACACTTGTTTTTATCAAGCCTGTACTTAATCATATGCTTTTCGGCAGTTCTCCAAATCTTTTCTCGGAGCTTTTTTCCTCTGAAAATTGAAAGCAAAGCCTTACTGCCTGCCCCCACAATTCCGCCGTGCTTTTCGGGAACAACCTGAGCCAAAAACAGCGAATAAAGCATTGTCCACACATACTGCATTTTGCGTGCAAAACGGCTGTCGGGACAAACATCAAGCGGAAAGACATCAAGCACAAGTCCGTGCGGAATATCAACCTCGGTCTGATTTGTCTTGACCATAGTGTAATTTGTGTCGGTTACGGTCATAAAAATATTGCCCGTGAACATATCCCTGTCGGTTTTGAGAAGTCGGAATCTTCCGTCTGCGCCCTGTTCATGCCAAAGCTTGTACAGCTTTTCGTAGTCCTCTCGTGGCAGTATAACATCAACATCATCATCCCACGGAACGAATCCGCCGTTTCTGAGCGCACCAATTAATGCACCGCCGATGAGATAGAATGTGAGATTGTTCTTTTCGCAAAAGTCCCTGAAATACACGAGCATATCAAGCTGTTTAAGCTGTAACTCACGCAAAAGTTCGGGAGTAAGTTCTACTTTTTCAGTCATAAGTATCTCCGTAAATATCAAATACGGGCGGAGATTATCCGCCCAAAAAATTATTTGTATGAATGACCGGGAAGTGTGTTTTCCCTGATTTTTCTTTTTACCTTTTCAATGTGCTCTTTCGCACCGCTGTTTTTGATTTTCTTCCGCCATGACGGAATCTGAATCAAACCAACAATTGTGCCTATTCCGTAGGCAACATGGAGCAACGGGAAAATGAACGGCAAAAACACAAACTGAGGCTGAACATTTTTCATTGTGCAGCATCCGACAGCGTTTACAATATCAAACATTCCGTAGATTATCAAAAGAATGTACAAAAAAAGTGGAAGTCCGAGAAATGCAAGCACGGAACAGCCGAGAAGTGCCATTACAAAAAGAAACGGTGCAAAGTGAAAGTATGAAAGACAACCGGGACATTCCGAGAGTGTAAGTCCTATCCACCGTCCGTTTGAATATTTCTGCCTTATCATTCCGTGAAGGTCGTTTCGTGAATGCTGATACGAAATAATATCGGGGCAACAGCACATCTTGTAGCCCGCCATTCTAATGCGGTAGTGAAATTCATTATCCTCGGTTCTGCCGAGATTTTCGTTAAATCCGCCGACCTTGGCAATAACCTCTCTGCGGTAAGCCGCATGAAAAAGACTGTCAAGATATTCCTTTTGCGCAAGCGGCCGTCTATACGACGCAACCGAACTGCCGAACAGAGAATCCTCAGCCGCAAGCAAGGTAAGCTTCCAGCTTGAAACATTTGAAGTGATATTCGGTCTGCCGCCGCCTACAACATTTTCGCCCTGCTTTATGTTATAAACATTTCGTGAAACAAAGTTTCTCGGAATTCTTGCGTGAGCGTCAACTCTTATGATAACATCTCCCTTTGCAGTCATCAGAGCGGCATTCCATGAGGTTGCCTGATTACGCTTTACGCATTGAACAACGGACACATTCCAAAAGCCGTAGTCGGTATCACGGAACTTTTCCATTTTCTCTTTAGTATCATCGGTTGACATACTGTCAACAAATACCACCTCAATTTTATCATGCGGATAGTCCTGAAGTGCAATATCCCTGAAAAGTCCGCTCAAAGCATTCGATTCGTTATAGGCTATCATACAAAGTGAAACTAACATATAATATCTCTGCTCCCTTCAAGCTCGAACAACCATTTTGCAGACATTGCAGAGGTTGTCAGAAAATAAGGTACGGCATAAAATGCCGGAACAACAAAAAAGCACAAAGCCGCCCAGCCGATAAACCCGATAAACAGCTTTATTGTGGGGATGAAGTTCTTTATTGAAAAAGCCATCATTCTCGGAAGATAAATTCCGAGCGGCAGATGTTCGTTAAAACCGTAAGCCAAAAATGTATAATGAACAAAAATAATGTAACACACCACAACAACCGCAGTGCTGACGATAAACGCCAAAACAAGCAATACAGCCACAACCGCCGTGAGTGAGGGTGAATTGTCAATTATTTTATCCGAAACCGCACTAAGATAATTGAACACATTGAGCAGACCGCTTATGATAAAAAACAAGCCGACTGAAATTACATCAAGAATAACAGACTTAAAAAATAATTTAGGCTTTTTATAATAGTAAAAAACATCAAGAGGACTGCACTCTCTGCCCCTGACTACATTACACACACTTCTGTAAACTCCGTTTATGAGCGGCAGACACACAACAACAAAAGCAAAAAATACAAGCCCGAAAATCATTGTAAGCATCTGCTGAGTCTGATTCGGATTTTTTACATCATAAAGTCCTGCCACAGACATTGCAAGGCTGAACGCAAACAGCCCTGTCAAAAATGCAAGCACAGCGACCATTATCTCTGAGATAATCACCGACCGGTTTCCCTCAAGAACCTTTTTTGCCTGTTTTCTAACAGTTTTTTCCGTATTCATTAGCATTCCCTTTTCATCTGAATTTGTTCATAACGAAACGCATTATTCTCCGTCAGTAAACATTCTGTACATTGCCTCAAGGCAAATCTGAGCGTGTTTAAAGAAATTCTCTTTGTCCATACTTTCATCTGCATTGTGCATACGAACATCATCGTTTTTGAATGCAGGACCGAATGCAACACCGTTACCTCCGAGCATTCTTGCGTATGTTCCGCCGCCTGTTGAATAAAGCTCAGCCTTTTCACCTGTTACGCTTTCATAAGCGCCCGAGAGAAGCTTTACAAGCTTGCTGTCCTTATCGGCATAAAGCGGTTCTTCGTGATTGAGAACAGTAACCTTGAGGTCGCTGATTTTTGCAACCTTTTTGAACTGTTTGAGAACTCTGTTTACGCTCACGGTAACGGGATAACGGATATCAAACACAGCCTTTGCGGTCTGTCCCTCAATGTTCACGCTGCTGAGGTTTACGGTGAGCGAGCCCGAAACAGCGTCGCTCATTTTAAGACCGAGTGATCTGCCGTTTGTTTCCTTGTTGATTGCGTAGTCAATAAATGAACAGATTGAACCTGTTTCCTTTGTTGTGTAAACATTTGAGATAAGGTCAACAAGTGCCGCTGCGGCATTGTAGCCCTTGTCCGGTTCACACGCATGAGCCGCTTTGCCACGGCTGATTATCATAAGACCGTCAATAGTGTAATTAAATTCAAAATCACCGTCACTTGCGTCTGCAAGGCGCATGAGAGTCTGCTCGTCATAGTCTGATGAATCAAGCATTACATACGCTCTGTCGGGAACTGCATTAACTGCTCTGCCTGCATGGAACTGGCTGAGTGTTGTTGCATTATTTAAAAGTGTGCTGATTTCAAGCTGAAGAATACCCTTTTCGGCAAAGCAGATGCCGTAGTCGCTGTCGGGAGTGAATGCCATGTCGGGAAGTGGATTTTTCTTGAAATAATTTTCCATATCCTCCATACCCGTTTCTTCACCCGTGCCGTAAATAGCACGCAGAGTGTTCACGCCCTTTACACCGCTGTCCTTGATTGCTTTCAAACAATAGAGAGTAACAAGAGCCGCACCCTTGTCGTCTGCAATTCCTCTACCGTAAAGTCTGCCGTCCTTTTCGGTAAGCGCATACGGCGGAACGCTCCAGCTGTTTCCCGCAGGAACAACATCAAGGTGAGTAAGCACACCGCAAAGCTTTCCGCTGTTGCCAAGGGTTATATGACCGCTCTTGTCGGTTGTTCTCTCCCCTGTCAGTCCGAAATCTTCTGCTCTTTTAAGAATAAAATTCAAGGCATTATCGCACTCGTCATTCTTTTCACCGTCAACCGATTCAAAAGAAAGAAGTGTGTTAAGATCCTTTAAAAGTTCGTCTTTGAAGTCAAGTATTTTGTTTCCAAACATAATAAATACCTCCGTACTTAAATGCTGATTATATCTTTATCAGTTTTTATTTTTTCTTTTTTTAACTGTTTTAACGGTCACAATAACCGCACAGTAGATTAAAAATGCTCCGAATGCGCAAAGGCTGATTTTGACACCTGTTGAAAATCCGGGTGTTTCGTAGGTGAACACAATGTCACACTTTTCCCCCTTTGGAATCTTAACAGCCATAAAGCCGTAGTCAACCTTTTCAACATCTGCCGCCTTACCGTTTACAGTTGCGGTAAAACCATCGCTGTAAGGAACGCTGAAAAACAACAGGTTATCGTCACCCTTTTTATTATTGTAAACAGCCTTAAAGCCGTTATCTGTATATTCAAATGAAGTACAACTGTTCAAGGCTCTGAGATTACAAACCTTTTTGTAATCTGAATTACTGTAATCAAACTTTTCCGTAATGCTGTCGTAATCCTCCGGATGTTTGCCGTACAAAAGCTTGTACTTTTCATCGCTGTAACCCGTAATATCGGAATACTTCTTCATAAGGTCACGGGGAAGAACCATTGCGTAGAGCAAAGCCTCGGACTTGTGTGCGTTCGTCACAAGGTCAAATTCTTCTTCGGCTATGAACTTATCAAAGGTGTATCCCATAGGAATGTAGTATTCGTTGCGGTAAATATCAAAACGGTTCTGCGTTCTGAGATATTTCCAACCCGGCATTCTTGTGTTGCCGTTTTCGTCAACGAATGAATTCAGACTTCCCGATTTTCCGTCGCCACGGTAATCAAAAAGATACTTACAACTCAGAAACGGGCGAAGTCCGTATACATCAAGGTCAGGTCTTGACGCAACATCCCTTGTAATTCCGAGTGCATCGTAAAACTGCATTATAGATGTTGAAACAGAACTCTGAAAGCAGTTAATGCTCTGAATCTGCCAGAACATTGCCGTGTTGTCAACACATTCGTAAAAATCACTGCGAACATTGTCAATATCGGCAATTGTGATACCGTCACGCCTGTTTATGATATCTTCTTTGATGGTATTTGTACTGCTGCTTGAGAAATAGCCTGTGGCGATTATAAAATATGAGGTAAAAAGCGAAACGCTCAGGATACCAACAGTCAGCATAACCGTAAATCTCTTTTTGTTTCGTCTGAATTTTTTGATGATGAGAACGAACGCAAGCAGACTTAACAAAGCCATAAGAACATAGAGCCAATAGCGTTCAAATGTTGCCTGAGTGCCGATAACCGTATTTTGAATATCGCCGCTCTCCTCATCCGTATAGCTCACAGGCATAAGACCTATCAGCAGAGTTGCGCCTACCGTAATTCCTGCCGACCAACGAATCGCCCTGTTCCAATCGGTTTTTCTGTTTTCAAACGCCTTGATTGTTGCAAGAACAAGCATAAGCACGCCCATATAGAACCATCTTGCGTAGTAAATTGAGCTGTTCATAAGCTGGAACATACTGTTCAAAACAGGCACACACGCAAACACCGCAAGCACGGCAAGAAGCTTTTTGAGCCAGCTTTTTCGGCAAACCTGAAAATATGCGATAACTCCCGTCATTCCGACAAGCGGCAACCATGCCGCAACAGACGCCCATCTGCAATTTGAGCCGGGTGTGAACACAGGAAACGCAGGCATATCTGCGGGGAAAAACAGGCTTAAAATTATCAGCCAGTATTTTTGCGGTTGACTGTAGACAAGCGAATCCCAGCCGTTCGGAAGCTCGGCAAGCCTTGGGTTTCCCATTAAGCCGAGCACTGACGGCAGCAGTATGAATGCCGTTGCAAGGAATCCTATGATAACCTCAAGCGCAAGCAAGAGAAAATTTTTAACTTTAAATTTGTAGGTTTTGATAAGCGTAATCATAAGAAAATAGATGATTACGAACAGAACCTGTCCCACAAAGAAGTAGTAATTCACAACACAGGCGGAAAATACCGCAAGTGTGAACACTATTCTTTTTCCGTCATAGATGAATGCGTCAAGTGCCGCAAGCAAAAGCGGAAACATTATCATCGGTTCATGAAAGTGGAAAAAGAACACATTGTAGATTGAAAATCCCGAAAATGCATACAGCAATCCGCCTACAAGAGCGAAATTCCTGTCAGCCACATATCTTTTCAAATAGAGATATGCGGAAAGTGACGCACAGCCGAATTTTAAAATCAGCAACGGTCCGATAAGATACGGTACAGCCTCACTCGGGAACGGAATTGTCAGCCAAAAGAACGGACTGCCAAGAAGATAAAAGCTGAAGCTTGAGAGCATATCAGTTCCGAGGTCAACATTGTGCATCCAACCCGTATCACCGTTTCTTACGGCGTCATGCACAAGCTGATAAAACGGAATTTCCTGAACATTGAAATCACCGTAATAGTAGAAAACACCGCCCCCCATTATGATAAACGGGAGAAAAAGTGCTGTTGCAGTTATAATTGATATGAGAAACACACGCAAACCAAATAGTTTTTGTGTTGGATATTTTTGCAAAATTCTGCTCGGCATAAAACCCTCCACGGAGCAAAAAGTCTGAAAAAATCTTTTTTTCGATAATTTCTTTACTTTTAAATTATGAATAGTATAATCAGTAATATAAATGTCCTTCACCGTCATTTATTCAAAAGACACCTACATATTCAATTCTGAGCAACGCTCTGCTTTGCTTGCAGAGAACAGAGGACACTCGCATTTAGATTACATTATAACATAATGCGATACAAATTGCACTAATTTTTAGCAAAAAACAGGAGAAACTACCTATGAATATTTCACATTTTTACGCAATGCTTTCAAGAATGAGGTACATCAACCGTTGGGGACTTATGAATAACACACGCTGTGAAAACCTCAGTGAACACAGTCTTGATGTTGCAGTGATTGCACATTGCCTTGTTTTGATTCACAACAAGCGTTTCGGCGGTAATCTTAATGCCGAAAGAGCCGCATTGCTCGCACTTTTTCACGATGCAACCGAAATCATAACAGGCGATATGCCGACTCCCGTAAAATACTTCAACCCCGAAATCAAAAATGCCTATAAGGAGATTGAAACAACGGCAGGCAACAGGCTTGTGTCGATGCTTCCGGATGATTTTAAGGACGATATGGATAAAATCATCAAAATGAACGGTGCAGGTGACGATGAACTTAAAAAATATGTAAAAGCGGCGGACAAGTTTTCCGCACTCATAAAATGTATTGAAGAAATAAAAATGGGCAACAGCGAGTTTTCAAAGGCAAAAGAGGCAACCGAAAAATCAATTCACAACATGAATATGCCCGAAAACGAGGTGTTTGAAAAAGAGTTCCTTCCGTCCTTCTATTTGTCACTTGATGAACAGGATTGACAGTTACCGACAAAAAAATCAATATTTTCAGTCAGATTTTTCGCTAAAACTTTACGAAAAGGCAGATTTTAATTCTAATTTAGCATTAAAAGAAATTCTCATATGGTATAATAAACTATACTTATGTATTGTGTGCTTTTTACCCGATTGGAGGAGTAATATGCCAAATTACGAAAAAAACAGTCAGAAAAGCAATTTTGTTGACATAAGCTCAAATAAGCAGGTCAAAAAATTATATAATAAAAAAGGCAGACTTAAAAGAATTCTCTGCCTTGTGTTTTCAATAATCTTCCTGTTGGGCGGCGGCGGAATGCTCTACTACTATTCATTTCTTGACACTCTCAACTTCAAAGAGCTTGATGACACAGGCAACAACACAGCAGCAACCAACTCATCGGTTGCTCCGCTTGAGAGTGATGCAACAAACCTTTCGCTTTCAGAGGGAGAGCTTCTGCAGAACTCCAAAGAGCTTAATGTTATGCTTTTTGGCGAAGATAATTCAAAAGGCGATAAACACGGCAGAAGTGATACAATGATCATGATGACCATTGATAACAATCACAAAAAGCTTAAACTGACATCATTCCAGCGTGACACATATGTTTATATCCCCGGTTACGGATATGACAAGCTCAACGCATCTTATAACTACGGCGGAGCAAAGCTTTCAATTCAGACAATTGAGGCAAACTTCGGCATCAAGGTTGACCGTTATGCGGTTGTTGACTTTGACAGCTTTAAGAAGATTATCGACACCCTCGGCGGTGTTGATATGGAAGTTACTCAGGACGAAATTGACTACATCAACTATCAGATGTACAAGAACAATCAGGCTGACACAAAAACAACTATCACAGACGCACCCGGTACTGTTCATCTCAACGGTCAGGAGGCTCTTTGGTATGCTCGAAACAGAGGTCTTACAAAGGGCGAGGACGGCAACGAAATCGGTCTTGACGGTGACGACTGGGACAGAACCTCAAGACAGAGAAAGCTTCTTGAAACTTTGTTCACAAGTATGAAAAGTGCAGACCTCGGTCAGATTGTTTCAATTGTAAGCTCTGTCGGTCCTCTTGTAACAACAAACCTCAAGAAGGACGAAATCACAGCACTTGTTTCTCACGCTCTCACATATCTTTCCTATGATGTAGAGCAGTATTATGTTCCTGAAGAAGGTCTTTGGTACTACGATGATAACACCGAAACATGGAACGGTACAATCACATCAACAATCAAAATTTCAGACCTTCAAGAACAGAGAAAGAAGTTTGCAAGCTTCGTTTTTGAAGAATTGTTCACAGGCGGCACTTCTTCAAAAGAAACAACCTCCGCATCAAATTAAATATTGAACAAAATGCAGACAGCCAATTATCGGCTGTCTGTTTTTTACGGCGAGCCGCCGTACCCTATTCGTGAAGATAGTTTGTTTAATTACAAAACATATTACACCCGAGCGTAACATTGCGGTTATTCGCTCTAAATTACGACGAGCCGCCGTACCCTATTCGTGAAGACAGTTTGTTTAAATACAAAACATATTATGCCCGAGCGTAGCATTTGCAGTTTTTTCTACAAACCGAGCCGTAAGGGCGGATATTATCCGCCTGCTCTAATGAATTTTTTTGTTCAATAAATATGTTTTGATATGATGAAAATTCCGCTGCAATATAACAACCGCATTGCACATAAAACAAAAATGCATCAGAACCTTACTTGGAATCTGATGCATTTTATTTGTTTTATTATTATTCTATTTTCGTATAATAAATACTCAAAAACAGCTGATAAAATTCTGCCTCGCTGACATTGAATTCTGCGTACTTTGAACCCATTGCAACCTGACCGGGGACTGAAACCATATCAATTCCGTTCATACCGCCAAGCACAGCCTGCTGAGCAAGATATGACACCTTTGACGGGTTAAGATTCGTACATGAATACGGAGCGGACGCATTGAACAAATCGATTGGCGTGGTTAAATCTTTCTTTGTCTGCTGAAGAACCGTATTCATAAAAGACTGAATGTAAACCTTCTGTCTTTGCATACGCATATTGTTTGAATCGGTCTTGCTTGTATCACGGGTTCTGACAAAACTTTCAGCCTGCTGTCCGACAAGGTGATAGCTTTCTCCCTCAACAAACTCCCCGATTGTTTCGGGTGACACAACATCAACTCCGCCAACGCTGTCGTTGAGAGCGGAAATGCCGTCAAGGTCAAGCGAAAAGTATGTGTTAATCGGAATGTTATAGAACAGCCTCTGAACTGAATTTACCGTATTTTCACAGCTTGATTCCTTACCGTCACCGTATGAATACGAAAGACAAATCTGCTGTTTTTCCGTGCCGGCATACGCACCGCCTGCTGAATACATTGTGACATCAACCATCGAATCTCTCGAAATGTTGAAGAGTGTTATTTTACCGTTTGAAGTGTCGATTGACACAAGCATAAGCACATCCGCCTGACCGCCGCTCGCCTTGACTTTGCTGTTATTATTTTCGTCAAGGTTGCGCTTGTCAACACCGATACACAGAACATTCGTCACCTTTTCGTTGAACTGATATGTTTCACCGTTGTATACGACATACTTACCGTTTTCCTCGGTTTCAATGCCCTGTGGGGCGGTAACATGAATATCAGTATTAAACAGCTCGTTTCCGCCCTGATAAATCAAATACGCAACCGTGCCTACGGTGAGTATAATTAATCCAAGTAATGTACAGCCGATTGACAAAAGCACCTTTTTCCAGGTTTTCATCTTTCGATGCTTTGAATGGTGATGATGCGACTTTGATCTATGCTTTTTATAGTGATTTGTTGTGTTACTCTTCACGACAATGCTGTCGGAATCAACACCGTACACATCTGTATATACTTTTTTCTTTTTCTTTATTAACTTGCTGTCCTTGAAAATATAACCTTCTATATCCAACCTTGAAGGATCGCTTACATGCTCCTTACTGTTCTTTCCTCTTTTCGATTCAAGAATTTCCGGTGTATTCGGATCAAGCGTGTTCTCTATATTTTCAGTTGTTGCCTCAGCCGAACTTTCATTTTGTCGGTTCATCTTTCTTCAGCACTCCCTGCACAAGATATCTTCCGTCACCGCTGTTTAAACATGTGCTTAAAACAAGAATTTTATCATCGGTAGTAAGCTCCGTATTTCTCTTGTTCACAGAAACAGAATGTGGATTTTTAATCATATTGAGATAATCCGAAAATACATTATCATCGGAAAAATCAAACGAATTCATAATGTGTCGGTTATCATATTCAAAAGCTGACACAATTTCGTATGTAAGCTTTCTGTCGGGAGTGTAAACATAGATGTACCTGTTCTTGTTAAAGAAATCGGCATCATAAAAGCGATGGAGCGTTGCAAACATTGAGCCGTTTGCCATATTATGACCGTAAAGCACAGTCACTCTGTCGGAATAATCACGCTTGTTGCACATCTGCGAATAGATACTGCCCGAAAAGCTGTAATTCTTATAAATATCGTGGTCAAGATATAAGTTATCGTCAAGATGACTTTGCAAAACAGGATAATTTACATTTGTATTCGGAATGTAAATCCACGAATAAATGTCGCTGTTCTGCTGTTGAAGCGACTTGAAGTCAATCGGATTTTCGACTTTTTTCACATTGATTGACGGTGAAGTCACTTCTGTTGCAGATTCTGTTGCAGAGGTTGTACCGTTTTCAATGCCTGACGCATACGAGCCTGCGATGTTATCAAGACTTTTTCGTTCGTTATTTTCATTTAAGTTTTTAATGACTATGTACGCAAGTGTGCCGATAATTGCAGCAACAAGCAAAATAATCAAAGCTATAAGAAAATTGTTTCTTTTTCTGCTCATATCAAAAACTCCCAATTGGTTATATTGTATCATTTTTGTGTCAGTATGTCAATTAATCATTACTTGTTAGTAAAATTTTATTACAATTTACAAACTACTGCATCTGCAATACAAAACCTAATATTCAAACATCTAATGAATAAAAAAGAGACTTCCTTATGAGAAGTCTCTTGATTTTTAGTTAAGGTTGGATTATTTGCTCTTTACAAGCTTAAATACAGCCGCACCGCAAGCCGCAAGAGAAAGAACTAAAATTGCATACGGTACAACATCGCTTGCGCCTGTCTTTGGTGAAGTTGTTGAATCATCTTTCTTTGCCGTAGCTGTAGCAACAGGACCTGTTGTGCCGCCGCTGCTTGCCTTACGGTAATAAGGAGTACAAACAATGTCACCTGAAATAATAATATTCATATTAGCATCTGTATACTTGCTGTCGGTTCTAAAAGGACCGCCCGAAATTTCCCAGTGATCAAAAACATAGCCGTCATAAGGAAGCGGCTCAATAAATACATGCTGTTCGCCGTTTTTGTCAATACCTGTTGTGAACTTATAATCACCGTCACCGCCCTCTGTCAGAATAATCTCTACCTTGTATTTAAATGTACTCGGCTGGGGACTTTCGGCAGCAAATGCGGGAACTGCCGACAATAACATCATCATAACTGCAAATAACACAGCAATTGTCTTTTTCATCACATAATCCTCCTAATCTAACCCATTCTAACTCTGGGATATGATACTATTCAAAATTTATACTTAATTATAGCACATATTCATTTATGTGTAAAGTCTAAAGGAACAAAAATATTTTTTTAAATACAACCAAAAATATGGGCTGTTTCTTGTTAAAAACGCAAAAAATACAGCTTTTTTACACCGAAAGCTATTGCATATAAACTGCTGAAAATGTATAATAAGGGGGAGTAATTTTAATTACCTTGAAAGGAAAGCTATTATGAATATTTCATCAATACAAGAACAGATTCTCAAGCTGAAAAAGGAAAAGGATGTCTGTATTCTTGCCCACAGCTATCAGGCGCATGAAATTCTTGAAATTGCAGATTACACAGGCGACAGCTACAAGCTGAGTGTTGACGCAAGCAAAGCCGAAAACAAGAACATTCTTATGTGCGGTGTAAGATTTATGGCTGAAACCTGCAAAATTCTTTCACCTGAAAAAACTGTTTACCTTGCACAGCCTGTTGCCGGCTGCAGTATGGCAGACCAGATGGACAAACAGCTTATTTCTCAGGTTAAGAAAATGTATCCCGATTACACAGTTGTTGCATACATCAATACTACGGCAGAACTCAAAACAATTTGCGATGTATGCGTAACAAGCTCATCGGCTGTTAAAATCGTAAACAATCTTGACAATAAGAACATTCTCTTTATCCCTGACTGCAACCTCGGCGACTATGTTGCAAAGCAGTGCCCCGACAAGAACATCAAGCTTCTCAACGGCGGTTGTCCGATTCATGCCTGCGTAAATGTTGAGGATGTTAAAAAGGCTAAGGAGCTTCATCCGAACGCACTCGTTCTTGTTCATCCCGAATGCACTCCCGAAGTTGTTGCTATGGCTGATTATGTCGGCTCAACATCGGGCATAATGAATTATGCAAAAAAATCCGATGCAAAGGAATTCATTATCGGTACAGAAATCAGCATTGCCGAACATTTGCAGTATGAATGTCCGGACAAGAATTTCTACGGTCTTACATTAAAGCTCATCTGCCCGAATATGAAATCAACAACACTTGTTGATGTTTACAACTGCCTTAACGGCAACGGCGGAGAAGAAATCAAGCTTGACGATCAGACTATCACAGACGCAAGAAAGTGCATTGATGAAATGATCAGACTCGGCTGATAAATTACTTATGAACGCAAATCTGTTCGGGAGGAATAAATGACTAACAAAGCATTGATTGCAATGAGCGGAGGAGTTGACAGCTCGGTTGCCGCATTTCTTACCAAGGATATGGGATATGACGCAACGGGCATTACCCTCAAGCTCTTTGATAACGAAGATATCGGTGAAAAGCGAGAAAAAACCTGTTGTTCTCTTGATGACATTGATGATGCAAGGAGAGTTTGCCTCAAGCTCGGCATTCCCTACTATGTCTATAACTTCAAGGACAGCTTTAAGGAAAATGTAATCGACCGCTTTATCAGAGCCTATGAGAACGGTACAACACCGAATCCCTGCATTGACTGCAACCGCTTTATCAAATTTGAAAAGCTCATTCGCCGTGCAGAAGAGCTTGACTTTGACTGCGTTGTCACGGGGCATTACTCAACAATTGAGTATGACAAGGGTGCAGACCGCTATTTGCTGAAAAAATCGGTTGACAGCACAAAAGACCAAAGCTATGTGCTGTACTGTCTTACACAAAGACAGCTTGCAAAAACACTTCTTCCTCTTGGCACATATACAAAGGAAAAGGTGCGTGAAATTGCAAATGAGCTTGGTTTGATAAACGCACGAAAACACGACAGTCAGGACATTTGCTTTGTTCCAGACGGGGACTATGCAAAATTCATTGAACAGTACACGGGCAGAACTTATCCTAACGGTAATTTTGTTGATACCAAAGGTCATATTCTCGGTGAACACAAGGGAATTATCCGTTACACCGTAGGTCAGCGAAAAGGTCTTGGACTTGCACTCCCCCACCCTATGTATGTTAAGGAAAAGAATCTTGACACCAACGAGGTTATTCTCTGCGATAACAACGAGCTTTTCTCAAAGGAGCTTTATGCAACGGACATAAACCTCATCACCTGTGACAAAATCGACAAGCCGATTAAAGTCAAGGCGAGAGTTCGTTACAGCCAGCCCGAAAAGGACGCAATCGTTGAACAGATTGACGATAACACCCTGCACATTGTCTTTGACGAACCGCAAAGAGCAATCTCAAAAGGTCAGGCAGCAGTCCTCTATGACGGTGAATATGTAGTTGGCGGCGGAACGATTATATAAAGTTTTATAATTATGATGATTTTAGAGAGCGTGATTTTACGCTCTCTTTTTAGATTGATAGCATTGCGATTATATTTCAGGCAGGAAAACACGGTTCGCCGCTACAGATTACACACTATTTTCATCTCCTCAAAACATTTTATTAAACAAAAAATTTCATCAAGGCGGGCGTCCGATGAACGCCCCTACTTCAAACATAAAAAGTCGGCAAGACAGTTTAATTTGCGTACTGTCTTGCCGACTTGTATTTTTACTTATTTACACTTTTTCAAAAAATGATTACCATGTGCCGACATAAGCATGACCCTGTGAATCATACTGCGACTCTGTATAATAATTGAGCGAAGTGCCGTCAAAACCGATATCAATGGTCTGACTCGAACCGTTTGTGAAAATAATGTAATCAACAGTGTTCGGAACTTCAACCGAGTAAACCTTCTGACCAAGGTCATTTGTGTTGAGATATGTCATCGCAACACCCGGCCATGATTTTGTAGATGTACCGTCTTCAGCCCATGAGTAGCAGTAGAGTGTACCACCCCAGTTGAGTGAATCCGTAAACTTAACTGTATAGGTTGATGACGGAGTGGTTGTAGGCTCTGTAACAGGAGCTGTTGTTGCAGGAACGGTTGTCGGAGCAACTGTCGGCTTTTCTGTTGCCGGCTCGGTAACAGGGGCGGTTGTCGGAGTAACTTCCGACTCATAGTAAGTGCCGACATTTCCGTGACCGTCAAGCTTTGCGACATACATCTGAATGTATGTTGCGTCTTTAACGCTTACGATATCATTCTCGCCGTCAGCGTCACATCTTGCGGCTGCGATAAGAGCCTTGTCTGAGAGTGTTATAAGCTTCACAATGTACTTCTGAACCGCTGTTGTGTCAACTATATCAATCGCACCATTGAGATTAACATCACCGATAAGGATTTTTTCCGTCGGCTGTGTAACGGGGGCTGTGGTAGGAGTTACCGTTGAAGGAGCAGTTGAAGGACGCTCCGATGATGTGTAAAGATAAACAACATTGATAATACCCGATGAAAGGTTGCCTGACGCATTTACGGGAGCAATAACATCTGTTCTGCCCGAAAGCGGAGAAGTTTTGTATGTATCGTCGGAAGAAACCTTTGACTGAATTAAAATTTCATCATCGGCAATCTTTTCACCTGTTGCGGCATCAATGTGGCTTGTGATAACCTTACTGCTAAAGCTGAGTTTCTTATTCTGAATCCATGCCTCGCCCGAAACAAGGTAGCCTGTCTCGTTTGCACCCGGCTCCTGCTGTGAGTTTGTGTGGAACATTACATATGAGCTTGGTGCAGGAATTGTGCATTTGAGCCATCCGTTGCCCTCGCTTGTCATAACAGTTGCATTGTTCCACTTGCCGTTAGGCTCTTCACCGCCGTCTGTGTAAGCATAGCAACGAACATTTGACCAGTTGTTTGAGTTATAGTAGTGAACAACCGAACTTGTGCTGTCAAGTGCCTTATAAACAAAGTTAATGGTTGTGTTAGTACCGTTAAATGTACCTGTCGTGTTGGCAGGATACTTGTCTGTGTCGAGCTGATAGCCCTGAATTGATGTGAACGGAACGCTGTAGCTGTCGCCTTCACGATACTTTGTTGAAACGGTATCCTTGATTGACTCACCGTTTTCGTCAACATAATTTACCGTAACATAGCCTGAACGAATACCGCTGGAGCTGTAAACATAAGTTACATTGTAGTTCTTTCCGCCTATAACAGTACCCGAAGTTACACCCTGAGTATCCTTGAGAGTATAGTCATAAAGGATGGTTGTGTCGGGGTAAGTACGGTATGTTGTACCGTCTGCATATTTTGCTGTTGATGTCTTGAGAACATTTCCGCTGTCATCAATATGTTTGATTGTTACCGTACCGAATGTTTTTTCACTAACCTTAAGGTTGTTGAATGTTGAACTCTGAACAAGCACACAGGCGCTGTTTGCGGGAACTGTATATGTGTTGCCCGAAACTGTGCCAAGACTTTTAAGACCTGCCGTCGTACCGTCTGCAACTACTGTCCAGCCACTGCCGTCAAGTGTAATCGGCCAATCATTTGTTGAACTTGCGTTTACAAGAACACAAACCTTGCCCCACTCATTTGACTTGTTGTTTGAATATGTGTAAGCAACAACATCGCCGTGTGTTGACTGGAATGAAGGAGTGTTGAATGTTGAACTCTTCATCGGAGAATAGTTTTCTCTGATTTCAAGAAGTCCCTTGTAATAAGCGGCAACATCCGAGTAGGTCTTTACTCTTGACCAATCAATCTCATTTATTGCGTCGCTTGATTTGTAACTATTTGTATCACCCTGTTTTGTACGGCAAAATTCCGAGCCTGCCGTCATAAACGGGATACCCTGTGAAGTAAGGAGGAGTCCCATTACTTTCTTAACCTGTCCCCTGAGTGATGAAGATGTTGAATTCCAACTTGATGAGCCGTTACTCTTTACAATTTTATCCCACAGGATAAGGTTATCGTGAGCATCGGCATAAGCAATTGTCTGTGAAGGAGCCTGAGCCGAAAAGCCCTTGCCCGTTACACCGTTTGCAACCGTTCCGGCCTTATCGGTGTTGCCCTGAACAAATCCCTTATCGGAACCGTCTGTGCTTCCCTTAATTGCATCACGGTAGCTGTCGCAGAACATACCTACTCTTGAATTGAGTGAACCTGCCTTTGACTGCGAGCAACCGTCGGAAATTGCAACTGAACCGCCTGTCCACGGTTCACCGTACATGAGAATCTTTTTACCCGAACCGTCTGAATAAAGTCCGTCAAGAGCAGAACGGATATCGTTCATTGTTGTGATATCGTGAATGCCCATAAGGTCAAAACGGAAACCGTCAATGTGGTATTCCTCCGCCCAATACTTTACGGATTCAATCATATACTTTCTGTACATCAGCTTATCTGACGCAGTTTCGTTACCGCAGCCTGAACCGTTTGAATATGCTGATGATGAATGCATTCTGTAGTAGTAACCCGGAACAGTTCTGTTAAAGCAGGAATCGTTTGAGAATGTGTGGTTGTAAACAACATCCATTACAACTGAAATTCCTCTGTCATGAAGAGCCTGAATCATCTGCTTGAACTCAGTGATTCTTGTGTTGCCGTCATATGGGTTTGTTGAATATGAACCCTCGGGAGCGTTATAGTTCACCGGATCATAACCCCAGTTACGGTTTGAAGAAGAACTTGCAACATCTTCCTTTACCGAACCGTAATCATAAACAGGCATAAGCTGAACGCAGTTAATGCCCTGCTCAACAAGGTAGTCAATGCCTGTTGAAACGGCTGATGAACTTGTGTCTGAATTAAGAGTTGTGCCGCCCTCGGCAAATGCAAGGTACTTACCCTTGTTATCCTCACTCACACCCGAGCTTTTGGAAACTGAAAAATCTCGCACATGAACTTCCCATACAGCCGCCTCGGATGCGCTGTTAAAGAGAACATGCTTATCGTCCGACCAACCGCTCGGATCGGTTGAGTCAAGGTCAACAACCATTGTACGGTTGCCGTTTACACCGACAGCCTGTGAGTAAACATCCTGTGTTTCCTTGGTTGTGCCGTTTACTGTTACAAGATATGTGTAATATTTGTTTTTGTAATCACCGCTCAGATTAAGTGACCAAACACCTGTTGAGCTGTCTTTTTTCATATCATAGGTGCCGATTGCCGAAGCGCCCGCCTCGTTGTCAGAACCTGTTGTGTAGAGCTTGAGCTTTACGGATGACGCATCAGGTGACCAGGTTTTCCATGTTGTGGAAGTTTTGCTGTACACTGAACCGAGTCCCGATTCGTTATACGCTTTGCTTGCATAGCTTTCAAGATAATTTGCATTGTAATAATTGCCTGCTGAAACCGATTCATCGCTTGTTACTGCCGCATTTGAGGCAAAGGCCGACATACCTGCAATCATGGACAGAGAAAGAAGAATCGATAATGGTTTGCGTAATCTCATATTTTCACTCCTAAATATTCTTTCGCACAAAGTACCGCACGATAACTATATTTTAACATTTATAAATGCCGTATTTTTCCTATTGAGAACTAAAAAAGCATCCTAAAGCCAAACTTTAAGAACGCTTTTTATACATTATGCACAAATAAAGACTGACGCAAAGCAATGATTAACTATTGTTATTGCAATATTTCAGCAGTTAACTGTCGCCGATATATTATTTGCCGTTTGCCGAAAAATCTGACTGCACTGAAATTATATACCATATGTAATACTTTGTTACACATTATTAAGATTTTATCGAACTAAAGTTTTTATTGTTATATAATTCTTTAACTGCGGTTTACATTCATTTGTCATTATGTACAATTTATTACTGATACATCACCATTTGTTTACAACTTAACAATATTTTTGTAATAATATTGACAATATCGCAACATAATAGTATTATTATCTTGTGACCGGTTGTCATCCGGAGGGGAAAAATGATAACCTACAAATTGAATCATACACCCGAAAACGGGTTTAACACCTTTGGGATAAGTGCATTTTGCGGCAAAAAGCTTATAAAATCCGTGTCGGGAATCAGCGAAAGCTTCCGTGAAATGACGGAGCTTGTCGAAATGTGCAACGAACTTGAGCTTGAACTATGCCAGCTTGACGACATTATCGAAGATTATCTTACTGATTTCACACTTTAATTTGCAAAGACTTTAACTTTTGTCATAATCGTGGTACAATAGTGTTTAGTGTTCTATCAGACATTATATATCAGACAATAAGGTGATATCATGATTTGCAATTTATGTCCGAGAAAATGCGGTGCGGTTCGTACTGCCCACAGCGGAAACGGATTTTGTAAAATGGGAGAACTGCCCGTTGTTGCAAGAGTTGCTCCGCACTATGGCGAAGAACCGTGCATAAGCGGCACAAAGGGCAGCGGAACTGTTTTCTTTTCGGGCTGTACAATGAGATGCGTGTACTGCCAGAACTACGAAATTTCAAACGAGGACGGCGGAAGAACAATCACTCCCGAAAGACTTGCCGAATGTTACAAAGAACTTGAGGACAAGGGAGTGCATAACATCAACCTTGTAACGGCTGACCATTTTGCACACGCTGTTGTTAAAAGTCTTGAAATTTACAAACCGAGAATTCCGATTGTATATAACTGCAGCGGATACACAAGTCCGAAAACTCTCAGTATGCTTGACGGACTTGTTGACATTTATCTTCCCGACTTTAAATATGCAGATGATTTTCTTGCGGTAAAATACTCTTCCGCACCGAATTATGTAAACACGGCTGTTGCCGCAATTCACGAAATGACTTTTCAGGTCGGTCTGCCTCAGTTTGACGATGACGGCATTATGAAAAAGGGCGTTATCGTAAGGCATCTGATTTTGCCTGCCCACACAAAGAACAGCCTTGAAGTGCTTGATATTGTAAAACGCAGATTCGGCGATCAGGTTTTGTTAAGTCTTATGTGTCAGTACATTCCTATGGGCAAGGTCAGCGACAGGGAGTTTTCACGAATTAACCGTAAAATCACACGCAGAGAATATGACAAGGTAAAGCTTGAAATGATGAGACTGGGAATTGACGGCTTTACACAGGAGCTTTCTTCCGCAGATGAAAGCTATGTCCCCGAATGGGATTTTGAAGGATGATTTTGTCAGTTCGGTCATCTGAATTCCTCTTCATTTTTCAATTGGTATTGTTTACTTGGTATTATTCTCTTAGTCTTTTTCTATGGGTATTATTAGGCTTCAAATTCTGAAGTAGTCCCCTTCAAAATCTGAAGGGGACGGGTTCAAATTCTGAAGGGGGCAGGTGCAAATTTTGAAGGGTATGAGTTCAAATTCTGCACCCCTAAAATACGAATTTTTCATTCGATTTTACCGCCCGTTAAAAACAATTAAATTAACATAAAAACGGAGAGCGTCTTGCCCTCCGTTTAATTTTTATTAAAATATCTTACTGCTTTTCAACCGTTTGTGACGGTTTTACATACAGGGTTTTGTTGTTGACATAAATCACCATACCGGGTTTTGAGCCGTTCGGCTTTGACACATAGCGAACAAGTGTGCAGTCAACGGGAACCTGACTGCTGTTTCTCGCCTTACTGTGATATGCCGCAAGCCGTGCCGCCTCATAGATTGCCGTGTCGGAAATCTCTTTGCCGTCCGAAACAACAATTACATGAGAACCGTGAATGTCCTTTGTGTGCAGCCACATATCGTTCTTTGATGCTGTTTTCAAAGTCAGCTTATCGTTCTGGCGGTTGTTTCTTCCTACAAGGATTTTAAAGCCGTCGCTTGATTCAAATTCGAGCGGCGGCAAAGTTGTCTGACGGGGCTTTTTGCCCTTTTGAACCTTGAGATAGCCCTGCTCGGTAAGTTCCTCACGAATTTGTGCAAGGTCTTTTTCATTCTCCGCACGGTCAACCGTATCGAGAACCGAGTTAATATAATCAAGCTCTTCCCTGCCCTTTTCAAGCTGTTCTTTGAGCATAATTTCGGCATTTTTAGCCTTGCGGTAATCCTTGTAATACTTCTGAGCATTTGCCGAAGGTGAGATTGCCGGATTAAGCTTTATGCGTAAAATTGCGTTGTTCTCATCGTAAAAGTTTTCAACATCAACATACTCCGCACCACGCTCAATGCGATAGATATTTGCCTGTAAAAGGTCACCGCATATGCGAAGATGCTCACGGTCTGCACAGCGTTCAAGCTCACTCTTCTGCTTTGCAATTTTTCGTGCAAGCCTTTCAAGTGTGTTGTTCAAAAGCTTTGTAAGGCTTTGCGATTTCACCCTCATTCTGTCACGACTGTCACGAGCCTCATAGAATCCGTCAAGCAAATCGGAGAAGCTTTCCTTACCCTCAACCTTTGCAAAATCGCCGTACTGCTCAACATTCATAAAGCAGAAGTCCATAGGCTTGCCGTCCTCACGATAAACTACAACAGGCTTGCCCGAACAATCGCTGCAAACGCTTTTCAACTTTTCAATTTCAACTGCGAGTCGGTCAAAAAGCACACCCTCAATTCTGTTTGTTGCGCCCTCCATAACCTTGTATTCAATCTCACGGCATACAATCGGAGAAACACCCTCAATTGTCCTTAACAGCGCCTTGTTAAGCGGCATTTCCGTGTCAAGATTTTTTACGGCTGTACACACATCAAGCGCCGAACATTTAAGCAGATTCAGCTTGTTCTGCGATTCGGGAAGTTCGTATTTTATATTCGGCAGTACAAGTCTTTTACTGCTCATTGTAAGATCTACACGCTTTAATGAATCGATGATGACGCCGTTTGAATCGACAATAATTATGTTGCTGTACATACCCATAATTTCGCATACAACAGTTATCATCACAGTATCACCGAGTTCGTTCACGCACTCGAAATCGAGCATAAGAACACGGTCGCAACCGTTCTGGCGAAGTCCCACAAGCTTTCCGCCGCCGATTCTTTTTCGCAAAAGCATACAGAACATCGGAGGTTGTGCAGGATTTTCGGGTGTTGACGAACAGAAGTTCACTCTCGGTGAATTTGCTCGTGCAGAAAGCAACAGCTTTTTGTTGCCGGAAAATGTTCTCAACCCGAACACAAGCTCCTCTCTGTTCGGCTGATAAATCTGCGACACCCTTGCACCAAGAGCCTCTTTTTCTATTTCACTTTTAATATGTCTTAAAAAAATTCCGTCAAGCGCCATAGTAACTCCGTAAATTATTTGTGATATTTACCGTTTGATGAAATCTCAAACGCACGGTAAATCTGTTCGCTTAAAATCATTCTTGCCATTTGGTGAGGAAAGGTCATTCTGCTCATTGAAAGACGGACATCTGCCCGTTTTTTAACCGATTCGTCAAGTCCGTAGCTGCCGCCGATAATAAAATCAACGGTGCTTTTTCCGCTTACAGACGCATTGTCAATCAGCTTTGAAAGCTCCTCACTCGACATAGGCTTTCCCTCAATACACATTGCAACAACATAATCCGAAGGCGAAATTTTTTGCATGATTCGTTTTCCCTCAGAGAAAATAACCTCATCAATCTGCGACCTATTCGGTATGTTGCTCTTAATGCGTTCTTCCGGAAGCTCAATAATATTGAATTTACAAAATGCGGTCAAGCGTTTTGCATACTCTGCAATTGCGTCGGTAAAATATTTTTCTTTGATTTTGCCGATACAAATTATGTTAATCTTAATCATATTCCTCTTGTTTGTTTAAGGTTAAAAGATGATGGCTTTTGTTGTGCTTACACTCGGAGCAACATCAAGCGAATAATCGCTTTTGTACTTCATTCCGTTTGATGTGAGCAGGTCTACGGATGTTGACATTGCAAGCGGAACGGTATTATTTTCTTCGCTGAGATGGCCGAGCATAAGTCTTAAAGTTCCCTTTTCAACAAGGTTAACAAGTTCTTTTGCACACGCCTCATTTGAAAGATGTCCTCTGTTTGAAAGGATTCTCTGCTTTAGCGGATAAGGATAAAATCCGTTTTTGAGCATATTGATATCGTGATTTGACTCAAGCACAACAAAGTCGCTCTGCTCTGCGGCAGTTCTGACATCGGGCAACATAACGCCCATATCGGTTGCTATAAGTGCGGATTTTCCGTCGGGAGCAGTAACACGGTAACAACAGCTTTCCGCCGCATCGTGGGGGGTGTCAATTCGCTGAACACGCATATTGCCGATTACAACCTCGTCAGTTATAACATCTGCATCCGTGTTTGGATCAAGCTTATTACCTGCCCTCAAAGCATTGAGCGTACCAAGGCTTGAATACACCTTAAAGCCGTAACGCTTTGCAAGCACACGCAACGCACTGCAATGGTCAGTGTGTTCGTGAGTTATAAAAACCGCCCCGATACTGCCCATATCAAGTCCGTTTGCAAGCATGGCATTTTCAATCTGCTTACATGAACGGCCTGCGTCAATCAGTACGCCTTCGCTTGCCGAACCTATGTAGTAGCTGTTACCTTTACTTCCGCTGAACAGCGGTACTGCTCTTGCCAAAACAATCAATCCTTATCTTTAGTGTAACGAATATGATAACACAAATTTTAAAATTTGTAAATTATCTCACAAAAAAGCCGTTCTCACAAAGAAAACGGCTTTGATTTCTAATTAAATTTTAGTCAGGCACCGAGTTCCTGCTCGTTGTCTCCTGTGAAATACACCTTTTTGATATCTGCACCAAGTCCTCTGAACTTTTCAACAACATCTTCATATCCACGCTCAATGAACTGAATATTAGAAATCTCTGTTGTACCGTTAATTTCAAGAGCGGCAATAATCATAGCCGCACCTGCACGAAGGTCGGTTGCCTTAACGGGAGCCGCTGTGAGCGGAACACCGCCCTCAATGATTGCAAGTCTGCCCTCAACAGAAATCTGCGCACCCATTCTGATAAGCTCGCTGACATACTGATAGCGATTATCCCAAACATTCTCGTTGATGATGCTTGTTCCGGGAACGCTCATAAGCAATGCGGCAAACTGCGGCTGACAGTCTGTCGGAAAGCCGGGATGCGGCATTGTCTTGATATTACAGCGCTTTAGCGGAGCAGATGACGCATCAACCTTGAGAGCCTCATCATATTCCGTAATCTTAACACCCATCTCACGCAGCTTTGCGCTGATTGATTCAAGATGCTTCGGTGTAATATTCTTTACCGTAATACAACCTCTTGTTGCGGCGGCGGCACACATATATGTTCCTGCCTCAATCTGGTCGGGAATAATCGAATAAGTAATGCCGTGAAGATACTCAACACCACGGATTTTGATAACATCCGTACCTGCGCCCCTGACATCCGCACCCATTGAATTAAGGAAGTTCGCAAGGTCAACAATATGCGGTTCTCTTGCGGCATTTTCAATAATGGTCTGTCCCTTTGCCTTTGATGCGGCAAGCATAATGTTCATTGTTGCACCAACGGACACAACATCAAGGTACACATGTGTACCAACAAGGCTGTCGCATTCTGCCTCTATAATCGCACCGTCAACAAGCTGAGTTGTCGCACCGAGAGCCTCAAAGCCTTTGAGATGCTGGTCAATCGGACGCACGCCAAAGTTACAGCCGCCCGGAAGAGCCACCTTAGCCTTGCCGTACTTGCCCAAAAGTGCGCCGAGAAGATAATATGATGCTCTCATACCTCTTACAAGGTCGGTCACAGCATTGCATGTGCGGATTTTTGTAGGATCAATATATAAGGACGAACGGTTGATTCGTCTTACATTAGCACCCATCTGCTGAAGAATTCTGCTGATAAGTGATACATCGCTGATGTTAGGAATATTTTCAATCTGGCACGGTTCATCACAAAGAATAACTGCCGGAATAATTGCAACGGCTGCATTTTTCGCACCGCTGATTGTCACTTCACCCGATAATGGCTTTCCGCCGGTAACTACGAACTTCTCCAATTGTTACACCCCAATTAATGTGTAGAAGATACTTTTAACTAAATAAGCTAAATATCCGAAAATGTATATCTATATAGTGTATAAGTAAAAATCAAAAATTATACGAATCTAAAATTCATAATGAGAACTAATTTGTTACATTTTATTAAAAACGAACCCACTCGGTTACGCAGATGTAATTTAACAATTCTCTTACAGAAAATGATACTACAAAATTGTAGTAAAGTCAACGGAATAATAAAACTGTAATCTATTTTTGGGCAAGTTGTACTCAAATTATTAATTTGTTGCTTTTTTTGTTTTTAATATAACCAACCATGCTTTTTAAAACCGTTTTTTCCTAAAAAGAAGTAATTAATCAAAGCAATTTTTTGTAAAATTATTACAAATTGAAACCAGTGTTATTTTCGTGTTATCATCAGTCATCTGAGCATTTTACAATTCAAATTGAACTCAGAAAAATATCGTTCCGTTATTCCTATGATAATTTTACACCTTCAATCTTCTTTTTTCAAATTTAAAATTAACTTTCTATACTATATATACTTTCCAAACGGACACAATAAACAAGTGAAACTTTGGGGCAAAAAAACTTGAAAAACATTACATTTTTTCGTGTGTGTCTATTGACTTTTTAAAAAGGGAATGCTATATTATAATTAACATATGAGCATATCTTCATATGTTCAAGTATAACTTTTAACCTGAGAGAAAATTAAAGGGGACGCCTATGGAAAACAAAGAAAAAACGACCACTCCCGAAATGCCCGACATTGATGTGCTGTTTGAGCTTGCAGACCTTTTTAAGGTTTTCGGTGATTCAACCCGACTTCGCATTATGTACACCATTTCGGAAAATGAAATGTCGGTGCTCAACATTGCTGAAGCTCTCAGCATGGAGCAAAGCACAATTTCCCACCAACTGCGTGTGTTAAGGCAGAACAAGCTGGTGCGTGTTCGCCGTGAAGGAAAGCAGATTTATTACAGCCTTGACGATGACCATGTGAAACGAATCATAGAAATGGGACTTGACCATGTTCTTGAATAAGGAGGGAGACATATGAGGTACAAATATCAGCTTGACAATCTCAACTGCGCTAATTGTGCAGGCAAGATTGAGGCTAAAATTGCAGAAACAGACGGCTTTGAGGATGTGAGCTTCAATTTTGCGACAAAACTTCTCAACTTCAAAAGCGAAAAGCAGAATCCTGTTTCCGAAATTCAGGCAATTTGCGACAGCATTGAGGACGGTGTAACCGTTGTTGACAAAACTGCGAAAACCAATCTCAAAAAATACACCTACACTTTAGACAATCTCAATTGTGCTCATTGTGCAGGCAAGATTGAGGCTAAAATTGCAGAAACAGACGGCTTTGAGGATGTGAGCTTCAATTTTGCGACAAAACTTCTCAACTTCAAAAGCGAAAAGCAGAATCCTGTTTCCGAAATTCAGGCAATTTGCGACAGCATTGAGGACGGTGTAACTGTTGTTGACAAAACTCCGAAAAATGATATCACAACAAAGGCAGAACCCGAAATCACTAAAAAGAAAATCAGCCATGACACAATCTTCCTTGCAATTTCAATTGTACTTGCTGTAGTGTCCGAAATTCTCCACCTTACACTTGACGGTGTTACGGCTGTTCATTATGTTGTACTCGCAGCGTGTTTTGTTGCAACACTTCTTTCGGGTTACAAGGTATTTATCAAGGGTGCAAAAAACATTCTAAAGCTGAGGATTGACGAAACAACGCTTATGTCTGTTGCGGTAATTGCGGCATTCTGTCTTGGAGATTTTGTTGAGGCGGCAATGGTAACAATCCTCTTTTCTATCGGTGAAATTTTTGAGGATCGAGCAGTTGACGCATCCCGCCGTGACATTGAAAAGCTTGCAAACATTCGTCCCGATACAGCAACAATTATTGTTGACGGTGCGGAACAGGTTGTTCCTGCCGAAAGCGTTGAAATCGGAAGTATCATTGAAGTCAAGCCATACGAAAGAGTTCCGCTTGACGGCATTATTATCAAAGGTAAAACGACTCTCGACACATCGGCTCTCACAGGCGAAAGCCTTCCTGTTGATGCAGGCGAGGGCAGTGAGGTACTCAGCGGCGCAATCAACGGCAGTAACCTTATTACCGTCAAAACCACAAAACATTTCGGCGACAGTACCGCAACAAGAATTCTTCAGCTTGTTGAAGATGCCGCCGCTCAAAAGGGCAACAGCGAAAAGCTTATTTCAAGATTTGCCTCTGTTTACACACCGGTTGTTGTACTCATTGCAGTTGCAATCGCAGTAATCCCTCCGCTTTGCGGACTCGGAGCATTCAGCGAATGGCTTTACCGTGCGCTTGTTTGTCTTGTAGCGTCATGTCCGTGTGCTATTGTTATTTCCGTACCTCTCTCCTACTATTCGGGTATCGGTGCGGCATCCGAAGTCGGTGTACTCATCAAGGGCGGAAAATATATTGAGGCTCTTGCAAAAGCAGACACATTCGTATTCGATAAAACAGGCACGCTCACAAGCGGCAAGCTCAGCGTAAACAAGGTTAATACTGTCGGTTCATACAGTGCCGACGAAGTTCTTGCTCTTGCCGCTGCAAGCGAAAAATATTCCGCTCATCCGATTGCCTCCGCAATCAGAGAAAAGGCAAACGGTCTTGAACTTCCCGAGCTTTCCGACTACAGCGAAAGTGCCGGTCACGGAACAAGCGCAGTTTATAACGGCAAAACTATTCAGTGCGGCGGTTCAAAGATTCTTTCGGACGAACAGAAGAAGATTGCAAACAAAGACGATTCTGTTTTCGTAATTTATGACGGTCAGCTTATCGGTTCGCTCAATGTCAGCGACACAGTAAGACCTGAGGCAAAAGAGGTTATCTCACAGCTTAAAGGGCTCGGTGTCAAGAACACGGTAATGCTCACAGGCGACAGACAACAGCCTGCCGAAAATGTTAAAAACGAACTCGGACTTTCCGAATGTCACGCAGAGCTTCTCCCTGCTCAAAAGCTTGAACTTTTCAAGGGCTTGAAATCAAAATCCAAGGGTGCTTGCTTTGTAGGCGACGGCATCAATGATGCCCCTGTTCTTTCGGCAAGCGACTGCGGTATTGCAATGGGATTCGGCAGTGAAGCCGCTATTGAAGCGTCAGACTCAGTTCTCGCATCAGGCACACTCAAACAGCTTCCAAAGGCAATTAAAATTGCAAGAAGTGTTATCAACACAGTCAAGGGCAACATCATCTTCGCCCTCTCAATCAAGGCTCTTGTAATCATCCTCGCCGCATTCGGACTTGCACAAATCTGGATGTCTGTTATCGCCGACACAGGCGTCAGCGTAGTCTGCGTCCTCATAGCCGCAAGACTCCTCAAAAAGAAATATTGATTTTTTTGCAAATCATATCATTTATTATGATAAAGCACCGTGAGCTTTCACAAGTTTCACGGTGCTTTCATTTGCCAAAATTTTTCTAAACATAATCTTATATTATAGTATTTTGAAATTATTGACTTTTATAATTATATAAATTATAATGTTTTTGTCAGCGCTTGTAACTGATAAATAAACTTCGGAGAGATGAATTTGAAAAAGATATTTTTATTATTAGTAACCGCTTTATTTTTACTTTCATTATATGGATGTAACACTTCTTCATCAAGCAATAATTCCACTGAACAAACAACCGTAACGGATACAGATGATTCATCTCTTGATACAGATACAGATTCTGAAACAGAATTTAATTACGATTTGGAGATTTACTATAACGATAAAAAGATTGATAATTTAAATCTTTTCGATGCATTTATGCCAACTGAGGATGGACTCATATATTCAAAAATCAACGAAACTTCTCCGAATGAAATAGAATACTACAGATACTATTTAGACAAAAAGAGCAGTATAAAACTCGGCTCAATAAAAGACTGGACAATGCAAATTAACGATAAAGCGTATGTAAATAATCACTTATGTTTTATGGCAAGCACGGGTGACATTACAGATGAAGAAAACAGAACCCTTGAATTTATTGATATAGACCTTAATAAAAACAAAATGACTACTGTCTTTTCTGACAAAGGCGGTTTTCCCTATGATACCGTTACAGGTGCAGACAATCTTGTCATAATTACAAAAGTATTAAACAACGGTACTTCTTTGGAACTGTATGACACCGAAACGCAAAAGTTTAAACAACTGAAATATTTAGAGTTTGATGATAAGAACTGTGTAGGAAAAACTATAAGAAAAGTTTCAATTGACGACAAAACAAAAACAATCTGCCTCTTGGTTTTGGACTGTGTTTCGGAAACAGATGTTTCTTTAAAAATAGAAACCTATGACTATGATATGAATTTTCTTAAAAGCTACGATATCTCCAATATTTCGGATGATTCTAACGAATTGATTCAAGGAGTGCAGTTTTTTGATTTTAGAAACAACCACCTTATCTATCAAAATTTTAGTATGACAAGATGTATAGGTTATATAGGGAACAAAAAATTGCAAAAATCCGATATGATTGACAACATTGACGACACCTACTCTATGGCTCAAACTCCACAAAAAGGATATAATACAGTTTTATCATTTAAAGATGTTGATTTAGAACGCAATATATACTTATTTAATACCATTGACAAAACAATGAAAAAAACAAAATTCAAACCTGAAGAAGAAAACTACTATATCGGCTCAATGTCAAGAACTGGAAAAGATAATTTGATGATAATAACAACTCCTGATAATACAGACGGGAAAAGTAATCTTAATCCAAAACTATACTTTACAAAATTAAGCGACTTAAATTTTCAGTAAACAGGCGGTAAAAATCAATTAAAATCCATTTTGCAAATTATCTGTCAAAATCCTGCAAAAAATTTAATTTATGGGCAATACTGCTCTTTACTTTTTAAGGTATTTATTGTATAATTAGCGGTAAAGTAAAAGGGTATATTTATTGTTACAAAACACCTTTTGCTCACAATAAATAAGGATAGGAGGGACAAAACATAATGATCAGCGGTGCTGAAATTATGGTAAAATGTTTGGAAGCCGAGGGCGTTGACATAGTCTTTGGTTATCCCGGTGCGGCTATCTGCCCATTTTACGATAAAGTTTACGACTCGAGCATTACCCACATTCTTGTTCGTCAGGAACAGAACGCTGCTCATGCGGCAAGCGGCTATGCAAGATGCAGTAATCGTCCCGGTGTTTGCGTGGCAACTTCCGGTCCCGGTGCAACCAACCTCATCACAGGCATTGCAACCGCCTATACGGACTCTATTCCGATTGTTGCCATTACAGGTCAGGTTCGTTCCGACCTTCTCGGCAGAGATGTCTTTCAGGAAGCTGACATCACGGGAGCTTGTGAACCGTTTGTAAAGCACAGTTATCTCGTCAGCAAAACAGAAGACCTTCCGAGAGTTTTCAAAGAGGCTTTCCACATTGCCTCAACCGGCAGACCCGGTCCTGTACTTATCGACATTCCCGTTGATATTCAGGAAAATGAAATTGAAAGTTTTGAATATCCCGAAAGCGTAAACATTATCGGTTACAAGCCGAACACTAAAGGACACGCAATTCAGGTTAAAAAGGCTGTTGAAGCCATCAACGCAAGCAAGCGTCCTGTTATCGTATCAGGCGGCGGCGTGCTGAGTTCGGGTATCAAGCTTAAACTTCAAAAATTTGCAGAAACTACGGGTATCCCCGTTATTTCAACTATGATGGGCATCGGTGTTATGCCCAGCGAGCATGAGCTTTATCTCGGAATGCTCGGCACTCACGGCAAGGCTGTTGCCAACCGTGCTCTTCACGAAGCCGACCTTGTAATCGTATGCGGTGCAAGACTCGGCGACAGAGCTGTTGCGGCTCCCGACCAGATGAGTGAAAACACAAAGGTAATTCACATTGACATTGACCCTGCTGAAATCGGTAAGAATGTTAAAACAGAAATTCCGATTGTAGGCGATATGAAAAATGTCATCAATATGCTGCTTGACAGCATCGGCGATTACAAGGTTACAACAATGTGGAGCGAAACCGTAAAGAACTGGAAAAAAGACCTTTACCGTGAGCCTCCCGTATTTGACGGCTTTGTTGAGCCGAGAACACTTGTCGGTCATCTCAGTGCAATGTTCCGCTCAAAGGCAATTCTTGTTGCCGATGTAGGACAAAATCAAATCTGGTGTGCAAACAACTTCCGTATTCGTGAGGGCAGATTCCTCACAACAGGCGGTATGGGTACAATGGGTTACTCAATTCCCGCTGCAATCGGTGCAAAGTTTGCAAGACCCGACCGTGATGTTATTGTAATCTGCGGTGACGGCAGTTTTCAGATGGGGCTTAATGAGCTTGCGACTATTGCAGGCAATCAGCTCGGAATTAAAATCATCATTATGAAAAACGCACGACTCGGAATGGTTCGTGAACTTCAGGACAAACACTACGGCGGCCGACACTCCGCAACAATTCTCAACGGTGATCCCGACTTCTTGAAGATTGCCGATGCTTACGGCATTGACCATGCAGAGGCTCATTCAAACAAGGAAGCCGAAAACATCATCAAGGGTATTGTTGATTCGGAAAAACCGTTCATTCTTGTTTGCGATGTTCACCCCGACACTCCGTCAATTTAATGAGGTGATAAAATGCAGTATACATTATCAATACTTGTTGAAAATCAGGCGGGCGTTCTTTCAAAAATTTCGGGACTTTTCTCTCGCCGAGGTTTTAACATCGACTCACTCGCAGTAGGTGTTACTCAGGACCCGTCGGTTTCCCGAATCACAATCGTTGCAAACGGTGACGAGTACATTGTTGAACAGCTTGAAAAACAGCTCAACAAGCTCATTCCCGTCATCAAGGTAAAAAGGCTTAACGAGGGCGAATTTATCAGCCGTGAGCTTGTATTAATCAAGGTTCACTGCGCCGCCTCAAAAAGAGCCGAAATTGTCAAAACGGTTGAAATTATGCAGGCGAAAATCGTTGATGTATCCCCTTCGTCAGTTACCGTTGAGTACTGCGAATGTGCAAGCCGCATCAACACGCTTGTTGACTTACTCAAGCCTTATGGTATCCGTGAGATTGTAAGAACAGGTACTGTTGCCATTGACAGAGGCACAGCTTCGGTTTCCGTTTAATCTTACAGTTAGCATATATTTTAATTTATATGCCGCGTTTGCGGTAAGGAGGACTTTAATATGAAAGACTACACAAAAAACATGACAGCACCAATCTACTATCAGTCAGATTGTAACCTTGACCTTCTCAAGGGTAAGAAAATTGCTATTATCGGTTACGGCAGCCAGGGTCATGCACACGCTCTCAACCTCAAGGATTCAGGTTGCGATGTAATCATCGGTCTTTACAAAGGCAGCAAGAGCTGGGCAAAGGCTGAGGCACAGGGCTTTAAGGTATATACATCGGCAGAGGCTGCAAAGCAGGCTGACATCATCATGATTCTTATCAACGATGAAAAGCAGGCAGCTCTTTACAAGAACGACATCGAGCCAAACCTCGAAGCAGGCAATATGCTTATGTTCGCTCACGGCTTTAACATTCACTTCGGTTGCATCAAGCCTCCAAAGGATGTTGATGTTACAATGGTAGCTCCTAAGGGACCGGGTCACACAGTTCGTTCAGAGTATCAGGTTGGTAAGGGTGTACCTTGCCTCGTTGCTGTTGAGCAGGATGCTACAGGTCAGGCTAAGGATCTCGCACTTGCATATGCACTCGGTATCGGCGGTGCAAGAGCCGGCGTTCTTGAAACAACATTCAGAACAGAAACAGAAACAGACCTCTTCGGTGAACAGGCTGTTCTTTGCGGCGGTGTTTGTGCACTTATGCAGGCAGGTTTTGAAACACTTTGCGATGCAGGTTACGACCCAAGAAACGCTTACTTTGAGTGTATCCATGAGATGAAGCTCATCGTTGACCTTATCTATCAGTCAGGTTTTGCAGGCATGAGATATTCAATCTCTAACACAGCTGAGTACGGTGACTACATCACAGGTCCTAAGATCATCACAGAGGATACTAAGAAGGCTATGAGAAAGGTTCTTTCTGACATTCAGGACGGTACATTTGCTAAGGACTTCCTCCTTGACATGAGCGATGCCGGTTCACAGGTTCACTTCAAGGCTATGAGAAAGCTCGCTGCCGAAGCTCCTGCCGAAGTATTCGGTAAGGAAGTTAGAAAGCTCTACAGCTGGTCTGACGAAGATAAGCTCATCAACAACTAATGCGAGTGTCTCGCACACAGTTCGTGAAGACAGTTTGATGTATTCAAACTTCTGTCACCCGAGTATTACATAGTACGAATTTAGGGTAGCTTGATTTTCAAGCTACCCTTTTTGCGAGTACCTCGCCCGCACGGCGAGCCGCCGTCCCCAATTCGTGTAGACAGTTTGCAATGTAAAAAACATATTATGCCCGAGCGTAGTATTGTAGTTGTGTTCGAAATTTTATAGCACGGCTTTTATTGTGTCAAAACATATTATCATAAACATAAATTTTCATCAAGGCAGACAAATAATGCTCCTCACTCATCTAAAAATTTCAATTTTTCGTTTTCAACTTTCAATAAAAAAAGGGTTCAGCTTTTTACAGCTGAACCCTTTTGCAGTTAAAACTTATTAATTTTTAAATAATCAATACTTCTCATAGGAGAAAGAATTATAAGCGTCAAGCAAAGACTGCTTATTCTCAGCGGTAGTGTTCTCACCCCATACGCTGTTATCACCATAACCTGTCGCAATAAATTTGGTAAACATATGTGCATTTACGCAATTATTAAACTGTTTAAGGTTAATTTCGTTATATTTTGCCCGTGAAATATTTTTGTCATTACCGTCAAAATATCTATAATAAATATTATTATTTGATTCTTCGCCTACGCCTCTTGCCGAATACATATTTGCAAAAAGATTCTCTCCGTCGTATGTGATTATTGAATTACCCGACCAATAGTAACCGTCATCTACATTTAAAGATATCTTTAGGTCGTGAACCTCATACTTTTTGGCAGTTTTATTATAGTATATCGCAAAACCGTCGTTAACATTTCCCACTCTTTTTAACTTACCGTCTTCAAATTTGTAAACAACGGAATGGAAACTATACTCATTGGAATCAGCCTTTTGTGCAACAAGCTCCGGAACTCCGTCAAAGTCGAAATCCAAAAACATAACACCTGACAAATTGTGATTACTTCCCAAGCTTGGCATCCATTCATCAGTGTGATTCATCATATAATTGATATAAGCGTCCCTTGTTTTATCGGATGTCTTATATCTGTATGTTACACCGGTTGGGTTAAACATCGTAGTAAACTTTTTACCGTCTTTTGAAACACCTCTTACCGTATAAGTGTTACTGCCGGACTTTGCACCCTTGTGAACATAATAGTTGTCATAAGTTTCTGCTATCTTCTTCCAAGAACCCTTTTCTTTAATATAAACACGGAACTTTGGCGCATCTCCCGTCCAATGCATTTCAACACCGTTGTTTACTGCACCAATGCTGTAAATTTCGGGACAATCCTGATGATCGCCAATAGGCGTACCCTTTGAATCGTAGCCGCTTGTAAAACTCTTGGCATCCTTGCTGATACAACGAACCGTGTAATAAATATCATCAATGCTTAAATCAAATTCCTTTGAAACAACATTCATATCAAGCATAGTCGTGCCTGTTGTATCGGCAAGCTTTGTCCAACCGTTTCTGTCCTTGTAGTACACACGATACTTCTCTGCACCTGCAACCTTGTTCCATGTCAGCTTTACACCGTCATATGTAACCTCAAGTTTTGAAATTTTCGGTGTGGCAACATACTTTACCGGCTTGCCTGTCGGGTTATAACCGCTTGTAAATTTCTTTGCGTCTGATGTAATACATCTTACAGTATAAGTGTAATTTCTGCCCGATGAAACATCCTTGTCGATATATGAGGTTGAAGTTGTATCAACCATTTTTGTCCAGCCTTTACTGCCTTTGTAGTAAACTCTGTATTTAGTCGCACCGCTTACTTTGCCCCAAGAGATTTTTACACCGCCGTTTACGCTTTCAAGCTTTGAAATTTCGGGAGCAGCAACATATTTTACAGTTGTCCCCTTTGAATCATATCCGCTTGTAAAGCTCTTTCCGTCAGCAGAAATACATCTTACAGTATAGGTGTAATTCCTGCCCGATGAAACATCCTTGTCGATATATGAGGTTGAAGTTGTATCGACCATTCGTGTCCAACCTTTACGGCCCTTGTAGTAAACTCTGTACTTAGCCGCACCGTTCACTTTGTTCCATGTAAGCTTTACACCGCCGTAAACACTTTCGGCTTTTGAAATTTTCGGAGTTGCCAAGCTTGCCCTTGCAACCTGTGCATACTGCACAGGTGTGTTAAGCGGTTCAACCGCATTTGCAGAAACTGCCGAAACCGCAACCGCAGACATCGACATTACCGCCGCCATAGCTATAGGTAAAAACTTTTTCATATCTATCCCTCGCTTTGTTCAAATTCTACGCATTACAAAATAATTCGTCTATTTTTTTATGCAAGTTAATTGTAACATTAAATTGTTAAAAAAACAATACTTTTCAATACACTTTTTCATTTGTTTTATATTTCAAAATATTTATAATAGCAAAAAACCGCTCTCAAAAATGAGAACGGTTTTTATTATGTCAAAGCATATGAGCATCAACATAAATTTCATCAAAGCGGGCGGATAATATCCGCCTCTACAGAATTGTTCAAATGGTAGCTATATTACGCTCGGGCATAAATATTTTTTATTTGTCAAATTTCTGTCACCAGAGCGTTGTATAGTACGAATTAACGGTTCAGTCAATTTGGCTAAACCGTTTTTGTTGCGCAATAAAAGGGTTCAGCTTTTTACGGCTGAACCCTTTTGCAGTTAAAACTTATTAATTTTTAAATAATCAATATTTGTCGTAAGAAAAAGCGTTGTATGAATCAAGAAGGTGCTGTTTCTTCTGTGTTTCACTATAATTATTCCAAAGTTTTGGATAGCCGTCAACAGAACAGTAAACAAACTGACTGTACATATGTGCATTTACACAATTACCGAGTACACTCACATTTGTGGCATTATATGCCTGTTTTGTTGTTCTTCCGGTATTATTGTAATAATGGTATTCCAATCCCCGACTTTCAAGAGCCAAATGAGCAGAAGAGTATCCACGAACAACCAAAACTGTGCCGTCATAATTCAATGTATAGTTTTCGCGTTCAAGATAACGGTCAACATTTGAGGTTGACAATTCAACGGCATTAATTATATATTTCTTAGCAGATTTGTCATAGAAATAAGTCAGTTGATTCGGGATATAAGTTCTATAATCATCAAATCCGACTAACGAGAACTTTCCGTCCTTAAAGGTATACACCTTTGCATTCAAATAGTATTCCTTATCTCCTGCTTCCTGTACTATAAGCTCGGGGACACCGTCAAAATCGAGATCGGCAAACTGCACACCAGCCAAAGCAACATTTTCTACCTTGAGTTCAGGTAACCATTCCGATTCATGCTTGAGCAGATAATCTATGTATGCATCTCTTGTTTTATCTGTAGTCTTATACTTAAATGTCACACCTGACGGATTATAGATACTTGTAAATTTCTTGCCGTCCTTAGAAACACATCTTACGGTATAAGTGTAGGTCTGTCCTGCTTTTACGTTTTTATGAGTGTAATAATTATTTGTTGTATCAGCAAGCTTTTTCCACGAACCTTTTTCTTTTACATAAATACGATACTTTGAATTATCTTCGCAAACATCTGTCCATGAAACTGTAATTCCGCCATGCATTGAGTCAACACGAACAATTTCCGGACATTCATTGCCTAAATTCGCCTTAGAACCTTTTGTATCATAACCGCTCTGAAAAACTTTGCCGTTACTTGAAATACAGCGAACAGTATAAATATACTGACCGTTTACAGAACTATCTTTTACGCTGAGTTCTCTTGAAACAAGTCCCTTGTCAAGATAACTTGTACCTTTTGTATCTACAAGTTTATTCCAACCGGTAGCATCCTTATAATATACACGATATTTTTCAGCACCTGCAACCTTATTCCACGCAAGCTTGATACCGTCATATGTATATTCTGCCTTTGATATTTTCGGTGTGGCAACATATTTTGCGCTCATTCCCACAGGGTCATAACCGCTCAAATACTTTTTAGCGTCGGAACTGATTGCTCTTACAGTGTATGTATAGGTCTTATTCGGCTGTAAATTTTTATGTGTCACAACACCTGTTTTGCTATCGCATACTTTTGTCCAGCCCTTACCTTCTGTTTTGCAGTACAATCTGTAATTTGTATTTTCTTCAGAATCCCAAATCACCTTAATACCGCCGTTTACAACATTGGTTTCAAGTATTTTAGGAGCTTGATTATATCTGATACTTAAGCCTTTTGGGTTAAATCCACTCTCAAAACTCTTTCCGTCATCACTTATACACCTCACGGTATAAGTATATGTTCCCATACCAACAGATTTATCAACTATAGAATTAGAAGTCGTATCTGATACTCTGAACCAATCTGACGAATTTTTATGATAAATTCTATACTTTGATGCACCGTTTACTTTGTTCCATGTAATTTTCACACCGCCGTTTACATTTTCAAGCTTTGAAATTTCGGGGGCGGCAATATATTTTACACTTTTGCCCTTTGAATCATAACCGCTTGTAAAGCTCTTTCCGTCAGCAGAAATACATCTTACAGTATAGGTGTAATTCCTGCCCGATGAAACATCCTTGTCGATATATGAGGTTGAAGTTGTATCGACCATTCGTGTCCAACCTTTACGGCCCTTGTAGTAAACTCTGTACTTAGCCGCACCGTTCACTTTGTTCCATGTAAGCTTTACACCGCCGTAAACACTTTCGGCTTTTGAAATTTTCGGAGTTGCCAAGCTTGCCCTTGCAACCTGTGCATACTGCACGGGTGTGTTAATCGGTTCAACCGCATTTGCAGAAACAGCTGAAACCGCAACCGCAGACATCGACATAACCGCCGCCATGGCTATAGGTAAAAACTTTTTCATAGTTATCCCTCACTTTGTAAATATTCTACGCATTATTAAGAACTTTTGCTAAATTTTTATGCAAGTTAATTGTAACATTAAATGATATAAAAAGCAATACATCTTGATAAACTATCACAAATTTTTAAGCTAAAATAAATAAACCGTTCACAAAAGCGAGAACGGTTTATTTTATATATTCTGTTGATGTTTTGAATTATTTAAAATAATTTCTGCGTTTTGCAAAAATTACTGCACAACCTGCAAGCATTGCAACAAGAAGAATTACAGCAACGCTGTTCTGTCCTGTCTGTACAGCACCGCTGTTATTCTGTGAATTGTTCGGTGTGTCATTTGTAGCTGTGTCGCTTGTTGAAACAGGCTTTGTTGCCGAAGTTGCAGAAGTTGTATCGGGTACTGTTACAGGTTCGTCAACTGTTGCAACCGTAGTTGTAGGCTCAGTAGGAACAGTTGTATTCGGTTTATTAGATTCCAAACCAAAATTCATTTTTGACAATTCTTCAAGAATACTATCGTCAATAACTCCGCTTTCATAAGCCTCTTTAATTGAGTAAACATTGCCATTCTTATAAAGCATAACATCATCGCCATGGTTGTAATAATAAGTATAGTCACCAATTGTTTGTTCAATCATAACGCCTAAACTCATAAAGGGTATATTTCTAAAACATACTGTTTTATCACTTGTAGAACCAACAATTTCGACATTCAAATATTCAGGTGCTTTGCCATTGTAATATTTATTTATAATTACACGCTTTATTTCTGAAAGGAGAGCTCTATCTTCACCCTTTGGGGTAACATCTATCTTACCCCAAAGATTTCCCCAAACATATAATTCATAGAGCATATCATCATCAATTACACCTGTTTCATAGGCATCTGACAAGGTATATACTTTATTATTCTTGTATAACAAAACGGGACAATCTCTCGGATAAGAAACAGTATAATCACCTATATCGAATTCCACTTCATCTGTCCAGTGTGTAAAACTATCCATAAAATCGAAATACACGCCACCGTCACTGGCTGTACCATATATTCTTACTTCAATAAAATCAGGCTTTTCATCGCCATAATATGTATCTAACATAGCCTGTTTAATATCTGAAATCAAGTCTGAATCAGAAGTTTCATCAGGTGTAGCCGCAAAAGCCGTTGTTACAACCGAAAAGCACATTACAAATGCTATCAATGCTGTTAAAAATTTTTTCATTTTTATTTCCTCATCTTTTATTTATTCTATCTGTAATAATGGTATACGCAACAGATATTCAATTTACATCATTATACCGCTAAAATATATGTAATGCAATATAGTTGCTAAAAATTTAGCAAGAATAATTCTGCTCAAATGAAAATGCCACTTTCATAGCGAAAGTGGCATAAATGTTAATTTTTGTTGTCAAATCAAACAGGGTGAACCATATTTTTCTTGTCAAGCTTGTCGCCGTTGATGCCAACCTTGGCATTTCTTCTCTTTTCAAAGAAGTCGAGAGCAACCTTCGGGAACTGTGCATAAGAAAGAACATCCTCAGGCTGTTCAATCCACTGCTCAATCTCGCCACGGAGCTTATCAAGCTCAGGCTTAAGCTGATCTGCAGGACGACCTTTGATAATCTTCTTGTCACCGATAATCTTCTTCTGAAACGCAGGATCAATCGGCATTGGAGTTGTACCATACTCACCGGCAACAAGTCCCTTGAACTCGTTTGTGCACATTGAGTAGCGCTTGCCTGTGATTACATTGAATACAGCCTGTGTGCCGACAATCTGTGATGTCGGAGTAACAAGCGGAGGATAACCTGAATCCTTACGAACACGGGGTACTTCTGCAAGAACTTCGTCAAGCTTGTCTTCCTTACCGGCCTGCTTGAGCTGTGAAAGAAGGTTGGAAAGCATACCGCCGGGAACCTGATAGATAAGAGCGTTAGCATCTGTTGCGAGCATCTTAGGATCAAGAAGTCCTGACTTGATGTACTTCTCACGGAGAGTCATAAAGTAAGCACGGATGTCAGAGAACTGTTTAAGGTCAAGACCTGTGTCGAACTCTGTGCCTGAAAGAGCGGCAACCATTGACTCTGTAGGTGCGTGTGATGTACCGAGAGCGAGTGGGCTGATTGCTGTGTCAATGCCGTCGGCACCTGCCTCAACACCCTTTAAAAGACACATTGATGCAAGACCAGATGTGTAGTGGGTGTGGAGCTGAAGCGGAAGCTCCGGAACAGCGGCTTTGATAGCCTTTACAAGGCTTTCGGTTCTTGTCGGAGTAAGAAGAGCAGCCATATCCTTGATACAGATTGAATCTGCACCTGCGTCTGCAATTCTCTTAGCATACTCAACATAGTATTCATCTGTGAATACAGGACCTGTTGTGTAGCTGATAGCAACCTGTGCATGACCACCTTCTTTGTTAGCGGCCTTGATAGCTGTTTTAAGATTCTTGATGTCGTTAAGAGCATCAAAAATACGGATAATGTCAATACCGTTTGCGATTGAACGCTGAACAAGGTACTCAACGCAGTCATCGGCATAGTGACGATAACCGAGCATATTCTGTCCTCTGAAAAGCATCTGGAGCTTTGTGTTAGGGCAATGCTCTCTGATTGTGCGGAGTCTGTCCCACGGATCTTCGTTTAAGAATCTGAGGCATGAGTCATATGTTGCACCGCCCCAGCATTCGAGTGAGTAATAACCGATTTTATCGAGTTTGTCAAGAACAGGGAGCATTTCCTCTGTTGTCATTCTTGTTGCAATGAGTGACTGATGAGCGTCACGCAGAGCAGTTTCGGTAACTCTGATTTTTTTTGCCATTTTACAGCATCCCTTTCTCCGAATTATTGATTAGTTAAGTGTTACGAGAACCTTACCTGAGTCAACTGACTCACCCTTTGCAACATCAACTGTTGCAACTGTGCCGTCCTGCGGAGCCTTAACGGGAGTTTCCATCTTCATAGCCTCGATGAATACGAGGTCATCTCCGGCCTTAACAGCCTGTCCTGCCGAAACAACAACATTAACAACTGTACCGGGCATAGGAGCCTTTACAACAACAGAACCCTGAGCGCCTGCGGGAGCTGCCGGCTTTGCTGCAGGAGCGGGAGCGGCTGCCGGAGCAGGAGCGGCTGCTGCGGGAGCTGAAGAGCCACCGAGTTCTTCAACCTGAACATCATATGCTGTGCCGTTAACTGTAATTCTTAAATTCTTCATTTTTAGTATCCCCTTTTATTTTTAACAAGTAATCATTTATCAGATAGTTGAATGCTTCTTTGAAAGTGTTGAAACACGCTTGCCCGAGAGCATATCAAGAGCAGAAATAAGAGTCTGACGGAGCTGAGCTTCTTCAACAATACCGTCAACATAGCCGTTCTGAGCGGCATTGTAAGCAGAAAGATTCTCGTCAGCAAACTTCTGAGCAACCTCAGCCTGCTTATCTGTGGCAACATTCATAACTTCGGGAGCCATAATGAATGCGGCAGCCTCAACATTAACAGGTGAAATAACTGCATCTGGAAGTGCGTAAACAACATCTGCATTAGCGCCTGTGCCTGCAAGAGCAACATAGCCTGAGCCGATTGCCTTGCCTGTAACAACAGAAATCTTAACTGTTGTTGCCTCAGCATAAGCGGCTGATGCCTTTGTTGCCGACTTGATTGACTCAAAGCCCGGGCAGTTTACGAATGTTACAACAGGGAGTGAGAAAGCGTCGCAGAAACGAACAAACTTTGCTACCTTGTTTGCAGACTTGCAACCAAGCTCCTTGCCCTTTGTAACAACAATACCTACAACCTGACCGCCGAGTCTTGCAAAACGAACATTTGCTTCCTTGCCGTAATCATTGAAGAGCTTTACAATGCTGTTGCCGTCAACTGTTCTGCTGACTACACAACCGCAACCGTCCTCTGCCGGAGCTTCTTCAAATGACTGAGGAGCCATTGTGAGGTTATTTGACGGAAGATAAAGGATAAGTTCCTTTGCAGCCTTGATTGCCTTGTCTGCATCGTCACAAACGATTGAGGCAATACCGTTTTCAGCATTGTAAGCGGCATCGGAATGCTTACCTGTTACCGAAAGTGAAAGCTGTGCGTCTTTGCTCATGATAACGATGTCTGCGCTTGCGGCGTTAAGAGCGTTTGTTCCGAGGCAAGTGCCGAGAACAACCGAGATCTGCGGTACAACACCGGAAAGTGACGCAGCCGCATTGAGAACATCACCGCAACCTGCGAGAAGCTCTGTACCCTGATTAAGTCTGCCGCCAACGCTGTCATAGAAACCTACAACAGGAGCGCCTGTCTTGAGTGCAAGACCATACAGCTTTTTAAGCTTGGCAGCCTGTGCCTTACTCATAGCACCGCCGCAAATGTCGCTGTTCTGTGCAAACGCATAAACAGGCATACCTTCTACTGTTCCAAAGCCTGCAACAACCTCGGCAAAACCTTCACCGGATTTTGCAAAGGCATCAATTTCACAAAAGCTGTCTGCATCAAAAAACGCCGTAATTGTCTTATAAGCGGAAGTTGCGGCAATTTCAGCCTTTGCCTGATTGATCTTTTCAATACTCATCTTAAAATCCTCCAATACCATGTATTGAATATGCACGAAAACTGAGCGTGCATACTAATTTTCTACACATACATTATACTCTATAATCTTCAAAAGTACAAGAAAAACACGCTGTACTATTTCAATTTTGAACACATTTAATAGTTATTACACCAAAACCGTAAATTTATTGTCAAATTAACGAATAGTTTTATTGACCGTTTCAGAAGTATTTTTCAAAAACAGAAAATTAAAGCTGTTTGCCGTTTAAAAACGGGTTTGCAAGCAGTTTTTTAACCTCTTGTTCGGTCAAATCTCTCCAGTCGCCCTGTTTGAGCATACCCATTTTTACTCCGCCGATCTGGGTGCGTTTGAGTCTTGCAACCTCAAGCCCGACAGCCTCGCACATTCTTCTGATTTCACGGTTCTTACCCTCGTGAAGAATCATTTCAAGAACTACTCTGCCCTGCTCCTTGTGAATTACATGGACATATGCAGGAGCGGTTTTTCTGCCGTCAAGCTCAACGCCTGTTTCAAGCTTTACAAGCTGATCCTCGTCAATTGACGGTCGAACGGTTACTCTGTAAATCTTGTAAACATTGTTTTTCGGGTGCATAACCTTGTTTGCAAAGTCACCGTCATTTGTAAAAACAAGCATACCCTCGCTGTCTTTGTCAAGTCTGCCTATCGGATAAACTCGCTCGCCGACATTCTCAACAAGCTGTGCAACACACTTTCTTCCACGCTCATCATTCATTGTGGTAATGAATCCACGGGGCTTGTTGAGCATAATATATCGGTAATTACCGCCCTTCGGCACAACAATCCTCTTGCCTCTTACAAACACCTTGTCTGTAGGAAGAACCTTATCGCCGAGAATTGCGGTTTTGCCGTTCACCTTGACATGACCGCCGAGAATAAGCTCCTCGGCCTTTCGCCTTGACGCAATACCGCATTGCGCTATGAATTTCTGAAGTCTTATAGGTTCAATTTTAGCCATATGTAAATTCCTTTTTATTAAAATTTTCTGTATGTTTAAGCTGTCACGAAAACAGATTTCCTATTGCCGAAAATATTGACACACTCTTTTTATCCGATTTAATCATTTCGCCTGCAACAATGTTGCATTTATAAAGCAGCTTTCCGCCGAGTGTGTATTCAATTCTGCCGACCGATTCGTTCTTTTCAATCGGAGCATACAAAAAGCTGTCTATATAGATTTTCTTCTTGATTTTATCGCAGTCCTCACGCTTTAAAACGATTGTGTTGTTCTTCTCACCTGTAACCGTTACGCTGTCCTTATCACCACCCACGCACGGAATATCGGCACAAAAGTCAGCATCCTTGCAGTCAACTCCCCTGTACTTTTCAAAAGCGTAATCATAAAGAAAAATATGGTCATTCCAATCGTTGCGGTCATTCAGAGTGACGCACACAAGCGTTACACCGTCTTTTTTTGCAGAGGAAACAAGGCACCGCCCTGCCACCGTTGTATAGCCTGTTTTTCCGCCTGTGCAGTAGGGATAAAGCGACAAAAGCCTGTTATGATTTGCATATGCGGTTTTCTTTGATTTCGGTTCAAGAAATTCAACGGTCACGCTCTTCTTAGCCGTAAGATTTGCAAAATCGTCATTTTCAAGTGCATATGACATAAGCAGAGCCATATCCTTTGCACTTGAGTAATGGTTGTCATCGTCAAGTCCGCTCGGCGTTACAAAATTGGTATTCGTCATACCGATTTGCTTTGCCTTTTCATTCATTCGTTGTGAAAACTTTTCGGGACTGCCCGAAATCGTATATGCCGCCGCATTCGCCGCATCATTACCTGACGCCATCATCATTCCTGACGCAAGGTCCGAAAGTCGGACTTTTTCACCGACTTTAAGATACATCGAACTGCCCTCGGCAACCATTTCCTGTTTGAAGGTTACTTCGCTGTTACAGGATGCCGCCTCCTCAAGCGTTATGAGCGAGGTCATAATCTTTGTGGTACTCGCAGGTTTCATCTTTTCATCTGCATTTTTTGAGCAGATGACCGTGTTGTTATCGGGACAATAAAGAACAAATGCCTGTGCAGAAGTTGTTGGAGGAGTATCCTCCGCATTTTTAGCACCCATAAGCACAAACGGCATAACAAAGCACACCGCAAGCGAGATTATTTTTTTCATAAGGACACCCCCTGCATAAATCTATGCCGAGGGGTGTTGCAATATTACGAATCAGCCGTCAATATCGTCCTGTGTGATTTCGGAAAAATCGTCTGCGGATTCGCTCTTATCCTTTTTGAAAACTCCCTTTACTTTTTTAAGAACATCGGGAATCATATTAACGAGCTTGTCGGCTGTACCTTCTTCCCTGTCAACGGAAACAAGCCTTACATCGCCCTGATAAACGGTAAGAAATGCAACAGGCTGAATTGTCACACCTGCACCGCTGCCGCCGCCAAAGCAGTCTTTGTTTTCCTTTTTGGTAGGCAGATCCGAACCGCCTGCCGCAAAGCCGTAGCTTACCTTTGAAACAGGAATGATAAGTGTGCCGTCAGGCGAAGTTATAGGCTCGCCGATAATAGTATTGACATCAATCATTTCCTTGATCTTTTCCATTGTGGTATCCATTAAACTGCCGATAGGATGTTCCATAGCCATTCTCCTTTTTCAACAATATTTATATCAATCATTTTTAACTTCTGCAAGAAGTTTAATCCCCTTGATTCCGTGCTTAACGGCAAGACCGATAAGTCGGAATGCGAAAATTCTTGCGGCAAAGTCAAAGTTAATTTCAGTTTCTGCTTTTTCCGAAAAATTCGGATTTATGTCAACTCCGTAGCCTTTGCATTTTACAACACGGACAATTGTGCCTACTGCCGGATAAACAACGGCACAGTATTTGCCGTATTTTATAGCCGTGTCAGCCGCATCGTCACCTGCAACGCTGATACTCAGCGACAATTTTTTAACCAGTATGTGGCTGAAAAAGTCCTGCAATGCAGATACTGCAAGCTCTGCAACTTTTTTTATCAGGTTCAAAAGCCACTCAATACCGTATTTTTTTATAAGGCTCGGCTTTTTTTCTGTTGCTTTTTTAGGTTGTTCGGTTTTCTGAGTTTGTTTTTTTGCTTTTTTCTTCTTCTTTTCCTTTTTGGGTTTTGCCGGCACAAGCTGAAGCTTTACAAATCCGATATACACGGCACACCAAAACTCCTCTTTATATGATGCACGCAAAGTAATCGGAATAAACATCACAAGCGCAATAAACAGCACAATTCCGAGTAGGATATATAGCCAAAGCAAAGGGAATTCCCCCTAAATTTTACTGCCTGTCAACAGGCTGATCGGCAAGCAAATCAATCTGCTCATTGCCGTTTTCAGTCTTTTCCTGTTCTTCACCGTTTTCTTCGGACTCCTTGTCCTCATCACCCTCGGGGAGCGGAGGAAGTTCGTCAAGACTTGAAATGTTAAAGCAACGCAAAAAGTTTTCGGTTGTGCCGTAAAGCAACGGTCTGCCGGGTAGCTCAAGTCTGCCCTTTTCTTCAACAAGTCCCTTTGTTGTCAAACTGCCGATTACACCACTGCAGTCAACACCACGCACCTGCTCAACAAAAGCCTTTGTAACAGGCTGATTGTACGCAACAACTGCAAGAACCTCAAGAGCCGCCTGTGAAAGCGGAGTGTTTCTTCTCAAATCCATAACGGTACGAATCTGCGGAGCAAATTCCTTTTTTGAAACCATCTGACAGGAATTGTCAAGCAATATTATAGTTATGCCCCGTCCTGACGCCTCATAATCATCAATCAGTGCAGAAATATGCTCTTTAACCTTTTTTTCGGAAATTTCAAGTGCCTGCGCTATTCGGGAAAATTCAACCGACGCACCGTTTGCGAACAAAATCGCCTCAATCGCACCACGAATATTTTCAACAGCCATTACTGCACCTCCTCATTTTCATTGTTTTCGTCCTCGTCAACCTGTGGCAAAGGCATTGCGTTTTTATCCTCAATCATGTGAACAACGGCATTTTCACCGCTGCCCTCAATTCTGATACGCCTGCCTTTTACCAGCTCCAGCGTTGCAAGAAATGTTGCCACAAGGTCGCTTTTGCCCTCGCACACCTCAAAAATTTCGTGATATTCAAGCCTTTTGCCGTGCCAGAGCCTTCTCATAAGATGGATAATCTTACTGTTTACCGACACGATTTTATGCGACACAATGCCCGAAAATGCGTCTTTTGACGGCGGAAGCTTACGCTTGCCTCGTCCGACTGCGCTGACATATGCCTTTGCGATATCCTCACTCGGATGAATTCGGTTATATGTCAGGTCAAATTCAACAGGAGAAGCATCTCGGTAAAAGCTGTCAAAGTCATAAATATCGCCGAGTTTTGCCGCCATTTCACGGCAAACGGCATATTCAAGAAGCTGTCCCGAAAGTTCTTTCTTGAGTTCTTCAGCCTCTTCCTCATATTTTGGCAGGAGCATTACAGACTTGATATAAACAAGCCTTGACGCCATTGTCAGAAATTCAGATGCGATATCCATCTGATTTTCCTGCATCATATTAATCTGCTCCATGTACTGGTCGAGCAATTCGGAAATGCTGATGTCGTAAATATCTATTTTGTTTTTAGAAATCAGCGTCAGCAAAAGGTCAAGAGGGCCTTCAAATGCCGACAGCTTATATTGAAGTTGTTGTGTTTCCATAAATAATTTTCAGTTATGATTTGATGTTACGAATGATTTTGAAATCAACCGACAAACGGCATATACGGCAGGCTTGCAAGCCAGCTGATGAAGTTAAGAATCTGATTGCTGAGCCAGTTAATCGGAGTGTTGAGAATTCCCACATACAAGAGAACAAAAAGACCGATAAAAAAGTACATCTGATATCTGTAAAAGAATTCAACAGCCTTGTCGGGTAAAAATACGAACAGAACCTTTGAGCCGTCAAGAGGCGGAATCGGGATAAGGTTGAACACTGCAAGTCCGACATTGCACGAAATGTAGAAGCTCAAGAATTGAACAATGTAATCGCCGATTGTTGAAAGCGGAAAAGCACCCGTAAAAAGGATAATCGGATAGTAAATGAGAAGTCCGACAAAAGCCGCAACGATATTTGCAATCGGTCCCATAATTGCGGTGATTGCCATACCGACCTTTGGATTTTTAAAATTCCTCGGATCAATCGGAACAGGCTTTGCCCAACCGAATCCGAACAAAAGCATACACAAAGCACCGATAGGGTCAATGTGGCTGAGCGGATTAATCGAAAGTCTGCCTCTGCCCTTTACCGCCTTATCACCGAGAAGTGACGCAGTAAAAGCGTGCGCCCATTCATGGAACGGGAGAATTAAAAATATAATAACGAGTACAGCCAATATTTCGGCAATTACCGAGCCGAAATCAAGGTTGCCGTTTCTGATGCCGTTAAGTAATAATGAGAGCATAAGAGCCTCCTGGAATCTGAATTTTTAGGTAACAATCGTGTAACTATATTTATTCCTAATTATATAATATATCGTCAAAAATTACAAGAGCAAAAAACAAGTTAAGAAATTTTCAAAAAACACTTGCATTTTCTCTCATTTTCTGTTATTATAACAAAGTTAGAAATAGAATTAGTTTTCTTTAAGGAGGTGCAGACGCATGGCAAAATGTGAATTCTGCGGTAAGGATGTAAAGTTCGGTATTAAGGTATCTCACTCACACAGAAGATCAAACAGAACATGGAAGCCCAACGTACAGCGTGTTAAGGCTATTGTTGACGGTTCACCAAAGCGTGTATATGCTTGCACCCGTTGTTTGCGTTCAGGTAAGGTTACCAGAGCTAACTGATTTTACAGATTACGAAACAGCTCCACTATTTACGGTGGAGCTGTTTTTTGTATTTTTATCAGAATATTAAACCTAAATCACAGCACAGAAAGAGGGCTGACCTCTGTTTGGTCAGCCCTCTTAATTATTAGTCTTTATCAGCCGTTAAAGGATTTCTTCCTTCTTACGAAGAACGAACATTACACAAGTTGAGCCGATGAGAAGAGAAAGGATTACAACTGCAAGAGGAGCTTCACCTGTCTGGACAACGCCGTCATTGCCGCCGCTGTTATCAGATGTATCCGGAGTGTCGGATGTTGAGCTGATTTTCTTTGTTACAGATGTTGCATCCTGTGAAGTTACAGGAACAATTGTAACCTTAGTTGATTCCTGCGTTTCCTCTGTAGCCTTAGTAGCCTCAGTTGATGTTGTTTCCTCAGTAGATGACTCTGCGGTTGAAGGCTCGGCTGTTGTCGGTTCTGCATAGGTTGAAGGAGTAAGCTCAGTTGAAAGACCATTTTTTGCTGCCACAGCAACAGAATCTTTCTTAACTACTTCTTTATCAACAAGAATAACTTCTTTTGAACCGTCAGTCATTTCTGTGTCCGGATTTACTTCCGAAACACGAAGCACCTCAACAACAAGGTCAACCGTCGTCGAAACCGGTGCAACCTTTGAAATGTCTTTAACATCAAAAACAACTGTTGCAAAAAGCGTCTTTTCGCTAAAGTCATAAAGACCGAGATTACTTGCACCGAATCTTACATAACCAACGCCTTCCGACTTATTCTTGAAGTTTACATATACACCTCTGCCGTCCATTGTCGGGCAAACCGACTTAGCAGTATTCACATCAGCAACCGAAAGGATTGAAGGGTCATAAGAAATGTGCCACTGCGTGTCAAGCACATTCTTTGGAGACTGCATAATATATGTAACCGTTACCTGATTTGTAACTGCATTATACTTTGCACTTGCCATTGGGAAGTAATTAGATGTTGCATTTACTGTAAGAGCAAGCGAAGATTCAGCAGATGATGTTGTACCCTCAGTTGCAGCAGCACCATCAGTTGCAGACTCGGTTGTTTCCGATTCTGTTACAACCTCTGTTGTTGATTCGGCTGTTGTTTCCTCACCCGATGGATTGTACTCTGTCGGGAACACACCGTCTTTGCCGTAATAATCGCCGACCTTGAGGTCTGCCTTTTTAGGAGCATTGCCGTATTCACCGTTACCGTAGTAGTAGAACCACTCACCGGTAAAAATCAATTCATCCTTATCGTTCTCGGAAGTAAATTCAGGATTGATAATATAAATCATATTGTCAAAGCTTTCAACACCGTTGGGATAATAATCAGACTCGCCTTTATCATAACCCTTAAAATTAATATCGGTTGTTCGATAAGCAAGTTTATATTCAGGATTTGTCGGATCGTCTGTACCTTTAAGAGCGTTGTTCCAGATTACTTTATCAACATCGGTCGGTACATCAGAACAGTAAACATTTTTGATATCAGCATTGCGAGCTGAATAACCCGGCCACGCTGAAGGAGTATCCGAACCGTTTTCCCAATAAACACCTGCATCAGATGTATATTTGTTTTCCCAGTCATCAGGCTTACAGAAATATATATGGTAGGTTTCAGTGCCCTCAGAAGGCACATAACTGCCTTCATCGTCCGTATCGGCAGAAACGCTTATTGCAGCAACCACTATCATTGCCGCTGTGAGCATAACAGCCAATAAAAGACTGATAACTTTTTTGGACATTTGTATTTCCTCCTTATGAATTTCCGACACCATACTTGCATCTGTATGCTTATTATAGTATAAAACGCAGTAAAAATCAAGTGTTACAGGGAATTTTGAGCCTTAATCTCAATGTAATAACAACCAAATTTTTGTGTTAAATTCCACCAAGTTTGCATTTTATGGAATTTTGGCATATTTTCAACCGTAATTTCCGCTTATTCAGTCATACATAAGAGAACAAATAATAAACAGTAATGCAAAAATGCCCTCCAAAGCGGAGGGCATCAAATAATTATGTATAATTATTTAAGATTATTCAAATCTCTTGCGTGTGTAAAGAACTGCACCGCCTGCAACGAGGAGAACTGCGAGAACTGCAGCTGCTGTTGTAGCACCTGTCTGAACTGCGCTGTTGTCTGTGCTATTTGCTGTGTCAGCAGTTGAAACTGCGTTTGCAGAAGATGTTGGGTTCTGACCTGCAGTAGGAACTGTGTTCTTTGTAGGATCTGTGTTGTTGTTATTTGACGGAGTTGTTGTTGTAGGCTGATCAGGTGTAGCAGGTTTTGCATTCTTGTCTACTGTCTGAACAAGACCTGCTTCCTTAGCCATATCATAGTTAGGAAGTGAACCGTACTCGTACTTGCCTGTTTCTTCGTTAAGACCATAGTAGAAGTAGAACTCACCGGCATATGTTTCCTTACCTGTGACACTTACAGAAGTGTTGCTAGGGTCTATAACATAAATCATGTTGGTGAGGTACATTGAGATACCCCAGTCAGGATCCTCAAAGAAGTTGTCAGCAAATTTACCGAGGAATGTCTTGTCATCACCGTCAAATGCTTCCTGAGCCTTTGCCCAGAATTCGCCGTCAAGCAAATTGTCATAATATTCATTGTCGCCTTCCGAATAGTACTGACAAGAAACATCGGCAGTCTGCTTAGCAGCCTTAAACTGATCCTCACTAAACTCGTAAGTTACTTTACCTGTTGCGGGATCTTCTGTCCTTTGACCGCCGTTAAGGTAGTTGTTGAAATCAAGATTAGGAACATCTGTAGGAAGGTCAAGATAGAAGATGTTATTTTCAGCATTTTCAACCTGCATCTTATAACCCGGCCAAGCAACACCTACTGACGTACCGTCAAGAGAGTTACCTGCGTCTGAACCGTTCCACCAGTATGCACCTGCATCATGAGCATTGTACTTTTCACTCTTCCATGACTCAGGCATAAGGAAGTAAACTTTGTGTGTTTCTTTTACGCCCTCACTTGGGACATAACGACCGTCTGTATCAATAGCTGCGGAAACGCCGATTACACCTACAAGAGCAAGTGAAAGAACGAGAGCGCATGACACTATGATACTAATAAGTTTTTTTGACATTTGAATCTCCTCCAAAAAAATTTCCGATTTCTATCGGTATGGAATCATTATATAACAAAATTTTCAAAATTGCAATCTTTTTCAAAAAGCTTAAAACAAAAAAATACACAAAATTGCAATCGCAATTTTGTGTATTTAGCTTGTATTATAAAAAATTTTCCTATAAAAGATATTTATCTGTTTTATTTATCCGCATCTGCGTCGTCCGACATTGCATTATTGTCCGCAGCTTTGTTCTTTTTTTCGTCCTTTTTCTTTACGAAAATAATTGCACCTGCGGCAATCAAAACAACAACAATTGCAATTATAATAATTAATGTCGTGTTTGAACCCGAACCGTTTGCAGAGCTCTCAACAACCTTTGTAACATCTACAACCTGACTATTCTGCTGAGTTGAAATGTACTTTTTTTCAACGACTACCGACTTATGGTCGTCTTTGTTAGGTGAGTTTTCCTCGCCCATTCCGTCAATGTAGTTTACAAAATCGCCCTGAATTTTTTCAGAATTTGCCGTATCATTATTTACTATCGGAACGGCACTATCCTCTACCTCTTTACCGTTCACCCAAAGCTTGCAGGTGATTTTATACGATTTGAGATATGTCATATCATCGCCGTACATATCCGAGATGAAATATGAAAGATCGGTTTTGCCTCCCTTGAGTACCTTGAATTCAGCAGAAACGAGAGCCTTGTCACCGTTAAGCTTTACAGGATTCTGAACATCTGTCCATGTAAAGGTGTAAAAATTCTTAAGTTTAGGATTGCCAATCGCATTTTTAAAGCTTTCACAGTTTATTGAATCGGCATTCAACTTCAAATATTCATCGTTGTAAAAGAAACTCATTGCAGCTCCGATTACTTCTTCTTTTGTATCGGTCATATAAATAGCATACTTTACCGTATCACCGACTTTAGCTGTTACGGAATCCTTTTCATCTGTTGAAATGCTGATTGTAAGGTCATCCTCGGCAGCACTTGCAGGAATACAGAATGCTGACACGGTAAGTACAGCCACGAAGAGAATTGAAAGCATATTTTTGATTTTTTTAGACATTTTTTTCATTCCTTTAGTTTGATATCCCTATTATATATCATTAAGACTAAAATTTCAATCAATAATTTAACAATTCTCGGTGAAATTTATGTGAAAAGTAAATTAATTGCAGATTCACCTTTAAAGAAATGATATTTTAGAAATTATAATTCAAACTGATTTTCACAACATTACGATATAAAAAAACGCCCCTCGGAAAACCGAGAGGCGAAAAATTATTTTTTTAATCTGTCAACGCCGTTAACAGTCTTACAATAGGAAATTCAATTACTTATTGAATCTCTTTCTTGTGAAGTAAACAACACCTGTTGCAGAAACAAGAGCTAAGAGGATAACTACTGCCATAGAAGCATTACCTGTCTGTACTGCGTTGCTGCTTGTGCCGTTAGCCGGTGTGTCAGAAGTAGCTGTGTCAGCTGTTGACTGACCCTTTGTTGCAACCTGTGTAGCAGATGTAGCATCAGGTGTAGTAGGAGCTACTGTAGCCGGAGCATCTGTTGCAGGAGCGTCTGTAGGCTCTGTTGCAGGCTCTACTGTTGTAGGCTCTGTTGAAGGAGCGTCTGTAGGCTCTGTAGCAGGCTCTGTTGTTGTAGGCTCTGTTGTAGCAGGCTCTGTTGTTGTAGGCTCTGTTGTAGCAGGCTCTGTTGTAGCAGGCTCTGTTGTTGTAGGCTCAACATATGCCTCAACCTTAGCGTCTGAGTTAATGTGATCAAAGAGATCATTAGCCATGTCGCCGTTAACTACTGCTTCATATTCTGAATCAGCATCAACTGTGCCTGTTGCAGGATTGAGCTTACCAAGTGTAAGATCAACTACATTGAGGTCAACATTTGTTGTACCTGTACCGTTAACTGTGAACACAGCCTCAACAAGCTTCTTGCCACCTGCAAAATCATAAAGTGCAAGGTTTGAAGCATTGCCTGAAACATCATTCATATTTACCATGCCGTCAGCGATTTCAGGCATTGTAAGTGAATCAAGTGTAAGGAGGTTCTTATCATATGTAAGAGCCCACTGTACTTCTTCAAGCTGTGCGTCCTTAGTGTCAAGGAGATAGTAAACTGATACCTTGTCGCCTACATTAAATGTGCCTGAACCGATAGCCTGGCAAATATTAGATGTAGCGTTGATTGTTAAATTATCAACTGCAGGAGTTGAAGGCTCAACCTTAACAGTAGCCTTAGCGCCTGAACGTGTTGAATAATCAAAGTTTGTAATGTCGAGTGTGATTGTTACATCAACGAGTGAATCTTCTTCAAAACCTGCAGAAACTGTGTTAAGAAGCATATTCTGACCATTGAATGTAAGGTCAAATTCTTCGCCTATAGGAGTTGCGCTCTGTTCGGGAAGACCCCAGCTAGCTGCCCAATCATCGTTTGCAGCAAACTTGAACTGATAAGCATCGTCTGCAGATTCAATGTTTTCATACTTAATCTGATATACCTTGTCAGAAACCTGAGTCATGTGGTTAACTTCAGCGTCAACACCCCATGCTACACCGTTGAGCCAGTTGTCTTCACCGTTACCAACAACTGTAATGCTGTTAACTTCAAGGTCTGTTACCATTTTAACGCCGTCACCTGTTACAGTAATCTTGTTTGTAGCAGGATCGAATGTTACAGTAACATCACAAGCTGTTTCTACATCGAAAGTTACATTGTTATCTGTACCGTCAAGACCGATCCACTTCTGCTCGTCACCTGTGTTTGCAACAACCTTGAGCTGATAGTTTTTACCGGCAGGAACAGCAGAGAATGTCTTTGTGAATACGCTACCGTCAGCTGTCATAACATTTTCAGGAGCTGCATCAGGTGTACCAACCCATTCGTAGCCTGTAAGATTTGTTGTACCGGCAACTACATATGTAGTATCGGCAGCAGGAGCTGTTGTAGGCTCTTCTGTTGTAGGCTCTGTTGTAGTAGGCTCTTCTGTTGAAGGCTCAACCTTAACAGTAGCCTTAGCACCTGAACGTGTTGCATAATCAAAGTTTGTAATGTCGAGTGTGATTGTTACATCAACGAGTGAATCTTCTTCAAAACCTGCAGAAACTGTGTTAAGAAGCATATTCTGACCATTGAATGTAAGGTCAAATTCTTCGCCTATAGGAGTTGCGCTCTGTTCGGGAAGACCCCAGCTAGCTGCCCAATCATCGTTTGCAGCAAACTTGAACTGATAAGCATCGTCTGCAGATTCAATGTTTTCATACTTAATCTGATATACCTTGTCAGAAACCTGAGTCATGTGGTTAACTTCAGCGTCAACACCCCATGCTACACCGTTGAGCCAGTTGTCTTCACCGTTACCAACAACTGTAATGCTGTTAACTTCAAGGTCTGTTACCATTTTAACGCCGTCACCTGTTACAGTAATCTTGTTTGTAGCAGGATCGAATGTTACAGTAACATCACAAGCTGTTTCTACATCGAAAGTTACATTGTTATCTGTACCGTCAAGACCGATCCACTTCTGCTCGTCACCTGTGTTTGCAACAACCTTGAGCTGATAGTTTTTACCGGCAGGAACAGCAGAGAATGTCTTTGTGAATACGCTACCGTCAGCTGTCATAACATTTTCAGGAGCTGCATCAGGTGTACCAACCCATTCGTAGCCTGTAAGATTTGTTGTACCGGCAACTACATATGTAGTATCGGCAGCAGGAGCTGTTGTAGGCTCTTCTGTTGTAGGCTCTTCTGAAGCGTCGGGATCTGTTACAGTATTATTAGCTACAACATACTTATCAAATACTTCCTGGTCAACGATTGACTTGTCAGCAACCGAAACTTCTTCATCGCCGATTTCCATGTCTGTTGCAGGATCAACCTTTGAAAGACGAAGTACCTGTACATCAAGATTAACAGTAGTTGCTGTAGCCTCAGGATCAATTACTTCAAACTCAGCAGAAGCAAATACGATTTCCTTTGATGTTGTGTCATAAAGGCTGAGTGTATTACCGTTAGCTTTAATTACACCCGGAAGAGAATTCCAAACATAACTACCAATCTTTGGATATTCAAATGATTTAGCTCTGGTTGTGTTAGCTGTTGGCTTGAGTACATTTGCATCGTAGTTCATATCCCACTGGAAGTCCAACATGTCCTTATCCTTAGACTGGAACATGTATGTAACCTTTACAGTCTTCTTATCTGCGCTGAGAGTAACCTTCTTCTCAGGGAAGAGGTTTGAAGTAGCTGTAACTGTGAGACCCTTTGCAGGAGCTGCAGTTGCAGGCTCTACTGTTGTAGGCTCTGCTACTGTTGTAGGCTCTGCTGTTGTGGGCTCTGCTGTTGTAGGCTCTACTGTTGTAGGCTCTGCTACTGTTGTAGGCTCTGCATCAGTAACGATGTCAACCTTACCCTTTGCACCCTGCTTTGTAGCATAGTTAAAGTTTGAAAGGTCAAGTGTAAGAACGATGTCATAACCGTCTTCGTAACCAGCTGCATCTGTATCAATGATCATGTTCTGACCGTTGTATGTAAGGTCAAACCACTCATTGAGAGGAGCTGTGCCCTGCTCAGGAAGGCCCCAGTTATCTGCCCATGAACCGTTGGCAGCAAACTTGAACTGATAGTTCTCATAAGCGTCAAGGCTCTCAAACTTAATCTGGTAAACCTTTGAACCCTCAGATGTTTCTGTCATGTAGTTAGCTTCAGCATCTACCTTCCAGTCCTTACCGTTGAGCCATGCATCTTCACCGTTACCAACGACTGTAATGTGGTCAACAACAAGTTCTTTCGGAATTACAACACCTTCACCTGTTGCAGTGATTTCATTTGTTGTAGGGTTGTAAGTTACTGTTACATCACATTCCTTTGTTACATTGAATGTGAAGTTGTCATTGCCGGTATCGCCTACACCAATCCACTCTTTATCGTTTTTAACGATCTTGAACTGGTAGCCGTTGCCGACTGCTACGTTGGTAAATACTTTTTCGTAGTTACCATCGCCGTTTTCTGTCATTACATTATCTCCGCAAGTTGCTTCAGTCTCAGCCCACTTGTAACCTGTGAGTTCTTCAGAACCGGATACGAAATATGAATCGCCGGCAGCAGAAACGCTCACTACAGTTGCAACGAGTGATGTCACAACAAGCATCATAGACAGTAAAAGGCTAAGTGCTTTTTTGAACATTTTCTTTTCCTCCTTATGTGATAATGCTTCTATAAGCAGTTTAATTATACAACAATCAACCACCAAAAGTCAATGCTAAAAACTCTTGCTGACTGATTATTTGACAAAATATTGTTTTTTTGTAGGAATGCACAAATAAAATATCATTTATTTGTTATTTGTAACCATTCACATTGTGAGATTGCCAGTTCCAACTGTCACGGCACATATCCTCAAGACTTTTCTCGGCAATCCATCCAAGTACTTTTTTGGCTTTTGTTGCGTCGGCAAAGCATTCTGCAATGTCGCCTGCTCGGCGTGGCTTTATAACATAAGGAATTTTAATCGAATTTGCCTTTTCAAAAGCCTTTACAATATCAAGAACGCTGTAGCCCACACCTGTTCCAAGATTAAAAATCTCAGTTCCCTTGTGCTCTGCGGAATATTCAATAGCCTTTACATGACCTTTTGCAAGGTCAACAACATGGATATAGTCACGCACACCCGTGCCGTCATGCGTAGGATAATCGTTGCCGAAAACACCGAGACACTTGAGTCTGCCGGCGGCAACCTGTGTTATGTACGGCATAAGGTTATTCGGGATTCCGTTAGGATCTTCACCGATTCTGCCGCTTTCGTGAGCGCCGATTGGGTTAAAGTAACGAAGAAGAACAACAGACATATCGGGATTTGCGTTTGCGGTGTCTGTAAGAATTTGTTCCATCATAAACTTTGTCCAGCCATACGGATTTGTAGGAGAGCCCTTTGGCATTGTTTCAACAAGCGGAACAGTTTCCGGAGTACCGTAAACCGTGGCACTTGAGCTGAAAATAAAGTTATTCACACCGTGTTTTTTCATCACTTCAAGTAATGTGAGCGTTGAATCAATGTTGTTACGGTAATATTCAACAGGCTTCTCACAGCTTTCGCCTACTGCTTTAAGACCTGCAAAGTGAATTACCGCATCAATCTTATTCTCCGAAAAAATCTTTTCAACGGCATCTCTGTCACAAACATCGGCTTCATAGAGCGGAATTTTTCTGCCTGTCAGCTCTTCAACTCTTTCAACCGCTACGGGACAGCTGTTTGAAAAATTATCTGCAATTACAACATCATGACCTGCGTTGATGAGTTCAACACAAGTGTGCGAGCCGATATATCCGGCGCCGCCTGCAAGCAAAACATTCATTTTAAAATTCCTTTCTTAACAATCAGCATTTTTCAGGCTCGGGATAGTCAACACCAAAGGTTTCGGCTGTAACCTTTGCCATAATCTGAGGATCAAGAGGCTTGTCGGAATAGTCTGTGTCACACTCTGCGATTTCATTGACAACATCCATACCCTCAATTACCTTGCCGAATGCGGCATACTGACCGTCAAGATGCGGAGCGTTCTTGTGCATAATGAAGAACTGCGAGCCTGCTGAGTCGGGCATCATTGAACGAGCCATTGAGAGAACACCCTCTGTATGCTTGAGATTGTTTTCAAAGCCGTTCACGGCAAATTCGCCCTTGATTGAATATCCGGGACCGCCCATACCCGTGCCTTCGGGGCAACCGCCCTGAATCATGAAACCGTAGATTACACGGTGAAATGTGAGTCCGTCATAGTAACCCTTGTTTACAAGGCTGAGAAAATTATTTACAGTATTCGGAGCAATTTCGGGATAAAGCTCCGCTTTGATTGTTTTTCCGTTTTCCATTTCAAAAGTAACAATAGGATTGCTCATTTTAAATCGTCCTTTCGGTTTATTAACACTATTTTAGTATATTATTGATAAAATAGCAAGTGTTTTAGTGATTATTTGCGAATAAATCAGCCTTTTTCAATGCTCATTGTAGCAAAAGCGTTGAGGTCTGTTCCTGCAATATTTCCGCTGAGAAACTCGTAATAACCCTGTGAACCGACCATGGCGGCATTGTCACCGCAAAGAGATTTTTCGGGCATATACATTTCCCAATCACGCTTTTTACACTCTTCTGCAAGGGTTCTTCTGAGAAGTGAATTTGCCGAAACACCGCCTGCGATTACAAGCTTTTTCTGTCCCAAGTCTTCAGCCGCCTTGATAAAGTTTGTAACAAGGCAATCGACAACGGCATAGCGGAATGATGCACAGACATCGGCTTTGTTAAGCTCAACACCCTTTTGTGCCGAATTGTGAATGAGGTTGATTACGGCTGTTTTAAGTCCCGAAAAGCTGAAATCATACGGCGCATCGTGAACTGCGGGACGAGGGAGCTTGAATGCAAACGGATTGCCGTTTTCCGCAACTCTGTCCATTTCAATTCCGCCCGGATACGGCATTCCCATTGTCCTTGCGGCTTTGTCAAAAGCCTCGCCTGCGGCATCATCACGGGTTTTGCCGATAATTTTCATCTTTGTGTAGTCCTCAACCATAACAATATGGCTGTGACCGCCCGACACAACAAGGCAAAGGAACGGCGGTTTTAATTCTTTATTTGAAATATAATTTGATGCAATGTGTGAACGAAGATGGTGAACAGGAACAAGCGGAATTCCTGTTGCAAGTGAAAGTCCTTTTGCAAAATTCACTCCCACAAGCAACGCTCCGATAAGTCCGGGGGCATATGTAACGCCGATTGCGTCAATGTCGGAAAGCCTGCAGTCTGCATCTTCAAGAGCCTGTCTTACAACAGGAACAATTGCCTCTGCGTGACGGCGTGATGCGATTTCAGGAACAACACCGCCGTAAAGCTTGTGTTCCTCAACCTGAGAAGCAACCACCGAGGAGATTATGTTTCTGCCGTCCTCAACAACCGCTGCCGCAGTTTCGTCACAGGACGATTCTATTGCGAGTATCTTCATAATTTTCCTTTCACTACGAAACATTTATGATGAAGTTCCGTAATATCGTTAATATAATGTTTTATTACATATATATGTCAAAAACAGCGTGTCATTAAAACAGCGTTTTCGGTTGGAGAGGAGTAGTAATTTTTCCTCTCTCCCACCTTGATAAATCCGAATTTTTCATAGAGAGAACGGGCGTTCCCGTTACTTTCACGAACCTCAAGAGTGAGAAAGCAAAGGTTATTTTTCTTGGCATAGGTCACAAGCGTTTCAACAAGCGCCGAACCTATTCCCCGATTTCTGTGTGTACCGTCTACGGCAACATTGAAAATGTAACCCTCATCAACAACAACACTCATTCCTATATATCCGACAACGGCATTATCTTCCGTTGCGGTAAAAAACAGCGAGGTTTCGTTGTTCAGTTCTTCTTCAAGGCTGTTAAACGACCACGGATGCGAAAAACACCGCTGTTCAAGCTGTGCAACCGCCTCAAGCTGATTTTCGGTCATTCTGTCAATTTTCATACGCTTTTAATATTTCCTTTACAGAATTAACAATTTCATCACGGCAATGTCTGTACACCTCAATGTCACCGCCGTAGGGATCGCTTATACCAAGTACGGCGATTTTTTCGGGCTGTACAAGAAAAAACTGCATCAACATTTTTGCGTGACTTTGCGACATACAGTAAAATTTTTCGTATTTTTCAATGCCGGCATCAGCTACGGCTGTTGAAGCTTTGCCCGAAAGGTCAATTCCGATTTCCTTACAGGCAATCACGGAATTTTCCGACACGGGAAGTCCCGTTGAGGTCGCAATGCCAAAGCTTTCCGCCCTGACGCAAACACCGTTTTTCTCTGCCATATCATTAAAAATTGCCTCTGCCATGGGACTGCGACAGGTGTTGCCCGTACATACAAAGGCAATCGTTCTGTTATCCTTTTGCATCATACCAAGTCCTTCCGATTGCCGCATCGGCTGTGAGCGGAACGCTCATTTTAACTGCGTTTTCCATTTCTTCCTGAACAATGAGTGCAACTCTCATGCTCTCATCCTGCGGAGCTTCGACAATAAGTTCGTCGTGAACCTGCAGCACAAGCCTTGCACGGAGATTTTCGGCTTTCATTCGCTCGTCAACCTTAATCATTGCAATTTTGATAATGTCTGCGGCTGTGCCCTGAATAGGCATATTTCTTGCAACTCTCTCGCCGAATGCACGGATCATATGCTTGCTCGAGGTGAGTTCGGGAAGATTTCTTCTTCTGCCGAACATCGTTTCAACATAGCCGTCAGCGTTTGCCTTTTCAACAACATTTTTCATATAGCTGTCAACACCGCTGTAATGGGCAAGATAGCTTTCAATGTAGTGCTTTGCCTCTTTATTTGAAACACCGATATCCTTTGCAAGTGAAAATGCGCCGATTCCGTAAACAATACCGAAGTTAACCGCCTTTGCACGGCTTCTCATAATCGGAGTTACCATATCAAGTGGCATATTGAACACCTGTGACGCTGTGATTGCATGGATATCTTCGTTATCCTTGAACGCTTTAATCATATTTTTGTCACCCGAAATATGGGCAAGCACACGGAGTTCAATCTGCGAGTAGTCGGCGTCAACAAGCGCCCAGCCATCTCTTGCACAGAAAAACTTTCTCATCTCTCTGCCAAGCTCGGTTCTTACGGGGATATTCTGGAGATTCGGCTCTGTTGAGCTGATTCTGCCTGTTCTTGTTTCGGTCTGATTGAAATTTGAATGGATTCTGCCGTCATCTGCAATGACCTTTAAAAGTCCCTCGCAGTAGGTTGAATTCAGCTTTGAGAGCGTTCTGTATCTCAGCACCATTTCAACAACGGGATGTTCATACCTCAGGCTTTCAAGCACCTCTGCATTTGTGCTGTAACCGCTCTTCGTTTTCTTTTTGCAAGGGAGTCCGAGGTTTTCAAATAAAACTACGCCAAGCTGTTTTGGAGAATTGATGTTAAACTCACAGCCCGCACTTTCGTAAATTGCGGTTTCAAGCTCCTTAATCTGTGCAGAAAGCATTTCGCCGTAGCTTTCAATGCCCTGTCGGTCAACACAGACACCGATATTTTCCATTCTTGCAAGCACCTTTGCAAGCGGAATTTCAATTTCACTCAACAACTTTCCCTGACCGTGAGCCTTGATTTTATCTCCGAGTTTTTCGCACAATTCTGCGTAACAGGCAAATGCCTCGTATTTTTCATTCTGCTCATCAGTGCAGACAGGCAGAGCGATTTCGTAAGAGGCACAAAGATTTTTGTCCGAATAATCCTTTGACGACGGTTCAATCAGATATGCCGCAAGCTCAATATCAAACACAATATTTTCAACATCAATATTTTTCTCATCGGCATAAGCGTAGAGCGTTTTGATGTTTCTTGTGTACTTTTCAAGTTCACTGTCGGCAATAAACTTAACAAAAAGTTCTTCGTCCGTGCTTATATACACCTTGCCGTCAAAAAGTACGGCAAAGGATTTTAATTCTTTATTCTCTGTTTCAAAGTTGAGATAGAGCTTTTTCTCTGACTTAACATTTTTTAAAAGTTCATTTTCGTCAAAATCAGACACAACCTCAAGCGAATTTTTCTCAACCTTTTCGGGCTTTGCATTTTTGTCAGCCTTGATGCCGTATTTTTCTATTAAAGAAAACAGTTCAAGCTTTGCCATAAATCCGGCACATTCATCGACATCTTTCATATCTACAACATAATTTTCGACATTTGTGTCAACAGGAGCGTTGCAGTTTATTTCACCGAGCATACGGCTGAGAATTGCATTTTCCTTTGACGCAGTCAGCTTTTTACGCACACCGTCCTTGATTTCAAGTTCATCAAGATGGTCATATATATACTCAACCGTGTGATATCTCTGAATGAGGTCGCCTGCACCCTTTGGACCTATTCCCGCAACACCCGGAATATTATCCGAAGTATCGCCCTGAATCGCCTTGATTTCTATAAGCTCCTTTGGAGTTACACCGTAAGTTTCAAGAATCTTTTCGGGGGTATAGAGTATATCCTGTTTGTTTGAGCAAAGATGAACGCTTGTTTTGTCCGACACAAGCTGAAGGCTGTCGCGATCACCTGTTGCAATAACGCACTCGTTTCCGTTTTCTTCACAAGCCTTGGCGAGCGTACCGAGAATATCGTCAGCCTCAAAGCCCTCGCAGGTAACAAGCTTATAGCCTAAAAGGGTAAGAAGCTTTTTCAGCGGTTCCATTTGTGACGCAAGCTCTTCCGGCATACCTTTTCGCGTTGCCTTGTAGCCTGCATAAGCCTTGTGCCTGAAGGTAGGTGTTTTCAGGTCAAAGGCAATCGCCACGGCGTCGGGATTTTCTTCATTTTTAATTTTGTACAGCATTGTAAGAAATCCGTAAATTGCGTTTGTAAACTGACCGTCCTTTGTAGTAAGCGGTCTTATTCCGTAAAACGCACGGTTTACAATGCTGTTTCCGTCAACAGCAAGTAATCTCATAATTTATACATCACATTCTCAATTTTTCCGTCTTTAATGTAAATTCTCGGAACACGCTTTCCGACAAGACAAACGGTTTCGTAGTTTATAGTTCCTGTATTTTCGGCAAGTGAATCTGCAGTAGGCTCACCGTTTTCGCCTGTACCGAATACGACAACCTCGTCACCTGTCTTGACATCTTCAATATCGGTAACATCAAGCATTGTCTGATCCATACATATTCTGCCCACAATTTTCGCTTTCTTTCCGTTTACCATCATATAGCCGTCTTTTGCATTCTGTCTGATGAATCCGTCAGCGTATCCGATAGGAACGGTTGCAATTTTCATCTTTCTGTCGGCCGTAAAAGTTCTGCCGTAGGAAATTGTTGCACCCTTTTGAACCTCTTTTACAAAAGCGACAACTGTTTTAAGAGTCATTGCAGGAACAAGGTCAAGTCTGTCGGCAAGCTTTGATGACGGAGCAAGTCCATAGAGAATAATACCTGCCCTTACCATATCGCAACAGGTTTCGGGGTAATCTTCAATTGCACCGCTGTTTGAGCAATGAACAACGCTGATATCAACGCCTCTCTTTTTAAGGCTGTCACGCACATGAATAAAGTTTTCATACTGCTTGTTTGTGAACTCTCTGCCCTCGGCATCTTCATCAGACACACAAAAATGAGTAAAAAGCCCCTCAACCTCAAGATTCGGAAGGCAACAAGCCTCGCAAATTTCTTCAATAGAATATTCATCCCGTGGGAACTCCTGACACATAAAGCCGATTCTTGACATTCCCGAGTCAACCTTGATGTGCATTTTGCAGATACAATCCTCTTCAACACATTTTTCGGAAAGCTCCTTTGCATACTCAAGTGAAAAAACAGCCTGAGAAATATCATATTCAGCAAGATTTTCAGCCTCTGAAACGGGAGTGTAGCCAAGAATCACAATAGGGAGTTTTGAACCGCTTTTTCTGATTTCTATACCCTCGTCAATATTTGAAACAGCAAAAAAATCTGCTCCGAGTTTTTCATAAATCTGTGAAAGCTCAACTGCACCGTGGCCGTAGCCGTCAGCCTTTATAACACAACAGACCTTTGTATCGTCTGCAACCTTATTTCTTATTACATTATAGTTATGCTCAATTGCATTAAGTGAAATTTCAGCCCAAGTTCTTTTTACCATATTCATTTCTATCTCTCCACATACCTTTTACAGTCAATTTGCAATCAATGTAATTATAATACTTTTGATTCTTCAAATCAACACAAAATCCCCCTTTAAATGCATATAAAAGTTATTTTATTCGTAATTATGTGCAAAATGTTACTCCTGAATTTTTGCAAATGCACAAATTATCTGCATAAAAGTCCTAAATACTGCAATTCACTTGATTTATTTATTCATTTTTGGTAGAATTAAAAGGTATTTGATTTATAAATTTAATTTCAGGAGGGGCATAATGACAACAAACAACATAATAGTTCTTTGTGCGTTTATAGCTTATATGATTATTATGATCGTAATAGGCTTTGTTTGTTCAAAGGGCAACAAAAACAATGAGGACTACTTTCTCGGCGGCAGAAACCTCGGCAGTTGGACAGCTGCAATGTCGGCACAGGCATCTGATATGAGTGGTTGGCTTTTGATGGGACTTCCGGGCGCCGTATACCTTGCCGGCACAGGCGAGGCATGGATTGCCGTAGGACTTCTTATCGGCACAATTCTCAACTGGTACATTGTTTCGGCAAGACTTCGTAAATACACAATTGTGGCAGGCAACTCGCTCACTATTCCGAGCTTTTTCAAAAATCGCTACCGTGACCATAAAAACATAATCAAGATTGTTTCGGCGTCAATCATCGCAGTTTTCTTCACGGTTTACACAGCGTCGGCATTCAGTTCTGGTGCAAAGCTTTTTGCAACACTCTTCTCGGACAGCGCAAGCGGTGACGAAAACTACAATCGGGTTTATGTTATCGGTCTTATCGTTGCCGCAGTAGTAATTCTTGTGTATACATTCATGGGCGGTTTCAAGGCAGTTTGTACAACCGACCTCATTCAGGGACTTATGATGATTGTTGCAATCCTTACCGTTCCGGTGCTTGCATATGCAATTCTCACATTTGACACAAGCTTCAGTTCTGCACTTGCTGCAAAAGGTGTTGAACAGCCTGCTCAGTTCCTTAACTTCTTTGTAAACGGTGACGGAACGCCTGTTTCGGCTGTTTCGATTATTTCAAACCTTGCGTGGGGACTCGGTTACTTCGGTATGCCGCATATTCTCGTCAGATTCATGGCTGTAAAGAGCAATGAAGAAATCAAGAAGTCAAGAAAAATTGCTGTTGTTTGGGTAATTATTTCACTTACTGCGTCATGCCTTATCGGTCTTATCGCAAGAGGCTACCTTACAGCACAGCTTGACGATGCAACAAGCGAATCTGTATTCATCAGAACAATCCAGCAGCTTTTCTCAGGCAACGGTGTGCTTATCTTTATCGGCGGTATTTTCCTTTGCGGAATCCTTGCCGCAATTATGTCAACAGCAGACAGTCAGCTTCTCGTCACTGCGTCGGCTGTTTCAGAGGATCTTTACAAAGGTGCTGTTAAAAAGAATGCAAGCGAAAAGAGTTCGCTTTTGGTCGGAAAAATCGCAGTTGCAGTTGTTGCTGTAATCGCATTCTTCATTGCACTTAATCCTAAATCAAGCATTATGGGACTTGTTTCGGATGCATGGGCAGGATTCGGTTCGGCATTCGGACCTGTTGTTCTGTTGGCACTTTTCTGGAAACGCTCAACACTTTCGGGTGCAATCAGCGGTATGGCAACAGGTGCTCTGACAGTTATCATATGGGACTATATTCCGCTTGTAAACGGTCAGACGCTTTATGCGGCAACAAATCTTTATTCACTTGTTGTAGGCTTCGGACTTGCGCTTATTGTGAATGTTATTGTTTCTCTTCTTTCAAAAACGCCGTCAAAAGAAATCATGGACGAATTTGATTCAATTAAAAATATTGAAGTATAAACCGCAGGGGCAGTCGCTTTATCACGACTGCCTTTTTTGTGTCTGAATTTAATTTTTCCCGAAAATAAGAAAAATAAGGCATGGAATATCACAAAAATCAATTGAAATGTGCAAATCTTTGTAGTATAATTTATCGTATTGTTTGTTACTATTTTATTTTTCAGAAAAGAGATTGATATGAAACTTTTAGAAGACAGAATTCTTAAAGACGGACATATTGGTGCTGACAATGTGTTAAAGGTTGACAGCTTTCTCAATCATCAGATTGATGTCAGTTTTGTGTGTGAGCTTGGCAAGGAATTTTACAGGCTTTTCAAGGACGAAAACATAACAAAAATTCTGACAATCGAAGCGTCTGGAATCGGCATTGCCTGTCTTGCGGCTCAGTATTTTGGTGTTCCGGTTGTTTTTGCAAAAAAGACAAAGACGATAAACATTTACTCAGATACATACAACGCAACCGTCCACTCATACACTCATAAAAGGGACTATGACATAGTTGTTTCAAAGGAATTTTTGAGCAAAGAAGACAATGTGCTTATCATTGACGATTTTCTTGCAAAGGGCAGCGCCTTAACGGCACTTCTTATGCTTATTGAAAAAGCAGGCGCAAAAACAGCAGGTGCGGGAATTGTTATCGAAAAAGCTTATCAGGGCGGCGGCAACCTCGTTCGTGATATGGGCATAAGAGTTGAATCTTTGGCAAAAATCAAGTCAATCAGCAAAAAAGACGGCATCGTGTTCTGCAAGCAGTAGTAATATACTGCTTGCTTATACTTGACTTTTGCTGATATTTATAGTATTATCTAACGGTAGGTCTTGCAGAAATTGAAAATTGAAAATGGAAAGTGGAAAATTTTTAATTTTCTGTTCTCTGCAATAATCGCAATTTTGATATACACGAATATTATGGATAATGTTATAGAAAACAAAAGTTTTCAGTTTGCAATAAGAATTGTACGATTATATAAATTTTTGTGTGAAGAGAAAAAAATACATTCTGTCCAAACAGTTACTTCGTGCAGGCACAAGTATCGGTGCTAATGTCACCGAATCCCAACAGGCACAAAGCAAGCCTGATTTTGTATCAAAAATAAGATAGCCCTAAAAGAAGCATCCGAAACAAAATATTGGATAAAATTGTTGGGTGCTACAGAATATTTGTCTGAAAATCAAACAAAATCTATTTTAGATGATTGTGTTGAAATTGAAAAAATTTTGGTTACTATACTAAAGTCAGCAAAGAACCAATAATTTTCCATTTTCAATTTTCAACTTTCAATTTAATAAGCGGGTGTGGCGGAATTGGCAGACGCGCTAGATTTAGGTTCTAGTGTCAACCGATGTGCAGGTTCAAGTCCTGTCACCCGCACCAGTAAAGGTGGTTTTTTAACCGCCTTTTATTTTTTGCCAAAATTACTTAAAATGCCTTAAAAGTGGCTTAAACACTGGGTTTTTGAGATTTCAAAAATTCAGTTGAGTAATTTTGAATTAAGTTAAAACAAGATAAAATGCAGTCAAACTTACTGTCAAACTTACTGTCATTTTAGTTTGCCTGCCGATTTTCAAGGAAACAAGATAATATATTTTTAAAATTTATTACACCGTAACACAAAAGATTTTTCTATTTATTGATACTTCAACTTTATTTATAGTATTACTTGTTATCACTTTTAAGATGAATTAAATTCAAAAATACAATAACATATTTTTGTTGAAATTTCCAAAAGTATAGAGTATAATGTATGTGAGCATATACATGTTATTCATACATATTAATGCCAAAATATTTTATGTTATGTTCATAGTTGTAGTATATAGATTTGTTCTTCCATACCAATCATAAATTCAAAATAAATTTAACTTTAATAATGTTTAGGAGGTAATTTATGTTAGAACATGATTTAGAATTGTTGGAATATACGCTGTCAAAAAAATTTCCTACAATAGTGTTAGGTGCAGGTTTTTCATTGGATGTAAAAAATACTCATAAAGATGATTTAGTTACTGGATCAAAACTAGCGGAAAAGTTATATGAAAAATTATATGTTAACAGTAATGAAGATAAGGCGGTTAAAAATAGATTACGAGCTGAACAAATAAAAAGTGATTTAAAAAAATTATGTACACTTATTAGAAGTGAAGGTATAGATAGAGTAGAACAAAGAAACGAATTTTTGACTGATTTCTTTACCATTGGTTATAATTTAAAGGATGACTACCATAAGTATTTTGCAGAATATCCTTGGCAAAAAATTTACACTCTAAATATTGATAACTATGTAGAAAATTTATTTTTTAAAAATCATAAAGAAATTTGTGTGTGGACTTTAGCTGAATACAAAACAGTAGAAAATAAAACTCCCGTACTTATAAAATTACATGGCTGTGTTAAATCAAAAAATCACAATTACGTTTTTGATAAAAATGAATACCAACAATTCACTGCAAATGAAAATTATTTATTACGTGATTTTGCTGATTCCAGTGTAAAAAATGATGTACTGTTTTTGGGTACAGAATATCAAGAAAGTGATTTGCAGGAAATAATAGAAAAATATAAAATTTCCGGGTACACCAATAATACTGATTTCTTTTTTATTACTCCAAAAATCAATGACATAATTCTCGAATCAGAGATTGAAAATAATCCTAAATATCATTGGATAAAATGGACAACTGAGGAGTTTCTTACCTATTTACATGAGAAAATTATACATGATAATAATATTTCTAATTATATGAAAGAAAGAGGTATGATTTTCATAGACGAAGATGATAATAAAGGTAGTAGGTACTATCAAAGTAGTATTTATACTGGCGTTGAAAGCCGTTATGCCGACTTTTGGCAAAATTGGGATATAATTTATCCAGAAAGTGTTAACTGGCTAAGTGATATAAAAAAATCAACAAATCATCTTGTTTTCAACATTTTTGGAAAATCTTATGTTGGCAAAACATGTGTTGCAAGAAATTTACTTGTAAACTTATCACGTTCTGGGTACATATGTAGAGAATATATGGTTTCCAGTACAGAATCTGTAGAGTATTTAATTGACTATATAAAATCATTGCCCAAAAAAACAAAGTTTGCATTATTGTGTGAAAATGCCGCCTATAGCTACCATCATATTAGTGCATTTATGGAAAAAATTCCAAATAATATTGAAAAATGTATTGTAATCACTGTTGATACTACAACAAACCACAACAGAAAAAAATATTCTCTTGAGTATGAATATGTTATTGAAAAAGAAATATCAGAAACTATTGACAATAACTACGCCGAGAATATTATAAGTAAATTAGATGAACATTCATGGTTAGATAACATGTCAAAATTTTGTGATAAGAAATCCGACTACACCAAATATATAAAAAGCATTAACGACATCATTGAGTTGCTATACCTTATCTCCTCTGGCAGAGGGTTTGAAAAGCACTTTTTTGATGTAATTAACAAAAAAGATGATATAATTACAAAAAAATATTTTTACGCATTAATTATATTGGGTAGGTTAGAAATTACATTTTTACCTTTACGTATATTTGTAAATATTTTTTCAGATATAACAGAAAAAATGGATTTTAAAAAGTTCATAACTGAATTTGGTGATTTCACAACCATAACAAATAATGCTTATATAAAAATGCGTTGTCTCAGATTGCTTGAAAAAAACACTGAGTATAATTTATCACATAAAGAAATATTTGATATTTTAAGTCAGGTGGTAAATCAAACTGTAGGTCAATTTACAGAAACAAATATAAATGAATATAGTGAACTGTTTCAAAAAGTTTTGCTTGTTAATAATATTGTAGAAAAAAAGATTTTAACATTGGATGAAATTAGAACCTTATTTAATACAATAGAAAGCAAATGCAAATGTTACAGTTATTATTGGGTTCAGCGTGGATTAGTAGAACAAAAATTATGTGAGTTTGAACAAGCTGAAACCTATTTTATGAAAGCTATGTCCATTCGTCCTCAATCATATCAAGTAAGACATGCTATATCGAAAAATTATATGGAAAGAGGTTTATTTGAGGTAAAACACAACACTCAACAGGCTTCATATTACTTCGAAATAGGGGTTAAACAAATGACCGCTTTGGTTGAAGACGAAAAATTCAGTAAAGCTTTTTCATATTCAATTCATGCATTAGCTGATATGCAATTTAAGTTTGCCGATGCAACTGGAATAAAATTAAGTCATAGCGAATGTAACTATCTATGTCAAAAATTATCTTTAGCATCATCGGACAAATATAAAACTAGTATGTTAAAAAAGCTAAAAAACTATTGCAAAGTTAATAACTATAATGATATAGCAGATTACATTTTAAACGGTTAGGAACATTTGTTTAGTTATTTATGCATATTTTCTATATAACAAAGTAAGCCCTCCACTATAATATACTATTTAGCTTTTTGCTTGCAAATAATTTCTAATGATAGCACAAAAAGAGGTTAAGCAATTTTTTCTAACGCTTAACCTCTTTTTTTATTTTAAAGTTTTAACAATTTCTCAAAAGTCACATTCACTATTATTTTATCAAGAAAAGACTCACTACCTTATATATCTAAAACTGGTTCTCTACAATACCTCATTTAATTGTAGAGCATTTCTATATCATAACTACCCTCTTCAATAGTAGCATAAACATTTTCTGGTGCTATGCAAAACCATCTTCTATGAATACATTCTTTGGTTGACTCGTTATATTCAGGTGTAAGCTCTACATCGAATTGAGAGTCAAAAGAACCAAATAAACCTACACTACATCTTAATACATCAGAAGTGTCTTTATCAATACAATAAACACTTCTATGTTCAAGTCTTGCCTTTTTAATATCTCTGATTTTCATTAAAATACCTCCTTTAAGTCCTGTATAATTTTTCTTCTTAGGGTTGAAGTCATTGCTATACCTATCAGGTGAGATTCTACTGTCGATAAAGAAATTTCTTCATCCTTGATTGCTTTTGATAATACCCTTATGTATTTATTATAGTCAGGGTGCTTTACCGCTTCCTCAGCTGATAGGTGAAAAATATTCTTTAAATACTCATCACCTACAAAACTGCATATTGTCATCTTAATACCTCTTTTCTATTTTAAATATGATTACTTTTCTATTAAAAAGTGTACCACATATAAATCACAACCAGTAAACCTACTACTACTGAACAGATAAATAGTAGTACTCCAATATCCATACACTCTACAACCTTTCTATTTTTAAATAAGTAATTATTTTTACACTATTAATACCCTTGGTTTTCCATTTTACAAATTACTGAAATACATAAATAGCAATAAACATTAACACCATAGCTACTAAGGAAGAAATAATTACCAAGATACCTAAAAAGCTATTCCTACCATAAGTTATACTATATAAATGATTCTCATATGTCGCTACCAAAGCTACAATAAAAAACATTACAAGGAAAATATATAAAATTATCATAAGTACAACCACACCTTTACTTTTATTTTATTATATTATACCATATATTATAATTAAATTGAATACTTTCTTTAATATAATATTTATTTTTAACATAGAAAAAGAGGGTTCATAAAGAACCCTCTCTTCCTAATAATTATTTTAAGGATTTATACTTGCTATCAAATTAATGCCCTCTCACTTAATTGATAGGAACTTTCTTATCCCAGTGATCATTTTCAGATACTTCCTCGTCGTAAGCTGGAGTGATTGTTTCGGTCCAAGCTGGAGTAATAACTTCGTCATATGCGTCTTTCCAATAGCCATCTTCTACTGTTTTGGTTCCTACTTTAACCCACTGCTTTTCACAATGATAAGCTCCTGCACCATTTGTTTCCAATTCCCAAGTAAGATGCTCTTTCCTCTGGTTAGCATCTACTAACTGCATACCGCAATTATTACACACATCAATGTAGCCGTATCTCATATCATCCTCTTCGTGAGTACCCGTCACAATCCATTCTCTATCGTGATGTTTTGTCACTGCAGGGTGATATTTTGTCACAGCATCGTGATGCTTATAGTACTTATATTTCTTAGCTGTCGTTTCAGCCTTTGATGACTCACTTGGCTTCGCTGGCTTCTGATTATTACTTGAAGAATTGCTCGGCTTAGACGCTGGCTTCTTGTTGTTATCCGATGTATTTGACTTAGTATCTTCTTTCTTTTCGGTGTTACCCTTGTTGCTGTTGTTTTTGTTAGATACTGTAGTTTTTACATCGTTAACCTTAACTGTAACTGTCTTACCGTCATCGGTTTTTACTTCTACCTTACCGTCTTTTACTTCGACTTTCTTACCGTTCTTATCAGTGATGTTGCCGTCTTTGTCGACCTTTAGACCGTTATCCTCAATAGCCTTGCTGACCTCAGATGATACAGTTGAAGTCTGTACGGTTGAAGTCTGTACGGTTGAAGATATTACTGACGGTTCTGTCGGTTCTTTCTCAGCGTTACAGCCTGCAAGAATGCTTATGCCGACTGCTGATGTGCCTGCAAGTATTGTAGCACCGCAGACAACGGCAATTACCTTGGTTTTTACTGTCGCAGTTGCTGTTGCCTTTACGATAGATGAAACTGTTGACTTTGCACCTGTCGCAAAGCCTTTTGTTGCAGATGTTGCAAGTGTCTGTCCGTTCGGGAGCTTGATTGTAATGTTCGGTACTGCAAGGCTCTTTGCTTCTTCCTTGAAAATAGTTGTAAAGAAAGGTACAACAACAACACCGTGAAGCTTGTCACCGCTCTTTTTTTCGTAATCTTCAATTGCAGTTTTCATCTTTGCTCTTGAAGAGTTAAGGCGAGATTTTACCGTTCCCTCTGAAATTTCAAGTCCCTGTGCAATTTCAGAAATTGACATTTCATCAAAATAAAACATTAAAACAGTCTGATACTGATTGAATGAAAGTGTGTCTTCCATAATCTGTAACAGCACTTTTCTTTTTTCGGCTTTGGTTATGTACTCCTCGGGGAGCATTAACTCATCTGTTTCAGTTTCCACAATCAGAACTTCATCGTCAATCTGATATTCCACCTTTCCTTTCAATTTATTTTTGCTTTTGTTTGTTGCTATTGCCGTGAGCCAACCGCAAAATTTTTCTTCATCTTTGAGTGTATCAAGTTTTAAGAATGCTGTGATGTAGGTTTCCTGCATTATGTCTTTTGCGTTTTCTTCGTCTTTGAGCAAAGAAACGCAAGTGAACCATACATCATTGCTTGTAAGTTTATACAGCTTATCAAATGCTTTTTTATTGCCGTTTTTAGCACTCAATACAAGCTCTTTGATTGTTTTCATAATATTTCCTCCTTTATAATTTTTTTGCGTTTCTATATATTAGACAATTGAAATGTCAAAAAGGTTCATTTTTTCGAGAGATTTTTTGAAAATTTTTAAAAAATCAATTTTTACTGCTCAAATCATAAATTGAACCGTTATCAAGAAATATCATTTTATTCGGTATGGGATTTTCTGAATTGTTTCTGTTCCAAAATTTATAATTTTGATAATCTTTTTCTCTCATATCAGTAGGATAAGTACCTGCAGTGTAAAGAGTTAATTCATCTGTTGTGTCAAAATCATTATCACAGTGCTCTATTGTCCAAGTTTTACCGCTTATATTCCTTGTTTCAGGCTCATCATCAATAACAGTATCACTGCAATTAAAGGTATACTTATTATCACTTATCTTTTTAAGATTTGTAATAACACCACTGCATACAGACTCATAATATTTATCTGCCGAAAAGCCTTTGACTTCACATTTAAATGTACCGTCATCAGCTATTTCAACCGTACTGCTAACCATACCGTTTTTAATAACCCTGTAAAATCCTGCTATCGGACTGTAATCTGCGTTGTTTTGGGAGTCGCTGTCATACTTAGCTAAAAAAGACATTGCTTCTGAATATGACATACCTTTGCATTTCTCAGGGCTGTAATAATTGCCGTAATCACTATCCAGATAATCACTGTATAACAGCAAAGAACCCATATTATCAAGAATATCGTATTTATACTTATCACATTTATCGTAACCGACTTCTTCATCAAACAGGTTGCCTGAATTGCTTAAATTAGGAATTTCACTTTTAAGCTGATCCATAGTAAGCTTAAAATCAACCTCATTTTCTTCACAATTATCTGTTGTAAATTTGAAAATTTTACAATCATTATTTGTCAATCTTCGTTGTGTAAACAAGTATAAGTCTTTACCGTCAGATGATTTAAATAAAATGTACGGGTCATATGTATGTTGAAGTGATGTTTGTAACTGGTATTCGTCCTTATCTTTAAAAGAAATCTTTTTACACTCTCCGTCAGAATAAGTATATATATTTAGCGTTACATATGTGTAATCGTTGTATGTATCTTCAACAGACTTAACAAATATCAGTTCAGGGGTAAAATCACCCATTATATCCTCAAAAACAATTTGCTTTGACTCATCTGTTTTGTTCTGATAATCATACGCTCTGATTTCAAAGGCATTTTGTTGAAGTATAGTTTTATATGCTTTGTATGCTTCCTTGTAATCAGTTTTTGGTGCTTGTGTAGTTTCTGCAACCGTTGGTTCTGTTTGTGCCTGTGTAGTTACTTGCTGTGTTGTAATTAGTGCGGTCGCTTGATCGGGGGTAGCCTTTGAAACTTCATTCTTTCCGTTACAACCAGTTAATGCAACGCTTGTCATTGGCACTAACATTGCAATCAGCATTACAAGACATTTTCGCTTTTTAGTTTTCATAAAATTTCATTTCCTCTTTTTTAACATATTAGGCGACAAAGGGCTTATGCTGTAAGCTCTGTATATTAGACACTTTAAATGTCAAAAAAGTTCATTTTTTCGAGAAATTTTTTGAAAATTTTTGAAAAAATTTAAAACATCACCGTTTTTCTAATAAAAAAGGTGCATAGAACAAGCTACGCACCTCGAAAAACACATAGCCCTTTTGTCGCCAAACAAAAATTTCAATAGTCACCTTAAGTGTATCAAAATAAGAGCCTGTATTTTTACCGAAATAAAAATACACACTTAGGTGAACTTGAAATTAAATTTTTGTTTGGCATTTTTATTTTAGCATACAATATGTGAAAATTCAATATTTTTGTAAAATAACTTTCAAAAATTATATGAATGAAACTGTAAAATTTGAAGTAATTTCAATTTTAGGGGGAACAACTTTTCAGCTGTTCCCCTTTTTGTCAGCTGTGTAATGTTGGAGTTTGTTTTCGCTTTGATTATACTTTTCAGAACCGAACATATCACGGATTTCATCAAGCGTTAATTCTCGTTTGCCTTTCTTGCGGTACGGCTCTGTGTGGTAATACCAAGCCTGTTTTTTGTGAGCGTATCGGAATTTTAATTCTTTCAACACTTCTTTGTGTGCTTTGGTGTTTCCCGATACCCACAACCAAGTACCGCAAATTTCAACCTCAATGTCCGAAAGGCTTGTAAGCACATTGATTATATTTATAAATTCCTGCGGTGTTTCCGTTGTTTCTTTGGTGTAGGTTTCGCCCTCTGAATTTGTATGTATATTTTTCAGGCGTTCCCACAAAATCTCATATTCGTTTTGCATTACCTTAAATTCTTCTGTATCACCGCCTAAATCGGGGTGAAGCTGTTTAGCTAATCTTCTGTATTCCTTTTTGAGGTCTTCTGCTGTGTTACAGTTTGTAAAGTATTTCATAATGGTTTCTCCTTTGAAAGTTAATTTCAATTAAAATTTATATTCGGTAATTCTGAATTGGTGGGCTTTTAATAAGTCCGATTTAGATATTCACGCTGTATTTTTCACTCCTTTCTGATTTTTTATATTCGTTTAAATCGTCATCGTATGGGCTTTATGAGCATTAAAAGCGTAGCGAAATTTCATAAGTCAAGAAGCAAGTTTACGATACGCCGTAGGGCAATTCTTTACTTATAAAATAAGCGGAGCAAAATGTGAAATTAAAGCCTACGGTGACGATTTGAATATAGGAAACAGTTAAGGCTTGTGAGCGTGAATATCGGCAAAAATCGGACAAAAAAATAACGCTATGGCTTTAACCATAGCGAACCTTATAAAAATAAACCGCAGAAAATATAAAATTCCCTGCGGTTTCGTTATGATTAGTTACAAATATCCCAAAATTCGCAACTCCATGTGTTTTTATATAATCAAGAACTTCAAAGATTGCTTTAGAGGTTCAAAAAATATGAAGGAGGATTTTTTATGAATAAAAAATCTTTTAGGGTGGTACTGCTCACCTATTTTGCAGTAGCTTTTTTCGTAATTATGGCTTTCGGCTCTGAATATCTTTCAGAGTGCAACAAACTCGGAATACCGTTTTCTTTGTCAGGAGCAGTAAGTTATTTGCTGACAGGGTTTATCTGCCTAATTGCAATGACTGTTTTGGTTGTTGTTTTCTTGTTGGTATTGGAATTGAGCGACAGAAAATCTATCAAATCCGCTCTTCGCTTAACAGCTAATTTTGCTTCAAACAAAGCAAGAATGAAAGTTGTAAACAGCGTTTATCCGAGCTTACTTTACTTTTTGTATGATGTATTACAGAGCAATAACGAGTTTTTAAAACTTCCGCTTGGTAAAGATTGCAGTTCTCTCTTAAAAGAGGGGTACAATCCACTATGTGTTGACAACTGTATTTTTTACACCTTTCAGATTATTATGCCAAAAAAATCATATGACTTTGATGAAGATACATTAAAGCAAATTATCCAATCGTATATTGAAGCTCAATTGCTTAATTACGGCATGGTTAATTTACCCTCATACTACAACAGCAAATCCTACGGTATGATACCGAGCGTATATATTGAAAAGGTTGTATATAACGAGGAACAGCATTTACTAAAATTTGCCGTGATGTATATTAGCTGTGAAGATGATGTAAGGCATTATATCAAATCCAAAAAGAGAGATGAACAGCTGAATATAACAACAGATAAGGTGTATGACGATGAGGTTTGATAGCAGTAAATTAACTGTCGGTGTAGATTTATCTATTCTTTCACAGGGTGTAAAAGTGCCTGTTACGGTGGACTTTTCCTCTGTACCTCATATGCTGATAGTAGCACCAAGCGGAAGCGGTAAAACTTATCTTCTAACATACATATTAGGTCAAATAGCAAAGAAGTCTGTCAAATTGATTTTGGCAGACTTTAAAGGCATTGACTTTATTGAGTTTAATGACTGTCGGAATTACTATAAGCATAATTCTGTCGGTGAAGCTGTTGACTGTGTTTTTGATGAATTACAAAACAGAATGGCAAATGCAAGTGTAAATTCAGAATATGAACCGATTTATTTATGTATTGATGAGTGGTCGGGTTTCCTCAGTTCTTTAGCCGTAAAGAAAGAGCAGGATAACTACAAGCAAAAACTTGCCAACATTCTTATGTTAGGTCGAGGTGCAAATATTTTTATCATTATGTCACTACAAAGAGCCGATTCAACATATATTACAGGACGAGATAACTTTGGCAATGTGGTAGGTCTTGGTACGCTCAGCAAAGAGAGTATAGCAATGGTATTTAATGATAATAAGGAGATGATAGAACCAAAATCAAGGGGCAAAGGATATCTGCAAACTGACGGAAAGCCTTTGAGAGAAATAGTTGTGCCTATGTTACGAAACATAAACGATACAAAAGCCGTTATAAAAACAGCTTTATCCCGATAATTATTTATACAGCAAATTGAATATTTATGCATAAGAATAGCTCAATCATTACTCTGATTGGGCTATTTTTTATGCTTTAAAATAAATTGTCGTTTCTTGTGGTTTATGGCAATTTTTTATGGTCGATAAAATAGCGTTTTTTACTATTAGCCAAAATTGCACTATACCCTATAACACATTTCTTTGTACCCTAACACTTTCAAAATCTAAAACCATACCTTTTTTGTCGTGGTTGATACATCTAAACCTTGGTTGAGTATCAATTCTTCCCTGCGTTTCTAACATAAGCACTTATAGAGTGTGTCCTGCACTCTGTGTAAATTTATGGCACAAGAAAGTTGTCAATAATTATGCAAAGAAATGCATACAAGAAGGCTATTGGAGAAAGAATACAGCAGTTGAGAAAGGGGCTTAGAAAAGAAGGCTTTAACGGTCAGCCTAAGACTGTAAATGAGTTTCTTGAGTTTTTAAACCCGAAAATTGATGATGATTATGATAATTACGGTGACTATTCGCTTACTGACATTGAATTTAGCTATAAAAAGGATTATGTCAGTAAGGTTGAACACGGAATCGTTTTTCCGTCCACTGATTTTTTATTTCTCATTCATCTGCGTTTTAATGTTTCTTTAGATTATTTGGTTTTCGGTCATAATTTACCCGAAATTGAAGAATTAAGGAAAATTTGTAAACATTCAGGTAAAAGCAAGATTAACGATTTTTGCTTTAATTGCTTTAATTTATTAGAGGGTAATTCAAAATATATCGAAGATTTTGATGATGAAGATGAAGATTTTTTTCTTGATTATAGAGCTCGATTAGATGAGGTACGCAAGTATTTTTGTAATCATCAACAAAGGAAATTGACACAAAAACAGTTCAGCGAATTGTTAGGTGTATCTAAAAACACAATGGACAAGTATCATTCAAAGAAAAGTGATGTTCAGAGCAAAAAGTACACAGACATAAGAAATACTGCTCTTGAGTATCTGATTAGATTTTCGCTCACTACAAAATGTTCATTAGATTACTTATTGTATGGTACATATCTCTTAGAGGGCTTTCCCAGTGAACTTATGGAATTACTTCGTAATTATGACTATGCAAAGCAAACGCAAATCTTGAAGTTGTGGCTTGAAGAAGCAGAAAAATTTTTTAAAAATTCTTAAAAAGGGGTATTTCCTATCCAAAGTATCCCAAAATTCGCAACTCCATGTGTTTTTATATAATCAAGAACTTCAAATGAAGTTCAAAATAAACAGAAAGGAGATAGCTATGGATATTAAAAATGCAAAAATTGATGTACTGGGTTCTGTTGGCAGTAAGTTATTGTTGATAGATGTTATACCGTCATATGCCTATGTGGATGGACGCCGAACAAGCACGGTTACAGGATATAAGTATATCGTTATTCTTGAGGAAAATAAGTTTGATAGGCTTAGCGTTCGTATTGACGGTGATAAACAGATTGACAATCCTATTGACGGCAACAGCCGTATTTATGTACGCTTTGATAATCTTGAATTATCGCTGTATTGGACAAGTGCAGGACATCAGATTGCGGCAAAGGCAAGTGCTATTCATTTAGTTAATGAGAGTCTTAAACCGCAAAAGTAATTGCTTTGCCGTGGGCGGTAGCACCGTCAAGGTGCGAACCGCCTGACGGCAAGTCAATCCCCTCACTTTAATGAAGGGGATAATATAATTTTATCGAATATGTGTTCGATATTATAGGAGTGATTATATGAATGGATAAAGAATTGAAAGTCGGTGTAGATGAATTTTCTTTAGTTTTCTTTTATCCGATTGATGATGTTTGTAACGATTGGCAAAGTACAGCTTATTCAATGATACAGGAATTTATCTATAAGGCGGACATAGAATTGTTGCTCGGTAAAGTTGTAGAAATGCGTGATAAAAAGCCGCAGGCATATTCACAAGCATTTACTATTGAGAACGCTCCATATTATTTCACTATAGCGTTACACGAAACTTTTGTGCATATGGGAATATTAGTTCGTTTCTCTGCTCACTCTTGGGCAGTATATCAAAAGCGGTATTTTGATTTCTACGGTGAGAATATAAATATCGGAAAATTTTTAAGCAACATTGAAAGTCCGTTATACAGATACAGACTGAGCCGTATAGATTTAACTGCTGACTACAAAAATTATGATTTATCACCGCATAGCATATACAGCAGGTTAAAGGACGAAAGTCTACAGGTGCTTGACTGTAACTACAGACACAGTAAAAGAAAGATTTCTTCTGTTGAAAAAAATTTGGTGACTGAGTCAATCTATATCGGTTCAAGGGCTGAAAACGCACAGTCACTACTTCGGGTTTATGATAAAAAATCGGAGCAAATTAGCAACAACGGTTTTCGCCTTGATGAAGCATTGCAGTGCGACAGTTGGGTTAGATTTGAGGCTTCATACAGAGGAAACTATGCTCATCAAATAACCGAGCAATTGGAACATATAACAGATGATGTTTCTGTATCGCAGTTCATTGCAAGCAAAATATGTGACAAATACCGTTTTTATGACCCTCTTAACAGCTGTTTTACTGATTTTACAAACGACCTGCTTAAAATAATTGAATGCAGTAATTTTCACGCTTTGCGTTGTGAAAGTCCTGCTAACAATAGTTTGAATAAAAGCATTCAGCATATTATTTACGGTAGCGGTTTGTTCCCTTTGATATACAAAATCAGCGTTATATGGGGTGAAAAAGCTGTTGCTGAATTTTGGAGTATTCTGTATGAAATATACAAGAAATACCATAAGAAAAAACTTGAAATTAACCCTCAGATAAGGGCTTGGCTTAGAAAGAATTTTCTTAGCTTATCACAGCAAAGTTTATCAGATTGCTTTGTCAGTGTTGACCTTACAAAGATTGATGTTGCCGAGATTGTAAATAAGATCTCCGAAAGTGACAATCCGTTTACACTAACGGCAACAAACACAAGCAGTAACACAGGTAATCAGGTAGTATCTGATGAAGAATTTGAACGCACTTTTTATTCAAAGGATATGGAGTGAGATATTGAACCCGAAATACATAAATACCGAGAAACTTAATTTCTTATAAACACACAAATAAAAACCGAAAAACCTAAAAACTGATTACCATAGAAATATGATTATCTTACTTCATATTTTTATATTATAATTTTCTATAAGGAGAATGATTATGAGTGATAATTATATGCTTAATGAAGTAGTAAAGTATTGGAAGCTAACAAATGACCTTTTAGTAGCTTTTGAGGACTTTAACGGTCAAATACAAAAGCATACGGTTCATTTGCCAAAAGAGGACATTGACACAATTCTTAATATCGGAATCACAACAGGTATTAAAAATTGGTGCGACAGAGTTGATATTTTAGAGGACAAACCGCTTGGGACTTATTATAGTGAACAAGTGTCAAGAGGCGGTTCTCTGATATTTCATGACAAAATTTTTGATAGAGTCGGAGTTATGACTCTTTCGAATTTTCTCCAGTCATATAGCTGTATATACAGTGCGGCAACCTCATACGGTCTTAGTGAGCATTGTATTGACGGTTACTTTTACAATTCACCTCGCATATGTGATTACATCATTCAGTTCGCTTTGTTTGAAGATATACCCTATTTTCACGCAGAAGAAACGGAAGGTGGTAGCATATGAATGATGAGAAAAAGAATATGTGTGATGAAGATGATTCCGATGAAATTCTCGAATATACAGGCGGTAGCGAGCTTAGCGATTTAACCTTTCAGACGGGTTATGAGAACTATTCGCAATGGCGAATAAAAGAGATTCTAAAAGAAGTTGGTTTTAGATTAGAGCCTCTATATGTAGGATACAAAGCTCTTCGATACCGTCCGTGTCAGAGGTATTGGGTAGTAAATATCCTCACAGGAGAAAGAGTAGGCAATTCATACAACGGTTTTAGTTTTGAGGATTTGAGATATGTACTTGCAAGATGTGGATATTCATTGCATAGTCAACATTATAATCCCACCAGAGATAAGGACGGCAGACGCACTTCTTGTAAGGAGTTTCTTGAGCTTGTAGAAAGCCTTCCTGATGAAAAGGAGGACTTAATATGAGTGTAGAGATTAAATTCATCGGTACTAAAGAGGTTGCCGAAGCACTTGGTTGTTCCTTGCCTACTGCACGCAATATTATGTTGAGAGCAGATTTCCCTTTAATAAGGGTAGGTAAAAATCTTAAAGTTGAGCTAAATGCTTTTCTTAACTGGTCGCAGAAAAGAAGGGTATGAGTATTTAAAGCATTTACATAATATTTAAGCAACCGTATTGACACAAAAGATTTAAGGCTATACAATACTGATATAGTAAAAATCTTTTGTGCTTTACGGTTGGGAAAGGAACGATTTTTATTAACACAAAAAGCACAAAACCAAAGTCAAAATGTAAGAAACTTGATTATGGTGACGGTTCAATTTATTATGTTGAAAGCAGAAAATGCTATGCAGGGCAAATTACTCTTGATATTAGCGGAAAGAAAAAGCGTAAGACCGCCTATGGCAAAACAGAACGCATTGTAAAAAACAAATTGCTTGAGTACCGTATTCAAGCAAAAGCAGGCTTGTTTGATGAAGTAGATAACACTACAATATATGAGCTTGCAGAGAAGTTAATTGAAGAGCAATTCGCTCTTAATGAGATTAAGCAAACATCATATGACCGCAAGAACGAAACTTTAAAAACACTTAGCCCTATTTATGATATTGCATTGCGTGAGATTACAGAGGACGAAATAAAGCGTTTTTTCATTTCTAAAATATCTTACTCACAATCCTATTTAGATAAGGTATATCAGCTTTTAAAGGTAGTTTTCAATGAGGGTATGCGAAAGAAGATTATTTCGGAAAACCCTATGCTGAACATCAGAAAGCCAAAGTCAAAGCAGGAGCTTGTAAAAGTAAGAGCATTGACTGTTGATGAACAGAAAAAGCTGATAGATGTTCTCAAAAGCGAGGATATACGCTATTCGGAACAAATGCTTTTGTCAATGTTTACAGGTATGCGTATGGGCGAAATCAACGCTTTAGAAGTCAAAGATATTAACTTTAATGACCGTACAATAAAGATTTGTAAGACTGTCAGCAGAGGTCTTAACGGCAAAACATATATAAGCGGCTCAACAAAGACTAAAGCAGGTATGCGTACAATCTATTTTAATGATGATATGGCTGATTTTTTAAAACAGTGTATCGGAGATAAAAAAGACGGTCTTATATTTGCTTCAAGTGTGGATAAACTTGTCACAACTAATCAGGTAAATTATCAATACGCAAACACGCTGAAAAAGTATGATATACTTGATAAGAGTGTTTACGGCAGAGTGGATTTACATTCACTTCGTCACACATATGCAACAAGATGTATTGAATCAGGTATGCCTGCAAAGGTTCTCCAAAATCTTCTCGGTCATACCGACATAAGAATTACACTTGATACATACTGTGATGTGTTTCAAAAATACAGTAGTGAAAATCTTGCTATTGCCGATTCTTATATGAAGAAGAATAACATAACAATAGTATGACGATACCAAAAACTTACTGTCAAACTTGCTGTCATATGCCGTTTGTTCAGTATTCAAGCCACTTGTCACGGTCACCCGCACCAAAGAAGAATCGATACTTTTGTATCGGTTCTTTTTTACTTATGCTAACTCTGACTGATAGTAACTGATACTAATTGATATCAATTAGTATCAGTTACTCAAATAAATACAACTACAATAAACACATAAAAAAATCCCCCGACAGCGGTTTCCGTTAGGCTGTCGGGGGATTTTCAGTATTAACATCGTGACGGAGACGGAGGCTATCAAAGCACATCACGAACTTCAAAGGCTAATATAATTTTGAATCGTTCTTCAAAGGTTTTGAGGTTATTGCCGAGAATCTTTTTGATTTTTGCAAGCTGATAATTTATGGTGTTGCGGTGAACAAAGGTTTCCTGAGCAACCCTCTGAACACTTCCGTCATACTTTAGGTAAAGTCTTAAAAAGCTCATATAATCCGTGCCGTTGTCACGGTCATACACTTCAAGCTTTTTGAGATTTTCGTTATAGATACTTTCAAGCAACGAAATATCGTCAACCGCAAGAATCAGCTTTTTAACTTCAAGTCGGTCATAGAACATAGGCGTCATATTTGCACGGACGGCAAGCCTTAACATTCTTAAAACAATCTGGTATGTTTTCGGGAGTGATTTTAGCTTGTTATTTGTTTTGCTCACTGCCACATACAGCTTGTTGACGCTTATATATCTCTCCTTTTCCGACTGAATTTTTTCGGCTATGCTTTCAATTTCATCATCGGAAAAGTCATTGAGGACATAGAACATCATGTTGTCTACCTTAAAACCGCCCCAGTGCTTTTTGTAGGAATAAATTGTTCGTTCAAATGCCGATTCAAGCTTTCTTGAAGAAATATGGTCAGCCATATCGGCTTTCACACCGATGATTGCATCACCGATTGCTTTATTTCCGTAACCGAGATTGAGGTTTACAAGCTGTGATGACATATCTGTATATCTGTTACCGTCAAAATCGTAAAAGTAAATTCCGTCTGCCTTTGCAACGGGAATCGGATTGAGATTACCCTGCTTGCTCCATGACTGGAGGACATATTTCTTATGGTTTTCAACAATTTTCTCAGGTGTCATAATAATTTCCCCTTTTTAAGATACCAAAAAAGATAAACAGAAAAGGAGCCTCCTTTTCAGAAGCTCCTTTGCTTTGCATCTTTTTTGTTTATGCCATTATTATATCACCAAAATATGGTTATGCAATATTTTTCGGCACAATATTCTTTGTGCTAAAGCACAATGTTTTCGGGGATATTTCTTGAATTTATGACCTTTTCGTAATTTTACATACAAATTTCGTGAAATGTCCACTTCTTGTTTGTATGCTGTAATTAACAATTACTCGATTTCCTTTTTCTTTGTTGTGCCAAGGCTGAGTATAATTACGGAAATGATAATCATTACAACACCCGCAGCACACGGAATTACGTCACCGTAAATCATATTGAAACCGCTTTCTGTCGCAGCTTGTCCGCTGATGATTGTATATTCACCTGACGGCATACTGCTGAGTGAATATGTTGTGCCGTCGATTGTAACATTGAAATTTTCCGAACGAATCATTTCGTCTGTAATACCTGCGCTTTTAAGACCGTTATCGCCAAGGTTCATATTTGTGCTTACAACTTCGCCGTTCTTAACGATGATTGTATCACCCTTGCAGCTTTCTGCAATATCAGCACCGATAACAGCCGAATAGTCGCTTGTATTTGTATCAATAATAACGATGCCGCCCTCTGTTCTTGCAACGCAAGCCATGAGGTTATACACACCGTCCTCGCCCTCAACGGCTGTAGGCTCTGAAATGCTCTTGACCTTCATACCCTTGAGGTTAGCCTTGAACTGCTTTGTTGTTTCGTCATCAAGGAAATTTGTGCCGACCTTTTTATCGTCTGACGATGCGATAATCTTGCCGTCAGCGTCTGTCATAACAAATGAATTGATGCCGAGGTTCTTTACAAGTGCGGCATTTGTGTCAGCCGAAGTATTTTCCGTAACAACACTCGCAATTACATTTGCCTTTTCAAAAAGTGAGTTCATAAACTCAAATTTAGTGTAGTTATAGTTATCGCTGTATTCTGTAAGCTGAGCCTTTGCGTCATCAAGATATGTCTGATTTGAGCTTTCTGTTTTTGTTGAAAACAAATTGCAAACTACCGAAACGCAAACCATAACAACAGCAACAATAACTGCCGTTACAACTGCAACGCCTTTTTTTACCGATTTAGAATTACCCATTGTAATCTTCCTTTCAAAATGCTTTGCTTGCATAAAATAATACCATTATTCGACTTTGTTTTCAAGCACGGTTTGTGAAATAATTAACAGCTGCACATAATTTGACAATATTCTGCATTAACCGATTTAGAGATACAGCTCTGCGAAAAAAGATAATTTGAAAAAAATGATACATCTATGATACAATGGCAATATAAACTGTGTCTTGGAGGTGGGGTTGTTGGCTGACATATTGATTGTTGAGGACGAAAAGAATATTTCAAATCTTATTGAAATGGCTCTTTCTCGGCACGGGCACAAAACCGATTGTGTGTTTGACGGCGAAAGCTGTGCCGATGTTCTGGAGAAAAAGCACTTTGACCTTATTCTGCTTGATGTTATGTTGCCGAAAATCAGCGGTTTTGAGCTTATGGACTACATCAAAGGCTTTGACACACCCGTAATTTTCATTACTGCAAAATCAGATATATCGGACAGGGTTTACGGGCTTAACCTGGGGGCTGACGATTACATAACAAAACCGTTTAACATTTCGGAACTTCAGGCAAGAGTCGATGCGGTACTGCGAAGATACAACAAGGCAAAAACAAAACTCAGCTTTAAAGACATAGTAATTGACACAAATTCAAGAATAGTCACCAAAAACGGAGTACAAATTGACCTTACATTAAAGGAATACGAAATACTTCTGCTTTTTGTACGCAACAAAAACATTGCCCTTTACCGTGAAATGATTTACGAAAGGGTATGGAATGAACCGTATATGGGTGATACAAGAACCGTGGATCTGCATATTCAGCGGTTAAGAAAAAAGCTTGATTTAAAAGACAACATTCAGTCTGTGTATAAAGTCGGTTACCGTCTTGTTGAATAAGCGGAGGGAAAGCCCTAATGAAATTTTCGTGGAAAATATTTTTTATTACCTTTCTTATTATAATTACTTCCTTCGGTGCGGGAGGTTTTCTCCTCATCAACACCGTTTTTACAAACACGCTGAACAACCGTATTGACTCAGCCAAAAAGAACAACAATTACATCACAACGGCACTTTCGGTATATGCAGACAACAATCTGCCCACCTACGGAAACTTGGAATATCTGCGCGTTTCGGCAATCGGATTTGCAAAACAAATTGCAGGCAATTCGGATTCTAAAATCAAAATCGGTTCAATAAACGAGCTCAGCTTTTCGGCAGAAAATGAATTTGCCCACGGTATGTCGGTAAATTCCAGAAAAAGCAGAGTAGTTACTGAAAACAAAAAATACTATATTCAAACAATAAGCAAAATTCAGCTTGTAACCAAAAGCTGTTATATTGAAACTGTTGACGATATAACAAGCGTGTACAGCGACCGTGATATGTACTGCACAATTTATCAGTTCATTCTCATAGGCGTTGCGTTGTTTGCATCAATTCTGCTTGTAATCTTCTCAAAGCTTTTGACAAGACCGCTTGTTAAGTTAAAGGATGCGTCAAAGGAAGTTGCCGAGGGCAACTTTAATATGAGAGTAAAGGAAAGCCACGGCATTACATCTTCAACCGAAATAACCGAGCTTTCGCAGAGCTTTAACACCATGGCAGATTATGTTGAAGACTACATTGAACAGCTAAAGCTTGCAACACAGAATCGTGACAACTTTATTGCGGATTTTACCCACGAGTTAAAAACTCCGCTGACATCTGTTATCGGTTATGCGGATATGCTCCGTTCTTATGAAATGGAGCCTAAACAACGCAGAGAATGTGCCGACCTTATCTACAAAGAGGGCAGTCGGCTTGAGGCGCTTTCGCTTAATCTGCTAAACCTTATAGTTTTGAAAAATGACGAAATCAAAACCGTAAACATCAGAACGGACATAATTGCCGATGACATTAAAAGGTCTGTTCTCTTTATTTTGAAAAAATACGGTGTGAAATTAAAATTGAATGTTGAAAAAGCAGAAGTCAACGCAGAGCCGTCGCTCTTGAAAACGCTTTTGTACAACCTGATTGACAATGCCTGCAAAGCGAGTGAGAGCGGAAAGCCTGTTACACTCACGGGATATGTTGACAGCGACAGATACCGTTTTTGCGTTACCGACAGCGGTTGCGGAATTGCGGAAGATGACCTTGCCAAAATTACCGAACCGTTTTATATGGTTGACAAATCCCGTTCAAGGAGTATGGGCGGAGCCGGACTCGGGCTTTCAATCTGCAATGAAATTGCAAAGCTTCACGGCTCAACTCTTGAAATCGTCAGTGAAGTCGGCAAGGGTACGGACATCAGCTTTACGGTAAGCCTTGCCGATAATTCTGCGGAAAGTGAGGATTTTGAAGATGAAATTTAACCTTAAAAAATCCGCAAAATATATCATCTGCACTTTGCTCACCTTGACCGTAGTCGCAACCGTTGTGTTTCTCCCCCGCTTTTATTATTCGGTAACGGACAATCGGGGTTCTGTCGGAAACACAGCCGAAACATTTAAACTTACCGCCGATATAACCACTTTGAGCGGCGGAGAATTTTTGAAACTCATTTCAAGCGAAGATACCGTTTGGGTTCTTCAAAACAATGCTCCGAAAACAGAAACTGTAATCAGCTATGCAAAAAAAGCGTTAAGCAATCTTGCAAATTCGCTTAAAGACACAAAATTATTTTCCAATATTGCAGGCTACATTCGGCCGTTTTTTACACTTGACAGCTGCAGCGGTTACAAACTTACAATGCGCGGAACACTTGACGGTAATGTAATTGTTTCGTCCGATTTTATGTTTGTAACATGCAACTATGCCAAAGAGGGCGCACAATACGGACTAAACATAACAATGCTGTTTGATATGGAAACTTTCACAATTTATGAGCTTAACATTGATACAACCTACCTGACGGACAGCGTTACCGGGAGTGAAATTTCTATTCCGTATGAACAGGAGCTGTACGGAAGAACCGAATACAGCGACAGTTATAGACAGGAGCTGTACGATGCACTCATAAAATACTGGGGTGTCAGTTCCGATTCAATAACGGTTAAGGCAAGTTCCGAATCTTTCAGCATCAACATCTGCCCACAGCCGTTTTTGGAATACAGCAAAATAAACAACGAACAATTTGATTATTATGGCTGATGAAACAACTATGATACATTTTTGAACAATTTCAGAAACAAGCCTTTTGTATAGTATAGATACACTTACGAAAGGCTTGTTTTTTATGGATATTAAAGAGTATGAGGAATTTTGTAAAAACAGTAAATACGGAAACTTTATGCAGTCGGCAGACTGGGCAAAGGTTAAAAAGGGTTGGATTCCCGAGTATGTTGCCGTTCGTGACGAAAACGGAAAAATCAACGGCTGTACACTTGTGCTTGTAAAGAAAATACCGATTCTCAACACGGCAATGCTTTATGCACCGAGGGGCTTTGTATGCGACACTCACGACAGTAAAACCGTCAGAAAAATATTTGAGCAGATAAAGCTGATTGCAGAAAAATATCACGCATACACACTCAAAACCGATCCGCTGATTGACGAAACCGACTTTATCTCGATTAAAAATCTTGTTGACCTCGGCTTTGTTTATCACGGTGAAAAACGAGGATATGACAACACCCAATGCAAAGAAAATTATGTGCTTGACATAAAAGATAAATCGTGTGATGAAGTTTTTGCAAATTTTAAATCAAAATGGCGGTACAACATTCGCCTTGCAATGAGGAAAGGCGTTGAGTGTAAATTCTGCGGTGAAGATGAGCTTGACGATTTTATGGAGCTTATGAAAGAAACAGGCAGGCGTGACGGCTTTGAAATTCGTTCGGAAGAATATTTCAGGAATTTTTTACAGGCATTTCACGGCAACGCAAAGCTATGTATCGCAAAACTTGACGGAAAAGTTTTGTCGGGTGCATTGCTTGTAAATTATGCAAATGTTGCAAGCTATGTTTACGGCTGTTCATCAAACGAATACAGAAAATATATGCCGAATTATCTTATGCAATGGACGATGATTAAGTACGCAATTGAGAGCGGTTGCCACACATATGATTTTTGCGGTATTCCCTATTGGTATGACGAAGCGCATAAAAACTACGGTGTATATCGCTTTAAACAGGGATTTAACGGAAAAGTCAAAACCTATGCCGGCGAGTTTGACTATGTTTTCAGAAACGGAGTAAATCACATTGCCGACCTTGCACTGAAACTGAAAAAGCTTGTGTGAAATATTCATCTGCGTTGAATTTGCAAACCGTATATGCTAAAATGGAGTGGGTAAAATTATCCCACTCCATTTTGTATCGGAGGAATTTTATGTTCTGCGATTTGCATACACATTCAACATTTTCGGACGGCACATTTTCACCTACGGAAATCGTTTTAAAAGCCAAAGAAATCGGGCTTGACGCCGTTGCACTCTGCGACCACAACACGGTTGCCGGACTTGACGAATTTGTTTCGGCAGGTAAAAAGTACGGCGTAACCACCGTTGCGGGGATTGAATTTTCAACCGAATACAATTCAAAACAGCTGCACATTGTCGGTCTGTTTATCAAGGAAGAAAACTATTCCGACATAACCGAAATTATGGCTGAGTCGCAAAAATTAAAGGAGGAAAGCAACAAACTGCTCGTTAAAAATCTTGCGAAAGACGGCTATATTCTCGACTATGACGAAATCAAAAACAGCACGGTTGACGGCTTTGTAAACCGTGCAAACATCGCCGCCGCTCTTATGCAAAAGGGCTATGTTTCTTCTGTCAAAGAGGCATTTCAAACCTTGCTTATGTCGAAGTTCGGCTACTATGTTCCGCCGAAAAGACCGTCATCTCTGTATATAATTGAAAGGCTGAAAGGTTTCGGTTCGATATCCGTTCTTGCACACCCGTTTCTCAATATGAACGAAGATGAATTGAGAGAATTTCTGCCAAAAGCAAAGGCTTGCGGTCTTAACGCAACGGAGGCGTACTATTCGCTTTTTGACAATGCCGAAACAGAGCTTGCCGAGAAAATCTGTGACGAATACGGTCTTTTGAAAAGCGGCGGAAGTGACTTTCACGGAGCAACAAAACCCGATATTTTGCTTGGAGTCGGAAAAGGAAATCTTGCGATACCGACAGAAATATACAAAAGTCTTGCTAATTGTTATCACAACTTCCGATTATAAAATCATCGTCATTATGCAATGCTCCCTGCATTTTACAAACACAACAATTTAATTTCGACTCAAACAACACAAAACAGCGATGAAGAATAATCACCGCTGTTTTTTTGGTTTTGGATTTAAATTTTTTTTCAATTCAGGCTTATTTTATTTTAAGTGAAATATCAAAAGCCTTAACCGAATGAGTGAGCGCACCCATTGAAATGATATCAACACCGGTTTCGGCAATTTCACGAAGAGTTTCGTCCGTGATGCCGCCGCTTGCCTCAAGAAGTGCCTTGCCTGCCGTGATGTCAACAGCCTGTTTCATAAGCTCGGGGCTCATATTGTCGAGCATAATAACATCAACACCTGCCTCAAGAGCCTGATTGAGTTCGTCAAGGTTTCTTACTTCAAGCTCAACCTTGGTCATATGACCGAGTTTTGATTTAAGCTTTGAAACAGCGTTGGCAATTCCGCCGCCTGCGTCAATGTGGTTATCCTTGAGCATTGCGGCATCTGAAAGATTGTAACGGTGATTTCTTCCGCCTCCAACCGTAACAGCATACTTCTGGAGCGGACGCATACCCGGGAGTGTCTTTCTTGTGTCGGCAATAGAAGCCTTTGTACCGCTGACAATTTCAACAGCCTTGTTTGTTGCGGTTGCAATGCCGCTCATATGCTGAATAAGGTTGAGAGCCGTTCTCTCGCCCTTTAAAATTGTTCTTGTCTTACCGTGAATTTCAGCGATGATTTCGCCCTTTACAAGCTTGTCGCCGTCATGCTTATAAACCTTTGCCTCAAAACCGTTTGGCTGAAGAATTTCAAACACACGGAGTGCAACCTCGATACCGCAAAGAACACCTGAACTTTTTGCAAGGAAAATTGCCGTGTTTTCCTGATTTTCGTCAATAAGGTAATCGGTTGTTGTGTCAAGATAGTTGATATCCTCAAGCAATGCGGTTTTGATAAGATTGTCAACATAAATGCTGTTAAGTGTCATCAGTCTGTACCCTCCATAATTTCATCAAAAATGATACTTGCAACAATTGCCGCACTTCTTGCCTCAACAAGGTCGGAATTGATTTCGTACTTTTCTGCAAACAGTTCACTCATAATCTCGTGAATCTGCTTACTGCTTTCTTCATATTTTTCAGGCTTTGGAAGAACAAAATATGCGTCCTGCAAAATCTCTCTGATTTTTGAACGACAGCCATGCGGCATAGTCTTGCCCTCAACAGGGCGATAAACAGGTTCTTCACCAAGAGTTCTTCTGCCGAATTTGTTGATTTTATCCGTAATATCAAGAGCGGCTGTTCTTGAATAAACAAGCGCCTCAAGGAGCGAGTTACTTGCAAGACGGTTTGCACCGTGAACACCTGTGTGCGAGCACTCTCCTGCGGCATACAAGCCCTCAACGGTTGTGCGTGAATGAAGGTCAACATCAATACCGCCCATAAGGTAATGCTGGCACGGAAATACAGGAATTCTGTCCTTTGTAATGTCAACGCCTTCTTCAAGGCATCTTTCATAAATCATCGGAAAACGATTTCTTACAAAATCAGCCGGCTTGTGGGTTATGTCAAGATAGAAATTCTCGCTGTTCGTCTTAATTGATTCAAGCATAACCGCATTTGAAACAACATCTCTCGGAGCAAGCTCTCCTCTGCTGTCATAATTTGAGGCAAATCTCTCGCCGTTGCAGTTGAGCAGAACCGCACCCTCACCACGAACAGCCTCACTTATAAGAAAACGCTCTCTGCCATGATCAGCTGCAAATGCTGTCGGGTGAAACTGTATTCTCGAAAGATTTTTAATTCTTGCACCAAGCATATATGCAAACGCAATGCCGTCACCCGTTGCGATTGCGGAGTTGGTTGTATACTTATAAACTCTGCCGATACCGCCTGTTGCAAGCAGACAGTAGTTACAGCCGTAGTGAAGCTTTTCACCGTTTCTCAAAATGCTTATATAAAAACCGTTCAGGACCTTGTCAATTGAATAAACAAGAGCGTTGTCACACACGGTAACATTTTTTAGCTGAGTAACCTTTGCGATAAGTCCGTCAACAATTGCCTTGCCTGTTGAATCCTTATGATGAACAATTCTGTTTCTGCTGTGACCTGCCTCAAGAGTTTTGCACATTGTGCCGTCCTCGTTAAGGTCAAAATCAACACCGAGGTCTTTTATTTTAAGAACATCCGAAGGACCTTCGGTAACAAGCTTTTCAACAGCGGAAAGAGTATTTTTATACTTTCCCGCAATCAATGTATCCGTAATATGCAGCTTGTAGCTGTCGTGAACCGTATCAAGCACACACGCAACACCGCCCTGCGCAAGAGAGCTGTTTGAAAGCTGAAGTTCACGCTTTGAAACAAGAAGAATATTCACGCTTTCGGGAAAATTAAGTGCCGCATAAAGTCCGGCCGCACCTGTGCCAACGATTACAACATCAAATTTCTTATCCATTTCCAAGTTCCTTTGAAAAAAATTTATCTGTTACACACGGCATCACACAAAATACCGTTTACAAATTTGTACCTGTATATTATACTACTAATTGTAAGATTAGTAAATACAGTAAATAATTTTGAAAGGGCGATTTTTATGGCTGAAAATACAATTCCGAATGATCCGATGATTCTTTTAAGCTTTGTTAATACAAAGCTGCGTGATTTCTACCCCAGCCTTGATAAAATGTGTGACGATCTCGGTTGCAGTAAAGAAGAAATTGAAAGCAAGCTTTCTGCAATTGACTGCAAATACAACGCAGAACTCAATAAATTTGTCTGACAGCAAAGGAAAGTCCGTTTTATCGTACAGTTCATTTGATATGATTAACATATAGGATATCCCATATGTTAAGGAGGAAAATTTATGGGCATTTTCGATTTTGAAAGATTGTTTGATTTAAACCATGACGGAACGCTTGATCCGCTTGAAAAAGGTCTTGAGTTCACCGTGATTGAGGATATTATGAATGATGACGAAGATAATGACGACTTGTTTTCGTCTGATTTAGATGATGAATTTGACACGGATTTCGACGATGATTTCTGATTTTATTCAGCAAACAATTTAATCTTCAAGCAAAAAGCGAGATGAGTTTTTCGATTGAATTCATCTCGCTTATATTTTTATTTATCGTGATTTTGTTCAAGCGTTACAGCTTGTAATTGTCCATAACCTTTTCCAAGGTCTTGTAATCACCATCGGAAATTTTATACACGGTTGAATTGTCTTTGTCAACACAGATTTTGTCAGCACCGCCGACACTGATATTGTGGGTAACAATTCCGTCTTTGCGTGTTTCAATAAGGATTCCACCGTCAAACTCACCGCTTGTACCGCCTGTTTCGGCTGATTGCAGAATATTCTTGACCGTCTTGAAATCAACCTCGCCAAGCACGGCGGTTGACTCATCCGACATTACGACGGTTATTTCATCAACATCGGAAAAATTAACCTTGTCTGTAATTTTCGTATCACCGCAACCGCAAAGCATTACCGCAACGGATAACATCATCACAAAAGCCAAACAAACCGCTCTGAATTTTTTCATATAATCTCCCCCACAACTAACTATTGATTATGAGAAAAGTATAAATAATAATTTTGGTAAAGTCAACGCCTAAATACGCCGACTTACACTTTGTTCAAGTCTATTGCATTACTTCTTTTGAAAATGAAAAAGGCTTTTATCAACCGGGAATTTTTGCGACGGATAAATTGTTGTATTGCCGGATGCGATAAAACTGATGAGGACTGCAAGCACAAAATACGGGGCGGCAGACGCACCGAAAACTTCGATACCGAGAACAATTGCTGTAATAGGTGTGTTGATTGCTGCGGCAAAAACACATACAAATCCGATTGCCGCAAAAAATGTGGGATCAAATCCGCAGACGCCTCCGAACCAACCGCCGAATGACGCACCCATATCAAACATAGGAGTAACCTCTCCTCCCTGAAATCCTGCACCGAGGGTGAGTACGGTCAAAAGATATTTTGCCGGCATATCGTACCATTTTGCATCGCCCTTAAAGGCGGTGTTCTGCATCCATGTGCTTAAGCCCTCAAAATCGTTAAGCCCCAAAGCGAAAATTAAAAGGCTTACGATTGCCGCACCTACTGCTGCGGCAAGAAGGTAGTTCTTGAAAATTTTTGAGTATGCAAGTTTTACATACTTTATTCCGAGTGCAAACAGCTTGCCGATTAAGCCGAGGCAAACTGCCGCAATTAAAAACACAAAAAGAAATCTTGCGTCAAAATCGGGGATTGACGAAATTGCATATCTTTCATGTTTAAAGCCGAGAAGCTGTGTAACAAAATTTGCAAGATATGAACACGCAAAGCACGGAATTACCGCACCTGCCGACAATCTTCCGACACAGCAGACTTCCATTCCGAAAAATGCACCTGCAAACGGTGTGCCGAAAACCGAACCGAATGCAGAGCTGATTCCGCTGAGAACGATTGTACTTCGGTCATTATTTTTAAAGCCGAGATAATCGGCAACATTACTTGTCAGCGAACCGCCAATCTGAACGGCAGTTCCCTCTCTGCCGACAGAACCGCCGAATAGGTGGGTTATGCAGGTAAATATAAATGTCAGCGATGCAAGTCGCTTTGGCACTTTTTCACCGTCATTTGCACTCTCAATAATAATGTTGTTGCCCATTGACGACTTTCCGCCGATACGCTTATATACAAAAGCGGTCACAATACCTGCTACGGGCAAAAACATATAGCACAGCGGAAAGAAGCTCCTGAAATCTGCCGCATAGTCAAGACATTTCAGAAACGCAAACGATATGAGTCCCATCACAACGGAACAGCACAGAGATGTTGCAAGCACCTTAAAATCAACAAATTTGTTCTTCATAAATTTCCTCCTCAAAATTTCCGCACAAAGAACATCGCATAAAAAAAGCCAATGCCCCTGTTCAAAAACAGAAGTCATCAGCAAAAGCGGTTTCGACAAAAGCCGTGGGAGAACCTCATTCCCATTCATATTGACATATATAGTATATACCGAGCAAGTTAATTTTTCAAGTGATTTCGACAATTTTTGTAATTTTCCAAAAATCACCTTGCAATCATTTTGTTTAAGTAGTATGATACTCTATACCAAGCGGAAGAATATTTATTATTAAAAGAATCGGAGGCTGATGATATGTGTACAGCGGCAACATATAAAACAAAAGACTTTTACTTTGGCAGAACGCTTGATTATGAATTTTCATACGGTGACGAAATTACAATTACTCCACGAAATTTTCCGTTTAAGTTCCGCCATATAAACGAATGCAACAGCCACTTTGCGATGATTGGCATGGCTCACATTGCAGACGGTTATCCGCTATATTACGACGCAATGAATGAAAAGGGCTTGTGTATGGCAGGGCTAAATTTTGTGGGCAATGCCGTATATTTTGAACCGAAAAACGGCAAGGAAAATATTGCACAATTTGAGTTCATTCCGTATATACTTTCACATTGCGACAGCGTTTTGCAGGCAAGAAAAAAGCTTGAAAACCTTAACATAACAAATACGCAGTTCAGCGACAAGCTCCCCTGTGCTCAATTGCATTGGATTATTTCCGACAGAAACGAATCGCTTACAGTTGAATCGACAAATGATGGACTCAAGATCTATGACAACCCTGTCGGTGTGCTGACAAACAATCCTCCGTTTGACATTCAGATGTTCATGCTCAACAACTATATGTCACTCTCACCAAAGCAACCCGAAAACAACTTCGGCAAAAGTGCCGAGCTTACCACATACAGCCGTGGAATGGGTGCAATCGGACTGCCTGGCGACCTTTCATCCGCATCCCGTTTTGCAAAGGTTGCGTTCACAAAGCTGAACTCCGTTTCTGGTGACAGCGAAGGCGAAAGCGTGAGCCAGTTTTTCCACATTCTCGGTTCTGTTGACCAGCAGAGAGGTTGTTGTGAGGTTTCAGACGTAAAGTATGAAATCACACTTTACACCTCCTGTTGCAATGCCGACAAGGGAATCTACTACTACACCACCTACAACAATCACCAAATTTGTGCGGTTGATATGCACAAAATCGACCTTGACATAGCCGAACTTACCGCATACACACCCATTACGGAAGGTAAGGTTTTATTTCAAAATTAAACACAAAAATTTCAGCCGTACACTTTTGAAATGTACGGCTGTTGTTTTATTTATTGTCTTTCTTCTGTTTTTTATGCTTATGCTTTTTGAGATGCACCTCGGGAACAGCGACAGTATCATAAACAACCGTGCTGTCTGTGTTATCCTCGGCAACATCATTCTGCTTTACTTTGCCCGTGTGAATCTCGGGAAAAGCAAGGTTTTCGGAATCAAATGTAAATTTCCTGTCCTTCATAATACCTGCCTCCGATTCTAAATGCAATTTATAAAGAATGTTATCGTCAGACTGTTCAGGAAGTCGGCAAACAAACTGCCGACAATCGGAACAATAAGATAAGCCTTAACGGACGGTGCGTATTTTTCGCAGATTGCCTGCATATTTGCCATTGCATTTGGCGTTGCGCCCATACCAAAACCGCAAGTACCTGCCGCAAGAACAGCTGCATCGTAATCTCTGCCCATAATGTTGAACACAACAAAATATGTGAAAATGAACATAAGAACAACCTGACCTGCAAGAAGTATAATAAGCGGAAGCGCAAGGTCGGCAAGCTGCCAAAGCTTGAGTGTAATCATGGCAATACCAAGGAAAAGTGAGAGACATATACCGCCGAGGTCGTTAATCTCGCCCATATGAATAGTGATTTTACCCGTGTATTCACCGATATTTCTCATAATTGCGGCAACAATCATTGCACCTATATAAATCGGGAATGTCATGCCCGTAAGTGAAAGCAAATCGGAAACAACCGTACCGAGTCCGACCGCTATAATCAGCTGAAATACTGCTGGAGCATACATTGAAAAATGTCGTTCGTGCTTTTCTTCTTCTTCAACAAGAAGGCTGTCATCCTCTGTTTTGATTGTAGCAATAAGGTTGTGCTTTTTAATAAGTCTGTTTCCGACAGGTCCGCCCATGAGTGAGCCTGCGATAAGACCGAATGTTGCAGCGGCAGTACAAACAGTTGTCGCACCCTGAACGCCGAAATCCTCAAGTACAGGACCGAAAGCGCCCGCCGTACCGTGACCGCCTACCATAGGAATTGAACCCGTTGTCATACCCGTGAGCGAGTCAAGTCCGATCAAATTTGCAAGTCCGATTGCAGAGAAATTCTGCATTACAATGAGCATAATTACAAGAAACAAAAATACGATAAGGGATTTGCCTCCGCTTTTCAGCACCTTGAGATTCGCCTGAAATCCGACTGAGGTAAAGAAAAACACCATGCAGACTTCCTTTAGAGTATCATCAAAATCAATTACCGCAACACCTGTCATATAGAGAACCAGCGTAAGAATTGCAAAAAGCAAACCGCCGATTACAGGTGCGGGTATACAAAATTTCTGCAAAAACGATATACGCTTTTTCAGAAATGCACCGGCCATCAGAACAATCACAGCAACTGCGATTGTCTGATACATATCAAGAGTTATATTCAATCAGCACCAATCCTTTCGCAGTTATCCTGCTGTTTTTACCGTTATTCCTCTTTCGGAATAATATTCTGCCGCACCCTTGTGAAAAGGAATTTTAACACCTTCAACGGCTTTTTCAAGTGTTATGTCAACATCCGCCGAAACAGTCAGCTGAAGTTCCTGCGCATTGTCAAAGACAAGCTGTGTAAGCTTCTTCACCTGTTCGACTGAAAGTCTGTCGTTCACAATCAGAACAGCCTTTACCGCAACTGTGCCGACTTCATCACTCTGCCCGTTGTAAGTGTTTTTCGGAATTTTGCAGTCAACATAGCTGTAGGTGTTCTTAAGCTTTTTAACAGCTGCGTCATCAATTCCTATAAGCTTGATGTCACATTGCTTTGAAAGTTCCTCAACAACTGTTGCATTAAGTCCGAGTGTAAAGAATGCCGCATCAATTTCGCCGTTCTGTAACTGCTTTGCGGCATCGGCATAATTAAGATTTTTTTCCTTAACCATTTTTGAGTTAAGCCCGTATGCCGAAAGAATCTGCTTTGCGTTAAGCTCCGAACCCGATTCTTCTTCACCTATGCTCACGGTTTTGCCGAGCAAATCATCAACACTGTTAATATCAGAATCTTTTCTTACAACGATATGACAAGCCTCTGTAAACATACCTACAACAGCGCTGTAACCCTCAAGACTGCCGGATTTTTCAAAATTATTTTCGCCGTTAAATGCGTCGTGTGCAATGTCGGACTGAACAATTGCAGCGTCAAGATAATTCTGTGAAAGCAAGCGAACATTTGCCGCAGAACCGGCTGTTGTCTTTGTTTCAATTTTCAGAGTACCGTCAGCATCGGCAATCGACTTTATCGAATTTGCCGCTTCGTTATAAATTCCGCCGGTACCTGCCGCACCGAATCGGATTGTTTCACCGCCTGATGAACAGCTGCACAAAAGAACAGTCATCAAGGCAATCAAAAGTGCAAGTAGTTTTTTCATTTTTCCGCCTTCTTTGCTTTTGGATTTCGCTCAAAAAAAGAGAAATTGTAAAAGCACAAAAGCTCACAATTCCCCTTTATTCCGTTCAAATTATACCATAACGGAATTGCCGTTGTCAAACGAAAAGGCACTCCAGAAAAGGAGTGCCTCATTACATCAGAATGTATTACTTGTTGAAAATTGACATAATATCATAGAAGGTATCGTCGTCATCATCGGTCTTGTCCTTTGTTGTTGACTTTGGCTCTTCCTTAGCCGCAACAGGAGCTGACGCTGATGAAACTGCATCCGTAAGATTCTTCTTAGCAATCTGACCGTCTGCGTTAAAGCCGGTTGCAATAACCGTTACGCTGATAGCATCTTCCATTTTGTCGTCAATAACAGCACCCCAAATGATGTTTGCATCATCTGAAACCTTATCCTTAATCATTGTTGATGCGGCATCGATATCATCAAGACTAACATCGGCAGATGCTGTGATGTTGATAATAAGACCCTTTGCGCCGTCAATTGAAGTTTCAAGAAGCGGACTTGAAATAGCCATATCTGCGGCAACGGTAGCCTTGTCCTTGCCTGTTGCACTGCCCATACCCATGTGAGCGTAGCCTGCGTCCTTCATTACGGAAGTAACATCGGCAAAGTCGAGGTTTACAAGGCCTGGGAGAAGGATAAGATCAGAAATACTCTGAACACCCTGTCTGAGAACATCATCGGCAATAGCAAATGCGTTTTGGAGAGTGATGCTTGTATCAGAAACATACTTGAGTCTTTCGTTAGGAACGATGATAAGCGAGTCAACACAGGCAGAAAGCTCTGCAATACCCTGCTCAGCCTGAGTCATTCTTCTCTTGCCTTCAAAAGCAAACGGCTTTGTAACAACGCCGACTGTAAGAATGCCCATATCCTTTGCGATTTTGGCAACTACGGGAGCAGCGCCTGTACCTGTACCGCCGCCCATGCCGGCAGTAACAAATACCATATCCGTATCCTTGAGAAGTGCTGCGATTTCATCTCTGCTCTCCTCGGCTGCCTCCTGTCCGATCTGTGGCATAGAGCCTGCGCCCTTACCTCTTGTAAGCTTTTCGCCGATCTGAATCTTCTGCGAAGCCTTTGAAAGTCTTAAAACATGTTCATCTGTATTTATTGCGATAAATTCAACATTCTTAACCTCGGTCGCAACCATGCGATTAACAGCGTTTCCGCCGCCTCCGCCGACACCGATCACTTTAATTTTAGGCATATACTCGTTTTCCAATTCCAGTTCAAAAGCCATTTTTTCGTCCTCCTTATATATTGACAACTTTCAGTCAGAAATCATTATTCTTCATAGTACACAATTATACTATCTTATACTATCATACTTTTTTCAAAATAGCAATGCTTTTCAGCCGTTTTTCTGCAAATTTATACGGAAAATTCTGCTGAAAAATTACTCGCCCGTATAGGCGCCGTCCGCATTACCGTAGTCATATCCGCCGTCACCGTTATCATAGGTACCGTTATCATAGCCGTCGTAATAACCGTTATCATAGTTATTATAGCTGTTATCGTCGTAATAACCCGTGTCACCGCCCGAATATGTTCCGTCATCCCATGTGTAGTTTCCTGTGTAGCCGTCACCCGTATCGGCTGAAGAATCAGCCGCCTGCGTTGTTGCCTGTGTGGTTGCCTGTGTTGCGGCTGTGGGCTGGGTTGCGGCAGGTTTGTAGTGAGAAATTTTTGATGTACTGCAAGCCGAAACATCAAGCGTTCCTGCAACAAGTCCCGTGTTGTTAGGGTCGAGCTTTTCGTTGATGATTGTCATTGCAGTTCTGATTTTATAGTCGATATCATCGGGAAGTCCGATGTTAATGTCAATTCGTCCGTCATAAACGAGCTTTATGTTTGCCGTGTCGGTAACATCAAAGCCTGTGATATTCTTAACCTTGTTGTTGATAAGGCTCTGCGAAACATCTTCGAGAATATCGGGAACATTTGCGTCGCTGAATGACACATACTGTCCAACTTCTGTGGTCTTGATGTCACCGCAGGTGAGTTCGGGAAGCTTGTCCTTATTTTCGGAAATTTCCTCAAGGATTCTGCCCTTTGAGCTTACAAGCAGATAGCCGTTACCGTTTGGAATAACATATGACGGTGTTGCGTCAACAACAGTAATTGTTATTGTGTCCGGAATGTTAAAGCTTACGCTTGCACTTTCGATATACGAAAGATTCTTGACAATCTTGTCCGATGTATTGTACATTGCACCCATGAAGATGTTCTCCTGATATTCAACACCGCTGAATGCAATTATCTGTTTTTCGTCATAATACTTGTCCCCCACAACCTCAATTTTTTCGGTTTTAAAAAGGACTGTAAGGCTTAGTATGACACCGATTATAAGCACTGCCGCAAAAATCGAACTGTACAGTGCGATTCTCCTGTGCTTAATCTGAGTGCTTGTCAGAGATTTTTTTCTTCTGCGAATTACTTCACGCTCCTGAGCACGGATTTCCTTTGCACGCTTTTCCTGTTTTTGCTTTTCTCCGAATTCGTCAACATAATAGCCGTCTTCATAATACTTTGGTTTAAGGTTCTTGATTTTAGCCTTGCCTTTTCTCCTGAATTTTTCTTCACGGCTCATATTTTCGACTTGTCTTTGTGATTCCTGCTCTTCTTTTTGCTTGAGAAAAGCCTCCTCAATTTTACTTTTTGGAGCTTTTTTCTGCTGTTCCTTTTTCGGATTGGGGGATTTTTTAGCTCTCTTATCCTGCTTTGCTTTTTCTTTATGATACTTTTCTGCCTGCTTTGCGGCATTTTTACGCTGTTTTTCAAGACTCTTTCGCTCTTTTGATGTAAGCGGTCTTCTGCCTTTACCGTCGCTCAAAGCAAATCCTCCCTTCGTTTATGTTATCTGCCGAGGGCGGAAATCCGCCCTGCGACAGTTAAAAATCTGATTACCCTAAATTTTCTTGATATCTGCCCCGATTGATGTAAGAGTAGACTCAATACACTCGTAGCCTCTTTCAATATACTCCACGCCGCCGATTTCGGTTTTGCCCTCTGCACAAAGGCCTGCAACAACAAGTGCCGCACCTCCACGCAAATCGGGAGCTTCAACCGGCGCACCGTAAAGAATTTCCACACCCTCAACAACGGCTACCTTGCCCTCTGTCTTAACGGCTGCACCCATTCTGACAAGCTCGGGGATGTGTCTGTATCTGTTTTCAAATATATTTTCAACAAAAACCGTTGTTCCGTCTGCAACACACGCTGTTGCAAGCAAGGGAGCCTGTGCGTCCGTGGGAAAGCCCGGAAACGGCATCGTTCTGATTGTTTTCATCGATTTAAGTCTTTCGGGAGCGTTTATCTCAAGATTTCCGTCCGAAATTCTTATCTTGCACCCTGCGTTTTTGAAGATTGGAATAAGTGCCGCAAGGTGGGACGAAATTATTCCGTTAAGTATAATTTTTGAACCCGTTACGGCGGCACAGCTCATCAGCGTTGCGGCAACGATTCTGTCCGGAATGATTGTGTGGACAGAGCCGCAGAGAGAGCTTACACCCTCAATGACGACAACACCCTCGCCTGCTCCGGAAATATCGGCACCGCAGGAATTGAGATAATCCGCAAGGTCGCAGATTTCAGGCTCACGGGCGGCATTGATGATTGTTGTAGTGCCTTTTGCAAGACAGGCGGCAATCATAATATCTTCCGTTGCACCCACACTCGGGAACGAAAGTGTTATCTTTGTTCCGCAAAGTCCGTTTGGAACGCAACATTCAAGATAGCCGTGCTTTTCACGAATATCCGCCCCCATTTCCCGAAGTGAATTGAGATGCAAATCAATCGGTCTTGAACCGATTTCACATCCGCCGGGAAATGAAATTCTCGCCCTTCCCGTTCGTGCAAGGATTGCACCGAGAAAAACAATTGAACTCCTTGTTTTACGCATCAATTCAACGGGAACATCAAAGCGGTTGATATCGTCACATTTTACGAGAAGTGTTTTATCACAGCGTGTGACGGCACAGCCGAGATACCGAAGAATGTTGACAGATGCGTCAACATCGGAAAGCGAAGGACAATTGTGGATTACATTTTCACCTTTTGTAAGAATCGAGGCGGCAATAATCGGCAAAGCGCTGTTTTTTGCCCCCTGAACTTCAACCTCTCCGTCAAGCTTTTTGCGTCCTGTAACAAGCAGTTTTGACACAATAACACCCTCTCAAAAAGAATACCCTTCTATTCTATGAGAAAGCGTTATAAATGTTACCGTTACACAAGTCCGAGAACTTTTTTGACTACCGAATAAATTCTTTCGTTGGCGTCGGTAATTGCCATTTTGCGTGAATTTTCGCTGTACTTCTCAAGCTTTTCGGGATTGAGGAGCATTTTGTCAGTTTTACGCATAAGAGCCGCACCCGTGAGGTCTTTTTCCTCAATAATGTCAGCCGCGCCTGCATTCACAAGTGCCATTGCATTGTGGTACTGGTGATTTTCGGCAACATTAGGTGACGGGATAAGGATTGCCGGTTTGCCCATAGCCTGAATTTCGCTGAGTGTAATTGCACCTGCACGGCAGATTACAAGGTCTGCCGCCGCCATACAAGTCGGCATATTATCAATATACGGTCTTATATCAAGATTTGAACAATCGGCAATGTCAGTACCCTTTTCCTCAACAAGCTGCGGAAACCAGTCGCCGTAACTGCCGTATGCGTGAATGTGCTGATATCTGCCGTCAATACCGCTTCTTGCAACAAGGTCTGCAACAGCTTCATTTATTTTTCTTGCTCCGAGGCTTCCGCCGAACGAAAGCACTACGGGACGGTTGTCAAGCCCGAGTTCTTTTCTTGACTCTTCTTTTTTTGCCGTGAGGATTTCCTGTCTTACAGGATTTCCGGTAATGACAAAATCAACATTTTTGTCAAAATACTTTTTTGCATCCGGAACGGCAAGCATTACCTTTTTGACGCTCTTTGCAAGCATTTTATTTGTAATGCCCGGATATGCATTCTGCTCGTGAATAATGCACGGAATACCCATTTTTGCGGCTGTTCTGATAACGGGACCCGAAACATATCCGCCTGTTCCGATACAGATATCAGGCTTGAACTCGGCAATTATTTTCTTTGCCTCTCTTGAAGAAGTGAAGGTTCTTGAAACTGTCTTAACATTTTCAAGCATACTCTTAGGAGAAAAGCTCCTCTTAAATCCGCTGATTGTGATTGACTTAATATCAAAACCGGCTTGCGGAACAAGTCTTTGCTCCATTCCGCCACGGTTGCCGATAAACAAAAATTCGGCGTCATTTCTTTTATTCTTTATATATCCGGCTATTGCAAGTGCAGGATTTATGTGTCCCGCCGTGCCGCCGCCTGCAAGCAATACTTTCATAATTTTCTTACCTTTCTTTTGAAAATTCTGCAAAACTCATGCAGGAGAAAACTATTTTTAAATTATTGTCTTTCGATATTTGCCGTTCTGGAAATTGAAAGCACAAGTCCCATCTGGGCAAGCAGCATAATAAGCGAACTGCCGCCGTAGCTGAAAAACGGAAGGCTGATACCCGTGTTAGGCAGCCAGTCTGTGATAACGAGAATATTCAGCACAACCTGAATGCCAATCTGTGAGGTAAGACCGATTCCGAGAAGTTTGCCAAACTTATCCTTCGCACGAAGTGAAAGTGTGATGCCTCTCCACACAAGAAGTGCAAAAATAAGGAGAATCATAAGTGCGCCCACAAGACCGAGCTCCTCAACAACAACGGCAAAGATAAAGTCATTCTGCGGCTCGGGAATATATAGGTACTTCATTCTTGACTGACCAAGACCAAGTCCCCAAAGTCCGCCCGAACCGATTGCATAGAGTGAATTTCGGGTTTGATATGTGGTCCACCACATATCATCTGTTGTATATTCAAGTGCCTGACCCCAACCGTCAAGACGGCTCATAGCATAGGACAGGCTGTTTGTGACGGCAAGTATAAGCACTACTCCGACAATAAGTCCAAGACCTATTCCGAGATACTTTGTCTGCATTCCGCCGATATAAAGCATTACAACCGAAAGAATACCGATGATTACGATACCCGAATAGTGCGGTTCGAGAAAAAGCAGAAGTGCCGTTGAACCGAAAACAATTACACCCGGCAGAACGCTGTAACGGGCAAACTGCATTTTATTATAGTATTTACTGCACCAATGTGAGAAAAAAAGGATAATTGCAAACTTTGCAATCTCAGAAGGCTGAATGTTGAAAATTCCAAGAGGAATCCATCTTTTTACGCCTTCGGAACCCGGCAGTACAAGAACCACAAGCAGGCACAAATACGAAATTGCAAGAACAATCGGTGCGATTTTGTGAAGTTTATTATAGTTAAAGAACGAAAGGAAAAACATTATGCCCACGCCGATAGCGGCAAAAATGAGCTGTCTTACAAGGTAATAATAGCTGTCGCCCTGATTGTAATAAGCATAGGCATAGCTTGCAGAAAACATCATAATCATACCGATAATGAGAAGTACAAGAATGATTATGCAAAACGGAAGGTCAAGTCCCATGCCAACGGAAAACAGCTTTCCTTTTTTCATCTTTCTCTGACGAGTAGGACGGACAAAAAACTTTTCTTCCCTGATCTTCTGCTCCGAGTAAACCTCTTCATCATATATTCTGTTTACATCAGCTTTAAGCATCATTCTTTTTTGTGGAGCCAAAGACCGTTCCTCCCTTAAAATTTATTTTAAACAAGTATTTCTGCGTTTATTTATGCACCAAAATATGCAAGTGCAAAAGCGATTGCACCGAAAACTGCGGTTACTGCACTGAACACACCGACAATCTTAACCTCGCTCCAACCGCACATTTCAAAGTGATGATGGATAGGGCTCATCTTGAAAAGACGCTTGCCGTGTGTGATTTTGAAGTAGCTGACCTGAAGAATAACGGAAAGCTCCTCAGCAATATAGATAATTCCGATCGGAATAAGAAGAATAGGCATATCAATTGCAAAAGCAAGAGCGCATACAAGACCGCCGAGGAAAAGTGAACCCGTGTCTCCCATAAACACCTTTGCAGGGTGAAAGTTCCATACGAGGAATCCGAGACAGGCACCAGCAGATGCGGCGCTCATGGCTGTTATGCCGAGATAGCTCTTTACGCAGGCGATAAGCATAAATGCAACACACGCAAAGAATGTTACCGAACCGTCAAGGCCGTCAATACCGTCTGTAAGGTTTACCGAGTTTACGATACCCACAATTGCAACGGCGGCAATAATATAATAGAAAAATCCGAGGTCAACCTTGCCGACAAAAGGAATGGTTGTTGTTGTACCGTAGCCTGCAATTGCCAGAACTGCAAGAAAAGCGGCGGCAACAAGGAACTGGAGAATCAGCTTTTGTGACGCTGTAAGACCGAGGTTACGCTTTTTTACAACCTTGATGTAATCATCAATAAAGCCGATAAAACCGTTTGCAACCGCAAGACCGAGTCCGCAGAAAATGAACATGCATTCTCTTGGAATGTCTGCAAAGAATGAATTTACCAAATCAGCACCTGTAAAGGCATATATAACTGTGCTGATCATTGTGACAACCACAATTGCAACGATGAACATTATACCGCCCATTGTGGGAGTTCCCTGCTTACCCTTGTGCCACTTAGGACCTTCCTCAAGAATTGTTTGACCAAAGTGGAGCTTGCGAAGGTATGGAATCAAAAACTTGCCTGTAACGGCTGAGATTATAAAAGCAAGCAAAGCCGCACAAAATGTCCATATTCCGTAAATCATAGTTATCTTTCCTTTCAGACTAATAAATATTTTTGTTATTCGTTGAGTGTTGAAGAGGAATCCGCAAAAGATACCGTTATTACCGTACCGGGGCTGACCGAAGTTCCCGCCTCAATGTTCTGTGATGAGCTTGTTCCCGAGGATGTTGTTGCACCCGAGAAGCTGACATTCAATCCGTAGGCACTTGCAACATCGTTCACCTCATCGGGAGAAAGACCGATAAGACTCGGAACACTTACTGTTTCCGACTGGCTGTTGCTGTCTGTGTAGAGGACAATACTGCCGCCCTTCTGAAGTCCTGACGATACGGTCGGAATCTGTGAAATTACAGTTGAACCGTTACCCTTTACGGTTGCCGTAAAGCCGTCAGCCTCAACAGCTGTTTTAGCCTCGTCAACGCTGACGCCTGTGTAATCGCCCGCAGATGCGTCAACATAACCGAGTTCCTCGTCTGTGTATGATGTCTTAACATCAAGATAAGGAAGAACCTCGCTCATAATATTGATAAATACAGGTGATGAAACCTGTGAACCGTAGTAGGCGTCACCGTCGGGAGTATCAAAGAATACAAGCATTGCAATCTGCGGATCGTCTGCCGGAGCATAACCGCAGAATGATGATATATAGTCCTCAGAAAATGAGCTTTCAAACTTTGTTACACCCCTTTTTTCAGTTGTACCTGTTTTACCGGCTACCTTGTAGCCTGAAATATAACCTGCGGCAGCACCCTGTCTTTCTGTGTTATATTCAAGGTATTCATTCATCTTCTTGGATGTATCGTCTGAAATAACCTGTCTTTTGATTTTTTTATCAACAGACTTGATTACATTGCCCTTTGAGTCTGTGATTTTTGAAACCACATGAGGCTGAACAACATAACCGCCGTTTGAAACAGCCGCACAGGCTGTAATCATTTGAATAGGAGTGATTGTGAAGTTCTGACCGAATGATGCAACCGCAAGGTCAACACCGCCCATTTTGCCTTCTTTCCAGAAGCTGTCCTCTGCCTCACCCGGGAGGTCGATTCCTGTTTTATCGCTGAAACCGAATCCCTGATAATATTGACGGAACTTGCCTGCACCGAGCATCTGACCGATCTGAATAAATGCAGGGTTACATGAGTTTGAAATTACCTCAACAAAGTTCTGTGTTCCGTGACCTGATATATTTGAACAATGAATTGTTTCGCCCTCAACCGAAATTGAACCCGTACAGGTAAATGATGTTTTTTCATTTACAAGGTTTTCTTCAAGAGCCGCTGACGCAACGCACATCTTAAATACAGAACCGGGCATATATGTGTCGGCAACAGCCTTGTTTCTCCACATATTGCTGAGAGCCGCACTTTCTGCTTCCGCCTGTTTGCTTTTGGCAGTAGACTTGATTTTCTTCTTATCCTTTGCCGAAAGCTCATAAGGATTGTTAAGATCGTAGCCGTCTGTTGTTACCATTGCAAGGATTGCGCCTGTGTTTACATCCATTGCAATGCAGACGCCCTTGTTAAGAACATTGTTGTCCTCAACACCCTTTTGCATATATTTTTCACAAATTGACTGAATTGTTTCATCAATTGTAAGATACACATTGTTGCCGTCCTCAGATTCAACATTCTGTTCGTATCGGAACGGCATATCCGTACCTCTTGCATTCTGTGCCGTGATAATTCGACCGGGAGTACCCGACAGATAGCTGTCATATTCGTACTCGATACCCTCAAGTCCCTGATCGTCACTGCCCGTAAAACCGATTACGGAAGATGCAAGGCTGTTTTTCGGGTAATATCTCTTGTAATCATCAAGCAGCTGAATAACACCCGAACAGCTGTAATCCTTTTTCAGAGTGTCAATAAGCTCAAGAACCTTTTCACGCTCATCCGACTCGATCCTTCTTTTGACAACAACATAATGGCTCTGCTGTTTTGTATCGTCAAGCACATCGTTGTACTCAAGGTCAAAAATTTCCGAAAGACCTTTTGCGGCAGCCTGACGCTGTTTGTCATTCTTAAAGTTGACAGGCGACATTACCACCTGCCAAACCGATGCGCTTTCGGCAAGAACATTGCCGTTTGCGTCATAAATTGTTCCTCGTTTTGCGGAAACAGTTGTGTCGGCAAGCTGAAGGTCAACAGCCGACTCCTGAAGTTCACTGCTCTGAACGGTGGTGAGGTATGTAAGTCTTAAAACAGCCGCACCGAAGCCAAGCACAAGTATGAGTAAAATCAATATTGCGGTACGCTGTCTCAGTCTTTGTGCAGGTCCCTTTTCGGCACGCTTTTTTGAGTTGTTTTTTGATCCTGGTGATTGCAATGTAAAGCTCCTTTCACCGCAAAATAGTGTCCGTTACGCTCCGTGTCAATCCGCATATATACCGAAAAAAGAGTCAAGACGCAGTCTTAACTCTCCATTCTTTCATAACATATCTATTAAATTAATCTAAATGTTATGACCAAAGATTCTGTACCGAACTCCAGAACTGTGTAAAGAGATTGTCATTTTCCTGACTTGCAGAAACCTCTGCTTTATCTCCGTCTGCAAGGGTAACAAATTCTTTCTGTGTGTTCGTAGCCTTGGTCATACCGAGTGTATCCTCGGCATACTTTTCAATATCCGATGTTGAAAGCTTTGATTCAAGCTTCATCTGTGTCTGTGTATAAACGCTCTGTGCATTTGCAAGAGTTTCTTTAGCCGTAATAACTTCCTGATTAAGCTCAGTAAGTCTTACCTGTCCGACAATTATGATGCCGATTATGATTGTCGCTGCAGCACCGCTCACTGTTCCGAGAGCGATTTTAAACTTGTTATGTCTGCGGCGTCTGTTCTTCTGAAGTTCCTCTTTCGGAAGACTTACAACATTGTTTTTTCTTCTTTTTCTTTCCTGCTTTTTATGTACTTCTTCTTTTCTTTCAGGAGCGGCTGAACCCGGAACATAGTCGCTGCTGTCATCAAAAAGACTCAAATCATAAGCTGCATTTCTGTTTTCATAAGCCATTAAACGCACCCGATGCCTTTCTATATCAATTTCATAAAACACACATTTTTGCTTTATTTTCGATAAAACAAAAAAGTTTCAAATCTTTAACAAATTTATAAAATACACACAACACACAATCAATCCGATTTTATCGGACATATATTTCAAAGCCATACATTTTGTTATTAACAAACACGAAAGCACAATTGCTTGTGTCTGTAATAATCTTTACAACTTTGTTATATTTTACTACAAACAGGCAGTTTTGTCTATAGTCACAGAGAATTTTTTTTAAATTTTTTCGCATATTCTCAACTTTGCACTTCTTGCTCTCGGGTTATTCCTCAATTCTGTTTCATTTGCACAAACCGGCTTTCTTACAACAAGCTTAGCCTTTGGCTTGTTTCCGCAAACACACACTGGAAAATCCTTTGGACAGGTACAGCCCTGACACCAAGATGCCATTTTCTGTTTTACGATTCTGTCCTCAAGCGAATGGAAGGTAATAACTGCAAGCCTTCCGCCGCTTCCGAGAAGTTCAAATGCACCGTCAAGACCTCTTTCAAGAACTCCGAGTTCATCGTTTACCGCAATTCTCAAAGCCTGAAAGCTTTTTCTCGCAGGATGTCCGTCACGGCGGACACGCTGGGGAACATTTTCTTTTATAATTTCCGCAAGCTCAAGGGTAGTTTCAATCGGCTTTTCGGCTCTTGCCTTTACGATTCCGTTTACAATTGCACCGGCAAATTTTTCTTCGCCGTAAACGCTGAGGATTCGTCTTAACTCACCTGCGGGGAGGGTGTTGACAAGCTCTGCGGCTGTTGTTCCGCTTTGGCTCATTCTCATATCGAGAGGTGCGTCCTCATGGAAGGAAAAACCCCTTTCGGCTGTATCAAGCTGATGAGATGAAACACCGATGTCAAGCAGAACACCGTCAACTCTGCCCACTCCTCTTGAATGGAGAAGGCTAACCATATCGGCAAAATTACCCTTGATAATTATTGAATTTTCGTTTTTCTTAAAACGCTCTGTCAGCGTCAGTATTGCATCGGGATCCTGATCAATCGAAATGAGCTTGCCCGTAGTAAGTCGACTGAGGATTTCACTGCTGTGACCGCCTCCGCCCGCTGTGCCGTCAACATAAATGCCGTTTTTCTTAACAGCAAGAGCGTCAACAGCCTGCTCAAGAAGGACAGGAATATGAGAAAATTCCATAACAACCTCCTTAAAGCTTTAACTCCTTGAGAGCAAGTGCAAGATTTTCATTCTGAGAAGCAACATAGTCCTCATAATTTTTCTTGCTCCAGATTTCGAGTCTGTTTGTCATACCGATAACTACCGCATCGCCTTCAATCTCGGCAAACTCACGCAGGGACTGCGGAATAATCACCCTGCCCTGTGCGTTGGGAGTAACCTCAACCGCAGTAGCGTTAAAGGTGTACTGAACAGCCATGGAGAGGTTTGCGGGAAGTGCAAGAATCTTCTCGCACATTGCGTTGAACTGTTCGCTTGACATAACCTGAATGCACTTGTTGCCGAAGCCTCGTGCAAGATAGTATGTTTCGCCGAGCTGTTCACGGAACTTTGCGGGCAGTACAATTCTTCCTTTTGCATCAATAGAATGATTTGTCATTCCCGAAAACATCTGCCCACCTCCATACACTTTTCTTCAGAAACCGTCACTCTGTGGTTTTAAAAGTCACCGAATGACACCTTCTGACACCTTTTGTCTTATTATAAACCATAGGTGCAAAAAAATCAATATCAAAGTTACGAAAAAACAAATAATATTTACAAATCATTTCAAATGCTTTCAACTTTGAAACCATATTTTTTCGTAAAAGAATATTATGCCCCAAAAAGCTGATTTTACAGAGGGTTTCACCCATTCCATAGCAAAAACAGCAGTCTTAAAAATTACAAAACGCACCGCACGGGTTACAAAAGCCGACAACATTTTTATATTTTTCAACCGCCGATTCCGCAAGCATTCGTTTCAGTGTCATAATGTGACACAACACATACGATAAAGCGGCATAAAAAAAGAACAGGCTCATATTGAGTCTGTCCTTTATAAGCTAAATTTAAATCAGCCCTGCTTTTTCTGTGAGCTGACTATGTTTGCATGAGTCTTTCTGAGAGCCTCAAGCTGTGTTGCAACGCCCTCTTCCGTGCGTTTCATAATGCTGTCAACATACACATTTGCAGCTTTTCTGATTTCTGCCGATTTTTGCTTTGCATCGTCAACAATTTCCTTAGCCTTTGCCTGAGCCTCACGAACGAGTTCGTTCTGGTTAAGCATAGCCTTTTTGCGTTCCTCGGCACTTCTGATTATATTCTCTGATTCACGGTTAGCCTCGGCAAGAATCTGCTTTCTGTCAGCAACAATATTCTTTGCCTGTCTTACCTCTGCCGGCATAGCGTCCTGAATCTGATCGAGAATATCATAAATCTCATCACTGCTCACCATTACCTTGCCACCCGAAAACGGCATTGACTTAGCGGCACTGATAACATCCTGAAGCTGTAAAATCAAATCCTCAACTTTCATTTCTGTCCACTCCTTATATGTTTGGTTTAATCCACCTTTAATTAAAAAATCAAACGCTTATTTATTTTTCAGTCTTTCCACAATTCTGTCATGGATACACGCAGGAACAAAATTACTGATGTCACCGCCCATTGAGGCAATTTCACGAACCATGCTCGAGCTGAGATACATTGAATCCGCCTCAGCCGTTAAAAACAGGGTTTCAAGGTTCGGATTCAGCTTTTTGTTGGTGAGCGCCATCTGAAATTCATATTCAAAGTCAGTTACCGCTCTGAGTCCCTTAACAATTGCGTCCACACCGTGATCCTCACAATACTGTGCAAGCAAACCGTTGAAGCCTACTATTTCAACATTATTGAGATGCTCGGTAACTTCCTTCAAAAGTTCAATTCTCTCATCAATCGAAAAAATCGGCTTTTTTGAAGAATTGACAAGCACGCCCACGATTACACGGTCAAAAAGCTTTGACGCTCTCGTGATAACATCAAGGTGTCCGAGCGTTACGGGATCGAAACTTCCCGGACAAATCACTGTTTTGTTCATCTTTGAAAATCCTTATGTCTGAATGTAGTTATTTTTATTTTACCATAGCGATACTGTCTGTCAAGTACAAAATCACCGTAATTCGACAAAATTTCTTCGTCAAGAGGATTTTCCGCAATGATTACACCCGTATCGTTCATAGCCTCGGGAACAAGTTCAAGGGCATCCTGCAGCATTCCCGTTCTGTATGGCGGATCGAGAAATGCAATGTCAAAACGCTGTGAATTCATCGAAAGAAAGCTGTGAAAATCCATTGCAAAAACCTTTGCCGAGTTTTCAAGCTTAGTAGCCTTGAGGTTTCTTTTTACCGTTTCAAGCGATTTTTTTGCATTGTCAACAAAGCTTGCCGACTTTGCGCCTCTGCTCAAAGCCTCAATACCCATTTGTCCAGAGCCTGCAAAAAGGTCAAGAAAGTTTCTGCCCTCGGTTTCAAACTGTATAATCGAAAAAACAGCCTCTTTAATTCTGTCGGTTGTCGGTCTTACATCTTCACCCTCAAGGGTTTCGAGTCGTCTGCCTCTTGCGGAGCCTGTAATAACTCTCATAAAACGCACGCAGCCTTTCCGCCTGCAAAATCATAAAACAACACCGCAAGCAGGCATACGGCATTACCGAAAAGTTGAATTTCAAACAATTGTTTAAAACTGTAAATTTTAGTATAACACATTAAAAGATAATTTACAACAATATTTTACTCTGTTTCGTTTTCATCCTGCTGATGATAGTATTTATACACCGCAAGTGCGGCGTCCTTTGTCATTTTAGGAGCGTTTTCAAGCTCTGCAAGGTCTGCGTTTGAGATGTTTTCAATCGTTCTGAAATACTTAAGAAGCGACCTTGCTCTGACTTCGCCTATACCCTCAATGCCTGTAAGCGAGCTTTTGAATGTATTTTTACTTCGTCTTGAATGGTGATAGCCGATTGCAAAGCGGTGAACCTCGTCCTGCATTTTTGCGAGGAACGCAAACAGCGACCGTCCGGGACTTAGCGCAATTTCTCCGCCCTCGCCCGTTACGGCACGGGTTCTGTGCTTATCGTCCTTTACAAGACCGAACAGCGGAACATCAATATTCTTACTCTGCAAAACCTCTTTTACAGCCGCAACCTGACCTTTACCGCCGTCAAGCAGGATAAGGTCGGGCAATTTTCCAAAGCCCTCGTCCTCATCGGGATTTTTATAATATTCGTCAAATCGTCTTGTCAAAACTTCCGCCATGGATGCGTAGTCATCCTGTCCTTCAAAACCTTTGATTTTGAACTTTCTGTAAGCCGATTTGAGCGGTTTGCCGTTTTTATAAACAATCATACCCGCAACATTTTCCGTGCCTGCAAGGTTTGAAATATCGTAGGATTCGATATATTCGGGCAGTTTTTTAAGTCCGAGCAAATCACGCAGTTCTTCAAGCACATTGTACTCACGAACGGTTGCGCCCTTTTTCTGTGCAAGGGTTTCTGCGGCATTCGATTTGCACATTGCCACAAGCTGCGCTCTGTCGCCCCTCTGCGGAACCGTTATGCCGACCTTACTGCCGTGCTTTTGCGAGAGCCATTCGGCAATTTCTTCCATACCGTCAAATTCCCTGTCAATTGCAATGCTCTTTGGCACACTGTCACGCAGAGTGTAATATCGCAGTAAAAATTCTTCGGTTTCGGATTCACTTTCACCGCTGTCAAACACAAAGCTTTCACGGTCAAACAACCTTCCGCCTTCAAAGCGGAACACCTGATAACAGGTTTTGCCGTCATCCGAAAAGCCTGCAATAACATCACCGTCATCAATTTTTGTTGCAACAACCTTTTGCTTGTCGCTCATTTTACGAACGGATTTTATTATATCTCTGATTGATGCCGCCCTTTCAAATTCAAGATTTTCTGCGGCTGTTTCCATTTCTTCGGTCAGCTTTTTGATTGAATTTGTTGAACCGCCACGCAAAAATTCAAGCGCACGGTTAAGATTTTCGTTGTAATCTTTAAGCCTTACTCTGCCTGTACACGGAGCCATGCATTGCTTTATGTGGTAGTTAAGGCAAGGTCTGCCCTTTCCGCAATCTCTCGGGAACTGCCGATTGCAGGTTGGGAGCATAAAAATTTTGTTGGCCTCATCAACGGCATTTTTTACATAGTAACTGCTCTTGTACGGACCGATATATTCCGCTCCGTCATCCTTTTTCTGCAATGTATATGACAGCTTTTTCCAATCACCCGAGCTGATTCTTATATAGCTGTAGCCCTTGTCGTCTTTGAGCAGAATGTTATACTTCGGGGTGTGTTGCTTGATAAGGCTGCATTCAAGAATGAGTGCCTCAAACTCGCTGTCCGTGATGATATATTCAAAATCATCGACATTATCAACCATTCTGCGAACCTTTTCTGCATGGTTATTCTGCGAACCGAAGTATTGGCTGACTCTGTTTTTAAGAGCCTTTGCCTTGCCGATATATATAATTTTTCCGCTTTTGTCGTGCATGATGTACACACCCGGCAACAGAGGAAGTGCCATTGCTTTTTTGCGAAGCTGTGACATTTTCGGATTCACAAAATCACCGCCTTTTACGATTTCAGATTAATTTGAGAGAAACAAAAAAGAGGCGGAAAAACCGCCCCTTGGTATTTTGTAAAATTTAAAGCTGATTATTCAGCAAAGCCTGACTCAACGAGAGAAACAAGGCCCTCAACTGCTTCAGTTTCGTCAGAACCGTCAGCAATTACCTTAATAGTAGTGCCGCCGATAATTCCGAGGGACAACACACCGAGAAGACTTTTTGCATTTACACGACGCTCTTCCTTCTCTACCCAAATTGTTGACTTATACTCATTAGCCTTCTGAATAAAGAAAGTTGCCGGACGAGCGTGTAAACCGGCTTTATTCTGTACTAATACTTCCTTAACATACATTTTTAAAACCCTCTTTGCCTTTAAATTTTTAACCACCAATGCCTGCAAATTGCGGCTCAATTTAATATGTATTATAATCTTTTTTCCGAACAAGGTCAATACAATAAATTAATTTCGTGTTAATATGCACCTTGAGAGAATTTATTACCCTGTTTATTGTGCATTTTTACAAAATATTATATTTTCCCCGTAAACACACGGTATTTCATGTGTTTTTTCTTGTCTTATTTTATGTAAACGCACCGATAATATACTGCAAAAATTACTTTTTGTTATATTCTTCAAGCATTTCGGGACGCTTGAGGGCAGTCACCTCTATGCTCTTTTCTTTTCTCCATTTTTCAATATTTGCATGGTGACCGCTCATAAGCACTTCGGGAACTTCTTTGCCTCTCCATACCGACGGTTTTGTGTACTGCGGATACTCAAGAAGTCCGTTAAAATGGCTTTCCTCGGTAAAACATTCGTTGTTGGAAAGCACACCCGGAACCATTCTTGAAAGTGCGTCCGCAAATACCATTGCGGGAATTTCTCCGCCCGTGAGAACATAGTCGCCGATTGAGATTTCTTCGTCAATAAACTCGTCAAGGAGTCTTTGGTCAACACCCTCGTAATGACCGCAGAGAATACAGATATTTTCAACATCGGCAAGCTCACGAAGTCTTTGCTGTTTCAATGTTTTGCCCTGCGGTGACATATAGACAAAATGCGGTCTTTTGCCGATTTGTTTGCAGATATCCTCAAAGCAGAGGGCAATGGGTTCGGCTTTCATAAGCATTCCCATTCCGCCGCCGTAGGGAGTGTCGTCAACTCTTTTGTGCTTGTCAAAAGCATAATCACGCAGTTGGTGACACACGATTTCAAGCACACCGCTTTTCTGTGCTCTGCCGATTATGCTTCCGTTTAAAACAGGCTCAAACATTTCGGGGAAAAGCGTTATAATATCAATCCTCATCGTCGAAAATTCCTTTCATGGGAACAATAAGAACATAGCCGTCATTAACATTGATTTCTTTTACAACATCGTCAATTACGGGAGCAAGGTATGTCTTGCCGTCGGCGTCTTTGATTTCGTAAACATCGTTTGCGCCTGTACGCAAAACATCGGAAATTTTGCCGTAGACTCTGCCGTTGCCGGCATCCTTAACCTCAAGACCGATAAGATCCTGAACAAAGTGAACGCCCTCTGCAAGATTGATGTCGTCACGGTTGATATACACAACCTTGCCTCTGTATTTTTCGGCTGCCTCGATTGTGTCAACGCCCTTGATTTTTGCAAGAGCGATATTTTTGTGCGGACGGGATTTCACCTCGATGAACTCTGTTCCGTTTTCGTCAAGCCACAGCTTTTTAAAAGCACAGAGAAATTCAGGGGAATCACACCACGGATCAATTCTGACCTCACCTTTTATGCCGTGTGTACCCACGATTTTTCCCGAATCAAGAAACTGTTTTTTCATAATTACCTCAAATTTCACAAAATAAATTCAGTCGGATTTTACTTTAATTCAATGATTGTAACACCGTCTTCGCCCTCACCGAAAACACCGAGTCGCTGACTTTTGACGGATTTGTTTGTTTTAAGATACTTGTTTATTTCACGCTTAAGCACACCCGTGCCTTTGCCGTGAATAATCGTCATTTTGCTCACACCCGAAAGCACGGCATTGTCAATTGCCTTGTCAACAATATTGATTGCGTCGAAGGCGGTTTCACCACGGACATCAACCTCTGTTTCGGGACGGACATCCATTCTGCTCGGCACATTTCTTGTGCTTGAAAATCTGTCCTTTGCGGGCTTGTTGTTCGATTTGAGCAAACGAAGATTCTTGATATCAACCCTCGTTTTGATTATGCCCGCCTGAACAAGCACAACACCGTCCTTGTTCGGTGGTGCAAGTACAGTTGCGTTTTTGTCGATATCGTAAATGAGAACCGTGTCGCCGACTTTGAGCGGTCTTGGCAGCTTGTACTCCTCATCGGGAGTATTGCGAGCCTTGACAGGATCGGCATGAGCCTCCATCTTGTCAATATTTTTCTTTAGCTGTGTTCTTGCCTGAACGCTCATATCCTTGGCTTTTCTCGCCTTTTCGAGCTCTTCGGCAACTGCATCGGCCTGTGCTCTTGTGCGTGAAATAATACGCTGAGCCTCCTGCCTTGCCTTTTCAATCTCACGCTCCGCACGCTGCTTTGCCTTCTGCATTTCGTTTTCTGCTTTCTGCTTTTCGGTATTAGCCTTTGCAGTAAGTCTGTTTGCGTTTTCAAGCTGTTTTTCAAGGCTTTGACGGCGCTTTTCAAGCTTTTCAACAACATCTTCAAACTGTCTGTTCTCGTTTGAAACAAGTTCGCTTGCTCGGCTGATTATCTCATCATCTATTCCGAGTCTTTTTGAAATTGCAAACGCGTTGCTCTTGCCGGGAACACCGATGAGAAGTCGGTAAGTCGGCTTGAGAGTTGCAACATCAAATTCGCAACTGCCGTTTTCAACTCCGGGAGTACGCAGAGCAAATTCCTTTAACTCCGCATAGTGGGTTGTTGAAGCGATTTTTGCGTGTTTGTCACGCAGTCTTTCAAGAATTGCAATTGCAAGAGCCGCACCCTCGACAGGGTCTGTTCCTGCGCCGAGCTCGTCAATAAGGCAGAGCGAACCTGCGTTTGCGAGCTTTATAATCTGAACGATATTTGTCATATGTCCCGAAAAGGTTGACAACGACTGTTCAATACTCTGTTCGTCACCGATATCCACAAGCACCCTTCTAAACACGGAAAGCTCGCTGTTGTCGGCACACGGAACAAGAAGTCCGCACATTGCCATGAGCGTGAGCAGACCGATTGTCTTTAAAGTTACGGTTTTACCGCCCGTGTTAGGACCTGTGATTACAAGCGTGTCAAACTCTTTTCCGAGCATAACATCAACGGGAACAACCTTGTTTTTGTCGATGAGGGGATGACGAGCCTGTTTAAGCTCAATCATTCCCCTGTCGTTCATAATCGGCTTTGACGCTTTCATTGAATACGCAAGGTCAGCCTTTGCAAAAATCAAATTAAGCTGTGCAAGGTTCTTGTAGCTGTGGATAATGCTGTCGGCAAAATCGCCTGCATTTGCGGAAAGCTCAAAGAGGATTCTTTCAATCTCCTGTTCTTCCTTTGACTGCAAAAGCTTGATGTCATTGTTTGCCTGAACAACGCCCATAGGCTCAATAAACACGGTTGCACCGCTTGACGAGGTGTCGTGTACAAGACCCGGAACATTGCCTCTGCATTCACTTCTTACGGGAACAACATATCTGCCGTCACGCTGTGTGACGATAGTATCCTGAAGATACTTTATGTATGTTGAGCTGTGAATAATTTTATCGAGTACCTCACGAGCCTTTGAGGTGGCTGTGCGGATTTTTCTTCTTATATCCGACAAAACAGGGCTTGCCTTATCGGAAATTTCCTCCTCGCTTATAATAGCCGAGGTGATTTTGTCCTCAAGGAACTTGTTGGAAACAAGTCCGCTGAAATAGCCGTCAAGAGAGCTTGCTCCTCCGCCCGAGCGTGAGTGCCACTCCTTGACCGTGCGGATTGTTCTGAGAGTTGACGCAACCGACAGAAGTTCGCCTGTGGTAAGGCAACCGCCTGCCTGTGCTCTGCGTAAATGTCCCGAACAATTTCCGGCACCGCCGAATGACGGAGCGCCGAATCTTCCACTTAACGCAACTGCGTCATCGGTTTGCTGTAAAAGCTGTTCAACCTTTTTCAGTTCAAACACGGGTTCGAGATTCAATGCCATTTCACGGGCGTCCTCAATCGAAGTCATTCCCGCAAGCCTTTCGAGAATTTTATCAAGTTCAAGTGTTTTGTAATGTCTGTTCATAATTCTACCAAATTCAATAATTGCAATTTTGTGTCCGTAGGGGCGGATATTATCCGCCCGCGGGCGCCCAATGAGCGCCCCTACAGTTTTCAGTCATTCTGTTTCAAATAAATAAGTCATTTTCACACAAAACTGCATTGTCTGATTAACTGCTTATTGTTTTGTAAAAAACAAGCGTTTTAAAGTCTTTTTCAAATCTGTATTTAAGATAACTTTCGCTCGCCGCATTCAGCACAACAAGGTCATCCTTCGGCAATGCAAACGAAAACAGCTTGTCATCATCGGCATAAACCGTGTGTCTAAGCGCCGTGAGCGTTCCCTCATTGAGAGCGATTGCAGGTTCCGACACATCCGTTCTGCAATCGGCACATTCAAGAGCGCCTATGCGTGGCAGAAAGTACATAAGCGGAGTAATGTATTCTCCGCATTCTCTGCACATTCTCAGGTCGGGCATATAGCCCGCCATACTTGCAAGCCTCATTTCAAGACACGGCTTGATAAGATCTGCACTGCGTTTGTTCTCTGACAAAAGGTAGAGAGAATTAAGCACAAGGCTCAGAAATGAGTCTGCCTTTTGCTCACGGGGACAAATTGTCAGAGTAAGTTCGCAAAAATACTGTGCAAGACACATTTTTGTAACATCACTGCGGAGCTTTGAGAAAATGCGAATCGGCTGTGCCTCACCGATTATGTAACTTTCCCGACCTTTATAAATTGTAAGTCGGGAATATGAGAGGAGAGATGCCGCCGCACATTTGCCGTTTTTGATGTTTTTTGCACCCTTTACAAATGCACGGATTACACCGTTTGACTTTGTGAGAGCAAAAACGAGCTTGTCCTGCTCACCGATATTCTGTTCCTTTATAATCAGTCCCTCTGTTCGGAATTTCATCGGTTTCCTCCCTATTCACGGTGATTGCACCCGTGTCTTTGGCATCCTGAATACTTTTGTAGCGAATGTAATCAAGAACGCTTCCCGTGGTAAAGAATATTTGCCACGCACTCCAGTTATCCATAAAAACACCTCCGCAGTTAGTGTTTCACGGATGCCGTTTATTATATTATGAAAAATCTGACATTGTGTCAAATCGTGTACCCAAATCGCTTTTAATCGGATTATCAGTCAAAATTCTTTTCGTCATAGCCGAAATTCTGAAGAATCTGGGCACGGTTTCGCCAATCCTCTTTTACCTTTACCCATGTCTGTAGGAATACCTTGCAATCGAAAAATCTTTCGATATCCTGACGGGCAAATGTGCTGATTTTCTTGAGCATTGAGCCGTTTTTGCCGATAATAATACGCTTGTGGGTTTCTTTTTCACAGAAAATAGTAGCGTCAATATCAAGCATACCGTTATCCCTTGTTTTCATTTTTTCGATTACAACAGCCGTGCCGTGCGGAATTTCCCTGTCGCAAAGACGGAGTATTTTTTCACGGATAATTTCGGCAACAATAACTCTTTCGGGCTGGTCTGTAAGAGTATCGTCATCAAAGAAATGACCGCCCTCGCCTGCCTGCTTTTTAAGCTCATCAAGAAGTTCGTTCATACCGTTGCCGTCCTGTGCACTCACGGGAACAACTGCGTCAAAATCATAGAGCAGACTGTAACGGGCAATCTGTTTCATAAGTTCTTCTTTTTCTTTGAGAGTGTCAATCTTGTTGATTGCAAGGATTGCCGGCATTTCCATTGACTTGAACTTTTCAATAAGGTTAAGTTCTGTGTCACCCGGTTCTTTTCCTGCCTCAACAACGAGCATACAGCAGTCAACACCGCCCACGGATTCATTGACGGAACGCACCATATACTTGCCGAGAGAGGTTTTCGGCTTGTGCATACCCGGTGTATCAAAGAAAACAAGCTGATATTCGCCCTGAGTAAGCACACCTGTAATTCTGTTGCGGGTAGTCTGCGGTTTGCTTGAAACAATTGCAATTTTCTGTCCCATAAGTCTGTTAAGAATTGAACTTTTGCCCACATTAGGTCTGCCTACAATGGCAATAAATGCGGATTTATCTTTATTATCTGTATTTAACATATTACCTCACTATACAAAAATCGGGGGCAAGCAAAATGCCGCCCCTTTGTTAATGTTTATCTTTTCTTTTAATGCCCAAAATTGCGTTCTTGACTTTTACGGGACCTGCACATACAAAGACGGCAGAAATCACCGCAGATAAAATCAGCAAAACGAGCATAACGGGATTGTTTACAAAATACAAAAATATTTTTCCGATTACTTCAAAATCAAGAAAAAACAGCACCGCTGTAAACACAGCCGGAAATGACACGGCAAGCACGGCTGCGGCTGCAATGTCCTTGATAATCTTAACGGAAAAATCGTATCTGTCACAAAACAAATCACAAAGCTTTTCAACACAGGTGTTGACCATTTCAAGTGCAATTACAAGCGCACACAAAACGGCGAGCAACGCCCATTTTGCGGCAGAAAAATCGTAAAAGCAACCGAAAACGAAAACATAAAATGTCGCAACAAGGTGAAATCTCATATGACTTTCGCTTTTTACAGCAAAGCAGAAACCTCTGAATGCACTTTTAAAACTTTTGATTTGCTTTTTCATACCCCGTAATATAACTACTCTGTCAAGCCATATCGTCATCAACTATGTAGCTTGATGACGCAGGAAGACCGAGCTGTTCCATAACAAGCTCTTCTTTTTCTCTCATTCTTACCCTTTCAAGCTTTTCCATATGGTCATATCCGAGAAGGTGCAGAACACTGTGAGCGGTAAGATAGCCAACCTCTCTCTGGAGGCTGTGGCCAAAGAGTTCTGCCTGATCTCTCGCCTTTTCCATAGAAATTACAACATCACCGAGAATCTGTGCGCCTGTTTCGGGATTGGTGTCATAAACACCGTTTTCGCCCATTGGGAAAGAAAGAACATCGGTTTCAATGTCCTTGTCACGATACTGCTTGTTAAGAGCCTTGATGCCCTCGTTATCCGTGAAAGTAACGCTGATTTCAGCAGAACCTTCAAATTTTTCAAGTCGCAGAACTGCGTTACAACAACGACGAACCAACATTCTGATACCTGTCGGAATCTTTACTGCTTTTTGTTTGTTTGTGATAATTACCCTGATTTTATTATGCTCTGCCATTCATGATCATCCTTTCATTATTTTTAACCCGATAGCGTGGGATATGTGAAAATTAAGTAAATTAATTTTTGGAGCCGTTGTTTTTGGAGCCGTTGTTTCGTAAATTATTAATGTCAGTGTTTTCAAATTTTGCATAAGCCTTGATGATATCCTGAACAAGGCGATGACGGACAACATCCTTTTCGTCAAAGAAACAGGTGCCGATATCGTCAATATTCTTGAGGATTTTGATACAGTCTTTAAGACCGCTCTTTGCACCGTTCGGAAGGTCAATCTGTGTAATATCGCCCGTGATTACCATTTTTGAGTTAAATCCGAGTCGGGTAAGGAACATCTTCATCTGTTCCCTTGTCGTATTCTGAGCCTCGTCAAGAATTATAAAGCTGTCGTCAAGCGTTCTTCCTCGCATATATGCAAGCGGTGCAACCTCAATGTTACCTCTTTCAACATACTTTTGATATGTTTCCGCACCGAGCATATCAAACAATGCGTCATACAGGGGGCGAAGATACGGATCGACCTTGCTCTGCAAATCACCGGGCAGAAAACCGAGCTTTTCACCTGCCTCAACAGCAGGTCTTGTGAGAATTATTCGGTTAATCTGCTTGCTTCTGAAAGCCGTGACCGCCATTGCAACGGCAAGGTAGGTCTTGCCCGTACCGGCAGGGCCGACACCGATTGTGACGGTATTTTTCGCAATCTGCGAGCAGTAGCGCTTCTGACCGATGGTTTTCGGCTTAATAGGCTTTCCCTTTGAAGTAATACAGATGCAGTCGCCTGCAAGCTGTTCTATTTTGTCCTCACTGCCTTCATTGACAAGCGAAATGCAGTAGCGGATATTTTGCTCGGAAAGTGCTTCACCACGGTTGATGAACTGCAACAGGCTTTCAATAACCTTGCAGGCCTTCGATGTGTTTTCGGCATCGCCCTCAACCTTAAGCTCACTGTCACGGCAGGTGACACGGACATTAAACTCCTTTTCAATCAGCTTAATATTTCCGTCAAAACTGCCAAAAAGTGCTACGGCATTTTCCATTCTGTCGATATTTATAATTTGTTCCGTAAAGCAAAACTCCCGTTTCTTCAATAATTCAAAACAATTATAACACATTTTACTTGAAAATGTACATTAAAAATAGCTTTTTTCACTAAAAAAATAATTTTTGTGAATTTTGACGAAAACTAAACTTCACATAGCCACTCATTTGTAAAGGATAGAAACACTTTTTTTACTCTTTCGTAATTATACTCAAAATCGCATTACAATCGGCTTATTTTAGTTATTTAAATCTTCCGAAATTACCACAATATTGCCGTTTTTGTAATATAACTGTACAAATTTGATAACTTCCCGAAAATTAAAAATTTATCAAAATTACTCTCAGCCGTAAAATCGGCTTAAAATACTTGACAAACGGGCAATTGTATATTATAATTCACAGGTGTAAAGAAATTTTCTTTACACGCAGACCAGAATCACGGGAGCTGTCAGGTATGGAAAAAAACATTGAAGTATCTCTCTTGTTTGATTTTTACGGTGAGCTTTTAAAGCCCTCGGGCAAAAAGGCGATTGACCTTTATTATAATGAAGATTTGTCGCTTGCAGAGGTTGCCGATGAAATGGGAATAACAAGACAGGGTGTGCGTGACAGTATCAAGCGCAGTGAGCAACAGCTTTTTGAGCTTGAAGAAAAGCTCGGTCTGTTCAAACAGTTCAGTAAGCTTGAGCAGGGGCTTGACGAAATTTCGGCTCTTGCACTTGAAATAAAAGAACTTTCACAGGATACACAAATCACAGAGCTTGCGGATGTTATCATCGAAAAATCAGGCTCGCTGAAAGATTAAAGGAGTTTTCATGGCATTTGAAGGACTTGCAGATAAGCTTGGCAATGCGTTCAAAAAACTGAAAAACAAAGGCAAGCTTTCTGAAAAAGATGTTAAGGAAGCAATGCGAGAGGTTCGACTCGCACTTCTTGAGGCCGATGTAAACTACAAGGTTGCAAAGGACTTTACAAACAAAGTAACAGAGCGTGCTGTCGGTCAGGATGTTATGCAAAGTCTTACTCCTGCACAGATGGTTGTTAAGATTGTTGACGAGGAGCTTACAAGCCTTATGGGCGGTGAGGACGCACGAATTGAGTTTGCGTCAAAGCCTCCGACAGTCATCATGATGTGCGGTCTTCAGGGTTCGGGTAAAACAACCCACACGGCAAAGCTTGCAAAAATGCTGAAAAAGCAAGGCAGAAATCCTCTGCTTGCCGCCTGTGATGTATATCGTCCCGCCGCTATCGACCAGTTGAAGGTTGTCGGTGAAAAGGCAGGAGTTCCTGTTTTTGAAATGGGAAAAGCAAATCCCGTTAAGATTGCAAAAGAGGCAATCAAGCGTGCAAAGGACTACGGCAACGATGTTGTTATTCTCGATACCGCAGGCCGACTTCATATTGATGAGGCTCTTATGGATGAGCTTAAAAACATCAAAAAAGAAGTTGAACCAAACGAAATTTTGCTTGTTATCGACTCGATGACAGGTCAGGACGCAGTTAATGTTGCGAAGAGCTTTAACGAACTTCTTGACATTACGGGTGTTATTCTCACAAAGCTTGACGGTGACACTCGAGGCGGTGCGGCGCTTTCGGTAAAGGCTGTTACAGGCAGACCTATTAAATTTGCAGGTACAGGCGAAAAGCTTGACGATATTGAAGTTTTCCACCCCGACAGAATGGCAAGCCGTATTCTCGGCATGGGTGATGTGCTTACTCTCATTGAGGACGCACAGAATAAAATGGATGCCGAAAAAGCCGAAGAAATGGCTCAGAAGATGATGAGCAACAAATTCGACTTTAACGATTTGTACGATCAGTTTGAGCAGGTCAAGAAAATGGGACCGCTCAAGGGCATTCTCTCAAAAATTCCCGGTGTCGGAAAACAGCTTGAGGGCGTTGACATTGACGACAGACAGATTGACTGGGTTCAGGCAATTATCCTCTCAATGACACCCGAAGAAAGAAGTCATCCGCACATTATGAACCCATCAAGAAAGCGCAGAATTGCGGCAGGTTCGGGCAGAAGCATTGAAGAGGTCAACCGACTTATCAAGCAGATTGACCAGATGCAGAAGATGATGCGTCAGATGACAAAGGGCGGAAAAGGCTCTAAGAAAAGAAGAAAAATGAAAGGCCTTCCCGGACTCGGCGGTATGCCGATGAACGGCATGGGACCTGCAGGCGGAATGGGCGGACCGGACGGAATGCCTCCGTTCAAATAATTAACATTAATCAAACATTAAACAAAGTTTTTCATCCAATTACGGTTGGTGAATATAAATTAACAATTTTTATGAGGTGAACATTATGGCAGTAAAGATCAGACTTAGAAGAATGGGTTCAAAGAAGGCTCCTTTCTACAGAGTAGTAGTAGCAGATTCAAGATATCCGAGAAACGGCCGTTTCATTGAAGAAATCGGCACATATGATATTCTCAAGAAGCCTTCTGAGTTCAATGTTGACGCTGAAGCAGTTAAGAAGTGGATTGCTAACGGCGCTCAGCCAACAGACACAGTAAAGGCTCTTCTCAAGAAGAACGGCGTAATTGAATAATTGCGCTTCGGAAAGGACAAACAATGAAAGATTTACTTGCAGTTATCGCAAAGGGTCTTGTTGACGATCCCGATTCCGTATCAGTTGAAGCAGACGCTCCCAACGAAGAGGGAACAGTTGTTTACCACATTCATGTTGCAGAAAACGACATGGGCAGAATCATCGGTAAGCAGGGCAGAATTGCCAAGGCTATCCGCACAATTGCCCGCAGTGCCGCTATCCGCAGTGAAGAAAAAATTATGGTTGAAATCGACTGATTAACGGTTCATAACCGAACAAAAGCCTCCCACCACGGGAGGCTTTTTTACACCCTATTAAATATCAAAAGGTAAAACTTCCTGTTTTGCCCACATCATTTTTGAAAAACATAATATAGTAAATCGGGATATAGTTAATCTTCCCGTCGGAAGTTACTGTTCTCTCGTTTGAAAGAACAAAGGCTTTCTTAATGTGATAATCCTTATTGCTTACAAATGTGTTCAATGCGCTGTGAACCGTGTAATCCTTGCCCGATTTCACCTCAATCGGAACAGCAGAAAGGCTGTCGTAATCATCAATAAGATAGTCAACCTCTCCCTTACTTCGATTATCATAATAGTAAAGTTTATAGCCGTGAGCCGCAAGTTCGCTTGCCACAACGCTTTCGTAAGCCGAACCGAGATTCACACTCGTTTCATCATCAAGCACGGCACGGATATTGTTGCCGTACAAAATTCCCGTCAGAATACCGACATCGTTCAGATAAAGCTTGAGCAGATTTTTGCCCGTTGATTCAATAAGCGGAAAAACGGGATTTGAAATTGCCTGAACATTAAGGGCGATCCCTGCACTTATCAAATACTCGAATTCATCCTGATAGTCGCTGAAACGCTTACCGCTTTTATTCTCAATATTTTTTGCAACAATCCTTTTCTTTTTGTTTTCCATATTTGACGGAATGAGGTCATAAACTCTGCGGATTTTAAGTTTGTTTTCATCATCGTATTTTGAAGCGTCTGCAGCATAATATTCGTGAATTTCGCTTTGTATCTCTCTGACGGACTGAATATTTCTCTCAGAAATATAGCTGTTAACCGCATCGGGCAATCCGCCGACAAGCAGATACTTTCTGAATAAATCCATCATCCTATTGTGCATGGATTCATCAAGAGATTCAAGATTTTCAAATTTTTTCTGCATAGCCGAAATAACAATTTCATTCATTCCGTTTGCATAGAGAAATTCCTCAAAATCAAGCGGAAACATACGCACTTTGCGAATACTGCCCATTGGAATTGAGGTAGTCTGTGACAGCGTTACACCCAAAAGCGAACCGCTTGCAATGAATGTAAATTTGCCGTCCTGTGACAAAAATTTGAGCAAAGTCATCAGATGAGGATATGCCTGAATTTCGTCAATAAAAATCAAGGTATCGCTTTTCTTCCCCATTTTATTTCCTGCGAGCATACTCACCTGCAAGTAAAAATCTTCGACTGTTTTTGTGTTTTCAAAAAGTCGGTTGCCGAGGGAATCTTCAACCATATTTATTTCAATAAAATTTTTAAAAATCTTTTTGCCGACATAACGGATAATGTATGTTTTTCCGACCTGTCTTGCACCGTCTATGAGAAGAATTTTCTTTGAATCCGACTTTATATGTTCTTCGATTACGGTTTCAATCTTTCTGTAAAGCATACCAATCCCACTTTTCAATAGATTTTCAGTATAGTTTTTTACACTTTTCAATAAGATTATACCATTTAAAGACACACTTTTCAATAGAATTTAGTGATTAAAAACTACACTTTTCAATGAAAATTGAGGAGCAAAAGCTACACTTGTCAAATTATGAGCAGAAATTTGATATAAAAAACACGGTGCAACCTATGTTTTATGGTTACACCGTACTTTATAAAATCTTTTAAATTCAGGCAACTTTACACTGTGATTATTTCATCAGTTCTTCAAGCTGTGACTTATTATATTTACTCTTATAAATATCATAGCCTGCCGTGTCAAGGTTTATGTTTGCGTGCCTTTTGTCAGCCTGAACATAGACATCATCACCCTTGACATATATCAAAACCCAAATGTCACGGCTGGTATCTTTCAGGTATGATAAAAGAAGAACATAACTCGGTTCAACATCTATCGAATCCACCTTATTATCAGATGTCATATATATTAAATCGTCACTTGCCCTCATCTTTTCATTAAGGTTATTTTTGTTTGACTTTGAAATGAGTTCATTAGTTTTGTAATCATAAAATTCAATTGAAAATTGGTTTGGATCTGCTGTCGGGGTAGTGTCTGATAAAGCAGTTGTATCGGCATCATCAGAAGTTTGAGCATTACTCGGTGCAACCTCTCCGTTACAACCTGTAAATAAAACAGAAGTTGAGATAATAACTGTCAACAAGATAATCGAGATAATTTTTTTCATAATTAACCCTCTCCTGTGTTTTTGTCGGCTTAATTATACACCTTAAATTCATTTTGTCAAAATATTCAAAACAAAAAATCAACCGCAAAGTTTTTTCACTCTGCGGTTGATTTTATTTTTATTAAGGATTACGCTTAATTGGCGTTTGCTGTTGTAAAGGTAAACTGACCGTCTGCGAAATCGCAGGTAACTACTGCGCCGTCCTTGACCTTGCCCTCGAGCATCTGCTCTGAAAGCGGATCTTCAATCTCGTTCTGGATTGCACGGCGGAGAGGTCTTGCACCGTAGTTTTCGTCAAAGCCCTTGTCGGCAATCTCGCTGATTGCGTTGTCTGTAAAGCTGATTTTAATATTCATCTTATCAAGACGGTTTTCAAGAGTTTTGAGCATCTTAACGGCAATCTGCTTGATTTCGTCCTTGTTGAGCTTGTTGAACACGATAATATCGTCAACACGGTTCAAGAATTCAGGACGAAATACCTTGCGGAGTTCGCCTGTTACAAGCTCCTTGATGTCCTTTTTCTCGCTCTCTTCGGCATTCTCATTTTCGGAGTTAAAACCGAGTGAGCTCTGCTTTTCGGTGATAAGTCTTGCGCCGACATTAGAGGTCATTATGATAATGGTGTTCTTAAAGTCAACCGTTCTGCCCTGTGAGTCGGTAAGTCTGCCGTCCTCAAGAATCTGGAGGAGCATATTGAATACATCGGGGTGAGCCTTTTCAATCTCATCAAAAAGTACAACCGAATACGGTTTTCTTCTTACCTTTTCGGTGAGCTGACCGCCCTCTTCAAAGCCTACATATCCGGGCGGTGAGCCGATAAGCTTTGACACGGTGTGTTTCTCCATATATTCACTCATATCAAGACGGAGCATTGCGTTTTCATCGCCGAACATTGCCTCTGCAAGAGCCTTGCAAAGTTCTGTTTTACCGACACCCGTTGGACCGAGGAAGATAAACGAACCTACAGGTCTCTTCGGGTCTTTAAGACCTACTCTGCCTCGTCTGATAGCCTTTGCGATTGCAGTTACAGCCTCGCTCTGACCGATAACTCTTTCGTGGAGAACATTCTCCATGTTAAGAAGTCTTTCGCTTTCTTCCTTAGTAAGCTGAACAACAGGGATACCTGTCCATTCGGAAACAATCTTTGCGATATCCTCGGCGGTTACCTCGCCGCTGTTACCCTTCTGCTGTTCCTGCCACTTCTTCTTTGCATCGTCAAGCTTTGTCTGAAGTTCCTTCTGCTCATCACGAAGTCTTGCAGCCCTTTCAAAGTCCTGCTCGTTAATTGCGCTTGCCTTTTCTTTTTCATAGTCTGCAATTTCATCTTCAAGCTCCTTTACATTATCAGGAGAGGTAAGAGATGCAAGCCTTACCTTTGACGCACCCTCATCAATAAGGTCAATTGCCTTATCGGGGAGGTAACGGTCTGCGATATATCTTGATGACAATGTTACTGCGGCATTGATTGCCTCATCGGTAATCTTAACCTTATGGTGTGCCTCGTAGCTGTCACGCAAGCCTTTGAGAATCTGTACAGCCTGTTCGGGAGTAGGCTCGCCAACCTTTACGGGCTGGAAACGACGCTCCAAAGCGGCATCTTTTTCAATATATTTTCTGTACTCGTTAAGAGTTGTTGCACCGATAACCTGAAAATCGCCTCTTGCAAGTGACGGTTTAAGGATATTTGCGGCGTCTGCACTGCCCTCTGCGGCACCTGCACCAACGATAGTATGAAGTTCATCAATGAAGAGGATAGTGTTCTTTGACTTTTTAACCTCGTCAATAGCCGCCTTGATTCTCTCCTCAAAGTCACCTCTGTACTTCGCACCTGCTACCATACCTGTGAGGTCAAGGCTGACAACTCGCTTGTCTTTAAGAATTTCAGGCACATTGCCCTTTGCAATTTCAAGTGCAAGTCCCTCTGCAACCGCAGTTTTACCTACACCGGGTTCACCGATAAGAACAGGATTGTTCTTTGTACGGCGGGAAAGAATCTGGATAACCCTCTGGATTTCCTTTTCTCTGCCGATTACAGGATCAATTTCACCGTTCTTTGCGGCTTGAGTAAGATCTCTGCCGAATTTATCAAGAGCCGAACCGCCTTTCTGTGAACCGTTCGGAGCGGATTCGTTTTCAAAACCGCCGAAACCGTCATCTGCACCGCCCTGCATACCTTTTGACACAGCCTGTGCAAGTCTTTCAACAGATACACCGAGTTCTTCAAGAAAAGCAACTGCGTAGCTGTCGCTCTCCGAAAGGATTGCAAGAAGCAAATGCTCTGTGCCTACATAGGTGTAGCCTGTTTTTGAAGAAATGATAACTGCGGCTCTCAAAACTCTCTTTGTACGGGGAGTAAAATCATCGGGAGTAAGCTCAACGAGCGACATTGTACCGTTAATGGATTCAAGCTTTTCACGGAGAGCATCTTCCGTTACTCCGCACTCATTAAGAGCGGTTGCGGCAACACCGCTGCCCTCTTTTACGAGTCCGTAGAGAATATGTTCTGTACCGACATAGTTGTGGCGCATTTCCTCTGCACTTTCAATCGCAAGATTAAGCGCCTTGTTTGCTTTTTCTGTAAAACCTTTGAACTGATACATAAAATCATCACCCTTCCTTGTGGATAATGTATTAACTGCTTATTTTCTATGAAAGAGCCTCTCTTAAAATTTTTGCCCTTTCAATATCTCTTTCCTGTGCGGAAAGATTTTTTCCTGAGTTTACCATAAGCGTTGCAGGCTCAATTTTTTCCATAAGAGAGTCAACAACATCTGCGGTAACATCTTTTATCTGTCCCGACAAAATGCCGAAACGAACATTTGACAACAGCTTTAAAGCCTCGTCATGAGTCATAACCATTGCCGATTTCAACAAACCTAAGCTTCTGCTCACGCTGTCCTGAATATCAATACTCTTTGCAAGTCTTTCTCTTGCCTGTTGTTCCTGAGAAACAAGCTGTTTTGTGATGTTCTCAAGATTTTCAATAGCGGCTTTTTCGGAGATACCGAGCGTTACCTGATTTGAAAGCTGATAAAGCGAACCGCTGGGTTCTGAGCCTTCACCGTAAGCACCACGGATTGTAAGTCCGAGCTTTGAAAGGTTGCCTGCAATTCTGCCGATTGTACGGCTCTTTTCAAGTGCCGGCAGATGGAGCATAACAGAGGCTCTCATGCCTGTGCCGAGGTTTGTAGGGCATTGTGTAAGATAACCGAGCTTGTCATCAAAAGCAAATTCAAGGTTTTCATCAAGCAGAGTATCAAGCTTATCGGCTGTGTCATATGCCTGTTCAAGCGACAAGCCGTCTGTGATAACCTGAAGTCTTATGTGATCTTCCTCGTTAATCATAATGCTCATGCTTTCATCCTTGCTCAACAGCAATGCTCTGCCCTCTGTTTCGCTGATGAATTCGGGACTTACAAGATGTCTTTCAACAAGTGACACACCCTGTGCCTCTGTCAAATCATCAAGCTTAATCAGATTGAAATCCGAGGCAATTGAGCTGTTGCTGTCCCTGATTGCACTTGTAACCTTTTCAATAACCTTTTTTCTGCCCTGTTCGGACAGTCGGCACGGAAACGGGTAATCTTTCAGGTTCCTTGCAAGTCTTACTCTGGTGGAAATTACTTCGTTACTCATAATTAAGCCTCCATTTCCTTAATCTGGTCTCTTAACTCTGCGGCATGTTCAAAATTCTGTTCCGAAATTGCCTTGTCGAGTTCCTTTTTAAGTGCCTTGATTTTATCTTTCTTTGTCATCTCGGCACTCTTTTCGGCTTTCTTTGTACCGAAACGGCTGTTCTTACCGCAATGGGTTGTGTTGCCGTGGATTCTTCTGATTGAAGGAAGAAGCTGGTCGCCGAAAATTTCGTAACATTTTGCACAGCCTACATGACCCGACTTTGCAATATCGGAATATGAGCTTCCGCAGAAGTCACAGCGTGTTGCCTGAGTTCTTGCGGGAAGGCTGTTGCCGAAGAAACTTCCGAGGAGTCCCGAAAATTCGTCCTCAAAGTTACCGAAGATGTTTGTGTATCCCATTTTCTTTGCACATTCACTGCACAAATCATATTCCTTAATTTCACCGTTGATAACGGTCTTTACATGAGTATTTGCATTGTTAGCACCGCATTTTTGACATTTCATAATAACTGCCTCCGTTCAAAATCAACTTAATGTGAGCAACATATTCTTGAACAAGTCCGCTCGCACGGCATCTCGTTTACTCTGTTCAACATTTGTAAGCGTTCTGTCGGACAACGCCGAGGCTATCAGCCTTGCCGATGTAAGCTCAATCATATCTCTTTGCAACATATTTTTGAGCATTGCCTCTGCACTTGCCTTGTCAAGTGTTGTTCCAATCGAATTTATTATATGCATAAGCGCCGTACCTCTATCCATCTTCACACGGCTTATTCGGATAAATCCGCCGCCGCCCCTACGGCTCTCTACAATGTAGCCTTTTTCGGGAGTGAATCGGGAGGTTATAACATAATTGATTTGGCTCGGTACACATCCGAGGTTGCCGGCGAGTTCGTTTCGCTGAATCTCCGCACTGCCGTTTTCACGGTCAAGCATCTCTATAATGTACTGTGCCACCAAATCGCTCATTCTCATTTTGGTCGCCTCTTTTCATTTGTTTGACTACATTATAATATTAAGGTCAGAGAAAGTCAAAGTCAATTAAAGTCAAAAATTAAAGCATAAGCTTTGAAATTCTCACGAATTCTCGCTTATGCTCTCGTTTCCTAATATTTTAAAATATTTTTGACTTTTTCTGACTTTCAATTTTTATCCGATAAAGTCTGACTTTTCAAGCAATTTGACCTTACATAATTACATTAACCGTGTAATCAACATCGTAAATTTCACCGTCAAACCAATTTATAAAACCTATGTAGATGCAGATTTTGTCATCATGTTTATTCATATCACGAACAACCTTAAAGCACTCCGACCAACCTGAAAAGCGTTCAAGTCTTTTGACTGTATCAACATCGGCATTGCCGTTTACAAACACACACATTGCAAGGTGACGGGTTGACGATAACATTCTTACAAAATCGAGGAACATCATATTAACCTCATCGCCCGAACATTCAATTTTAAGAGCGTCTTCCTCGATTTTGTTTCCGAAAAAATCAAGCACATTGTCAAACGCTGAATCAAAGTCATCGGTTTCAGCGTTCTTTAGTCCCTGCGAAAACTTGTAAATTGCGGTAGATGCATAAATTCTCTTAATTTTTTCAATCGTCACGGCAATCACCTTCTCGGTATCGTTACTTTTATTATTATACATTATATAAGCAAATTTGACAACAAGTATGTTATTCGGGCGGTTCAATACAATTTTTGTAATAAAAACATTTGAAATTAAACAAAAATTTTGTGTTTTCCGATTGACAATTGTACAGAGATATTGTATTATATAATTGTACTAATGAATTAGTTCAATTGCTTGATAAGGAGCGTGATTTTATGTTGAAGTTTATCTTATATATGTTACTTGCCGTTGTAATTCTCAGCGGAGGTATCTTTAAAACCTTTGCGATAAACTATGGTATTTCAAAATACCTCTCAAAAAAGCCATATAAGGGCGATTTTGAATTCAAAAAAGTTGCGTTACATACTTTGAAAACGAACTATATTTTGTTGGCATTAGTTGTTCTGATCGTTTTAGGTATAACGCTTTGCAGTGCATCGAGTTACATTAATATAGTAGAAAATTTAGTAGAATTGATTTTAGGATTTTTTATTGCACTTGTAATATCTCTTTTAGGTCCATGGTACAATGCAATCGGTAATGGATACGGTATGCATTATGAATTTGTTATACCTTTCTTTATTTTAGTTATTCTAAGCATTCCAACGCTGTTTTTCATCAATTACAAGTTCGTTTACAAAGATTTTGAAGTTCCTAAAAATAAGAAAATGAAACTCTCATTTCTTACCGCACTTGCAAATGCACCGTATGAATTGTTAATCCCCTACGGTCAGTTTGGAGCGATGATTTTCAAGAGTACAATTTTATGATTTAATGTTAAGGAGGCTTGGTTATGAAATACACATACATATATGTTATACTCGGCATTTGTGCCGTTGCAGTAAGCATAGGAAAAGCTTTAGCAGTAAATTTCGGTATTTCAAAATACCTTTCTAAAAAATCTTACAACGGTAAATTCAAGGTCATAAAAACAGCTTCTATTTCATTCGGAGTCGGATACATATTATTGGCTTTAGCTTCTTTATTTATTGTGACGATGGTGATGGATGCAATTTACTCACACATAAGATTTGACGAGTTATTGCAGGACTTCTTATCTATATTTTACATGGCTATTATCGGAGCAAATTATGAATTTTTGGATAGTCCATACGGTCTTGGTTTGATATATGTTTTTCCGTTTATTTTCGTGATTATAGTGAGCATAGTGGTATTGATTTTTGTGAACTACATATTTGTTTATTGCAAATTTGAAATACCAAACAATAAAAAATGGAAACTCTCATTTTTCACCGCACTTGCAAACGCACCGTATGAATTGTTGATCCCTTACGGACAGATTGCAAGTATGATTATCGACAGTATGATGTTTTGATTTTGTGTTTAAGGAGGTTTGGTTATGGATTATTTTAAAATGCCTTACATTGCATATGTAATTCTCATTATATGCGTGGTGGTTATCAGCTTTTTAAAACTTCTTCTGAGCAACAAACTCATTTTGCACACACTTCACAAGAAAAACTACAGCGGAAATTTCAGCATTATCAAAGCGTCATTGATTTCACTTCTTACAGAAGTTCTCGTTATTCTAATTTCGCTTGCGTTTTTTACTTTGATTATTATGTCAATAGCCCATAGTAGCGTTGACATAGTTGCATTTTTGGACGAATTTTACGAAATGGTTGTAGGCTTTGTTCTCTTACCGGGAGGAGCAGGTGTATTTCCTATTCCCACAATAGTGGTGGTAGTTTTTGTTATTATGTTTTTAACCCTTGTCAACAACTTTACATTTTTGAGAAAAATTGACATACCCGAAAGAAAAAGAAACAGCATTGCATTCTTAACCGCCGTTATAAATGCACCTTGGCACCTGTTTATTCCATATGCACTTTTCATCAAGATGATTTTCTTTCAAGGAGAGATGATTTATGCTTAACTCGGCAACTCTCGCTGTTATATTATTATATATACTTTCAGCCATACTTTTTACATCTACTACCGTTTCGATTGCTATATATTATGCAAGAAAAAAAGCCGATACAGAAGAAAAAACACTTATAACAAAAAATGATTACAAAAAAACAATTCTGATTTTTTCAATTATAAACTTCATTGCATCATTTGCCGCAACGGCTGTTGCACATATTGCAGACTCAGGTGATTACAACCACCTTTCAATAGGACAATTTTCTTATTTATCTTTAATATTTGTGGCAGGCGTAGTTGAATTTTTTATTGCAAAGTCAACTATATTCCAAAGATTTTCCTGTTCAAAGGCAGACAAAACGGAAAGAGCCGCAGTCTTTGCCGCAATATGCGCACCGTATTACATATTTATCGTAAGCTCGCCGATAGTTCCGTATATAATCGCAGTATCTCTTTACCCCTGCTGATTTTAACGAAGTAATATTATGAATGAAAACTCAAATTCCGAAATCTTAATCACTATAATTATTTTATCTGTACTTCTTGCCATACTTTCTGTTACAACGGCATTTTGCCATACGGAAAGAAGTGCGGGTTACAAAAACAAAGTAAACATCGGCAAAAAGAATCACATAATAATTTACCCGATATTTTTTGTTTTGCATATGACAGCAATACTGCTTTTTAATCTTCCGTTTCCTGACTTAACTTGCTATCTTTCATTCAGCATAGGAAGTATTGTTTTTATATTTTTGATTCAAGCTGTTATTGCTTATTTTACAATGTTTAAAAGGTTTGAATGCGATACGGGTACAAAGGTCGGCAAATCAATTGTTTTTTCGCTGATTTCAACACCATTCTACAGTATCCTTTTTGGTGTGGCTTTTGCATTCTTAACCGCCGTTATAAATGCACCGTGGCACCTGTTTATTCCATATGCACTTTTCATAAAGATGATTTTCTTTTAAGGAGAGATGATTTATGCTTAACTCGGCAACTCTTACCGCTATTTTAGTAAACATTCTTGCGGCTTTATTTTTTACTTGTATCACAATCTGCATTGCTACACATTTTGCCAAGAAAAAAGCTAATGAAGCAGATAAAAAACTTATAAACAACAAATGTTACGGAATAATAGCTGTTATTTTTACAATTATAAACTTTATTGCGTCATTCACCGCAATAGCTGTTGCATATGTTGCAGACTCGACTGATTACTACCACATCTCAATCCCAAAATTTTCTTATTTATCTTTAATATTGGTGGCAGGCATAATTGAATTTCTTGTTGTCAAAGCAATAGTATTCAAGAAAATTTCCTGTTCAAAAAAAGAAAGAGCCAAACAGGCTGCAATTTTTGCGGCAATATGTACTCCATACTATATTATTGCCGCCAACTTACCGATAATTATGTATATGGTCGCAGTAGCTCTCGACCCCTGCTGATTTTAACGAAGTGATATTATGAATGAAAACTCAAATCCCGAAATCTTAACAACTATAATTATTTTATCTATACTTCTTGCCATACTTTCTGTTACAACAGCATTTTGCCATACGGAAAGAAGTGCGGGTTACAAAAACAAAGTAAACATCGGCAAAAAGAATCACATAATAATTTACCCGATATTTTTTGTTTTGCATATGACAGCAATACTGCTTTTTAATCTTCCGTTTCCTGACTTAACTTGCTATCTTTCATTCAGCATAGGAAGTATTGTTTTTATATTTTTGATTCAAGCTGTTATTGCTTATTTTACAATGTTTAAAAGGTTTGAATGCGATACGGGTACAAAGGTCGGCAAATCAATTGTTTTTTCGCTGATTTCAACACCATTCTACAGTATCCTTTTTGGTGTGGCTTTTGCATTCTTTTTCCCGTACAGTGTCGGCTTTCCGATTCTTATGATAATCGGCTTATTCATTTACTGCATTACAAGTTACAGGTGATATTATGAAAAACATAAAAAACGGTGAGCAATGCCCACCGTTTTTGTGTTTAGCTTTTTTAATTTGAAATTAGTCTGAAGATAATCAAGCTTTTAAAATTAAAATATTTAACCTCAGTTACGAGAAATTAAACTAAAACAATAAAAATTCAATTAATTATTCAGCTGCTTTTCTTTTTGCAAAACATTCGCTGCAATAGTAGCTTTTGCCTTCAACAGGCTTGAAAGGAATCCTTGCAGTTCCGCCGCATTCAGCGCAAACGGTTTCAAAGAATTCTCTCTCTGTCTTGGCAGCATTTTTACGAGCCTGTCTGCAAGCCTTGCAACGCTGCGGTTCGTTTGTGAAACCCTTTTCAGCGTAAAATTCCTGCTCTCCTGCAGTAAAAACAAATTCGTTTCCGCATTCTTTGCAGACAAGTGTCTTATCTTCGTACATTGGTATTTACCTCTCTTTTTCTACCTCTCGGAGGTTAGTTTGTTGCCCCGTGCGGAGTTGCACCGCAATACTGTTAAGGACAAATATTAATTTTCGGTTCACCGCTCAGCCGACATTCAGACCGCCGTGAACCTTTTTTCTTGCTCTTTGCAAGGCATTGTCAACCGCCTTTTCGGTTACGGAAAGCTTTTCTGCAATTTCCTTATAACTCAAGCCGTTGCCGTAGAGCATAAGAACATCGTATTCGGACTTTGACAGCACACTTTGAAGTCGCAACAGCAACTGGTCAAGCTGTTCTCTGCACATCAAAAGTTCTTCGGGAGTTTTGGCGGAATCTTCGATTGACTCGCCCACATCGTCCATCGGAACAATGCTTGATGAGGGAATGGCTTTTTTCTGTTCTCCCCGTCTGATTATAGAAATAAATCTTCTCTCAACAATAACCGACATATAGCTTTTAAAGCTTGCACCGCCGTTTTGATCAAAGGCTTTGCAGGAACAAAGCAGTCCCACAAGTCCTTCCTGAACAAAGTCATTGTGTTCATAACCCTCTGCCGAAAACTTTCGTGCAATTATGCTGATTGTGTCAAGATATCTTACGACAAGCTCATCAAAAGCACGGTCATCACCAAGACTCACAAAATTTGCAAGCTGTGCGTCGGATAAAGTACCGTAGGATTTTTGCAATTCGGTCATAACCTGCCCCTAATACTTATTCTTATACGCTTAATAGTATAACAAAAACGCACAAATGTCAACAACCCGAAAGCAATTTCTGTAATATTGCATTATGATATGGAAATTATTTGTGCAAAATAGCTGAAATAAAGTCGGAATTACATACATTATGAAACTTGTTAAGAGAAGCAGAAAATGTTATACTTTATATTATTAATTTATTACGATTTTTATTTATCGGTTCGGGGGAATTTTTATGGTTGTTACCTGCAACAGTTTTGGCGTGAGCGGTATGGACGGCTACAAGGTTGAGCTTGAGGCGTCAATGTACAACGGCACACGGGAATTTGATATGGTCGGTCTGCCCGACGCCGCCGTGCGTGAGAGCAAGGACAGGGTTCTCAGTGCATTAAAGAACTGCGGATTCAGATATCCTGCCGCACATATGACCGTGAACCTTGCCCCTGCCGATATCAAAAAAGAAGGGCCTATTTACGATTTGCCGATTGCGGTTGCAATTCTTATACTGCTCAATCAGATTAAGGGCAACATCTCCGACTGCGCATTCATCGGCGAGCTTTCGCTTTCGGGAGAAGTCAGAGGAATCAACGGAGTTCTGCCCATGGTAATCAAAGCGAAGGAATGCGGTATAAAGAAAATTTATGTTCCGAAAGCCAACGCAAGCGAGGGCGCTGTTGTTGACGGAATTGAAGTGTATGGTATTGACAACATTCTTCAACTGAAAGATTATCTCAATCACATTCTCGAACCTGCACCCGCAAAGCCGAATACACATTCTCCCACGGAAGAACGGGACTACATTCCGGATTTCTCTCAGGTAAAGGGTCAGCTTGAGGTGAAGCGTGCGCTTGAAATTGCCGCTGCCGGCGGTCATAATATTCTGCTCATAGGCCCTCCGGGTTCGGGCAAAAGTATGCTTGCAAAACGAGTTCCGTCAATTCTGCCCGATATGAGCTTTGACGAAATGATTGAAACCACAAAAATCCACTCAATTGCAGGAACGCTAAAGCATGACGGACTTATCACAACACGACCGTTCCGTTCGCCTCACCACACGGTAACGCCCGTAGGACTCGGCGGAGGAGGTACGGGAACTATCAGACCGGGTGAAGTTTCACTTGCAAACAACGGTGTGCTGTTCCTTGACGAGCTGCCCGAATTTTCAAGAACGGCGCTTGAGGTACTCCGTCAGCCGATTGAGGACGGCTCTATCACAATTTCAAGAGCAGGTCAGAAATGCACCTATCCGTGTTCGATTATGGTGGTTGCCGCAATGAACCCATGTCCGTGCGGATATTACGGTGATCCGACAAGAAAATGCACCTGTTCGGAACAGAAGATAAAGCGCTACCTCAACCGCATTTCCGGTCCGCTTCTCGACCGTTTTGATATCCATGTAGAAGTGCCTGCTGTGAAATTTGAAGAACTGCGTGACGCTTCATCTGCCGAATGTTCAGCCGACATCAAAAAGAGAGCCGACAGAGCAAGAGAAATTCAGCGTGAAAGATTTAAGGGCAGTAAAACAACCTGCAACGCAAAAATTAACGCAGAGCAGTTTGAAAAGGTCTGCGTAATTGATAAAGAGGCTGAAAAGACGCTCAAAGACGCTTTTGAAAGTCTTGGACTTACCGCAAGAGCGTATGACAGGGTTTTGAAAGTTGCAAGAACCATTGCCGATTTGGACGAATCGGAGATAATCCGCTCCGAGCATGTTCTTGAGGCGGTTCAATACCGCAGTCTTGACCGCAAATATTGGGCAAAATAAGACTTATACCTTACACAAAAATTTAAAATATCACTTTTAAAAAGTACGGCTTTATGCTATACTACTATAGTGTGACATCAAAGCGATGTTGCAGTTTCATGACACAGGAGGTTTTTTATAATGGAAATTACAAAGAATTCAATAATCGGTGATGTTCTTGATCAGTACCCCGACACAGCAGAGCTTTTCTTCAGCATCGGTATGCACTGCCTTGGCTGTCCTGCATCACGAGGCGAAACGATTGAAGAGGCTTGTATGGTACACGGTGCAGATGCAGACGCACTCGTTGCAGACCTTAACAAAGCAATTGCATAATGAACGGCGCATCTGATTTTTCGCTTGATAACCGTCTTGCGCTTTGTGCGGACTTTGTGCGTAACGGAGCAAAGGTTGCCGATATCGGCACAGACCATGCCTATCTTCCGGTGTGGCTGTGCCGTATTGGCAGATGCGACACAGCGATTGCCGCAGACATCAACCCCCTGCCCCTTGAACGGGGAATTGAAACAATTAACAACAGCGGTCTTAACAATCGAATTGAAGCAAGGCTTTCAAATGGTCTTGAAAAAATTTCGGGCGATGAGGCTGACGACATAGTAATTGCAGGAATGGGCGGAGAACTCATTTCGCAGATTATCGAAAACTGGGAGTTTTCAAAGGACAGGTCAAAGCACTTTATTCTTCAGCCTATGACCAAAAGTGAAGAGCTTATGCGTTGGCTGTTTGCAAACGGTTTCAGCGTTATCAAGCGTGACTGCTGTACTGCCGCAAACAAGTGCTACACTGTAATTCTTGCCGAATACAGCGGTGAGGTTCGCACGGTATCGGAAAGCGACCTTTTTCTTTACGGGCTTGATCCGAAAAACAACTCCATGCACCGCAGATTTATTGAAGGCTGTGTGCGCAGACTTTTAAAACAGGCTAAGGGCAACCCTGTCTGTGCCGAAACCGCACGCATTCTTGAGGAGAGCTTTAAGTGAAAACCATAAACGATATACTTAATTTTTTTGAAGAATTTGCGCCCTGTGCAACTCAGATGAGTTTTGACAACGCAGGGCTTATTGTGGGCGACAAATGCACAGCCGTAAGCCGTGTGCTTGTCGCTCTTGACATTACGGAAGATGTTGTGAATGAGGCAGAAAGGCTGGGATGTGAGCTGATTATCAGTCATCATCCCGTAATTTTTGCCCCTATAAAAAGGCTTTCGCCTTCTTCCGTTCCCTATCTGCTTGCACAAAAGGGCATTTCCGCCGTTTGTATGCACACCAACCTTGATCTCGGAGAAAAGTTCGGTGTAAACATCTGTCTTGCAGACGCACTCGGAGTCAAAAACCCCGTGCTGTCGGAACTTGGCGAGTGTATGTTCACGGGCGAGCTTGAAAGCGAAACCGATATTCACGATTTTGCAAAGCTTGTAAAGAAAAATCTTGACTGCAAGGGACTTCGCTACACCGACATTAAAGGCAGGGTTAAAAAGGTTGCCGTATCGTCGGGTGCAGGCGGTTCAAATGTGTTTGATGCGGCTTTGGCGGGTGTTGATGTGCTTGTCACGGGAGAAATCAAGCACCATGAGATTATCGCCGCAAATTCACTCGGAATTGACATTATTGACGCAGGTCACTTCAAAAGTGAAGATGTTGTAATTTTACCGCTTGTAAACAAGCTTTCAAAAGAATTTTCCGAGATTGTTTTTACAAAATCGCAATCCTGTGACGATATGATTAAATTTATTTAACCTGTAAGCATCATTATCAAAATATTTGTTGCATAATTTGTTACAATTTGATATAATGATACGGTAAATTACTATATGTGGTAGTGCGCCGTCTGTACGCACCGCAAAATGAGGTATTATGAGAATCAGAAAAAAGAAATGGGCAGAACCGGAGCTTTCCGTTTGCAATTTTTATGTAAAGAATCCTGAGGAAAACGCTGGAAAATGGATGCAGGCTTTCAAAAAGGAACAGCCGTTGTATCTTGAAATCGGCTGCGGCAAGGGCGGTTTTGCGGGACAGCTTGCGCTTAAAAATCCCGACAAAAACATTATCGCACTTGACATCAAGGTCGATATGCTCGGCGTCGGCAGAAGAACAATTGTAAAGCTTTTTGAGGACGCCGGCAAAACGCAGGATGATATTACAAATCTTTTGCTTGTAAAATACAATGTTGAAATGCTTGACAAAATCATTACGGCTGACGATAAGATTGACAGACTTTTCATCAACTTCTGTAATCCGTGGCCGAGAGCAAAGCACAAAAAGCGCAGACTTACATACTACAAAAAGCTTGAAATGTACAAAACATTCTTGAAGCCTGACAGCGAAATCCGTTTCAAAACCGATGATGACGAGCTGTTTGACGAAAGTCTTGAATACTTTGAGCAGAGCGGATATGAAATTTTGTATCTCACCCGTGATTTGCACGCAAGCGATGTTACCGATAATATTGAAACAGAGCATGAAAAAATGTTCTCCGAAGAGGGCATAAAAATCAAGTATCTTATTGCAAGACAAAAGCCTTGACAGCCCCATAAATAAAGACGGGAGGGATTTTTGTGAAGATTAAAAAGCTGATTTCGGCTTTGGTTCTCGGTTCAATGCTTGTCGGTTTGAGCGGTTGCAACATCACGGATTTCAGCGCAGAAAATCTTCTTCGTCCTCCTAAGGCAGTCGGAGATGAGGCTGAAATTGAACAGCTTATTGCCAAAACGGCTGACAGCGGTTATACGCTGAAATATCCTAAAAACGGAAAATTCCGCAGTGCAATCATCATGACCGACCTTGACGGGAACGACAGCAACGAGGCTGTTGCATTTTTTCGCAACAGTGCCGAAACTTCTTCGGTTCATATGCTTGTCATGTACTCAAAAGACAATTCGTGGGAAATTGCGTCCGACAATATCTTTGAAACCACCGATATTGACAGCGTTGACTTTGCGGATTTAACCGGCAACGGAAAGGCTGAAATCATCGTTAATTCAACAACCTACACTCCAAATGTCGGCAAGCTTTCCTGCTACTCCTACTCGGAAGGCAAGACAAACGAAGTGGGTTCGGGACAAAGCTGTTCAAGCTTTGTTACGGGGGATTTTGACAATGACGGAACAAGCGAGATTATGTCGTTTGTTCTCTACACAACCGAAAACGAGGCTCTTGCGTCAATGCTTGATTACAACGAGGACAGCAAAAGCCTGTATGCCAAAGCAATGGCAAACATGGATCCGAATGTTGTAAAGTACAAGAACATTGCCGTTACAAAGCTTGATAACGATATTACGGGAGTTGTCGTTGACGGAACTTCTGCAAATGAGGTTACGAACACACAGGTTATTTTTTACAGCCGTGACCTTGCAATTCTGCGTAATCCTCTTTTTAAAGAAAAAGCAAAAAATATAACCCGGCGTTCATCACAGATCATCTGTTCGGACATTGACAAGGACGGAAAGCTTGAAATTCCCGTTACGCTTGATCTTCCGAAACAGAGCGGTGACAGCAAAAATATTTATGCCGACAAAATCATTTGGAACAGCTTTGACTCACCCAAGGAGGCGCTTGTTGCAAAACAGGCGGTAATCATAAATTACGATTATATGTTTATGATGAACTATGCCGATAAGTGGAGCGAAAACAAGGTTACGGCAATTACCGACCTTGAAAGCGAAACTACCTCATTCTATGCATGGAACGGCACTAAGCTTGACACGGAGCTTTTTGAAATAAAGGTGTTCCCCGTCAGCGAATGGGAATCGGGCAAATCTGATGATTTTACGCTGATTACAAAAGACGATAAATATGCATACACATTTAATAATATAAATCCCGACACACAGATTTCGCTAAGTGATGACGAAATCAAGACAGGTTTTTCCACACTTGATCAGTCGGGAATCTGATCATAGCAACGGAGGTTTTGATATGAAAAAAATTCTTGTTTGTGAGGATGAAGCGGCAATTCGTGACTTTGTCGTTATCAATCTTACAAGGGCAGGCTACGATGTAGTTGAGGCAGACTGCGGCGAGGCGGCTTTGCAGAAATATGAAGAAAACAACGGCGATTTTGATGTTGCGATTCTTGATGTTATGATGCCGGGTATTGACGGTTTTCAGGTTTGTAAGGAGCTGAGAAACCGCAACGGCGGAATCGGAATTATTATGCTTTCGGCAAAAACTCAGGAAATGGACAAGGTAACAGGACTTATGCTCGGTGCAGACGACTATGTTACAAAGCCTTTCTCACCGAGTGAGCTTCTTGCAAGAGTTGATTCACTCTACAGAAGAGTTGCGCTTGCACAGTCACATTCCGAAAACAACTTTAAAGAAGAGCTTAAATCAGGCGAGTTCACACTCAATCTTCGCAACCGTGCGCTTATGAAGAGCGGAAAGATGATTGAACTCACACAGGTTGAATTCCAGATTATGGAGTACTTCTTCTCGAATCCGGGTGTTGCTCTTGACAGAATCGACATTCTCAACCATGTATGGGGAGATGCTTATGTCGGCGAGGATAAAATTGTCGATGTTAATATCCGCAGACTCAGAATGAAGGTTGAGGACGAACCTTCAAATCCTAAACATATCATCACGGTTTGGGGACTCGGCTACAAGTGGGATTCAGGCGAATAACTTTGCAAAACAGCCTGCATAAAATTTATACAATCTAAAGAGGAGGGCGGCAACAATTTTTAAGGGTATTTCAAAAAGATGGATGCTCAACACATTGAGTGTTATACTGACAATCATAATCCTTATTGTTGTCAGCCTTATTTTCATTGTTACATATATTTTTCAAAACAGCGTTGAACAGAACCTGAACACAACAAGCAGCGAACTTTCACTTGTCTTTTCGGGATTTCAGAGCGACAGTTCAACCTCGTTTACGGCGTCTGCCCGTGATTATGTTGAAAACTTTGACAAAAAAGAAGAAATGGAGGTTCTTGTAATCAATTCCTCCGGCAGAGTTGTCATGAATTCAACAGGATTCACCCCCGATGACAACGAGCAGATTCCCGATTTTAATGATGCACTCTCAAACGAAAACGGCTGTGCATATTGGAACGGCAAGCTTTCATCGAACGAAAGTGCAATGAGCCTGACAAGAATCATCACCAACGAAAACGGAACCTGCGTAGGTGCGGTAAGATACATTGTTTCCATGGAACAGGTCAACACGGCAATTGTGCTTGTTTCTGCGGCAGTTATTGCGTGCGGTCTTGTTATCATCGCCCTTGTAATATTGTCGGGACTTATGTTTATCCGTTCAATCGTTACCCCGATAAGAAAACTTTCGGAGATTTCAAGCAAGATTGCCCACGGCGATTTTTCACAGGCAAAGAAGATTGAGTACAAATACGATGATGAAATCGGCGACCTCTGCGATGCAATAAGCGATATGGCTCTTGATTTGCAGACAGCCGATCAGATGAAAAACGATTTTATTTCACGAGTATCGCACGAGTTGCGTACTCCGCTTACAGCGATTAAGGGCTGGGCTGAAACAATGCAGCTTTCCGAAAGAGGAAAGCTTGACCGCAAAACCTTTGACCGTGGTATGGGAGTTATTATCAGCGAAAGCTCACGCCTTACAAGCATTGTAGAAGAGCTTCTTGACTTCAGCCGTATTCAGAGCGGAAGAATGAAGCTCATCAAGGAAAAGCTTGACATTCTTGCCGAATTTGACGATGCGGTTTACTTCTTAAAGGAAAGAGCCGTTACAGAGGGCAAGCATCTTCTTTATGATGAACCCGAGGTTGTTTATCCTGCCGTTTACGGCGATAAAAACAGGCTCAAGCAGGTTTTCCTCAATGTGCTTGACAATGCGTTAAAATACACACCAAAGGGCGGTGTTGTTGCCGCTCAGGTAATCTACAGCAAAGATGAACCCGATATTATCAAGATTGTAATAACCGACACGGGTTGCGGAATTTCTGCCGAGGATCTTCCAAAGGTTAAGGAAAAATTCTACAAAGCAAACCAAACTGTCGGCGGTTCGGGAATCGGACTTGCGGTTGCCGATGAGATTATGAACCTCCACAACGGTTCACTTGATATCGAAAGCGGAGAGGGTGTCGGCACAACCGTAACGCTCACCTTCCCTGTGTATAAAGAGGGCAGTGAAAACTCACTTCCCGAAAACATTAAGCTTTAATCTTATTTCTCTGTGCAGCCTAATACAGAAAGGAACAGCTAATGGCTAAAAATACTACTAAAAAAATCACCTCAATCGGCGGCAGCGCCCTGATTGAAGGCATTATGATGAGAGGTCCGAAACGCACAACCGTGTGTGTTCGTACCGCACCCGACAAGATTTACAGCGAGGATATAAGCATAAACACAATTCCCTCAAAATGTAAGCTTTTTAAGCTTCCGTTTTTAAGAGGAATCGCAGGTCTTATTGACTCAATGCGACTTTCCTACAAAGCGCTTATGCTCTCTGCTGATAAGGCAATTGAATCAACCGAAATTGAAGAAGAACCGTCAAAGTTTGAAAAATGGCTTGACGATAAATTCGGTGACAAGCTTGTTAAGGTTATGATGGTAATTGCGTCAATCCTCGGTGTTGCGCTTGCCGTGGGACTTTTCTTCTTTGTCCCCTCTTTCCTGTTTGACCTCAGTGCAAATGTTGTGCCGGCTTTCAAGGGTGACGGCGGAAACGCTGTTTTCTGGAAGTCTGTTTTTGAGGGTGTTCTCAAGATTATTCTTTTCTTACTTTATATTATAGTATGTTCACAAATGACAGAAATGAAAAGGGTGTTTATGTACCACGGTGCCGAGCACAAGACAATTTTCTGTTACGAAAACGAAGAAGAACTCACAGTTGAAAATGTTAAAAAGCAGAGCCGTTTTCACCCGAGATGCGGAACAAGCTTTATGGTTCTTATGCTGATTGTCGGCATTCTTGTCGGTCTTTTCGTCCCTGTTGCACCTTTCGGCATCGGATTTTTAAGACCTGTATTCAAGATTCTTCTTCTCCCCGTTTCATGCGGAATCGGTTACGAGCTTATCAAAATCTGCGGTAAGCACGACAATGCCGCAACAAGAATCATTGCCGCTCCCGGACTTTGGGCACAGAGAATCACAACAAAAGAGCCTGATGACACTATGATTGAAGTTGCAATTGAGGCTATCAAGGCTGTTATCCCCGAGGACGGCTCGGACATTGTAAGCAAGTAATGACTGTAAACGAAATTTATCAAAGCGGACTTAAACTGCTTGAAAATAATAATATTGAAAATTCAAAATTTGAGGCGCAAAGTCTTTTACAAAAGGCTTTTTCGCTTGACAGAATCGGCTTTATCATACACAAAACTGATAAAGCCGATGAAAACTGTTCACATAACTTTTTAAAATTTATAGAAAAACGAATTTCAGGCGAGCCGTTGCAGTATATTCTCGGCGAATGGAGCTTTATGGGATTCGATTTTAAGGTGGGCAGAGGCGTGCTCATTCCCCGTGATGACACGGAAGTGGTTGTCAATCTCTGCATTGATTTTCTCAAAAACAGAACCGACAAAAAGACGGTTGACCTCTGTTCGGGCAGCGGTGCAATTGCCGTTGCACTTGATAAAATTTCGGGTGCAAAAGTTATGGCAGTTGAAATTGACGAAACCGCTTTTTCATATCTTGAAACAAATGTAAAAGAAAACAATTCATCAGTAAAGCCTGTTATGGCTGACGCTCTCGAAATCTGCGAAACATTTGCAGACGGTGAGCTTGACCTCATTGTTTCAAATCCGCCTTATATAAAATCAGCCGACATAGAAACACTTCAAAAAGAAGTTCGGCTTGAACCAAGACTTGCACTTGACGGCGGCGAGGACGGTTACGATTTTTACCGTGAAATAGTGAGCCGTTGGAGCAGAAAACTCAAAAAAGGCGGTGCGCTTGCATTTGAACTCGGAGAAAATCAGGCTGACGCAGTAAAGGCACTTATGACTGACAAAGGCTTTTCGGATTTTAAAATTTCGCTCGACTTTGGCGGTGTGCAGAGGGCGATTATTGGGACTTTGCTCTGATTTTAGAAATTTTGTTCGATAAAATTACCGCCAAATTATTGCATTTTCCCCTCACATATTTTATAATCTTAGTGCGGACATAACCGCCGTTGAAGTGACGGTTATGTTACAGACCGAAAAACATCAGCTCCCTTTGCGGAGTACGGAGGTATATAAAATGGCAGTAGATAAAAACAAAGCGCTTGAAACTGCGCTCACACAAATCGAAAAACAGTTCGGCAAGGGTGCTGTAATGCGTCTTGGCGAAAATAAACATATGAACATTGAACACATCTCAACAGGTTCGCTTTCGCTTGATATTGCACTCGGAATCGGCGGACTTCCCCGCGGAAGAATTGTTGAAATTTACGGACCTGAATCTTCGGGTAAAACAACACTTTCTCTCCACTGCATTGCAGAGGGACAGAAAAACGGCGGCAATGTTGCATTTATTGATGTTGAGCATGCACTTGATCCGACATATGCGGCGGCTCTCGGTGTTGATGTTGACTCACTTCTCGTTTCACAGCCGGACACAGGTGAAGACGCACTTGAAATTGCAGAGGCGCTTATCCGAAGCGGTGCGATTGATGTTATCGTAATCGACTCTGTTGCGGCTCTTGTTCCAAAGGCTGAAATTGAGGGCGAAATGGGTGACAGCCATGTAGGTCTGCACGCAAGACTTATGTCACAGGCACTGCGTAAACTCGCAGGCGCAATTTCAAAATCGAACTGCGTTGCAATCTTCATTAACCAGTTGCGTGAAAAAGTCGGTGTTGTTTACGGCAACCCCGAAGTAACAACCGGCGGTCGTGCGCTCAAGTTCTACAGCTCCGTTCGTATTGATATAAGAAGAGTTGAAACCCTTAAATCAGGCGGTGAAATGGTCGGTTCACACACAAGAGCAAAGGTTGTAAAAAACAAAATTGCTCCTCCGTTCCGTGAAGCTGAATTTGATATTATGTACGGTGAAGGCATTTCCCGTGAGGGCGAGCTTCTTGACCTTGCCGTAAAGGCTGAGATTGTTCAAAAAGCAGGAGCATGGTTCAGCTATGACGGCAGACGACTCGGACAGGGACGCGACAAGGTCAAGGAACTTCTCAAAACCGACAAGGAGCTTGCTGCTGAAATTGAGAAGAAACTCTGGGAAAATATTGACAAGCTTTATGAACGCAAAAAACCTGCTCCAAAGGTAAAAATTACCGAAGTTCCATCTGCAAACCAAGAAATCAAGCCTGATTCTGCGGATAAGGCAGAGAAAAAGAGCGGTGCAAAAATTGATGTTCTGGTTGACGACTGATGCTTATAACCGCAGTTGAACCACGAAGAAAGGCGATGTGTGCGCTCTACATTGACGGCGAATATGTTATGAATCTTGACGCACGCACAGTTATTGAAAACCGATTTGATGTCGGCAGAGAGATTGATGACGAGGAGCTGCACGAGATTATCAGGCTAAGCAATGAGCGCCGTGCAAAGGAAAAGGCTTTGTGGCTTATTTCCTATCGTGACCACTCAAAAAAAGAACTCACCGACAAAATCAAACGCACCTGTGACGAGGAATCGGCAGAAAAGGCTGTTGAGCGAATGGAAGAACTCGGTCTTGTAAATGACGAAAACTTTGCAAGACGATATGCCGAACAGCTTTTGTTTTCAAAACATAATGCTCCGAGAGGTGCGGTAAGACAGCTTGTTCAAAAGGGAATTGACCGTGAACTTGCAGAAGAGATTATCGAAGAAATCGACTTTGATCCGTGTGACGGAATAAGGGCGGTTATCGACAGAAAATATAAAAATATAAATGATGAAAAAATAAGGCGAAGAGCCGTTGCCGCTCTGCAAAGGCTCGGATACGGATGGGATGACATTAAGACCGTCCTCAGAGAATACACAGAGGAAGACTGATTATGAATTATAAAGTAGGCATTGTATCACTCGGTTGTGCAAAAAATCAGGTTGACGCCGAGATGCTTTTGTACACACTCAAGAACAGAGGATTTATTATTGTAAACGATCCGGCAGATGCGGACGCAGTAATTGTAAACACCTGCGGATTTATCGAAAGTGCAAAGCAGGAAAGCATTAACGAAATTATTGAACTCGGCAAGCTCAAGGACGAGGGCAAAATCAAGGCAATCATCGTAACAGGCTGTCTTGCTCAAAGATATAAGTCGGAAATTTCCGAACAGCTTTACGAGGTTGACTCGGTTATCGGAATCGGTGCTAACGAAACTATCGCAGACATCGTTTTGGAAACACTTGACGGACAGAAGTGTGAAAGCTTCCCCGACAAGGTTTGTCTGCCGCTTGAGGGCGGAAGAATCCTTTCAACTCCCCCCTACACTGCTTATCTCAAAATTGCCGAGGGTTGCGACAACCGTTGTTCCTACTGTGCAATCCCGATGATTCGAGGAAGATTCCGCAGCAGAGATATTGAAGATGTTGTAAAAGAGGCGGAAGGTCTTGCTGAGCGTGGAGTCAAGGAACTCAATGTCATTGCTCAGGACACAACCCGTTTCGGTGAAGATAAATACGGCAAACCGATGCTTGCAGAGCTTCTCAGAAGACTTTGTAGGATTGACGGCTTTAAATGGATAAGGGTTCTCTACTGCTATCCCGACCGAATTACAGACGAGCTTATTGACACAATTGCAAGTGAAGATAAGATTGTAAAATATATGGATATTCCACTCCAGCATTGTAACAAGGATATTCTCCGCAGAATGAATCGTCACGGCGACAGAGAAAGCCTCACTGCACTCATGAACAAGATTAAGGATAAAATTCCGAATGTAATCTTCCGCTCAACCTTTATTACAGGTTTCCCGGGTGAAACCGAGGAGCAGTTCAATGAGCTTGCAGGGTTTGCCGCCGATATGAAGTTTCAGCGACTCGGCTGTTTTGCCTACTCTCCCGAGGAGGATACAAAGGCAGCTGAAATGCCCGACCAAATTGACGATGAAATCAAGCAAAAGCGTGCCGATATTATTATGGAGCATCAACAGCTGGTTATGGCTGAATACTGCGAAAGCCTTGTTGGCAAAGAGATTGAAGTTCTTGTTGAAGGCTTTGACAAGCTTGCCGAATGTTTCTTCGGCAGAAGCTATGCCGACGCCCCCGAGGTTGACGGCTGTGTATTCTTCACCTGTGACGGTGAAAAGCCAAAGGCAGGAGATTTTGTCAAGGTGCGTGTAACCGATTACACAGGCTGCGATCCTGTCGGTGAATTTGTCGGCAAAATCGACTAAGTGGCTAAAAGACTCAGCAATTTCATAATATTTAACTTTGAAAGGCACATAAAATGAACTTACCAAATAAACTGACAGTAGGACGAATAATTCTTGTTCCGTTCTTTGTGGTGGCATTGCTTGCAAACTTTCCGCTCAACAATGCCGTTGCCCTGATTATTTTTATTGCGGCGTCACTCACAGATATGTTTGACGGAAAAATTGCAAGAAAAAACGGTCTTGTTACAGACTTCGGAAAATTTGCAGATCCGCTTGCAGACAAAATTCTTGTGCTTGCCGCATTGCTGTGCTTTGTACAGCTTGGAATATGTGACTGCGTTGCGGTCATAATCGTGCTTTTCCGTGAATTTTCCGTCACCTCAATACGGTTGATTGCCGCCTCAAAAGGCAAGGTTGTCGCCGCTAATATGTGGGGCAAAGCAAAGACGGTTTCACAGATGATTGCTATAATTGCAGTAATTGCAATGCAAATCGTGCTTGAACTGCCCGAAGTCGGACTTAATTTTATAAACACGGCAACATTTGAACCGATTTTCTTTGTGGTGGGAGAAATTCTCATCTGGATTTCGGTTGTATTCACAATCATTTCGGGCGTTGTATATATAATTCAAAACAGACAGTTTATTTCTCAGACCTGAGAACATACTCTCACGGTCTTGACAGGAGGGTGATTGCGTGTTTAAAACCCTGAAAGCGGATATTGATGCGGTTATGGAGCGTGATCCTGCCGCAAGGAGCAGAGCAGAGGTGTTTTTTCTCTACTCGGGTTTCAAGGCGGTGCGTTCTCACCGAAAAGCCAACTGGTGTTTGCGACACAACCTCAAGTTTCTTGCAAGGTGGATTTCTCAACGCAGTCGTCACAAGACGGGAATTGAGATTCACCCGGGTGCAACAATCGGTAAGGGACTTTTTATAGATCACGGAATGGGCGTTGTCATAGGCGAAACTACAATAATAGGAGACAACTGCACCATTTATCAGAATGTTACTCTCGGAGGAACAGGCAAAGAAACGGGAAAAAGACACCCCACACTCGGCAACAATGTGCTTGTCGGCTCGGGTGCAAAGGTTCTCGGTCCGTTCAAGGTTGGTGACAACGCAAGAATTGCCGCAGGTGCGGTTGTTTTAAGCGAAGTCCCGCCGAATGCAACGGCTGTCGGCGTTCCGGCAAGAGTAGTAAAAGTCAACGGTGTTCGCAGTGAAACCCTTGACCAGATTCATGTATCGGATCCGGTTGCACTTGCATTGTGCAATCTTGAGCATAAAATTTTTGAACTTCAAAAACAGCTTGATGAGCTGAAAAAGGAAAATGTAAAAAGTGAGGAATAGCAAATGATTTTATATAATTCTCTCGGACAGACAAAGCAGGAATTTGTACCGCACACACCCGGCAAGGTTAATATGTACACCTGCGGTCCTACTGTTTATCACTATGCCCACATCGGCAATCTTCGCACCTATATTATGGAAGATGTTCTTGAAAAGTATCTTCGTTTTTCGGGTTATGATGTAAACCGTGTAATGAACATCACAGATGTAGGTCATCTTTCAAGCGATGCCGACACAGGCGAGGATAAGATGCTTTCAGGCGCAAAGCGTGAGCATAAGACTGTTATGGAGATTGCAAAGTTCTACACAGACGCATTTTTTGCCGACTGCGAAAAGCTCAACATCAAGCGTCCCGATGTTGTAGAGCCTGCAACAAACTGCATTGACGATTTTATCAATATGATTTCCGTTCTGCTTGAAAAGGGTTATGCCTACATTGCAGGCGGCAATGTTTACTTTGACACTTCAAAGCTCGACAACTACTATGTGTTCGGCAATATGAATGAGGATGACCTTGCTGTCGGTGTTCGTGACAGCGTTGAAGAGGACGAAAACAAGCGTAACAAGGCTGACTTTGTTCTCTGGTTCACAAAGTCAAAGTTTGATTCACAGGAACTCAAGTGGGAGAGTCCGTGGGGTGTCGGTTATCCGGGCTGGCACATTGAATGTTCTTGCATCAGCTACAAGCACTGCGGTGAATATCTTGACATTCACTGCGGCGGCATTGACAACGCTTTCCCCCACCACACAAACGAAATTGCACAGAGCGAGGCTTTTCTCGGTCACAAGTGGTGTCCGTACTGGTTCCATGTACTTCACCTCAACGATGCAAGGGGTAAAATGAGCAAGTCAAAGGGCGGTTTCCTTACAGTTTCACTTCTTGAAGAAAAGGGGTACAATCCGCTTGTTTACAGAATGTTCTGCTTGCAGAGCCACTACCGCAAGCCGCTCACATTCTCATATGACAACCTCGACAACACAGCTACAGCTTACAACAAACTTGTAAAGAGAATTTCCGCTCTTTCAAGAGACGGTGAGCCTGATATGGCAAAGGCTGAGGAGCTTACAAAGGGATTTAGCGAGGCACTTGACAATGACCTCAACACTTCTCTTGCACTCACCTGCGTTTATGATGTTCTCAAGGCTGACGCAGACGATGCAACAAAACTTTATGTAATCGGCAAATTTGACAAGGTGCTTTCACTCGACCTTACAAAAGTTCCCGAAAGCAACAAAGCGGACGCTGACGATGACTTTGCCAAGGAAGTTGAGGAGCTTATTGCACAGCGTACAAAAGCCCGTGCCGAAAAGGATTGGGCGACAGCCGACGCTATCCGTGACAAACTTAAAGAGATGAAAGTTGTTGTCAAGGACACAAAAGACGGCATTGAATGGCATGTTGAGGGTTAACTTGACCTCTATCGCCCAATGAACGCACCTAATTAAAACAAAATATGAATAAATAAAAATCCCCTTCATATAAATTTGGTATGGAGGGGATTTTATGCGTTTGTATATCATAACAAAACGAAATCTAATATCAATCGGATTCTGTCTTTTAATCGGAGTGCTTGCAGGAGCAATTGCAGTCACATCAACCGTTCGAGCCGTTCAGAGTGCGGCTGCTCAGCGTGAAATTCCCATTTACTATGTTGACACGGACAAAAAGCAGGTTGCCCTGTCGTTTGATGCGGCATGGGGCAATGAACAGACCGAGCATCTGCTTGAAATTCTCGACAAATACAAGGTGAAATCAACATTTTTCCTTGTGGGCGACTGGGTTAAGAATTATCCCGACAGCGTAAAAGATATTGCAAAGCACGGTCACGATGTGGGCAATCACAGCAACACACATCCGCATATGACGCAGATGTCATCGTCCGATATGGTCGGTCAGATTCAGTCCTGCAACGAAAAAATCAAGGAGCTTACGGGCAAAACTCCCACCCTGTTCCGTGCCCCCTACGGCGATTACAACAATGATGTTGTAAAGTCGGTCAACGGCTGTAATATGTATTGCGTGCAATGGGATGTCGATTCGCTCGACTGGAAAGATCCTACTCCCGAGCAGATAAAGCAGAATATTATGAAAAAAATCAAGAACGGCAGTATTATATTGATGCATAACGGTGCAAAAAATACCCCCGAAGCATTGCCGACGGTAATCGAGGCAATCAAGTCCGAAGGCTACGAAATTGTCCCGATTTCGCAAATTCTGCTCAAAGGCGAATACTACACAGATGTTGACGGCAAAATGTGCAGTAAAACCGCCACACAACCGAGTTCGTAAGTAAAGAATATTTATAAATACCGCTACGGATAATACACAACTTTCATTACATCAAAACATTTTAGTAAAACAAATCATTTCATCAAAGCGGGCGAACGAGGTTCTCCGCTACAAAATAGCAATAACATTCATACAAAAACAGACTGACAGATTATCAGTCTGTTTTTTAATGCAATCATCATTTTCATGCAATATTAAGAATATTTTCCCACCAACCATTAGATGATATTATTGAATAGGTTGTGAGAAAACTTTCCGCTATTAGCAAACGAATGAGTATGACAAATAGTATTGTTAAAAATAAATCCAATGCCATTACTAAACATATATTTAAAATATTACCGTATTCTGCATATTTTAACCTTAAAATAAATGTCGGTACTACACATATACAACTAATGAACATTAAGTCAAGAGGTATCACAAGCAACGATATAATTGAATTCAGCACATCATTATGACAAACAAAATCTATTGACCAAGTAACAAGTAACAAATAAAAAATTAACACCTTTGCAAAATCAAGTATTGTAAAACCTATTGTAGCTGTAACTTTTACTGATTTGAATGAATTTTTCCGAACTAAATAGAATGATATAAGAAAAGTAATAATTAATAAAACCGCAAATATTAAATAGCAATTGTTAACAATGAAATCAGCAAATACTTCGGCTACTCTATTACTTCCACACAGATAAAATAAAAATGCAATAATTGCAAAACCACAATTACTAAATAAAATAATCATTGCGTACTCCTTAAATTATTTCTAATTAAAAAATCACTTAATGCAAAAGCAAGTTCTATAATTTTATATACTTTATTCACTTGAATTATACCTATATTGTATAAAATTGTCAACAAAAAGTTATAATATTATACTCACAAGGTATAATTTATGGAGCGGGTACGGCAAATGCAAAGAATTAAGGAACTACGAAAAGAAAAATCTATGAACCAAATTGCATTGGGAATGGAGCTGAACTTTTCGCAAAAGATAATCAGCGAATATGAAAACGGAAAGGTTGAACCGAGCATTACAACGCTCAAAAAGCTTGCGTCAATCTTTAATACATCTGTTGATTATATAATTGAATATACGGACATCAGACAGCCGATTGACAAAATTGCACAGTCTAAACTTTCGGAAACGGAATGCGAACTTCTCAATGAATTTCGTTGTCTGCCAAAAGAAAAACAAAACATTGCCCTTGGTATCATTATGGGATTAAAGCACAGTTAATTGTAGCCAATATAATTTTATTTGTACCGTGTTTGCACACGAAATGATTGGTAGCCTTGCGACCGCCGCCGGTGGCGGAAAAAGGGAGCAATGCGCTGTCTGAAATAACGAGTAATAGGAAGCACATTTATGTGCAACGCATTGCGACTATATTTCAGACGGGAGAACGAGGTTCGCCGCTACAGTATGACGGTTGTTTTGCGGTCTTTATAAAATTTGTTTTAACATATAGTTTACACCATTACTTGCGGGCGTCCGATGAACGCCCCTACTGATTAACAATAACTTTCATATAAAAAACAGGCTGACAGGTTATAAAAAATCTGTCAGCCTGTTTTTTTAATTATAACTTAGATTAAATCAATAATATGCCTTTTCAGCATTTGTTTTGTCAGCAAAATCAGCAAAATGCTCATCTGCGTATGAGCCCTTTTTAACATAAATTGTAAGTTTATCAGAATCGACACAAGTCAAGAAACTACTTTCTATTGAGGTAAGTGATTCCGGAAGATAGAGTGTTTCAAGTTTTGTCCATGCAAAAACAGAATCACCGACAGTTGTTACTGATTCGGGAAGTTTAATCTCCTTGATTCCTGAATACTGGAACGCAGATTCCTTGATTTCGGTTACCTTATCAGGAATTTCAATAGTTTCAAGCGACTCGCAATTGCTAAAACAGAATTCTGAAATTCTCTTTAGGTTTTTCGGAAGCTGAACCGTTTTCAGGTTATTATCATATACAAACAAACCGTCAGGAAGATTTTTGATGTTTTCAGACTCAAACACAACACTTTCAAGGTTATCGTTTTCTGAAAAATAGTTATCCTCGCCGCTTGCCCAATCATCAATTCTTAAATCAATACAATTTTTTGGAATTACGATTTCGCTCTTCTTTGCTGCTTCTTTTGAAAGATTGACAATGCAACTGTTTTCATCCCACACGAAGTCACCGTCAACTGCATCTCCGACTTCAGCAGCACTTGAATCATCAGCCGATGAATCATTCACGGACTCAACCTTGCTTGAAGATTTGTCGGTTGAAGATGAATTGTTACCGCCCGAACAACCCGTTGCAACCGCACCAAGCGCAACCGTCAAAGCCAAAAGTGAAACTATAAATATTCTTTTCATTTTTTACTCTCCTCATGTTTGCTTTATATCATTGCTTAATACAGCAAAGTTATTATATTATTAAAACAAGATTTTGTCAACAAGTCAAAATCTTATTCTCTAATATCAACAAAGAATAACTTTTTCGGTACAAAAATTATATTAATTTATATCAAAATCAAAATTTATTATTAAACCGCTACAGCATAAAATCAGGCTGACAGGTTATTAAAAATCTGTCAGCCTTAAATTATTTTATCAAGTTTTCGCTACGGATAAAAATCAATAAACAACAACACGGGTTCCTGAGGAAATGTTGTTATAGATTTTCTTAGCTGCGTTGTACGGTGTGTTTACACAGCCGTGTGAGCCGTGACCCTTGTACCTTGTTCCGCCGTATTCCCAGCTTGAACGCCATGATGCGTCATGGATTCCGCAACCGTCAGATGTGAACGGTAGCCAGAATGTTACATGAGAGTTATTCATCAAAGTTGCAGGCGATGCCTTGTAGATGATTGAATATGCACCCTTTGGCGTATCGTTTGTACCGTAGTTGCCGGTTACAACATCTGTTTCAACAACGAGCTTACCGTTCTTGTAGTACCACATATGCTGCTGATTGATGCTAATTTCAACATATGTGCCGCCGACTGAAACACCGTAGGCATTCTTGCTGATCTTTACACTCTTTGTCTGGAATGTGCCGAGACACTTGTACTTTTTCGGGTTACTGCTCGGTCCCGAATACTTGTAAGCACGAATACGGAAGTAATAGGTCTTGCCGACTGTAAGCTTTTTGGTGTTGTAGAAAGTATTCTTTGTTTCACCAAGCTTTGTATATTTTCCGTTCTTTGAGGTTGAATAGAAAATCTCATATGCTGTCGGAGTGGTCATTGCCTTGCCCCATGTGAGATTTACTCTTGAAAGTCTTGTATCTGTCTTGAAATTAACGGCATTAAGACCTGCCACACATCTTATTGTTGACGGTGACGAATAGTAAGTGTTCTTTTTGATTGCACGGTAAGCCCTAATCTGATAGTAATACGCTCTGCCGTTCTTAACTCCCTTATCTCTGAAAGAAGTTGTGGAATTTGAAGTGATTGTCTTGTAAAGAACATACCTGCCCTTTGTGTCACCGCTCATACGGTAGATTTTGTAGCCTGTTGCCTGTGAGTTCTTTGACCACGAAAGTGTAATTGCAGAACCCGACTCCTTGAGTGAAACGCTTACGGCATTCGGGAGAGTAGCTGTTCTGTAGGTCTGACTCTTACCCTCATACTTTACACCGTCATGCTCAACATAGGCGGCAACCTTTACATCATACCAGGTTGCTGTTCTAATCTTTTTGAGTGTACAGGCATTTGACTTTACATATGTAAATCTTGAAAAATTCTTGTGTGCGTCATTGTTGCGGTAGTAGATTACATAACCTGTTGCACCGCTTACTTTATCCCACTTGAACGAAAGCGAATTTGTTGTATATTGCGTTCTTGTGAGATTCTTGATTGCGCCCACATTCGGCTTAACCGGCTGAGTCGGAGAAACCGTAGGAGTTACGGGCGGCTCCGTTACCGGCTGTGAAGGCTCGGTTGCCTGAGTTGGTTCAACGCTCGTATCTGTTACATCAGATGCAACAGTTGCCTCTGTTGCAGGCTGAGGGTCTGTTTCTGCGGCAGAAACAGCTAATGTTCCGACAACAGAACAAGCTACGGTAACTACTGCGAGAATTACAGCCAAGGTGTGTTTGAATTTGAATGTCATATATTCCATCCCCAATCGTATTTGATAATTAGATTATATATGTTTTTTCCAAAAAAATAAAGAGTATTTAGTAAAAAATTTCAAAAATCTTCCACTAATTACTCTTACTTTATCTTGTCATTTTTATTAAGTCTTGAAAGGCGTTCGCATTCGGCAATCAGCTTGCTCTGTTTAAGCCTTCTTTCGTCCTCAAGCACAGATTCACGAACCTGTTTTCGCAGTCTTTCAAATGGTGTGTCACGGTTGCCTGTTATCTCTTTCGGGCTTAAAATTTTTGGTGCAAGATTTGATGCACCCGGTCTTGTGAGCATCTGAATGGTGATATGCTCATGCTGAATGAGAGCGAAAAGCTGACTGAGAGAGGTACATTCGTCAATTGCCTTGACGAGTTCTTCCGTTGTTTTGTGACGGTATCCGTGCACCTTTGTTTCATTCAATTTCACTCACCGCCCTTTATTGCCTTTTGCGGAACATTGTTATCATTATATTTCCGAATAAATGCCTCCGCTGTTCGATGAAGGACACTTGTACCTTAGATTATACTTAATTTTCACAAGATTTTCAATATTTATTTTCGGTTTCTTTGTTTACATCAACACTTTTTTATGATATGCTGACTAACAGATACGCAAAATGTCCGTATAATCGACATTTTTCAGCGTTAAAAAATTTTTGTCAGGAGTAGAATAATGAAAAAAACTATTTGTGCCGTAACGGCTGCCATGCTTGCACTCACCTCGGTTTTGTGCGGTTGCTCAAGCAACGGTGAAAGCAGTTCGCAGTCGGGCAGTACAACCCCGGCAACTGTTGCCACAGACACAACCGTCAAGACAACAGGCGAAAAAATACATATAAACGACAGCACTCTCGGTGAAATCTGGATTACCGAGCTTGACGGTGTACCGAAAAACACACTCAACAATGATAACTTCACCTCTGACGACACTTTCAAATACTACAGTGAAAACGGCAAGGCCGCTTCAATGGAGGGAATCGACATTTCCTCCTACAGCGGAACGATTGACTGGGACAAGGTTAAAAAATCGGGTGTTGATTTTGTTATGGTTCGCATCGGCGGCAGAGGCTACGGTTCTGACGGAAAAATGTACTCGGACGATTCCGCCCTTTCATATATAAAGGGTGCTAAGGCGGCAGGACTTAAAGTCGGCGTGTATTTCTTCTCTCAGGCTGTCAATAACGATGAGGCAATTGAAGAGGCTGACTATATAAAGACACTTCTCGGTGATGAAACAATCGATTTTCCCGTTGCATATGACTGGGAAATCATAAAAGATGATGACGCAAGAACCGACAGCGTTTCCGCCGCTCAGGCAACAGCCTGTGCAAAGGCATTCTGCAACCGTGTAAAGGAGCTTGGCTACACACCGATTATCTATTCTCCGAGCAAGGAGCTTTACTTCAAATATGACCTCACACAGCTTGCAGATTTTGACATCTGGTACTGCGAATACGCAAATGTTCCGACATTCTATTATCAGTTTTCTATGTGGCAATATTCCTCATCGGGCAAGGTTGACGGAATTGAGGGCGATGTTGATATGAACATCTGCTTTACAAACATAGCCGATTACGATTAAGAAAGGATAATATATATGAAAAAGATAGCAAGCTTTACAATCAACCACAACACACTTATGCCGGGTGTTTACATCTCAAGAATTGACGGAGATATTACAACATACGATATGCGTTTTGTAAAGCCAAACACACCGCCGTATCTTCCAAATCCCGTTATGCACACAATTGAACACCTTTTTGCAACATATGCCCGCAACAGCAAATTTGCCGACAATGTAATCTACTTTGGACCTATGGGATGCAGAACGGGTTTTTATTTTCTCGTTCGTGATATGTCAAATGAGGACGCATTACAGCTTATAAAAGACACAATAAAGCAGTGTGCGGAGCACAAGGGAGAAATCCCCGGAACAACTGCAATTGAGTGCGGAAACTACCTTGAACACGACCTTGACGGTGCTTTAAAAGAGTTAAATAAATATTACTCTTTGTTAAAAGATTACACTGTTGATAACTTACAGTATAATTAATATAGGGAATTATTGTTTAATTCACCCTGTTTTTGTAACCTTATCCCCTGTCTTATTATTAGTTATGACATTTTTTAATTCTCATATTGCAATTTCGTAACTATTTGGTATAATAAAGGTATCGTGTTTGTTACAAAAATGTAACGGTTAATGAGATAGGAGAAATTATTTTGGAGACAAAGTTCATTGGTTTGGAAGGTTTCAATGAAATCGAGAGTCTTCCGACAAAGAAACGCAAAGTTTGCAGGCGTGAGCTTACAACAGCACAGAAAACTGTTCGCTTTGTAAAGAGAGCAACAACATTTTGTGCAAAATCAGTTGTAAGAATGTCAAAAAACACAGCCGCAAAACTCGCACAGGCAATTGAGAACAGGAAGGGTTCTTTAAAGTCTGTTACAATCAAGGCTGTTAATTCGTCAAAGAAAGCAAAAACACAGATATCAGCTATTGACAAAGCATTCAACGAATCAAGAAACGGCACAACAAAGAGTGCCGGAGAGATTGTATCGGAACTTTCGTTCAAAAGCGGAAAGCAGTATGCTCACCTTGCACCCTCGACAATCCGTTCGCAGAAGTTGCTCAGAAAAAAGGCTGTGCTTGCAGTAGTAGCCTGTTTCAGTGCAATCACACTTTCATGTGTAACGGTTGCAAGCGCACTTGATATGAAAGATAACAACAGCGTACAGACACCTGCACTTGTTGCAACAAGTGACGAGGCTGTTCCTCATACTGAAATTGACGGCGAATCGGCATCGGCAAACCTCAAGGCAATTTCACCGTCATGCGCAAGTCTTTATATTGACGGCAAGTTCATCGGTGCGACAGAAGAAATTGATCAGCTCAATGCAGACCTCGATCAGGTTCTTGTTGATTACCGCAGAGATTACGATGACGAAACAACAACCGAGTTTGCAAATTCGGTGGAGGTTGTAACAGGTAACGCAAGCGGTACAGACCTTATTACCGCAGACGAGGTTATGGCACTTGCAGACGGCAAGTTTTCAATCTCACTTTCAACAGACATTGTTTACACAAGAGATGTGGCTTATGACACAAAGGTAAAGTATGACGAGGACAAGTCTTCTTCATACAAAAAAGTTACCACAAAGGGCGTTAAGGGTGAAGAAGAAGTAACGGTAAGAACTACATTTGTTGACGGTGTTCAGACCGATGCAGTTCAGACTGACGCAAAAACTCTTAAAGAGGCAGTTGACGAAGTTGTTGTAAAAGGCAAGGCTGAGGATACTTCATCAAGCACAGGTTCATCATCAACCTCATCAAACAGCAGTTCTTCATCAAGTTCAAATTCATCTTCAAGCTACACAACAGGTTCATCGGGTATGTTTGCATGGCCACTCCCCTACACACATACATTGACAAGTACCTTCGGCACACGCTGGGGCAGACTTCACGGCGGACTTGACATTTCAGACGGCGGTGTTTACGGACAGCCTATTTATGCATCCGCAAGCGGTACCGTAACATTCTCGGGCGGTGACAACAGTGGCTACGGCAACTATGTTATCATTGACCACGGCAGTGGTTACACAACACTTTACGGTCATTGCAGTTCACTTGTTGCAGTAACAGGTCAGCATGTAAATCAGGGCGACCTCATCGGTTATGTCGGTTCAACAGGCAACTCAACAGGTCCTCACCTCCATTTTGAAATCCGCCTCAACGGTGAAAAAATGGACCCCCTCGGCTACACGAGCTGATTTAATTAAATATAAAATGCAAAATTATAACCCCCTATTCACTTGAATAGGGGGTTTTGTTTACTCATCTTCGGCTGATTCTTCTTTTAAATTTTCAAGAGCTACTCTTACCGCTTCCACAACAAAGGCAGAAAATGTGCAATCCGTACCGACAAGGACAGATTCCACTTCATCAATCACATCGTTTGGAAATCGTATACTTTTGCTTGTTGTTTGGGGAATTTGCGGAATTTTAAACTTTTTCATTGCGTGAACTGCTCCTGTATTACATTATATATTACTATTGTATGCAATTTACACAAAAATTGCGTATTACTTTTGTCTTGCATTTTGTATTACGCAATGTTATAATTGAATCAATGAAGCTTCATATCTAAAAAATTTAATAAGGAGGCAATAAGTGATTACTGTTATTGGGTATATTCTGACAACTCTCGGCTTTAGCGGACTTGCATATTCGTTATTTACTGTGAATACAAACAAAAGATATTCGTGGACATCTCCATTTTCTTCATTTGAAAAAACAATTATTGCAGTTGCTATAATTTCATTTATTATTCTGCTTGTAGGAATTATTATGGTTATATTTTCTTTTGTTAAAAAGAAAAATGAGGATAAGCTTAATTCACTTAAAAATTTAGGGAATAACAATAAATGTCCAAATTGCGGTCTTAATGTTACCGCAGGTATTAACGAATGTCCACGATGCCACCAAAAACTTAATAATATTGACGGAGGTTTTTATAATGGCAAGAACAATTATTAACCTGCCACTGCGAAACAGTGTTGATGAATCATACAACACTGCTGTAAACATTTTGCAGGCAAACGGTTTTAAAGAAGTTTCCTACAACGGCGAAACTGTATGGAAAAAAGGTACAGGACTTTTGACTGCTATGCAATACATAAAAATTGAATTTACAGATACAACGCTCATTGTATCTGGTTGGGTACAAGCAGGTGTCGGTAGTGTTGGCGGAAACGAAATGGCACTTAACGGTATTGTTGCCGCTGTACCAAAAAAATCTGTTATGAAGGTCATTGAACAGATTAAGGCAAGTCTGTAAACAGAGGTAACAATATGATAAAATTAAGAAAAATATCAATGGTGTTATGTATAATTACGATGTTGTTTGCGGTTATGTCATTAAGCGGTTGCAGTAACAACAGCATAACCGGAATATGGGCATTTGTTGACGACGATGGGCAAGTTAGCGAAAATTCAAAAATGTATTTTAATGATGACGGTTCTTGCAATGATATTGATTATCATGGTCCGACAAGTGCTGACCCTGTGTCATACAAGGTCATGAGTGATGGAAAACTTGTATTCACAATGGAATGGGACGGCACATCATCATTTGACCTTGCTCAAAGCGAAGAGGAAGCCATGAATGATTATCACAAATATTATATTTCAGGCGACACATTGATTTTCAGGAAAAGCACATACAAGAGAGTATAAAATTACACCCCGATTCGTTTGAATCGGGGTTTTGTTTATGATGAATATGATTTTATCTGAACATATACTGCGCGGTGTCGAGGACTGACTCCATTGTCTTAAAGGCTTTGTTTGCCTTTTTCTTGAGTTTTGGGTTGCTGTCTACCATATTTTTGCCGACAATACCCATGCAGACGCCTGCCGTCATTCCTATTGCAACGCCTTTCATCACATTCATCATTGGACTTGTATTCATAATCACACCTCCCAATCTTGCAAATTCATTGACAAAATGTGTGTTTTTTCATCTTTGTCACACGGCTTTGTCAAAAAAACTTGCATTATTATTGTTTACGATTTAAAATGTATTTAAACAGAAAAAGAATGGAATAATAAAAATTGGAGTGATAACTTTTGGCAACTCTCAACCTTGTACTTGTTGAACCCGAAATTCCGCAGAACACGGGCAATGTGGCACGAACCTGTGCCGCAACGGGAACAAGACTTCATCTTGTCAAGCCTATGGGCTTTGAACCTGACGATAAAAAACTCAAAAGAGCGGGACTTGACTACTGGCACTTGCTTGACATCACATATTACGAGAACATTGACGATTTTTTTGAAAAAACAAAGGGCGGAAAATACTTTTTCTTTTCAACAAAAGGAACTCACCGCCACAGCGATGTTGAATATCCCGACAACTGCTATCTTCTCTTTGGCAAAGAAACAAAAGGCTTGCCCGAGGAGCTTTTAATGCAGCATCCCGATGATACTTTAAGACTGCCTATGATTGACGAGGCAAGAAGTCTTAATCTTTCAAACTCGGTTGCAATTGCGGCTTATGAAGTTTTAAGGCAATGGGATTATCCTGCTTTGCAGAACAAGGGCGAGCTTCACAATCACAAGTGGAGCGACCTCAACAATATGACATAAGAACAAAAATAATATTCATAAACTTCCTTAAAATCAGTATTTGTAAAGGCAGTGCAAAAAATACCTTTGCAGGCGAAATTTTTAAAGTTTTCTATTGATAAAAAGGGGTTTTTGATATATAATAATGGTGACTGTAAAAATACTAAATTTTTACAAATTTCTTCTTACACGAAAGGAATGTATATTATGCAGCTCAACAAAGTATCTGTTGATGACATCAATGTAAAAGGTAAAAAAGTACTCGTTCGTTGTGACTTCAATGTACCGCTCAAGGACGGCGTAATCACAAACGACAACAGAATTACAGCAGCTCTTCCTACAATCAAGAAGCTTATCGCTGACGGCGGCAAGGTTATCCTTTGCTCACATCTCGGCAAGCCGAAGAACGGTCCCGAAGAAAAGTTCTCACTCGCTCCCGTAGCAGTAAGACTTTCGGAACTCCTCGGTCAGGATGTTGTTTTCGCTAACGATGACGAGGTTGTAGGCGAAAATGCTAAAAAGGCTGTTGCAGAAATGAAAGACGGCGATGTTGTTCTTCTCCAGAACACTCGTTTCAGAAAAGAAGAAACAAAGAATCTTGAGCCGTTCTCATCAGAACTTGCTTCACTTGCTGATGTATTCGTAATGGATGCATTCGGTTCGGCTCACCGTGCACACTGCTCAACAGTAGGTGTTACAGACCACATCAAGGACACAGCAGTAGGTTACCTCATGCAGAAGGAAATTGACTACCTCGGCAATGCCGTTGAAACTCCTGTTCGTCCGTTCGTTGCAATCCTCGGCGGTGCTAAGGTTGCTGACAAGCTCAATGTTATTTCAAACCTCCTCGAAAAGTGCGACACACTCATCATCGGCGGCGGTATGGCTTACACATTCCTCAAGGCTCAGGGCAAGGAAGTCGGTCTTTCACTCGTTGATGATACAAAGATTGACTACTGTAAGGAAATGATGGCTAAGGCTGAAAAGCTCGGCAAGAAGCTCCTTCTCCCAATCGACACAACAATCGCTGCAGGCTTCCCTGATCCTATCGACGCTGAAATCGAAGTTAAGGTTGTTGATTCAGACAAGATTCCTGCTGACATGGAAGGTCTTGACATCGGCACAAAGACACAGGAACTCTTTGCCGACGCTGTAAAGAGCGCAAAGACTGTTGTTTGGAACGGTCCTATGGGCGTATTTGAGAACCCGACTCTTGCAAAGGGTACAATTGCTGTTGCTAAGGCTCTTGCCGACACAGACGCAACAACAATCATCGGCGGCGGCGACAGCGCAGCTGCTGTTATTCAGCTTGGTTTTGCTGATAAGATGAGCCACATCTCAACAGGCGGCGGCGCATCTCTTGAATACCTTGAGGGCAAGGTTCTTCCGGGTATCGCAGCAATCGCTGACAAATAATTTAATCAAATAAAAGGGCGGATTTTTCCGCCCTTACTGATTTAACCCTGTTACTTTATTATAATAAAAACATATTCTGAAAGGAAAATTATCATGGATAAGTCAAAGAGAAAGGCAATTATAGCCGGCAACTGGAAAATGAACAAAACTCCAAAGGAAGCTAAAGAGCTCCTCAACGCTATTACTCCCCTCGTAAAAGATGCCGGTTGTGAAGTAATCGCTTGTGTTCCTTATGTTGACCTTGCAACAGCACTTGAGGCTACAGAAGGCACAAATGTTAAAATCGGTGCAGAAAACTGTCACTGGGCTGAAAGCGGTGCTTTCACTGGCGAAATCTCAACAGGTATGCTCAAGGAAATGGGCGTTGAATATGTAGTTCTCGGTCACAGCGAGAGAAGACAGTATTTCGGTGAAACAGACGAAACTGTAAACAAGAGAACAAAGGCTGCTCTTGCCGCAGGTCTTAAGCCAATCGTTTGCGTCGGCGAACTCCTCTGGGAGCGTGAGTGCGACATCACAGAAGAAGTTATCGCAAGACAGATTAAGCTTGACCTCTTCAATGTAACAGAAGAAGAACTCAAGAATGTTGTTATCGCTTATGAGCCTGTATGGGCTATCGGCACAGGCAAAACTGCTACAGCTGATCAGGCTGAAGAGGTTTGCTCTTTCATCCGTGCTACAATCGCTAAGCTTTACAATCAGGCTGCTGCTGACGCTGTTACAATTCAGTACGGCGGTTCAATGAATGACGGCAATGCTGACGAGCTTCTCTCAAAGACAAATGTTGACGGTGGCCTTATCGGCGGTGCATCACTCGTTGCCGAGAAGTTTGCCGCAATCGTAAAGGCTGCAAGCAAGTAATTTAAACAGTATATTCAAACACAATGCCGTGTCCTTTTGGGCACGGCACAAAAGTCTGTAATCGGCTTTTGGATTTTGTTTTTTGCATAACAAGATTGTGTATGCTTTATGGAAAGGACACGCAAAATGAAAAAACCGGTAATTTTAATGATTCTTGACGGCTTTGGTATTGCTCCCGAAAAAGGCAACGCTATCAAGGCTGCTAAAAAGCCAAACATTGACAAGCTTTTTGCATCTAATCCGCTCACACAGATTGGTGCGTCGGGTATGGATGTAGGTCTTCCTGACGGTCAGATGGGTAACTCTGAGGTCGGTCACACAAATATGGGTGCCGGCAGAATCGTTTATCAGGAACTCACAAGAATTACAAAGACTATCAACGAGGACAAGCTCAAAGATAACGAGGCTATTGTTGATGCAATGGACAAGGCTCTCAAGAACGGCACGGCACTTCACCTTATGGGACTTCTCTCAGACGGCGGTGTTCACAGCCACATTGAGCATCTCTACGGTATTCTTGAACTTGCTAAGAAAAAGGGCCTTAAGGATGTTTACATTCACGCATTCCTCGACGGTCGTGATGTTCCGCCTTCAAGTGCCGCTGAATATGCTGACAAGCTTCTTGACAAGCTCAAAGAAATCGGCATAGGCAAGGTTGCCACAGTTGAGGGCAGATACTACGCAATGGACAGAGATAACAACTGGGACAGAGTTGAAAAGGCATATGCCGCTATGGTATATGGCGAGGGCAACAAGGCAGACTGCCCTGTTTGCGCAATTAAGAACTCTTACAATGACGGCGTAACAGACGAATTTGTTGTTCCTTGTGTTATTGAGGGCGGTGCTCAGGTTAAGCCTAACGACAGCATCATCTTCTTCAACTTCCGTCCTGACAGAGCAAGAGAGATTACAAGAACATTTGTTGACCCTAATTTTAAGGGCTTTGAGAGAAAGAACGGTTTCTTCCCCGTAAACTTTGTTTGCATGACTCAGTATGATGCAACAATGCCTAATGTTGAAGTTGCATTCAAGCCGCAGGTTCTCAAGAACACACTCGGCGAGTATGTATCCGACAAGGGCATGACACAGCTCAGAATTGCAGAAACAGAAAAGTATGCTCATGTAACATTCTTCTTCAACGGCGGTGTTGAAAAGCAGTATCCCGGCGAGGACAGAATCCTTGTTAAGTCACCTGCTGTTGCAACATATGACCTCCAGCCTGAAATGAGTGCTTACGAGGTTACAAACAAGCTCGTTCCCGCAATCAAGAGCGGTAAGTACGATATGATTATTCTCAACTACGCTAACTGCGATATGGTTGGTCACACAGGCGTATTCGAGGCAGCCGTAAAGGCTGTTGAGGCTGTTGACACCTGCGTTGGCAAGGTTGTTGACGCAATCAAAGAAATGGGCGGTGTTGCTCTTATCACTGCCGACCACGGCAATGCAGATAAGATGGTTGCAGAGGACGGTTCACCGTTTACTGCTCACACAACAAACCCTGTTCCTTTCTGCGTAGTAAACTACGACTGCGAGCTTCGTGAGGGCGGCAGACTTGCCGATATCGCTCCGACAATGCTCCAAATTATGGGACTCGAGCAGCCCGAAGAAATGGACGGCACAAGCCTTATTAAGTAATTTATTTTACTGATTATATACAGAGCCACCGATGTTTTATCGGTGGCTTTTTTGTGTTAGCACAAAACTGTAGAGGTAGCCTTGCGACCGCCGCAAATTCCCGCAACGCAAAATTTAAGTTGTAAAATATCGTTAATCGGTGTAAAATAATATTACTTATGTATTGTTAATTTTATGGCAGAGAAGGGGAAAATTTGATTAAGCTACGAAGATATCTTGCATACTACAAAAAGGAATGTATCATCGGTCCGCTTTGCAAGCTGTTTGAGGCAATTTTAGAATTGCTCGTTCCGCTTGTTATGGCAGGAATCATCGACAACGGTGTGCGAAACGGCGACACGGCATACATTTGGAGAATGGGCGGTCTGCTCGTTATTCTTGCAACTGTAGGACTTTGCAGTGCGCTCGTGTGTCAGTATCTTGCATCAAAGGCATCTCAGGGTGTAGGAACAAGACTTCGCCGAGATTTGTTTTTGCACATCAACAGGCTATCTCACGCAGAGTTGGACAAGCTCGGCACTCCGTCACTTATAACACGAATCACATATGACACCAATCAGGTTCAGCAATCTGTTGCAATGGCCATCCGACTGCTCACCAGAGCACCGTTTATTGTTATCGGTTCAATGGTTATGGCAATGACAATCAACCTTGAAATGTCAATTATTTTCTTCATTGCGGCTATATTGATTGCCGTTACTCTTTACCTCATTATGACAAAGAGTATTCCTATTTTTGAAAAAATGCAGAAAAAACTCGACAAAATCAGCCTTATCTGCCGTGAAAATCTTTCGGGCAACAGGGTTATCAGAGCCTTTTCAAAGCAGAAAAATGAGAAAAAGCGTATTGACGATTCAACCGAAGATTTGGCTAAAACTTCGATCAGAGTAAGCATTCTTTCGGCACTTTTAAGCCCTGTCACCTACATCATCACCAATGCTGCAATTATTCTCATCATTTGGTTTGGCGCTCAGAATGTCAATGCAGGCAGCGGAATGCTTTCGGGTGACATCATTGCCCTTGTAAACTATATGACGCAGATTTTGCTTGCAATGATTGTTGTTGCAAACCTTGTTGTACTTTTCACAAAGGCAAGTGCAAGTGCGGCAAGACTTAACGAAGTGTTTGAAACTCAGCCAAGTGTGTGTGAAAGCACTACCGAGAACATTGAAATTTCAGAGAGCGAAAGCACTCCGAAAATCGAATTTGACAATGTAAACTTCACATACGGCACGGGTGATGATGAGCTTGAGGACATCAGCTTTAAAATCAAGCGTGGTCAGACGGTCGGTCTTATCGGCGGTACGGGTTGCGGTAAAAGTACGCTTGTCAACCTTATCCCCCGTTTTTACGATGCAACACAGGGTACTGTAAGCGTTGACGGCAGAAATGTCAAAGACTATCCATTCTTACAGCTCCGTTCACAGATTGGCATTGTTCCTCAGCAGTCAATTCTTTTCAAGGGAACAATCCGTGACAATATGAAATGGCAAAACGAAAATGCAACTGACGAGGATATTATAAAGGCTCTCAAAATTGCACAGGCATACGAGTTTGTAAGCAAGCTGAACAAAGGGCTTGACAGCTTTGTTGAACAGGGCGGTAAGAACTTCAGCGGAGGTCAGCGTCAGCGACTTTGCATTGCCAGAGCACTCACAGGCTCACCGAAGCTTCTCATTCTTGACGACAGCTTTTCGGCTCTTGACTTTGCAACAGATGCGGCACTCAGAAAGGCTTTGCGTGAAAACACAAAGGATATGACCGTAATAATCGTTACACAGCGTTGCTCAACAATTAAGAACGCAGACCTTATTCTTGTGCTTGATGACGGCAGACTTGTAGGCAAAGGTCAGCACGATGAACTGTTTGAAAGCTGCGAAACCTACCGTGAAATCTGTCTTTCACAGCTTAGTGAAGAGGAGGCAAAAAGATGAAAAATTCAGCAAAAAAATCCTCCTCTGTAAAAAAGGTACTCAAAAAAATAAAGCCGTATTCGTTTTATCTGATTTTAGCTCTTGTGAGCGCAATCATCAGCGTTTCGCTCACGCTCTATATTCCTGTTCTCACAGGTAACGCCATCGACAACATCATTGACAAGGGCAATGTTGACTTTGCAAGCGTTATTCAGATTCTTGTGTACATCGGTGTAGGCATCGGCGGTGTGGCACTTTTCCAGTGGATTATGACCTACTTTACCAACATCGTCAGCTACCGCACTGTTCGTGACCTCAGAAGAGAGGTTTTTGAAAAATTCAACACAGTTCCCCTCTCCTACATTGACACAACACCTCACGGCGACCTTATCAGCCGAGTAATCAACGATGTTGACGCAGTTGGTGACGGTCTTACACAGATGTTTCTACAGCTTTTTTCGGGCATTGTTACCATTGTCGGCACGCTTGTATTTATGCTGACAATCAACTGGAAAATTGCCCTTGTGGTTGTTGTTCTCACACCGCTTTCGCTCTTTGTTGCGGCATTTATCGGCAAGATGACGCACAACCGCTTTACCCGTCAACAGGCACTCAACGGTGACATCTCGTCATATGTTGAGGAGCATATCGGCAATCAGAGAATTGTAAAGGCTTTTTCATATGAGGACAGAGCCTTTGAAGAATTTGAAAAGTACAACGATGAACTTCTTGAAGTGGGATTCAAGGCGCAGTTTGCAGGCGCACTTGCCAACCCGTCAACAAGATTCGTAAACGCATTGGTTTATGCCGCAGTAGGCATTATGGGTGCTCTGTTTGCCGTTGCAGGCACACTTTCGGTCGGACAGTTATCATGCTTCCTTACCTACGCAAATCAGTACACAAAGCCGTTTAACGAGGTTACAGGCGTACTCACACAGTTACAGACAGGCATTGCGGCGGCAGGACGGGTTTTTGAGGTTCTTGAGGCAGATAACGAAATTCCCGACAACAGTACAAAAGAGCTTGAGCATTGCAAAGGCAATGTCAAGATTGAGAATGTAAACTTCTCATACACAAAGGAAAAACCGCTCATCACAAACTTTTCGCTTAATGTCAAGAGCGGCAGTCACATTGCCATTGTCGGTCCGACAGGTTGCGGCAAGACAACATTCATCAATCTTCTTATGAGATTTTATGACACGGACAGCGGCAAAATCAGCATTGACGGTGTTGACATTATGGATATCACCCGTGACAACCTCAGAAAATGCTACGGAATGGTTCTTCAGGACAGCTGGCTGTTCAACGGAACGATTATGGAAAATCTGCGTTACGGCAACGAAAACGCAACCGAAGAAGAAGTTATTGCCGCTGCAAAGGCAGCATATGCGCACTCATTCATCCGCCGTATGTCTGACGGCTACAACACCGTAATCAGCGAGGACGGCGGTAATCTCAGTCAGGGACAGAAACAGCTTTTGTGTATTGCAAGGGCGATGCTTACAAACCCATCAATCCTTATTCTTGACGAGGCAACTTCATCAATTGATACCCTTACCGAAATCCGTGTTCAAAAGGCTTTTGCCAAGATGATGAAGGGCAAGACGAGCTTTGTTGTTGCCCACAGACTTTCAACAATCAAGGAAAGCGATGTTATCCTTGTTATGAAGGACGGCAACATCATTGAACAAGGCACACACGAGGAGTTGCTAGCCAAAGGCGGATTCTATAACAAACTTTACAACAGTCAGTTTGCAAAACAATAATACGGCGACGGTCAGTAACCGCCAATCGAAACAATTGTAAAATCGTTTCGACAATAAACCGTATAACTGACTACTACACTTGAACACACAATTTTCAACAAATCTGAAAATATATACAAAACGAGGTCATCAGCTAAAAACCGATGACCTCTGTTTTGTATTATGAACTTTTAATCAGAAAGGGATTTTTCAACATTTATTATCGGATAAAGCTTTTCGTCAATTGACTTGATTTTCTCGATTGCACTCTGTTTAATCTGTCTTTCTGTAAGGTCAAGTCCATACGGAATAACCATATCAAAGACAACATTTGTATGCGTACTGCCCTTTACAATTCTGAAATCGTGGATTGAATACTCCGGATTAAGCTCACACAAGCCCTCCTCCACCTTCATTTTAAGTTCATTTGTGAACGCGTCGTTTGACGCAATCGGATCCATATGTATGGTTGCAAAACAGTTGTACCTGTTTTCAAGCTGTTTTTCGGTCAGGTCAATTGCGTCGTGAGCTTCAAGGATATCCTCGTCACACGGTACCTCTGCGTGGAGTGAAATAAAGCATCTGCCCGGACCGTAATCATGAATAATCAAATCGTGGATACCCACAATCATATCATTTTTCAACACTGTTTCCTTAATTTCATCAACAAATTCGGCATCTGGAGCTTTGCCGAGAAGCGGTGAAAGGCTTTCTCTGAATGTGCTGACACCCGTAAAAAGTATGAACAGCGAAACGCACACACCGAGCCATCCGTCAATCTGAACTCCTGTTGAGGCTGAAATAAGCAGTCCTATTATTACGACCGAGGTTGCAATGCAGTCGGTCAAAGAATCGAGTGCCGCCGCCTTGAGTGCGGTTGAATTTATCTTTCTCGACAATCCCGAATTAAAAAAGTACATCCATAATTTTACGAAAATTGACGCAATCATTATTGCGAGTGAAAGCGTTGAAAATGCCGTTTTATCCTCGGGAGTAATTATCTTTTCTATCGAACTTTTTATAAGCTCAACACCCATTAAAAGGATTACAACAGAAATTCCCAAGCCTGCCACATACTCATAACGACCGTGACCGAACGGATGCTCTCTATCGGCAGGACGGCTTGCAAGCTTAAATCCGAGGAATGTAACAACCGAACTGCCTGCGTCCGAAAGGTTGTTGAGGGCGTCGGCAATGACGGAAACCGATGCCGAAACAATTCCGGCAAACAATTTTCCTCCGAACAGTAACAGGTTAAGAATTATTCCGCAAACACCCGAAAGGTTGCCATAGGCAGTTCTAACCTTTGGATTATCGCAATTGTCGCTGTCTTTAACGAACAGCTTTACAAGTAATTTTGTCAAATAAAACACCAACTAAAATTTATTTACAGCGAATCGTTTCGGCTGAAAACATCGGCAACCTCAGTAATTGAAATGTACGCTTTCTTGTCGATTTCACGCACAATTTCCTTCAGCTTGCCAATCTGGAAACGGTTGACAACAAAGTAAATCATTACCTTGTCCTTGCCTGAATATCCGCCCTGAGCCTGCATTACGGTAACACCGCTTTGAAATTCCTCCGAAAGTGCGTTACAAATTTCATCGCAACGGCTTACAGACGCAATAATCGTTGCCGCCTTTGCCCTGTCAAAACCTTCAACAATAAAGTCAATCGTTTTAAGTGCAGCAAAATATGTAACAATCGAATAAAGCGGAAGAATCCAGCTTTGCAGAATGAAACCGCATACAACATAAAGTACGATATTGTATGCCATAACGAATGAACCAACCGATACACCGATTTTCTTCGCAAAGATTACTGCCATAACCTCGATGCCGTCCATTGCACCGCCAAATTTGATTGCAAGGCCGCTGCCTATACCCGAAATCACACCGCCGAACACGGCACAAAGGAGCAAATCGGTTCCCGCAAGCGGAGACGCCATACTGACATCAACGGGCAGAACATCGGTTATCAGCCATGAAACGAACGAATAAACTGCAACCGTATAAATTGCGTAAAATGTAAACTTCTTTCCCTGCTTTTTAAGTCCGAACAAAAACAGTGGCAGGTTAAAAATTATAAGAAAAAGTGAAAGCGACAGGCTTTCGGGTGTAAGTTGTGCGGCAAGCATAGCCGTACCTGAAATTCCGCTGTCGTAAAGGTTCACGGGATTAAGAAATATTGTAATTCCAAACGCATTGATAATTCCGGCAATTGTGAGAAAAAGCATATTTTTGATTTTGATTGTCTTTCTCGCTCTTTGTAAAAGATTTTTCATTGTCATCATCCTTTGCGATAAATTCCATCCCCATCATTCACATAACTATAGCCTAATTGTATCACAATAATGATATTTACGCAAGAAAAGCAAAAGGCACCGAAAAATCGGTGCCTTAATCAGCTTATTGATTATTCCTGAGAGTCGGCCTTGGCTTTCTCAATAATTTTTTGAGCAACATTTGCAGGAGTGTCCTCATAGCGGACAAACGCAAATTCAAATGATCCTCTGCCTTGTGTTACCTGGCGAATGTAGGTTGCAAAGTCATCCATTTCTGCCATAGGAACTTCCGCCTCTACAATCTGCGTTCCGTTCTCACCCGGCTGCATACCGAGCACACGACCTCTGCGCTTGTTGACCTCGCCCATTACATCACCCATATTTGCATCGGGAACATTGGCTTTAAGGCTTCCGATCGGCTCAAGAAGCGTCGGAGAGGCATTCGGAATACCGTTCTTATAAGCAAGAGATGCCGCTGTCTTGAATGACATCTCGGAGGAATCAACGGGATGATATGAACCGTCATAAAGAGTAGCCTTGATGCCTACCATCGGATAGCCTGCAAGAACACCCTTCTTGATTGAATCCTGAAGTCCCTTTTCAACGGCAGGGAAGAAATTTTTCGGAACTGCACCGCCGACAACTCTTTCGGCAAATACAAGACCGTCCGAATCACACGGCTCAAATTCAATCCACACATCACCGAACTGACCGTGACCGCCCGACTGCTTTTTATATCTGCCCTGTGCGGAAACCTTCTTGCGGATAGTTTCTCTGTATGCAATCTTTGGCTTTTTGAGGACTGCGTCAACATTATACTTTGTTTTAAGTCTTGAAATTACAACATCAAGATGCTGTTCACCGAGTCCCGAAATTAACATTTCATGGGTTTCGTGGTTTGAAACGAGCTTGATTGTCGGATCTTCGTCTGCAAGCTTTGCAATGCCCTGAGCAACCTTATCCTCGTCACCCTTCTTTGCGGGATACACAGCCATTGTATATGATGATGACGGATAGTCAATTCCGTCAAGAACAACCTTTCTGAGAGGCGAACAGAGTGTGTCGCCTGTCTTTGTTGATGCAAGCTTCGGGATTGCGCCGATGTCGCCCGCACCGATGTACGGAACATCCGACTGCTTTTTACCGCTTACGGAAAGCACCTTTGTAATTCTCTCCTGTGCGCCTGTACGCATATTGATGAGAGGAGCGTCCGAGCTTACCTTGCCCGAAACAACCTTTACATATGAAAGTCTGCCGATGAACGGGTCTGCAACCGTCTTGAATACGATTGCGGCAGCCGCACCGCCGTCATTAACCGAAACATCAACGGGTTCACCGTCAAGGTCAACACCGATTTCACCGCTCTTGTCAGCCGCTGACGGAGCAAGCCATGTAAGGCTGTTCAAAAGCTGATCAATTGCGAATGTATTATGAGCGTCACCGCAGAATACGGGGCAGATTGTGCCGTCCTTAACACCCTGACTTACACCGAGAATGATTTCTTCGGGAGTAAACTCCTCACCCATAATAAACTTGTCAAGAAGTTCCTCGCTTGTTTCGGCAACAGCCTCCTTGATAGCCTCACGCAAGCCCTCAAGCCTGTCGCCCATATCGGGAAGCGCAGTCTGTTTTACACTGCCGTCTGTGCCGTACTCATAAGCCTTGTAATCAAACAAATTAACATAAGTGTTTGCCTGACCGTCAACAATGTACGGAACAACAACAGGACAAACAGACGGACCGAATGTAGCCTTCAAGCTCTCGAATACACGATAGAAACGGGCACTTTCGTCGCAAAGACCGTTTACAAAGAACACCTTTGTAAGCCCTGCCTTTGTTGCCGCCTCAACTGCTTTTTCGGTACCTACACAGACACCGTCCTTGCCAGAAACAACGATGAGCGCTGTGTCAGCCGCTCTCATGCCCTCTGCAACACCGCCTGCAAAATCAAAAAGACCGGGGGTGTCGATTAGGTTGATTTTTGTATTTTTCCATTCAATCGGTGCAACCGCCGTCATAATTGAAGTCTGTCTTTTGATCTCCTCGCTGTCAAAATCAAGGACTGTGTTGCCGTCTGCAACCTTACCGAGTCTTTCGCTCATCTTCGAGAGATAGAGTATTGACTCCGCAACCGAGGTTTTGCCGCTGCCGCTGTGTCCTGCGAGGGCAATATTAAGAATTTTTTTAGCGTCGTATTGTTTCAAAAGTGAAATCCCCTTTCGTAAAATTTCTATTCTAATCAAGCTTATTTCGACAAAATTAAACAATAGTGTCAATTAATACGGAATTATTATAGCATATTTGTATAAAATAAACAACCGAATTATGGCAAAATAAAAAAATTCACCCTTTGCCCAAATGGACAAGGGATGAATTGTGCAACTTGCTTTTTTATTTTATGTTAAGCTGAAAAATATACAGATTTTTGCAAGGCCAATTGTGCATTTTAACGATTGGGTTTCCTAAAAAAACAATTTTCGACAAAAGGAAAGGCTCTCAAAACGAGAGCCTTGAAAACTTGATTATTCGAGAACCGCACCCTGTGCGCCTGATGTAACAAGCTTTGCATAACGAGCAAGGTAGCCTGTTGTAATCTTGGGCTGACGGGGCTTCCATTCTGCCTTACGCTTTGCAAGCTCTTCGTCAGAAACGAGGAGATTGATTGTGTTTGCAGGAATGTCGATTTCAATCATATCGCCCTCTTTAACAAGTGCAATCGGACCGCCGACTGCTGCCTCGGGAGATACATGACCGATAGCCGCACCTCTTGTTGCGCCTGAGAAACGACCGTCTGTGATAAGAGCAACACAGTTGCCGAGACCGCTGCCCATAATAGCGGAAGTCGGGTTGAGCATTTCTCTCATGCCCGGACCACCCTTAGGACCTTCGTATCTGATAACAACAACCTCACCGGGATTGATTTTGCCGTCATAAATTGCACTGAGAGCGTCCTCTTCGCAGTCAAACACTCTTGCCGCACCCTTGTGGTGCATCATTTCCTCTGCAACGGCACTTCTCTTAACAACAGAACCGTCAGGAGCAAGGTTACCCTTGAGAACAGCAATACCGCCTGTCTTGCTGTATGGATTTGTAACAGGGCGAATGATGTCCGTGTCCTTGATTTCACAACCCTTAATGTTCTCGCCTACAGTCTTGCCTGTTGCCGTGATAAGGTCTGTGTCAAGAAGTCCAACCTTTGTAAGCTCGTTCATTACGGCATAAACACCGCCTGCTTCGTTAAGATCCTCCATATATGTGTGACCTGCAGGAGCAAGGTGACAAAGGTTAGGAGTCTTTTTGCTGATTTCATTGGCAATGTCAAGGTTAAGCTTAACACCTGCCTCTTTTGCGATTGCAGGAAGGTGGAGCATTGTATTTGTTGAACAGCCGAGAGCCATATCAACAGTAAGAGCATTCATAAATGCTTTTTCCGTGAGAATGTCACGAGGACGGATATCCTTTTCAAGGAGTTCCATAACCTTCATGCCGGCGTGCTTTGCAAGCTTGATTCTGTCTGAGTAAACAGCAGGAATTGTGCCGTTACCCTGAAGTCCCATACCGATTGCCTCGGTAAGACAGTTCATACTGTTGGCGGTGTACATACCCGAACATGAACCGCATGACGGACAAGCCTTGTTTTCAAACTCGGCAAGCTCTTCGGCAGTAATCTTGTTTGCCGTATAAGCGCCGACTGCCTCAAACATACTCGAAAGACTTGTCTTTTTGCCCTTAACATGACCTGCAAGCATAGGACCGCCGCTTACGAAAACTGTCGGAACATTAATTCTTGCAGCAGCCATAAGCATACCCGGAACATTCTTGTCGCAGTTAGGAACCATTACAAGTGCGTCAAACGCATGAGCCTTTGCCATAGCCTCTGTTGAGTCTGCGATAAGCTCACGGGTTACGAGAGAATACTTCATTCCCTCATGTCCCATAGCAATACCGTCACAAACAGCGATTGCAGGGAATACAATCGGAACACCGCCTGCAAGAGCAACGCCCTGCTTAACGGCGTCAACAATCTTATCTATATTCATATGTCCCGGAACGATATCGTTCTTGGAACTTACAATACCGATAAAAGGTTTCTTAATTTCTTCTTCGGTAAGACCGAGAGCATTCAAAAGCGAACGCTGAGGTGCGGTACTTACGCCGTCCTTTATAACTGAACTTTTCATTGTAAACACCCTTTCCATAATTATCAAATCGGAACAAAATTCACATAAGCCCTTCAATTGTTCCATAATAAAACACAGTGAAAATTTCTGTATTGTTAATCTTAATTTTAGCACATCGGCTGTTCAAAATCAAGTAGAGAACCTATATTGCCAAAATCATTTATTGCGGCTCAATCGTTGATTATTCTGCCCTTTTCAACATTGGGCATAATAAAGTTATCCCTTGAATATTCCCACAGCTTTTTTGAGCCGTCGGCGGTGTTTTTGTTGCGGTTAAGGATACTGTGCAGGTGAACAATATGCTCTACCCACGCCTTGCCGTCGGTTGCATCATTGAGCATGGCGGGCTGAATGTTGTCCATTGTGTGCGCAAACTTTGCTTCGGCTGTTTCACCGCTTTCAAATTCAAGCCACAGATTCATCATCTTTTCGCCCTGATCTTCCGGAAGAAGTCCGAAAATTCTTTTTGCGGCTTTCATTTCACGCTCTGCCTGAGTTTTCTTGGCTTCCTCATCATAGGCATATGTATCGCCTGCATCAATCTCGACAATATCGTGAATCAGGAGCATTGTCATTGTTTTAAGCACATCAATTTCCGAATTTGCATATTCGGAAAGCATAACGGTCATTATCGCCATATGCCATGCGTGCTCGGCATCGTTTTCCTTTTTTCGAGCGTCGGAAAGGTAGGTTTGACGGATGATGAATTTTTCCTTATCAATTTCCTTTATAAAATCAAATTGCTTTTCAATTCTTGATTTCTCCATAATGTTCCCTCTTAAAATTTAGGCCTGCACATGGGCATAGTGCAGGCTTTATGTGATTATTTATTTACTACAGGAAGTTTGGTTTTATCGTATTCATCCAGTCTGTTGCCGTAAAGGTAATAGTTCGTTTCTTTTACAACAACAGGCGAAAGCACAACTACGGCAATAAGGTTGGGAATTGACATAAGTGCATTGAAGATGTCAGCCATTGTCCAAACAAGATCGAGCTTGATAACAGGACCGATGAGAAGAATAAATACAAAGATCAGCTTGTAAGGAATCATACCGCCTCTGCCGAAAAGATATTCAACACAGCGTTCACCGTAGTATGACCAGCCGAGGATTGTTGAATATGCAAAAGCGGCAATACCGATAACAAGAATCGGTGTGCCGATTACGGGAATCTGCTGGAATGCTTTGTATGTAAGGTCGCCGCCGTCGGAAACATCGATTGCAGGATTTTTGATAATTGAGCTTACAAGCACAAGACCTGTCATAAGACAAACAACGACTGTGTCCCAAAAAGTACCCGTTGAAGAAATCATAGCCTGACGAACAGGGTTTCTTGTCTGAGCGGCAGAGGCAACTATCGGAGCAGAACCCATACCGGATTCGTTACTGAAAAGGCCTCTTGCAATACCGTAACGAGCGGCAAGCATAAGGCTTGAACCGAGAAAACCGCCTGCAACGGACTTGAGAGAAAATGCGTCCTGAAAAATCATTTCAAATGTCTTACCGAGAACATCAAAGTTCATGCCGAGGATAATAAGACAGCCGAGAACATAGAAAACAGCCATAAACGGTACAAGGAGTTCGCAAACTCTTGAGATTGACTTGATACCTCCGAAGATTACAACGGCTGTAATTGCAGCAACAAGAACACCTACAATAATCGAAATAACCGAAGCGTCCTGACCGAAAAGATTCACCGTACCAAGGTCAAATGTATTGTTCATAATGTTTGAAATTGCATTAACCTGAACACCCGAACCAATGCCGAAGGATGCAAGCAATGCAAAAAGTGCAAAAAGAACGGCGAGGATTTTGCCGAGTGTTTTAAACTTAAATCCTCTTTCAAGGGCATACATGGCACCGCCGAGCATTCTGCCGTCAGAGGTCTTTACACGATACTTTACACCGATGAGTGACTCGGAATACTTCGTTGCGATGCCGAAAACACCGGTGAGCCAGCACCAGAGAACCGCACCGGGTCCGCCGAGTGCAATTGCAGTACCTACGCCTATGATATTACCCGTGCCGATTGTTGAGGCAAGTGCTGTTGCAAGAGCCTGAAACGGGCTGATGTCACCGTCTGAATCGGGATCCTTTGTCACCGAAAGTTTGATTGCCTTAAAAGTTTTTCTCTGTACAAATTTTGTGCGAATTGTGAGGAAAATGTGAGTTCCGAGAAGAAGGATAATCATAAACCAACCCCACAGGAAGTCATTGAAGCTATTCATCACAGCTGAAATCGCATCCCACATATTGTACGCCTCCTTGTTTTAGTATAGACCTACCCTGTTTAATATACAAAAGCAAAACCTGCTTTATGTTCGTTAATGTTTTTTACAAAAATCGTTTTACATCAATAAGGTTGTCTGCAACTCCGTAAAGAAGGGGAATTGCCTCTGAACTCGGACGGTCAAGGTCGGGAACCATAACCGTTTTACACCCTGCCGAGCTTGCCGACTTTATGCCGTTGAGCGAGTCCTCAAGTGCAATGCAGTTTTCGGGAGCAAGTCCGAGTTTTTCTGCGGCATAAAGATAAATGTCGGGTTCGGGCTTTCCTTTTGCAACCATTGACGCACAAACTATTTCGTCAAAATAATCGTAAAGACCGAGAGCCGAAAGATATTTTTTTGTTCTCTCCGGAGCGGTTGCGGTTGCAAGGGCAACCCTGTAGCCGTTCTGCTTTAAAAAGCCGAGAAATTCAGCGGCACCGGGCTTTGATTCAATGCCGTTTTCCGAGATGAACTTATCCATAAGCTCAATTCTTTTATCGTGAACCTTGCGGTAGTCAAAATCCTCTCCGAAAAAGCCCTTTAATTTTGCAATTGCAAACGGGCGAGCCATTGAACGAATACTGAGTGCGTGGTGCGTTTCCATAGGATAGCCGTAAAAATTGGCCGCCTCACACCAAAAACGGACATACAGCTTTTCTGTGTCAAGAATGACACCGTCCATATCGGAAATAATACCTTTTATATCAGGATTCATATTTTACCTCCCGATTTTTTTAGATTCATATTTACAAACGCAATTCCGAGTGAAATCAGAATAAGCGAGATAAGCGTTTCGATTCTGAAAACATTTTCACCGAGCATAAGCCCCGACAAAACTGTTCCGAACACGGGAACAAGCAGATTGAAAACGGAAATTCTGCTTGCATCATGAAACTTGAGAAGTGCTGTCCACAGTGAAAATGCCGCCGCTGATACGAACGCAAGCCAGAGCAACACGGAAACACTTCCAACATTTATCAAACCAATACTGCCACCGCAGCATATGCCCGACACAAGCAATATAAAACCGCCTGTTAAAAGCTGAAAAGCGGTTACAGGGAACGGATCTCGTCCTGTTGTGACTTTTTTCGCAACGATGTTGCCTGCCGCCGCAGATATTGTTGAAAAGAGAATCATCATATCGCCGAACCAAGTGTCCGTGCTGACAGTTCCGCCGAAATTGATTGCGATAATTCCGCCGAATCCGAGAATACAACCGATAATTTTCATCAGCGTGAGCCTGTCGTTTTTGAAAAACAACGGCACGAAAAGTACTGTAAAGAACGACGCACAAGCCGTTATTATAGAGGTGTTCGTTCCGCTTGTAAAACCGATTCCGATGTATGTAAAAATATACTGCAATCCTGTCTGAACCACTCCGAGTGAACAGACGGGCAGTATATCTTTTTTTGAAAGCGACGGCGGTTTTCTTTTTGATATCCACAAAAAGAGAAACACCATAAATCCCGCCATCATAAAGCGCATTCCTGCAAAAATCAGCTTTGAGCCGATATCCGACTCCTCAATCTCAAAAGCAGAGTAGCCGACCTTTATAAACGGAAAAGCCGTTCCCCACAAAAGTGTGCAGAAAATTGCTGTTAAATATGCTATTTTTTTATTTTGTAACAGTTTCATTTTATTCATCCGGAAAAATTAACAATATCGAATACAGTATACCATAAAAATCGGAAAAAGAAAACCTTACAATTTCAAAAATTTGTTTATTCCGTAAACAGAATTTGCACCGTCACAACAGGCGGTTATAATTTGTCGCAGATTTTTTGTGCGGATATCCCCTGCAACAAAAATTCCCGACACGGATGTCTGACAGGTTTCACCGGCAATCACATATCCGTTGTCATCAGTTTTTACAAACCCCTTGACACATTCGGTTCTCGGTTCAAGACCTACCGCAACAAAAACTCCGTCAGTTTTCAGAATTTTCTCGTTGTCAAGCGTAACCGATTTAACCTTTTCGTCACCGTCAATTTTCACAACATTGGTGTTGTAAAGAATTTTGACATTGCCCGATTTTTCAAGCTTTTGCACAAGCACTCTGTCGGCTTTTAATGCATCGCCCCTGTAAATAAGAAAAACCCGTTTGCATATATGAGAAAGATAGGTTGCCTCGGTAACGGCGGTGTTTCCTCCGCCGATTACCGCCACTGTTTTGTCTTTGAAAAAATAGCCGTCACACACGGCACAATAGCTTACTCCTCTGCCCTCAAACTTATTTTCACCGTCAATTCCCAATTTTTTGTGAGTTGCGCCCATGCAGAGAATAACAGATTTTGTCTTGACCTCACTGTCGGAACATTCAAGGATAAAACCGTCATAATTTTTTCTTATGCCGACAAGGGATTGTCTGACAAAATTTGCACCGAATGACTTTGCGTGTGAATAAAAGTGCTGAATGAGGTCAAAGCCTGCAATATCGCTGAAGCCCGTGTAGTTTTCAACCGCATCCGTGAGGGCAATTGAACTGCCCTCGGGTGATGACGGATCAAGCACAATGCAGTCAAGTCCGCTCCGTGAGGCATAGAGTGCCGCCGTAAGTCCTGCCGCACCTCCGCCGACAATTACAAGGTCATACAAAACTCTCACCCGTTTTTTCGGAGATTGCGTAGATTATCCGTTCTTCGCTCTGAACCCCCGACATACGCAAAATTTCGTTGCCGTCTTTAAAGAGCAAAAGCGCAGGAATTCCCGATACACCGTAGCGTTCTGTCAATTCGGGATTTTCGTCAACATTGACCTTGACGGTTTCAAAATATGCTTTGTATTTTTCACCGATTTCTTCTATTACAGGCGAAAGCATTCTGCATGGTGAACACCATTCGGCATAAAAATCGGCAAGCACCGGCTTTGATGATTTTATTAAACTTTCAAATTCATTTTTCCGTATGTTTTGAATCACAATATCACTCCGTAAATCGTTTTTACTATTGTTCCCGATTTAAGGGTAATTATTATATCTTTGTCTGCGTATTCAAATTATGTGTAACGGCAAACCGATTTTATTGTAAAAAGGCGAAAAAAGCCCCTCGAAAAATCGAGAGGACTTTAAATTTTTTAATTTTCGCAAATTGCAATAGCAACAAATATTTTTGACAATTTTTGTATTGATTTATTTTAAGGCAAATGTCATTCAAAATACAAATTTCTCAAAGCCGAAATTTCTTTGGCATAACCGTCAAGCTCGTTCGGGGTTTCAAGGAAAAACGGAAGATTTCGCAAATTTTCATTATTTATAATTTTTCCGAACGCATCAATTCCGATGTAGCCCTCGCCTATTTTCTGATGTCTATCCTTGTGGTTGCCGATAGGATTCATACTGTCATTGAGATGAATTGCCTTGAGTCTTTCAAGCCCGATTACAAGGTCAAATTCTTCAAGAACTCCGTCAAGATTATTCACAATGTCATAACCGGCGTCAAAAACATGGCAGGTATCAAGGCAGACGCCGATTTTATCGTTTCGCTCCACACGGTCGATAATCATACGCAGTTCTTCAAAAGTTCTGCCGACCTCCGTGCCTTTGCCCGCCATTGTTTCAAGCAATACCGTGGTTGTCATATCATCGAACATTGCAGTATTCAACGCTGTGCCGATTTGCTCAACCGCAGCTTTAACGCCCTGTCCCGTGTGACTGCCGGGGTGAAAGTTGTAAAGATTATTTGGGAGATATTCCATTCGTTTCAAATCATCCGTAAGCGTGTTCAGAGCAAATTCACGGGTTTCGGGTTTTGCCGAACAGAGGTTCATTGTGTATGGTGCATGGGCAAGAATTTTTGTAAAATTATTTTCCGTCATAAGTTTTATAAGTGCATTGACATCTTCGATATCAATTTTTCTTGCAGATCCGCCACGAGGGTTGCGTGTAAAAAATTGAAATGTGTTTGCTCCGATTGAAAGTGCATCTCTGCCGATTGCGTAAAAACCTTTTGATATTGAAAGATGAGAACCGATATTAAGCATATTTTCTCCTTTTGCGTTAATTTATTTGCAGTAAGCAGTTTATCGTAAAGAAAAAAGCCTTTCTGTCAAAAGACAAAAAGGCTTTAGTTGGTCGGGATGACAAGACTTGAACTTGCGACTCCACGCCCCCCAGACGTGTGCGCTACCAAACTGCGCTACATCCCGTTGCAACATTAATATTTTAACAAACACTGCGAGCGTTGTCAAGATGTTTTAAAAACTTTTTGAATATTTTTGCACCATGAGTTAAAAAAGCAAAACGGACACTGCCGATTGACAGTGTCCGAAAAATGCTTAATCAAAGATTAATTCGTTAAAATCAGTCTTCTTTCTTCTTTCTTGCAAGGAACATAACGCCTGCTGCTGAAACCATAAGACCTGCCATTACGAAAACGATAGTTGTTTCAACACCTGACTTAACTGCACCTGTGCTTGAAGAACCTGAACCTGATGAGCCTGAACCGTTGCTGCCTGAGCCTGAGCCTGAGCCAGAACCTGAACCGCCGTTGTTAGAGCCGTTGCCTGCTGCCTTGTTACCTGTCTTCTTAGCGTTGTCAAGCTGATCCTTGTCAACCTTTTTACCACCTTTTGTAGGATCTGTGCAACCTGAGAGAATCTTCTCAACTGCAGGAGCAATCGTATCCTTATCAGGGTTGTTTGTAGCGTTGAGTCTATCTGTTACAGCACCCATAACATCTACAGGGCTAACCTTGAGTTTGTTAATAAGATCCTGTGTAAGACTTGTCTTAGCGTCATCATTGTAGTAAGCGACGAGGTATGTAGCCAGCAATGTTACATCTGATTCGCCCTCAGGGAAAGCAGAACCGATGATGTTACCTGTTGATGTAATCTTCTTTTCAGGACCGCAGTCTGAGTTGTTTTCCCACTTAGCTTCGTTTGCCTTCTTTTCTGAATCCTCGGGGTTTTCAAGCTGATTACCTGTGCAATAAAGTGTGTCGCCGATGCAGTTACCGTTCATAATAGCGTTGTATGACTGCATACCTGTGTTAGCACTGAAGACTACACAGTAAACTCTTCCGTCTGACTTAGAGATTGTGTTACCTGTCTTTGAAAGATCATATGTAGCGATACCTGTTGAAGAATCGTACTTACATTTTTCTTTCTTTGACTGCCATGCCGGCCAATCGCCTGAACCGTCAGCCTTCCAAACGTGACAGAATACTGACTTAACATTATTCCAGCCTGACTTCTTAACATCAAACTTAATAACATTGCCTGCTTCAACTTCTGAAGAAGCGTCAGCTGAAACCTCTGATGAACCGTCGGCTGAAACCTCGCCTGACTGATCTGCTGCAGCAACAGCAGCGTCATCCTCTGCTTCTGCAGCGCTAGCTGTGATGGCAGCTGAACTGCACATTACTGCTGCTGCAAGAAAAAGACCTGCAATTTTCTTGAACATTTTTAATCTCCTCCTAAAATTGTTCATAAATATCCAAGATAGATTTTCATATCTTAGTATTGCTTATTATACTATAAAAATAACAAAACTGCAATAGTTTTGATTTAAAACCGTTTTTGTTAATTGCACAAGATTTTATGTAACCGTTTGGCTATTTTCCACAATTCAACCGGCAAGTAAGCCATAAATACACATTAAACGATTATTTTAACATTGCATAAACAGTTTCTTTTACGCTGTCAAGAGCATCTGAAATCTTCTCAGGCTGTTTAGCGCCTGCCATAGCCATATCGGGCTTTCCGCCTCCGTTGCCTCCGGCCTTCTGAGCAACAGCCTTTATGATTTTGCCTGCATTTGCACCGAGAGCAAGAGCCTCTTTACCGCAGGCTGCGGCAAATGTCACCTTGCCGTCATTTTCAGTTGCAAGAACACATACGCACTTCGGGGCAAAATCTCTTGCCTTTTCGCACATTGTACGAAGAATGTCGGCATTAGCCTTGTCAATTCTGCCTGTTACCACTCTTACACCGTTTTCCTCCGTTGTGCCAGCAAAAAGCTGACCGATCTGAGCAACGGCAAGCTTTGAATTAAGCTCGTTGATTTCTCTCTGCTGTTCCTTGATAAGCTGTTCAGCCTTCTGAACACCTTCAACAACTGCCTTTGGATTTGCAATTTTGAGTAATGAGCAAACATCCATAATAACAGCGCTCATACCGTTGATGTACTTGAGAACGCCCATACCTGTGAGAGCCTCAATTCTTCTTACACCTGCGGCAACCGAGCCCTCCTGTCTGATTCTGAAAAGACCGAGGTTTGCGGTATTCTTTACATGTGTACCGCCACAGAATTCAACAGAGAAGTCGCCTGCGCTTACAACACGGACAACATCGCCGTACTTTTCACCGAAGAGTGCCATTGCGCCGAGCTTTTTAGCCTCTTCAATAGGCATTTCCCGTGTCGTAACGGGGATTGCCTCAAGAATCTTTTTATTTACAAGATTCTGAACCTCAATGAGTTCCTTTGCCGTGAGAGCCTCAAAGTGAGTAAAGTCAAAACGGAAGTAATCATCTGAAACAAGCTGACCTGCCTGCTGAACATGGTTGCCGAGAACCTCACGGAGAGCCGACTGAAGAAGGTGAGCCGCTGTGTGGTTTCTTGTAATATCCGCACGGCGCTCTTCATCAACAGCAGTTGAAACCTCTGCTCCTACATTGATGCTGCCGCTCTTTACTGTACAAGCGTGAAGGTAAATTGTGCCTGACGGATTCTTTGTTGTGTTGTCAACATCAGCTGAAAAACTGCCAGACTCCATAACACCTGTGTCGCCAACCTGACCGCCGCCTTCTCCGTAGAACGGAGTTTTGTCGAGAACGATGATAGCATTTTCGCCCTCACCGATACTGTCAACTCTCACACCGTCCTTAACGATTGCAAGAACCTTTGAAGTTGACTTGAGGTCTGTGTAACCTACGAATTCTGTACTTGCAACATCCGAAAGGTCTGTTGTGTCAGAAATCCAAGCGTCTGCACCGGCGTTCTTTCTTGCGTCACGGGAACGCTTTTTCTGCTCTTTCATGAGCTCACGGAAACGCTCAACATCAACCTTAATACCTTTTTCGGAAAGGATTTCTCTTGTAAGGTCAATCGGGAAGCCGTAGGTATCGTTAAGTTTAAATGCGTCCTCACCGCTGAGAACCTTAACATCTTCGCTGTCCATAATGCCGTTGAGCATCTTAAAGCCCTGATCAATTGTCTTGGCAAAGCTTTCTTCCTCAACCTTGATAACTTTTGTAATGAACTCCTGCTTTTCCTTGAGTTCGGGATAAGCTGTGAGATTTTCTTTGATAACCGTATCGCAAACCTTATAGAGGAAAGGCTCGTTGTAACCGAGAAGTCTGCCGTGACGAGCGGCTCTTCTGAGCAAACGGCGAAGCACATAGCCCTTGCCCTCGTTTGACGGAAGAACACCGTCACCGATCATAAATGTTGTACTGCGGATATGGTCTGTGATAACACGGAGCGAAACATCGCTCTTTTCATTTTTGCCGTACTCAACACCTGTAATCTGTGAGATGTGTTTCATAATATTCTGAATTGTGTCAACGAGGAAAAGGTTGTCAACACCCTGCATAACACAGGCAAGTCTTTCAAGTCCCATACCTGTATCAATGTTCGGATGTTCAAGAGGAGTGTAGTTACCTTTGCCGTCACTCTCAAACTGAGTAAATACAAGGTTCCAAACCTCAACAAAACGGTCACATTCACAGCCTACATGACAGTCGGGTCTGCCGCAGCCCTTTTCGTCGCCACGGTCAAAGTAGATTTCGGAGCACGGACCGCAGGGACCTGAACCGTGTTCCCAGAAGTTATCTTCCTTGCCGAGTCTTACCATATGTGACGGATCAACGCCTACTTCTTTTGTCCAAATGTCAAAAGCCTCGTCATCGTCCTCATAGATTGAAACATAGAGCTTTTCGGGAGGCATTTCAAGAACCTTTGTAAAGAATTCCCATGCCCATGCTGTAGCCTCGTGCTTAAAATAGTCGCCGAATGAGAAGTTACCGAGCATTTCAAAGAATGTACCGTGACGGGCTGTGATACCGACACGCTCAATGTCGGGAGTACGGATACATTTCTGACAGGTTGTAACACGCTTGCGAGGAGGTGTTACCTCACCTGTAAAATATTTTTTCATAGGAGCCATACCGCTGTTGATAAGCAGAAGGCTGTTGTCGTCCTTTGGAACAAGCGAAAAGCTAGGGAGTCTTAAACAACCCTTTGATTCAAAGAATTCAAGGAACTTTTCTCTTAATTCGTTAAGTCCTGTCCACTTCATAAAAAATCTCTCCTTATACAAATTCACAGGGGAATACAATATTCGTTCAAATTTGTTTAAAGTATGCAACCGAGCAAAATAAAAAATCCCATTGTATAAAAATACAATGGGACAGGAATATCCTGCGGTACCACCCAAATTGACGCCAAGCGTCCGCTTTGAGTAATCGTCATATAGATTACATTTCCTTAACGCAGAAATACGCTGTGCTTAATCACACAGAGCTCAGGGGTAGCACACCGAAACTTCACATAAAAGCCTTGCACCAAAACGGCTTTCTCTCTGAAATGCTGACATCTCGGTTAATCCCGTCACAGCCGAATATTGTAATTCAATTGTAGCAAATAATTTAAATCGGAGCAACACTCTGCTTTGCTTGCAAGGAGCAGAGTTTGCGACAGATTGCAATCAAGTGCATAGGAGCGTCAGCTCCTCAGTATTTCAGCGAGAGATTTGCTCACGCTGAAAGGCTGAATTGTTCCCCACCGTTTTTAAGGTGGGGAACATCAGTACTTAGATTATAAAACTGTTTCTTTGTGTTGTCAATAGCAAAATTCGGGATTAATCACGCTTTTTTCTGATAACCGAGCCCGACGGAACGGGAGCGTTGCATTTCATTGTAAGTCTTTGCATCGGGTGCGGCGCACTTTCAACGGGCATACCCTCGTCGGTTGTAAGTGATTCACACTTGATTTCAAACGGCACTCCGCTTGGCGGAAGTACATCAAGTGTGTCGCCCACATAGAATTTGTTGCGCTGAGTGATCACTGCGGTTGTGTCGTCAACAAGCTCTTCACACAATGCAACATTGTCATAATGACGGATATATCCTCCGTTGCCCGTAACCTGACCGGGTTCTCTACCGAAATAGAAGCCTGTGTTGTACTCACGATGGCTGATTTTTTCAAGTTCTTCCCTTATCCACGGTTTGAGAACATAATCGTCGCCCTCTGCAAAATAATCGTCAACAGCGTGACGGTAAGCGTTTGTTGTAACAGCGACATAGTAAGCCGACTTTGCTCTGCCCTCAATCTTAAAGCTTGAAACACCTGCCTTTACAAGCTCGGGGATATGCTCAATCATACAGAGATCTCTTGAATTGTAGAGATATGTGCCGTCACCTGTTTCTTCAACAGGAAAATACTGTCCCTGACGGTTTTCTTCGTAAAGATGATACTTCCAGCGACACGGCTGAGCGCAGTCGCCGTGGTTCGCATCTCTGCCTGTCATATAGCTTGAAATAAGGCATCTGCCTGAAAATGAAACACACATTGCACCGTGTACAAAGCATTCAATTTCAAGCTCTTTCGGAACTTTTGCACGCATTTCGGCAATTTCATCAAGCGGAATTTCTCTTGCAAGCACAACCCTTGACGCACCCATATTGTAAAGCACATTTGCCGCCGCATAGTTTGTTACTCCCGCCTGAGTCGAAATGTGGCGCTGAACCTTTGGCGCATACTTTTTAGCCGCCTCAAAAACACCGAGGTCGGCAATTATGAACGCATCAACTCCGCAAGCCTGAGCATTCTCCATAAATTCCTGAAGATGAGGAATTTCATTATTGCGTGGAAGTGTGTTGCAGGTCACATGGATTCTTGCACCCTTTGCGTGGGCAAGGTCACAAGCTTTTTTGAGCTGATCGTTATCAAAATTCTGCGGTGCGGAACGCATTCCGAACATTTTTCCTGCAAGAAAAACTGCGTCTGCGCCAAAGTTTAAAGCGGATTTAAGGCAATCCATATCACCTGCCGGTGACAAAATTTCGGGTTTTTCAAAATTAGTTATCATAGCTTTTAATATACTCCAGATTTGCGTTTTGCTGTTCAAGTGTTGATGCGTAATAAGCCTGTCCCTTGCTGTCATGACAGAAGAAGTAATAATCCGAGCTGTTCGGATTGAGTGCGGCAATTATCGCATCCATACCGGGATTGCAGATAGGACCGTAAGGAAGTCCCTTCCTGTCATATGTATCATATCTGCTCTTGTAGGTGCTTCTGTCATTTTCGGGAACATCCTCAAGACTTCTGTACGGATAGAACTTTGTTGAATCAAGACCGAGGCTTGACACGCCGAGACTGCTGTCGGCTGTAAGACGGTTGTGGAGGATTGAAGAAATGTAGTACATATCCTCTTTGTCAGCCGCCTCTGCCTGAATGATAGATGCGATTGTCATAACCTGATCAAGCGAATACTTTGTGTCGCTCTCTTCAACCATTTTCAAAACTGTTGTTTTCTTTGAATATCCGTCAACAGTCTGCTTTTCGTTAATCTTTGTTTCGTAGTTGTTGAGAAATTTATAGATTACGGATTCTGCATTTTCATTTCTGTAGAATTCGTAGGTATCCGGATAGAGATAGCCCTCAAGCTTGTAGTAACGCTTGTCCGCATTTGTTTCAGCCTTGATAAAGTCAAAGTCGCTGTCAAACTTTTCGGAATTGCAAAGCGAAAGAAACTCGTCCCTGTCGCCCAAAGCACCGTTCTTTTCAAGAGTGTTGGCAATTTCAAGAACGCTTTCACCCTCGGTAATTGTAACGGAAACCGTGTCGGTTCTGTTGTTGTTACTCGAAAGGAAGTTGATGATTGCCTCGTAGTCCATATTTCTGCGAATTTCATATGTACCCTGAGTAAAATCATCGGCAGACTTTGTGACATTGACAAAAAGCTTGAAATATGACGGCTCACCGATTACTTTATTGTCAACAAGTACCTTTGTAACATCGTCAACAGTCGGATTTTCGGGGATTTCAATTTTCACGGTTGAGGAGTCGGTTCTGTTCACGGCAAGCAAATCGTTCATGCCTGTTATCATATATACAGCCGCCATTGCTCCGACAATTAAAACCGAGATAATCCAGATAAAGCGGAAGGTTCTGCGATTATACTTGTTCTTTGCTTTAAGAGCCTTTTTTTCTTCCTTTTTCTTCTGCTTTAAAACCTGCTTTGATTCACGTGCCATTTGCTTTTTGACATCCTGACCGCTGTATGAATTAAGGTTTGACGGTTCATCCTCAGACTTGACTAAATTATCGTCCTCATACTCGCTTTCATCAATATTAAGTTTAAAGTTTTCGACTCTTCTGCGACGCTGAGCGTTAAGCTCCTGTTCGCTCATATTAAAATTATCAGGGTTCATAATGTATCATTCCTTTACAAACTCGTTATTTGTTCGGTTGGTATATTTTTCGGTAATCACGGCGTCAACGGGGCGGTCGAACACTCCCGAGGGCAGAGTATGCTCTATACATTTGGAGTAGCAAAGCCCAACGCTTGTTCCCGAAAAATTCTGTAAAAATCTGTCGTAGTAACCCTTGCCGAATCCAAGGCGGAATCCCTGCATATCAAAGCAAAGTCCCGGAACAAGGCAGAGTCCGTGTGAGAAATCCTCGTACTTTTCGCAAACCTCGGGGTTTGGTTCCATGATTGAGAACGCACCCTTTTCAAGCTGAGAAAGTGAATTTACAAGGTAAAAATCCATTTCGCCGAAATTATTTTTACACTTTGGCAAAGCAAGCCTTTTGCCGTCTTTCAGCGTTGTTTCAAGAATAAGCGAGGTGTCAACCTCAATCGGTGATGAAACAAAGGCAAAAAGCACATCACAGTTTTTGTATTCCTCACTTGCCAGAAAAGCGTTCTGCAAGGCAAGGTCAAGCTGTTGCTTTTTTTCGGGAGGACAGCTTTTTCGGATTTTTTTATATTTTGCACGGAGCTGACTTTTCAGCTCACGAACATTTTTCACAGGCATTGCATATCACCGATAACCTTGTCGGCGGCATCCTTTGATACTGCGAGAGAAACAATTGCGTGACCGAATTCAATTGCACAGCCTGCGCCCTTTGCGGTAATAATATTGCCGTCCGTTACGGTGTGAGCGCCTGTATAGTCTGCACCCTTAAGTTCCTTTTCAAAGCCCGGAAAACAGGTTGCCTTTTTGCCGTCAAGGATTCCGAGATGACCGAGAATTGACGGAGCGGCACAGATTGCGGCAACGATTTTGCCGTTTTCACAGCTATACTTAACAGCCTCAATAACCTTTTCGTTTGCCTCAAGATTGAGAGTTCCGGGCATACCACCGGGGAGTACAACACCCTGAACATCGTCAAGGTCAATATTGTCAATTGTGATATCGGCTTTTACAGGCACACCGTGTGAGCTTGTAACACATTCGCCTGTTACACCGACTGTTTTAACATCAAGCTTTGCCCTGCGCATTACATCAACGGGGGCAAGCGCCTCTGTTTCTTCAAAGCCTTCTGCAAGAAATACATAGAACATAGTAAACTTCCTTTCAGGAAAGAGTAATCCCGATATAGACATCGTCGGGAATTTTATGGTTTTTGTCGAGTGATTTAATCATTCCGCATTTTTGTAACCTACAGTTTTCAAAAAGAGCGTTGTCGGATTTGCCCGTAAACACAAACCTTTCTGATTTTGTATTTTCAAGCAAAAGTGCGGAAAGTTCGTTTATATTTTTATAAGCCGAGTAAAAAACATCGGCAGTATTTTCGTTTTCATCAAATACGGCAAAGCAGTCATTCTTATTGACTACCTTTGAGCCGTAAATCTCATAATAGGACTTTGCAAATTCAAAAAAATTCTCATTATATATGAAAGAATTTTCTTTTGAACAGCCGATATTTAAGCCCTTCTCTGCAAAACTTTCAAGCATTTGCCTTGAAATTTCACGGCTTTTTACGGTACAGTTCAAAGTATATCCGAGTTTTGTGTAAAAGCCGTACAAGCCGTCATTTGCAGGAAAAAGCAGAGAATAGACATCACCGTTATTCTTTGCATCATTAAGTGCAAAATCAATCAGCCTTGACATTATCCCGTTGCCACGGAAAGATTCATCGGTTGACGCACCGCAAAGATAATGCGATTTTTCGCCGTTGAGCGTACCTTTTACAAGGTAAAGAGCCGAAACGATTCTATCGTCAACAACGGCACAGCAACCGTCAAAAAGGTCACTGTCAAAAATCAGGTTGACGGCAGTTACATCCTCGTCAAAACACGAAAGCCACAGCTTTTTTAGGCTTTCGGTATCGGATTTTTCGGTTTTGCGAAATATCGTTTTCATCGTTTTTTCGGTATTGCATTCCAGCGGTCGAGGATAATAACGGGATTGTATGAAAGTTTAGACTTTTTGAGTCCCTCAAGCCCCATATCTTCCTCACGGTTTATATACTCATACTGCGTAAGAGTTTTGGCAAATTCGTTGTTGATTACGGCATAAACACCGTCATATTCACGAAGTGCCTTTTCAAAGTTGATGTCATACACCTTGGGTGAAATTTCACTTCCGAGTGTCATGGCAACGGGCTTTGAGTCAACATACAGTACAGCGCCCTTGACATTATATTCGTCTTTGAGGTCGCACATTTCCCTGATTGCCATAATTTCGCTTGAAGCTTCGGGATCGGTGTCATTTTCCGCACACCACAGTTTTGCAACCGTTAATGCATCGGGAATGTTTGAATCCGACAGAGTTTCAAAACGGGTATCGGTGTAGGTTCTGTAAAATTTTGAAATGTGGTTACGCTTTGCGTGAAACCTTTTGCCCGCAAGGGTTGCAAGGTCACGGGAAGTGTAGATGTAATCCTGATTTTCGGGTGAACGGACATAATCAAATTTGTCGGGAAACATTGTTTCAAGCATTGCACGATTGCCGTTTGTCAGCATAACAATTTGCAAATTGCCGTTTCTCTCCTCGGCATCTTTGAAAACCTCTTCAAGCGCACCCTTTATATTTTTGCCTGTAGGCATACAGTAACCCCAGACGGACTCGTCGGGATTACAATACACCTTGACAATTGTATCATCATAAAAAGCAAATTTAATATTGTATTCGTTTCGCCAAAGATAAGCGTTCAAAAGGTTGGTATCGCAACCCATGCACTCATCATAATCGTAGTATTTTTTAAGTTCGTTTATGTCACTTTGCTCAATTTTTTTAAAGCTCAGCATAAATTTCAGCCGCTGCCCTCTCTATCTCTTCCGATATTTTTTCTATACTCTTAATCTCTCCGTTTTCACAGCAATTAATAACCTTCCAACCGCATTTTTTAGCGGCATAAACTGCACTTTTTCGACAGTCAAGAAGGAAACGGAGGTTTTTTTCATGCAAATCTTTCTTGCTGTTGTCACCGCCGTAGCGTTTTTCCATAAGCTTCTGCGAAACCTCAGGTTCAACATCAAGGTAGATTACAAGGTCGGGTTTCGGAATCCCGAGCTTTTCGTATTCAAAATCGTTCAGCCAATCAATAAAGCTGTTCCACTCCTCTTTCGGGAGTTTGGACATCTGATAAATTATATTTGAAGTCACATAGCGGTCGCTTAAAATCACACCGCCGTTGTCACATTCCTTTTTCCAAAACTGAAGATAGCTTGCAACACGGTCAACCGCATAAAATGCACTCGCCGCATAGGCATTGACATCATCGGGCTTGTCACCGAATTCGCCGTCAAGATACATCTTCACGGGAGCGGCGGCAGGACTTTCATAATTTGGAAATTCAAGCTTTGTGACCTTTTTTCCGAGAGCGGAAATTTTTTCGCACAAAATCTTTGTCTGCGTAGCTTTTCCGCTGCCGTCAAGTCCCTCAATAACAATAATTTTGCTTTTCATATATATACCTTACTTTTCTCTGCCGTATTTCTGACGCATTTCCTTTTGCTTTCCGCAACACATATTGCCCTCGGGGCATGGTCCGAACAGGCATGACGGGCCGCAGTTTTTGAAAAGATGCGGAGCAACCTCAAGACATTGCAAAAGCATCTGTTCGGCAACCTCACGAATTTCCCACTGTGCTCTGTTGCAGCAACGGTGTGCAAAAAAGTTCTGCAAGCTTCTTGCATTGAAAGTGCAAACAATTTTTGTTGTCGATGCATTCGGAAGAATAAATCTTGCGTCCTCATTGGCTTTCTTGATGAAAGCATTGCAGGATTTTTTGTCGTCAGCCTTGTAGGCATTGATAATTTCTTCATCCGTTCCGCTGTATTTATCGGGACACTTCTCGTTGATGTAACCGACAGCAAGTGCATCTCTGATTTCCTTGTAAGCGTCAGCCTCAACCTTGAGAGCCTTTTCATAAGCGGCAAGAGCCTTTTCGTTCTTTGCAATCTCGGGCGGAGTTACAAAGTCAAACCTTGTGCCGTCAACATAGCGCTGTGACTGCTGACTGTAGGATGCAATTCTGTGGCGGACAAGCTGGTGTGAGCAGGCTCTTGAAATGCCCTCAATGCCGAATGTAAAATATGCGTGTTCGGTCGGACTTGCATGGCCGAGGCTTGCAAGCATATCAATAAATGAGGAAGTTTTTTCCTCATCAAGGCCTTCTCTTATATCTTCAATCCCTGACGGTGAATAGCAAAGCTTTGCCGCCATTGCAACCGTCTGTTCAGGGTTAGGTGTGTGTGTAAGGAGCGTTACCTTTATTGCCATTTTTAGTTTTCATCTCCCATTTTCGATAAAGTTATTCACAATTTTCTATATTCGGATTTATTATAACATTATTATTCAGTCTTTTCAATGGTAAAAACAAGCAAAAATCCCGACAGCACAAAACCTGTCGGGATTTCTGATTAAAATACTATTTTCTTGTAATTGACCAACCCTTTGAGTTGAAACCGCTTACCGTTTTGCCTTTCCTGTCAATACAACGGACTGTGTAGGTCGCCTTCTTACCTTTTTTAGCACCTGAATCTGTGAAAGAGGTTGAAGTTGTGTCCTTAACCCTTGTCCAGCTTCCGCCGTCATATTTTCTGTAAAGTCTGTAGCCGTAAACGCCTGCGATTTTATTCCAAGTTACACTTACACCCTTTGATGTGTTTGAGAGCCTTGTAATTTTCGGAGCAACAGGAGTGTATTTTTTGGACCAACCCTTTGAATTGAAACCACTGACGGTTTTGCCGTTTTTGTCAATGCAACGGATTGTGTATGTTTCGGTTTTATTCGGTACTACTCCCGAATCGGTGAACGATGTGGCGGTTGTGTCTTTAAAGCGTTTCCAACCACCCGACGCAGGCTTGTAATAAAGTCTGTAACCGTAAACACCTGCGATTTTGTTCCAACTAAGCTTGATACCGCCTGTGGTGATATCGAGTTTTGAAATTGTCGGAGCAACGGGAGTGTATTTTTTAGACCAGCCTGTCGAGTTAAATCCGCTGATTGTGTTGCCGTTTTTGTCAATACAACGGATTGTATATGTTTCGGTTTTATTCGGTACTACTCCCGAATCGGTAAACGATGTGGCGGTTGTGTCTTTAAAGCGTTTCCAACCACCAGACGCAGGCTTGTAATAAAGTCTGTAGCCGTAAGCACCGTCAACCTTGTTCCACGAAATTTTGATACCGCCTGTTGTGTTTGCAAGACCTGTAATCTGCGGAGCGGGAAGATTTACGGTAACTTTGCAAGTTGCGGTTTTGCCGTTTGAAGTTTTTACCGTAATTGTTGCCGTACCTGCTTTTTTGGCGGTTACTTTACCGTTGCTGTCAACAGTCGCAACACTTGTGTTAGAACTGCTCCAAGTGCATTTTTTGTTTGCCGCATTTGATGGATATACTGTTGCTTTGAGAGTTGAGGTTTTTCCGGTATCAAGTGTTAAAGTTGTCTTGTTAAGGGCAACCGAGGTTGGAACAATCTGCAATTGCACAAAATTAAAATCATTATTTCGTGCATATCTTTCTGCGGCTGTACCCTTGTAACCTTTGATTGTGAAACCAGGTATCTTGCCATTACAATAACCAATACCAGCAACATCTAGGCTATTACCTATGTCGTCAACACTGGAAGGAATAGTGATTGTTTTTAAATATTTACAATTGCTAAATGTATAATCTATTGTTTCAACTCCATTTGGAATAACATATTCTTTGTCTTTCTTTGCAGGAGGATATAAAAGTAATTTCTTTTTATCTTTGCTATACAACACTCCATTCATACTGCAATAATTTCTATTGTTATTACTAACGGTGATAGATTCAATAGACGAACAACCATAAAAATACGAATTATCTGTACCATCACACATATAATCATTATTTTCTAATCCTGAACCAATCGTAATACTTCTTAAATTTACACAATCTTTAAAAGTTAAACTATCATCGAAATGGTTAATACTATCAGGTATGATTATACTCTGTAGAGATGTACAATACACAAAAGCATATGGTCTTACACATGTAACTGTATTTGGGATTTTTACTGTTTTTAAATTTTCACATCTGTAAAATAAAAGTTCTCCAAGGTAAGTAATGCCATTAGGTAAAACAATATTCTCAATAGCAGATTGAGCAAATGCATAATCTTGAATTTCATTTGCATATTTAGGCAAATCAATTTTCTTTAACTTTTTACAGTATGAAAATGCATCCGTTTGAATTACTTTTACCGTTTGCGGAACCTTTATATATTGAACATTTTTATTATTCTTAAAGGCTTCTTTGCCAATCTTACAAACTTTATTACCATAAATAGTTGAGGGTATAGTAACATTAGCTGCAGAACCGTTATAGCCTGTAATCGTGCATGTAAAATCATCTTCGAGGGTATATTCAAAGTCGCCGTAGGTTGCCGCACTTACGGTGAGCGGTGCGATTGTCAAGATGCCGAGCATCATTACAGCCGCAAGAATAACCGATGTTAATTTTTTGACTTTAGTTCTCATAATTGACCTCCTAATAAGATATAACTATAACAGCAAGAATAATTATCTTGATAAGATAATTATATATTCCTATTTTGCAATTGTCAACATATTTTAATCTGATTTGGCTAATATTTTTATGATTTGTGGAAAGAATGGTATAATCTAAATGCAAATGTTACCGCATCTGAGGCGGATATGGAATTCAGGCTATCCGCTGTATTTGCAATCTATCAAAATTAACTTATGGGCAAAGGTGTTATTATGGAGTTTTCAGTCAGATTAAAAGAATTGCGTGTTGACAACGATATGTCACAGACTGAGCTTGCTGAAAAGCTGAATTTAAAGGCGAGTGCGATTTCAAAATATGAAAAGGGCATTACACAGCCGTCTATTGACACGCTCAAAAATTTGGCGGAAATTTTCAGCGTTACGGTTGACTACCTTATCGGTATGTCAGATATCAAAAATCCATACAGCAACTCACAAATTACACCGAACGAAGCCGATTTGATTGAACATTTCAGACAACTGACCTACGAAAACAAAATCCGAATTGATGAAAGAATTAAAACAATGGCAGATGCGTGATACTGCGTAATATATAGTAAGATGTAAGCGGAGAGTATCCGCCTTTTTTATTTTAGAACGAAATTTGATTAAAGAATTGATTTGCAATAATAAATCGGTTGGTAATAAGGGTATATAAGTTAAATTAAGTATAATATAGTGTGTCTGGCGGGCAAAAAACGCCGTTTATTTTTGCCCAAAATAGTTGGGAATAGAATTATATTTCGTTCGTAGAATTATCCAAATAAGACAATTTTAAAACAATCACAAAATTGTAACGGCAAACAATATCCATACATATAAAAACGGTCGGATAGACGAACTACCCGACCGTAAATTTTACTTTTCAATTTTCAGATTTTTAATTAAAAATCAATCAAAAATCACTTTTCATAGATATTGAGCAAAAGAGCCTTGATGTCATAGAGTTTCTTTGAGAGGTCAACATAATAGTTATGCGGATTTTCAAAACGCTTAACCTCGTCCCAGAGAAGGTCAATCTGCTCACGGCAATAGGTTGCGATTTCCTCAATTGACGGTGACTCATACACGCACTTGCCGTTTTTGAAGATTGGCACAAGAAGTTCCTTTGCGGTATAGTTATCAAGCATTTTTGTTTTCCAAACTGCATTCGGATCGAAAATTGTTCTCGGCTTTGAATCGTCAACAACCTCATCATAAATGCAAAGCTCATCGGCAATAGCCTTGCCGCTGTCCTTGTCAAAGTAGCGGTAAACCTTTTTGAAGTGCGGATTTGTAATCTTGGTTGTATTTTCGCTGACCTTGATTTTCGGCACAATTTCACCGCCGTCATTTTCAACGGCAACAAGCTTATAAACACCGCCGAATACAGGCGAACTTGATGAAGTGATGAGTCTTTCACCAACACCGAATGTGTCAACCTGAGCGCCCTGCATCATAAGGTCACGAATAAGGTACTCGTCAAGAGCGTTTGACGCAGTAATTGTACATTCAGTAAGACCTGCGTCATCAAGCATTTTTCTTGCTTTCTTTGAAAGATAGGAAATATCGCCCGAATCAAGGCGGATTGCACACTTGGTCTTACCCTGCGGAAGAAGAACCTCCTTGAACACCTTAATGGCATTCGGGACACCGCTCTTTAATGTGTTGTATGTATCAACAAGGAGAGTAGGATTATCGGGATACATCTCGCAGTAGGTTTTAAAAGCGTCATACTCGCTGTTGAACATCTGAACCCATGAATGTGCCATTGTACCGCCGGCGGGAACACCGTAAAGCTCGTCTGTAAGTGTGCAGGCTGTACCCTTGCAGCCACCGATATATGCAGCTCTTGCACCGTCAACTGCGGCATTTGCACCCTGAGCACGGCGTGAACCGAATTCAAGCACGGCTCTGCCCTGAGCGGCACGGACAATTCTGTTAGCCTTTGTCGCAATGAGAGTCTGATGATTGATTGTGAGGAGAAGGAATGTTTCAACAAGCTGAGCTTCAATTGCAGGCGCTTTGATTGTCATAACAGGCTCGTTCGGGAAAATCGGAGTTCCCTCGGGGATTGCATAAACATCACCGCTGAATTTGAAGTTTCTCAAATACTCAAGAAACTGCTCGTCAAAAATGCCCTTGCTCTTGAGATATTCGATATCCTCGTCTTCAAAATGAAGTTCCCTGATGTATTCAATAGCCTGTTCAAGACCTGCCATAATCGCAAAACCGCCGTTGTCGGGAACTTTGCGGAAGAACACATCAAAATAGACATTCTTTTTATAAAAACCGTTTTTAAAATAGCCGTTTGACATTGTAAATTCGTAGAAGTCACACAGCATAGCCATATTTTCTTTTTTCATAATAATCACCTTGAATGAGATTGTATATTCTGCAACGCAGAAGCATAGATATAGTTTAGTCTTTTTTCGTCAATTTGTAAAGCGGAATTTGCACAAAAGCCGTTAAAATCCAACCCTCTTGCCTATACATTTTTAATATCTCGGTTGACATTTTACCGCTTAAAGGTATAATTAAGTTATATCGAAAACAATCCACTCGGAGGTAAAAATATGAACAGCGAAAATAATAAACTCTGCCCATTCTGCGAAAGCGAAATGATGATTATTCAGGACAACCTCAACAACGGCAAGCCGTACCTTGAATGCCCAACCTGCGGACTCCGTTTCCAAATTGAAGGCTTCCCCGAGAATCCACAGGAAATCAGAGAAACTGAGTGATTTAGTTAGCTTGATTTGTCTGATTTTAATGTAATTCAATTAAATAAGCATCACAAAAAAGCGAAAGCCGTGTATTCGACTTTCGCTTTTGTTTTTGATTTTACTTTTTTGCTTTAACTATAAATTGCGTAACAGTCGGATTTTCTGATTCCATAACAGAAGCAGAAACTGTTCCGTCACTGTCAGGCTCAATTCCGTAGCCGTCATAAAAAGCCAACACAAAATCAATGCCGTCCGTATAGTCATACACATATTGACCGATTCCGCCAACACCGCCTACAGTTACAGGGTTTGGATTTTTGGCAAACTTCATAAAATCGTTATACTTCATTCCTGCATAAACGCTTCTCTCAACAGAACCAAATTCACGAACATTTATGTAATCAAAGTCGGTATAAACTCCGTCAAGAATATCATCCTTGATTTTCAACAATGCTTCATCTTGATTGCTTCCGTATTCTCCGCCGATAAGTTTATCCGATGCTTCTTCAAAGAAAAACCATTCGCCGGGGATATTAGCTTCGTTGCAAATATACACCCTACAATTTGGAGCATAGATAATGTTATCCTCAGGACTTGCAAATTTAACCTCAAAATCTCCGCCCATCAGATCTATTACTTCCGGCAAACTCATTTTTGCCAGATTCACAGCATATTCAGGATAATCAATTCCGTATTCATCATGAGATTTTGTTGTTGATTCAACTGTTGCAACAGTCGCCGTTGTCTGCACAGTGTCGGGAGTGTCAGGAGTTGAAATTTTTGAAACTGTATCTGCTGTCGCCGTATCTTCATTACCGCAACCGTAAAAAGCCGTTGCAATCATCAAAACACAGACAATAATCGCCAAAGCAGACATTAGTTTAATTCTTATTAAAAATTCAATCTTCCGAAATTCCTTGATTTTTCAAGGCTTACCGCCTATCAAATATCAAAACCTTATGTATTTTCCCTTGTTTTTGCCCTTATGAGCCGAAACAAGGGAATTTTTTATGCTTCGCCCACAACCTTATCCAAGAGCCTTGCGGAAGTCCGCTTCGCTTCTCTGGTAGAGTGGGCATAAATGTTCATTGTGGTACTGACATCAGAGTGTCCGAGAAGTTCCTGCACATCTTTGGGTTTTGCACCGCCCGAAAGCAGATTGCTTGTGTAGGTATGGCGGAGTGTGTGGAAATGAAAGTCCTCCAATCCCTCAACCTCTGCTTTTGCCTTGCGGCAAATCTGACCGACTGCACTTGCAGAAACAAAAGCACCGTCCTCTTTTAAGCAGACAAAGGATAATTCTCTGTCATTTTCGGGCGTTTCCTGTGTTCTTTGCAGACTGTAAACCTCATAATAAGTACGCCCTTTTTCTTTGACCGTCTTACAGTAGTTCAGATGATACAGTTCGCCATAAAGGAAACGGTTTTTATGCTGTTCTGTTTTTACTTTCCGTAAGATGTCCGCCAATGTGTCACAGAAATCAACGGTACGGACTTTACTGCGTTTTGTCGTGCCGACTTCGTGCTTATGCCTTGTGCCATTGTACCGCATACTGCGTCTTACGGTTAGATACTGCTCGTCAAGGTTGATGTCCTGCCAAGTCAGACCGCAGACCTCTCCGATACGCAAGCCTGCATAGTAGGCTATCTGCACCGCAAGCAACGCAGGGTGTTTCTTTTGGGTTAAGAAGTCCGTCAGTTTTTGGTATTCCCCGTGTGTAATGGTAGGAACAGGAACAATATCTTCTTCGCTGTCCGAGAAAATATCTGTTTCCTCTTTTCTGCCACGCAACTTCACATACTGCATCGGGTTAAAGGTTATCAGCCTTTTCGGAAATACAGCAAAACGAAATGAATTTTGCAGTACCGCCGAGAATTGCAGCATATAGCCTTTACTCATCGGCTTTGAAGTTGTACCGCCAGGATTTATCCCTCCGTAACTCATCAGGTCGATAAACGACTGTAAATGGTCGGCAGTCACGGTTTTCAGTTTTCGGCTGCCAATGGGATATTTTTTAATCTTTTTGACTGCCGCCATATATGCCATAACCGTACCGTTGCTAAGGCTGCCGGGCTTCAGTTCTTCCTCTACCCACATATCCAGCATTTCGCCAACCGTGATGTTTTCGGCTTTCCCGACAAACTTCTTTTCCTCATAGTCAGCGATTGCTTTTCTGAGCAGGGCTTCTGTTTCAGACTTGCTTTCTGTTCCCACAAACTCTTTCTGTACTTTTCTGCCGCTTTCATCTTCGATATAGAAGCGTGCGTACCACTTTTTACCTTTTTTTCTTACAGAACCTTTTGCCATAGATAAATTTCTCCTTTCTATCCGTGGCAATCGGGACTGTGACATATGGTGTGCGTAAAGTAATAGTGTCACTTATGCCGATGAATGTCAATCGGCATTTTCACTTGTCAAAGTGCCACGGAATTTTTCTTTTTCAGCAACCCTTTCCTCGGCTGCTGTCACTATCCCGAACAGGTCGCCCATCTTTACAGCGGTGCGTCCCTCATCGTAGATATGTAAAATTCCATCTAAAAACTGCTTCATATTCTCGATAGGAAGTTCCATTTCTTTACGGTAAACTCTTTCCATAATCGCCCCTGACTCAATCGCATAGCGGCGTAAGGACTGCTTTAAGCCCTCGTCCTCCGCTACACGGTCAACCTCAGCCATAGCGTCTGCAAAGTGATAAGTCATAACCGTATAGAGGTCAATCATCTTTCCGAGGAATGTGGTGAGCAGCTGTTGGTGCGGTTCTCCCTTTACCACAGAAGAAACGGTATCAAGATAATTTTTGATATGTTCCTCCATATCCTTTGCACATAAAGTGCGGCTGTCGTATTCCTTATCTTCGGAAAGTCCTGTCAGCCATTCGGGAGTGGTCAGGAGTGCTTCTGCCAGTCCGTTGATAATCATTGTACGCTTCGGGTCTACACCGTCCGCTTCATATCTCTGAATGGTAGATTTGTTTACTCCGACACGCTTACCAAGTTCGGGCATTGTTAAGTTTAACTCTGTTCGGCGTTCTTTCACTCGTTCACCGACCTGTTTTGCGGTGAATGTAATTTCTTGTTTCAAGGTTTTCACCTCCTATTGATGATAGTATAGCACAGAAAAACTTATTTTGCAACCATAAATTTAATAATAGGCAAAAATATTTCTTGATAAGTTGCAAAACAAGTTGACAAGAGATAGCAAAATAAGTATAATTACAGATACATAGTTGCAAAATGCGTATTTTGAAAGGAGGTTGATAAAATGAGCAACATCAAAATGGGTTTAACCATAGAAGAAGCCGCAGAATGTACGGGTATCGGAAGAAATACAATGCGTAAGTTGGTAGACTGGGGCAAACTTCCCGTCCTCAAGGTCGGAAGAAAAGCGATTATCCGCAGGGATACTTTAGAGCGATTTATGAGCGTCAATCAGGGAAGAAACCTGCTCAATGAAAACGATGTTCGCAAAGTAGAATAACCATTCTCCAAGCCCTCGGCGTTTGAGAGCGAAATACACCCCTCGCACAAATCTTCGAGTTGTACTCTGGGTATTTCGCCCTTGCAGGGGGCTATGTATCACAGCTTCGGACAATGCACCGCCGCTATGATACAGAAGAAAACAGCACGCTGTTTTCTTCGCTGTCCGTCTGCTTACGCTGCCGAAACAGCAGCAACCGATTTCTCGGTTGCAAAAAGAGTATGCCCGTCACGGGAGGAAGGAGTATATGGCAAGACACAGTTTTATACAGATGTCAAAGCTACCCAATGTCAAGGGAAGAATATCCTATATCACAAGCCACGCAAGACAGGAAAATCTCTATGCCACCTACCGCACCGCCGACAATGAATTTTGGAGTAACCTTGCAAGGGAAAGCCAGCAGGAATTTAAGCGAAGCGGTACGGAGGGCAAATGTATTGAAGCAAGGGAATTGATTATCGCCCTGCCCGAAGTATATACAAAATACGAGCCGCAGGAAGTCCTTGAAGATTTTACGGAGGAGTTCCACAGGCGGTATGGTGTAGAGTGCGTGTCAGCCCTCCACCACAACAAACGCAAGACAAACTATCATATCCACCTTATCTTCAGCGAAAGAAAGCTGCTTCCTGAACCTGACATCAAGATAGCCACACGCAGCGTGTTCTATGATGAAACAGGCAAAAGGGTACGCACCAAGAAAGAAATCACAGGGGAGGACGGACAGATACGAAAAGGCTGCACCGTCATTAAAAAGGGCGAGGTTTACGAAAGCCACCTCTTTACCGTGAAAGATGATAAATTCAAAAGCGAGCCTTTTCTTCGGGAGGTAAAAGAGATTTACACTGACCTTATCAATCGCCATATTGCTGATCCCGAACAGCAGTTAAAGGTATTTGATAAGAACAGCGTTTATCTTCCTACCAAGAAAATCGGTAAGAACAATCCCAAAGCCGCCGAGATTGAAGCCGACAACGCCGCAAGGCAGGAATGGAACAGGACGGCGGATATGGCATTGTTATCGGGGATTGAGGAAACAAAGATACTGGAAATCAAGAAAGAGGAAATCCACCAAAAGGCAAGTCAGTCCATTAAAGAAAAGGGCTGGCTGCCTACCTTGTTCCGCAGCATTATCGGCAGGGCAAAGGAGCTTCTGCAAAGCCTTATCCGAGAAAAGGATATGCCGCCCAAGCCTACGCTGGATATGGATATGGCGGAATTTCGACGCATGAAAAATCTGATGATAAAGGCGCAGGAGGGCGCAAGGGAAATCCGCCGTTTGCAGGACGATGTTCTCCCGAAACTGAAAGCGCAGCTTGCAGACACAAAGGGGCTTTTCAAAGGCAAGGAGCGTAAAGCCCTGTCCGAGCAGATACAGCAGACGGAAAAGGAAATCGCTGCAAAACTGGATATGCTGCCCGATATTCTGAAAGAGGACGGTTATCCCGATGTGCAGGCGTTCATGCGTACTTTCCGAGAAATGGAAAGCGTTGTGGAACAGTACAGCCGTGACCTTGCCGAGTGGGAGCGTCAGACCAGCAGGAAACCGTCAGCCGCCGCCAAAGAGCAGCGCAGACCACCCGAAAAGCAGAGCGTATTAAAACATTTGCGGGAGATACAGGATAAAAATAGGCAGAAACCACCCCAAAGACAGCGCAAAAAATCCATTGACAGAGATAGCCGATAGATATGGAAAAACCGCCGTTATGGTGTTACCCATAGCGGCGGTGGTACATAATTATTTGCTGACTGCAAGCGTGATTTTCATATCCTGAACATTGATGATTGTTTCTTTTTTGCACTTCGGACAGTAGAGAGGAAAGTTTCTCATCTCAGTATTTTCCTGTATCATTGTTCGGGTTTTATTGCCGCAGACAGGGCAAAGTATCCATTCTGTTTTCATAATGTCGACCTCTTTGCGTTTCTCACTAATGGGAAAATATGAAATCTATATCATTCAATTTCAGTTAGAAATCTAAATTCCCCAATCCTGACTAATCATTTGCAGCTTTACCATATGCGGATAAATTTTGCCTGTGTTCATCAGTTTTTCCGGCGTTCCCTGTTCGGCAACCGTACCGTTTGAAAGCACAACCACTTTATCTGCGCCGCTTACGGTACGCATACGGTGGGCGATAACAAGTACGGTCTTGTCCTTTATCAGTCTTGACAAAGCAGCCTGTATCAATGTTTCATTTTCCACATCAAGACTTGCCGTTGCTTCATCAAGTAAGATAATAGGGGAATTTTTGAGAAAAGCGCGGGCGATTGAAATTCTCTGCCTTTCCCCGCCAGACAATTCGCAGCCATTTTCACCAATCATACTGTTATACCCGTCTGGGAGCTTTTCTGCAAATTCTTCACAATTTGCTAGTCTTGCCGCCGCAATTACTTCTTCGTCGGTCGCGTCCTTTCTGCCTATTCTGATATTCTCCATGATTGTGTTGTTAAACAGCGTCACATCTTGAAATACGATAGAGTACAGAGACAGCAAGGTTTCCGGCTCTATTTTCGATATATCCATACCACCGACAGTAATCTTCCCTTTGTTTATGTCCCAAAACCGCGAGGCAAGACGCGACACCGTAGTTTTTCCGCCGCCGGACGGTCCGACTAAAGCGGTAACTTCTCCCTGTTTTGCCGTAAAAGACACATCTTTCAATACGGTTTCCCCAGTATTATAAGCAAATCCTACATGGTCGAATACAATGTCATAACCTTTATTTATCAGTTGATTTTCCCCTGTCTGAATAGGTTGGTCAAGGATTTCGTTCATGCGGTCTATGTTCGTTTTCGTAGAGATTACCGCAGCAAGATTTTGCAATGCGCCTTCAAGCGGGGCATAAAGCCTTGAAGCTACAAGCAAGAACATAAAAAACAGCGGAATATCAATTTCTCCACGAATAAGCAGCGTAGAGCCTACAAGCGCAACCGTAGCAATTCCAAACTTTAATATTAGTGTTGAAGAAACAACAAAAAGTGCTGTTCCAAGTTCTGTTATAATGTGCCGTTTTTCTACATAGTCAATTTTTTTGTCAAGTCCTTTCAGATAACTTTCTTCCGCATTGTTTGATTTCAAGTCCTGTAAACTTTCGATACACTCTTGTACACCGCTTTCAAGCGCGACATTTGCCGCTACAGATTTACAGTTGAAGTATTCCTGTATGCGAGCTGAAAAGAATGTGATTGTAAATGCAATCGGTAAAACCCACACCGCCGCAAGAGCCATTCGCCAGTCGTAAGCAAAAAGGCAGATTGCAATTAGTGTTGTTGAAATGAGGGAGCCTGCCAATGCGGGTACATAATGGGAGAATGCAGTTTCAAGCGTAGCACAGTCTCCCATAATAGAATTGGTTAAATCCGCAAGGTCTTTTTTGCCAAAAAAGGACAACGGGATTTTGCGTAGCCGTTCCGCTAAGGATATACGCCTTACCCCGCTTTCCACATAAGTCGCTAAGTAAGTGGCGTTATATTGAAACCAAGTCGCAATAAATATAAGGCATAAGCAAACCAAAGAACCAACCGCATAAAAAGCAATGCGGCTTCCATTCAAGTTCCCATTCATGGTGTCAATGACAAAGTAATAGAGCAATCCCACAGGGAGCATAAAGGATATATCCTGTACGACGCAGGCAATACAGCCTTTTATCAAATCGACAGCCCCCTGTCTTGATAATGCAAAACGTCTTTGCAATGTCTTAATCATGCGTTTACCTCCTTTGCAATCTTCCATTCTGCCGCTTCGGAATAATCCTTCCACATTTTTGTAAATATGCCGTTTCTTTCTATCAGTCCGCTATGTGTGCCGCTTTCGACAATTTCACCGTCTTGCAGTACATAAATGCAATCCGCGTCTGTGATTGACGACAACCTGTGTGCAATCATAATGACGGTCTTTCCCTTTGAAAGCGCGGATAAAGCCTGCTGTACGCGCACCTCATTATCGGGGTCGGCAAATGCGGTCGCTTCATCAAGGATTATGATAGGCGCATTTTTCAAAATCGCGCGGGCAATCGCTATTCTTTGCTGTTCGCCGCCGGACAGATATACGCCTTTTGCGCCGACAACCGTATCAATGCCATTCGGTAATTTTTCAATAATATCCAAGCACTGTGCAGCTTCCAAAGCATGGGCGATTTCTTCGCGTGTAGCGTCAGGCTTTGCCATACGCACATTTTCCAATATGGACGCTTTGATAAGTCGGCTGTTCTGAAATACAAAGGACACCTTATTCATCAATGTTTCTTTCGGAATGTCGCATATGTCGATATTCCCTATCAGTACGCGCCCTTTTTGCGGGTCAAAAAATCTTGTGACGATATTTGCAAGCGTTGTCTTGCCGCCGCCGGACGATCCTACCAATGCGACTGTCTGCCCCGGTTTTATGGAAAGAGATATATCATTGAGCGCGTTTTTCTTTCCGTCATAGCTGTAACTAACGTGTTCTAATGTAATCCCATTATCTTTAGGGATATTATTCACGCTGCTTTCAGATAATGGTTTTTCGTTCAGCACTTCATTAATCCTGTTAATTGCGTCGCCTACAATCATTGCGTCCTCGCTCATAAACATAATTTTTGTGAGCGTCGTACCAATGACGGGCGTAATCACAATATAGAAAATAAGGTTTAACAGAAGTTCATTTGTTACGCCGCCCCTTGTAAAGAGAATACCTCCGGCAATCAGAAACGCGAATACACTGTTAATTGCCGTTGTATAGAACATCATAGGCAGACGCAGCCCCTTTGTGTATGCGATTACCCATGTTTCGTAATTGTCTATCGCGTTTTTGAAGCGTTTGAAAGAAAAGATTGTCTGTCCGAAAGTCTTTACTACGGGTACGCCCCGCACATATTCAACGGCTTCATTTGACATATCGGCAAGCGCATTTTGATATTGTTCCATTCGCTTTTCCATGTCTTTTCCTGTCATTTTCATCATAATCAGAAAACCAAGCACAACGGGAACAAGGCTTAAAAGCCCTAACCGCCAGTCAAAAGCAAGCAACAGGAAAAGTAGCCCTATAGGGGTGGCAATCGCCCCCGCTTTGTCGGGAAGCCTGTGTGCAAGATACGTTTCCGTAGCAGCACTGGAACCGTTTACTATTCTCCGCAGCTTTCCACTTCCATACTTCTCCGTTACTCCGAGCGGCAATGCTGCAATATGGCGCATAAGCTCTTTTCGGATATTAGCGGCAACCCGGAACGCGCTCAAATGCGAACACATCAAAGCGGCTATGTAAACAACAATAGAGATAACTGCAAACAATACGGCAGACCAACCGTAGCCTGTGACATTCTCCGCCTGTGAGAAGTCCGGGGAAACCTCCAGTATGTCGTGAATAATACACCATATATACCAAAAAGGTACAAGAGCCAACAGTGCACTCATTACAGACAGTACCCAAGAAAGATAGGTCAATATCTTATGCCCTCCGGCATAACCCATCAGTCTTGATAGATTTGACTGTTTTTTCATTGATAAAACCTCCTTGAAAATTTTTTATGATACGAGAACAAAATGAACGTCCTCCAATATCCTCATTTCAGTTAGTGTTGCCCTTGTGAAGTTAGCAGTAACTAACCTGTGTATAAAAATTATAGGGCAGATTGCCCTAACGAATTTATTCATTTTTATTGCCCCATAATTTTCATCCACCCGGCGGTATAGAAATCTCTCATTTCTTTCAAATAGTGCTTTGCTTCTTCAAGAGGCATTTCATGTATAATCAACTCAAAAAATGTATTAAACATTCCTGTAATCAAGATATGCTCCAACCGTTCATCAATGGGGGGAGCAGGTCTGCCTATCTTTTCAAGAACTACTAAATAATCATGTGTTCCTTTTGTTTCTATTTCCACCATTTCATCAATCAATTTTGAAAAACGTGTTCCCTCCGAACAGCAAAGTATGAGCTTAAATTCATTCAAGTGTTCATAGGCATACAAGAGCATTTCATACATACATTCGCCGGAAGTAGAAGTAAGATTGTTAGGTTGTTCTTCTGGCGGAATTTCAGCAAATTCTTTTTGAGCCTTGCAAAATCGTTCCAGTAAAAAATTGTAGTGTTCGCCTACCAATGCTTCAAACAAGTCCTCTTTACTATCATAATAGCCATATAAAGCCCCTGTGGTTACGCCTGCTTTTTTAGCAATATTTCGTAATGAAGCAGATGTGAAGCCTTTTTCAAGAAATTCCTGTATAGCAGCCGATAAAATCATCTGCAATGTCGTTTTTTCTTCGTTGCTCATTTTTAATCCTCTTTTTATAACACTGTTATATAACATCGTTATAATAGCACCTCGCAAAAACTTTGTCAATTCCCCAATATTATTTTCCACTATCCAAATATCATTTTCTGTCTGCTCAGAGATGTAAATTTCATTATCTTTTTGTTTGAAAAGGTGTTAAATGACCGTCTTTCAGTTAACACCCCTTGAAAGTGCGTTTACCCCCCATATATTCAAGGACTTTCGCCTGTTTCGTCCATTTGCCCTCGTAAATTGTGCCCCTTGTTAGATAACGGGGACTTTGAATGGCTTGCAAGCATGACGGGATTACTTCGCCAGTTGCTGAAATTGTGAGCGTATCCGTTAAGTATATCAGGTAAAATTTAAAAATTGTTTTACTTTCGAGCAACCACACAAAGCCAGCCTTTAGCATTTTTGTTCGTTTCTATATGCGTAAATCCTGCTTTTTCCAAAGAATATTTAATCTCTTTGGAAGTATAAATTTTCATTCCTTTTATAATCTCTGTCCATTTTTTATCTTTGTCATTTTCGCCATTTGACTCATTACAAACCATAAAAATTCCACCTTTTTTTAGCACTCTATATATCTGGCTAAAACTTTGGTCAATATCAGACCAAAAATATATTGTTTCAAAAGCAGTTGCTAAGTCAAAGGTTTCATTGGCAAAAGGAAGTTCCTGCACATTTCCTTGCAGAATTTCACAATGCTTTCTTTCTACTGCAAATTTATTAACTTTTTTTGATTTTCTAACACTAACCTCTGAATAATCAATGCCAAAAACTTTACCCTTTGGACTTTTTTCTAATAGTTTTTTTATATTTGCACCACCACCGCAACCAACGTCTAATGATATATCGTTCTTATTAATTTTTATATGCTTCAATCCCCATTCTGCCATAGGAGAATGACCTATATTCATCATATTAACCATAAGGCTTCCGCCAAGTCCTTTAGGTTTACAAGTGTTTTGAAAAAAAGACATAATTACACCTCTCCTTACATCAATCAAGTTAGCTTTGACTAATTCATTCTATCATTATTATAAAATTCGTGCAATAAAGTCTTAAAATAATTGCAGAAATGAGATAGTGTATTTACGCAGGTTTTCTCAATTTAGTATCTGTTTTCAAGTCAAAGAGGGTAGACAAAAAATATTATCTGCCTACCCTCTTTTTCATCTTATAAGCGTTACATTACTATGCGTAGATAATTTCTGCATTGACGATTTCTCTTGCTCTTGCCTGTATCTCGTTTATTCTGCCAACCCACAACATCGGGCGTTCTGTTTTGAGCTGTTCAGTAACGCCCTCCTTATCAGCCATTTGCTCAACCAATCGAAACATCATCTCCGTTGCCTGTTCGTCAATATCAGCAAGATAACTGTTCAATCTGCCACTTGTGAGTAGCGTGATGTAAACTGCTTTCTTGCATTCCTGTAAATAGCGTTTGTGTCGCTGTCCCCATAAGCCGATAGGCTTGTTTTCTTTTTCGGTTGGTAAAGTAAGGCAAGGAATATAATAATCCCCCTGCAATTCATACCAAAGTCCGTTGCTTTCATCGTAAATATATTTCTCCATAGTGTTATCCTCCAAAATAATCTATTCGCACATACATCACAGTTTCCCGATTACCACACTTTGTTATATTGTGTTATCAGATTTTTCTGCCCTTGATTTTGCCCTTATGATTGTGCAGAACAAGGGTAACATTGTGTGAAATCATATAAAGGGATAAGGTGGACTGATTGCGATAAATCCTTTATTTTCAAGGTTTTCGGAGGATTTTATTAAAACTCTATGAGGTGCGATAAACACCTGTGAAATTATGAATTTCTAATTCTCATTTCATTTTCAAAACCTTTCGTTTATTCAGATTTGATAACCTGATAAAATTTCTGACTGCCGGTTGCACCCTCTTTAATTATTTTACCACCATTATAATTGAGTGCGTTACTTACTCTGTCATTTGAGTCAACCGATTGATTATTTAATGAAACAGGATTGCCTTCAAAATCATATACGGATACATAGTCGAGAATTATCAATCCGTTGGAGTAGTAGCTTGCTCCAACTCCTACATTGTCAATCACGGTTTCGCCCTTTGTATTTATAAAATACTGTTCGCCTTCCTTTTTAACAAGCGCAACTCCGCCCTTGAACATTTCTGCACTGTTAAATTGCGGTTTTATTACTTCATTACCTTTGTAATCAAGATATCCCCACAAGCCGAATTTTCTAAAACCAATCAATCCGTTGCCTGCACGGGTCAATTTTTCATATTCACATTTTAACACATTGTTGCCTTTAAGGTCAACTGCACCGTATAATGAAGAATCCCTATCCTGATAAATTATTACACCGTCACTTTGACTTTCGTATTCCTTTACATTTTCAACCGTCCAAAGTTCTTTTCCGTCTTTATCAAGACCTGCCAAGGTCATGGGAGCACCATAATAATCGGAATAATTGCCAATCGCAACACCGTTATTGTAACTGCTCATTTCCTTATATTTTGTGGCAAACCTTTCTTTTCCTGTTTTATCTATACACACAGAATTGTATTCAGTATTATAATTTTCTTCAAACAGATCTTTCGCATATGAGGTAATATTCATAAAAATACACCCCTCAGAAAAGCCTATGTATTTATCAGCGTCATCACCAAACAATACCGAGGGATTGCTTATTTCATAAATTTCATTGGCAGAAATATTTTCGTTCCCCTCGATACTTCCGACTTCTTTACCCGATGTTATGTCGAGAATTACAAAATTTCCGTCAGATTTTTCGGCAACAACAAGATTTTCGGATGGGTATGACATATCTTCATAAATCGGTTCTATAACAATATTTCCGTCAATATCAATTATACCACATTTATTATCATAACTAAACAAGCCGTAATCAGAATCGACCGTAAATCTAAAACCACCTGACGCATTAAATTCAACCTGTTTAAGTGTGAATTTTGATGTATTCTGAGCCGGCTCGTTGTCACTGCCATTCGCATTACTGTCGGCATTATCATTCTGTGGTGTATCTGTTGAATTGTTCGCCGCCGACTGCGGTTTGCTGTTACCGCAACCGACAAATAAAATCATACAGCTTAAAAGCAGTAAGGTGCTTATCATAATTTTTATAATCTGTTTTTTACTCCTCATATTAACCGCCCCTCTCACAAACTAAATTTTCTTTCTTACAACGCTGAGAACTATGTTTGCAATCGAAACAATAACCATAAACCAACCTATAGCCGTCATACGGATTGTGCCGAAAGAAACAGCCGAGGTAAGACCGATAAAAAGTGCAAAAATGAGTGTTCCTACCAACAGCATAATTGCACCTGCAAGATAAAATCCCTCACCCTTCTTTTTGGTTAAAAACTTAATAATGTATGCGAGATTCAATGCCATTCCCGCAATTACCAAAATCAAAGTTATTAACAAGAATATTGAAAAGCCATCGCCTGTGCTTCCTACGCTTGTAAATACATATGAAAACAGGGAATAACTTGAAATACTTCCGCTTCCACCGAAATACGAATACAAATTGTCCGCCAACGGTACATCTGCCCAAGTGCAAAACGGAAGTATAAGACACAGACACGCAAGCACAACAGTCACAATTCCGATAACTTTTTTCTTATCAAAAGACATCTTAATATTCGGAGCGTTGCTTGTAGTATTTGCATTTTGATTAAATTGATATACATTTCCGCCATTGCTTACAGACCCGGCATTATTTGCTCTGTTTGGCTGAGCTGAATCACCAAAATTTAAAGGATTTCCGCACGAAACACAATACTGTGCAGAATCGTTATTTAACTTACCGCACTTTTCACAATACATAAAAAATCTCTCCTCGCTATTGAAATTATGTAACAATCTGTTACATAAATATTGTAACAGATTGTTACAATAGTGTCAATAACCAAATGCAAACAGGGATTGATATTTTGATGAAAATGGTCGGACTTCATACCATAAGAAAGAAAAAGGGATACAGCCAGCTTAAAGTCGCCATGGATTTGAGCATAAGCCGTGAGGCTATCTCTTATTACGAAAACGGTCTGCGTTGCCCAAACCTCGAAATGCTCGTAAAACTGTCCGATTATTTCAATGTTTCAATCGACTACCTTATTACAGGAAAAAATTTCGGCGAATAGTCAAACAAATTATTTTGCAGAATAAATCACCGCTCGGCTCAAAATGTCAAATTTCACAAAAATGTGTTGACAAATCGACTGAACGGTGATATAATCTATCTTGCGTTGAAATTTATTAGTAAGTTCACAAAACTGACCTTCATAATTTCATCGGTTAAAATTAATATAGGGGTATAGCTCAGTTGGTAGAGCAGCGGTCTCCAAAACCGCGTGCCGAGGG